>Ga0207972_100001_pt1 | contig 525329 bp, 463 predicted proteins | sample LakWasMe75_LOW10_2_FD_183903 | JGI IMG/M metagenome (GOLD analysis project Ga0207972, IMG submission 183903) | Freshwater sediment methanotrophic microbial communities from Lake Washington under simulated oxygen tension - Sediment Metagenome... | ecosystem: Environmental > Aquatic > Freshwater...
CTTTCAGGCGCACGGCCTCTTCAACGGCGATTTCGTCAAAGGGGTTCATGCTCATCTTCACGTTGGCGATGTCCACACCCGTGTTGTCCGACTTCACGCGGACCTTCACGTTGTAGTCCACCACGCGCTTGACAGGGACCAAGACCTTCATTGCTGCGGCTCCTAGAGAGTTGGTTGAATTGACGTTTACGTAAACTAGAACATTCTATGTCGCACTGCAGCGAAACCGCTACGGAACCAGCACACAGACGGCACAATCACAAAAAAAGAACGATCGTGCTTTTTGCGAATTATAGGCGAGTGCGCACGGCCGGTGTCTAGAGTTTGCTGTCGCCTGCGCTACCCCAGGTTTGCCGGAACATGCCGCCCCACTCCTGGTTCATGCCGCCGCAGTCGGTGCAGACGCGGTGGGCGCCCCAGGGGCTACCCCCGTGGGCAGCGCTCCATCCACCTGCACATGCATGACCCGCTGGGGATAGGGAATTTCGATCTGATGGGCACGCAGCGCACTCAGGATGGCCCGATTGATGTCCGAGCGCAGTCCCAACGACCCGTTTTCAGGGTCTGCAATCCAGAACCCCACGGTGAACTCCAGCCCATCAGCACCGAAGGCTGACAACGCCGCACTGGGGGCCGGGTCTCGCAGCACCCGCGGGCTGACCAGGGCGGCATTGGTGAGCAACTGGGCCACCTGGTCCACATCGCTCTCGTAGGCCACACTGACCACGGTGGACATCCACACGCGCGGGTCCGACAGAGAAAGGTTTTCCACCCGCTGGGTAATCAGGAGCTCGTTGGGCACGATGGACTCGCGGCCCGACGGCGAACGGATGACGGTATAGCGGGCATTGATCTGCGTGATGCGCCCCTCGAACGTGTCGAGCTTGACGTTGTCCCCAATGCGCATGCTGCGCTCGGCCAGGATCACAAACCCGCTCACATAGTTGGCCGCGAGCTTCTGCAGGCCAAAGCCGATGCCCACGCCGACCGCACCACCCAGCACCGACAGCGCAGTCAGATCGATGCCCACCGACGACAAGGCCACCAGCAAGCCCACAAACACCAGCAGCGCCCGCACCGCATTGCTCACTGCCTTGCGCAGCGACAGCTCCGCCCCCGTGGCCGAGCGCAGCAGGCGCGACTCGATGGCCGCCGAGATCCACAAGGCAATCAGCAGCACAGCAGCGGCGGTGACCGCCCCTTCGATGATGGTGCGCACCGACAGCGTCGCACCCCCTACCTTCCAGTGGATCTGGTCCAACTCGTCCAGCACAAGCGGCAGCAGCCCGGTGACCCACAGCACCATGCCCAGCCAGGCCATCCAGGAGATGGAGCGCTCGATGGGCCGAACCCAGGCAGCATCCGGGTAGGCCACCTGCAGCACCTTCACGCCGATGCGAATGACCACCAGCGCCACCAGCATGGGGATCGCAATCTTGAAAGCCGCTAGCGCCACCCAGTGGTGCAGCAGGGTGCGCGCGATGTAGGCCAGACTCAGCAGGACCAGCGGGAAGAGTGCGCCGTCCACAATCCGCACCCCAAACAGGATCGAGCGCGGGTCGCCCCGGCGCAGGCCGCGCTGCAGCAGCGCCACCAGCCCCCAGGCCAGGCCCACGCAGACGGCCAGGACGGCCAGCTCCACCAGCACCGTGGGGCTGAGAAAGGCCTGCACCCACAGGCCCACGTCGTCGAGCATCGGCTTGTCCATCGTGCCGTGCCTCAACGCTTCCAGGCGGGCTGGCGCTTCTCGGCAAACGCACGGGCGCCCTCCTGGGCGGCCTCGTCCACCATGTTGGTGGCCATGGTCTGGCCCGCCAGCTGGTAGGCGGCATCGATACCCAGCTCGCGCTGCTGGTACACCAGCGCCTTGCCCATGGCCACGGCCACGCGCGGCTTCTGCAGGATGGATTGCACCAGTTGCTCGACCTCGGCATCCAGCGCATCGGCGGGCACCACGCGGTTCACCAGACCTTGTGCGAGTGCGGTGGGCGCATCGATGAAATCACCGGTGAGCAGCATTTCCATCGCCCGCTTGGCCGGCACGTTGCGCACCAACGGCACGCTGGGCGTGGCACAGAACAGGCCGTAGTGAATGCCGCTGGTGGCAAAGCTGGCCGTGTCGGCCGCCACGGCCAGGTCACACTGCGCCACCAGCTGGCACCCTGCAGCCGTGGCCATGCCCTGCACCCGCGCAATGACAGGCACGCTGAGCTTGTGGATGGTCAACATCATGCGGCTGCATTGCGCAAACAGCTTCTGGTAGTACGCCAGCTCCGGGTGGGCCGCCATGTCCTTGAGGTTGTGGCCCGCGCAAAACGCCTTGCCGGCTGCCGCCAGCACCACCACACGCACCGACTCGTCGCGGCCAGCATCGTCCAGCGCCTGCTGCAGGGCTGTGAGCATCTCGCTGCCAAGCGCGTTGAAGCGGGCAGGGTCGTTCAGGGTCAGGGTGACCACGCCGCGTGTGTCGCGGGCAATGTGCAGCAGATCATTGGAATTCGTCATCATTCTTCTCCAGTGTTTCGCATGACCGGCGCCGCCGAAACCGGCAGGCCTCCGGGCCAGCGCTGCCATGGAGGCAGCCTTGCCAGAGAACCCGTGGCGCCCTCTGTCAGGGGGCTTACAGATCTGCAAGGACTCGCAGATGCGCTTCCACACTGCGCGCCAGGGGGCCCATCACATAGCCCCCCTCCAGGCACGACACGATGCGGCCTTTGGAGTAACGGCGGGCCACGTCCTTCACGCGCTGGGTGATCCAGGTGTAGTCCTGCTCGGTCAGGCCCAGCTGGCCCATGTCGTCCTCGCGGTGGGCATCAAAGCCCGCGCTCACAAAGATCATCTCGGGCTTGAAGGCCTCCAGCCGGGGCATCCACATCATTTCGATGATCTCGCGGATGTCCATGCCGCGCGTGTAGGCCGGCACGGGCACGTTGACCATGTTGGGGGCGGGATCGTGGTCGCCGCTGTAGGGGTAGAACGGGTGCTGGAAGATGCTCACCATCAGCGCACGCGGGTCATTGGCCAGGATGTCTTCGGTGCCATTGCCGTGGTGCACGTCAAAGTCCACCACCGCCACCCGCTGCAGGTTGTAGCGCTGCAGCGCATATTTCACCGCCACCGCCACGTTGTTGAAAAAGCAGAAACCCATGGCCTTGTCGCGGCAGGCATGGTGCCCTGGGGGGCGCACGGAACAGAACGCGTTTTCAACCTCGCCCGCCATCACCGCATCGGTGGCAGCCAGCGCGGCACCTGCGGCACGCAGGGACGCCTTCCAGGTATGGGCATTGATGGAGGTGTCGGTATCGATCTGCGCGTAGCTCGGGCCGCCAGCCATCAGCTCTTCGTTGAGCCGGTCGGACAGGCCACGCAGTGCCGCAATGTGCATGCGGCCGTGGGCCAGCTCGATGTCGGCCAGGGAGGCTTCCGGCGCCTCGTAGCGCTCCAGCGCGTCACCCACGCCGGTGACCAGCAAACGGTCTTCAATCGCATCCAGCCGCTCGGGGCATTCGGGGTGGCCCGGGCCCATCTCGTGCTTCCAACAATCCCGGTGGGTGAAATAGCCCGTCTTGCTCACAGTCTTGTCCCCGCGTCTCGCATTTTTTGCCGTTTTTCGGATAACGTCGTGCCATGAATGCACAGCACAAGATCAAATCGCTCCTAGATCAGCTTAACACGGTGATCGTGGGCAAAAAGGCCCAGGTTCAGGACTGCGTGGCCTGCCTGCTGGCGGGGGGCCACCTGCTCATCGAAGACGTGCCCGGCGTGGGCAAGACCACACTGGCGCACGCGCTGTCCCACACCTTCGGGCTGCAGTTCTCGCGCGTCCAGTTCACTGCGGACCTGATGCCCAGCGACCTGACCGGCGTGTCGGTATACGAACGCGGCAAGGAAGCCTTTGTGTTCCACCCCGGCCCGGTGTTTGCCCAGGTGCTGCTGGCCGACGAGATCAACCGCGCCAGCCCCAAAACGCAAAGCGCCCTGCTCGAAGCCATGGAAGAAAAGCAGGTCTCGGTCGAGGGCGAAACCCGCGCCCTGCCCCACCCCTTCTTCGTGATCGCCACCCAGAACCCGCACGACCAGCTGGGCACCTTTGCGCTGCCCGAGTCGCAGCTTGACCGCTTCTTGATGCGCATCTCCATCGGCTACCCCGACCGCGCCGCCGAGCGGCTGCTGCTGTCGGGCGACGACCGGCGTGACATGGTGAGCAGCCTGCTGCCCCTGCTGTCCGCCGAGGAGCTGGCCGAACTGCAGCGCCAGGTGCAGGCCGTGCACACCGCCGATCCGCTGCTCAACTATGTGCAGGACCTGATCGCCGCCACCCGCTCGGGCCGCTGGTTCTTGCAGGGCCTGTCGCCCCGCGCGGGCATTGCGATGCTGCACGCGGCCAAGGCCCAGGCCCTCATCAGCGGGCGCGACTATGTGGCGCCGGACGATGTGCAGGCCGTGCTGCCGCAAACCATTGCCCACCGCCTGGTGCCCGTGGGCGACGCCGGGCGCGGCGCGGTCGAGCAGGTGCGCGCCATGGTCGACGCCGTGCCGCTGCCCTGACCAATGGAATCCGCCGCCCACCCATCCCTCGCAACGCCCACGGGCTGGCGCAGCCTGGCCGCGCGGCTCAGCCCCGTGGCGCGCCTTCGCAGGCGCTTCCAGCGCTGGTGGCAGGCACGCCTGCCGCTGTCCGACACGCTGCAGCTCACCCAGCGCAATGTCTACATCCTGCCCACCGGCTCGGGCTGGATGCTGGCCCTCACGCTCGTGGTGTTGCTGGTGGCCTCCATCAACTACCAGCTCAACCTGGGCTACCTGCTGACCTTTTTGCTGGCGGGCAGCGCTGTGGTGGGCATGCACATCTGCCACGCCAACCTGCGCGGGCTGACGCTGCACCTGAAAGCGCCCGAGCCGCATTTTCTGGGTACGAGCACGGCGTTCGAGATCCAGCTGTCCAGTGATCGCAAGTCGCCGCGCTATGGCATTGCCCTGGCGGTGCACGGCGCCGGCAAGGCCGAACACCACTGGGCCTGGACCGACGTGCCTGCCCAGGACCAGGCCAGCGTGCAGGTCGCCTTCCAGCCGGGTCGCCGGGGGCTGCACCGCGTGCCCACCCTGACGGCCGAGACGCGGTTTCCGCTCGGCACCTTCCGCGTGTGGACCTACTGGCGCCCCGCTGCCGAGGTGTTGGTGTACCCGGCGCCCGAAGTGCCGCCGCAGCCCCTGCCACCGGGCGAGCCCCGCGCCGGGGGCACGGGCAATGCGCCGTCGCAGGGCATTGGCGAATTCGACGGCGTGCGCGCCTACCGGCGGGGCGACCCGCTCAAGCTGGTGGTCTGGAAGAAGGCCGCCAAGTCGCTGGCCACCGGCACCGACGATCTGGTGAGCCGTGACGCGCAACAGGCGCAGCGGCACGAGCTGTGGCTGGACCTGGCCCACGCCGCCCTGCCCAACCACGAGGCACGCGTGTCGCGACTGACGGCCTGGGTGCTGCAGGCCGACCGCCTGGGCCTGGACTATGGCCTGCGCCTGCCCAGCACCGAGATCGCGCCCGACACCGGTGCGGCCCACCGCCGCCGCTGCCTGGAGGCATTGGCCCTGTGTTGACCCGTTGCCGCTTAATTCAGTCCATATTGGCCGCAAGCGCATGTTCATATTTCCTTAATAGCTATCAAATTAGTAGCAAAATGAAATCCGTCGCCCTCCACTCCGCCGCGCTGCCATGAGCCTGCGCCAGACGCTCAACGCACTGCCGCGCGACGCGCGCGACACGCTGTTCCTGCTGGTCGTGATTGCGTGGGTCATCGCCCCGCAGGTCAACGTGTTGCCCGCTTGGGCGAGCCTGCTGGCGGCCGGACTGATGCTGTGGCGCGGCTGGCTGGCCTTCAAGGGCCGCCCGCTGCCCGCACGCTGGGTGCTGGCCATTCCGCTGGTGCTGGCCGTGGCAGGCACGCTGTACACGCACCGCACCATCCTGGGCCGCGATGCCGGGGTGACGCTGATCGTGATGCTGCTGGCACTCAAGATGCTGGAGCTGCGCGCGCGGCGCGATGCGCTGGTGGTCTTCTTCCTGGGCTTCTTCACGATGCTCAGCAACTTCTTCTTCTCGCAGTCGCTGTTCACGGCCGCTGCCATGCTGGTGGCGCTGCTGGGGCTGCTCACGGCCCTGGTCAATGCCCACATGCCCGTGGGGCGGCCTCCCCTGTCGCAGGCGCTGCGCACGGCGGGCGCCATGGCGCTGCTGGGCGCGCCCATCATGGCGGCGCTGTTCATGCTGTTCCCACGCATGGCGCCGTTGTGGGGCATGCCCAGCGACACCATGAGCGGGCGCAGCGGCCTGTCGGGTGTGATGAAGGTGGGCAACATTGCCGAGCTGGCGCTGGACGACACCGTGGCCATGCGCGTGCGGTTTGACACCCCTGACGGCGCGGCACCGCCCCAAAGCGATCTGTACTTCCGCGGCCCAGTGTTCGGTACCTTCGACGGTGTCGAGTGGCACCCGGTATCGCCCCGCCCGGGCGACTTGTCGCAGGCGCGCGCCAGCACTGCGGCCAACCTGCGCGTGCGCGGCCAACCCGTGCGCTACGAAGTGACGCTGGAGCCTCACCAGCGCCCCTGGCTGCTGCTGCTGGACGCCGCCGTGGACAAGCCCGCCGTGGCGGGCATGGACACCTTCATGACGCAGGACCTGCAGTGGCTGACCAGCCGTGCCATCAACGACGTGGTGCGCTACAAGGCAGAAAGCTATACGCAGTTCGAGCATGGCCCCAGTGCCTCCAACGCGGCCCTGCGCGTCTACACCGAGCTGCCTGCGGGCTTCAACCCCCGCACGCTGGCGCTGGCGCAGGAGCTGCGCAGCAACCCGCAGCTCAACCCCAACCCTTCGCAGGACAACGCCGAGGCGCTGGTCAACGCCGCCCTGACCCGCCTGCGCACTGGCGGATACGTGTACACGCTGGAACCCGGCGTGTACGGCCAGCACACGGCCGACGAGTTCTGGTTTGACCGCAAGGAGGGGTTTTGCGAACACATCGCCTCGGCGTTTGTGGTGCTGATGCGCGCGCTCGACATTCCGGCCCGCATCGTCACCGGCTACCAGGGCGGCGACCGCAACCCCGTGGACAAGCTCTGGACCGTGCGCCAGAGCGACGCCCACGCCTGGGCCGAAGTCTGGCTCTCCGGCCGGGGCTGGGTGCGGGTGGACCCGACGGGCGCGGTGTCGCCCGGTCGCACCGGCGCCTTCCAGCGGCTGCGCGCGCCCCAGGGAGCCTTTGCCACCGCCATGGGCACGGTCATCAGCCCGGGCGTCGCGCAGAACCTGCGCGCCGTGTGGGAGGCCGTCAACAACAGCTGGAACCAGTGGGTGCTCAACTACACGCAAAGCCGCCAGCTGGACCTGCTCAAGTCCCTGGGCTTTGAGTCGCCCAGCTGGCAGGACCTGACCATGGTGCTGGGCATCCTGATCATCGTGGTGGCACTCGGAGGCATGGGCTGGAGCCTGTGGGAGCGCAGCCAGCACGACCCGTGGCTGCGACTGCTTGCACGCGCCCGCCAGCGCCTGGCCCGTGCCGGGCTGGTGGTGCCCGACACCCTGCCGCCACGGGCCATGGCTGAGCGGGTGCAGGCACAATTCGGCGCACCCGCTGTGCCGGTAGCCGACTGGCTGCTGCGGCTGGAGCGCCTGCGCTACGCCCCCCACCCCGAGGCCGCCCTGGGCGATTTGCGGCGGGAATTCCGCAGCATTGCCTGGCCGAAGCAGTGAAGCATCCCCCTGAGCGGCTGCGCCGCCTCCCCCTTCTCTCGCGCTTTGCGCGGGAAGGGGGACGATGCCCTCGCTGCGGGGCGGCCCTTGCTTGGCATCCCTGGTCTTGGAGCGCGCCGGTATCGGACGCTCGACGGAGCCACAACATGACGAACCATTGACATGAAGAAGACAGCACCCTGGACCGCAGCAGCTATTTTTTTGATAGCTGCCTGTGCATTACCCGCTAGCGCAAAGCCCGAAAACCAGTCCAAACCAGCAGCCCAGAAGGCTCATGCCAAAGCCGGCCAGGCCCACCCGGGGCGGGCCAGTGCCAAGGCCCCGGTGCTCTATGCATCGCGCCCCGAGGCCATGGACTTTGCCGACGACCTGGCCGCGCGCCGCGACCTGGACCGCGAATGGGTGCGTCAGGCCATCGGCCAGGCGCATTTTCTGCCCCAGGTGCCGCGCCTCATGCTGCCTCCGGCCAAGGGCACGGCCAAGAACTGGCGTGTGTACCGCAGCCGTTTCATCGACCCCATTCGCATCCGTGCAGGCGTGCGTTTCTGGCAGGAAAACCAGGCCACGCTGGAGCGTGCCGAACGCGAGTTTGGCGTGCCCGCCGAGATCATCGTGGGCATCATCGGGGTGGAGACCATCTACGGCCAGCAGATGGGCACCTTCCGCGTGATGGACGCACTGGCTACGTTGGCGTTTGACTTCCCCTCGGCCCACCCGCGCGCCAAGGAGCGCACCGAGTTCTTCCGCCGCGAGCTGGAGCAGTTCCTGAGCCTCACCAACCGCAGCAATACCGACCCCTTCGAGCCACGCGGCAGCTACGCTGGCGCCATGGGCCTGGGTCAGTTCATGCCATCGAGCTGGGTGCGCTACGCGGTGGACTTTGATGGCGACGGCCGCGTGGACCTGTTCAAAAGCCCGGCCGATGCCATTGGCTCGGTGGCCAACTACTTCCGCGGCCACGGCTGGACGCCCGGCATGCCCACGCACTATGGCGTGCAGTTCGACAATGCGCGCCTGCAGCTGGACGACCTGCTCGCGCCCGACATCCTACCCACCTTCAGTGCCGCCAGCATGCAGGCCAAGGGCGCCGTGCTGGATGCCCAGGGTGCGCAGCACACGGGCCCGCTCGCACTCGTGGAGCTGCAAAACGGCAGCGAGCCCGCCAGCTATGTGGCGGGCACCGAGAACTTCTATACGGTCACGCGCTACAACTGGTCCAGCTACTACGCCATGGCCGTGATCGAGTTGGGGCGCGAGGTGGCGGCGGCGCGCTGACCGCTAACCCACTGCCGCGAACCACTCGCTAAACGGCTGAACCCGGGGAGGCTCTGCGGGCACGGAGCCCGCGCCCAGCACGCTTGCGCAAGTCAGTCCACAATGCCCGGCTTTGACCGCTTGCACAGCGGCCCGGCCAAGGCGGCGCGCCCTGGTCCTCCAAGAGAACCTTCCCCATGCCTGCATCACCTTCTCCAGCACCCGACCCGGACGCCATCGTCCGCGTACGCGGCCTGAGCAAAACCTACGCCGGCGGCTTTCAGGCACTCAAGAACATCGACCTGGACATCCGGCGCGGCGAGATCTTTGCCCTGCTGGGCCCCAATGGCGCGGGCAAGACCACGCTGATCAGCGTGATTTGCGGCATGAGCAATGCCACGGCAGGGTCCGTCACGGCTGATGGGCACGATACGGTACGCGACTACCGCGCAGCACGTGCTGCGATTGGCCTGGTGCCCCAGGAGCTGCACACCGACTCGTTCGAGACGGTGTGGGCCACGGTGAACTTCAGCCGTGGGCTTTTCGGCAAGGCCCCCAACCCCGCGTACATCGAGAAGATCCTCAAGGACCTGTCGCTGTGGGACAAGAAGGACAACAAGATCCTTGCGCTGTCGGGCGGCATGAAACGCCGCGTGCTGATCGCCAAGGCACTGTCGCATGAGCCCAAGATTTTGTTCCTCGACGAACCCAGCGCGGGTGTGGATGTGGAGCTGCGCCACGATATGTGGCGCCTGGTGCGGGCGCTGCGCGACGCGGGCACCACCATCATCCTGACCACCCACTACCTGGAAGAAGCCGAGGACATGGCCGACCGCATCGGCGTGATCCGCAAGGGCGAGTTGATCGTGGTGGAAGAAAAGGCCGTGCTGATGCGCAAGCTGGGCAAGAAGGAACTTGCCATCACACTGCAGCAGCCCATGGAGCAGGTGCCCGCAACGCTCGCCCGCTGGCCGCTGTCTTTGAGCCAGGGCGGCACCGTGCTGACCTACACCTTCGACACGCAGCGGGAAGACACCGGCATCGCCGCCCTGCTGCGCGCCCTGACGGAGCACGGCATCGACTTCAAGGACCTGCATTCCAGCGAAAGCTCGCTGGAGGACATCTTCGTGAGCCTGGTGCACCAGGACAAGGCCCCCACCCCTTCGGCCCAGAAAGCGATCCCAGCATGACCGGTGTGAACCTGCATGGCGTGCGCGCCATCTACCGCTTTGAGATGAACCGTGCCTTCCGCACATGGATGCAGAGCCTCATTGCGCCGGTGCTCACCACCGCGCTGTACTTCATCGTCTTCGGCTCCGCCATCGGCTCGCGCATGGGCGACATCGGCGGGGTGAGCTATGGCGCCTACATCATCCCCGGCCTGCTCATGCTGTCGCTGCTCTCAGAGAGCATTTCCAACTCGGCCTTCGGCATTTACATGCCCAAGTGGTCGGGCACCATCTACGAGCTGCTGAGCGCGCCCGTCAACTGGGTGGAGGTGCTGCTGGGCTACGTGGGCGCGGCAGCCAGCAAGTCGCTGCTGGTGTCGGTGCTCATCCTGTCCACCGCCCGGGTGTTCGTTCCGTACGAGGTGGCGCACCCTGTGTGGATGGTGGGCTTTCTGGTGCTCACGGCCGTCACGTTCTGCCTGTTCGGCTTCCTGATTGGCCTGTGGGCCGATAGCTTTCAGAAGCTGCAGGTGATCCCGGTGCTGGTGATCACGCCGCTCACCTTTCTGGGCGGAGCGTTTTACAGCATCAGCATGCTGCCGCCTTTCTGGCAGACCGTGTCGTTGTTCAACCCGGTGGTTTACCTCATCAGCGGGCTGCGGTGGGCGTTCTATGGCCACGCCGACGTGCACATTGCGGTGAGCACCAGCATGACTCTGGTGTTCATGGCCCTGTGCCTTTCCGTGGTGCGGTGGGTGTTCAAGACCGGACACCGCATTCGGCGCTGAGCGCGATCATCCCGTTCGCCCCGGCAGCCCGGGGCGGACCCACGCATCAGTAGCGCTGCATCAATAACGCTGCATTTGGCAGCTGTGCGGCTGCTGCGCCTTGGCGGCTGCAATCTGCCGCACCACGCGGAAGCCGTAGCCCGAGCCTTCCACGTCGAACTTCACGCCAGGCGCGCCTTTCTTGTCCATCACGCCCACCGCCAGCGCCTGCTGGAACTGGTGGTCGGCCGCGCGCATGGTGCCGCCCTGGCCGGCCAGCTGCACGTTGGCCGACTCCATCTGGCGCGCAACGGCCACTACATCGGTGCTGCCCGCACGCTCGATGGACTGGGCCAGCGCCTCCACCATCAGCTGCATGCGCATGTGCACATAGTCGTCCTGCGGCTTGGGAAAGCGTGTACGAAAGGACTGGTAGAACGCCTCGCTCTGCGCCCCTGGCACATTGGGCAGCCAGTCAGCAACGGCCACCACCTTGCCGATGCCTGCGTCGCCAATCGCAGCGGGCGCACCCAGCGCGTTGCCGTAGAAGGTGTAGAAGCTGCCCTCGTAGCCCACGTCCCGCGCGGCCTTGACCAGCAGCGTGAGATCGTTGCCCCAGTTGCCGGTGACCACGGCCTGCGCGCCACTGCTCTTGATCTTGACAGCGTAGGGGGCAAAGTCCTTCACGCGGCCGATGGGGTGCAGCTCTTCGCCCACCACGGCCACATCGGGGCGCTGGACGGCCAGCTGCTTCTTGGCCTCGCGCAGCACGGCCTGGCCAAAGCTGTAGTCCTGGCCGATGAGGTACACGCTCTTCAAGGCCTTGTCCTCGCGCATCACCTCCATCAGCGCGGCCATGCGCATGTCGGCATGGGCATCAAAGCGGAAGTGCCAGAAGCTGCACTTCTCGTTGGTGAGGATGGGGTCCACCGCCGAGTAGTTGAGGAACAGCACGCGCTTGTTCGGCTCGCGCTCGTTGTGCTTGTTGATGGCCTCGATCAGCACAGCGGCCGTGGACGACGAATTGCCCTGCAGGATGACCTGCGCACCATCGTCGATCGCAGCGCGCAGCGCGGACAGGGCTTCTTCGTTCTGGCCTTTGCTGTCGTAGCGCTCCAGCACCAGCGGGCGGGGGCCACCGCTACCGGCAGGCAGCTGCACGCCGCCGCGCGTGTTCACGCGCTCCATGGCCCAGTAGATGTTGCGGTACACGGCCTCGCCGGTGTTGGCGAACGGGCCCGAGAGGCTTTCGATGAGTGCCAGCTTGACCGGCTTGGCCTGGGCCACGGCGGCGGGGGCCGGGGCCTGCGCCCGCGCGGCGGGCGCCAACGCCACGGCGCCTGCGAGGGCCACTGCGGCCGCCCAAACGGTGTGACGTAATGCCGCAGCGCCTGATTTCAAGCCCACGGATTGCAATTTATTCATGGCATTTTTCCCTTGAAATGCGGCGTGGCCGCACACACCTCTCTGCCATGCGGCGACCACGTCGAGAGCCGCGCAGTGTATAGGAGTTACCCATGATCTTCGCCCCCGTGATCCGCCGCGCCGCTTATGCCCAAGCCCCCCGTTCCGCCGACCTGACGCTGCAACGTTTTCTGATGGGCGCGCTGGCACAGCCTGCATCCGCAGCGGCAGCACCCGCCGCCGGCTGCACCGTGACGCAGGACGAAAAAGCCACCACCCTGCAGCTGGACGTGCCCGGCCTGGCCCGCGAACAGCTCTCGATCAGCATTGAAGGCCAGGTGGTGCAGGTGCAAAGCGTGGACGGCGCACCGCGCAAGGTGCAGCGTGCGTGGGAGCTGCCCACCGAGATCGATGCCAGCGCCAGCACCGCCAAGCTGGAAAACGGTGTGCTGACCCTGACGCTGGTCCGCCTGGAGCCCGTGAGCAAGGCCACCACGCTGACCATTCACTAAATCTGGCCGTTCCCCAAGCGATGGCGCGTGACGGCCATCGCTATATTTTCAATAGCAATCAAGGCATGATGCACTGGCGCTTCATGCCTTTTTTGCTTGTATTTCCGCTCAGAACTCCCTGCAAACGCCCTCACTCATGCCGCAGCGCATCGATGGGGTCCATGCGCGCCGCACGCCGCGCCGGGAAATAGCCAAACACCACACCAATACCGGCGGAGAACAGGAACGACAGCAGGTTCACCCCCGGGTTGAACAGGTAGGGCACCCCCATCAGCCCCGACAGCGCGAGCGACGCGCCCGTGGCCAGCACGATGCCGATGAGCCCGCCCAAGGCGGCCAGCACCACGGCCTCGATCAGGAACTGCAGCAGCACCTCGCGCTCCAGCGCGCCAATGGCCAGGCGCAGGCCGATCTCGCGCGTGCGTTCGGTCACGCTCACCAGCATGATGTTCATGATGCCGATGCCGCCCACCAGCAGGCTCACCGCCGCCACCGCGCCCAGCAGCGTGGTCAGCACCTTGGTGGTGCCCGAGAGCGTGTCGGCCAGCTGCTTGGTGTCGAGCACGTTGAAGTTGTCTTCGTCGGAGTCCGACAGCTTGCGCAGCTCGCGCAGCAGTTGCGTGAGGCTGGCCTTCACCCGCTCGGGGTCGCTGCCATCCTTCATCGACACCAGCAGCGTGTTCACCCGCGTGTTGCCGGTCACACGGCGCTGTAGCGTGCGCAGGGGCACCAGCACAGTGTCGTCCTGGTCGTTGCCAAACGCGCCCTGCCCTTTGGACGCCAGCACGCCCACCACTTCGCACGAAAACGCCTTCACGCGCAGCTGGCCGCCCACGGGATCGGCGGTGCCAAACAACTCCCGCCGCACGGTCTCGCCGATCAGGCAGACGGCAGCGCCCGCGCGCAACTCAGCATCGGTAAAGACGCGGCCAGTGCGCACCGTCCAGTTGCCGGTCTCCAGCCAGGCGTTGGTGCTGCCGATCACACTGGTCGTCCAGTTGCGCCCGCCCACCACAGCCGTGGCGGCAGCACGCGCCTCAGGCGCCACGGCCAAGATGCCGCCGATCTGCTGCGCGATCACGTCGGCGTCGGTGTCCTTGAAGGCCGGGGCGCCCGTGCCGCCGCCGGGCCCCATGCGCTGGCCGGGGCGCACCTGCAGCAGGTTGGTGCCCAGGCCCGAGATCTGGTTCTGGATGGCCAGCGTGGCGCCGTTGCCCAGCGTGACCATGGTGATCACGGCGCTCACGCCGATCACGATGCCCAGGATGGTGAGGAAGGAGCGCATGAGATTGCGCCGGATGGAGCGTAGCGCCAGCAGCAGGGTGTTGAGCAGCATCAGTGGCCTCCTGCATCCGAGCTGACCACAGCCGCTGCGGTCGATGCCTTCGATACCGCATCCGCGTCCAGCCCCTTGGGGTGCGGGTTGGCCGCATCGCTGTCCACCACCCCATCCACAAACCGCACGATGCGCCGCGCGTACTGCGCCATGTCGGGCTCGTGCGTGACCATCAGCACGGTGATGCCGTGGTCGGCGTTCAGGCGCCACAGCAGCTCCATGATCTCGACGCTGCGCTGGGTGTCGAGGTTGCCGGTGGGCTCATCGGCCAGCAGCACATCGGGCTCGGTGACGATGGCCCGCGCAATCGCCACGCGCTGCTGCTGCCCGCCCGACAGCTCGGCGGGCGTGTGGTGCTCCCAGCCCTTGAGGCCCACCGCATCCAGCGCACGCGCCGCCGCCGCATGGCGCGCCGCGGCCGACTCGCCCCGGTACAGCAGGGGCAGCTCCACGTTCTCCTGCGCCGAGGTTCGCGCCAGCAGGTTGAAGCCCTGGAACACAAAGCCAAAGTAGCGCCGTCGCAGCCGCGCCCGCTCGTCGCGCGAGAGTGCCTCCACATGCACGCCTTTGAACAGGTATTCGCCCGTGGTGGGCCGGTCCAGGCAGCCCAGCGTGTTCATGGCCGTGGACTTGCCCGAGCCGCTGGGGCCCATGATGGCCACAAAGTCGCCCTGTGCGATGTCCAAGTCCACACCCTTGAGCGCCTGAAAAGCCAGCGCCCCTTCGCCATAAACCTTGGTCACGCCGCGCAGGCGGATGATGGGGGTGTCGCCCGCCACGCTCATGGCTTGGCCCCGGCTGCGCGCTGGTCGGTGATCACGGCCATGCCGGGCGTGAGGCCGTCGCCCGTGACCTCGGTATGGCGGCCGTCGCTGATGCCCACCTGCACGGTAATGGGCTTGGCCGCGCCGTCTTGCAACACCCACACCTGGCGCGTCTTGCCTGCACCATCGCCGGCCTCGCCCCCAGCGCCCGGTTTGCGCGAGCCGGAGCGCGGCATGCGCGGCATGAGCTGCGACATGATGCCGCCACCACTGCCGCTGCCCGATGCGGCAGGCTTGGCGCCAACCGCCCCGGGTTTCGCATCGGCCCCGGCAGCCTGCGCGGGCGTGAAGCGCAGCGCCGTGTTGGGCACCAGCAGCACGTCCTTGCGCTCGGTGGACGTAATGGTGGCCGCCGCCGTCATGCCGGGGCGCAGGCTCATGTCGCTATTGTTCACCTCCAGCCAGGTGATGTAGGTGACCACGTTGTCCGTCTTGGTGGAGCCAAACGACACGCGCGTGACCTGGGCCGGGTAGCGGCGAGAGGGGTAGGCGCTGACCGTGAAGCTCGCGTCCTGACCCACCTTGACCGAGCCCACGTCGGCTTCGTCCACGCTCACGTCCAGCCGCAGCCGCGTGAGGTCTTCGGCCACGGTGAACAGCGTCACCGCCTGCAGCGATGCGGCCACCGCATTGCCGGGTTCTACCGTGCGGGTCAGCACCACGCCGTCGATGGGCGAGCGGATGGAGGCCTTGGACAGGTTGGTCTCGTCGGTGGACAGCGCCGCACGGGCGTCTTCCACCGTGGCACGTGCGCTGGTTTCGTCGGCGCGGGCGCGGTCCAGCGTGGCGCGGCCTGCGTCCAACTCGGAGGCCGAGGGCACCTTGCCGCCGGACAGGCGGGCGACTTCTTCGAGCCGACCAAAGTTGGCAATGGCCTCTTTGGTGGTGGCCACGGCCTGGGCCAGGCGGGCTTGCGCCGATGCCAGCGAGGCACGTGAGCGCAGCACCTGCGCTTCGAGCTTGGCGGTGTCCAACTCCACCAGCAGCTGCCCCTTCTTGACCTTGTCGTTCACATCCACCAGCACATTGCGCACCGTGCCCGACAGCTCGCTGCCAATGGTGACCGAGCGCGTGGGCTGCAGTGTGCCATTGGCCGACACGGTGAGCGTGAGATTGCCCCGGCGCAACTCTTCGGTCACATAGGTGGGTACGGTGCTGGCACTCTGGCGCGATTGCCAGGCATACAAGCCACCACCCACCACGACGAACGCCGCCACTCCTAGCCACACGGTGGTGCGCTGCCACCAACGGCGGGGCCGGTCGGCGCCCAGCAAGGCGCTCAGGTCGGCAGGAGCTGCCTTGGCGGACGCGGAGGCGGTAGAGGTCACGGAGGTTTCGGTATTGGGCATGGGACGTGAATCAGAAAATGGGGTCATGCAACAGGGCGACCGGGTTACGGGGCCGGCTGCCAGCCGCCCCCCAGCGCCTTGTACAAACGAACATGGTCCGCCGCGACAACAGCGGTGGTGGTGGCCACACTCTCTTGCGTGGACAGCAGCGTGCGCTGCGTCTCCAGCACGGCCTGAAAGTCGATGAGCCCGCTGCTGTAGCGCTGCTGCGCCAGCAGGGCGGCGTTGCGGGCAGCGTCTGCTGCGGCCGTGAGGCGTTCCAGCTTTTCGCGGTCGCCGCGCAGGGCCACCAGCGCGTTCTCCACATCCTGCAGGGCCGTGAGCACCGTGGATTCGTAGGCCACGCGGGCCTGCTCCAGCGCGGCAGACTGCACACGCACCTGGGCGCGGGCGGCGCCACCGTCGAGCAGCGGAATGGATACGCTGCCCAGCAAGGCACTGGTCACGGCACCGCCGCCCGACAACGCGCCCAGCGTAAGGGCGCGCAGGCCCAGCGAACCACCGAGGGAGAAGCTGGGGTAGCGCGCCGCATCGGCCTGCGACACGCGCGCCAGGGCGGCGGCAATGCGTTGTTCGGCCGCGCGCACATCGGGGCGTTGGCGCAGCGTCTCGGCCGGTATCGCCAGCGCCAGTTCTGCGGTCGGTTGTGGTACCGGTGCGCTGGCGTCCAGGGTGGCGTCCAGGGCACCGGGCACCTGCCCCGTCAGCACGGACAGGCTGTAGCGCGACTGCGCCAGGCTGGCTTCGAGCGAGGGGATCTGCGCGGCCGTCTGCTCGACCGCGGCACGGGCCTGCTCGGTGACGAGCGAGGTGGTCAGTCCGGCCTGCAGGCGCCACTGCGTGAGCTGCAGGGTCTCCTGCTGGCTGGCCAGGTTGCTGCGCGCAATGGCCAGGCGCTGCTGCAGCCCGCGCAGCTCGATGTAGTTGACGGCCACCTCGGCCGCCAGCGACACCTGCACGTCGGCCAGGCCGGCCTCTGCCGCGCGCGCATCGGCCTCGCTGGCGCTCACGCCGCTGCGCACGCGGCCAAACACATCGGGCTCCCAGCTTGCGTCAAAACCGGCCTGGAAGGTGTTGCCCGTGCTGTTGTTCGCCCGGCTGCGCTGTGCCGAGGCGGATGCACCCACGCTGGGCAGCAGCCCGGCCGATTGCACATCCACCTGAGCACGCGCTTGCTGCAAGGCGGCCTGAGCGGTGCGCACGCTGGTGTTGGCCTTCAAGGCCTGCTCCACCAGTGTGGTGAGCAAGGGGTCATTCAGGCGCTGCCACCATTGCGCAAGATTGAATCCCTGCGGGGTGGCTGCGGCGCCTTGTGGACCACTCGTTCCCGCTGCCGACCAGGCCGCGGGAACGGCCACCACGGGCGGGGTCCCGTCCAGCGGGGCGAGGCTGGCGCATCCGGTGGCGGCCAGCACGACGCACAGCGTCAGGGCCATGTGCCGCCAGGGCACATCGTGCGATGGACTCAGGGGACGCTGAGGGCGCAGGGGGCGCGCTGCCCGGGCAGTGGGCGCAGCGGCTGGAGAGGCCGGGTGGATAAAACGCATGGGCTGTAGCGGCGCAAGGGAAAACCTCATTGTGAGCAGCGATTGCGCACAAAAGGTACCCCGTGGGTCAAGCCAGCGTAAAGAAATGATGCAACGCACCAACCACCGCGCCGCGCCCGCGGGCGGCTACGCCACCGGCCCCGCATCCACCGCTCAATGCGCAAGCAGCGGGGGATCGAGCAACACCATGGAGGGCTCCCACGCCCTGGCGCGGTACTCACTGGGGCTGCAGCCCACATGCGCACGAAACGCTCGGCTGAAATGCGCGCTGTTGCTGAAGCCCCAGGACAGCGCAATATCGGTGACCGAGCGCTGTGCATGCGCCGGGTGGCGAAGGTCGCGCAGGCAGGCCTCCAGGCGGCGGCGCTGGATCATGGCGGCCAGGGTTTCCTCATCGTCGGCCACCGCGTTGTACAGGTGCCGCTTGCTGCAGTTGAGCGCGTGGGCCATGCGGTCGATGGTGAGGTCGGGGTCGCCCAGGTGGCGGTCAATGTACTGGCTGATGCGGTCGCGCAGCGCCTCGCGCTGCGACAGCAGGCTTTGCTGGCCATTGCGCTCCAGCAGCGACAGCTGCACCAGGTGCGTGATCACATCGGCCACGCCGTCGGCGGCGGCGTCGGACATGGTGGGCAGCTCGGCGAACGCGGCGCGCATGGTGTCCCATGCCAGCCGCGAGACCCCCGTGGTGCCCGAAAAGCGCTGCACCATGAGGTCGTCGAGCTTGAGCTTGCGCTCATGCAGCTGCTCCTTGGGGATCATCAGCACCATCTGCCGCACGGCCTCGGGGTTGCTCACGGCATAGGCACGCGTGGTGTCGTACACGCTCCACTCGCCGGGTGACAGCCACACCTGGCGGCCGTTCTGCTCAAAGCAGGCCCGCCCTTCGAGCTGCGCCACCACCTTGATGTAGGCCCGGTCGCTGCCCCGGATGAGGCTGGGAGTGCGCACCACGCGGTGGCGGCTCACGTCCAGCTGGCAAAGGTTCACATAGCCTGCCTGGCCCGAGGTGATGTGGCCAGCAAAGGCTTCGTCACCAAACGCATCAGACTCCAGCCCACCAATGAGGCGCCACACGGCATCGCCCCACAGGTGCAGGCGGTCGCGCGGCGCGACGGTGTCGGTGGATACCTCGGTCAGAGGGTGGGCCATGGTGTCTCCAGGTCAGCGGCTGGCGCCACTGGTCGTGGAGAGATTATCGGACGCACGCTTTGTCCCGCGCCCACTGCGGAAATCCGGGTAAACCCGCTGCCATCTGCACGCTGAGGCAAGCGTTTTGTGCACGCTGAGCGCAGCACGCCGATGCCCGTCTCCCTACGATTCCTGGCACGGCGTGCACCACGCAGGCCCCATTCGAGGAGACACACAATGACAGCACACCAACCCTCCAAGCGCCAGTGGATCAAAGGCGCCGCCGCCACGGTCGGCACCCTGGCCGTGGCCCCGCAGCTGTGGGCCCAGGGCAGCAGCGCAGCCCCCGTGCGCATCGGCTATGCCATCGCCCGCACAGGTCCTTGGGCGGCCGGCGCACAGGTGAGCCAGGAGCCCAACTACCTGCTGTGGGCCGAACAGGTGAACGCTGCAGGCGGCCTGAGCGTAAAGGGCACCAAGCGCCCCATCGAACTCATCGGCTACGACGACCGCAGCGAGACCGAGACCTGCGTGCGCACTTACGAAAAGCTCATGGGCAGCGACAAGGTGGATCTCATCCTGCCGCCCTGGGGTTCGGGAGCCAACTTCGCCATCGCGCCGCTGGCCAACCGCTTTGGCTACCCGCTGCTGGCGCCCACGGCGCTGTCGCGCAAGCTGATCGACATGAACCTGCCCTACTTCTTCTCGCTGCTGCAGCAGCCCGACAAGATGATGGGCGCGCTGGTGGACATGCTGGTGGCCAACAACGTCAAGACCCTTGCCATCGTCTACATGGACGACCTGTTTGGGCTGGAGAACTTTGCCGCGCTGAACAACGCGCTCAAGAAGACCAGCATCCAGGTGGTGGAGCGCAAGAGCTATCCGCTGGGCGTGAAGGACCTGGCCCCCGTGCTGCGCGGCATCAAGGACCAGAACCCCGACGCCTTCATCGGCATCACCTACCCGCCCGACACCATCCTGGCCAGCCGCCAGGCGCGCGAGGTGGGCCTGAACCCCAAGTTCTTCTACGCGTCGGTGGGCACGGCCTTCCAGCTCTACAAGAACGTGATGGCCGCCAACACCGAGGGCGTGATCGGCATGGGCTCGTGGAGCGTGAAGACCAGCCCCGAGGCCAAAGCCTACTTCGACGCCCATGTGAAGAAGTTCAACAAGGAGCCCGATCGCTGGGCCAGCGGCCACGCCTGGGCGGGCCTGCAGATTCTGCAGCAAGCCGTGGAAAAGGCGGGCCTGGACCGCAAGGCGCTGCGCGAGCACATCGCCAAGAACGAGTTCAAGACCATCCTGGGCGGTATTCGCTTCCAGGGCAGCGAGAACGCGTCCATCCCCGGCACCGTGAGCCAGTGGCAGGGCAACGACTTCGAAGTCGTGTGGCCCAAGGACCGCGCCACGGCGCAGTTGAACACCGCGAAACCAGCCTGGAAATAACACTGTGTCTCTGACTTCCTGGGCCGAACTGGTCGCCAGTGGCCTCATTACCGGCGGTATCTACGCGCTGGTGGCCATGGGCCTGAACCTGCAATATGGGCTGATGCGCATCATGAACATCTCGCATGGCGAGTTCCTGATGCTGGGCGCATTCCTCACCTGGTCGGCGCACAGCCAGTGGGGCATCTCGCCGCTGCTGCTGATGCCGCTGGCTTTCATCGCGCTGTTCGCGCTGGGCGTGGTGGTGCATGCGCTGTGTTTCAAGCGCCTGGCCGCCCGCGCGCCCAATGTGGACGTGTTCGAGGCGCGCAGCCTCATGGTGGGCTTTGGCCTGATGTTCCTGGTGCAGAACACCGCCCTATTGATCTGGGGCGGTGATCTGCGCGGGTACGAATACCTGGCCGACCCGGTGCAGATTGCAGGCATGCGCTTCACCGAGAACAAGCTGGTGCTGTTTGGCGTGGCGCTGGCGCTGTCGGCCGGGCTGATCGCGCTGCTCAAGCTCACGCTGCTGGGCAAGGCGGTGCGGGCGCTGATGCAGTCGCCCACAGGCGCGCAGCTGGTAGGCATCAACACGCGGCGCCTACACCCCATGATGTTTGGCATTGGCCTGGGCCTGTCAGGCGTGGCGGGGGCGCTGCTGTCCATGACGTATGAGATTTCGCCATCGATGGGCGAGCCCTACACCGTCACAGCGCTCATCGTCATCACACTGGGCGGCTTTGGCAGTCTGGCGGGCAGCCTGGCCGGGGGCCTGCTGCTGGGCGTAGTGGAAGCCTTGGGCATGCACTTCAGCAGCCCGTCTCTCAAGATGCTGCTGAGCTATGCAGTGTTCATCGGCGTGCTCATCTGGCGCCCCAACGGACTGTTCTCGAAAAAATGACTTCCTTACATTCCAACAAGCCCTGGCTGGCGCTGGCTGCGGGGGTGGCGGTGGTCGCCACCCTGCCGTGGCTGGTGTCCGAGTTCATGGCCTCGGTGCTGCTCAGCTGCCTGATGTACATCGCGCTGGCCACCAGCTGGTCGCTGTTCTGCGGCGCCACGCGCTACCTGTCGCTGGCTACCTCAGCCTTCTTTGGTGTGGGTGCGTACACCAGCGCGATGCTGCTGGGCGTGCTGCCCTGGCCTCTGGTGATTCTGAGCGGCGCACTGATCGCCACCATCGTGGCCGTGGTGATGGGCGCGGCGGTGCTGCACCTGCGCGGCACCTACTTTGCGGTGCTCACCTTCGGCATGACGGAGCTGATCCGCCACGCCGTGACCTTTGTCGAAAAGCAGGTGTCCGGCACCGTGGGCCGCGTGCTCACGGTGGTGCCTAGCAACGAGACGGTATACCTCACGGTGCTGGTGATTGCGGCGGGCGCCATTGCTACGGCGATTGCCATCCAGCGCAGCCGGTTTGGACTGGCGCTCTCGGGCATTGGTGCCGACGAACAGCGCGCGCAGACGCTGGGCGTGGACACGCGCTTGGCAAAGATCATGGGCTTTGGCATCACCGCCGCCTTTGCAGGCGCCGTGGGCGCGGCCATGGCGGTGCGCTGGACTTACATCGAACCCGCAGCCGTGTTCAGCCCCTTCATCGGCTTCCAGACCGTGCTGATCGCGCTGATCGGCGGCGCCACCAGCCTGGGCGGCCCCATCCTCGCAGCCATCGTGTTCAGCCTGCTGGCAGAAACGCTGCGCCTGCAGTTGCCCTACGGCTACATGATGGTGCTGGGCCTGCTGCTGATTTTGTGCGTGATGTACCTGCCCAATGGCCTGGCCACGCTGTGGCAACGGCGCAAACCTGCTGCGGAGGCACACCATGGCTGAAGCCCTGTTGACCATCGACGCCGTGACCGTACGCTTTGGCGGCCTGACTGCCGTGGACGGTGTGAGTGCCACGCTGCACACGGGCGAGCTGATCGGCATCATCGGCCCCAACGGTGCAGGCAAGACCACGTTCTTTAACGCCATCTCGGGCGTGCAGCCACCCACCTCGGGCACGCTGGTGAGCGGCGCCGACAACCTGACCGGCAAGGGCCCGCACCACTATGCGGCCCACGGCATCGCGCGCACCTTCCAGACGCCGCGCGTGTTCCCCGACATGACGGTGCGCGACAACGTGCGCTTCGGCATGCAGTTCGCAGGCCGCCACCGCCAGGGGCCGGAGGGCCTGCGCAGCGAGGAGGAAATTCTCTCCATGCTGGGCCTGGCGCACTTGGTCGACCGCCCTGCCGCCGACGTGACGCCGTCGCAGCAGCGCCTGCTGGAGATCGGAATGGCCCTTGGCACACGCCCGCGCCTGCTGCTGCTCGACGAAGTGGCTGCGGGCCTCACCGAATCCGAAGTAGACGCCATGGCCCAGCGCATCCGCCGCCTTCGCGATGACTGGGGGCTGACGGTGGTGTGGATCGAGCATGCGGTGACCACGCTGCTCAAGTATGTGGAGCGCGTGCTGGTGCTGCACCAGGGCCGCAAGATTGCCGACGGCACACCCGCCGAGGTGGTGCGCGACCCGCATGTGATCGAGGCCTATCTGGGCGACGAAATGGCGGCCACAAGCGAAGGAGCCACGGCATGAGCGGCGCACACCTCACCGTGCAGAACCTGACCACGGGCTACCACGGCTTTCAGGTGCTGCAGGACCTGTCGCTGCAGGCCGCACCCGGCATCACCGTCATCGTCGGCCCCAACGGCGCGGGCAAGACCACGCTGCTCAAGGCCCTGGCCGGGCTGCTGCCGCGCACGGGCACCGTGGCGCTGGACGGCAGCGATCTGCCTGCGATGAACGCCACCGCCTGCGTGCAGCGCGGCCTGGCTCTGGTGGCCGAGGGCCGCCAGCTGTTCCCGCAAATGACGGTAACCGAGAATCTGGAGCTGGGCGGCTGGCTGGTGCCATCACGCACCCGCGCCGACCGGCTGGCCCAGGCGTTCGAAGACTTCCCGCGCCTCAAGGAGCGCGCCACGCAGCTCGCGGGCACCATGAGCGGCGGCGAGCAGCAGATGGTGGCCGTGGCACGCGCCATGATGAGCGGCCCGCGCCTGTTGATGCTGGACGAGCCCTCGCTGGGCCTGGCGCCGCGCATGGTCGATGAGCTGCTGGCCATCGTGCAGCGCATTGCTGCGCAGGGGGTGACGGTGTTTATGGTCGAGCAGAACGTGCGCAAGGCCCTGCAGATCGCACAGCGCGGCTATGTGCTGGAGCGCGGGCGCATCGTGGCGTCTGGCGCGGCCGCTGAACTGCTGCAGTCCGATGTGGTGCGCCAGGCCTATCTCGGCGTGGCCTGAAACCCCTTCCGCCCCCTTTTTCATTTGTTCTTTTTCAGGAGCTTTCATCCATGACTGCCATTTCCATGCTGATCAACGGCGAGCGCGTGCAAGCCACCGGCGGCGCCACGTTTGAGCGCCGCAACCCGCTCGACGGCTCTATCGCCACCACGGCCCCCGCCGCCAGCGTGGCCGATGCCAAGGCCGCTGCCGACGCAGCCGCCAAGGCCTTCCCGGCCTGGTCCGCCCTGGGCCCCAACGCTCGCCGCGCTCTGCTGCTCAAGGCGGCACACGCGCTGGAAGCCCGCACGGCCGACTTTGCCGTGGCCATGGCTGCCGAGACTGGCGCATCCGGCATGTGGGCGGGCTTTAACGTGCACCTGGCTGCGGGCCTGCTGCAGGAAGCCGCCGCGCTCACCACGCAGATTGCGGGCGAGGTGATCCCGTCCGACGTGCCCGGCAGCCTGGCCATGGGCGTGCGCCAGGCGGCGGGCGTGGTGCTGGGCATTGCGCCGTGGAACGCGCCGGTCATCCTGGGCGTGCGTGCCATCGCCACGCCACTGGCCTGCGGTAACACGGTGATCCTGAAAGGCTCGGAGCTGTGCCCCGCCACGCATGGCCTCATCATCGAGGCGCTGCAAGAGGCCGGTCTGCCCGCTGGTGTGGTGAACTTTGTGACCAACGCCCCGGCCGACGCCGGTGCCGTGGTCGAGGCCATCGTGGCCCACCCAGCCGTGCGCCGCATCAACTTCACTGGCTCCACCAAGGTGGGCCGCATCATTGCGCAGACCTGCGCCAAGTACCTCAAGCCCGTGGTGCTGGAGTTGGGCGGCAAGGCCCCGCTGCTGGTGCTGGATGACGCGGACATCGACGCCGCCGTGGCGGGCACCGTGTTTGGCGCCTTCGCCAACTCGGGCCAGATCTGCATGTCCACCGAGCGCATCATCGTGGACAACGCGGTGGCCGACGCGTTCGTGGCCAAGCTGGGCGCGCGCGCCAAGGCCCTGCCGCTGGGCGACCCGCGCAAGGGCCCGGTGGTGCTGGGCTCGGTGGTGGACATGGCCACAGTGCACCGCTGCAACGCCCTCATCGACGACGCACTGGCCAAGGGCGCCAAGCTGGTCTGCGGCGGCAAGAGCGACAGCACACTCATGCAGGCCACGGTGCTCGACCATGTGACGGCCGAGATGGACATCTACCGCGAAGAGTCGTTCGGCCCCGTCAAGCCCGTGGTGCGCGTGAACGGTGTGGAAGAAGCCATTGCCTGCGCCAACGACAACGAGTTCGGCCTGTCGTCCGCCGTGTTCAGCCGCGACGTCGCCAAGGCCTGGAACGTGGCCGCGCGCATCGAGTCGGGCATCTGCCACATCAACGGCCCCACGGTGCACGACGAAGGCCAGATGCCGTTTGGGGGCGTGAAGAGCTCGGGCTACGGCCGCTTTGGCGGCATGGCCGGGGTGCGTGAGTTCACCGAACTGCGCTGGGTGACGGTGCAGACCACGCCACGCCACTATCCGTTCTAAACATCAAAAAATATAGCAGCCAGCGCATGATTCACCTGCGCTAGCTGCTTTTTTATTCAGAATCACACCGTGATGGCATCCAGCGGCCAGCGCGGCTTCACGTCAAAGGCGTACTCGGTGCTGGCCTGCTGCTGCCCGGCCTGCAGGCGCATCGCAGCAGCCATGGCGATCATGGCGCCGTTGTCGGTGCACAGGTGCAGTTCGGGGTAATGCACGCGCACCTTGGCCGCCGCGCAGGCGGCGTTGAGCTGGGCGCGCAGGTGCCGGTTGGCTCCCACCCCACCGGCCACCACCACGCGCTTGAGGCCCGTCTGCTTCAGCGCGGTCAGCGTCTTCTTCACCAGCACGTCGACAATCGCGGCCTCGGTGCTGGCCGCCAGATCGGCCTTGCGTGCTTCCAGCTCATCGCCCAGCTTCTTGGCCTGCGTGAGCACCGCCGTCTTGAGCCCGGCAAAAGAGAAGTCGAGGTTGCCGCTGTGCAACAGCGGCCGCGGCAGCTTGAAGGCCGCCGCATCGCCTTGCTCGGCCAGCCGGGACAGCGCCGGGCCACCGGGGTAGCCCAGGCCCATGAGCTTGGCGGACTTGTCGAACGCCTCGCCTGCCGCATCGTCAATGGTTTCGCCCAGAATTTCGTAGCGGCCCACGCCGTCCACGCGCATCAGCTGTGTATGGCCGCCCGAAACCAGCAGGGCCACAAAAGGGAATTCAGGGGGGTCGGCGCTGAGGAAGGGCGACAGCAAATGCCCCTCCAGGTGGTGCACGCCCAGCACCGGCTTGTCCAGCGCTGCGCCCAGCGCGCAGGCCACACCCGCCCCCACCAGCAGCGCACCGGCCAGACCCGGACCGCGCGTGTAGGCCACCACGTCCACGTCCGCCAGCGTCTGGCCGGACTCAGCCAGTACCTGTGTGGCCAGCGGCAGCACGCGGCGAATGTGGTCGCGGCTGGCCAGCTCGGGCACCACGCCGCCATAGGCCTGGTGCATCTCGATCTGGCTGTGCAGCGCGTGCGACAGCAGCGTAGGCACGGCATTGCCCGTGGAACGGACCAATGCCACGCCGGTTTCGTCGCACGAAGATTCAATACCCAGGATCAGCAAGCTCATGCCCCGAGTGTAAAACCCGGGGCTGGCCTGCCATGGCAACGCTCTTTACCAGCGGTCGGACCGCATGCGCAACTCCCAGTTGCCGCTGCGCAGTTCGTACACCCCCACGGCGCCATAGCGCTGCTCGCCCTTGTCATCCCAGGTCATGGTGCCGATCACAGGGGCGTAGCCGTTGATGCTGTGCAGGGCCTTGGTGATGTCCTTGGGGTCAGCAGACTTGGCCTTCTGGATGGCGGCCGAGAGCACGTAGGTGCTGTCGTAGCTGTAGTGGCCGCCATAGGCCGGGGGCTTCTTGAAAGCGGCGATGTACTTTTCAAGGAAGGGCTTGCCGGTGGTGAACTCCTTGGCCTCCAGCACGGGCGATGTGGCATACACGCCCTGCACGATGCCTGCGCCCTTGGTCATGTCGGTGGTCTTGATGGTGTCGCCCCCCAGCAGGCTGACCTTGGTGTGGCCCACCTTCTGCAGGGCTTCGAGCAGTGCCAGCGCCTGGAAGTCGTTGAGGGTCGAAACAATCACCTCCACATTGGCGGCCTTGAGCTCCCCTGCCAGGCCATCAAAGGCCACGGTCTTGTCGTCGAACGACTTGCGCACCACCACCTCTTTCTTCTCGGCCTTGAGCTGTTCGGCCGCGCCGTCGGCCAGGCCCTTGCCATAGGGCGTGCCATCGTCCAGCGCCGCATAGCGTGCGGCGCCCAGCTGGGTGGCGGCAAACGAGCCAATGGCGCGGGCCTGCAGGGTGTCGTTGCCCACCATGCGGAAGGTGGTCGGAAACCCGAGCTGTGTGAACTTGGGGTTGGTAGAGATGGCGATCTGCGCGATGTCCTTGGCAGCGTAGATGGGGGCGGTCTCGATGCTCACGCCCGAGTTGAGGTGGCCCACCACCGCGACCACGCCCGCATCCACCAGCTGCTGCGCCACGGCCTTGCCGGTGGTGGCGTCGGCCTTGTCATCCACGGACACGACCTCCAGCGTCACGCGCTTGCCGTCCACCGTGTAGCCGGACTTGTTGAGTTCCTCCACCGCCAGCTTGACGCCATTGAGCAGATCCTGCCCCAGCGCACCCAGCGGGCCAGAGAGAGGCTGAGCCACACCAATTTTGATGGTGTCCGGCACTTTGCCGCATCCGGTCAGGAGTGCGGCAGTCGCCACTGCGGTCAAGGCCAGGCTGGCCGAGAAGCGGCGCCGGTTGATGTGCTTGTTCATGCAAAAAACTCCATTTCAGTGTGTCTGTGTGACCAGATGTATATGCGACGCCCTACCGGGCGAGCTACCGGGTATGCCCTCCCACGGTGTCAGTATTAGCAACTTTCAGGCCCCGCAACGCAGAGCACGGCACCCCGACCTGGCGGGCTTGGGATGGGTGCAGCCCCGGAGCGAGGGGACATCGCCGGGCCTTCAAAGGCCGTGCACCACCCCGGCGCACCAATTTGTGGCGTAAAAATTGCTTATGCTCACGGGTATGAATGAGGCTTTGCGCATCGTGGTGGTTGCCCCGGATCTGGCAGTCACCGACCCCGACGACGACCACGCTGTGGAACAGGCGGAGCGGTCGCGGGCGCTGCGCATCGGGCTGCTGGAGAACAACTTCAACCTGGTGGCCACGCTGCCGGCCGACGTGTTCCTGAGCGAGCGCATCGCGCAGTTGCAGCCCGACCTGATCATCGTGGATGCCGAGAGCGAGGCCCGCGACGCGCTGGAGCATGTGGTGATGGCCACGCGCGACGAGCGCCGTCCCATCGTGATGTTCACCAACGACGAGGACACCTCGCACGTGAAGGATGCAGTGGCGGCAGGCGTGTCTGCCTACATCGTGGCGGGGCTGGCACCGCAGCGCATCCGCCCCATTCTGGATGTGGCCATGGCCCGCTTCCAGCATGAACAGGCCTTGCGCGCCGAGCTCGCCGACGCCAAGACCGAACTGCAAGGCCGCAAGACCATCGACCGCGCCAAGGGTTTGCTCATGCAGCGCCAGGGCCTGACCGAACAGGCCGCCTACGAAAAGCTGCGCAAGACGGCCATGGACAAGGGCCTGAAGCTGGTGGACGTGGCCCAGCGCATGCTGGACGTGATGGACCTGCTGGGGTAACCCTCACCCTCTCACATCGCGGGGCCCACGCTCCGCGCAAAACACGGCCCACCCGCCTCATTCGCGCAGCGACGCCGCTGCGGTCCCATGCACGGTGGTACCGCATTACCCCCCTGCAACCCGTTGGCACGGACCACCATGCGCCTGCCGCGTGCACGGCGGCCCCGATGCCTGGACTGCGATGGTGCAGCGCACAACGGCAGTGCAATGCACCGCACTGACCAAGCAGAGGTGAATTGAAACCAAATCGCCTTGAAGCGCCAATCAAATACGCCTTCTTTGCTATCAAATTTGAATAATTCATTCATCCCAACCCAGTAAAAAAAGGCTGGCACGCGCTTTGCATTGCACAGTGCAAGACCAATGCAGGTCTGACCACTGACAGCACTGACCCAACGGCGGGCCGGTGCTGGCAAGGAGCCCCGGACCCGTTCCAGGCTCCACCACGGACAAAGGCGTCCCCACCCGCTCCTGGCGTTGCTTTGCTGCAGCCCGGCGCGGTGTGAGGACGCCTTTTTGTTTTTCACGCCACCAGGGATGCCCCATGACCGATCTGTTGAAAACCAGCCTCAACCGCCGCACCGTGCTGCAGGCCGCCACCGTGGGCGCTGTGGGTGTGAGCCCCGCGCTGCGCGCGCTCGTCCACGCAGCCGGCTCCGACGCCCCCGAGAAGAAGGAAGTCAAGATCGGCTTCATCCCGCTGACCGACTGCGCCAGCGTGGTCATGGCCTCGGTGCTGGGCTTCGACAAGAAATACGGCGTGACCATCGTCCCCAACAAGGAAGCCAGCTGGGCCGGCGTGCGTGACAAGCTGGTGAACGGCGAGCTGGACTTCGCCCATGTGCTCTACGGCCTGGTCTATGGCGTGCACCTGGGCACCGCCGGTCCCAAGAAGGACATGGCCGTGCTAATGAGTCTGAACAACAACGGGCAGGCCATCACCCTCTCCAAGACGCTGGCCGACAAGGGCGCGGTGGATGGCCCGTCCCTGGCCAAGCTCATGGTCAGCGAGAAGCGCGAATACACCTTTGCGGGCACCTTCCCCACCGGCACCCACGCGATGTGGATGCACTACTGGCTGGCAGCGGCGGGCATCAACCCGCTGTCGGGCGCCAAGCTCATCACCGTGCCCCCGCCGCAGATGGTGGCCAACATGCGCGTGGGCAACATGGACGGCTTTTGCGTGGGCGAGCCCTGGAACCACCGCGCCATCATGGACGGCATCGGCATCACGGCCAACACCACGCAGGACATCTGGAAGGACCACCCCGAAAAGGTGCTGGGCACCACGGCAGAGTTCGTCAAGAAGTACCCCAACACCACGCGCGCCGTGATGATGGCCGTGCTCGAAGCCAGCCAGTGGATCGATGCCAGCCTCTCCAACAAGATGAAGATGGCCGAAACCGTGGCAGGCAAGGCGTATGTGAACACGGGCGTGGACGCCATCAACCAGCGCATCCTGGGCCGCTACCAGAACGGCCTGGGCAAGACCTGGGACGACCCCAACCACATGAAGTTCTTCAACGACGGTGCGGTGAACTTCCCCTACCTGTCGGACGGCATGTGGTTCCTGACCCAGCACAAGCGCTGGGGCCTGCTCAAGAGCCACCCCGACTACCTGGCGGTGGCCAAGGAAGTCAACCAGGTCGAGCTGTACAAGTCGGTGGCCAGCGCCATGAAGATCAGCGTGCCCAAGGACGTGATGCGCACCAGCAAGCTCATCGACGGCGTAGTGTGGGACGGCAAGGACCCCGCCAAGTACGCCGACGGCTTCAAGATCAAGGCCTGACGGCGACCCTGCCCCAGCGCCCGCCCGACCACCCAGCCAGCAAGCCCTGCACAGGAGAAAACCATGGTCAGTGCCGTCTTTCACTCCCCGTTGGATGCAGCCCCCGTGGCCGCACAGAATGCTATGAATACTGTAGCGACAAGCGCAACATCCACTAACGCAAGAAGCCAAAAGGTTGCAACATCTGCCCCCAAGGCACCTGCAGCGCCCGCCACCACGGCGGCTACAGGCCGCGACTGGTCGGCCGTCTCGCGCAGCTTCTGGCTGGCCGTGCTGCCGCCGCTGTGTGGCCTGGGCTTGCTCGTCGGCCTGTGGGCGGTGGTCTCCACCACCACGGGCGGCAGCATCCCCAGCCCCAAGGACACCTGGCTGCAGGCGCTGGAGGTGTTCAGCAACCCGTTCTACCGCAACGGCCCCAACGACCAGGGCGTGGGCTGGAACGTGCTGATGAGCCTGCAGCGCGTGGCCATCGGCTTTGGCATGGCAGCGCTGGTGGGCATTCCGGCGGGCTTCGTGATCGGGCGCTTCAGCTTCCTGTCGCGCATGTTCAACCCGCTCATCAGCCTGCTGCGCCCCGTGTCGCCCCTGGCGTGGCTGCCGATCGGTCTGCTGGTCTTCAAGGGCGCCAACCCGGCGGCCATCTGGACCATCTTCATCTGCTCCATCTGGCCCATGATCATCAACACCACCGTGGGCGTGCAGCGCGTGCCGCAGGACTACATGAACGTGGCCCGCGTGCTGAACCTGAGCGAGTGGAAGATCGCCACCAAGATCCTGTTCCCCGCCGTGCTGCCCTACATGCTGACCGGCGTGCGCCTGGCCGTGGGCACCGCGTGGCTGGTGATCGTAGCGGCCGAGATGCTGACCGGCGGCGTGGGCATCGGCTTCTGGGTGTGGGACGAGTGGAACAACCTCAACGTCAAGAACATCATCATCGCGATCTTTGTGATCGGCATCGTCGGGCTGCTGTTGGAGTTTGCACTCATCAAGCTGGCCACCGCATTTACGTTCGAAGAGGTCAAAACTTGACCCACCCCTGAGCCGCGCCTGCGGCACGTCACCCCCTCAAGGGGGCACCACCCGTGGCCCGGCAAAGCCGGTTCCACGGTGGTCCTCGAAAAAACCAGGAGTTCCTAATGCATGCATCTCTCACCACCAAGTTCATCGAGATCCACGGCGTCGAGCAGACCTTCAAGACGGCCAAGGGCCTTTTCCCGGCGCTGAAGGACATCCACCTGACGATTGCCAAGGGCGAGTTCGTGGCGCTCATCGGCCACTCCGGCTGCGGCAAGTCCACCCTGCTCAACCTGATTGCGGGCCTGACCACTCCCACCAATGGCGCACTGCTCTGCGCCAACAAGGAGATCAAAGGCCCGGGGCCCGAGCGCGCGGTAGTGTTCCAAAACCACTCGCTGCTGCCCTGGCTCACCTGCTTTGACAACATCTACCTGGCTGTGGAGCGCGTGTTCGGCGCCAAGGAGACCAAGGCCCAGCTCAAGGCCCGCACCGATGCCGCGCTGGCACTGGTGGGCCTGACGCATGCGGGGCAGAAGCGCCCCGGTGAAATCTCGGGCGGCATGAAGCAGCGTGTGGGCATTGCCCGGGCGCTGAGCATGGAGCCCCAGGTGCTGCTGATGGACGAGCCCTTTGGCGCGCTCGACGCCCTCACCCGCGCCAAGCTGCAGGACGAGCTGCTGGAGATCGTGGCACGCACCCAAAGCACCGTGGTCATGGTGACCCACGACGTGGACGAGGCCGTGCTGCTGTCCGACAAGATCGTGATGATGACCAACGGCCCGGCCGCCACGATTGGCGAGGTGCTGACCGTGGACTTGCCCCGCCCTCGCAAGCGCGTGGAACTGGCCGAGGACCCGCAGTATGTGCACTACCGCAAGGCCGTGATCGACTTTCTGTACACGCGCCAGGGGCACGTCGAAAAAGCTGCGTGAGCTGCCAGGCCGGAAGCGGCGCAAACCGCCAGAACAAAAGGGCTCTGACCAGATCGGTCAGAGCCCTTTTTTTAACCTCCCCATGCCGGGGCCGCAGCACCCGCGCAAGGGCCGACCCGCCGCGCTGGATGCGCCCCTTTCCCGAATGGCGCAGCCCTTCGAGAGAAGGGGGGAAGGCACGCCGCGCCTCAGGGGGTTGCCCCTCAATGCGTTCCGGTGATGTAGTTCTCCAACTGCTCAATGATGAATTTCTGCTCGGAGATGATGTCCTTGACCAGATCGCCGATGGAAATCATGCCCACCAGCTTGCCGCCATCCACGACGGGCAAGTGGCGCAGGCGGTTGTTGCTCATGAGCTGCATGCACTGCTCGCTGGTCTGGTCCGGGCGCACAAACATCACAGCCGAGGTCATCACGTCCTTGACCTGGGTGACGGCCGACGTGCGCCCCATGAGGGCAATTTTGCGGGCGTAGTCCCTCTCGGTGAAGATGCCGACGATAGACGCGCCCTCAGTCACGATGAGCGCGCCAATGCCCTTGTCAGCCATGAGCTGAAGGGCGTCCAGCACGGATGCGGCGGGGCTGATGGTGTGGACGATGGCGTCGGGTTTGGACTGAAGAATCTTGGCGACTGCGGTCATGGAAACCTCCCTCGTGAAAACGGAAACGGGCACAGAGAGATTTCAGCCCATAAGCCCCGTGCGCGCAACCCACGCAAGCCCGATATGCGGCGCTTTTTGATCATCCTGTTGCATGGTGAATGCAACTCATGTTTCTGCGCTGTTGCATACCGCCGCACCCGAAACAAACTGAAAAGAAGCGAAACCGCAGCGAGACGACGCCATCTGCCCAGCCCGGCACGATGGAGCCCATGTTCACCGCACCGGTCACGCACTCCTCACCGGCTTCTGTAGCCTGCCGGCGCTCAGCGACGTTCCAGGCAAACCGCCCTGGCTTCGATGGCGACCAAGCAGCCCAGAGCCCCCAGTCGATTGTTTCCAATACTGGAACAGTTAGTTCGCGACTAAGTGGTTTTTCCCTGAACACCATCGGCGTACAGTTCATCCCATCGATGAGCCGAACCCGCAAGGCGACTCACCGAACCCGGTGCGACGCAAGTTGTTGTGAATCTTCACCCCGGTTTTTTTGAGACGCTTTTTTAACTTCAAGGACTTTCATCATGAACAAGACCGCACGTTTCCTCTCCCTCGCCGCTGTGGCTGCCTTTGCGTCGTTTGGCGCCCAGGCTGACGAAGCCGACGCTTCGCAGTTCGCCACCAAGTTCGAAACCAGCCGCACCCGCGCAGAAGTACTGGCAGAAGCCACCACCGCTGTGCAGATGCGCAGCCAGGAGCCCGCTGGCTCCCGCGTGGTGACCTACAAGTCCACGGCCGACCGCGCCACTGTGCGTGCCGAAGCCGCCGCACAAGCCATGCGCACTGGCCGCGTGGGCCCTGCAGAAGGCGGTTGATTCAACTTCTTGAATCCACGGCTTCACCCCTCGCGTATTACAGACACCTCGTCCATATTTTTTGAATTTCACAGGAGTTTCATCATGAACAAGACTGCCCGTTTCCTCTCTATCGCTGCTGTGGCTGCCCTCGCTTCTTTTGGTGCCCAGGCTGACGAAGCCGATGCTTCGCAGTTCGCGACCAAGTTCGAAACCAACCGTACCCGCGCTGAAGTACAAGCCGAAGCCGCTACCGTGGCCCAGACCCGCAGCATCGAGCCAGCAGGTTCGCGTGTGGTGACCTACAAATCCACCGCTGACCGCGCTGCCGTGCGTGCCCAGGCTGCTGAAGCTCTGCGCACTGGCCAGATCTCTTCCGGCGAAATCGGCTCGCTGTAATTCGCTCCGCCTGCACCACGGTGCAGGTAGAAGATTGCAAATGCCAAAAGGCCGAGGCCCCATTGCGGGGCCTCGGCCTTTTTTTCGCCTGTGTCTTGCGGATATGGGCAGCACCGGGGCCGCCACCCCCTGACGTCAGAACTTACTTGCCAGCGCGCGCCTGGGCTACCGCTGCCTGCACGTCCTTCCACAGCGCTTCGCCTACGTTGGCGGCAATGCTGGCGTTCACGGCGCCCAGTTTTTCGCGCATGCGGTTGGCTTCAGCAGCCGGCAGTTCATTGACCTGCATGCCCTTGCCCTTGAGGTCGGCCAGCGCCTTGTCGGCCTCGGCACGGGTGTCCTGGCGCTCGAAGTCACGGCTCTTCTTGGCGGCGTCGAGCAGCACCTTCTGCTCCGCCTTCGACAGGCCATCCCAATACTTCTTGCTGACCAGCACAATCCAGGGGCTGTAGACGTGGTTGGTCACGGTGAGGTACTTCTGCACCTCATAGAACTTGCTCGACAGGATGGTGTTGTAGGGGTTCTCCTGGCCGTCCACCGTCTTGGTTTCCAGCGCGGTGAAGAGCTCCGAGAACGGCAGCGGCACGGCATTGGCGCCCAGGGTCTTGAAGCTGTCGAGGAACACGTTGTTCTGCATCACGCGCAGCTTGATGCCGTCCATGTCTTCGAGCTTGTTGACGGGGCGCTTGCTGTTGGTGAGGTTGCGAAAGCCGTTCTCCCAGTACACCAGGCCCACCAGGCCCTTTTCCTGCAGCTTGTCCATCACTTTCTGGCCCACGGGGCCGTCCAGCACTACGTCGGCTTCCTTGGCGTTGTTGAACAGGAAGGGGGTATCCCAGATGGCCATCTCTTTGGTGATGCCCACCAGCGTGGCGGTGGACCCCACCATCATCTCCTGCGCGCCACCGATCAGGGCCTGCTGCATCTGCACGTCCGAGCCCAGCGCGGCTGCGCCAATGGCGCGGAGCTTCATCTTGCCGCCAGAGGCTTTTTCCACTTCCTGGGCAAACAGCTTGGTGGCCCGGCCCTGGTTGGAGTCTTCGTTGAGGCCATAGCCAAAACGGATGATGCGCGGCTTGAAGTCTTGCGCTGCGGCCTGGAACGAGCAAGTGATGGCAGCGACCGACAGGGCGGCCAGCAGGGTGCGACGGAAAGTTTTCATGGTTGTCTCCATTGGCAAGAAAAACGGGAAAGGGGAACAGGCAAACGGCTAGCGCAGCCAGACGACGGGCGCAGTCACGATCTGCGGGAACACGACCAGCAGCGCCAGGATCAGCACATAGGTGATGAGAAACGGGTTCACGCCCTTGATGACGCTGTGCATCGAGATGCGCCCCACCCCTGCCACCACGTTGAGCACCGTGCCCACGGGCGGGGTGATGAGGCCGATGGCGCCGTTGAGCACGAACATCAGGCCGAAATACACCGGGTCGATCCCCGCCTTGACGGCAATGGGCAGCATCACAGGCGCAAAGATCAGGATGGTGGGCGTGAGGTCCAGCGCCGTGCCGATCAGCACCAGCACGATCATCATCACGGCCATCAAGAGGCGCGGGTTCTCCACCAGCGGGCCCAGCCAGTTGGTCAGCACGTTGGGCAAGTCGGCCAGCGTGATCATGTAGCTGGCCACCTGGGCGCCAGCGCACAAAAACATCACGATGGAGGTTGTCTTGGCTGCGCGCACCAGCACACCGTAGATGTCGGGCAGCTTCATCTCGCGGTGCACGAACAGCGCCACCACCAGCGCGTAGAACGCGGCGACCACGGCGGCCTCGGTGGGGGTGAACACGCCGGTCTTCATGCCGCCGATGATGATGAGCGGCATCAGCATGGCCCAGAAGGCGCGCACCGTGGCGCGCAGGCGGTCCTTGATGGGCAGGGGTTCGCCCTGGGGCAGATCCATGTCCCGCAGCACCCAGCGCCAGGCAAAGATGAGGCCCACACCCATCATCAGCCCCGGCACGATGCCCGATACAAACAGCGCCGAGATCGAGGTGTTGGTCGTCACGCCATAGATCACGAAGGGCATGGACGGCGGGATGATGGGCGCGATGATGCCGCCCGAGGCAATCAGCCCGGCAGACGTGTTCATGGGGTAACCTTGCTGCCGCATCATGGGCAGCAGGATGGTGGCCAGCGCGGCGGTGTCGGCCAGGGCCGAGCCGCTCATGCTCGCCATCAGCACTGCGGCGCCGATGGCCACATAGCCCAGCCCGCCCCGGATGTGCCCCACCCAGGCCTGCGCCATGTCGATGATGCGGCGGCTGATGCCGCCCGAGTTCATCAGCTCACCGGCCAGGATGAAGAAGGGCACGGCCAGGAGCGGAAAGCTGTCCACCCCGGCCACCAGGTTCTGGGCCAGCAGCTGCGCGTCCCAGAAGTCGAGCACCCAGGCCATGCCGGCGCCGGTGAGCACCAGGGCCAGGCCCATGTTCATGCCGGTGCCCATGAGCACCAGCATGCCCAATGAAAAAACAAGAAAAGCCTGTGCTTCGGGTCCCATGGTCACTCCACCTCAGCGCCATGACCGAGGTCCAGCGGCTTGCGTTGAATCAATTCAATGGTCGCCATCACCCCGATGGCCACCGCGCACAAAAAAGCCGGCAGCGGCAGCAGCGCTGCCGGGTAGGCCATGACCACCGAGCGGCTGCCCATGCCCACCACCACCTGCTGCCACGCGCCCCAGGCCAGCATGGTGCTGGCGGCGATCACCAGCAGCCGGATCACGGCCGTCAGCACGCCAAAGGCCACAGGGCGTTTGGCCAACAGGCCCGCCAGGCTGGTAAAGGCCATGTGCTCGCCTGCGGGGTAGGCCGCTGCGGCACCGATAAAAACCATCCAGACAAACAGCAGGCGCGACAGCTCTTCGCTGGCCGCCACGCCGCTGCCAAAGCCGTAGCGCAGCACCACGTTGATGAACACGGCCACGGCCATCACGCCCAGGCTCCCGGCCATCAGCATTTGCGAGACTCTGGCAAACCGGCTGAGCGGCTCGTGCGGTTGTTCGGGGGAATTCATACCGTCTCCTGTGTGGCGACCCAGGCCGAGGCCTGTTGCTGCAGTGTGGGCAGGTCCAGCAGCGCATTGAGACGCAGCACGCCGGCCTCGCCCACAGGCGACTCCAGCGTGGCGAACTGGCTGTCCACCAGCGCGCTGGAAAAGAAATGGGTGTCTGCGCGGGCCGCCACACGTTGGCCTGCGCTGGCGCGGTCAATCTCCAGAAAGACGAAGCGCAGGCCGGGGCAGGCGTTGCGCAAGCGGTCCCGGTAGGCCCTCTTGAGCGCAGAGCAGGTCAGGACCACGCCATGGGGCTGGGCCTGCAGCAATTGCCCCAAGGTAGTCAGCCAGCCTTCACGGTCTGCATCGGTCAAGGCAATGCCCTGGCGCATCTTTTCGCGACTGGCGGGGCTGTGGTGGTCATCCCCTTCGATCAGGGGCAGGCCCTCGGCCTGTGCCAGGGCCGAGCCCAGGCTGGACTTGCCGCAGCCCGCCACGCCCATGACGACCAAAAAAGTCGGTGACGCTTGAAAACTCATATTGGTAGCGCTATCCAAACAATCCATAAAAAAGGCACCCGGTGTGGATGCCGCACAAACTGTGGCAACTTCTGCAACTTCGTCCAAAATGGCTGCCGTTGCCTTGCCCTTCAGTTTGGACAGCGCTATCCTAATCAAATCAACCCCAAGCCCCCATGAGGGTTAACCCTTGAACAAACCTGAGACAAAACGCCGCTCCAGCGGCCGCATCACGCTGAGCGACGTGGCCAAGGCCGCCGAGGTCAGCCCCATCACCGCATCCCGCGCCTTGCGCGGCGAGCGTGGTGTGGCGCAAGAGCTGGTGCAGCGCGTGAAAGCTGCCGCAGAGCAATTGGGCTATGTGCCCGACCCCGCCGCTCGCGCACTGGCCTCGCAACGCAGCGTGCAGGTGCCGGTGCTGGTGCCCTTGCTATCCAACGCGCTGTTTGTGGACGTGCTGGAGGCCGTGCATCGCACCCTGTTTCCTCAGGGTTACCAAGCGCTGATCGGCGTCACGCACTACGACCCGCAGGAGGAAGAGCAACTGCTGCGCACCTACCTCGCACACCGCCCTGCCGGCTTGCTGGTCACCGGTTTTGACCGCACCGAGGCTTCGCGCCACCTGATTGCCGCCAGCGGCGTGCCCTGCGTGCACCTGATGGAGATGACCTCGGCCCCCGGCGTGTTCTGCGTGGGCTTTTCGCAGCAGGATGCGGGCCACAGCATGACGGCCCACCTGCTGGCGCGGGGCTACCAAAAGATCGCTTTTGTTGCGGCCCAGCTGGACCCTCGCACCATGCAGCGCGCCGAAGGCTACCGCCGCTGCCTGCGCGAAGCAGGTCGGTACGACCCCAAGCTGGAGCTGCTGAGCCCGCAGCCCTCGTCGATGCGGCTGGGGAGTGAACTGCTGGAAGAGCTGCTGCGCACCCGCCCCGGCGTCGATGCCGTGTTCTTCTGCAACGACGACCTGGCCCAGGGCGGCCTGCTGGCGGCACAGCGCCTGGGCTTGTCGGTACCCGGCCAGGTAGCGATTGCAGGCTTCAACGACCTGGCGGGCAGCGACCAGATGCTGCCACCACTGACCACGGTGCGCACGCCCCGCGCAGCCGTGGGCGAGGCCAGCGCGCGCATGCTGCTGGCGCTGATGCGTGGTGAGGTGCCCGAGCACAACTCGGTGAATCTGGGGTTTGAGCTGACAGTGCGCGAGAGCACATAGCGCCTGCCTCGCCGCATCGCGCCCGGCCCCTGGCAAGACGCCGACCGAGTTCATGGGCCGCCCCCAATGCGGAGAGGCTTCGCAAACTCAGGCCGGCGCCAGTGCCCGGCTGCTGGACGACGCCTTCATCTCCTTGCGCAGCGCCACCGCATCGCGCGACTGGGCAGGTGCCGAGGCGTCGATGCGGAACACCTGCACGGTCTCGGTCATGGTCTGCGCCTGGCCGTTGAGCTGCATGGCCGATGCCGCGTTCTCTTCCACCAGCGCGGCGTTCTGTTGCGTGATGGTGTCCAGCTGCGCCACCGCCGAGTTGACCTGCGAGATGCCGCTGAGCTGCTCGTTCGAGGCACTGTGGATCTCGCCGATCAGCGTGTTCACACGGCGCACCAGCTCCAGCGACTCGGTCATGGTTTTCTGCGCAGCGTCGGTTTTTTCATGGCCCTCGGTTACCTTGGTGGCCGAGTCGTCGATGAGCTGACGGATCTCCTTGGCGGCCGAGAGCGTGCGGTGCGACAGGCTGCGCACCTCGGAGGCCACCACCGCAAAGCCCCGCCCCTGGTCCCCGGCCCGCGCAGCCTCCACCGCCGCATTCAGGGCCAGGATGTTGGTCTGGAAGGCGATGGAGTCGATGAGCTGCGTGATCTCGCTGATGCGGCCCGATGCGGCCTGGATCTGCTTCATGGTGCTGGCGACACCGTCCACGGCCGCGCTGCTGCGTTCGGTGACCTGGGTGGCCTGCGTGGCCAGCACCGCCGCCTGGCGCGCGGACTCGGCGGTCTGTTTGACGGTGCCGGTGATCTCCTCCATGGACGCAGCCGTCTGCTGCAGGTTGCTGGCCTGCGCCTCGGTGCGGGATGACAGGTCCTGGTTGCCCTGGGCAATCTCGCGGGTGGAGACCTGCATGTGCTCGCTCTCCTGACGGGCATCACGCACGATGGACAGCAGGTTCACGTTGAGCTGCGCCAGCGCCTTTTGCAACTGGCCCACGGTGTCGCTGCGCGATGCAGAGATCTTCTGGGTGAGGTCGCCCGCCGCCATGCGGTTGGCCCACAGCAGCATCTGCGACAACGGCGCCACCGTGACCTGGTGCAGGTACACCGCCATGCCCAGCGCCAGCACCACCACCCCCAGCCACGCAGCGCCCGAGGCCAGCGACACGGTATGCCCGCCCAGCAGGGCAGCGCACCACGAGGCCACCACCAGCACCAGGGTGCACGCCATCATCTTGCCCAGCGGGCCCAGCGACAGCGCCCGGGCCACGCGGCCCCACAAGGTGTCTTTGACCAGTTGCCCGGCCGACAGCCTGTGCACCAGCGTGCCCGACTGCTTCTCGGCCTGCATCTGCTGGTACAGCGCCTCGGCCGCCTGGATCTGTTCGCGCGTGGCTTCGGTGCGCACCGACATGTAACCCGTGGGCTGGTCGCCCTGCATGAGCGGGGTGACATTGGCCATCACCCAGTAGAACGTGCCGTCCTTGCGCCGGTTCTTGACCGGGGCCGACCAGGGAACACCTCTGGCAATGGTTTCCCACATGTCGCGGTAGGCCTCCTCGGGCATGTCGGGGTGCCTCACGATGTTGTGGGGCTGGCCCAGCAGCTCTTCCTTTTCGTACCCGCTGACCTCGATAAACATCGGGTTGCAGTAGAGGATGCGGCCCTTGAGATCGGTGGTGGAGACCAGGGTCTGGCCCTTGGGGAACGCATATTCATGCTGACTGACTGGAAGATTCATTCTCATCGGAAAACTCCTAGAAAAAGTCCTACCCCTGCACCGCCGCTGGTCCTGCGTGAGAACCATCTTAAGGACGCAACCGTGACAAAAGCAAACGTTAATTGCGTAATTTCACGAGACCTGGGGGAAAAAACAATTCCGCACAATTGATAAATTTTCATCAATTTTACATCATTAATATCATTTATGCAGCATATCTCATTGCGCAATGCTGAGGTAGAAGGCGTGCCCGGCTTTGGCAATGCCCCCTGCGCAGTGCCACGCACCAACACAATGCAAAAAGGCAAGGGCGCAACCGCCTAGCGTTGCGGCATCCGCGCATGCAAGGTATGCCGCCCAGGGGGCTGGCGCACGCGGGCACCGGGTTGGTGCAATCCATCTGGCACAGGCATTGCAAGCACCTCCCGCAGCGGCCTCTACAGGGCTGCGCATGCCCTGTGCAACGGCGCACACAAGGGCGGCAAGGACGAAGGCGTCCCCACCGGCTGTATCGGTTTACCGATTCCGCCTGGTGTGGTCGCCTTTTTTGTTTTATGGCCGACGAAGGCCGTGAACACCGCTACCTTTATTTGTGCAAATCCCATGCTTTCATTCCGCCAGTTCCTCCAATCCGGCCACGCCCCCACGCTGTGGGCGTCGTTTCTGTACTTCGGCTTTTCGTGCGCGGTGTGGGTCATCAACGGTGCGATGGCGCCGTTCATCCGCGAGAGCTTCCAGCTCTCCCCCACCCAGATGGGCATGATGCTGTCCATCCCCATCTTTGCGGGGGCGCTGATGCGGTTTCCGTTGGGCATCCTGGCGCAGTACATCGGCCGCAAGCGCGCCACCCTGGTCGAGATGGCGGGCATCTTTCTGGCCATGGGCTATGGCTACCTGTTCGTGCACACCTTCAACGACCTGCTGGCGCTGGGCATCCTGCTGGGCGTGGCGGGTGCGAGCTTTGGTGTGGCGCTGTCGCTGGGCTCGGGCTCGTTTCCGCCTCGCTACAAGGGCCTGGCCATGGGCATCGTGGGCGCGGGCAATGTGGGCACCGCCGTGGCAGCGCTGCTGGCGCCTGCACTGGCCCAGAAATTTGGCTGGCAGGCGGTCTACGGCTTTGCGGCCGTCGGCGTGGCCGTGCCCGCTGTGGTGATGGCGGTGTATGCCAAGGAGCCCCCCGACCTGGCGCCCCATGCCACGTTCCGCGAGCACATTGCCTGCCTGTTTGAAAAGGACGGCTGGGCATTCAGCCTGATCTACGCCGTGACGTTTGGCGGCTTCATCGGCCTCACGGCCTTCTTGCCCAGCTACTTCTACGACCAGTTTGGCGTGAGCAAGGTGCAGGCGGGGCAACTGACCATGCTGGCGGCCTTTCTGGGTGCGGCGCTGCGGGTGATGGGCGGCTGGCTGTCGGACCATTGGGGTGGCGTCAACACGCTCACGGGCGTACTGGCCGTCACTGCCGTGAGCATGGTGCTGTGCGGCCTGGCCGAAAACTCCTTGCCGGTGACGATGCTGCTGTTCCTGGTGTGTTTTGCGGCACTGGGCGCGGGCAACGGCGCGCTGTTCCAGCTGGTGCCGCTGCGCTGGCCGCTGTCCACGGCCGTGGCGGGCTCGATGATTGGCGAGATCGGCGCACTGGGCGGTGGCCTCATCCCCAACGGCATGGGCTTTTCGCGCCAGTACACCGGCACCTACCTGTGGGGCTTTGTGGGTATCGCGGTGTGCGCCGCAGCCATGCTGGTGCTGCTGCGGGTGATGCAGATCCGCTGGACCCGCACGTGGGCGGAGAAGGGTGGACGTGCGCGCAGCGCATGACCGGCGTAGCCGGTGAGCGCGCAAGCGCTCGCCACCTTTCCAGCGAAGGCTCACTTTGCGAAGCAAAGTGAAACGAAGTGGGCCGAAGCTAAAAGAGTGGACGCGCACGCAGCGTGAGCGGCGCATGGCCAGTCAATGCACTGCGCCACGGCACATTTCAAGTCCAATCATTGTCCAGTGCTTTTGCCACCTGCACAAATAGCTATATTTTTAATAGCAAATTAACTCGTCTTACCTGGGCAAAAACAGCAGCCAGTACACCAGCAACAGGTTCACCAGCACGCTCACCGCCAGCGCCATCTTCCACAGAGTCGTGGCATCGCGCTGCATCAGCGGCTGTGGGCCAGGGGCGGACAAGGGGCGCGAAGCCCCCCGCTCCAGGGCCAGCAACAGTTCCTCGGCGGTTTCAAAGCGTTGTGTGCGCTGGCGGGCCACGGCCTTGAGTGCGATGTGGTCGAGCCAGATGGGCACGCCCGGGTGGTGGCGGCTGGGGGCCACCGGGTCGCGGTGGTAGCGGCCCAGCTGGTACGGCACCACCTCGCCATAGGGCAGGCGGCCGTGCGTCAACAGCTGGTACAGCGTGACGCCCAGCGCATACAGATCACTGCCCGCATCGGGCAACTGGCCGGCCGGGTCTCCGTTCTTTTCGTAGCCCGGCCACTGCTCGGGGTTCATGTAGCTGGGGGTGCCCGCGTGCAGGCGGCGCGTGGCCTCGGGTTCACGGCCCGACAGGGCCACGCCCAGGTCCAGCACCCGCAGCACGCCGTCGTCGCCCAGGTGCAGGTTGTCGGGTTTGATGTCGCGGTGCACCACGCCTTGCCGGTGCAGCCAGCCCAGCACCTGCGCCGCCTGCATCACCACCGACACGACCTGCGGCACGCCCAGGTGCTGGCGTCCGCGCAGGCGCTGGCCCAGGGTCTGGCCTGCATGCCATTCGTACAGCAGATAAAACGCGCTGGCTCCTGAGGCTGTGCCGCCCTGCTCCGGGGGCCAGGTGGTAAGGCGCGCCAAGTGCACGGCCGCGTGGCCGGACTGCATGCGCCGGGCCACCCAGGCCTCATGCGCCAGGGTGGCGCGCTCTTGTGCGTCGTGCGCGCGGGCGGGCACCAGGGTCTTGAGCGCATACAGCCGCTGGGTGGCCGGGTCGCGCACCTGGTAGATGCGGTGGATGCCGCTGTCGGCCACCAGCGCCGTCACCACCAAGCCGTCCACCGGCTCACCCACCTTGAGCAACGGCAGCACCGGCAGTTGCTGAGCCCGGCGCGACTCGTCTTGCAAGGTGGCCTCCAGCGCCCCCTGCACCCGCACCACCAGCGCGGTCACGTTGTCGGTGCTGCCCCGGCGCAGGGCTGCCCGCGTGATCTCCTCGCTCAGTGCCTGGGCACTCGCGTCCGCCTGCAGAAGCTGGCGCAGCTCGCGCTCGGGCAGGCTGCCATGCACGCCGTCGGACAGCAGCAGCAGCAGGTCACCGCTGTGCAGTTCGCCCTGGCTGTAGTCCACCACCACATGGTCGTCCAGGCCCATGGCACGGGTGAGCTGGTGCGCAAAGTCGCGCTGCGCCATCACATGGTCGGTGGTCAGCAGTTGCAGCCGGCCGCCCCGCAGCAGATAGGCGCGCGTGTCGCCCACATGGGCCAGCGTGTACGACTGGCCGCGCAGCACGATAGCGGTGAGCGTGGTCAGGCCCACGGCAGGCTGGCGGCGCCGGTTCATCGACGCGAGCCAGCCGTTGTGCGCGCTCAGGATGCGATCCAGAGCCACCGTGGTGTCCCAGGTGTCGGGCGTGGCGAAGTAGTCGTTCACCAGCGTGTTCACCGTGGTCTGGGCGGCTTCGCGCCCCTTGCCGCCGCTGCTCACGCCATCGGCAATGGCGGCAATGGCGCCACGCTCTCGGTCGCGCCCCTGCCCCAGCACCAGGGCTGCAAAGTCCTCGTTGACTTCGTTGCGCCCGGCCTGCGAGGTGTGGCCGATGTCCAGTTCAAAACTCATGCACCAGCCCCATGCAGATTCTGTGCCCAAGGTGGTGCATGCAGGCGCCGCCGCACGCAGAGCACGTGATGTCACCCCAGATCAGTGCACAAACCCTGGCACGGGCATTGCTTAACCAGAGCAACGGCCCAGCAGGGCCACGCAATTCAGCGGTGCAACGGCGCACCAAGGGGTTGTATGGACGAAGGCGTCCCCACATGCGGTTTCGATGGAACGTCGGAGCTGCATCGTGTGGACGCCTTTTTTGTTTTCTGCATCGCCCAGGCGATGGAACCGACGGAGTCACGATGAAAAAGCTCAAACTGGTGATGGTGGGGAACGGCATGGCCGGTGTGCGCACGCTGGAAGAGCTGCTCAAGATTGCCCCCGATCTGTATGACATCACGGTCTTCGGGGCCGAGCCGCACCCCAACTACAACCGCATTTTGCTGTCGCCCGTGCTGGCTGGCGAGCAGACCATCGACGAGATCATCCTCAACGACTGGCAGTGGTACGCCGACAACCACATCACGCTGCACACCGGCTTCACCGTGACCGATGTGGACCGCGTGCGCCGTGTGGTCACCGCCACCAGCAAGGACGGTGACGTGATCACCGCCGAGTACGACCGCCTCATCATGGCCACGGGCTCCAACCCGTTCATCCTGCCCGTGCCCGGCAAGGACCTCCAAGGCGTGCTGGCCTATCGCGACATTGCCGACACCCAGGCCATGATCGACGCCGCCGCCACCTACAAGCACGCCGTCGTCATCGGCGGCGGCCTGCTGGGCCTGGAGGCTGCCAACGGCCTGATGAAACGCGGCATGACCGTGAGCGTGGTGCACGTGATGCCCTCGCTGATGGAGCGCCAGCTCGATGACGTGGCGGGCAAGATGCTGCAAAAGTCGCTGGAAGACCGTGGCATGCGCTTTCTGATGGGCGCACAGACCCAGGAGCTGGTGGGCAACGCCGAGGGCCGCGTAGCCAGCGTCAAGTTCAAGGACGGCACCGAGGTGCCCGCCGACCTGGTGGTGATGGCCGTGGGCATCCGCCCCAACACCGCGCTGGCAGAAAAGATGCGCCTGCACGTGAACCGCGGCATCGTGGTGAGCGACACGCTGCAAACCACCACCGACGCCCGCATCTACGCGGTGGGCGAGTGCGCCGCACACCGGGGCATTGCCTATGGTCTGGTGGCCCCGCTGTTCGAGCAGGGCAAGGTACTGGCCAACCACTTGGCCGAGTTCGGCATCGGCCGCTACCAGGGTTCGCTCACGTCCACCAAGCTCAAGGTCACGGGCATCGACCTGTTCTCGGCGGGCGACTTCCAGGGCGGCGAGAACACCGAAGAGATCGTGATGAGCGACCCCTTTGGCGGCGTGTACAAGAAACTGGTGCTCAAGGACGACAAGCTGGTGGGCGCGTGCCTGTATGGCGACACGGTGGACGGCAGCTGGTACTTCAAGCTGCTGCGCGACGGCCGCAGCGTGACCGACATCCGCGACAAGCTGATGTTTGGCGAGAGCAACATCGGCGACGTGGGCCACCAGGGCCAGAGCAAGGCATCGGCCATGGCCGATACCGACGAGGTCTGTGGCTGTAACGGCGTGACCAAGGGCGCCATCTGCAAGGCCATCAAGGACAAGGGCCTGTTCACGCTGGACGAAGTGCGCAAGCACACCAAGGCCAGCGCATCGTGCGGCTCGTGCACGGGCCTGGTGGAGCAGATCATCATGTTCACCGCGGGCGGCGACTACAGCGCCACGCCCAAGACCAAGGCGATCTGCGGCTGTACCGACCACGGCCACCAGGCCGTGCGCGAAGCCATCCGCGCCAACAAGCTGCTGTCCATTGCCGATGTCTTTCACTTCATGGAGTGGAAGACACCCAACGGCTGCGCCACCTGCCGCCCCGCCGTCAACTACTACCTCATCAGCACCTGGCCCAAGGACGCCAAGGACGACCCGCAAAGCCGTGCCATCAACGAGCGCAGCCACGCCAACATCCAGAAGGATGGCACCTACAGCGTGATCCCCCGCATGTGGGGCGGCGAGACCACGGCCGACGAGTTGCGCCGCATTGCCGATGCGGTGGACAAGTACAACATCCCCACCGTGAAGGTCACGGGCGGCCAGCGCATTGACCTCTTGGGCGTGAAGAAGGAAGACCTGCAGGCCGTGTGGAAGGACATCGGCATGCCCAGCGGCCATGCCTACGCCAAGGCGCTGCGCACCGTGAAGACCTGCGTGGGCAGCGAGTGGTGCCGCATGGGTACGCAGGACAGCACGCAGATGGGCAAGGACCTGGAGCGCGCCATGTGGCGCATGTACGCCCCGCACAAGGTCAAGTTTGCCGTCAGCGGCTGCCCACGCAACTGCGCCGAGGCGGGCATCAAGGACGTGGGCATCATCGGCGTGGACAGCGGCTGGGAGATGTACGTGGCCGGCAACGGCGGCATCAAGACCGAGGTGGCGCACTTCTTCACCAAGCTCAAGACCGCCGAAGAAGTGCTGGAGTACACCGGCGCGTTCTGCGAGCTGTACCGCCAGGAGGGCTGGTACCTGGAGCGCACCGTGCACTACGTGAGCCGCGTGGGCCTGGACTATGTGAAGAAGCGCATCCTCGAAGACCACGAAGGCCGCAAGGCGCTGTGGGAGCAGCTGCAGTTTGCGCTGGACGGCGAGCCCGACCCCTGGTTCGAGTTCGACAAGGCCGCCGTGGACACGCGCCAGTTTGCCCCGCTGACTGCCGCCTGAAGCGCCCGGAGCCGCACACCATGCAACGCCGCACCTTGCTGACCGCCGCCGGCTACACCACGGCCTGGAGCACCCTGGGCATCATGTCGCTGGGCACCGCCCAAGCCCAGGTCACGGACCTGAACGATGCCATCAACAAGGCAGGCCGCCAGCGCATGCTGAGCCAGCGCATGGGCAAGGCCTGGCTGGCGCTGGCCCACAAGTCCGACACGCCCGCAGCGCGCGCCGTGCTGGACCAGTCGCTGGCGCTGTTCGAGCGCCAGCTGGGCGAACTCAAGGCCTACGCGCCCTCGCCCACCATCCGCGACACTTACACCAAACTGGAATCGGCGTGGGCCGACCACAAGGCCACACTGCTGGGCACCACCCCGTCGCGCGACGGCGCGGCCCCCTTACTGCAGGCCGATGCCAAGGTGCTGGCGCTGGCACACCAGGGCACGGTGCAGTACGAAGCCGCCTCGGGCAAGCCCGTGGGCAAGCTGGTCAACGTGGCGGGCCGCCAGCGCATGCTGAGCCAGCGCATGGCCAAGTTCTGCCTGTCGGCCATGCTGGGGGTGGACACCGCCACCGCCACCACCGAAATCGCCAAGGCACGCGACGAGTTCATCAGCGCCACCGAGCTGCTGCGCAACGCCCCGCAGGCCAACGACCGCATCCGCCAGGAGCTGCTGCTGGCAGACGGCCAGTGGGTGTTCTTCGACGCCGCCCTGCAGCGCCTGGGCACCGGCAGCAACACCTTTCGGCAGGTGTCTGAAGTGTTTGTGAGCAGCGAAAACCTGCTGGCCAGCATGGACCGCGTGACAGGCCTGTATGCCGCCCTGGGCAGCAGCTGAGCGCCTGCCTTGCGACGGCCCTGCCCGCACACCAATACCCCACTCCACAAAACCAAGGACCATCCCCATGACCACCACCCCCCGCACCCCTGAATGGAAGCTCATCTGCCGGGTGGACGACATCCCCGTGCTGGGCTCACGCCGCGTGGCGCGTGCCCAGGGCCTGGACGTGGCCATCTTCCGCAACGACGCCGGTGGCGTGTTTGCGTTGCTGGACCGCTGCCCGCACAAGGGGGGCCCGCTGAGCCAGGGCATCGTGTTTGGCACGCATGTGGCGTGCCCCCTGCACAACTGGACGATCGGCCTGTGCGACGGCCAGGCCTCGGCGCCCGACGAAGGCTGCACACCGAAGTTTGCCGTGAAGGTGGAAGACGGCGCGGTGTACCTGGATGCCGGAGAGCTGGCAACGGTGGCCACGGATTTGACGCGACCCATTGCAGGGCCTGCGCGCAGGGCGGTGGGTGTGTGAGCGGTGGAAAGTGTTGCGCCCTGGGCGCCGCATGCGTACCCGGCGAGGACACGAGAGCACTATCAAAAATATAGCTAACAGCGCAATATTCACTAGCGCTTGAGGCCAGAACAACCCCAACCACGCCATGCAAGAAACCCAATCCACCTGCCCCTACTGCGGCGTAGGCTGCGGCGTGATCATCGAAAGCACAGGCACTCAGATCACCGGCGTGCGGGGCGACCCCGCCCACCCCGCCAACTTTGGCCGCCTGTGCACCAAGGGCTCGACCCTGCACCTCACCGCCACCAGCCCCGTCACCCTGCAAACGCGGCTGCTACACCCGCTGCAACGCGCACAGCGCAACGAAGCCGCCCTGCCCGTGACCTGGGACGCCGCACTGACGCTGGCCGCAGACAAGTTCGCCCACACCATCGCCCAGCACGGCCCCGACGCCGTGGGCTTTTACGTCAGCGGCCAGTTGCTCACCGAGGACTACTACGTCTTCAACAAACTCGCCAAGGGCCTGGTCGGCACCAACAACATCGACACCAACTCGCGCCTGTGCATGAGCAGCGCCGTGGCGGGCTACAAGCGGACCCTGGGCGCTGACGCGCCACCCGCCTGCTACGACGACGTGAAACACGCGCAGTGCCTGTTCATCGTGGGCAGCAATGCGGCCTGGGCGCACCCCATCCTGTTCCGCCGCATCGAAGACGCACGCGCCGCCAACCCCGGCATGAAGGTCATCGTGGCCGACCCGCGCCGCACCGACACGGCCGGCATGGCCGATCTGTTCTTGCCCATCCAGCCGGGCAGCGACGTGATGCTGTTCAACGGCATGCTGCACATCATGCTGTGGGAAGGCTGGATCGACGCCAACTACATCGGCGCCCACACCACGGGCTTTGACGAGCTCAAGGCCCTGGTGCGCGACTGCACGCCCGAGCGCGTGGCGCAGACCTGCGGCATCAGCGTGGCCGACCTGACCACTGCCGCAAGGTGGTTTGCTGGCCTTGACGGCCAGGGGTTCGCCACCCGCAAACCCACCCTGAGCCTGTACTGCCAGGGCCTGAACCAGAGCAGCAGCGGCACGGCCAAGAACGCCGCGCTCATCAACCTGCATCTGGCCACCGCACAGATTGGCAAGCCCGGCGCAGGCCCCTTCAGCCTGACCGGCCAGCCCAACGCCATGGGCGGGCGCGAAGTGGGCGGCCTGGCCAATTTGCTCAGCGCCCACCGCGACCTGGCCAACCCGCAGCACCGCGCCGAAGTGGCCGCGCTGTGGGGCGTGGCCGATGTGCCCAGCCAACCCGGCAAGACGGCGGTGGAGATGTTCCAGGCCGCCGCCGACGGCGAGATCAAGGCCCTGTGGATCGCCTGCACCAACCCCGCGCAGAGCATGCCCGACCAGGCCACGGTGCGCCGCGCGCTGCAACGCGCCGAGTTTGTGGTGGTGCAGGAGGCGTTTTCCACCGCCGCCACCTGCGCCTATGCCGACCTGCTGCTGCCCGCCACCACATGGGGCGAGAAGACCGGCACCGTGACGAACAGCGAGCGCCGCATTTCGCGCGTGCGCACGGCTGTGCCCGCACCCGGCCTGGCGCGGCACGACTGGGCCATTGCGGTGCAGTTTGCGCACCAACTGGAGGCACGCCTGCGGCCCGGCATGCCGACGCTGTTCCCTTACGCCACCGACGCTGCCGATGCAGGCGCAGAGGCCGTGTGGAACGAGCACCGCGAAAGCACGCGCGGGCGCGACCTCGACATCACCGGCCTGTCGTGGGAAACGCTCGAATCCGCGGGCCCCCAACAGTGGCCGCTGCCAGAGGGCGCCACCACTGGCAAGGCCCGCCTGTACGAAGACGGCGTCTTCCCCACCGCCGATGGCCGCGCGCGTTTTGCTGCGCATGCGTGGCTGCCCACCGCCGAGCCCCGCGAATCGCGCTACCCCTTCAGCCTGACCACCGGCCGCCTGCGCGACCAATGGCATGGCATGACGCGCACCGGCACGCTGGGCCGCCTGTTCGGCCATGTGGCCGAGCCCAGCCTGCAGATGCACCCGCAGGACATGGAGCGGCGCAAGCTGGCCAGCGGCGACCTGGTGCACGTGACCAGCAAGCGCGGCTCCATCGTGGTGCCCGTGCAGGCCGACACCACGCTGGGCCTGTCGCAGGTGTTCATGGCCATGCACTGGGGCAGCGAATTCCTCAGCGGGCTTTCGTCCACGGGCGAGCGGCTGGCGGGCGTGAATGCGCTCACTACTTCGGCCTTCTGCCCCAGCTCCAAACAGCCCGAGCTGAAACACGCGGCCGTCAAGGTGCTCAAGGCCGAGCTGCCCTGGACGCTGCTGGCCATGGCCTGGCTGCCTGCCGAGGGCGCGCTGGCGGCGCGCGAAGCCTTGTCTGCACTGATGTCGCAGTTTCCGTTTGCCAGCTGCGTGCCCTTCAGCAACAACACACCGCTGGACGAGCCGGGGCGCGAACGCACCGGCGTGCTGCTGCGCGCCGCCGCCCACGAGGCGCCGCCCGACGCGCTGATCACGCAGATCGAAGCCCTGCTGGGCATGGTGGGTGCCGACACGCTGCGGTATGCCGACAAAAAACGCGGCCAGCGCCGCGCCGCGCGGCTGGCGCGCAAGGGCGACAACACCACGCTCGAAGGCATCGTGCTGGCGGGCGACACCAGCGCCGAAGGCTGGCTCAAGACCCTGCTGCAGGAAGAGCTGCCCGCACAGACCTACGGCCGCCTGCTGCTGGTGCCCGGTGCCAAGGCCCCCGTGGCCGTGCAGTCGCGCGGCAAGCCGGTGTGCACCTGCTTCAACGTGACGGACGCCGCCATCACGGCCGAGCTGGCGAAGTGCCACGGCACCGATGACGACCGCCTGGCACAGCTGCAAGGTCAACTGCGCTGCGGCACCAACTGCGGCTCGTGTGTGCCCGAACTCAAGCGCATGGTGCGCAGCACAGGGCCGCTGGCATCCAAGCCGCTGGCCTAGGCCGCCATATAACCAAAAGTTCTCTGAGCTAAAGGAAAATGGCGGGAATATCCAAGAACGCATCAGGATGGGTGCAACAGGGCTCCAGCTAAGCATCTCGGCGCAGACAGTACTTGCGTACGGCAAGCCGAGATAACGACGCTGGAGCCCTGTTTCACCCATCCCGCCAACAAAGACCATGGGCATTAGCCAGTACATCAAAGAAATTGGCCGCGGCGCGCGGGGCGCCAAGCCGCTGTCGCGCGAGCAGGCTGCAGACCTGTTCGGCCAGGTGCTCGACGGCGCCGTGACCGATCTGGAGATTGGCGCCTTCTGCCTGGCCATGCGCATCAAGGGCGAGACCCCGGAGGAGATGTGCGGCTTTCTGGACGCCACGCACCAGCGCCTGGCGCTGCTGCCCGCCACCGACCGCCCGCTCATCGTGCTGCCCAGCTACAACGGCGCGCGCAAGCTGCCGGTGCTGACCCCGCTGCTGGCACTGCTGCTGGCGCGCGAAGGGCTGCCCGTGCTGCTGCACGGCATGCGCACCGAGGCGCGGCGCGTTTTGGCATCGGATGTGCTTGATGCGCTAGAAGTACCTGCCCTGACAGCTACTGAAAAGATAGCAAATGGCACGGTGCGCCACATCCACACACAGCACCTGCACGCGGGGCTGGCGCGCCTGCTGGCCGTGCGCGAGGTGGTGGGCCTGCGCAACCCGGGGCACAGCGTGGTCAAGCTGATGAACCCGTGTGCCGGGTCGTCCGTGGTGGTCACGGCGTACACGCACCCCGAGTATTTCGAGATGCTGCAGACCATCTTCCAAACCCTGGGCATGAACGCATTGCTCTCCCGCGGGCTGGAGGGCGAGGTCGCCACCGACCCGCGCCGCACGCCGCGCTACGACGGCTTTGTGCGCGGCGTGCACGCGGTGCTGGAGGCGCAACAGCCAGGCACCGCCAGCGAGGTGCCCGGCCTGCCCGCCGAGATCGATGTGGCCACCACGGCCGCCTACACGCGCCAGGTATTGGCCGGCGAGTTGCCCATTCCAGCCGCGATTGCGCGCCAGGTGGAACATATCTTGCACATCGCTGATCGCACTGCAGATCACACCGTTTCGGAGACATCCCCATGAGCCGCCCCACGCCGTCCACCACCCCGTCCGCCACCGAACCCCATAGGGGGAACAGCGGCAGTTGCACATTGGTGGGCGCGGGCCCGGGCGACCCGGAGCTGCTCACCCTCAAGGCACTCAAGGCCATCCAGGCCGCCACGGTGCTGCTGGTGGATGACCTGGTGAGCGACGCCATCGTGGCGCACGCATCGCCCACGGCGCGCATCGTCTATGTCGGTAAGCGCGGCGGCTGCAAGAGCACACCCCAGGCCTTCATCGAAAAGCTGATGCTGATGGCCGTGAACGAGGGTGAGAACGTGGTGCGTCTCAAGGGTGGCGACCCGTTCATCTTTGGCCGGGGCGGCGAAGAGGTGGACCACCTGCGTGCCGCCGGCGTGCAGGTCACCGTCATCAACGGCATCACTGCAGGCCTTGCAGGCCTGACCTCGCTGGGCGCACCGCTCACGCACCGCGAGCATGCCCACGGCGTGGTGTTTGTCACCGGCCACGCCAAGCCCGGCGATGCGGGCACCGACTGGCGCCAGCTGGCCAACACCGCGCGTGACGCCAAGCTCACGCTGGTGATCTACATGGGCGTGAGCGGCGCCGCCACCATCGAACAGGAGTTGCTCACGGGCCTGCCCGCCAGCACGCCCGTGGCCATCATCCAGCACGCCAGCCTGCCCCACCAGCGGCATGCCGTCACCACACTGGGCGAACTGCACGCCACCATCGAGCGAGAAGGGCTGGCCAGCCCCTCGGTGATCGTGGTGGGCGATGTGGTGCGGGGTGTGGCCCTGGCATCACAAGACACCGCAGCACAGCCCTTGTTGGCGCGCCGCGCCGGCTGAACCTTCCGCACGCCGCACCGGCGCACCGCGTGACGCGCGGTGTGGGGCCGCGCCTTGCTCCAAACCCCATCGCGCCCGTCGTTTTCAGCACCCACATTGGCCCAGGTATTGCTTGAAGACTGGCATCTGAATGCAACCGCACAAGGAACACCATGGCAGCCTTCCCCCTCTCCGCACGCACCTCCAGCATGCCCACGCTGCCCCCTTCATCTGCACCGGTCGCCTCCCGCGACAGCGGCATGTCTCTGGTCAACCTCGCTGCGCGCCAGCGCATGCTGTCGCAACGCATGGTGCTGCAGACCGTGCTGGCCGCACGCGGCAGCGATCTGCATCTGAAGGCCGCGCGCGGCACCCTGGCGCTGTTCGCCGACAGCCAGGCCCGCCTGGTCGAAACACCTCAGCATCTGGACACGGCAAGTGCCGACGTCATCCGCAAGGTGTACCAGGGCCCCTCGGGCGTGCGCGCCACCATCGATCACTTTGCGCACCAGGTGGAGACGGCCCTTGACCTGACCGAGCGCCAGAGCCCCCGCGTTGAAGACGCCCTGGCCCGGCTGGTGGAATCCACCGACGGCGTGCTGGAGGCCCTCAACACCGCCACCACCGCGTTCGATCAGGTCAGCAAAACCAAGTCCGAAACGCTGATGAAAGAACTCGCAGGCATTGTGGAGTCCATCCAGACCGTGGCACGCGAGGCCAAGGTGGTCAGCTTCAATGCCCAGGTGATGGCCGCGCGTGCGGGCCAACACGGGCGCGAATTTGCGGTGGTAGCGAATGTGCTCTCAGGCATCACCAACGAGATCGATGGCCTGTCGCTCCAGGCTGTGTCACTGGCCGGGCGCAGCCGGAGCGCGGCCTGAAGGATCATGCAGACACCAGGCGAGATGCCCTGGGCCTCGGGTTGCCAGACGGGTTATTGCCCGGCGGTTTCGCGCACCTGCTGAAACCGCTGCGCCAGCTCCTTGCGCAGCGTCTTGCGGATCAGCGCAGCGTCCCAGCGGCGGCGCTCGTCGGGGGTAGAGGGTGTCAACGGAGGGACCTGCACGGGCTTGCGTGCCTCGTCCACTGCCACCATCGTGAAGAAGCAGCTGTTGACATGCCGCACCACCTGCGAACGGATCTCCTCAGCCACCACCTTGATGCCGACTTCCATCGACGAACTGCCCGTGTAGTTCACGCTGGCCAGAAAGGTCACCAGCTCGCCCACATGGATGGGCTGCAAAAACATCACCTGGTCCACGCTGAGCGTCACGGTGTAGCAGCCCGAATAGCGGCTGGCGCACGAGTACGCCACTTGGTCCAGCAGCTTGAGGATGGCGCCGCCGTGCACGTTGCCCGAAAAGTTGGCCATGTCGGGCGACATGAGCACGGTCATGCTCAGTTGGTGTGAAGGGATGTTCATGCAGCGATTTTAGAAAGCCATGTGCGCTGCGTCGCGTGCAAGTTGAGCCCCTGGCACTGCGGGTGGCAGCTTCGCTACACTCGCGCAGCGCCTACTGACCGGGTGCGAGGAGGAACCGATGATCGAACTAGAAAAACTCAACGAATTCACCGAAAGCCACGGCGCATTGCGCACCGGCAAGGGACTGGTGTCGGGCGTGATTGCGCTCACGCTGGCCATCCTGTGCCTGCTGGGCGTGCTGGCCTTCCACTTCCCCGAGTACCTGACCACGCCCCAGCTGCGCAAGAGCTACGACGTGACGGTCATCCGCAACATCATGCTGGTGGCCATGGCGATTGCGGGGGGCATCTCGCTGGTCAACATTCTGTTCAACCGCGCACGCTGGCTGGCTACCTTTGCGTTTGCCATCGTGGTGATTGCCGCGCTGCTGGGCGGACACAAGGTGGAAGTGGACCCCAACTTCCCCGACAACACGCCCTACATTGGCCTGGACTGGTTCATCCTCGACCTGCTGGGCAGCTCGCTGATCTTCATCTTCATCGAGAAGCTGTTTGCGCTGCGCAAGGACCAGCCCATCTTCCGCGCCGAGTGGCAGACGGACTTTCACCACTTCATCGTCAACCACATGGTGGTGGGCTTTGTGCTGCTGGCCACCAACCTCATCGTGCACAAGTTCTTTGGCTGGGCGGCGAGCGACGGCATTCGCGGCTGGGTGCAGGGCCTGAACTTCTGGGTGGCGCTGTTCCTCATCATTCTGGTGGCCGATCTGGTGCAGTACTGGACACACCGGGCCTACCACGAGGTGCCGCTGCTGTGGCGCTTGCACGCGGTGCACCACAGCGTCAAAAGCATGGACTGGATGGCCGGCTCGCGCCAGCACATCCTGGAGCTGCTGATCACCCGCACACTGGTGCTGGCCCCCATCTATGTCTTCGGCTTCAGCAAGGAAGTGATCGACGCATACATCGTGGTGGTGGGCTTCCAGGCCGTGTTCAACCACGCCAACGTGAGCGTGCGCCTGGGGCCGCTGCGCTACGTGCTGGTCACGCCCAACTTCCACCACTGGCACCACAGCCAGGACCAGGAGGCGCTGGACAAGAACTACGCGGCGCACTTCGCGTTTCTGGACTACCTGTTTGGCACCGCCGTCAAAAGCACCAAGCTCTGGCCCGAGCACTACGGCGTGCTGGGCGACTACGTGCCCAACGGGTTTGTGAAGCAGTTCAAGTTTCCGTTCACCTGGAAGGGGTGATCGAACGGCAGACAAGGGGCTGCCGCAGCGTGACGGGCTACGGGGCGGCCAGCTCTCTCTCCAGCACCCGCAGCTGCTCGCGCAGCGCTTCCGTCCGCGCTTCGCACGCGGCCTTGTCGTCGGCGGCCTTTTCCGCGCCCTCCTGCACAAACTGGTTGCCCGATGGCAGGTTGCCGCGCCGCAGCGGGCCCGCCGTGGCCACAGCGTTGTTCTGGGCCGTGCATTCGCGCTGGTTGCGCTCGATGGCCGCACGCGCCTGGGGGATGCCCTGGGTCTGCAAGTAGTTCTTGCGCTGCCACGCGGGGCCGAACGCGCCCTCCGCCACCGGTGCCGCGGGGGATTGCACGGGGGTGGCACCGCGCGTGGTGGGCCGCACGTCGATCTTCTCGCCCTCCCCCACGCAAGGCGCGTCCTGGAACGACACCTTGCCATTGGCGTCCGTGCATTTGTTGATGGCCCAGGCCGGGGCCAGGCAGCCCAGCGCCAGGGCACAGAAGGCGTAGCGGATCAAAGTCATGATGTGGTCCTTAGAACGTGTTTACGACCTTCACAGGTGCATACCGCATGCTACCGCGCCGCATGGGACGGGCTGACCCCCACCGCTTTGCGCAGGTGCGGGTGGCCGTGCCCCTGGCGATAGACGCGTGTCCCTAACATGACGCGCCCCCGGTACAAACCCGGTGCGCGCGCAGCCCACATGCCTCCTACCATCGCCGCTCCTTGGGGCCTGGCAGCCCTTTGAATCGGTTCTTTGCTGGAGACGCTGTTTGATGAAGACCCCGAATGCGAATGCATGGCCCGCCGACCAGCGGCCGCCCCTGGCACGCCGCAGCCTGGTGATGGCACTGGCCGGTGGAGTGGCTTTGGCCGGCCTGCCCGCCCGTGCACAGCCCGCCGCAGGCGGCAAGGCAGACATCCTGATCGGCCGCTCGACGGCGCTGTCAGGCGGCATGGCGCCGTTCCTCTCGCCCATCCATGAGGGGCAGGAGGCCGCCGTGGAGGACGCCAATGCCAAGGGCGGCATCGGTGGCCGCAAGATCCGGCTGGTGTCGCTGGACGACGGTTTCGATGCCCGCCGTGCGCTGGACAACGCCAAGCAGCTGAGCGAAAAGGACGGCGTGCTGGCACTGTTCGGTGTGGCCGGTACCTCGCAGGTCATGACGCTGCTGCCCTACCTGGCGCAGGCCAAACTGCCGCTGATCTCCGTGTACACCGGCAGCCCCGCCGTGCGCGCGCAGCAGCACCCCTACCTGTTCACCACCCGTGCCAGCTATGCGGACGAGCTGGTGAAGATCGTGCGCAACCTGGTGGCGGTGCAGACCTCGCGCATCGCCGTGGCCTACGAGAACAACGACTTCGGCAAGCTGCTGCTGCCCCTGGTGGAAAAGACGATAGCCGCCGAGGGTGCCACGCCAGCCGGCTCGCACGCACTGGCCTCGTCGGGTGAAGACGCCAACGAAGCCGCCAAGGCCCTCGCCGCGCAAAAGCCGCAGGCCGTGCTGCTGGTGGCCGCGGGCCCGTCCGTGGTGGCCTATGTGCGCGCCAACCGCGCGCACCTGGGCGTGCCCATCTACACCCTGTCGCTGGGCGCAGGCACCGCCGTGCTCAAGGCGCTGGGCGACGACGCACGTGGCCTGGCCGTGGCACGCACCGGCCCGTCTCCCACCAAGCCCACCATTGCGCTCACACGGGACTTCCAGGCGTCCATGAAGCGCTACGACAAGCCGGTGGACTATGACCGGTACACCGGCTACATGGACGCGCGCGTGCTCATCGAAGGCCTGCGCGCAGCGGGGCCCGGCGTCACGCGCGCCAGCCTGGTCCAGGCCATGGAAGGACTGGGCAACCTGGACCTGGGCGGCTTCGGCTACCAGTTCAGCGCGCAGAACCACCATGGTTCCAACTTCGTGGATATTGCGGTGGTCGGCTCGGGCGGGGTGTACCGGCAGTAGCCGTGCCATGGACGCGCACGGCGCATAGGCCTTCTCCCCTACGCAGCGGCGACAATGGCGGCCCTGCCACCGCCAGCCCCCTCCCGCTCCACCGTGTCGTCCCCCACTGCTCCTCACTCCTTCGACGTTGTCATCATCGGCGCCGGCGCCGCCGGCCTGTTCTGCGCGGGCCAGGCCGGCCAGCGGGGCCTGAAGGTCTTGCTCATCGACCATGCGGACAAGGTGGCCGAGAAGATCCGCATCTCGGGCGGCGGACGCTGCAACTTCACCAACCGCGACCTGGACCCGGCCGCGCCGCACAAGCACTTTGTGGGGCAGAACCCGCAGTTCTGCCGCTCAGCGCTGTCGCGCTACACACCCGCCGACTTCATCGCGCTGGTGCAAAAGCACGGCATCCCGTTTCACGAAAAGCACAAGGGCCAGCTGTTTGCCGACCGCTCGGCCGAGGACATCATTGCCATGCTGCTGGCAGAGTGTGAGGCGGGCGGCGTGACCCGCTGGCAGCCCTGTGGCGTCAAAAAAATAGCCTTTTTGTCCGCAAGCGCTAGTGAATCATGCCGGGGCAGCTATCAAATTGATACTGACCGCGGACCGGTGTCGGCGGGTGCGCTGGTCATTGCCACCGGAGGCCTGTCCATCCCCAAGATTGGTGCCACCGACTTTGGCTATCGGCTCGCGCAGCAGTTCGACATTCCCCTCGTCGAGCGCAAGCCGGGCCTGGTGCCGCTGACCTTTGACGGTACGGGCTGGGCGCCGTATGCGCAGCTGGCGGGGCTGGCGCTGCCGGTGCAGATCAGCACCGGAGCCAAAAAGTCCCGCATGGCGTTTGACGAAGACCTGCTGTTCACCCACCGGGGCCTCTCGGGCCCGGCCGTGCTGCAAATCTCCAGCTACTGGCAGGAGGGCACGCCCCTGGCCATCAACCTTGCGCCCACGGTAGACCTGCCCGCTGCGCTGGCGCAGGGCAAGGCCCGCTCGCGCAAGCTGGTTGCCAACGAACTGGCCACCTTGGTGCCGAGCCGCCTGGCCGACGCCTGGGCCAGCCGCGAGGCCGACTGGCAGCGCCCCATCAACGAGGCCAGCGACAAGGCCCTGGCGCGCCTGGCCGAGCAGCTGGCGCGCTGGGAGCTGACGCCCACGGGCACCGAGGGCTACAAGAAGGCCGAGGTGACGCTGGGCGGCGTGGACACCAAGGCGCTGTCGCAGCAGACCATGGAGTGCAAGGCCCAGCCGGGCCTGTACTTCATTGGCGAAGTGGTGGACGTGACGGGCTGGCTGGGCGGCTACAACTTTCAGTGGGCGTGGGCCAGCGCCCACGCCTGTGCACAGGCATTGCCGCTGGCAGAGCCGGCGGGCACCCCGCACTGACACGCCAACGCCCCGTCACGCAGTCGCCAGAGCCTCCCGCACAGGCACTCCCGGCGGCAGGTGCTGGCAGGCCCAGGCCTCCAGCTCTGGCACAGGCAGCGGACGGCTGAAGTGGTAACCCTGCAGCTCCTCGCAGTCGAGCGCCCCCAGCACCTGGGCCGTGGCCAGGTCTTCCACACCCTCGGCCACGATGCGCAGCCCCAGCGTATGGCCCAGCGCAATGATGGCGCGCGTGATGGCCATGTCGGCGGGGTTGACCAGCATGTCGCGCACAAAGGACTTGTCCACCTTGAGGCGGTCGATGTCAAAGCGCTTGAGGTAGGCCAGGCTCGAATACCCGGTGCCGAAATCGTCGATGGACAGCTGCACACCCAGCGCCTTGAGAGCCGCCAGTTGCTGCTCGGCCGCATGGGCGTTGTCCATGAGCTGGGATTCGGTGATCTCCAGCTCCAGCCGGTCTGCGGGCATGCCGGTGCGGGCCAACAGCGCCTCGATGTCGGTCACCAGCGACGGATCGGACATCTGCGCGGCCGACAGATTGACCGAGATCGACACCTGGGCCAGCGGGTGCGGCAGCGCTGCGTCGCCCGGGCCCGCATCGAGCACCAGTGGTTGCCAGCGCACCCACTGCTCGCAGGCCTGTTGCAGCACCCAGCTGCCAATGGCGCGGATCATGCCGGTCTCCTCGGCGATGGGAATGAACTCGCTGGGCGGTATGGAACCCAGCACCGGGCTGGTCCAGCGCAGCAGTGCCTCCACGCCCAGCAGCTGGGCGCCCTGGGCACTCAGGCGCGGCTGGTAGTGCAGGCTCAGCTCGTTGCGCTCCAGGGCGCGGCGCAGTTGCTGCTCCATGGTTTGGCGAGCCACGGCGCGCTGGTCGGTCTCCATCGAATAGAACAGCGCCATGTCGCGGCCGGTGGTCTTGGCCTCATACATGGCGGCGTCGGCGCGGCGCATGAGTTCGTCAATGTCGCTACCGTCCTCGGGGTACACGGCAATGCCCACGCTGCAGGACACATTCAGCTCGTGCCCTTCCACCGGATGGCTCTGGCGGATGAGCGGGATCAGCCGCCGCTCTACCAGCTGCTGCACGTCCTCGCGCCCGGCCACGTCGCGCATCACCACCACAAACTCGTCGCCGCCCAGGCGGCTCACGGTGTCGCGGCTGCGCACGGCCTGCGTGAGCCGCGCGGCCACCGAGCGCAGCAAGCCGTCGCCAATGTGGTGGCCCAGCGTGTCGTTGATGGCCTTGAAGCGGTCCAGGTCGATGAACAGCACCGCCACCTTTTCGCCCGTGATGGGGGCCTGCGCCAGTGCCATCTGCAGGCGCTGCACGCACAGTGACCGGTTGGGCAGCTCGGTGAGCACGTCGTGGTGCGCCAGGAACTGGATGCGCTCCTCGTTGAGCTTGCGGTCTGTGATGTCGATGGCGATGCCGATGTGGTTGGCCACCGCACCGCCCTTGCCCTCGCGCACGGCCGACACCATGAGCCAGGCCGGGTAGGTCTCGCCCGAGCGGCGGCGAAACCGCACCTCGCCCTGCCACGACTCCTTGTCGAGCATGGTGCGCTGGATCTGCGCGGACAGCGGCTCGGAGCCCGACTCTTCCAGCAGAAAGCCCAGGTTCTCGCCGATGACCTCGTAGAAGTCGTAGTGCGTGCTGCGGCAGAACGCCTTGTTCACGCTGATGATCTGCTGCTCGGCGTTCATGATGATGATGCCCTCGGACGAGGCCTCGAACACCTTGGCCCACAGCTCCAGGCGCTGCTCCATCACCTTGAGCACGTTGATGGGCGTGAAGGCCGTGAGCACCGAGTCGCGCCCCTGGAACTGCAGGCGCCGTGCCGACAGCACGGCCCACGAGGGCTCGGGGCTGCCCTTCCAGCGCACTTCAAACTCATCGACCGATCCCTGGTCTGCCAGGCGCTGGAAGAACCGCGCGCGCACGCCAGGCTCCAGCCCCACGGCCCAGGGGTCGGTCTTGCGCCCGCCCAGCCAGTGGGCAGCAGGCGCGTTGGAGTGCAGCACCTCGTGCTCGGGGATGGACGTGACCACCATGGGGATGGGGAAGGCCTCTACCAGCTCGCGCTGCGCCTCGGCCGCGCGGGCGCTGGCGGCCAGCTCCTGCTGCAGCACGCGGTCGCGGTCGAGCTGCGACAGCATCTCGTTGAACGCAGTGACCAGGCGGCCGATTTCGTCCCGGCTGTTCCACTGGGCGCGCAATGTGTGGTCGCCGCTCTTGCGCACCTCGTCGGCCACGCGGGCCAGCTGCTGCAGCGGCTTGGCGATCTGGCGCGCAACCAGGGTGACGAGCGAAAGGATGCAGCCCAGCAGTACCAGCGCCGTGCCCAGGTGCAGCCACATGCGGGCAAACAGGCTGTCGGCGCGCTGGTTCAGCAAACGCTCCAGGTCCACAATGCCCACCGACCACGCATCGCGCAGCGCGCCCAGCACCAGGGCCTCCTGCACACCGACTTGCGCCACCGTCAGGCGCGACTCGCCCGATGCAATGCCTTGAAGCAGAGCCTGAAAGCCCTCCTGCGCCGTCTTGAGCGCTTCACGCTGGTGCACCAGTGCAGCCCGCATCTCGGGAGATCCCGCAATGAATGCCTGGTTGTAGTCCGATTCGATGCCCAGCATCACCGCGTCCAGCCGCCCCACCAGCGTAAGCAGCTCCGAGGTCCACTGCGGCCCCCGCGCCGAGGGAGCCGCACTCAGAAAACTTACCGTGTCGTGCACCGCCTGCAGCAGCTCTGGAAACCGCAGCACCACCAGCGACATCACGTAGTAGCTGTCCAGGTCCGGGTCCAGGATCAGGTTGGACTGGTTGCCCACCGTGGTGAGCAGCTCGCGCCCCTCGCGCAGCAACTGGCTGCGCTGGCGGGTGAGCGTCTGCGGATCGACGGTGGACGAGCCCCCCTGGGGCGGCCCCGCCAGCTGCTGCAGCGCCATGCCAAACCGCTGGCCTATCTCGGCAGTGCGCAGCTGCTCGTCGTGGGCTGCCCGCACGGCGTCCAGCCGGGTGAGCACATCGGCCACCAGCGGTGGCTGCTGCGACGCATCCAGAAACTGCCCCATCAACCCGTCGCGCACCACGGCCGCATAGGTCGTGCCCACCACCTCCTTGCGCGTGAAATCGATCGCCAGGTACTTTTCGTGGATCAGGATGCTGGAGACATAGATCACCGCCGTCAGGTCCAGCAGATAGATGAGCATGAGCTTGCGGCCCACACTGAGCCGGCCCAGCCAACCCGATACGCGGTGCATGAATGCCATGGTGTCTGCGGCGGGGCGCGCCCGGGCGGATGGCCAGGGCTCCCCACCGGTGAATAGGAGTGTTACAACATGAAGCAACTTCCGCGCCATTGCAGTGCGACCGCGCCTCCGAGAAGCCCACCGGCGCCCTATAAGGGGGCAGATGGGCGACCCTTGCGCTGCGGGCGCAGATAAAGGCTATAATCTCCGGCTTTGCTGGCAATGCCCCGTCGGCCAAATACTAGTTACAGACGGGGAAACCGCTTTGTACGGACTTGAGGCCCGATCTCCACAAGCCCCTCTGCAGGCACCATTTGGAAAACATTAGCTAATGACTACGATCCGCGTAAAAGAAAACGAACCCTTTGACGTTGCACTGCGCCGCTTCAAGCGCACCATTGAAAAGCTCGGCCTGCTGACCGACCTGCGCGCCCGTGAGTTCTACGAAAAACCCACCGCCGAGCGCAAGCGCAAGAAGGCTGCTGCCGTGAAGCGTCACTACAAGCGCGTTCGCAGCATGCAACTGCCCAAGAAGCTGTACTAAGTACCGCTTTGGCACCGTCCTGATACGGAGTGCCGACAAACCCGCGCTAGGGACGCCAAGCGCGGGTTTTTGTTTTTTCGGGTTTGCAAAAAGCCCCTCTGGCGTCGTTGTAGCGCCTTGCCGTAGCGAGACTACTGTCTGCGGCACTACGCCTAGCCAGAGGGGCTTTTTGCAAACCCTAAGTCCCTGCCTGACACACACAAAGACAAAGGAAAAGCCTCATGAGCCTCAAGGACCAGATCACCGAAGACATGAAAACCGCCATGCGCGCCAAGGACAGCGAGCGCCTGGGCACCATCCGCCTGCTGCAGGCCGCGATGAAGCAAAAGGAAGTGGACGAGCGCGTCGTGCTGGACGACGCAGCCGTGGTCGCCATCGTGGACAAACTGATCAAGCAGCGCAAGGACTCGATCACCGCGTTTGAAGGCGCGGGCCGTCAGGACTTGGCCGACAAGGAAAAGGCCGAGATGGCCGTGCTGCAGGCCTACCTGCCCGAGCGCATGTCGGCCGAAGAAACGCTGGCTGCCGTGAAGGCCATCGTGGCCGAAGTGGGTGCCTCGGGCCCTGGCGACATGGGCAAGGTCATGGGTGTGGTCAAGACCCGCCTGGCGGGCAAGGCCGATATGGGCCAGGTGTCGGCTGCGGTGAAGGCCGCGCTGGCGGGCTGATCGCCCCCCGCTTCCACCCAGTCAGTATCTTTTTGATAGCTGCTACCGCTTGCCAGACGGGCGGTAGCGGCTATTTTTGCTTCAGACCGAGGCGTTTCCCCCCATCTCAATGCCCCGCGCCATCCACCCGGCGCGGAAATGCGCCTGCAGAAACTCCACGCACACCCGCACCTTGGCCGAGCGCTCCAGCCGCGTGGGGTACACGGCCCACACATTCGCCTCCTGCTGCCACTGCGGCAGCACCTGCACCAGGCGCCCCGCCTGCAGGTGCGCGCCCACATCCCACAGCGAGCGCAACACTACACCGCGCCCGTCCACGGCCCACTGCACGGCCATCTCGCCGTTGTTGGCCGACAGCGGGCCGCGCACCTTCACCGACTCCTCCTGCGCACCACTGCGCAAGCGCCACACGCCAAACGGGTGGTCGCGCTCCTTGATCACCAGGCAGTCGTGCGCCGCCAGGTCGGCCACGGTGCGCGGCGTGCCCTTGCGCTGCAGGTAGGCGGGCGCTGCGCACAGCACGCGGTGGTTGTCCGCCAGGCGGCGGGCAATGAGGTGCGGCGCAATCTCGTCGCCCACGCGCACATCCAGATCAAACCCTTCACCCGCTACATCCACCAGCCGGTCGAACATTTCGAGCCGCACCTGCAGCCCTGGGTGCTGCTCCACCAGCCGCGACAGCGCGGGCGCCACAATCTGGCGGCCAAAGCCAAAGCTGCTGCTCACCCGCAGCAGGCCACGCGGCTCGCTGCGCGTCACCGCCACCTCCTGCATCAGCTGCTCCATGTCGTCCAGGATGCACTGCGCCCAGTGGAAGACGCGCTCACCCTCTTCCGTCACCGCCACGCGGCGGGTGGTGCGGTGCAGCAGCTTGACCTGCAGGTCCTGCTCCAGCAGGCGAATGCGCTTGCTGACATAGGCGGGTGAGGTCCCCAGCTCGGTGGCAGCGCCGCCAAAGCTCGCCTTGCGCACCACGGCCGTGAACACGCGCAGGTCTTCCGCTGCAGGATTTTTATGCACAAAGTGTGAAGGATGAAGCCACAGTTGGCGGATTGTAGTTATCGGCAGCGCTGGGAACAATGCACGCCATGCCGCTGGCTGCGCCTGCAGCCGCATCCCCGACGCCATTGCAAGGACCGCTTGATGACCTCTTCCGCCCCCGCCAAAACCTACCGCATCGCCCTCATCGCCGGAGACGGCATTGGCAAGGAGGTGATGCCCGAAGGCCTGCGCGTGGTGCAGGCCGCCGCAGAACGCTTTGGCATCACCCTTGAAACCACCACCATCGACTGGGCCAGCTGCGACTATTACGCCGCCCACGGAAAAATGATGCCCGACGACTGGAAAGCCCAGCTGTCGGGCATGGACGCGATCTTCTTCGGCGCCGTCGGCTGGCCTGCCACCGTGCCCGACCATGTGTCCCTCTGGGGTTCGCTGCTCAAGTTCCGCCGCGAGTTCGACCAATACATCAACCTGCGCCCGGTGCGCCTGTTCGAAGGCGTGCCCTGCCCCCTGGCCGGTCGCAAGCCAGGCGACATCGACTACTACGTGGTGCGCGAGAACACCGAGGGTGAATACACCTCGCTGGGTGGCGTGATGTACGAAGGCACCGACCGCGAGATCGTGATCCAGGAGTCGGTCTACTCCCGCCACGGCGCCAACCGCCTTTTGAAGTTCGCCTTCGACCTGGCCCAAAGCCGCGCCAAGAAACACGTGACCCTGGCCACCAAAAGCAACGGCATCGCCATCAGCATGCCCTGGTGGGACCAGCGCGCCGACGATGTGGCCAAGGGCTACCCCGAGGTCACGCTGGACAAGCAGCACATCGACATTCTCACCGCCCGCTTTGTGCTGCAGCCGGGCCGCTTTGACGTGGTGGCCGCCACCAACCTGTTTGGCGACATCCTGAGCGACCTGGGCCCGGCCACCACCGGCACCATTGGCCTGGCGCCCTCGGCCAACCTGAACCCCGAGCGCAACTTCCCCAGCCTGTTCGAGCCCGTGCATGGCTCAGCGCCGGACATTTACGGCAAAAACATCGCCAACCCGATTGCGATGATCTGGTCGGGTGCGCTGATGCTGGACTTCCTGACCCACGGCCAAGGCGCAGGCCGCCAGGCGCACGATGCGATCGTGAGCGCCATCGAAGAAGTCATCAAGAGCGGCCCGCGCACGCCCGACCTGGGCGGCACGGCCAACACCACGCAGGTGGGCGAGGCGATTGCGGCACGGGTGGCGGGGCACTGAGCCACAGCCCCGGCCCAACGCTCCTATTTCAATAGCTTAAAAGGCATACTTATCGAGCGGTAACGGCCTTTTTTGCTTGAAACCACGGGCTAGGTGGCAATGTCCTCGTGCAGGCAGAGGTAGTTGCCCTCGGTGTCCTTGAACCACGCGGCCTTCTCGGCGCCCAGCACGCACACATGGTTCACGGTCTTGAGGCCGGGGAAGTCGTAGTCCTCAAAGACCACCTGGGCGCGTTTCAGCGCCTCGATGGTGGCGGCGATGTCGGCCACCTGAAAGCTGATGGCCGTGTGGTCAGCCTTGGTGCCTTCCGGTTTGGGGAACAGTGCCAGCGTGCTGCCCCCTACGGCATAGACAAACTTGCCATCGGGCCGGAAGCCGCCGGGCCTCAGGCCCAGGCAACCCTCGTAGAAGGCGCGGGCGCGGTCCATGTCCATCACGGGCAGCATGGTGGTTACGGAGGAATCGGACAACATACCCAGTCCTTTCGCTCAATCCGGCCCGACATGCAGCAGGGGTGACATGCAGCCATCCTGGCGGTGCGCCAGGGCTCGGTCCAGGCCGTCCGACCGGTCTGGCAGTGTAGGCCGATCCCCGGCGCCACGCCACTGCGCACTGCCTCCTCCACGCTCCCAAACTGCCTCAGCCCCCATGGGGCGGTACCCTGAAGTTGTCGGTGATGCGCTGCTCGGCCCGGGCCAGGGCGACGCCCAGCCTCCGCAGCCAACGCCAGCCCAGGCGTTGCACCCGGCGCGGCCAGCGGGCGGCACAAGCCGGGCGCCGTGGCAGTGCACCCGGGGGCTGGCGGGCAAGGGCGTGGCGAGCGGTGTTTTCGGGGTCCAGACGGGTGGGATGCAACATGGCCCCGATGCTCGCGGCGGGGCTAACATCTGTAAAGTTGAATTCATTGAAGCCTGAAGTCAGGAAACCTGATGCGTAACCTCAACCTCGACCAGCTGCAGACCCTGATCGCCATCGCCGACCTGGGCACCTTTGCTGCGGCAGCCCAGGCGCTGCACCTAGCGCCGCCCACGGTCAGCATGCACATCAAGGAACTGGAGTCGCGCCTGGGCGCCGAGCTGGTGCTGCGCGGGCGGCGGCAGGCCGACCTCACCCCCGCAGGCGAGGTGCTGGTGCGCGAGGGCCGCCAGCTGCTGCTGGCCAGCGATGACCTGGTGGAGCGCGTGCGGCGCCACGCATCCGGCCGTGAGGGCATGGTGCGGGTGGGCGTGTCGGCGGGCGTCAGCACCCGGCTGCTGCCGCGCATGCTGGAGGCGCTGGCGGCGCGCAGCCCGGGTGTGGAAATCCGCCTGGAGGCCGTGGGCTCGGCCGAGTCGATGCAGCGGCTCAAAGCGGGCACGCTGGACATCGCCATCGTCGCCAGCCCCCAGCCGCCGCTGGCCGAGGTGCGGCAGACCCCGTGGCGCAACGACCCCATGGTCGCCCTGCTGCCCGTCGCGTGGGATGCCCCCGACCGCATCAGCCCCGACTGGCTGGCCAGCCGCCGCTGGGCGTCGTTCGCGCCCGCCACGCAAATGCACGGGCTGATCGCCAACTGGTTTGGCCAGGCGGGGCACCACCCGCGCCCGTTTCTGGCGCTGAGCTACCCCGGCGCCCTCAAAAGCCTGGCCGTGGCCAGCCAGTGCGCCGCCTTGCTGCCGATGGAAGAGGTGGAAGACCTGCAGGGCACGCCCGGTGTGCAGATCCGCCCCCTGCAGCCGCCGCTGATGCGCCCCATGGCCGTGGCCCACCGGCACCAGCCGCCGCCCTCCCCGGCAGTGGAGGGCGTGCTGGAGTTGCTGGCGGAATTTGCGGGCCTCGCAGAGTGATGGCGGGGCACACCATCCGACGTCACGCGGGCGGCCAGCCCTGGGCGCCCGGGGCAGGCCGGGCAGAAGGCCGGGCAGCAAGCCGCTGCAGGTAGGGCTGCACGAACAGGTACAGCCCCGTCAACAACAGCAGCGCCAGCGGCGGCAGGGGTGCATACGTCACCCAGTCCGGCGGGTTGCCTGCACCCTGCGCACGGACCGCAAAGTTGGCGATGACAGCAAGCGTGAACGCCATCGACACCCAGCGATGAAACCGCCGGATGCCCGCACCGGCGCTCATTGCGCACCTCCAGCGGCAAGCTGGATCATCTTCCAGCCGTTGCCCGCCGGGTCGCGAAAGCCAGCGTCCACGTTGCCGTACCGGTCCACGGGCTCCTGTGTGAACTCCACACCCAAGTCTCGCAGTCGGGCATAGTCCGCGCGGCAGTCCGCCACATGAAGCACCAGCGCGGGCATGGCTCCTTTGGCCACCATGGCGCGCAAAGTTAGCGCTGTGGCTTCATCATGGATCGGCGGGCCGGGCCTGAACAGGCCCAGCTGAAATCCCGGCTGGTCGGGGTGCTGCACCGTCAGCCAGCGGTAGGGGCCGTTGCGCACATCCGTGTGCACGCGAAACCCGAGCTTGCCCACGTAAAACGCGAGCGCTTCGTCCTGGTCGTCCACATACACGCCCACCACACCAATGCCTTGGTTCATCGTCATCAGATCTCCTGGTTTGTTGCTGATGTCGGCTTTGTACCTGCGGCCTGCCGGCGGCGCTTCTCCGAAACTGCGGTAGTGAGGTCGGGACGCTGCGTGGCCTTCAACACGCAGGCGGGGACCTTGTTCAGGGGGGCAACCGTGGCCCGGGCCTGCAGGCGCACCGCACTGGGGCTCTGCCCGGTGATGTCACGAAAGGTGCGCCCAAAGGTGCCCAGGCTTTCCCAGCCGGTGGCAAACGCGATCTCGATGATGGGCAAGTCCGTATCACGCAGCAGCGTGGTGGCCTGCTCGATACGGCGGGTCAGCAGGTAACGGTGTGGCGGAATGCCAAAGGCCTGCCGGAAGGATCGGGCGAAATGCGCCTCGGAGACGCCGCTGACCTCGGCCAGCCGCTGCACCGGCCAGGCCTCGTGCGACGCGGCGTCCATGCGGTCCTTGGCGCGCAGCAGTCGGCGCAATAGTGCGGGATCTTGGAGTGTCACGGAGTCGCTCGGGGCCCGGGAACCAAACGCTCAAAAAGCCCGGAGTCGCGCACCCTTGCATGGGCGCAGGCCTATGGCAAATGGCTGACGGCTGATGGCTGGCGGCAAACCAACTGCCGCCAGAACGATGGATGCAGGCGGGACGATCAGATCAGGGAAACAGCTTGTTCGCAGTTTCTGCGATCAACTTGCCCTGAAAACGTGCACCGTCCAGCTCCAAGGTGCTGGGCTGGCGCTGGCCCTGGCCGCCCGCAATCGTGGTGGCGCCATAGGGGCTTCCGCCAACGACCTCATCCAGGGTCATCTGCCCCTGGTAGCTATAGGGCAAGCCCACAATCGTCATCCCGAAGTGCATCAGATTGGTGATGATGGAGAACAGCGTGACCTCCTGCCCACCGTGCTGGGTGGCTGTGGAGGTAAACGCGCCCCCCACCTTGCCGTTGAGCGCGCCGCGTGCCCACAGACCACCCGCCTGATCGAGAAATGCAGCCATCTGCGAAGGCATGCGGCCAAAACGGGTGGGCGCACCAACGATGATGGCGTCATAGCCCTCCAGCTCCGCCACGGTGGCCACACCAGCAGACTGGTTCAGCTTGAAATGCGCGCCCTTGGCAATGTCTTCAGGCACAGTCTCTGGCACCCGCTTGACATCGACGGTAGCGCCCGCAGAGCGCGCCCCATCGGCCACGGCCTGGGCCATGGTTTCGATGTGGCCGTAGGTGGAATAGTAAAGAACCAGAACTTTCGACATGGTGACTCCTTGAAGGGTTGAAGTGCCCACTGGCTAAGCGGCACCCACACCATATTGCGTTTCGTTGATGACAGCAATGCAAAACGCAGGAGTCGGTACAGGCCCACCCTGGCCAGCCTCTGGACCAGGGCCGCCGTCAGAAGGAGGGAAGGAATCCGGCCTGGCCGAGCGGGCGTGGGCGCGGGTTCTCTCCCGCCTTCTCAGCTCCCCGCCACCTTCATGCGGTTCACCAGAATCGATCCCACGGTCTTGGCGCCGTAGTTGTAGGCATCCGCGCCCACGGCCTCGATGCCCTTGAGCATGTCTTTCAGGTTGCCCGCGATGGTGATCTCGTGCACGGGGTAGGCGATCTTGCCGTTCTCGACCCAGAAGCCGCTCGCGCCGCGCGAGTAATCGCCCGTCACGTAGTTCACGCCTTGGCCCATCAGCTCCACCACAAACAGGCCCGTGCCCAGCTTTTGCAGCATCGCGTCCAGGTCGTCGCTGGCTTGTGTCAGGCGCGAGGTCAGGGTGAGGTTGTGCGAGCCCCCAGCATTGCCCGTGGTCTTCATGCCCAGCTTGCGGGCCGAGTAGCTGCTGAGGAAATAGCCCTGCACGCGGCCGCCCTGCACCACCTTGCGCGGCGCCACGCGCACGCCTTCCTCGTCAAACGGCGAGCTGCCCTTACCGCCCAGGATGAATGGGTCTTCGAGAATGTCGATGTGCTTGGGGAACACCATCTTGCCCAGCGAGTCGAGCAAGAAGCTGCTCTTGCGGTACAGCGAGCCGCCACTGATGGCCTGCACAAAACCGCCCAGCAGGCCAGCGGCCAGGGTGGATTCGAACAGCACCGGGCATTGGGTGGTGGGGATCTTTCGACTGCCCAGACGGCTCAGCGCGCGCTGCGCAGCGTAGCGGCCCACGGCCTCAGGCGAGGCCAGCTCGGCGGCGTTGCGCATGGAGCTGTACCAGGCGTCACGCTGCATCTCGGCATTCTTGCCAGGCAGAGAGGCGATGGGGGCCACCGAGAAGCTGTGGCGCGAGCTGGCATAGCCACCGCGAAAGCCGCGCGTGTGGGCGCTGAAGAAATGGCTTTGCTGGGCCGACACGCCCGCGCCTTCACTGTTGGTGATGCGGCGGTGGGTCTTGAACGCAGCGGCCTCGCAGGCCTTGGCCATCTCCGCGGCTTCTTCGCTGGTAATGGCCCAGGGGTGGAAGAGTTGCAGGTCGCGGTGCGTTTCCTGGGGGGCGATGTCGTCGGCGTCCGGCAGGCCGGCCACGGGGTCTTCGGCCGTGAAGCGGGCGATGTCGTAGGCTGCTTGCACGGTCTGCTCGATGGCCTTGTCCGAGAAGTCGGATGTGCTGGCATTGCCCCGGCGATGGCCGATGTACACCGTCACGCCCAGCGACTTGTCGCGGTTGCGCTCCACGTTCTCCAGCTCGCCCTTGCGCACGCTGACCGACAGGCCGCAGCCCTCGGAGGCCTCGGCGCCCGCGTCGGTGGCGCCGAGCTTTTTGGCGTGGGCCAGGGCGCGGTCCACCAGGCCTTCAAAGAACGGGCGGCTGTAGCTGAAGCCGCTGTCAGGGGTGCGAGAGGTGGCAGCTGCGGGCGCGGCGGCCAGCGCGCCGGGGGTGCGCGGGGCGCGGTGGGAGGGTTTGTTCATAGCGGCAGCTATGATACTTGCCGCTGTGGCGCGCTCTGCGCCACTTGTTTTTTGCCCCCACCACCCATGTCACGCAAACCCAAAAAAGGCTACTTTGTGCGAGGCCAGTTCGTTGCCGAAGGCAGCGAACTGGACATTCAGCTCAAGGCCGAACTCAAAGGCACGCCCGATGCCAGCCGCACCGATCTCAAGCGCGAGAGCGACGAACTGCAGGACCTGGGCAAGGAGCTTTTGAACCTGCGCGCCGACCTGTTCGACGCCGTGGGCCTGCCCGACAAGCTGGTGGAGGCGCTGGCCGAGGCCAAGCGCATCACCAACTTTGAAGGCAAGCGCCGCCAGATGCAGTACGTGGGCAAGCTCATGCGCAAGCTCGAACCCGAGCTGGTGCAAGCCGCCCGCCAGGCCCTGGAAGAGCAGCACAAGGGCTCTGCCACCGAAAAGCTGCAGCTGCACCTGGCCGAACAATGGCGCGACCGCCTGATCGCCGACGACGACACGCTGGCCGCCTGGATGGCCGAGCACCCCACCACCGACACCCAGCAGCTGCGCGCCCTGATCCGTCAGGCCCGCAAGGATGCGCAGCCTGCGGGCAAGGAGGCCAATGTCCAGGCCTCGCAAGGCCTGGCGCCCCGCAAGGGCCGCGCCTACCGCGAGCTGTTCCAGCTGGTGCGCGAGCACCTGGGCGGCACCGGCACGGCAGAGTCCAGCGACGTGAATGAGGACGAGGACGGCAGCGATGAGTGAGCCCCTACACGACCCGGTGAAGATCGGCATCGTCTCCATCAGCGACCGCGCCAGCACCGGCGTCTACGAAGACAAGGGCCTGCCTGCGCTGCAGGACTGGCTGACGCGCGCGCTGCACAACCCCATCATCTTCGAGTCGCGCCTGATCCCCGACGAGCAAGCGGGCATCAGCGCCACACTGATCGAACTGGTCAACGCGGGCTGCAGCCTGGTGCTGACGACCGGCGGCACCGGCCCTGCCCTGCGCGACGTGACGCCCGAGGCCACAATGGCCGTGGCGCACAAGGAAATGCCGGGCTTTGGCGAGCAAATGCGCCAGATCAGCCTCAAGTTTGTACCCACCGCCATCCTCTCGCGCCAGGTGGCGGTGATCCGGGAAAACAGCCTCATCATCAACCTGCCCGGCCAGCCCAAGGCGATTGCCGAGACGTTGGAAGGGCTGAAGGATGCTGACGGCAAGCAGATCGTGCCCGGCATCTTTGCCGCAGTGCCCTACTGCATCGACCTGATCGGCGGGCCGTACCTGGAAACACGCGACGAGGTCTGCAAGGCGTTCCGGCCCAAGACGGCCATCCGCGCACCACGCGCGGCCTGATCCCCACGATACCGTCAAGTCAAAATAGCTGCCAGCGCTCGATACCCATGCGCTGGCAGCTATTTTTTTGATAGCAGATTGAAAACGCGGCCTATTTGCCCACCAGCTCGTTGAGCTTGCCTGCCTCGAACTGCTCCTTGATGGCCGCATCGCACGGCACACAGTCCTTGGCCTGGTGATTGGCGGCCGAGAGCTTTTCAATGGCCTGCCACAACAGCGCGATCTGGTGCTCTTGCGATGAGGCGTTGTCGATCAACCCCCGCATGGCCTGCGAGAGCGGGTCGTCCTCCTGCGTGATGCCATAGGCAGTGAATTTGCGCGACGGCTGGGGCTCGGTCACGTCGGCGCTCTGGCCTTCCTTGGAGGGGATGATGCGCGCCGGGATACCCACCGCCGTAGCACCTGCAGGCACGGGCTTGATGACCACGGCATTGCTGCCGATCTTGGCACCGTCGCCCACTTCAAAGCCACCCAGCACCTTGGCACCCGCGCTTACCACCACGTCGCGGCCCAGGGTGGGATGGCGTTTGGCGCCTTTGTACAGCGAGGTGCCACCCAGCGTCACGCCCTGGTAGATGGTGCAGCCGTCGCCGATCTCTGCGGTCTCGCCCACCACCACGCCCATGGCATGGTCGAAGAACACGCGCTCACCGATCTTGGCGCCGGGGTGGATCTCGATGCCGGTGAACCAGCGCGCGAAGTGCGAGATGAAGCGACCCAGCCACTTGAGGCCATGGTGCCAGCACCAGTGGGCAGGGCGGTGCAACCAGATCGCATGCAGGCCCGGATAACAGGTGATCACCTCCCACGTGCTGCGCGCGGCAGGATCGCGGTCGAGGATGCACTGAATATCGGAGCGCAGGCGGGCGAGCATTGGTTGTTATGGTTATTTGTAAATCGGCTGCACAGTCTATCGTTTCGCCTGCGCCGTCTCGATCATCGCTTTGGCGACACCTCTCAAGATGTGGATTTCCTCAGGGCTGAGCTGCGCGCGGTTGAAAAGCTGGTTAAGGCGAGGCATGAGCTTCTTGGGCGCCGCCGGGTCCAGAAAGCCGATGGAGGTGAGCGCCTGCTCCCAGTGGCCCAGCATGCCCGCCACCTGCGCCGCGTCGGCCAGCGCGCGCGGCGGGGTGGCGTCCTGCACCGCAAAGCCGCCCAGCGCCATGCGCCATTCGTAGGCGATCACCTGGATGGCCGCGCCCAGGTTGAGCGAGCCAAAGCCCGGGTTCGTGGGGATGGAGAGGGCCACGTGGCAGCGGTACACGTCTTCGTTGGTCATGCCAAACCGCTCGGAGCCGAAGAGAAAGGCCACACCGGCTTGCGGCGCAGCGCCAGGGTCTGCAGGAGATTCCTCACCTGGGTTTTGAGGGTTTTCAGTCTCTTGCGCCGGTGTTTCATGCCTGAGCAGCTCACTTTTCAATAGCATTTCAAAGTGCGCGCGCGGTGCTGCCGTAGGCGGGCCGAAGTCACGCGGCGTCATGGCTGTGGCGCACAGGTGGCTCATGCCGTCCAGGGCTTCGTCCAGCGTAGCGACGATGCGTGCGTTGTTCAACACATCGAGGGCGCCGCTGGCGCGCTGGATGGTCTCCTCGCGCCGCAGCACATTGGCCCAGCGCGGGGCCACCAGCACCAGGTCATCGAAGCCCATGGTTTTCATGGCACGGGCGGCGGCGCCCACATTACCGGCGTGGCTGGTGTTGATCAGGACAAAACGGGTCTTCATGGACGGGCGGGGCGAGGGGGGGAGAAAGCGGCCGGTTAGGCAAAAAAGGTCTCTGCGGGTAAAATCCCGCCCTCTATTGTCGCCGCCCGCATCGCCGGGTCGGGTCAGACCTCCCCGCTCATCCTGTACGCAGACGCCCGCGCCGCCCTGGCCGTGCGCTGCCAACCACCACAATTTATGTCGTCTACTCTGCACCCCATGCTCAACGTGGCCATCAAGGCTGCACGCGCCGCCGGCGCCATCATCAACCGCGCGGCCCTGGACGTGGAATCGGTGCGGATCTCGCAAAAGCAGATCAATGACTTTGTGACCGAGGTGGACCACGCCTCCGAAAAGATCATCATCGAGACGCTGCTGACGGCATACCCCGGCCACGGCATCCTGGCCGAAGAGTCGGGCAAGGAATACGGCGCCAGGGATTCGGAGTTCGTCTGGATCATCGACCCGCTGGACGGCACCACCAACTTCATCCACGGCTTCCCCGTGTACTGCATCAGCATCGCGCTGGCCGTCAAGGGCAAGGTCGAGCAGGCCGTCGTGTACGACCCCACCCGCAACGACCTGTTCACCGCCACCAAGGGCCGTGGCGCCTACCTGAACGAGCGCCGCATCCGCGTGAGCAAGCGTACCCAGCTCAAGGACTGCCTGATCTCCACCGGCTTCCCCTTCCGCCCGGGCGACAACTTCAAGAGCTACCTGAACATGATGGCCGACGTGATGCAGCGCACCGCTGGCCTGCGCCGCCCCGGCGCCGCCGCGCTGGACCTGGCCTATGTGGCAGCGGGCTTCACCGACGGTTTCTTTGAAACCGGCCTGTCGATCTGGGACGTGGCAGCAGGCTCGCTGCTGGTGACCGAGGCCGGCGGCCTGGTGGGCAATTTCACGGGCGAGGCCGACTTTCTGGAGCAACGCGAGTGCCTGGCGGGCAACCCCCGCGTGTACGGCCAGCTGGTGCCCATCCTGGGCAAGTACAGCAAGTTTGCGAGCGCCGGCGACAAGGCGGCTGTGCGCCAGGCGGCGACTGCCGACGCGCCTGAAGCCGACAACACGCCAGAGGCAGAAGGCGCTGCAGATGTAGCCGGATCAGAGGCACCCCAAGTCGACGCAGGCAAGGGTGAAGACGCGCCGTTCTAAATCCATCCCCGGACGCAGCGTCTTGGACGCCTGCGCACGATGCCCTTTAGGCGGATCTCGCAGCGGGACCGCACAGTGGGCGCGACCCACACCAGCGCAGCCGCCAAGGGCCGCCCCGCCGCGCTGGCTGCGTCCCCCTTCCCGAATGGCGCAGCCATTCGAGAGACGGGGGAAGCGACGAAGTCGCTCAGGGGGTTGCCCGCTACGCCGGGTCGGGGTACTTCTGCGCGATGCTGCGGAAGTCTTCCGCAATGTCGACAAACGCATCCACCATGTCGGGGTCGAAGTGCGTACCCTTGCCCCGCACGATGGTGCTGCAGGCCTGGTCGTGCGAAAACGCGGGTTTGTACACGCGCTTGCTGATGAGCGCGTCGTACACGTCGGCCACGGCCATCAGCCGGGCCGACACCGGGATGGCATCGCCCGCAAGGCCCTGGGGGTAGCCTGAGCCGTCCCACTTTTCCTGGTGGCTGTAGGCAATCTCCTTGGACACGCTCAAGAATGCCACGCGCATGCCCAGGCGCCGCTCGGCCTCGTCAATCGCGTTGCGGCCCAGCGTGGTGTGGGTCTTCATGACCTCGAACTCTTCCACCGTCAGCTTGCCGGGTTTGAGCAGGATGCTGTCGGGGATGCCGATCTTGCCGATGTCGTGCAGCGGAGCCGACTTGTAGAGCAGCTCGATCATGCGGTCGTTGAGCACATGCTCGAAACGCGGGTGGTGGCGCAGGCGCTCGGCCAGCGTCTTCACGTACAGCTGGGTACGGCGGATGTGGTTGCCGGTTTCGTTGTCGCGCGTTTCAGCCAGCGAGGTCATGGCCATGATAGTCACGTCCTGGATGGCCTGCACCTCCAGCGTGCGCATGGCAACCTCGCGCTCCAGATAGGCGCTTTTGTCGCGCAGGAAGTCTGCCGTGGCCTTGAGCGCCAGGTGGGTGTTGACGCGGGCCAGCAGGATGGGCGGGCTGATGGGCTTGGTGATGTAGTCCACGGCCCCCAGGGCCAGGCCCATGCGCTCGTCGTCGGTGTCGGAACGCGCCGTGAGAAAGATCACCGGGATGTCGCGCGTGGCGGGCGAGGCCTTGAGGCGGCGGCACACCTCGTAGCCGTCCACCTCGGGCATCATGATGTCCAGCAGGATCAGGTCGGGTGGCGTGCCCGACTGCGCAATTTTGAGTGCCTTCTCGCCGTGGTTGGCCACCTTGACCAGGTAGTGCTCGCGCAGCAGGCTGCCCATGAGGGTGAGGTTCTCGGGCGTGTCGTCCACCACGAGCACGGTGGCAATCGGCTTGTCAACCAAGGTCGCCGGGCTGGAGGCAAAAGGCGCGTTGTCCATGCAAATGTCCTGCGTAGGTGCCGTTCAGGGGGTTTCGAGGGCCGGAGATTCGGAGCCAGGCACTGCAGCCATGGCCTCCAGCGCCTGCTCGAAATCGAAATTCAGGGTGTGCTTCTCGACGGTCTGAAAGGCGCTGCCCAGCGCCGCCTTGAGCACCACCCCATTGTGTTGGAAAAACTCTGCGGCTGCAGGATCATCCTGCTCCAGCAGGTGCCGCAAATGCAGCTCCGCCTGGGCCGGTGTCGCATCGCCCCCTGGTGCCGCCGCCACAGCCGCCGAAAGCCCTGGCGCAGAGGTCGCACGCGCCTGCGCGGCCTGCAGCGTCCAGTCCTGCAGACCCTGCAACAGGGGCTGCAGTGCCGCCCTCAACTCAGCCAGCAACGGGACGATGGCCTGGTTGCCATGCCTAAAGCGCAGTGCATGCTCCAGCGCCTGGGCTCGGTCCGACACGGTTTGCGCGCCAATGTTGGCGGCCACCGACCGCAGCGTGTGGGCCAGACGCTCGGCCAGCGCCACATCGTGCACAGCCAGCGCACGCTGCAGCTCTGCCAGCACAGGGGCCTGCCCCTGCGCGAAGCGGCGCAGCATCTCCGCGTACAGACCCGGCTTGCCCAGCGCACGCTGCAAGCCCAGTGGAGTGTCCAGCCCCGGCAGGTCAGGGACTTCGACCGGCAGCCACCCTGCCGCAGTGGCACTGGCAGCCGCCACCGATGCCGCCACGGGGGCTGCACTGCTGCGAGCGGGCAAGGCGGCCGCGCCCAGCCCCTGGCGCGGACGGACCCAGCGGGACAACGCCGCCCACAGCGCCGCAGGCTCGATGGGCTTGGCAACGTGGTCGTTCATGCCGGCTGCAAAGCAGCGCTGGCGGTCGGACTCCATGGCGTTGGCCGTCATCGCAATGATGGGCAGCTGCGCATGGCGCGGGTCCTCGCGCAAAAGGCGTGTGGCGGTCTCGCCATCCATGATGGGCATCTGCATGTCCATGAGCACGGCGTCATAGTGCTTGCGCTCGATGCGGTCGATGGCGATCTGCCCGTTCTCTGCCACATCCACGGCAAAGCCCGCATCCAGCAGCAGTTCCATGGCCACCATCTGGTTGAGTTCGTTGTCCTCCACCAGCAGCACGCTGGCCCCCCGGATGCCCAGGGGCAGCTCGTCCGCCGCAGGCGCAGGGGTGACCGTGCGACGCCCGGCCGTGCCAGAGGCCTCCAGCGGCTGCATCAACGTATCGAATAGCAGCGAGGCATTGACAGGCTTGATGAGCACGGTTTCGATGCCCTGCGCGCGCGCGGCCCGCATCACGTCCTCGCGACCGTAGGCCGTGACCATGAGCATCTGCGGCACCTTGGGCATGCCCAGGCTGCGGATGTGGCCTGCCAGCTCCACACCGTCCATGCCCGGCATGTGCCAGTCCAGCAGCAACAGGCCAAACGGCAGATGCTGGGCCATGGACTCGCGCAGCCGGTCCAGCGCCTCCAGACCCGAATGGGCCTGCTCCACCACAAAGCCCATCGCCTGCAGCATGTCGGACAGCACCGTGGCCGCCGTGTGGTTGTCGTCCACCACCAGCACCCGCGTGCCCCGCAGGTCGGGCGGCGGCAGCAGCATCCGCGCGGGCGCGCCACGCTCCAGCGGCACCGCTACCCAGAAAGTAGAGCCTTTGCCAAAACGGCTCTCCACGCCCACCTCTCCGCCCATCAGCTCCGCCAGGCTCTTGCAGATCGCCAGCCCCAGGCCCGTGCCGCCATAGCGGCGCGTGGTGGAGGTGTCCGCCTGCTGGAAGCTCTGGAACAGGCGGCCCATCTGCTCTTCGGTCAGCCCGATGCCGGTGTCGCGCACCTCAAAACGCAGCCGGACCTGGTTGCCCGACTCCTCCAGCAAACGCACCGCGATGCTGATCTCGCCAGACTCGGTGAACTTGATGGCGTTGTTGGCGTAGTTGATGAGGATCTGGCCCAAGCGCAGCGCATCACCCACGAGGTTGGGGGGTACGTCGCTGGCCACATCACAGACCAGCTCCAGCCCCTTGGCGCCGGCCTTGTAGCCCACCACGTCAGACACGCTCTCCAGCATGCGGTCCAGCAGGAAAGGCTGGCGCTCCACCACCAGCTTGCCTGCCTCGATCTTGGAGAAGTCCAGGATGTCGTTGATGACCCCCAGCAGGTGCTGGCCCGCCTGCTGGATCTTGCTCACGTAGTCATGCTGGCGCGGGCTCAGGCCCGACTTGAGTGCCAGGTGCGACATGCCGATGATCGCGTTCATGGGCGTACGGATCTCGTGGCTCATGTTGGCCAGGAAGTTGGACTTGAGCGCGGTGGACTCTTCGGCCAGCTCCTTGGCGCGGCGCAGTTCCTGCTCGGCGCGCTGGCGGTCGGTGATGTCCACAAAGGTGCCGATGGTGCCGCCGGGCGTGCCATCGGCGCGCCGGAAACCGTGCAGCCAGAACAGCGTGTGGTGGATCTGGCCATCGGCATACGGCAGATCCACCTCGCGGTGCACCGATTGCTCGCCCGCCAGCACCAGCGCGTTGTCGCGCTCGAAAAGAACGCGGGAGGTGCGGGGCAGGAACTCCAGGTCCATCACCGTCTTGCCCACCAGGGACTCGCGGGTGACACCAAAGGCCTGCTCGTACGCGCGGTTGACGCCCACATAGCGTCCGTCGGCCCCTTTGTAAAACAGTGGCACGGGGATGGCATCGATCAGTGCCTGCTGGAAGTCCAACTGCCCCGCCACCTGTTCTTCCAGCAGCTTCTGGTCGTGGATGTCCACGTTGACACCGACCACCCGTACCGGCCGCCCCTGGGGGTCGCGGAAGATACGTGCCGCCTCCAGGAACCAGCGCACCTCCCCGTCGGGGCGCACGATGCGCCAGGAGTCGCGCAAGTAATCCGCCGTACCCGCCAGGCAGCTGTCGAAATAGGTGCTCGCCTGATCGCGGTCCTCGGGATGCAGGCAGCTGAGCCAATAGTCGCGGGTCTGTGGCTGCGTGCCTGGGGGCAGGCCCATCATCTGTGCCAGCTTGTCCGACCACAGAATCTCGCCGGTGACCAGGTTCAGGTCGAACACCCCGATCTTGCCCGCCTCCTGCGCCAGCTCCAGACGCTCTTGGGCCTGCTGGATCACACGCTCGGCGCGCCGCTGCTCGCTGGCATCTTCAATGACCCAGATCGAGGCCGTGCCAAAGTCGTCCATCTTGACGCTGCGGCCCGCCAGGCGCGCCTCGAACTGGCTGCCGTCCAGCCGGTACAGGGTGGCGGTTTCGCGCACGGCCTGGCCCGAGGCCAGCGAGGGTGCCACACGGGCCGTGAACAGGTCCGCATGGCCCGCCCCGCCGAACAGCACCGACACTCCCAGCCCCAGCAGCTGCGAGGCCGTGCCGCCCATGAGGTCCACGAACGCCGGGTTGAACTGGCGGAACTGTCCGTCGCACACCAGCACGATGGGCGGAGCGTTGTCAAAGATGGCAGTCTGCTGCTCCAGCAATTCATTGAGCAAGCGCTCGCGGCGCTCCAGCTCCTTTTGCGCCTGAATGCGTTCAGACACGTCCTCGTGCAGGCCCACGATACCGATGCGCTTGCCGCGCGCGTCGAACACGGGCGACAGCGTGGCTTCGTCATGGTAGGTGCTGCCGTCCTTGCGCCGGTTGATGAACTGACCCTGCCAGGACTTGCCCGACAGCAGTGCCGACCACATGAGCTGGTAGGTTTGCGCGGGCGTTTGCCCGCTGGCCACCACCGAGGGCTTCTTGCCCCGCACCTCCTCCAGCGAATAGCCCGTATTGCGCTCGTACTGGGGGTTGACCCAGTCGATGCGGCCATCGCCGTCGGTGATGACCACCGACACGGGACTGCTCTCCAGCGCGGTGCCCAGCACCCTGAACCGCTCCAGTGCACTGGCCACCTGTGCCCGGCTGCGCAGCAGATCCAGCAACAGCAGGCCCAGCAGGCACAGCAGCACAAACGCCACAGCCCCGATGCGCGCGCGCTGCGACGACGTCATCAAGGCGCTGATATCGTCCAGCACCACCAGCTGCCACTGGCCGCCGGGGTCGTGCCAGTCAATGGCCCGGCGTTCGACCGCATGGGGTACGCCATTGATCTGCACCTCACCAGCCTCGGCCGCAAAGGGCAGCGCCGAAGCCACGCCATTGTCAAAGTGGCGGCCGAACTGGCGCGTGGCGCGGATGGCGTCGATGCGTGCCTGTGTGAGCGGCGGCGCCACCGCAAACTGCCACTCGGGCCGGGTGGCGGCGAATGCCACACCCTGCGGAGACAGCAGCACCATGGGCAAGCCCACACGCTTGAGCAGCAGGTCCACCGGCTCGAACCCCACCTTGAACATCACCACACCAATGATGTTGCTCGACGGCGTGTCGCTCTCGTACAGCGGGGCCGCGTAGTACAACCCACGCTCCTGGGTGTTGCTGCCGATGGCCGCATACACGCTGGTCGCACCCTGGATGGCCTGCTGGAAATAGGGGCGGAATGCGAGGTTCAAACCCGTGGACCGCTCGCCGGGCGTCTCGTGGGCCACCACGGTGCCATCGGCCGACATCACATACACGCCTTGCACCAGAAAGCGCCCGCGCGCTACGGCCAGGCGGGACAGGGCCTCGGGGTGATCAGGGGGCAGACGGCCCAGCGCCATGTCCTTGAGCAACGGCTCGCTCAGGCCCATCAGTGACACCGCACCCAGCATGGAGCCGCCCGTGGTCTGGGCTTGCAGCGTGTCTGCCGTCTGGTGCAACAAACGTGAGCGCTCGGTCGCACGCTCTCCAGCGCGCCAGTGCTGCGCGCCCTGCACCACTAGCACGGCGCCCAGAAATGCCAGGGCTACGACCGCCAACAGGCCACGGATGCCGGGGGCGTTGCGGTCCAGAAGCTTGTCAAACCGCATGCCTAGGCCCTTGCCCCGCAGGCCCCACACCCTATGGGCACAACGTCAGCCTGCGGGATAGAGCAACGCATCGATCCCCTCCGCAGGCCCGGGTCTCCCAAACAGATACCCCTGGAACCCCTCACACCCATGCAGCCTCAGGAACGACAGCTGCCCCGTTGTCTCCACCCCCTCGGCCACCACCTCCAGGTCCAGGCTCTTGGCCAGCGCCAGGATGGTCCGAACAATCGCCGCGTCGTTCGGGTCCGTCAGCACGTCCCGCACGAAGCTCTGGTCGATCTTGACCTGGTCCAGTGGCAGGCGCTTGAGGTAGGACAGGGATGAGTAGCCGGTGCCGAAGTCGTCGAGCGCAAAGCCCACGCCTTCGCTTTTGAGTTGCACCATGCGTGCAATGGTGTCTTCGATGTCTCCCAGCAGCAGGCTTTCGGTGAGTTCGAGCTTGAGTTGCCGGGGGTCTGCGTTGTGGTTCTTGAGGGTTTGCAGCACTTCGGCCACGAAACCGGGTTGGCGGAATTGGCGGGCGCTGACGTTCACGGAGATAGACAGGTGGGCGGTGTCTGGGTGTTGGCTCCAGCGCTGCAGTTGTTCGCAGGCGGTTTGGAGCACGTATTGGCCCAGGGGGAGGATGAGGCCGGTCTGTTCTGCCAGGGGGATGAAGTCGCCGGGGCTGATCATGCCGCGCTGGGGGTGGCGCCAGCGCACGAGGGCTTCTGCACCCAGCAGGCGGGCGTGGTGGTCTACAACGGGCTGGTAGTGCACGAGCAGTTCGCCTCGGGCCAGGCCCTGGCGCAGGTCGGCTTCGAGGTTGGAGCGGGCGTTCACCGCCGCTTGCATGTCGGGGTCGAAGAAGCGCTGGGTGTTGCGCCCTGCAGCTTTGGCCTGGTACATGGCCAGGTCGGCGCGTTTGAGCAGTTCGTCCACCGTGAGGCGTTCGTCGCCAAAGAGGGTGATGCCGATGCTGGGGGTGCTGTAGTGCTGGGCGCCGTCCAGGTCAAAGGGTTGGTTCAGGCTGGCCAGGAGTTTCTCGGCCACGGTTTCTGCCTGGGTGGCGGCGTTTTGCAGGTCGGGGGCCAGGGCTTCGAGCATGACGACGAATTCGTCGCCGCCAAAGCGGGCCACGGTGTCGGCTTCGCGCACGCTGCCCACCAGGCGGGTGGCGACCTGGGACAGGAGCTGGTCGCCCATGTCGTGGCCCAGGGTGTCGTTGAGGTCCTTGAAGTTGTCCAAATCGATGAACAGCAGGGCGCCGAGGTTCTTGGTGCGCTGGCAGGCGGCCAGGGAACGTTGCAGGCGATCGAGCAGCAGGCGGCGGTTGGGCAGACCGGTGAGGGCGTCGTAGAACGCCAGGCGTTCGATCTCTTGTTCTGCTCGCTTGCGGTCTGTGATGTCCATGGTGAAACCATGAGAGACCACCGAGCCATCGGCCTCGCGATGGGGAATGGCATTGGTCATGTGCCAGCGCACGCTGCCGTCGTCCATCCGCACGCGGTACTCGCACTGCCATGGCACCAGCTTACGCACCGACATCATGGCCGAGCGCTGCACCAGCGGCAGGTCTTCGGCAATCACGCGGAGCGAGAGCACGCCATGGTCGGCCGTCACCTCATGGGGTTCCACTCCCATGAACTCACGGACGGCATCACTGATGTACTGCACGCTGGTGACGCCATCGGAGTGCAGTCGGTATTCGTAGATGAAGCCGGGAATGCGGCTGGCGATGCGCTGGATGAACAGCAATTGTTCCCGCAGCTGCTCGGCCGCGCGGTGCTCGTCGGTCACATCCTGCACCACGCCCATGACCACCTGCACGCCATCGCGCGGCAAGGTGCGCTGCACACGCGAGCGCATCCAGCGCACTTCGCCGTCGGGCCGGCGCCACCGGTACTCCACATCCAGCCCAGAGCCCTGTTCGCGGACTTTGTCGAACACATGGCGGTCCTCAGGCAGGATGCCGCTCACTGCACGCTCTGGGTCCACCCATTCCTGCTGCTCGAAGCCTGCGATGTTGCACAGACCAGGCGACCACAGCAGCACGGTCTCACCTGGGTCTTCGATGCGGCGCCAGTGGCCGGTGCGCGCCAGGCTTTCCATGGTGTTGAACACGTCGGTCTGCTCGCGAAACTCGCGCCGCACGTCTTCCAGCGCGCGCTCGGACGCGGCCAGTGCGGCACGCAAGTTCTCGGCCTCGGAGGCATCGCGCACAGTGACCACGATGCAGTCGTTGGTCACACGGCGGGCCGACAGGTCCCACGCCAGCAGCAGGCGGCCGGGCTCGCGCACCACCTGGCGGCACTCCAGCGGTGCACCCACGCGCACCACGCCGTGCAACTGGTCCATCAACGGTGTGTCGGCCAGCAGGTCAAACACCTCGCAGGCGTCCACGCCCGGGTGCCGCACCGCACCCAGCCCGGGCATGCGCCGAGCCGCCGCGTTGGCCGCCAGCAGCAGCAGGCGGCCGTCCTGCAGGCGAAACTCCATGAGCGCCACTGGCACCGCATCCACCAGCGCCTGCAGGCGCGCCTGCGCCATGGGCTCGATGAGGCCTTCCCCGGACGGGGCGAGGAGGTCGGTCAGCAGTTCGGACGAAATCACGGTCGCTCTGAAGCCTCTGAATCCTGGGGTTGAAACACCAACGCTCAACGGAGGGAGACTCCGTTCCGGGTCAAGCTGCCAGCATACAGCCAAGAGTATGTCAAAACGTAACATCTTGGCAGAACGCAGTGGAATTGCCCAGGGGGAAACCCGATGATCGAACTGCTACAGTCCACGCCTCATTCCTGCCACCCCCTGCATGTCGGACACGCTCGAACACCACACCCCCATGATGCAGCAGTACCTGGCCCTCAAGGCCGGGTACCCAGAGACGCTGTTGTTCTACCGCATGGGCGACTTCTACGAGGTCTTCTGGCAAGACGCTGAGAAGGCGGCGCGCCTGCTGGACATCACGCTCACGCAGCGCGGCCAGTCGGGTGGGCAGCCGGTGATGATGGCGGGCGTGCCCTTCCACGCGCTGGAGAACTACCTGGCCCGCCTCATCAAGATGGGCGAGTCGGTGGCCATTGCCGAGCAGGTGGGCGAGGTGGGCGCCAGCAAAGGCCCGGTGGAACGCAAGGTGGTGCGCGTGGTCACGCCCGGCACGCTGACCGACACCGAGCTGCTGTCCGAAAAATCCGAATCGCTGCTGATGGCCGTGCACCAGGCGCCGCGCGCGCGTTGCGGGCTGGCCTGGCTGAGCGTGACGCAGGGCCGCGTGTACCTGGCCGAGTGCGCTCTGGACGAACTGGGCGCCTGGCTGGCGCGCGTGGCGCCCAGCGAGCTGATCTACAGCGCGGGCGTGACCGAGCGCTTTGAGCAACAACTGCAGGTGCTGCGCCAGGGCGGCGCCTTCACCTGCCCCATGAGCCTGCGGCCCGACTGGCAGTTTGACAGCGCCCTGGGCGAGCGCAAGCTGCTCGAAAACCTGGGCGCTGCCAGCCTGCAGGCCTGGGGCGCGCAAGACCTGGGCGAGGCCCATGCCGCCGCCGCCGGGCTGCTGCAGTACGCCGAGCACACACAAGGCCGCACGCTCACGCACGTGCACAGCGTGCAGGTGCAGCGGGGCGACGACCTCATCGACCTGCCCGCCACCACGCGCCGCAACCTGGAGCTGGTGAAGACCTTGCGCGGCGACGATGCGCCCACGCTGTTCTCACTGCTGGACACCTGCATGACCGGCATGGGCAGCCGCCTGCTCAAGACCTGGCTGCTGGAGCCCCAGCGCGACCGCGCCGAGGCGCGCCAGCGCCTCTCGGCCACTACCGCCCTCAGAGGTGCCGGGGGCGCTGGCGGCGGCGCGGGCCCCTGGTCCACGCTAAGGGGTGAACTCAAGGGCGTGAGCGACGTGGAGCGCATTACCGCGCGCATCGCGCTGCGACAGGTGCGCCCGCGCGAGCTGGTTGCCCTGGGCAAGACGCTACAAAAATCAGAGCTGCTCGCGCTGAATGGAAAAGCACCAGAAGCCTATTTGATTCAGATTTTCAGCCACCTGCAGCCGCCCGAGGGTTGCATGGCCCTGCTGCAGGCCGCGATTGCCGAAGAGCCTGCCGCCCTGGTGCGCGACGGCGGCGTGATTGCCAACGGCTTTGACACCGAGCTGGACGAGCTGCGCGCCATCCAGACCAACTGCGACGACTTCCTGCTGGAGCTGGAAACGCGCGAAAAAGCCCGCACCGGCATCCCCAACCTGCGCGTGCAGTTCAACAAGGTGCACGGCTTCTATATTGAAGTGACCGGCAGCCACCTGGACCGCGTGCCCGACGACTACCGCCGCCGCCAGACGCTGAAGAACGCAGAGCGCTTCATCACGCCCGAACTCAAGGCGTTTGAAGACAAGGCCCTGTCGGCCAACGAGCGCGCGCTGGCGCGCGAGAAGTGGCTGTACGAGCAGATCCTCGACCAGCTCCAGCCCCACGTCCCGCAGCTGACCCGCCTGGCGCAGGCGCTGGCCACGCTGGATGTGCTGTGCACGCTGGCCGAGCGCTCCCTCACCCTCAACTGGTGCGCGCCCCAGTTCGTGCCCGAGCCCTGCATCGAGATCGAGGGCGGCCGCCACCCCGTGGTCGAAGCCCGCCTGGCCGAGACATCGAGCGGCAGCTTCATCGCCAACCACACGCGCCTGAACGCCAACACGCGCATGCAGGTCATCACCGGCCCCAACATGGGCGGTAAATCGACCTACATGCGGCAGGTGGCGCTGATCGTGCTGCTGGCCAGCATGGGCAGCCATGTGCCTGCGGCCAGCTGCCGCCTGGGGCCCATCGACGCCATCCACACCCGCATCGGCGCGGCCGACGACCTGGCCAACGCGCAATCCACCTTCATGCTGGAGATGACCGAGGCCGCGCAGATCCTGCACGCCGCCACACCGCACAGCCTGGTGTTGATGGACGAGATCGGCCGGGGCACCAGCACGTTCGACGGCCTGGCGCTGGCCAGCGGCATTGCCACCCACCTGCACGACAAAACCCGCGCCTTCACGCTGTTTGCCACGCACTACTTCGAGCTGACCGAGCTGCCCGCCAAGGCGCGCCACGCGATCAACATGCATGTGAGCGCCACCGAGAGCGGCGCCGACATCGTCTTTTTGCACGAGATCCAGCCCGGACCGGCCAGCCGCAGCTACGGGATTCAGGTGGCCAAGCTGGCGGGCATGCCTTCGCCCGTGCTGCACCACGCACGGCACGCGCTGGCAGCGCTGGAGGAGCGCGCGGGCGAGGACGAATTGCAAGTGGACCTGTTTGCCGCCCCCGAGGTGCCCGAAAGCGCAGGCGCCAGCCCGGTCGAAGCCGCCCTGGCCGGCATCAACCCCGATGCCCTGAGCCCGCGCGAGGCGCTGGATGCGCTGTACCAGCTCAAGAAGATGGTGGGCTGAAGCGACGCGGCGCAGGGCCTCGGGGCGATCGCGGAACAGGCTCTGGGCATACCACCGGGCCATTTTTGAGCCCCAGGGGCAGCAAGCGCTAGTGCTACATGCACTCATTGCTATCATTTTTGCATCACCACGCCCCACGGCTGCCCCTGGCTGCCAGATGGGGGCACAGGCCGCCAGGGCTGCAGGCGACTAAACTCGCCGCTTTCCTCCCTCCAATACACCCCATTGCTCCATGACGTACTGCGTCGCCATCAAACTCAACGCCGGACTCGTCTTCCTGTCCGATTCCCGCACCAACGCCGGCCTGGACCAGATCAGCTCGTTTCGCAAGATGATGGTCTATGAGAAGGCGGGCGACCGCTTCATGGTGCTGCTGTCGGCGGGCAACCTGTCCATCTCGCAGTCAGTGCGCGAGATCTTGCAGACCGAGCAGATCAAGGACGGAGAGTCGGGCGAGGCCATCACCATCTGGAACGCCAAGAGCATGTTTGACGCCGCCCGCGTGCTGGGTGCTGCCGTGCGCCACGTGCACGAGCGCGACGGCGCTGCCCTCAAGCGCTCGGGCGTGGACTTCAATGTGTCCATGGTGTTTGGCGGCCAGATCAAGGGCGAAGGCATGCGCCTGTTCCAGGTGTACTCAGCGGGCAATTTCATCGAAGCGACGTCCGAGACGCCGTACTTCCAAGTGGGCGAATCCAAATACGGCAAGCCCGTGCTCGACCGCGTGCTCACGCCTGAAACCCCGCTGGACGAGGCCGCCAAGTGCGCGCTGGTGTCGATGGACAGCACGCTCAAATCCAACCTGTCGGTGGGCCTGCCGCTGGATCTGGTGGTGTACGAGGCAGACCGCTTTGCCACCGACAAGGTGATCTGCATCGACGAGAACAACCCGTATTTCCGCATGCTGCACGACAGCTGGGGCCAGAAGCTGCGCCAGGTGTTCGACAGCATCGAAGACCCCGCCTGGAGCGGCGGCGCCACCGAGGTGCCGATCATGGTCACCCCATCGCGCAGCAAGCCGCTCAAGAAGATCACCAACCACACCGACCGGCTGATCTGAAGCCCCTCGGTCAGCGCACCGGACGGCACCCGGCCGCGTGCGCGCCTGCACCCCGGCCCCGCCGCTCCGCCATGCCCTCCATGCTCCCCATCGTTTTCTCGCACGCCAACAGCTTTCCGGCCAGCACCTACCGTGTGCTGTTCAAGCACCTCAAGAGCCGGGGTTTTGAAGTCAGCGCGGTCGAACGCTATGGCCACGATCCGCAATACCCCGTCACCAACAACTGGCCGCACCTGGTGCAGCACCTGGCCGACTTTGCGACGGTACAGGTGCAGCGCCTGGGCCAACCGGTATTCCTGGTGGGGCATTCGCTGGGCGGTTTTTTGAGCGTGATGGCCGCCGCCCGCCACCCTGAACTGGTGCGCGGCGTGCTGCTGATCGACTCGCCGCTCATTGGTGGCTGGAAGGCCAACGTGGTCAGCGTGGCCAAGCGCACCCAGGTGGTGGGCTCAATCTCGCCGGGCCGCGTCAGCCGCCAGCGCCGCTTCAGCTGGGCCAGCAGCGAAGAAGCGCTGGAGCACTTTCGCAAGAAGAAAGCCTTTGCACGCTGGCACCCCGATGTGTTGCAGGATTACATCACCCACGGGCTCCAGGATCAGGATGGCAAACGGGTGCTGGGCTTTGACCGCGCGGTGGAAACCGCCATCTACAACACCCTGCCCCACAACCTCGGCCGCCTGCTGAGCAAGCACCCGCTGCAGTGCCCCGCCGCCTTCATCGGCGGGCGCGACTCCGAAGAGATGAAGCAGGTCGGCATGGCCATGACCCTGCGCATCACCGAGGGCCGCACCATGATGCTGGACGGCAGCCACCTGTTTCCCATGGAGCAGCCGGTGGCCACTGCGGCCGCCATCGAGGCGGCGCTGCTCAACCTGGCCGCGCTCACGCCCGACCGGCGCTGAGGGGGTACGGCGCAGCCCCGCGCAGGCTCGCCCCACACCGCCCTACCACCAAAACCCGGCGGCAGCACGCAAAAAAACGCTATTCGGAGCCCCCGTGTCAGGGCAAACAGGGGACACATACCGCGCGCCAATCCCCTACACTCGCGAAATTGTTACAGCGTGATACACCCGACATGCCTGCACCGCCCCCGACGGCCGGGCGCCTACCCGCGCTCAGCTTTGCCCTGCTGGCCGCCTTTGTGATCGCAACGGCGGTACGCACCCACAACGACACGACCATCGCCATCGTCATCGCCTCGGTGCTGATGTTTGCCTGCTGCTGGGCCAGTGCCGCGCACTTGCTGGGCACCCGCGCTGCGCTGCAGTTTGTGGCGATTGCGGTCAGCATGGGCTGGTTTGCCGAGCAGATGGGCTCCAGCCGGGGCTGGTTCTTTGGGCACTACACCTACACCGACGTGCTGGGCCCGCGCCTGCTGGACGTGCCGCTGGTCATCCCCATGATGTGGTTTGCGCTGACGTATGCGGGCTACGTGATCAGCAACCTCATCGTCTGGCAATCCGCGGTGGACGGTGCGCCGGGCCTCGGCAATGCCGCCATGCTGTCATTTCTGGCCGCCATGATCGTGACCGCGTTCGATCTGGGCGCAGACCCCTACTTTGTGTACACCCTCAAGGCCTGGATCATGGCCAAGACCGATGGTGCCTGGTTTGGCGAAACGGTACAGGGCTTTTTTGGCTGGGTGTTCGTGGCCTTTGTGATCATCTTCAGCTTTCGCATGTCAGTCCGCCAGCTGGCACCGCAACCCGCCAGCCCCTTCCTGCGGCGGCACGCGATGGTGCCGCTGGCCATCTATGCCTCTGGCATGGTGTTCCAGATGATTCTGGGCAACCCGGTGGAAATCCGATCCATCGCACCCTTCGCCATGGGAATCCCGCTGCTCTGCGCGCTGGCGGGCTTCCAACGCTGGCGCGCACCGGGTAAGGTCGCGGCATGAGCAGCAAACCCCTCAGCACCCGCATGCCCACCGCCGACCTTGCCCCCATGCAACACCACGCCGACCCCCTGGCCGACGAGACGATTGCCAAGATCCTCGGGCCCTGGCCCGCCACCGACGTGGCCGCCGACGCCCCGCAATGGGCGCACATCAACACGGTGAACCTGCTGTTCGGCCAGTGGACGGACAACGCCACACTGGCCAGCTGGCAGGCAACCGAAGGCCCCGTGCAAGTAGGCGAAGGCGACCAGGCCGCCAAGGGGTATGTCACCGCTGAGATGGCCGAGGCACTGAACCACTATGTGCAAACCGCCCAGGTGCTGCCGCCCTGGGCCGATGCCCGCAAGATAGAGCGTGCCGAAAAGCTCTTCATGGACCACGGAGCGCTGTCGTGCATCCTGCTGTTCTGTGCCAGCCTGCCCGAGTGCTATGTGGTGCCGGACCTGTCGAGCGTGCTGCACACCACCGGCCAACTGGAGCAGAACACCGAGTACCGCATCCGCTCCACGGCGGCCATGATCTTCCCGGTGATGCTGCACGGAGGTCTCAGTTCACGGGGCGCGGGCGTAGCGCAGGTGCTCAAGGTACGGCTGATCCACGCCACCGTGCGCAACCTCATCCTGCATGGCAGCCCCGAACACGCCATGGAGCAATGGCAGGCGGGCGGAGACGGCCTGGTGGCACCGCGCGCGGCCCCCATGGGCGGCGGCCGGTCGGTGATGTACCAGACACTGTACGCACGCGGCTGGAACCTCGCCGCCAAAGGCCTGCCTTGCAACCAGGAGGAGCTGGCCTACACGCTGCTGACCTTTGGCTACGTGTTCCTGCGCAGCCTGCGCCGCCTGGGCCTCGGGCTGCCTCCCGGCGACGAAGAGGCCTACCTGCATGCCTGGAACGTGGTGGGCCACATCCTGGGCATTGACCGCGCCCTGATGGTGGAGACCATGCCGCAGGGCGATGCACTGATGGTGCTGATGCAGGCCCGCGGCCGCGCCGAGCCGGTGACACCCGATCCGCGCCCTGCACTGGGCCAGGCGCTGATGCAGACCATGGCCAAGGCATTGCCGTGGCGCATCGTCAAGCCCTTCCCGCAGCTCATGACCCGCTACCTGTGCGGCCGCGCGACCGCGGAGGACCTGGGGCTGAACCAGCCAGTGCCCTGGCTGTCGGCCCTGCTGTTCTGGGGCGTGCTGCTGCTGGCGCGTGTCATCGACACCGTGGTGGGGCTGCTGCTGCCGCGTTTTTCGATCGTGCGCATGCTCACGCGGGCGCTGGGCTACCACTTCATGAGCCGGGTATTGATGAGCCAGACACGCCCGCTGCAACTGCCCACCGAGCTGCTCAACCAGGTGGACACCGTGGTGCACAGCTGGAGCGACGACCCCCATGCCCCCCGCTGGCTCAACCGCATCGAGGACCGGCTGACCACCTCTGGCAGCTGGAGCCTGGGCCTGGCCGCAAAGGCGCAGCCCACACAGCCTGGCCAGGTTGCCCCGTCGGGCACAGCGCAGCAAGCCACCTAGCCGTTGCCCGCACGCCGATGCACCCACCGCTGCGCAACCTCCCGATGCTGGCCCGCCTCAGGCGCGCGCGTTGCGGCGTGGCGGGCTTTGTGCTGTGTCTTCTGGCGCTCCTGGCCCTGCCTTGGGGTGCGCACGCGGCCGAGCCCCTGGTGCTCACGCAAGACACACCGCAAGTGGACGCCTGGGGGGCCATCACGCTCAAGGCGGACCCCACCACCGAGCTCACGGTGCAGGACATGCTGGGCCGCTTGGACGAGTTCGAGACGCCCACCCGGCGCGGCAATTCGCTGGGGCTGCACAAGGCAGCGATCTGGCTGCACATTCCCCTTATCGCGCCCGAGACGCCGCGCACTCCGTGGGTGGTCAATATCGGCTACAGCTCGCTGAGGGCCGAGATGTACCTGGCCAGCGGCGGCAAGGTGCTGCAGCAAATCCGCACCAGCCCGTCCGAGCAGACGCAGCAATCCAGCCGCACGCCCGCAATGGTGTTCGACCTGCGGGCCGGGCAGCCTTACGACCTGTTGATACGGGTGCAGGCCACCGGGCCGCTGATCCTGCCCATCACGGTCAGCGAAATGCCGCATCACATGCGCCAGGCCCTGGGCGAGCAGATGCTGCAGGGCTTGCTCAACGGACTGGCGTTCTGCCTGCTGGCGTACAGCCTGATCCAGTGGGTGACGCAGCGCGACCCCATGTTCGGCTTTTATGCGCTGGTCGTGCTCGGCAGTGCAGGCTTCTCGCTGCAGTTTTTCGGCATCGGCCCGCAGTACCTGTGGCCTGGCAATCCGTGGATGGACCGGTATTCGGGCCCGGCGGCAGGGTTGATAGCGCTCGCCGGCTCGTTCCTCTTCCTGGGCAACACCCTGGCGGGCAACGCGCCGGGCAGCCGGTATGCACGTACCATGCGCGTGGGCGCCGCAATCACGGCAGGGGTCTGCGTCGCCGTCGTGATCGGCTGGTTGAGCGTACCCATCGCCATTGCCTTCCTGAGCCTGGCGGCCCCGCTGCCATCCCTCTTCAGCCTGCCAGCGGCCCTCACCCGGGTGCGGCAAAAGGACCCCATTGGCGCGACCCTGCTGGTGGCCTGGATTGCCTACGGCGTGGCCGCGGGCGTGATGGTGTGCCTGGTGCAGGGCTGGGTGCCGGCAAACTTCTGGACGCTGCACTCGTTCCAGCTTGGCGCCACGGCAGACATGCTGCTGTTCTTTCGTGTGATGGGCCTGCGCGCCCGGGCCGTGAAGGCGCAAGCCCAGGAGGCCATGCGCGAGCGCGACCTGATGCACTCGCTGGCCCATACCGATCCGCTCACGGGCCTGAGCAACCGGCGTGGCCTGCAGCATGCGCTGCATGCGGCGCTGGCCCACTGTTCGCCGCAGCGGCTGGTGGCCGTGTACCTCATGGATCTGGACGGATTCAAGCCTGTCAATGACGCGCACGGCCACGATGTGGGCGATGACCTGCTGGTGGCGGTGGGCCACCGCCTGCAGGCCAATGTGCGGCACCAGACCGACCTGGTCGCCCGGCTCGGCGGCGATGAATTCATCATCATGGCCCGCGACCTGGCCACGCCCGAGCAGGCCGAGGACCTGGGCCGCTCGCTCCTTCGGGCGTTCGAGCATCCCTTCACACTGAGCCATCTGCGCATCCAGGTGGGCCTGACCATCGGGTATGCACTGGCACCCATCGACAGTGACGACCCGCAGGGTCTGCTGCGGCACGCAGACGCCGCGATGTACGCGGGCAAACAAGGCGGCAAGCACTCGGTGCGCCGCATCACCACCACCACGCCGGCGCTCGCGTGACAACGATGCACCGCCACTCCCCACGCCCTGTACACCCCGTGTGCGTGCAGCCGTGGGTCCGCGCCGTCCAAGCCACGCGCCATCGCCCTCGCCCTCGCCCTCGCCAGCAGGCTTTTACGCCTCGCGTGCAGGCCTTCCCCCTGCGCACGGTGGGGCGCTGGGCGCTCTGGTTACTGGCCCTGGGGCTGATGCTGGTGCTGGCCATGCCCACGGCGCGGGCGGCGGCCCCGCAGCCCCTGATGCTGCCGGACGACGCCCGCCCGGTGAACGTCTGGTCGGCAGCCATGCTGCTGACCGACTCCTCTTTGCAATGGGGCGTGCAGGACGTACTGGGGCACTTGCAGGATTTTGCCGAGCCCCCCAGCCGCGGCGGGAGCCTGGGCGTGCGCAAGGAGGCCGTCTGGCTGCGCCTGCCCCTGATGTCCCGGGTGCCGTCAGGCAACGAGTGGATCGTCAACATCGACTTTGCGGTGCTCAACGAGGTGGATGTTTACCTGGCCACCGGCGGCCGGGTGGTGCAGCACGCCGCACTGGGCAACCTGCGGCCCTACTCCGAGCGCCCATTGCGGGGCCGTACACCGGCGATGACACTGGATCTGGCGGCGGATACGCCCTATGAATTGCTGATCCGGGTGCAGACCTCGGGCGCGATGATCCTGCCCATCACCCTGAGCAAGGCGCCCTACCTAGTGCACCGCTCGCTGCGCGAGCAGATGTTCCAGGGCGTGCTGGCCGGGCTGGCCCTGTGCCTGGTGGTCTACAGTTTCACCCAATGGGTGAGCCAGCGTGAAAAGCTGTTCCTCTACTACTGCATGCTGGTGGTGGGCAGTGCGGGGTTCTCTCTGCAGTTCTTTGGCGTCGGCACCCAGTTTCTATGGAGCGACCGGCTCTGGATCGAAGTCCACGCAGCGGGAGCGGCCGGGCTGCTGGCCATTGCAGGCTCGTTCCTCTTCATGGGCCACGCGTTGATGGGTCACCTGCCGCACAGCCGCTTCCAGCGAGTGATGCAGGCGGGCGCAGTGCTGAGTCTGGTACTGCTGGCAGCCTTCCTGCTGGGCCTCATCAATACCCGGACGACCACCGCCATCATCAGCGTCCTGGGCCCCCTGCCCTCGCTCATCAGCCTGCCCATTGCCGTGGCACGGGCACGCCAGGGGGACTCGGTCAGCACCACGCTGCTGGCGGCCTGGGTGGCGTACTTCACGGCGGCTGTGGCCATGGTGTGCCTCGTGCAAGGCCTGCTGACGGTCAACTTCTGGACGCTGCACTCCTTCCAGCTCGGCGCTGCGGCAGACATGTTGCTGTTCCTGCGGGTGCTCGGGCAACGCTCCGCCGCCTTGCGCCATGCGGCCTCCGAGGCGCTGCGCGAGCGCGACACCATGCGCTCGCTGGCCTACACCGACTCGCTGACCGGACTGTGCAACCGGCGTGGCATGCAGATGGCCCTGCAAACGGCGCTGGCCCAGGCCAACCCCCAACACCTGGTGGCCCTCTACCTCATGGACCTCGACGGGTTCAAGCCGGTCAACGACACCTATGGCCACGATGTAGGGGACGACCTGCTGGTGGCCGTGGGCCAACGGCTGCAGGCCAATGTGCGGCAGCACACTGACCTGGTGGCACGACTGGGAGGGGATGAGTTCATCGTCATGGCGCGTGATCTGGCCACCCCTGAACAAGCCCAGGAGCTGGGGCGGGCCCTGCTGCACGCGTTTGAAAAGCCTTTCCGGCTGAGCCAGCGGTCGATCCAGGTCGGGCTGACCATTGGCTACGCGCTGGCACCGCTGGACAGTGGCGACGCGCAGCACCTGGTCCGGCTCGCGGACGCTGCCATGTACGCCGGCAAGGAAGGCGGCAAACACTGCCTCCGCCGCAACCCAGGCGAACTGGCGCTGACATCATGATCCACGCGCGCCCCCGCGGCTCCATGCACTCCCCGGTCGTTGCCAACCGCCGGGGGTACACCGCTGGCCTGCTGCTGGCGGTGCTCTGGCTGGTGAGCGCCCTGGCCTCCCTTGCCAGCGCAGCGCCGCTGGACCTGCGGGATGACCGGCCCTCGATCGAGGCCTGGCCCGCAGTCACCGTGCTGCCGGATCCATCAGGCACCCTGCTGGTGGACGACGCGCTGGCCGCGGCGGCACGCTTTGAGGCGCCTCCCGGCACCAGCGGCACCCTGGGCGTGCGGGCCGAGCCAGTCTGGGTGCGCATTCCGCTCGCGGTGCACGCCACGTCCAACGGTCTCTGGGTACTGGACATCGACTACCCCGTGCTGCAACGCATCGAGGTGTACCTCATCTCGGACGGCCATGTGACCTTGCAAACCACGCTGGGCAGCCTGCAGCCTTACACCCAGCGCCCGCTGCGCAGCCGCACCCACGCCCTGCCGCTGGCCATGTTGCCCGGACACGCCTACGACCTGCTGCTGCGCGTGGAGACCCGGGGCGCAATGGTGCTGCCCATCACCCTGAACAAGCCCACCGCCTGGCACAGCAAGTCGCTGAACGAGCAGATGCTGCAAGGCATCCTCACCGGGCTGGCGTTGTGCCTGCTGATCTACAGCCTGGCGCAATGGATCAACCTGCGCGACGTGCTGTTCATCCAGTACGCACTGCTCATTGCGGGCAGCCTGCTGTTTTCACTGCACCTGTTTGGCCTGGGCACGCAGTACCTGTGGCGCGACATGCCCTGGGTGGAGCTGCATGCCGCCAGCCTGGCCGCGCTCACGGCCACCTGCGGCTCCTTTCTCTTCATCAGCCAGGCCCTGGCCGGAGACCGCCCCCGCAACTGGCTGCTGCGCAGCATGCGTGGGGGCGCAGTGCTGTGCGTGGTGCTGGCCGCGCTGTATGCACTGGACCTGCTCAGCACCCGCGCAGTGGCAGGCATCGTCAGCATCCTGGGGCTGGTGCCAGCGCTCCTGGGGATTCCGGGGGCAGTACGCCGCGCAAGGCTGGGGGACCCGGTCGGCTCCACCTTGCTGCTCGCCTGGCTGCTGTACTTTCTGGCGACTGGCACGGTCATCGGTGTGATCCGGGGCTGGGTGCCGGTGAACTTCTGGACCCTGCACTCCTTCCAGTTTGGCGCCACGCTCGACATGCTGCTCTTCATGCGCGTGCTCGGCTTGCGCACCAAGGCCCTGCGCCTGGAGGCGCTGGACGCCAACCGCGAGCGCGACGTGATGCGCTCGCTGGCCCACACCGATCCACTCACCGGCCTGCCCAACCGGCGTGGGCTCAACATCTCGCTGGCTTCTGCGCTGTCGCGCTGCAGCACAGAAAAAATGCTGGCGGTGTATGTGATGGACCTGGACGGATTCAAGCCCGTCAACGACCGGCACGGTCACGACGTGGGTGATGAGCTGCTGGTGGCCGTGACCCGGCGCCTGCAAGGCCATGTGCGCCAGAGCGACCTGGTGGCGCGCCTGGGCGGCGACGAGTTCGTGGTGATGGCCGGGCAGCTGCAGAGCATGCAACAGGCGCAAGAGCTGGGGCACAAACTGCTGGATGCGTTCCGCTCGCCGTTTTCGCTGAACAACGTGCAGGTAGAGATCGGGCTGACCATTGGCTATGCCATCGCCCCGCACGACAGCACCGACGCCATCGGCCTGCTCAAGCTGGCCGACGCCGCCATGTACAGCGGCAAGCAGGGCGGCAAGTTCTGCTTGCGGCGCAACACCGGCGACCTCGCGCTGTCCTCGTCCTGAGATCGTTTCCACGATTCTGAGGTAGCGGCGCAGCGGCGGCCTGAAAGACACGCCTGCCATTTCCCTCTGGTCAAAGCGATCCAGCTCCGGTACACCCGGGGCTTCGCAACTTCCTGAAGGATCGCTCGCCATGGCCCATCGCAAAAGTTCGGCCCGCCTCGCCAAAGACGCACGCGTCGCAAACTTTTTATCTTTGGCAGCAAAACAGCTGGCGTTGAACGCCGCGCAGGCCAGCGCACCGGTGCTCACGTGGGAGGCGGTGGCTGCGCTGGAGGCGCGGATCGTAGGGCGCATCGTGCTGCCCTCCAGCCCCGACTACAACGCAGCGCGGCAGGAGTCGAACCCGGCGTTCCAGTCGTATCCGGAGATCATCGTCTTTTGCGCCTGCGAAAACGATGTCCTGGAGTGCCTGGCCGTGGCCCGCACCTACGACGTGTGGGTGGCCGTGCGCTGCGGCGGCCACAGCACGGCCGGCTACTCGGTCAACAGCGGCATGGTGGTGGACCTGAGCGACCTGCAAGGCGTGGTGCTGGACCCTGCGCGAGAGCGCGTGCATGTGCTGCCGGGCACCGACTTCGACCACTTCAATGGCGCCATGAACCACACAGGCTGGCACGTACCCACGGGCGCCTGTGGCAGCGTGTGCGTGGGGGGCTTTGTACAAGGCGGTGGCTATGGCTACACCTCGCGCGCGTTCGGCATCCAGAGCGACCTGGTCGATTCCTTCCGTGTGGCGCTGGCCAGCGGCACCATCATCACCGCCAGCGCGCAGGAGCATCCCGACCTCTACTGGGCCCTGCGCGGAGGCACGGGCGGCAACTTTGGCGTGGTGCTGCAGGTGACCTACCGCATGCAGCGGCTGGACCAGGTCTGGGCCTGGGCCATCAGCTGGGATGCCACCCACGCAGCCCAGGTGCTGACGCGGATGCAGGCGGGCTACATGAAGACCGGTGCGCCCGACGCCTTGGGCTACATGATGAACCTGGGCTTCCAGAACGGTGTGCCGGTGTACATGGTGCAGGGCATGTTCTGTGGCAGCCGCGAGGACGGGCTGGCAGCCATTGCACCGCTGATGGCCATCCCCAGCGCGCAACTACTGGTGGACAAGACCGGCACCTACCCCGACATGAACGTGTGGCTGGAAGACCACCCCTACACCCTGCCCGACAACCTGCCGGACGGCATCGCCGAAACCAAGGCCAGCGGCTACATCAACACCCGGCTGTCGCCCGCCGACTGGCAGCGCATCATCGACTACTTCAAGACCTCGCCCAACCCCTGGTCGCTGGCCTATCTGGAGCCCTATGGCGGCGCCATCAACCGCTACCCGGTGGGCGACAGCGCCTTCGTCCATCGCAATGTGGACGCAGACCTGGTGGTGGATGTGTTCTGGCGCAACCCTGAGGAGCGCGCCCAGATGGAGGCCTGGCTCGACGGCTTCATGCAGCTCGTTCGCCCGTTCCTGAACGGCCATGTGTACCAGAACTACCCGGATGCGCGGCTGGCGGACTTTGCCTCGGCCTACTGGGGGCCCGCCTACCCGCAGCTGCAGCGGGTCAAAGCGGCCTACGACCCTGGCAACTTCTTCCACTTCCAGCAGAGCATTCGACTGCCGTGATTCCTTGATGCTGTGCCCCTGCCCTGCGGGGGCGCAGAGGAAGGGCTAGGGGTCAGACCGTCTGTGCGTAATGCAGGCGGCCCTTGCCCGCGCGCTTGGCAGCGTACATGGCCTGGTCGGCGCGGTTCATCAGCGCGTCGATGTCTCCTTCCAGTGGGGGGTACACCGCCACACCGATGCTGGCGCCTACGCGCAGCTCTCGCCCGCCCACCGTCATGCCCTGATGCAGGGCGTCGATGATGCGCAGGCCGATGGTGTCCGTCACCTCGCGGGTCACCTCGCGGTCCAGCATCACCAGAAACTCATCACCCCCCAGCCGCGCCATGGTGTCGCCCGCACGTACCGTGCTGGCAATGCGCTGGGCCACGATGCGCAGCACCTCATCGCCCGCGCGGTGGCCTTCGGCGTCGTTCACGTGCTTGAACCCGTCAAGGTCAATGAACAGCAGCGCCACCGCCCCCTGGGTGTGCCGTGCATGCAGCAGCGACTGCTCCAGCCGCCCCTGGAAAGCGGCCCGGTTGAGCAGCCCCGTGAGCGAGTCGTGGTTGGCCAGGTAGTGCTGCTGCCGCGCGATCTGGATCTTGGCCGACACGTCCTGCACCAGCGCCATGATGGACGTGACCTGGCCGTTCGCATCGGTCAGCGCAGAGTTGAACCACTCGCAGTGCACCTCCGTGCCATCGCTGCGCACAAAACAGGTCTCGGCACGGTTCTGGGACTCCTGGCCCGCCTGCAGGCGCTGCAGCGCCTGCTGCAGGCTGTCGTCCATCGAGGCAGGTGCCAACAGTTCGGTCAGCAACCGCCCCTCCAGCCCCGCCACGTGCAGCCAGCCCAGCAACTGCACCGCGCGCTGCGAGCAATGCAGCAGCTGCAGCTGGTGGTCCATCTCCAGCACGGCCAGGGGGCTGTTTTCCATGTGGGACGACAGGCGCTGGTTGGCGGCACGCAGCGCATTCATCGTGACCTGCAGCTCATGCACATCCAACGCGGTGGTGATGAAGCCGTCAATGGCGCCTTGCGGGTTGTGCCAGGGCGTGAGGCAGATGGTGCGCCACTCATCAAAGCCGTAGGGCGTGCGCAGCATGCGCTGGTACTGCACCCGCTCGCCACTGAGCACCCGGTTCACAAACGGCATGAAGCGGGCGCAATCCTGCTCACCATAAACCTCCACGAGTGTCTTTCCGACCAGTTCCTCGGGGACGGTGTCAAACCAGCGCGCGTATTCGTCGTTCACGTAGATCATCGACAGACTGCGATCGATGACGGCCATGGTGGCGCCCGCGCTGCGGGTGATCACATCCAGCAGGTCCGCCTTGGACCACACCTCCTTGCGGGCGGTCTCCGGGTGCGTGGACAACTCAGGCGCTTCTGGCGTCATGCGGCAATGCCCCAATGGGAGAGAGGATCAGCGGAAAGGCGGCGTCACGCACCGAAAAAGGGTGACAGCACAAGGTGCGACCGCCTGGGCGTAACTGTCTGTGAGCGGCAGCTTAGCACTTTCGCCAGACATGCCCGCCACCGGTCCACCGATGCCGCGGGGGACGGGCCTAGCGGCAGCAGCGGTAGGCCAGCCCCACCGATACCGAATAGCCCACCGGCTGCACGGTCAGCGGACTGCGGCGCGCATCGCCCTGCAACTGGGACACCCGGGCCGCGCCCAGCACCACCCAGTGCCGGTTGAGCGCCGTCATCACCTCCACCCCGGCATCCACGCTGTACAAGCCACCACGCGGCTCGAACGCGGGCAAGGGGCTGCTGCCGCCGGCTGGCACGCCAAAATGCCCGCGCAGGTAGGTGCGGTCGCCAAAGCTGGCGCCCGCCCCGAAGCTGACCTTGGTCTGCTCCGTCACCGGCCAGGTGTAGCCAATGCTCGTGGACCACTGCGCGCCGCCGTCGCGGCCCAGGATGTCTTGCGAGACCCCGGCGCCTACCGCCCAGCGGTCGGTGATGGCATAGCCTGCACTGAGCCGCGCCCGCAGCGTGGAGCGCACCGACGGCAGCCCCACCAGAATGGGCGCGTCCGAGCCATCGCGGCCCTTGTCGATGCGCAAGGCCGCGCTCAGGCTGAAGCGGTCGCTCTGCGCCAGCGTGGCACTTGCGCCGGACTCGCGGGGCCCCAGGCCATGGCCCATGAAGGCGCTGCCGCGCGAGGTGCTCAGGCGAAACCGGCCGTACTCGATGGCCCAGGCGGGACGCAGGCTGTTCTTGCGGCCATCGCCCCCCGCATAGTCGGGGCTGCTGCCCACGATGGCGCCGATTGCATAGTTGAACTTGGGTGCTGCTGCCTGCTGGGCCTCTGCCTTGTCGGACACAGCGGTTTCCGTGCCGGCGGTCTCCGGCAATACCTGGGCGCCTGCCCAGGGGCTGACGCACCCACAGGCGATCACCAAGGCCCGCAAGGGGAACAAGGGAGATGAGATCCAGGCGGTAGTGCAGCGCATGGCCTGATTATCAGTCGGCCCACTGCACCCAGCCAGTCCATGCCGTGGCCAGAACGATGATGCCGAACACGATGCGGTAGTAGGCAAACGGCACAAAGCTGTGGGTACTGATGTAGCGCAACAACCAGCGCACGCACAGCCAGGCGCTAAGAAAGGAGAACACCAGCCCGGTGGCGAACAGTGGAATATCGGCAGCCGACAGCAGCGCGCGCTCCTTGTACAGGCTGTACACCCCGGCGCCGATCAGCGTGGGGATGGCCAGGAAGAACGAAAAATCAGTGGCCGCCTGGCGCGACAGGCCCAGCAGCATGCCCCCGATGATGGTGGCCCCGCTGCGGCTCGTGCCGGGGATCATGGCCAGGCACTGCACCAGCCCGACCTTGATCGCATCGAGCGGCGTCATCGTGTCCACGCTATGGATGCGGGTGGCCGACGGCGGGCGCCGCTCGGCCCACAGGATGATGAAGCCGCCAATGATGAAGGTGCTGGCCACCACCACGGGCGTGAACAGGTGCGCCTTGATGGCCTTGCCAAACAGCAGGCCCAGCACCACGGCCGGTACGAAGGCGATGAACACGTTGAGCGCAAAACGCTGCGCCTGGCGCTCGGTGGGCAAGGCCACCAGGGTGGACCGGATCTTGGCCCAGTACACCAGGATCACCGCAAAGATCGCGCCTGTCTGGATGGCAATGTCGAACACCTTGGCCTTGGCATCGTCAAACCCCAGCAGCGACCCGGCCAGGATCAGGTGCCCGGTGGAAGAGATGGGCAAAAACTCCGTCAACCCCTCGACGACCCCCATGATGGCGGCCTTGACCAGCAATACAACGTCCACGCGCACTCCTTGCAAATAGGTGCGGGATTATCCGCCGAGGGCTCCAGGCCCCTCGCAAAACCGCCCCCAAGCTGCATTCGGCGGCCAAATTCGCCCCCCACTCACTCCGCGTGGCTGCATCTCACGCCCGGTTGGCTGCATTTCGTCGCAGGGCGGTGGCGCCCTGGGAAGGGCATCGGCACAGTTCGTTCCATCGAACCCGCCAGGAGCCCCATCATGCAGATCACCCCCGTCATCGCCATCCACCTTGCCGCCGCGCTGGCCGCCGTCGCCATCGGCCCCATCGCCCTGTGGGCCCGCCAGGGCGCCACGCAGCGCCCCCGCCTGCACCGTGCCGCCGGGTACGCTTGGGTCACGCTGATGGTGGCCACCGCCGTGTCGGCGCTCTTCATCACGGGCGGCGGCGGCCCGCGCTGGGGCACCTTTGGGCTCATCCACTTGCTGATCCCGGTCACGCTGGGCATGTTGGTGATGGCCTTCGTCTACCTGGCCCGCCGCAATGTCGTGGGCCACCGCAAGTTGATGCAACGGACTTACCTCGGCGCCTGCGTGGTAGCCGGGGGCTTCACGCTGCTGCCCGAACGCTTCCTGGGCCACACGGTCTGGTCCGCACTGGGACTGATCTGACCCCTTCACCACCCGTTCTCACCCCTTGTTCACAGGACGAATCACCATGCTGCTCAACCTCCTTGTCCAACAACCCCAGATGCTGGGTCGCATCATCGAAAACACGCCCTACTGGGTCTGGGCCCTGCTGGCCGGGCTGCTCTGGCTGGGCGGCAGCCAGCTGCTGGCCCGCAACGTGAGCCTGGTACGGGCCATGGTCATGCCAGTGGCGATGACCGGCCTGTCGGTGTACGGCATCGCCTCGGCCTTTGGCGCTGCGGGCCAGGCCCTGCTGCCGGTGGTCGCCTGGCTGGTGGCCGCCGTGTTCATCGCCAGCGTGGCGCTGTGGCTGCAACCTGCGGCGCCCCAGGGCACGCTGTACGAAAGCAAGTCACGCTGCTTCTACATTCCAGGCAGCGCCATGCCGCTGGCCCTGATCCTGGGCATCTTCCTCACCAAATACCTCGTGGGGGTGGAACTGGCACTGCAACCCGCCCTGGCACGCGACAGCGGCTTTGCATTGCAGATCGCTGCGCTGTATGGCGTGTTCAATGGCTTGTTTGCGGCCCGCGCACTGCGGCTGTGGAAGCTGGTGCAACGCAGCGCCCCCCTGGCCACGTCGCCCGCCGCCGCCTGAGCCACCATAACCATCCCTCAGCACAGGAGCATCCCATGCGCAACCACACTCCCACGACCGACCCCATCGAACGACTGGCCCGCCGCCGTGCCGGGGCCAAAATGGGCTGGTACATCCATGCCAGCGTGTATCTCCTCGTCAACCTGCTGCTGGTCGCCCTGTCGGTGGGCAGCGGGCGGCACTGGGCGGTGTTCCCCGCCCTGGGCTGGGGCATTGGCCTCGCCATCCACGGCATGGTGGTGTTCTTTCTGGCAGGCGGCAGCGACCTGCACGAGCGCATGGTGCAGGCAGAACGTGACCGCCTAGCTGCGGCGCAAAACACCCGCTGATCGGCCGATGATGACTCCTTCCAACCCCAACACGGCCATGACCAAAATCTGGATGGCCTGGTGCCTGGCCTTGCTGGCCGCTGCGGTCATCACGGCGAGCCCTGCCCATGCGGGCGTGGGCCTCGCAGAGTTGCCCGGGCAGCAGGGCGACGGCCCCGTCACGGTGTTCTACCCCGCACAAGAAGCCGACCAGCCCGTGCAGCGCGGCCCCTTTGCGCTGCAGCTGGCCTGGCAGGGCACACCCGTGCCGGGCAACGGCCGGCTGGTGGTGGTGTCGCACGGCTCGGGCGGGAGCCCCTGGGTGCACACCGACCTGGCCCGTGCGCTGGTGCAGGCCGGGTTCGTGGTGGCCCTGCCCGAGCATGCCGGCGACAACTACAAAGACACCTCCACCCCGGGCCCGGAGAGCTGGAAGCGCCGCCCCGCCGAAGTCTCCAGGGCAGTGGACGCCGTGGCGCACGATGCGCGCCTGGCGCCCCTGCTGGCGCTGGACAAAGTGGGCGTGTTTGGCGGCTCGGCCGGGGGCCATACCGCCCTGGTGTTTGCCGGGGGGCAATGGTCGCCCGCCCGCTTCAAGCAGCACTGCGAGGCCCATCTGGCGGAGGATTTTTCGTCCTGCGTCGGCTTCACCACCCGCCTGCACGGCAACTGGCTGGACGGCATCAAGAAGGCCGTGGCCATCACCATCATCCGCCACCGCTTTGGCGACGAGACGCTGTATGCACACACCGACCCGCGCGTGGCGGCCACGGTGGCCGTGGTGCCGTTTGCAGCCGACTTCGACATGGGCAGTCTGGCCACCCCGCGCATCGCGCTAGGGCTCATCACTGCAGGCAAGGACGTGAACCAGATTCCACGCTTTCACAGCAGTGCCGTATTGGCCGCGTGCCAGGACCGCTGCACCCACCTTGCCGACCTGCCCGACGGCAGCCACGGCATCATGCTGTCGCCCATGCCGCCGCTGGACCGCATGAACGACCTGACCCGCGAGCTGCTGGGCGACCCGCCCGGCTTTGACCGCAGCGTGCTGCCGCAGGTGGACGCGAGCACTGTGGCGTTCTTTGCCAAGCACCTGCAGCCACTGCAGCCGCTGTCCCCTTCGCCCCGCCCCTGACAGTGCCCCAGCGGGCGCGCTTTCGTGCCCATTGAGCCGCCTAGAATGCAAAGCGCCATGCCCATGCCCCCCGAAGACCTCGACCGACTCGCCCGCCGCCGCGCCAACGCCAAGCTGGGCTGGTACGTTCATGCACTGGCCTTCGTGCTGGTCAACGCCCTCATCTTTGCCATGTCACGCTATGCGTTTGGCACACGCCCATGGTCGGTGTACCCGCTGCTGGGCTGGGGGCTGGGGCTGGTGTTGCACGGGGTGTCGGTGTTTTTGCTCGGCTCCGGCAGCGGCCTGCGCGAGCGCATGGTGCAGCGCGAGCGCGAGGCCCTGCAGCGCCGCCAAGACCGGCCATGAAGCTGCGCCGCGAGTTCAACGGGGTCAGCAAGCTGCGGCACTACCTGCAGGTGGTGGCCTTCACCCTGGTGGTTGCCACCATCCAGTGCACATTCATGCCCGACAAGCCCTACGGGCCGCCGGTGGTGTATTCGGTGCTGATCGGCACCTTCACCTGGGCCATCATCGACCTGGGGCGGGAGCTGATACCGTCCGCCGCCGAAACGGGCTGGCCCCAGGGCTGGCAGGGCATTGCGCTGGTCATGGTGGGCATCGTCGTGGGCTACCTCGCAGGCACCTTGCTGGCCGACACGCTGTGCGTGCACTACTTTCACTTTTACCCGGCGGGCTCTTTGATCTCGGGCGCTGACCAGCGCACGTCCATCCTCATCACGGCCATTGCGGGGCTGGTGGGCACGTTCTACTTCTACGCGGTCAACAAGTCGGCGTACCTGGAAGGCAAGATGGCCGAGGCGCGCATGCACGCCAGCGAATCGCGCCTGAAGCTGCTGGAGACACAGCTGGAACCCCACATGCTGTTCAACACCCTGGCCAACCTGCGCGTGCTCATCGGCACCGACCCGACCCGGGCGCAGCACATGCTGGACCGCATGATTGCCTACCTGCGCGCCACGCTCAGCGCATCGCGCAGTACCCAGCACCCGCTGGCCCTGGAGTTTGAGCGCCTGCGCGACTACCTGGAGCTGATGGCCGTGCGCATGGGGCCGCGCCTGGCCTACACCCTGGACCTGCCCGAGGCCCTGCGCGATGTGCCGGTGCCGCCCCTGCTGCTGCAGCCGCTGGTGGAAAACGCCATCCGCCACGGGCTGGAGCCCCAGGTAGAAGGCGGCCACATCACCGTGCGCGCAAGCACCCAGGAAAGCCCCCACGGCCCGTTGCTGGTCATCGAGGTGCAAGACACCGGCGCGGGCCTGCCCGCCACGCTGCCCACCCCAGGCCCCGGCCAGAGCTTTGGCCTGGCCCAAGTGCGCGAACGCCTGGCCACATTGCACGGTGCCGCTGGCGCTCTTGAATTGATAGCTATTCAGCCAAGCGGTACTAGCGCTACCGTCACTTTTCCCTTGAAATCTGCCGCCATACCATGACAGAGCCCGTCCCGCGCGCCCTGATTGCCGAAGATGAACCGCTGCTGGCCGCCGCCCTGCAGCAGGACCTGGCCCGCGTGTGGCCAGAGCTGCAAATGGTGGCCGTGGTGGGCGACGGCCGCTCGGCGGTGCGGCAGGCGCTGGCCTTACGGCCGGACGTGCTGTTCTTCGACATCCGCATGCCCGGCCAGAGCGGCATCGAGGCGGCTGCAGAACTGGCCGACGCATGGCCAGATGACCAGCCCTTTCCGGCGCTGGTGTTTGCCACCGCCTACGACCAGTACGCCGTGCAGGCCTTTGAAGCCCAGGCGGTGGACTACCTGCTCAAGCCCATCCAGGCCGACCGGCTGGCCCGCACCGTGGCCAAGGTGCAGGGCCTGCTGGCGCAGCGCGCTTCAGCCGTTGCAGCTACCGGCGCAGCGCCCGCCGCACTGTCGGCGGCGTTGCCCTCGCCCGAACTCGAAGCCACCATGGCCCAGTTGCGCGCGCTGCTGGGCGCGCCCGGCGTGGGCACTGCGCCCGCCGCCGCGCCTGCTGCTGCCGCCACGCGGCTGAGCGTGATCCAGGCCAGCCAAGGCACGCAGATCCACATGGTGCCGGTGGGTGAAGTGGTGTATTTCGAGGCGGCCGACAAGTACGTGCGCGTGCTCACCGCCGAGCGTGAATACCTGATCCGCACCGCGCTCAAGGAGCTGATCGAACAGCTCGACCCACAGGAGTTCTGGCAGGTGCACCGCAGCACGCTGGTACGCGCCACGGCCATTGCCACCGTCACGCGCGACGAGGCGGGCAAGCAGCACCTCAGCCTGCGCGGGCGGCCCGAGCGGCTGCCGGTGAGCCGCATGTACGCACACCTGTTCAGGGCCATGTAGGGACACCGCGATCGACCGGAGTGTGGATTGGCCCTGGGTGGGGGCACCGCCGGAGCCCGCTGATCTTCGGCGCGGCGGAACTGACGGCTGTCCCTCACAATTTGGCGCTTACAAATCCGGGTTCATTGATCGAAATCAACCCTGCCCGCCGCTTGCATGTTAGCGTGCAAGTACCTGTTAACGATCTCCCAGGATTCGCGCAGCAGCCTTTGCGGGGATGGAATGCGCGGCGCAGGCCGCCTGCCAAAGCCACTCCCCGAAGGGTTGGAGCGCAACCCCTGCGAGATCGTGAACAGGTTCTGAACGGCATTTCGCCATCGAGGGGATAAAGATGAACAAGTTATCTGGTTCCATTCTGATTGGCGTGCTCATGGTGAGTGCGCCGGCCTTCGCCAACTCCAAGCTCGTCAAGGAAAAGCAGTGCCTGCAGTGCCACGCGGTCAGCAAAGACACGATAGGCCCATCGTTCAAGCACATCGCCAAACTCTGGAAGGGCAACCCCGACGCTGAAAGATCGCTGACCGCGACCATTCAGAAAGGCACGACAGACGGCGGCGGGCAGCACTGGGAAATGAAGGCCAAGATGCCCGATGGCTCGGAACGCCCCCCGATCAGCGATGCCGAAGCCAAGCAGATTTACAAGTGGATCATGCGCCAGTGACTAGCTCTGCGAGCACCAGGAGACAGTCGCCAACACGCCCCCGGGCCTCGTAGATCGGGGGCACTTGCCCGCTGCCACGTGGGCGCCCGGGAATAGGATCGCCAGCCAGCGGGTGGGCTGCGCCGGCTTGGCCCAGATGCCACAATTCCTTGTGATGGCGCTGGATGCATGGGCCTGGCATGCACAGTGAGCTGATCACGCCGATCAAAGTGGACGGTGGCAGCGCCTTTGGTTTGCAGGCGCCACGACGCGATCCGCAGAGCGCTGGGGCCCATTTCGCGACCGCTGCTTGTTGGGGTTCAACGTGCACCATCGCCTATGGGTCGTTTTGCGCCAGCGAACCCAGCCTCCTTGCGGCGGCCTGTGGCCTACCCTTCCTTCATCTCCCAGCGGCCCGCCACGTTCTTCAGCAGCGCATTCACCGCCGTCAGGCGGCGGCTCTTCACGTCGATCAGGCTGCGCTGGGACGACAGCACGGTGGTCTGGGCCGCCAGCACGTTCAGGTAGCCCACGGTGCCCGCACGGTACTGGTTCTCCACCACGTCCAGCGCACGCTGGGCGGCGGCGGTGGCCTCGCGCTGCAGTTGTTCCTCCTGGGCCAGCGCAGCAGCCGCCGTGAGGTTGTCCTCCACCTCCTGCAGCGCGGTCAGCACCGTCTGGCGGTAGGCGGCCGTGACCTGCGCGTGGTTGGCACGGGCGGTCTCTACCGCAGCACTGCGCGCACCGCCGTCAAAAATCGACGCCGCGAGCGCCGGCCCCAGCGACCAGAACAGGTTGGGCGCGCTGAACAGCTCCGCCAGCGGCGCCCCCCGGTATCCGCCCGCTGCCGACAGCGTGAGCGTGGGGAAATACGCCGCGCGCGCCACGCCGATCTGCGCGTTGGCCGCCGCCACGCGGCGTTCGGCAGCGGCGATATCGGGGCGGCGCTGCAGCAGGTCGGACGGCAGGGCCTGGGGCACATCGGCCGGTGCGGGCAGCGCGGCGGTGGGCTCCAGCGCAAAGGCAGCAGGCGCCTGCCCCAGCAACGCTGCCAGCGCGTGCTCCAGCTGGCTGCGCGTGGTTTGGGCCTCCAGCAGCTGCACCTGGGTGGACTTGTACTGCGCCTCGGCCTGCGCCACATCGGCGCTGGAGGCCACACCGGCCGCCTGGCGGTTGCGCGTCAGCTCCCAGCTGCGGTCGTAGGCCTTGAGCGTCTCGCCCAGCAGCGCCGCCTGGGCCTCGGCCGCGCGCAGTGAAAAATACGTCTGCGCCACGGCCGCCTGCAGCGACAGCCGCGCAGCGGCCAGGTCGTCGGCACTGGCCTGAGCACTGGCCTGCGCGGCACTCACCCCGGCGGAGATGCGCCCCCACAGGTCCAGCTCCCAGCTGGCGGTGAGGCCCAGCGAATGGCTGGTACTGATGCGCGCGGTGCTGCTGCCATCGCCCTGATTACTCAGCTGCGTGCCGCTGCGCGCACGGCTGCTGCTGGCATTGGCCCCCACGGTGGGCAAGGCGGCCGCGCTACTGCTGGTCACGGCCGCCTGGGCCGCGCGCAGGCGGGCGGCGCTTTGCGCCAGGGTGGGGCTGTTGGCCTCGGCCTGTTGCTGCAGGCGGTCCAGCACAGCGTCGCCGTACACGGTCCACCAGGTCTCGGGCAAAGCGGTGGAGGCCTGCGGCTGCGCGGGCTTCCAGATGCCCTGGGCCTGGGCGGCAGCCTGCTCTTTGTAGGCGGCCGGAATGTCCATGGTGGGCCGCTCATACGGCGGCGTCTGCGCGCAGCCCGCCAGCCACAGGCCGCTGGCCAGCAACGCAGGCCCGGCCGTCCGGCTAGCCAGGCGAGAAAAAGTGAAAGAGGTCATCCGTCGTTTCCTTGCAATACCACCGGGGCCGCGGGCATGGCGCCCGCTGGCTTGCGGCGCCGCTGCACGGCACGCAGCACGCGCGCACGCAGCCGGTCGAGCGCCACATAGACCACCGGCGTGGTGTAGAGCGTGAGCCACTGGCTCACCAGCAGGCCACCCACAATCGCAATACCCAGCGGCTGCCGCAGCTCGGCCCCATCGCCCCGCCCGAGGGCCAGTGGCAAGGCCCCAAAGATAGCGGCCACGGTGGTCATCAGAATGGGGCGCAGCCGCAGGTTGCATGCGCGGTAGATGGCCTGCGCTGCGGTGACGGGCGCCCTGCCCGGCTCGCCCTGCTGTCGTTGCCGCGTGAGGGCAAAGTCGATCATCATGATCGCGTTCTTCTTCACGATGCCGATCAGCAGAATCACGCCAATGAGTGCGATGAGCGAGAACTCGGTCTTGAACAGCATGAGCGCCAGCAAAGCGCCCACGCCCGCAGACGGCAGCGTGGACAGGATGGTGATGGGGTGCACCAGGCTCTCGTACAACATGCCCAGCACCAGGTAGATGGTGATGATGGCTGCCAGGATCAGCAGCGGCTGGCCCGCCAGTGCGTCCTGAAACGCCCCCGCCGTGCCGCTGAACGAGCCGCGCACCGACACCGGCACGCCCAACTCAGCCACCGCGTTGTTCACCGCCTCGGTGGCCTGCGACAGCGACACCCCCGGCGCCAGGCTGAAGCTGATGCTGCTGGCGGGCGTGCCCCGGTCGTGGTTGACCGACAGCGGCGTGTTGGTGGTGGTGATGCGCGCAAACGCCGTGAGCGGAATCTGCTGCCCCTGGCTGTTGACGAAGAAGAAGCCGCGCAGCGTCTCGGGGTTCTGCAGGTAGCGCGGCGCAGCCTCCATCACCACGCGGTACTGGTTGAGCGGGTTGTAGATCACGCCCACCTGGCGCTGGCCAAAGGCGTTGTTGAGCGTGGCGTCGATCTGCGCCATGGTCAAGCCCAGGCGCGTGACGGCATCGCGGTCGATGACCAGCGAGGTCTGCAGTCCAAAGTCCTGCACGTCGCTGTTCACGTCCTCCAGCTCGGGCAGCTGGCTCAGCACCTGGCGGATGCGCGGCTCCCAGGTGCGCAGGTCGCCAATGTCGTCGGCCTGCAGGGTGTAGTCGAAGGATGCACCGCTCTGCCGCCCACCAATGCGGATGTCGCGCTGCGGCACCAGGAACAGGCGCGCGCCCGGCTCGTTCTTGAGTTGCTCGCGCAGCCGCGTTATCACGGCCTCGGAACTCTCCTGCCCCGGCCCGCGCTTGAGGGTCATGAACATCTGCGCCGCATTGCGCTGCCAGCCCCCTGTGAAGCCGGTTACGTGTTCCACGGCCGGATCGGCCTGCACGATGGACAGGAAACGCTGCAGCCGCTGCTCCATGGCCTGGTAGGACGTGGCCTGGTCGGCTCGGATGAAGCCCGAGATGCGCCCGGTGTCCTGCTCGGGCATGAATCCCTTGTCGATGGCGGTGTAGAGGTACACGTTGAGCCCCACCACACACGCCAGCGCCAGCAAGGCCACGGGCTGGTGGCGCAGGCACCAGGCCAGGCTGCGGCGGTACAGGCGCATGCCTCGCACCTGGATACGCTCCACCCAGCGACCAAGCCGATGGCTGAAGGCCCCCACCCAGCCCCGGCGCTGCGCCGGTGCCGGGCTGTGGGGCTTGAGCAGTGCCGCGCACATCATGGGCGTGGTGGTGAGCGACACCACCATCGACACCAGGATGGCCGAGGACATGACGATGGCGAACTCGCGGAAAAACCGCCCCACGATGCCGCCCATGAACAAGATGGGCACGAACACCGCAATCAGCGAGATGCTCATCGACACCACGGTGAAGCCGATCTCGCGCGCTCCGTCGAGAGACGCCCTCAGCGCGGTCTTGCCCCGTTCCATGTGGCGCATGATGTTCTCCAGCACCACGATGGCGTCGTCCACCACAAAACCCGTGGCCACGGTGAGCGCCATCAGCGAGAGGTTGTCGAGCGTGTAGCCCGCCAGGTACATCACGCCAAACGTGCCGGCCAGCGACACCGGCACCGCCACGCTGGGGATGAGCGTGGCGCGCCCGTTGCGCAAGAAGAGAAACACCACCAGCACCACCAGCGCCACCGCAATCAGCAGCGCACGCTCCACCTCCTTGACCGACGCGCGCAGCGTGGGCGTGCGGTCGGACACCACCTCGATGTCGATGGCCGCCGGGATGGACGCCTGCAGCGCGGGCAGCAGCGAGCGCACGCGCTCCACGGCCTCCAGAATGTTGGCGCCGGGCTGCTTGTACACCTGCAGCAGCACGGCCGGCTTGCCGTTGGCCACGCCGAAGTTGCGCACGTCCTGCACCGAGTCCACCACGTCGGCCACGTCCTGCAGGCGCACGGCCTGCCCGTTCTTCCAGCGCAGCACCAGCGGGGCATAGTCGGCCGCCACACGGGCCTGGTCGTTGGTGGCCACCTGCCAGTAGTGGTCCTCCCGCTCCACCGCACCCAGGGGCCGGTTGGCGTTGGTGCTGACGATGGCGCTGCGCACCTGTTCCAGCGAGATGCCGTTGGACGCGAGCCGCACCGGGTCCAGCTCCACCCGCACGGCGGGCAGCGCGCCGCCGCTCACCGTGGCCTGGCCGACGCCCTCGACCTGCGAGAGCTTTTGCGCGAGCACGGTGGAGGCCGCGTCGTACATCTGTCCGCGGGTGAGCAGGTCCGACGTGAGTGCCAGGATCATGATGGGCGAGTCGGCCGGGTTGACCTTGCGGTAGGTCGGGTTGCTGGGCATGCCCGTGGGCAGCAGCGTGCGTGCGGCGTTGATGGCAGCCTGCACATCGCGCGCGGCGCTGTCTACGTTGCGGTCCAGGTCGAACTGCAGCGTGATGGAGGTGCTGCCCAAGATGGAGCGCGAGGTGATCTCGGTGACGCCCGCAATCGCGCCCAGCGACCGCTCCAGCGGCGTGGCGACGGTGGCGGCCATGGTGTCGGGGCTGGCACCGGGCAGGCTGGCGCTGATCGAGATGGTGGGGTAGTCCACCTGCGGCAGCGGGGCCACGGGCAGCAGGAAGAACGACACCGCACCCGCCAGTGCCAGGCCCAGGGTGAGGAGCATGGTGCCGATGGGGCGGTGGATGAAGGGGGTGGAGAGGCTCATGGGGGGGCTCTCCGGGTAGTTTTTTGGTGTTTTTGGCTGGGTGCGCTAGTGGGATATGCGCTCGCAGCTATTGATTTTGTAGTGTTTGGTTGCGTGCGCTGGTATGGCCGCATGCCTTTGTTGAGGGCGGAGGCCGGGAGTCGCCCGGCATGCGAGTCCCTTTCTTTCGCGTCGCCGAAAGAAAGGAACCAAAGAAAGGGCGACCCCACTGTCTGCGTCCCCTGCGCTTCGCTACGGGGCAACCTGCGGTGCCCGGGTTTGGCGGGGTCTCGCTCGAACTCGCTCCGTTTCACTTCGCTCAGACAATCGCGAGCCCTGATCCGCCAAACCCTGCGCTCCTCGGCGCATCCAGAGGGGCAAGGGGAACAGAACATCCACTCGGGCCTTTGCTTCGCTCGGCCCAGCTTGCGCAGCGCGTGGCTCTTGCGCCCGCGAGACGAGGCCGAGCGAAGCAATGGCCCGAATGGATGTTGGCTGTTCGGATGTTCGGATGTCCCACCCCTGCTGGCTGCGCCTGCGGCGGGGCGGTTGCGGGGTGAGCATGGGCGTCGGAGCGCCCATGCTTCGTGAGCTGACTCGCCGTGGCTGTCCGAGCGGCGCGCGCCAGCGCAAAGCGAGTTCCACGGCGCACCCCGCAACCGCACCGCCGCAGGTTTGCCCCTTCGCACCGCGAAGGGGTCGCAGACTGGGGGTCGCCTTTTCTTTGGTGACTTTCTTTTGGCGAAGCAAAAGAAAGTTACTCGCATGCCGGGCGACTCCCGGCCTCCGCCCTCACCCCAAGCATGCGTGTCAAACCAGCACGCCAAAGCTTCAACACGGCCAGCCCGAACGGCAAACGAAAAAGCGCAACCCGAAGACGCCATCACGCCACCTCACCCCGCCGCCCACGCCACCGCTGCGCCCACCCCTCAAACGTGAGGTAAATCACCGGCGTCGTGAACAGCGTGAGCAACTGACTCAGGATCAACCCCCCCACCATCGTCACCCCCAGCGGATGCCGCAGCTCGCTGCCCACCCCAGTACCCAACATCATCGGCAAGGCCCCCAGCAAAGCCGCCAACGTCGTCATCAGGATGGGCCGAAACCGCAACAGACACGCCTGATAAATCGCATCACGCGCACTCAAGCCCTCGTCCCGCTGCGCCTCCAGCGCAAAGTCGATCATCATGATCGCGTTCTTCTTCACGATGCCGATCAGCAGCACGATGCCGATGATGGCAATGATGTCCAGGTCCAGCCGCGCGGCCATCAACGCCAGCAACGCGCCCACCCCGGCCGAGGGCAGCGTGGACAAAATCGTGACCGGATGCACCGTGCTCTCGTACAACACGCCCAGCACGATGTACATGGTGACCACCGCCGCCAGGATCAGCAGCAGCGTGTTCGACAACGACGCCTGGAACGCCAGAGCCGCGCCCTGAAAGCTCGTCTCCACCGACAGCGGCAACTGCCCCTCGGCCTGCACGGCCGCCTTCTCGCGCTCGATGGCCGCCACGGCATTGCCCAGCGACACGCCCGGCGCGGTGTTGAACGAAATCGTCGCCGCAGGCAACTGGCCCACGTGGTTGACCACCAACGGCATGTTGCGCTCCTCGATGCGCGCCACCGACGACAGCGGCACCGGCGCACCCACGCTGGAGGGCACATAGATGCTCTGCAGTGCCTCGGGCCCCACCTTGAACTGCGGCGCCACCTCCAGCACCACGCGGTACTGGTTGGACTGCGTGAAGATGGTCGAGATCAGCCGCTGGCCAAAGGCGTTGTACAGCGCTGCATCAATGCCCGCCACCGTCACGCCCAGCCGGCTGGCCTGGGCGCGGTCGATCTGCACATAAGCCTGGCGTCCCTGGTCCTGCAGGTCGCTGGCTACATCGGTCAGCTCGGGCAAGGCGCGCAGACGGCGCAGCAGCTCGGTGGTGCTGGTGGTCAGCTGCTGCATGTCGGGCGACGACAGCAGCCACTGGTATTGGGTGCGTGCCACACGGTCTTCAATGGTCAGGTCCTGCACCGGCTGGATGAACAGGCGGATGCCCGGCAGGTTCTGCACACGCTCGGCCAGACGCTGCTGCACCACATCGGCCTTGTCGCGGTCTGCATGGGGTTGCAGGTCGATCAACAGACGGCCGGTGTTGAGCGTGGTGTTCGCGCCATCAACACCAATGAACGACGACACACTGCGCACGGCCGGGTCTTGCAGCAGGCGCTCGGCCACGGCCTGCTGGCGCTCGGCCATGCCGGCAAACGAGATCGACTGGTCGGCCTCCGTGGTGGCCTGCAACGTGCCGGTGTCCTGCACCGGAAAGAAGCCCTTGGGGATGAACAGGTACAGCACCACGGTGAGCGCCAATGTGGCCGCAAACACCAGCCAGGTGGTGCCCCGGTGGTTCAGCACCCAGCCCAGCATGCGGCCATAGCCCGCGATGGTGCGGTCGAAGAAATGGCCGGTGGCGCGGTACAGGCGGCCGTGGCTGTCCTCGGGCGTATGGCTCAGCAGGCGCGCGCACAGCATGGGGGTGAGCGTGAGCGACACCACGGCCGAGATCAGGATGGACACGGCCAGCGTGATGGCGAACTCGTGGAACAACCGCCCCACCACATCGCCCATGAACAGCAGTGGGATCAGCACGGCAATGAGCGAGATGGTGAGCGAGATGATGGTGAAGCCGATCTGCTGCGAGCCCTTGAGCGCGGCTGCCAGCGGTGCCTCGCCTTCCTCCACATAGCGGGCAATGTTTTCGATCATCACGATGGCATCGTCCACCACAAAGCCGGTGGAGATGGTCAGCGCCATCAGCGTGAGGTTGTTGATGGAAAACCCCGCGAGGTACATCACGCCGCAGGTGCCGATGAGCGACAGCGGCACGGCCACGCTCGGGATCAGCGTGGCCGAGGGGCTGCGCAAGAAGACAAAAATCACCCCCACCACCAGCAGCACGGCCAGGCCCAGCTCCACCTGCATGTCGCGCACCGAGGCGCGCACCGTCACCGTGCGGTCGGTCAGCACCTGCACATCCAGCGACGCAGGCAAGGTGCTTTGCAGCTGCGGCAGCAGAGCCTTGATGCGGTCCACCGTGTCGATCACGTTGGCGCCGGGCTGGCGGCGGATGTTGAGAATCACGCCGGGCTTGGCGCCCGTGTCAGCCGTGCCCGCCCAGGCCGCGAGGCGCGTGTTCTCGGCATCGTCCACCGTTTCGGCCACGTCCTTCAGGCGCACCGGGGCGCCGTTCTTGAAGGCGATGATGAGGTCGCGGTATTCGGCCGCCGACTGCAGCTGGTCGTTGGCATCGATGGTGGATGCACGGGCCGGACCGTCAAAACCGCCCTTGGCCTGCTTGACGTTGGCGGCGGCGATGGAAGTGCGCACGTCTTCCAGCGTGAGGCCGAGCTGCGCCAGTGCCGTAGGGTTGGCCTGGATGCGCACAGCCGGGCGGCGCCCGCCCGCAATCGCCACCAGACCCACGCCCTGCACCTGCGACAGCTTGGGTGCCAGGCGGTTTTCCACCAGATCGTTCACGCGGATCACGGGCAGCGAGGGCGAGGTGATGGCCAGCGTGAGGATGGGCGCATCGGCCGGGTTGACCTTGCTGTACAGCGGCGGCATTGGCAGGTCGCTGGGCAGCAGGTTGCTGCCTGCATTGATGGCCGCCTGCACCTGCTGCTCGGCCACGTCCAGCGCCATGTCGAGCGCAAAACGCAGCGTGATCACCGAAGCTCCGCCCGAGCTGGTGGACGACATTTGCGACAGCCCCGGCATCTGGCCGAACTGCCGCTCCAGCGGGGCCGTGACGTTGGAGGTCATCACGTCCGGGCTCGCGCCCGGGTACAGCGTGGTGACCTGGATGGTGGGGTAGTCCACCTCGGGCAGGGCCGAGGTGGGCAGTAGCCGGTAGGCCATCAGCCCTGCGATCAGGATCGCCACCATCAGCAGCGCAGTAGCGATGGGGCGCAGGATGAAAAGGCGCGACAGGTTCATGGCGACGGGTGCGCTGGCAAAACAGGCGGGGGAGAAACCGGGGTGCCGCTGCGCTCAGCGCGCCGGGCTGGCCGTGCCACCGGGGGACGGCGGCTGCTGCTGCAACCGCTCGCGGATGTAGGCACGGCGCTCCTCCTGCGGCATTGCCATCACGCGGGCGCGCTCGTCGGCGGGCATCTGGTCCAGCAGGGCCTTCACCTGCGGAGGAATGCCCCTTGGGGGTTCCGCGGCGCGATCAGCAGGCGCTGAGGGGGCCGCAGACGGTGCAGGCGGCGCCGTGCCTGGGGAGGCTTGCGGTGCAGCAGCACGGGCTGGTGCTTCACTGCGCTGCTGCTTTGGCGCTGCAGAGGCCTGCGGGGCGGACGCTGGGACAGCGGCGGGAGCACCCACACCCGACGCGGAAGATGCGGCAGCAGAGGCTGCCGACGCTGGGGCGGCTGCGCCGCCCGCACCCATCTGTGCCCGACGCTCGCGCAGGAAGGCGCGGCGCTCTTCGGGGCTCATCTTCTGCAGCTTTTCGCGCACATCGGGCGGCAGCGATGCGATGAACGCACGGCGCTGCGCGGCCTGGTCCTGGGCCGCCTGGTCGGCACGGGTGACAGCACCGGCATCGATGACGGCGACCTTGGCGCCTTCGCGCAGGCGGTCGATGCCGTCCGTGACCACCTGCTCGCCCTCGCGCAGCTCGCCTTCGACGCTCACCCGGTCGCCATCGGTCACGCCCACTCGGATGCGACGCTGGGTCACGGTGCTGTCTTCCTGCACCAGGTAAACATAGTTGTTCTGCACGGCCGTGGCCGGTACGGTCAGCACGCCCTGGAGCAGGTTGACCTGCAGGCGCACGTTGACGAACTGGTTGGGGTACAGGGAGCCGTCTTCATTGGCAAAAGCGGCCTTGACCTTGATGGTGCCAGTGGTGCTGTCGATGGCGTTGTCCAGCGCCACCACACGGCCCTTGGCCAGCTGGCGGCGGCTGTCGCGGTCCCACAGCTCCACGGGCAGTTCCTCACCGGCGGCCATGCGGCGGCGCATCTGGGGCAGGTGCGCCTCGGGCACGGAGAACGCGGCATCGATGGGCCGCACCTGATTGATGGTGACGATGCCGTTCGCATCGCTCGGCCCCACCACATTGCCTTTGTCCGCCTGGCGCAGGCCCAGCCGACCCGCAAAGGGTGCGGTGACCTGGGTGTAGCTCAGTTGCAGGCGCGCGGCATCGACCTGCGCCTGGTCCGAGGCCACGGTGCCCTCCAGCTGCCGCACCAGTGCGGCCTGGGTATCCACCTGCTGGCTGGCGATGGAGTCGCGCGCCAGCAGGTCCTGATAACGCTTGAGGTCGAGCTGCGCATTCTTGAGCAGCGCCTGGTCGCGCCGCAGCGTGCCCTGGGCCTGCGACAGCGCAGCCTGATAGCTGCGTGCATCGATCTCGGCCAACACCTGGCCTGCACGCACCTCGTCGCCTTCCTTGAGGCGCACCGACGTCAGCTCACCGCTCACCTTGGCACGCACCACGGCGGTTGCGCGGGCGCTCATGGTGCCAATGGCACTCACCACCACCCGCACATCGCCCCGCTGCACGGTGCCTACCGACACGGGCTGCACGTTGCCGCCGCCAAAGCGCCCGGGGCCGCCGCCCGGTCTGCGCGCCGCGTTCGTGCCCGTGGCAGCACTGCCGGCCGCAGCCGCAGCCGCTGCATCCTGGCGCTGCTTCCACCACCAGGCACCACCGCCCACCACCGCCAAAGCAATGGCGGCCATCAACAACGCGGAGGTCCAACGCAGCTTGCCCGACTGCAATCTTGTGGGCCTCTGTGGACGGGCAAACGAACGGTTCAGGGGCATGGTGGGGCGCAACCAGGAATGAGCGAAGGGGTATGGTAGCCAGCGCATCCCCCGGGGCTGCCGTCCGGCAGGCCCCCTATACCGGGGATTTACGCGCGCTTTGGGCGGGGTTTACCGATGTATCGGCTCAGCCCCGCCAGGGGGTCGAAATCAGCGGTTGGTGGCCAGCAGAAGGCCGCCAGCGCCCATGAAGAAACCACCCGTGGCTTTGTTCAGTCGGGCCACGCCCCGCGAGGTGCGGATGAAGCGGCGGATCTGGCGCCCGAAGCTGGCGTACACAGCGGTCGACACGAATTCGCTGCCCAGATAGATGGAGCCGAGCACCAGAAACTGGCGCGCTGCGGGCTGCGCCGGGTCGATGAACTGCGGAAAGATCGCCGCGAACAGGATGATGGCTTTGGGGTTGGTGATGCCCAGCAGAAACTCCTGGGTGATGAGCGCACGCAGAGAGAACTGCGCCGGTTGGCCAGATGCCTGGGCACCGCCGGGCGCATCATCCAGTGCCAGGCCGCTGAACTCGCGGCTGTGCCAAGCCTTCCAGCCCAGCCAGAACAGGTAGGCGGCGCCCACCCACTTCACCGCCGTGAATGCTGCCTCGGACGCCAGCAGCATCGCGCCCAGCCCCACCGCAGACACGGTCAGAAAAATGGCAAACGCCGCTGCACGGCCCACCGTAGCGATCAGCGCGGGGCCCACACCTGCACGGATGCCGTTGTTGAGGCCACAAAAGTTGTTGGGCCCGGGGGTGAGCGAGATGGCGATGGCAACCGGAACAAATAGCAGCGCATCCATGGGGCGGTCCTTGCAGGGTGGGGCGTGAGTGAGAGGAAACGGTCAGCTCTGCAGTCTAAGGCAGACCTTGCCGACACAACCGCCCCTAGGACACATGCCCCCAAGGCGCCGTCTACCACCTCACAACCGCTACAGATCCAGCGCAGAACCCCAGGGCACATCGGGCAGGGCTTCGTAGTGCGCCACCACGGTCAGGCGATCTGGTCGGGCCGCCTGGGACGCCAGTGCCTGCGCGAGGTAACGGACGGAAGGTTTGTCCAGCCCGCCCACCGGCTCGTCGATCAGGGTCAGCGGTGCATTTGACGCCAAGGCCCCTGCCATGAGCACCTTGCGCTTGCTGCCGGTAGACAGGGCATAAAAAGGCTTGTCCAGATGCTCGTGCAGGCTGAACCCGTCGATGTGCTCCACCAGGGCTGCCGCATCCCACAGGGGGTAGCGCGCGGGCAGGCTGTCGAGCCAACCCCGGGCCGTGAGCGGGTCCCACTCGCTGGATCGCGGGTCCGCCCAGAACACCCGGGGGGCCGAGGCCTTGGCGGCTTGGATCAGGTCCACGCCCTGCAGCGTGATGCTGCCAGCCTGCGCTGTCAGCGCACCAGCCAGCACACGCAGCAGCGTGGTTTTGCCGGTGCTTTCATCACCCCGCACCAGAGCCAGACCCGGAGGCCAGGCCAGCGACAGGTTGTCCAGCACCGCACACTCCGGGTATGCAAACCGCAACCCTTTCACCCACAAAAACGCGCTCTCAGCCACCCTGCCTCCTCGATGCGGAAAGCGGCCATTCTAGGAAGCTGCAGCACGCCGGGCCCACCACAAGCCCCCCACCTGGTTCACCACCAGCCCACAGAGCACCGCGGCCGCACCCGCCCACTGCACAGGCGCAGGCGTTTCACCCAGAAAGGCGTAGGCCGCCCACAGCCCCACCACTGGCACCAGCAGCGAAAACGGCGTGACCCGGCCCGCCGCATGGCGTTGCAGCAGTTGCGTCCACAGCGTGTAGGCCAGCAAGGTGGCCAAAAAGGCCAAGTAGGCCACGGCCAGCAACCCCGTGCTATTCAAAGACTGCAGCTGTCCCCAGACGGCGGCGGAGCCATCGCTCCACAACGCCAGCGCAAAAAACGGCCCGATGGGCACCACACTGCTCCACACGATGAACGGAAACGGCGCATACGCCCCGGCCTGCGCCGCGCGGCGTGCCACCAGGTTGGACACCGCCCACATGAATGCGGCGCCCAGGGTGAGCACAAACCCCGCCAGCGTCATCTGGCCCGGCCCCTCGCCATGCGCGAGGCCGATGGTCATCAAGCCGCCGAACGCCAGCAACAAGCCCCCCCACTGCCAGGGCTTGGCGCGCTCCCCCAGCAACGGCGCAGCCAGCAACAAGGTGAAGAACGCCTGGGTCTGCATCACCACCGACGCCATGCCCGCCGTCATGCCCAGCTGCAGGCCCAGAAACAGAAAGCCGAACTGCCCCAGCCCCTGCGCCAGCCCGTAGCCCACCACAAAGCGCCAGGGCAAGGCCGGGCGCGGCACGAGGAGCAAAAAAGGCAGCGAGGCCGCCGTAAAGCGCAGCGCGCCCAGCAGCATGGGGCTCAGGCCCTGCAGGCCGAGCTTCATCACCACAAAGTTCAGCCCCCAGATGACCACCACCGCCAGGGCGCGCAACAGGTCGCCACGGCTCAACGCCGCTGGCGCACTCATGCGGCCGCCACCGCAGCGCCCGCTGCCACCGGACGACCCTGCCGCGCCCGGGCAGCGACAAAGGCCTCGAACGCCTGGACGCTGGTCTTGCCCGGCACATACCCCAGCACCTCCTTGAGGGCGGTGTTCAGCAGCACCGGTCGGTAGCGCAGAAAGTCGAGCTGCTCGGGGCCGTAGCGGCTGACATCGAGCGCGGAGCCCACGGCCAGCGCCGTGCGCAGCAGCCCGGCAGGCAGCTCCAGCACGGGCTTGCCCAGGCGCCGGGCGATCTCGCGCAAGGGCAAGGCACCGTCGCCCGCCAGGTTGAAGCAGCCCAACCGCTGCGTGCGCAGCGCATGCAGGACGGCACCGGTCACGTCTTCGTCCCAGATAAAGACAAACGGGCTCTCGCTGCCCCGGATGGCCAGCAGGCGCGGCTTTTCAAACAAGGCAGTGATCTGGTTGTCCACCCGCTCGCCCAGGATGGTGCCGATGCGCAGTACCGTCTGCGCCAGCGCCGGGTGCTGCGTGCGGTATTGCGCCAGCATCTCTTCCACCAGCCGCTTGTGGTGTGAATAGGCAAACACCTCGTTGCCCCGCAGCGCGTCGGTCTCGCGCAACCATGCGGGGTTGTCAGCGTGGTAGCCGTACGCCGCGCCGCTGGAGCTGACGACCAGCTGCTTCACGCCAGTGGCCACACAGGCATCCAGCACGTTCTGGCTGCCCAGCACGTCCACCGAATATTCAAACTCGCGGCTGGAGCCCTTGCCGGGCGTGACGATGGACGCCAGGTGCACCACGCTGTCGATGGCATGGTCCGCCAGCGTCTGCGCCAATGCAGGGTCGCGCACGTCCTGCACCCGGTAGGTCACACCGAGCAGGCGACGCTCAGCGGGCACCTCACGCACATCGGCCGTCACGATGGTCCCTACCCCTTCACGCGCCAGTGCAGCTATCACGCTGCGGCCCAGAAAGCCGTCTGCGCCGGTGACCAGAATGCGGCGGCTTTCCCACACCACGCCGGTCATGTGCGCTGCTCCCGGAGGGTGTCGGCCGGCGGTATCTGCGCAGGCCTGCGCCCCCACCAGCCCGCCAAAGTCAGCCCCGCGATGATGTCCCAGAAGCCCCACACGCCCGCCACCACGGCCATACCGCCCAGCCCGCCAAAGAAGCTGAAGATCAGCACCAGGCCCAGGCCTGCATTGCGGATGCCGACCTCGATGCTCACCGCGCGCCGGTCGTAGTCGGGCAAGCCGCTGAGCCGTGCGCAGGCGTAACCGGTGCCGAAGGCCAGCGCATCGTGCAGCGCCACGGCCAGCAGCACCAGGCCCACGTAGTCGAGAAAGTAGCGCCAGTTGCCCGCCACCGCGCCCACGATGAAGCCGATGAGGCACAAAAAGCTGAGGATGCGCACGGGCTTGTTCACGCGCAGTGTGAAGTGCGGCAACTTTTCGGCGCACAGGATGCCCAGCACAAACGGCAGCCCGATGATCACCACGATGTGCCCCGCCATTTCCAGCGGGTCGAGCGCAATGCTGCGCAGCAGCGGCGCCGCCGTGGGGTGCATGCCCCCCCAGAACGCAAAGTTGAGCGGCATGAGCACGATGGCCAGCGCATTGGAGATCGCCGTCATCGACACCGACAGCGCCACATTGCCTCCCGCGCGGTGCGTGAGGATGTTGCTCACATTCCCGGGCGGGCAGCAGGCGACCAGGATCATGCCCAGCGCAATGCTGGGCCCGGGCTTGAGCAGCAGCGTGAGCACAAAGGTCACCGCAGGCAGCACGATGAACTGCGCGGCAATGCCTACCGCCATGGCACCCGGCATGCGCAGCACGCGCTTGAAGTCGGCCACGCGCGTATCCAGCGCAATGCCGAACATGAGAAAACCCAGCACCCCATTGAGCACCACGAGCGATGCGGGGTTGAAGTTGAGGCGTATTTCGTCCACAGGCAGCATGGCGTCAGTCCTTTCCGGCGAGGGCTGCGGCGGCAGCGCGCACCGCATTGCGGTAGGTGTCCTTGTGCACGTAGTACGCCATGCGTTCGAGCTGGAGGTACTTGAAGCCGCCCGACAGATCGGGCGGCGGCCCGGCCTTGACCTGGCGCAGGGCCTCGGCGCGCGGCGAGCCCTCGGCCTGCGCCTTGAAAAAGCGCGCCACCAGCTCCGCCTGTTCATAGCGCCCCTGCCAGCCAATGCCGCTGGCCTCGATCATGCCCATCACGGCCAGGTTGTCGAACCGGGGTGACAGGATGTTGAGGTAGAGCTGCGGCGCCATGCCCTGCCAGTTGAGCAGGCTGTGGTCGATAAAGGGATAGTGCAGCTTGTACCCGGTGGCGCAGAGCACCAGGTCGTAGTCCTGCGCACTGCCGTCCTTGAAGTGCACCGTGTGGCCTTCAAAACGCGCGATGTCGGGTTTGACGTGGATGTCGCCGTGGCCCAGGTGGTGCAGCACCAGCGAGTTGACCACTGGGTGCGACTCGTACATCTTGTAGTCGGGCTTGGGCAGGCCAAAGCGCGCAGGGTCGCCGGTGAACCATTGCAGCACCACGCTGTCCACCTTCTGCTTGAGCCAGGGTGGCATCTTGAACTTGCCGCCCAGCGTATCGGCGGGCTTGCCGAACACATACTTGGGCACAAAGTAATAGCCGCGCCGCACCGAGATGTCCACGCTGCGCGCGTAGTGCACCGCGTCCACCGCAATGTCGCAACCCGAGTTGCCCGCGCCCACCACCAGCACGCGCTTGCCCTTGAACAGCTCGGCACTCTTGTAGGCGCTGGTGTGCAGCAGCTCCCCGTCAAAGTGGCCCTCAAAGCGCGGCATGCTGGGTTCGGCCAGCGTGCCGTTGGCAATGACCACGCCCTTGAACTCTGCGGTTTGCGCAGGGCCACCATGCTGCGTCCACGTCACGCGCCACAGCGGCGCAGCGCCCTCGCCCACCGGCTCGACCCGGAGCACGCGCGCGCCAAACCAGTAGTGCTGGCGCAGGCCAAAGTGCTCTGCAAAGTCGAAGAAATACTGGCGCATGTCCCGGTGGCTTGGGTAGTCGGCCACCTCGGGGCGCATGGGGAACTCGGTGAACTCCGTGGTGTGCTTGCTGGAGATCAGATGCGCCGACTCATAGACGGTGCTGCGCGGGTTGTCGATGTTCCACAGACCACCCACATCGGTGTGCGCTTCAAAGCCCTGAAAAGGCACAGCCAGCTTCTGCAGGTTGCGTGCGGCGGCCAGCCCGCTGGGGCCGGCGCCGATGAGGGCGATGTGGCCGCGCAGGTCCTGTGCGGCGGGCGTTGCGGGGCTTGTCTCCGGCATCGTTGTTGTTGTCGTCATTCGCTTTTCTCTCTCTCAGGTGTCGATGTTCTTGTCGGCGCGCACCGGCAGCCCCGGAATGGCGGTGGCCCCCGCCTCGCCCACGCGCGGCTTGCGTGGCTGGCCCAGCAGCAGCCGGTCGTGCAGGGCGTCGGGCAACAGGTTCAACAGGCGCGCCAGCCAGCCGATGCGCGCGGGTAGCACGATGTGGGTGCGCCCCTGGGCCACAGCGGCCAGCAAGGCACGCGCGGCGTCCTCGGGCTCCATCAGGCCGGGCATGGCAAAACGGTTGCCTGCAGTGAGCGCGGTGCGCAGATAGCCGGGGCTGACCGTGCTCACCACGATGGAATCGCTGCGCAGCTCGGCACGCAGACTCTCCAGGTAACGGATCAGCCCGCCCTTGCTGGCGCAGTACGCACCGTTGCCCGGCATGCCCCGCCAGCCCGCAATGCTGGCCACACCCACCAGCGCGCCGCGCCGCTGCGCGCGCAGGGCTGCCACAAACGGCTGGAAAGTGGTGGCAGCGCCCAGCAGGTTGATCTCTAGCATGCGCCGCATCACCGCCAGGTCGTCGGCCTGGGCGGTGTCAAAGCCACCGGCCACCCCGGCGTTGGCGATGACGAGGTCAGGCGTCCCCTGGCGACCCATCCAGTCGGCGGCCATGGCCTGCATGGCGGTGGTGTCGGCCACATCGGGCGTATAGACGGCGCAGCGCTCTGGCGCCAGCGCGGCCAGGGTCTCCAGCACGGGCCGGTTCAGGCCCACCAGCGCCACGGCGGCGCCCTGGCCGATCAGCTCGCGCGCAAGCGCCTGGCCCAGCCCGCCACAGGCGCCGGTGAGCACTACGTTCTGGAAAGAGGCGGTCATGAAGCTCACGGTGAATTGGGTTTGCAGCTTAGCCACAATGCTGAATAATCCCGAAATGTTTTATGAATTCGTCTCGAATTCCGAGATTTATGACCAACACACCGCCCAGCCTGCGCCTGTTTGAACTGCTGGAAACGATGTGCGCGCACGGCCAGCCCTTCAGCCTGGGCGATGCCGTCGAGGCCACCGGCTGGCCCAAGCCCAGCGTGCACCGCATGCTGGGCCAGCTGGAAGCAGGCGGCCTGCTGGCACGCGAGCCCGATGGGCGGCGCTACACCCCCGCGCCACGTCTGCTGCGCCTGGCCGAAAGCACGCTGAGCGCGGGCACCCAGCATGGAGTGCGCCACGCTGTGCTGCGGCAACTGGTGGCGGACATTGGCGAAAGCTGCAACCTCACGGCGTTGAGCGGCGCAGAAGTGATCTACCTGGACCGGGTGGAGTCAGCCTTTCCGCTGCGCATGGAACTGCGGCCAGGCACCCGCGTGCCCATCCACTGCTCGGCCAGCGGCAAGCTGTTTCTGGCCCACCTGTCGCCCGCACGCCGAGCCGCCATCCTCGACGGTCTGCCCCTCACCCGCCATACCGCCACCACCCTGACCGACCGCGCCGCGCTGGAAGCCGAGCTGGAGCAGATCCTGCGGCAAGGCTATGCCACCGATGCCGAGGAGTTTGTGGACGGCCTCGTCTGTGTGGCCGTGCCCGTGATGGCGGGCGGACGGCGGCAAGTGCGCAGCGCCGTGGCACTGCAGGCACCTGCGGTCCGCATGCCACTGACGCGGGCGCTGCAACTGGTACCCCGGCTGGGAGAAGCCGCACAGGCGCTGGGCAGGACCTGGGCTTGAGCCATCACGCAGCAGCCCCCCACGCATTCACCACCTGCTCTCACCATGCCACTGAACTACCTCGACTTTGACTACAGCGAAGACGCTGATGGCAACGGCACCCTGGATGCCATGGCCAGCGTCCTGCCCGCCCAACTGCCTGCTTTGCAGAGTGAGATCGCCGCCGTGCTGGCCTGGGCGCATGCACATTGGCCTGGTGCCTGCGCACCGCTGGAAGACGGCGGCGCCTGGCACTACGACCTGCATGGCGTGCAAGAAGTACAGAGCCCGCTGACCCTGTCCTTTGACGAAGCGACCGGGCACCTGCACACGACCACAGGCAGTGCCGCGCCACCACGCACCACGCTGACCCTGACCCTCAGCGGCAGCAGCGACTTCTGCACCGCGTTGCGCGAAGCCTTCGAGATGGAATGAGTCTCCTCTTCATGGCGCATCGCACCAAGCCCATTCAGAGGGTTAATCCCAATTAGCAACAAAAATCCCCACGTTGCAAACAGGTTAGCGCTCCAGGCCACGCCTTTCTGAAGTCCGGCGCTACAGTTGTGACTCATTAGTTCAACCAGAGACTGGAGAGTTTCATGCTGTCACGCCGTCACTTCTTGGGCGCAAGCCTGGCCACCACTGTTTACGCTGCGGGCTCGTTCGTGCCCGTCTGGGCTCAGAACGCCCCCAACTTTGGTACGCCCACCCTGCCCAGCCCGGGCTTTAGGCGGATGAAGGTGGGCGATGTGGAAGTGATTGCACTGAACGACGGCATCACACGCCGCCCCCTGGGCGAAGAGTTTGTGAAGAACGCGCCGCTGGCCGAAGTGCGTGCGCTGCTCGCATCGCAGAACCTGCCCACCGACTACATCGACGTGCCCTACACCCCGTTCCTGGTGGTGGCGGGGGCGCGCAAGATCCTTATCGACACCGGGCTGGGCGAGTTTGGCGGCCCCACCACCGGCAAGCTGCTCGACAGCCTGCGTGCCGCTGGTATGCAGGCCTCGGACATCGACACCGTGCTCATCAGCCACTTCCATGGCGACCACATCAACGGGCTGCGCAACAAGGCGGGCGAATGGACCTTCCCCAAGGCCAAGGTGATGGTGCCTGCGGCGGAACACGCCTTCTGGATGGACGATGTGCGCATGGCGGCAGCCCCCGCTGGAATGAAGGGAGCTTTCGAGAACGCGCGCCGCACCTTTGCGACCATGCCGGCCGACACGCTGGTGCGGTTTGAAGCAGGTAACGAGGTTGCCCCGGGCATCCAGTCGGTGGCCGCCTATGGCCATACGCCAGGCCACACGCTGTTTGAGCTGAAGTCGGCAGGCCAGAACTTCTTCTATGTGGCAGACCTGACCAATGTGCCCGCGCTGTTCGCACGCAACCCCGACTGGGCCGTGACCTTTGACATGGATGCCGAGGCGGCCCGCAAGGTACGGCGCGAGGTGTTTGCCCGCATCACCGCCAGCAACGCCATGCTGGGTGGCTTCCACTTCCCGTTCCCCGCGTTTGGCCGCATGGCGGCATCGGGCAATGGCTATGCCTTCCAGCCTGCGGCCTGATACCGACGCTGCCGAGGGTACGGCGGGTATGGACGGCGCACGCCTCACGCGGCGCACCCTGCTGGGCAAGGGCGCGGCGGGCGCCGTGGGTGGCGTCCTGGGTATCACGGCCTTGCAGAGCTGGGCCGCCCAGGAGGCGGGAGCAGAAGCCTTGCTGCGCCAAGGTGGCGTGGTGGCGTTGTACCGTCATGCACTGGCCCCTGGCGCGTTCGACCCGCCAGGGTTTCGCTTGGGCGACTGCGGCACCCAGCGCAACCTGAACGACGAAGGCCGGGCCCAGGCACGGCGCATTGGCGAATGGTTTCAGGCGCGGCAGCTGCAGCCAGCCAAGGTGTTATCCAGCCCATGGTGCCGGTGCATCGACACCGCCACGCTGGCCTTTGGCGCACCCCAGGTCTGGGCGCCGCTGGGCTCGCCCCGGGGCTATCCGGAGACCACTGGAGCGGCCCATCTGCGCGCTCTGCGCGACGCGCTGGCCGCAGCCTCCGCACGCAGCGGCCGGTTTGAAGTGTGGGTGAGCCACATGTTTGTACAGGCCGACCTGGCACAAGACAGCACGCGCTCGGGCGAGGCACTCATCCTGCGCCACCAGGGCGGCGCTGCGCCGCAGGTTCTGGCGCGCTGGGCACTGCCCGGCTGAACCTCCGGCCCCTTTCCTTGCAGGGCGTGGTGCCCCCCTTTTGGGGCCTGCGCTGCAGCTGTGGCCTAATATGGCCCTTTTCTCCACTTTCTCAGAGACCAATCATGGGCAACAAGATCGTCACCGAAGCAGACCGCAAGCGCACCCCCCAACCCAAGCCACTGCCCGGCGTGACGCTGAACACCCCCGGCCGCGGCCAGCGCGTGAGCCTGGAGCGTGGTGTCGCCACGCGCAGCAAGAAGAACCCTGGCAAGCGTTCGCGCAAGGGCGGCTGATCGGCCCCCCCGGGGCGCTGCGGCGTCCCGCCAGCATCTACAAAAAAGCCCTCATCCGAGGGCTTTTTTGTGGGTGATGTGCCGATTCATTGCAGCGGGGCGGGCATGGTTTCGACCTGCCCTCTGGCGGGCAAGATGATGTGAAACGCGGCGCCGCTGGCAGGAATGTTCTCAGCAAAGATCCGCCCGCCCATGGCCTCGACGATCTTGCGGCAAATGGCCAGGCCCAGGCCCGTGCCGCCCGAGCCATCCTTGGTCTTGCTCGACTGCACAAAGGCCTCAAAAATGCTGTGCAGCTCTGATGGGGGAATGCCGGGGCCTTCATCGCGCACCACCAGGTGAGTCTGGCCCTGAGGATCCGCGTAGCCCTCCAGCGTGATGGTGCTGCCGGGGGGCGAAAACTTGATGGCGTTGGCCACCACGTTACGGATCACCTGCTGAAAGCGCAGCGGGTCTGCCCTGGCCACCAACGGGGCATCGGGCATGCGCAAATCCATCATCAGGTGGCTGCGCTCCAGCAAAGGTTCCAGCTCGCGGATCACAGGGCGCACCACGCCACGCAGGTCAATGCGCTCCATATGGAACGTGCCCACCGTGCTCTCCAGCTTGGAGACTTCCAGCAGGTCGTTCACCAACGTGAGCATGCGCTGGCCTGCGGAATGGACATCTTCAAACATGCCCGCCAGCTTGGGCTGGGCGCGACCGCGCAGCATGCCCAGTTCGGCAAAGCCCAGAATGGACTGCAGCGGCGTGCGCAGCTCATGGCTCATGTTGGCCACAAACTCCGACTTGGCGCGGGACGCCTCTTCAGCGGCGTCCCGCGCCTCCTGGGTGGCACGCTCGGCCTCGCGGAACTCGCTCACATCCATCAGGATGGTGAGCACGCCGGTGACCTGGCCATGCTCATCGGCAATGGCGGCCTTGGCCAGGCGCGTGTCGCGGCGCGACCCATCGCCATGGCGTACCGGTGTTTCAACCAGGGCACGCCCACCCCAGCGCAACAACTGCTTGTTGGCCGACTCATGCACCTTGACTTCATCGGGCGGCAGACACTCACCCACGGTCTTGCCCAGCACGGCGGAGCGTGTACGGCCTTTGTATTCCTCCCAAGCCTTGTTCACGCGAACAAAGCGGTCCTGCGCGTCGGTGACCGAGATGGGCAGCGGGTTGGTCTCCAGCAGCAGGTCCTGAAACGCAATCTGCGCCTGCAGTTGCTGCTGGGCCATCCAGCGCTCGGTTTCATCCACCGCACTGCCTGCAAAACCGATCACACGCCCGGCAGCCACCAGGGGCACCACCGCCACCTTGAATATCATCTCCTTACCCTCTGCCGAGCGGGACAGTACCTGGCACACCCGCACCCCATCGGGAGATCGGGAATCGATGGCCCGGGCCACGTCACTGCGGCTTTGTGGCTCCACCAGGTCATACAGGCGTTTGCCAATGGCACGGTCGGGAGAGGTGCCGGTCATGACGGTCCAATGGGCGTTCACATAGGTGATCACGCCCTGGACATCCGTGCGAAAAATCAGCTCCTGCACGCTGCGCATCAGCACCGACAGATCCCGCTCATTGCGGGCAATACGAGCCTGCGCTGCATCAATGGCCCGTCGCGCCCGCTCGCGGGTGCGCATGCCCCGCCATACCGCAAAGGTCAGGCCCAGCACCAAAGCCACCATTGCCAACCCGATGCCAATCAGCGCACGGGCATCCGCCAGCCAGCGCTGCACGGCCGCCTGGTACGAGCTCTCGACCACCACCACCAGCGGCGTGGCCGCAGAGGCGCGAAAGCTGACAATCTGCCGCTCGCCCAGCAGCCCCACGCCCAGATAAGTCGCGTGCTCCTGCCGGGGCAGGAACTTGCTGAACACCGGGACGCCGGTCACCTGCTTACCCGCCAGCGAAGCGGCTGCGCCCGAAGTGGCGAGCACCTGCCCGCCATAGGAAGTGACCACCGAATCGAATATGTCTGACTCCAGCGTCAGGTGCTGAAAATTGGACAGCGAATCGGGGTTGACCAGCGCCACCAGCACCATCACCTGCCCGGCTTCATTCTTGTAGCCATGCATCACCGGGATGAAAGCCACGCCCGCAGGGGCCGCCATCGTTGCCCCTCCAAGGCGCACACTTTGCAGGCTGCGACCCGGCGTAAGGCCACCCAGCACCGCCCGCCCCACCGCCACCGGAGGGCCAAGCCTTGCCAGGTCCACAAAACTCTCTACGTCGCCGGGCAGGGTACTGGCGACCACCCGACCACCGGTATCCACCACCGCCAGGCCGCGCAGAAATGGCAGCGCTGCCAACGCCTGGCCCAGGGCATCCTGCATGCGCCGGGGTTCCGAGACCACTGCCGTGAGGGCTGGCGACCTGGCCAACGATTCCAGCGCCAGCTCGGCCGTCTGCATGGTGCGCGTGGCTTGGTCTTCCAGCACCCGGGCCAGCATGGCGGCGTGGTTCTGGTGGCTGATGCGCACCGTACGAAAGTCGTTCACGGCCAACGCGCTGACCGCCACCAGCGCCGCCAACGCCGACAGCCCTCCGGCAATCAGGACCAGGTGGCTGGTCTGCAACACCCACGCGCGCAGCCGGGTCCAGACCGGTGGAAGCGCCGGTGCACCCGCCATATCAGCGCACCACGATGGCACTCAGGCCATTCTGGGCGGCTGCGCGCTGCAGGCGTCCGTCGGCTTTGATCCGCGTCACAAAGGCATCCACCACGGCCAGCCAGGCAACATCCCCGCGCTTGACCGCATAGCCATACGGCAGTTCGGAAAATTTCTCGGGCGACTCGATGAGCCGGGCCCAGTCGGCGTTGTCCATCAGGCGCCGACTGTAGGGGTAGTCGGTCATGAACACATCGATGCGCCCTGCCGTCAGTTCGCGCTCACGCGTGGCAGGCAGCTGGATGCGCACCAACGTGGCCTGCTTGAGCCGCTGGGCCATGATGGGCTCCATGAACGTGCCCGCCTGCACACCCACCAGTACCCCCGCCTTGTCGATGTCGGCCCACTGCCTGATGACCGTATTGGTTTTGGTCGTGATGCCGTAAATGTCGCTGCGCATATAGGGCTGGCTGAAGGCGAGTTTGTCCATGCGCTGGGGCAACATGCCAATGGCGAACATGGCCACATCGCACCGGTCCTGGTTCAGGTCGTCAATGAGGGTGGGAAAGGATGAGTCCACGTACTCCACCCTGGCCTTGAGATCGCGCGCCAGCTCGACGGACAAATCAATATCGATGCCCCCGAGCTGCTGCGTGCGCGGGTGGCGGTAGGTCACACCATAGTAGTCCGGCCAGACGCACACACGCAGCACCGACTGGCTCTGCACACGGTCGGCCACCGGCCCTCCGAGGGCAGTGGCGGCACTCGCGGCCAGGGCCAGGCCCGTTGCGGTCAGCGCCCACTGTTTCAGCCACTTCATGGTCATCATCATTGAGAATCCTAGGGTCAACAAAGGCTGCGGCTTCCGCGTCAGCCTCCCGGTCAGGGGGCAGCAAAAGGGGTCAGGGGGCGTCGATCAATGCATCGAACGACGGGCATTCCTGCGTGATCTTGCACCGCAGCGCATCGATGGTTTCGGCATGCGCCAAAAACGTGTCCACAATCACCGGATCAAAAGCACGGCCGCGCTCGGCTGCCAGCATCTCCAGCGCCACATGCACCGAAAACGCGGGGCGGTACACCCGGTCCATGGTCAGTGCATCAAAAAAATCCACCACGGCGGTGATGCGGCCCGACAGCGGAATCGCCTCTCCCGACAGGCCGGCAGGGTAGCCCTGGCCGTCATAGCGCTCGTGGTGCGTGAGCGCCACGTCGGCCGCCATGCGAAACACGGGAATGTGCGAGCGCCCCAGAATCTCTGCACCCATGGCTGCGTGGCAGTTCATGGTCTGGCGTTCTTCGGGTGTGAGCTTGCCGGGCTTCTTGAGCACGCTGTCCGGGGTACCGATCTTGCCGATGTCGTGCATGGGCGCGGCCTTTCGCAGCATTCGCGCATAGCCTGCGGTCTGCCCCAGGGCAAGGGCCAGCGCTTCGGCCAGGTAGCCAATGCGCACGATGTGCACGCCAGTGTCGTCGTCCTTGAGGTCGGCCGCCGCCGACAGGTGCAGCAGTGCCGCATGGTGCGCGCGGGTGACCTCGCGCAGGGCTTCGTTGCGCTCGCGGTACATGCGTCCGAAGTCGCGCACAAACCGCTCCATCTGCGCCGCGGCAGCCTCGTCAAAGCAGCGCGCGTCGACGGGCGACAGGAGCGCCGGCTCCGATGACAACACGGAGGTCACTGCGCCGCCTCCATGCGGTAGATGGTCTCCAGCACCTGCAGCGTGCTGAAAGGCTTCATCAGGTAGTCGTCAGCGCCCGCTGCGAGGCCCGCCTCCTTGTCGCCGGACTGGACCCGGGCCGTCAACATGATCACCTTGGTGTGACGCATACCGGGATCGGACTTGATGCGTCGGCACACGTCCAGGCCGGTCAGAGTGCCCGGCATCATGACGTCGAGCAGCACGATATCAGGGTGGAGCTCGCTGGCCAGCACCCAACCCGCATCGCCCGTTGCCGCTTCGTGGATCTCAAAATCATCAAATTCCAGCGTCATCTTGAGCAGTTTTCGAATATCGATATGGTCTTCGACGATGAGGATTTTTTTCATGGCGGTGGCCCTTGTGGGGCATGAGAAACAGCAGGGGAGTACAAAAACCACAGAGGGGCGATTTTTTGCGATTGAGCAAATCATATCAATCATTTTTATCAAATGCAAGTTATCGCCAAATGAAAATTAGAGGAAAATGCGGGATCTATGCAATCTGACAACCCTCTCGGGGAACGCACCATGGCAGACCACTACACCACGCTCGAAGTCGCCAAGATGCTCGGCATGGCCGTGCGGTCTGTGCAGCTGATGGTGGACCGCAACGAGCTGGAGGCCTGGAAGACCCCGGGGGGACACCGCCGCATCTCGCGCGCGTCGGTAGAGCACTGGATGGCCGCCCATGGCGCTGGCGGCGCCACGCAGCTGCCAACGGCTGGCTCGCCGGGGGCCAACCGCCCTCCCAAGGCGCCGGCCGGTCCCGCCAAAGGGCGTGCGCCGCAAATCCTGCTGATCGAAGACTCGGTCCATTTCCAGAACCTGGTTGGTCTCATCGTGCAGCAGCACTTTCCAGGGGCGCAGCTGCATGTGGCCAACGATGGCATTACCGGCCTGGCGCTGTACGGGCAGACGCAGCCCGAAGTGTTGATCGTTGACATCCTGCTGCCAGGCATCGATGGCGCCACCCTGATCACCACGCTGCGCTCGCACCCCCAATTTGCGCGCAGCCACCTCATCGTGGTCACGTCGCTCGACGAGCAGCAGCGCGAGCCTTACGCCTTTGCCTTGCAGGGCGTGAAGGTCATTCACAAACCCCGGCTGGTGGCCGAGCTGCCGAGCGCACTGGCTGCGTGCATTCCACGGGCCCAGGTGCCTGCATGAGCGCGCCCAAAGTCCTGCTGGTAGAAGACGACAGCTCCATCGCACGCTTTGTGCAGATGGCGCTGGAAGAGCTGCCCATCGAGCTGGTGACCTGCACCAACGTGCCTGACGCCATGCGTGCGCTGCATGCCGGGCGCGTGGAACTCATCATCACGGACCTCATGCTGCCGGGCGAGTCAGGCATTGACCTGGTTCAACGACTGCTGCAGGAGCCTGTGCAGGGACGCAGCATCCCGGTGGCGGTGTTCAGCGCGGGCCTGACGCCGCCCGTGCGCGAGCAACTGCAAGCCATGAAGGTGTGGCGCATGGTGTCCAAGCCCGCATCGGTGGCAGCGCTGGAGGCCTGCGTGACCGATGCGCTGGCTCTGACATCAGCGACCCCAGCCTGCGTACCGGCTGCGGCAGCCGCGGCCCCCGATACGGCGTCTGACGACGAGGCGCAGGCCATTGCCACACACTTTGCCGGCGACGAATTTCTGTTCAAGGCCTACCGTGCCAGTTGCCTGCAGCAGTTTGCGACCGACGTGCGCCAAGGCGACGCCGCCTGTACCGCACAAGACTGGCCCGCGCTGCGGCGCCTGGCACACAGCCTGGCCACGGTGCTGCTCACCTTGGGCCATCCGGCCCAGAGCGTGCGCGCACGCCAGCTGGAAAACACGGCGGCCCAGTCGGCCGCCGAACCGTCCCTTGAGCACTGGCGCCTGCTGCGGACGTTCCTGCTGCAGCTCTGAGCCCCAGCACTGAGTGAAGGCGCACAGGGTATAGCCCCAGTTGGTATACCGGCCCAAGGCCTGAGCGAAGTCTGCCTGCGGACGGGCGCCCTGCCCCTGCACCTACCATGAAGGACAGGGTCCCTGAGGCCGGCATAAGATGGCGCCCATGATCACCCTGCACCACCTCGAAACCTCGCGCTCACAGCGCATCCTCTGGCTGCTGGAAGAGCTGGGCGTGCCCTACGAGCTCAAGGTCTACGCGCGCGACAAGGCCACCAAGCTGGCCCCGCCTGCGCTCAAGGCCATTCACCCCCTGGGCAAGTCACCGGTCATCACGGATGGCGACGAAGTGATTGCCGAATCGGGCGCCATCATCGAGTACCTGGTGGAAACCTATGGCGAGCGGGCCCGGGGCGACCTGGTCCACCTGCAGCCCCAGCCACGCACCCCCGAACACCGCCAGTGCCGCTTCTGGATGCACTATGCCGAGGGCTCGCTGATGAACTGGCTGGTGATGAAGCTGGTGTTCAAGACCATCCCCACCCAGCCCATGCCGTTCTTCGTGAAGCCCATTGCGCGCGCCCTGTGCGGCACGGTGCAGCAAAAGCTCATCGACCCCAACGTGGACACGGCGCTGGCATTCATTGAAGAGCACCTGGGCACCCACCGCTGGTTTGCAGGAGAGCACCTGACCATGGCGGACTTTCAGATGAGCTTTGCGGTGGAGGCACTGATGTCCCGCGCCAACGACGCAAGCCGGTGCCCGCACCTGCAGGCCTACCTGGAGCGCATGCATGCCCGCCCGGCCTACCAGCGCGGCATTGCCAAGGGCGGCCCGGTAGTGATCGAGGCCTGAACGCACACGACTGCCACCATGCCTCGCTACGCCATCCTGTTTGTGTGCATGGGCAACATCTGCCGCAGCCCCACAGCCCACGGTGTGTTCCGCCACAAGATCACCCACAGCGGCCTGGCGCACAGCGTGGTGGTGGACTCAGCCGGCACGCACAACTACCACCCCGGCGAGCCGCCCGACACCCGCACCCAGCGCCACGCGGCGCAGCGCGGTTATGACCTGTCGGACCTGCGGGCCCGGCAGATCACGGATGCGGACTTTGCGCGTTACGACCTGATCCTGGCCATGGACTGGGACAACCTCGCCCTGGCACAAGACCTGTGCCCACTCGCACACGCCCACAAGCTGCGGCGCATGACGGAGTTCTGCCTGCAGTTCGACAGCCCGGTGGTGCCCGACCCGTACTACGGCGGCAGCCAGGGGTTTGAAGAGGTGCTGGATCTGGTGGAAGACGCCAGCGAAGGGCTGCTCAGGCATGTACAGCGGCAGCTGCAGGCCCAGGTGCCACCGGTGCAGCACTGACCACCGGGACGGCCCGAGCTACCGCACGCCGCACACCAGGGCGCCGGGGTCGTTGTGGGCCAGCTCCCGGTCGTTCTTGGCCTGGGCCACTTCCATGTCGCGCGGCAAGGTCACGCCGTTCTTCACGGCCAAAATCTCGGCCATCACGCTCACTGCAATCTCGGGTGGTGTCTTGCTGCCGATGTAGATGCCAATGGGCCCGCGCAGGCGCTGCAGGCTGGCTTCGGTCTGGTCAAAGTGCTCGATCATGCGGGCCCGCCGCGCCTCGTTGTTGCGGCGCGAGCCGATGCCGCCCACGTAGAACGCCTCGGTGTTCAGCGCTTCCAGCAGCGCCAGGTCGTCCAGCTTGGGGTCGTGCGTGAGGGCCACCACGCAGGTGCGGCGGTCGGGCTTGAAGGCCAGCACCACATCGTCGGGCATGTCGCTCACCACCGTGGCGCCGGGCACGCTCCAGCTGCCCCGGTACTCCTCGCGCGGGTCGCACACCGTCACGGCAAAGCCGTTGAACAAGGCCATGGTGGCCAGGTATTCGGTGAGCTGCCCCGCACCGATGAGCAGCATGCGGTACTCGGGGCCGAAGGTGTTGGTGAGCTGCTGTGCATCCACCTTGAGATCCTCAGGGGCTTGGGTGGGCGCCAGGGTCACGGTGCCGTCAGACAGGCGCACAGTGCGCTGCACCAGGCGCCCGGCGGCCAGCTGGGCAATCAAATCGGCCAGCAGAGCGGGGTCGGGGTCGTATTCCAGCAGCAGTTCCAGCGTGCCGCCGCAGGGCAGGCCAAAGCGGTGGGCCTCGTCGGCGCTGATGCCGTATTTGACGAACGAGGGTGGCCCGCTGGGAATGCGGTGGTCTGTACTGTCTGCCGCCGCGCCCGCCTGCGCATAGGCACGGGTGTGGCGGTCGATCAGATCATCCTCAATGCATCCGCCCGACACAGACCCCACCACCGCGCCGTCTTCGCACAGCGCCATGATCGAGCCCACGGGCCGGGGCGACGAGCCCCACGTGCGCACCACCGTGGCCAGCAGCGCACGGCGCCCTGCGGCAAGCCAGCCCTGCAGCGTGCGCAGCACGACGACGTCCAAATTTTCCATGACTCACTTCCTTCCGGTACCCATAGCACTCAGCCCCGATTGAACCACCAGGCCAGCAGTACGAGGGCCCCCACGCCAACACCCCACACCCACGCAGGGATACCCGCACCCTGGGCGGCGCTGCCCCCATCCACCGTGCCTGGCTCGGTGATGGCATCGGCACTGGCCGCTGCGTCTGCTGGGGGGGCTTCAGCGCGCGGAAAGCGGCGCTGCATCTCGTCGTCAAACCGCTTGAAGAAGTCTTCGGCCATGCTCTTGGCGGCGCCATCGATGAGGCGCTGGCCCAGCTGTGCGATCTTGCCGCCCACCGAGGCGTGCACGGTGTAGTGCAGCTCGCAGCTGGCCTGCCCGGCCGCATCGGCGGGCAGGGGCACCAGCAAAACCCGTGCGTTGCCCTTGCCGAAGCCCGCCACGCCGCCGGAGCCGTCAAAGGCGATGTTGTAGCTCTCGGGCGGCACGATGTCGGACAGCGTGATCTTGCCCGCGAACTTGGCCGACACGGGCCCGATCTTGAGCGCCATGGCCACCGCATACTGGTTCTCTCCCGTGGGCTCAACCTTGTCGCAGCCGGGAATGCAGAGCTTGAGCACCTCGGGGTCGTTGAGTGCCTCCCAAGCCTGTTGCTGGCTGACGGCAAGGGTTCGGCTGGCTTGCATTTCCATGGTGGGTCCTCTCGATTTTCAAACGGTGTGGATGTTGTGGGAATTCAATCGGTTGGCTGCAGGCTGAGCACGACGCGAGGGCGGGCAAGGCTGCGGCACGGCGCCGTCATTGCCGCAGCACGCTCGCCAGGCTGGCAGCCAGGTCCTTCAGGTGGCTCAGGTTGTGCACGGCCACCATGCCGTGGGCTTGGCGGTGCAAGGCTGACGCACCGCGCGCCGTGGGGGCATAGCCCTCGTAGCGCAGCAGAGGGTTGAGCCAAAGCAGGCGCCCGCAGTGGCGGCGCAGCCAGGCCAGCTCGCGCTCCAGCACCTCGGGCGTGCCCGTGTCCAGCCCGTCGCTGATCAGCAGCACCAGCGTGCGCCGCCCCACCAAGCGCCGCGCGTGCTGCAGGCGCAACTGGCCCAGGCTGTCGCCCATGCGGGTACCACCCGCAAAGTCGGTGATGGCATGGCTGGCCGTCTCCAGCATCGCATCCGTATCGGCCAGGCGAAAGGCGGGCGTGAGGTCGGTCAAGCCGGTGCCAAACGCAAACACGTCGCGGCGCACGGCGGCGCCGGTGTGGCGCGGTGCGGTGGCCGCGTGCAAAAAGGCCAGCAGCAAACGCGCGTAGCGCTCCATCGATCCCGACACATCCACCAGCACCAGCAGTGGCAGCGGTTGCTGGCGCCGCTGCAGCAAGGGGATATGCAGCACCTCGCCCCCACTGCGCGCCGCATGGTGCATGGCGCCGGGCCAGTGCGGGCGGCTGCCGCGTGCGCCCGGCCGGGTGCGGCGGGCGACGTAGTGCGGCAAGGGCAAGGGCACGTCACGCGCCAGGCGCTCCACCAGGATGTATTCGCTGGCCGAGAGCTGGTTGAAGTCAGCCTGCCGCAGGCGCTGCAGGTCGCTGGCCGTCATGGCGGCGTCGAACTCGATCTTGTCTTCTTCGCGTGCAGGCGGCGCATTGCGTGCAGCGCGCACGGGCGCCAGTGCCTCGCTCACACGCGGGCGGCGTTTGACGGGCTCGGCCTTGGACTCGGCGCTGGGCAGCATCTGTGCCAGCAGCTTCTGTGCGACGTTGGGATTGCGAAAGTAGGCGTCAAACAGCTCGCGGAACACCAGGCGGTCTTGCTCGCGGCTGACCAGCACGGCCTCCAGTGCGGCGCTGAAGTCCTCGCGCTGCAGGCCCACCAGCATCACCGCCTGCTGGGCCAGCGCCATGCGGGCAGCGTCCACCCGCACGCCAGCGCGGCGCAGCGTGCGGCCAAATCCGCTCAGGTTGTCGGCCAGCTTGCCGGTGCGGGCGTCGCCGAGTTGAGAGAACATCGCGCCCTCGGCCATGGGACGGCTCTCATGCATCAGCGGGTTGCAGCAACTGCACCGCCATGTCGCGGGTGAGCGCCGAGACATCCTCGCGCTGCTTGAACAGGATGCCTGCGGTGTCGGACACCACCTCGGGGTCCACCACGAGGGTGTCCAGCGCGACCAGCGCCTTGGCCCATTCCACGCTCTCGGCAATGCCCGGTGCGCGCTCGAAGGCGTTGGCAAATGGCTGGCTGCGCAGCCGGCCCACAAACTCTGCAACCTGCACGGCCAGCGCCTCGCTCGCACCCGGCACCTGGGCGCGCACGATGGCCAGCTCACGCTCGCGCTCGGGGTAGTCCAGCCAGTGGTACAGGCAGCGGCGCTTGACGGCGTCGTGCAGGTCGCGTGTGCGGTTACTGGTGAGGATGGTGACGGGCGTGGCCGTGGCGCGCACGGTACCAATCTCGGGAATGCTCACCTGGTACTCGCCCAGGTACTCCAGCAAAAAGGCCTCGAAAGGTTCATCGGCGCGGTCCACCTCGTCGATCAGCAGCACGGCGCCGGGCGCAGGTGCCTGCAGCGCCTGCAGCAACGGGCGGCGGATGAGGTAGCGGTCTTGGTACACCTCGCGCTCCACCTGTGCCATGTCGGCACCACCCTGCCCCTCGGCCGCGCGCATGTGCAGCAGCTGGGCCGCGTAGTTCCACTCGTACAGCGCCTCGCGCTGCTCCAGGCCGTCGTAGCACTGCAGACGGATCAGGCTGCGCGACAGCACTTCCGAGAGGGCCTTGGCCAGCGCCGTCTTGCCCACGCCGGGCTCGCCCTCCAGCAGCAGAGGCCGCTGCAGCTTGAGCGCCAGAAACACCGCCGTGGCCAGACGACGGTCGGCAAAATAGCCCACGCTCTGCAGGGCCTGCACCAGGGCGTCGATGGAAGCCGGAACCGGCGCGGCGTTCAACGAGTTCATTGCTATCCAATTCATAGCTTCCAGCGCATATGGTTCTAGCGCTACCAGCCCATTTCACTCAAAAACCCCCCACCGGGTGCCGCACCGCGGTGGCGGGGTTGCTCTCATGTCATCCCAGCATCTGCTGCACAGCGCGCTGGGTTTGCACACTGATGAGGTTGGCGCGGTAGGCAGCGCTGGCGTGGATGTCGGCGTTCAGGTCGCTCGCATCGATCTTGACGCTGGCCGCCGATTGGGGGGTGAAGCTCTGGTTGAGCGCCGCCTCCAGCCCCGCATGGCGGAACACGCTGCTGGCCGCACCGGTGACGGCCACGCGCACGCCGCTGTCGGTCTGCGCCACAAACACCCCCACCAGCGAGAAGCGCGATGCCGCCTGCTTGAACTTCATGTACGCAGCGCGCTTAGGAGTCGGGAAGCGGATGGCAGTAATGATCTCGCCCTCATCCAGCGCCGTGGTGTACATGCCCACGAAGAAGTCGTCGGCCTTGATCTCGCGGCGGTTGGTGATGACCGTGGCGCCCAGGCCCAGCACCGCGCTGGGGTAGCAGGCGGCGGGGTCGTTGTTGGCCACCGAGCCGCCCAGCGTGCCGCGTGCGCGCACCTGGCGGTCGCCGATATGGGCGGCCAGGTCGGCGAGGCCAGGGATGGCGGATTTCACATCCGCACTGGCCGCCACGTCGGCATGGCGTGTCATGGCGCCGATGACCAGCGCGTTGCCTTCGCGGCGGATACCCGCCAGCTCGGCAATGCCGTTCAGGTCCACGATCTTTTCGGGGTTGGCCAGGCGCAGCCGCATGGACGGCAGCAGGCTTTGCCCGCCGGCGAGCAGCTTGCCGCCCTGGGCGATGAGCTGCGCGGCAGCGGCGGTGGAGGAAGGAGCCTCAAAGGTGAATGCGTACATGGTTGGTCTCCTTATGCCTTGGCGGACTGAATGGCTTCCCACACGCGATGCGGCGACGCGGGCATGTCGAAGTCCTTCACGCCCAGAGGCCGCAGCGCATCGAGCACAGCGTTGATCACCGCCGGTGGCGAGCCGATGGCCCCAGCTTCACCGCAGCCCTTGGTGCCCAGCGGGTTGTGGGTGCAGGGCGTGCACACATGGCCCAGCTTGAACTCGGGGAAGTCGTCAGCGCGTGGCATAGCGTAGTCCATGAAGCTGCCGGTGAGCAGCTGGCCGGTTTCGCGGTCGTACACGCAATTCTCCAGCAGCGCCTGGCCAATGCCCTGCACCAGGCCGCCATGCACCTGGCCTTCCACGATCATGGGGTTGATGATGGTGCCGAAGTCGTCCACCGCCGTGAACTTGTCCACGCGCGTGCTGCCGGTGGCCGGGTCCACCTCCACCTCGCAGATGTAGGTGCCTGCCGGGAAGGTGAAGTTGGTGGGGTCGTAGAACGCGGTTTCGTTCAGGCCCGGCTCCAGCACATCCAGCGGGTAGTTGTGGGGCACATAGGCCGCCAGCGACACCTGGCCGAACGGGATCTTCTTGTCGGTGCCCCGCACGGTGAATTCGCCGCCACTGAAGTCGATGTCAGCGTCGCTGGCCTCCATCAAATGCGCCGCAATCTTCTTGGCCTTGGCCTCGATCTTGTCCAGTGCCTTCATGATGGCCGCGCCACCGACGCTGATGGAGCGCGAGCCATACGTGCCCATACCGAACGGCACGCGGCCCGTGTCGCCGTGCACGATGTCCACGTTCTCCACCGGAATGCCCAGGCGCGCGGCCACCACCTGCGCAAAGGTGGTCTCATGCCCCTGGCCGTGGCTGTGCGAGCCGGTGAACACCGTCACGCTGCCGGTGGGGTGCACGCGCACCTCGCCGCACTCAAACAAACCCGCCCGCGCGCCCAGGGCGCCGGCGATGTTGGACGGCGCAATGCCGCAGGCTTCGATGTAGCTGCTGTAACCCATGCCGCGCTTGAGACCCTTGGCCTCGCTGGCGGCCTTGCGCGCGGCAAAGCCCGCCACGTCTGCCAGTTGCTGCGCCTGCGTCATGCAGGCGTGATAGTCACCCACGTCGTACTGCAGCGCCACCGGTGTCTGGTAGGGCCAGCTGGTGATGAAGTTGCGCTTGCGGATCTCGTCCTGGCCCAGGCCCATTTCCCAGCCGCAACGCGTGACCAGGCGCTCCAGCAGATAGGTGGCCTCGGGCCGTCCGGCGCCCCGGTAGGCGTCCACAGGCGCGGTGTTGGTGAACCACGAATCCACCTCCACATACACCTGCGGCGTGGTGTACTGGCCCGCCAGCAGCGTGGCGTACAGGATGGTCGGCACGGCGCTGGCAAAGGTGCTCAGATACGCGCCCAGGTTGGCGTGGGTGTGCACCCGCATGGCCAAGAACTTGCCGTCCTTGTCCATCGCCATTTCGGCATGGCTCACGTGGTCGCGGCCATGCGCGTCGGAGAGGAACGCCTCGCTGCGGTCGGCCACCCACTTAATGTTGCGGTTGAGCTTCTTGGCCGCCCAGGTCAGGCACACATCTTCGGCGTACAGATAGATCTTGGAGCCGAAGCCACCGCCCACATCGGGCGCAATCACGCGCACCTTGTGCTCGGGCAGGCCCATCACAAACGCCGTCATCAGCAGGCGCTCGACGTGCGGGTTCTGGTTGCTGACGTACAGCGTGTATTCGTCGCTCGCGCGGTTATAGCTGCCGATGGCCGCACGCGGCTCCATGGCGTTGGGGATCAGGCGGTTATTGATCAGGTCGAGCTTGGTGACGTGCGCAGCGTTGGCAAATGCGGCGTCCACGGCGCCCTTGTCGCCGATGGCCCACTTGAAGCAATGGTTGTCGGGCGCAATGTCGTGCAGCGCAGCACCTGCCACAGCGCCCGATGCGGCGTCGGCCACGTTCACCACGGCAGGCAGCACGTCGTAATCCACCTCCACCAGCTCGGCCGCGTCGCGCGCCTGCTGCTGGGTCAACGCCACCACCATGGCCACGTGGTCGCCCACGTAGCGCACCTTGCCCTGGGCCAGGATGGGGTGCGGCGGCTCCTTCATGGGTTCGCCGTTGGTGCTGGTGATGAGCCAGCCGCAGGGCAGGCCGTTGATGTTGTCGGCGGCCACATCGGCGCCGGTGAACACGCCCAGCACGCCCGGCGCAGCCTTGGCGGCGTCGATGTGGATGCTGTTGATCTTGGCGTGGGCGTGCGGCGAGCGCACGAACACCGCGTGGCTCTGCGCAGCCAGCACCACGTCGTCGGTGTATTGGCCCGCGCCGGTCAGGAAGCGGTAGTCTTCCTTGCGCTTGAGCGATTCGCCGATGTGCGGCAGCTTGGAAAAGTCGGATGCACCCATGGTCTTGTCTCCTTGGATTGTTCTGGCGTTGGGGACGGCGGGCGCGCTCAGGCGCCGGCCATGGCCTTCTGGCCGACCTGCACTGCGCGCACGATGTTCTGGTAGCCGGTGCAGCGGCAGATGTTGCCTTCGAGCAGCTCGCGGATCTCGCCTTCGCTGGCGTTGGGGTGGTTCTTGCACAGGTCCACCGCACTCATCACCATGCCGGGTGTGCAGAAGCCGCACTGCAGGCCATGGCACTCCTTGAACGCCGCCTGCATCGGGTGCATGGTGCCGTCAGCAGTCGCCATGCCCTCAATGGTGGTCACCTCCGCTCCCTGCGCCTGTACTGCCAGCATGGCGCAGGATTTGACGGCCCTGCCGTTCACATGCACCGTACACGCCCCGCACTGGCTGGTGTCGCAACCCACATGGGTGCCGGTGAGCATCAGGTGCTCTCGCAGCGCATGGACAAGCAGGGTATTGGGAGGGACGTCAACACTGGCAGCGCGCCCGTTGACCGTGAACTGGACTTGCATCTGGCTGTCTCCTGGAGTGGTTTTGGCTGGATAGGCGCGCGCTCACGACCTCGCGGAGGGGATCAGGATCACGCTCATCGCTCGCGCATCTTCTGCCGCGCCCCAACCTGCATCCCTAGGGACAACCCTAGATTTCAAGGGCCCCTGGCTGGATATTCTCAAAATGAAACATGCTGCAATGCACACTAGTCCACTGAATCCGGGAAATCGGGGGTGCGCCAGGGCTGCGGCGGGATGCACGGCAAGGCGCCTGGCGCAGCCAAGGCTGGCTGCCTTGGCAAGTCAGGCAACGCCGCCGGGTGCCCGCCGCAGCCCTGGCCCGCAGGGTGAGGGTCTGGCAAGGCCGCACTCGTTGTTGCCGTGCTCGCCGGGTGTACAACACGGCTGCGCCCGGCGCCTAGATTGCGGCCTTGCCAGACCCTCACGCACCCCCGATTTCCCGGATTCAGTGGACTACCGCATCATGCGAACGTTCAGGAGCCCATTCACATGCTGATCTCCGCGCCCCACCCCGCTGCTGACCGCCACGCGCTGATTGCGCAGGCGCGCCAGAGCCTGCTGTCCGACGGTGCAGCGCCCGTGCGCGCCGAGGTGGAGCCGTGGATTGCGCGGTCCTGGCAGCGCTGCCTGGCGCGGGGCCTGGAGCCCACGCGGCGCGTGGCGTTTGATGCCGTCAGCGCCACGGCGCTGCGGCACAGCCAGGAGCAGAACCACCACCTGCTGCGCGCGGCCCGGCCGGTGCTGGAGCAGTTGACCCGGGCCATTGCGGGCATGCGCTACTTCGCCATGCTCACCGACGCGCGCGGCATCGTCGTCGATGTGCAAGGCCATTGCGACCGGAACGACCCGCGCGCCAGCGCCATTGGTCGCGTGGGCATTGATCTGTCGGAAGCCGCCGTCGGCACCACCGCCATCGGCGCCGCGCTGGAAGAGCTGCAGCCCGTGTGGCTGCACCGGGGCGAGCATTTTTTTGACGACAACGCCAGCTACAGCTGCGCCGGGGCGCCGCTGTTCGACCCCCAGGGCCGCTGCATGGGCATGCTGGACCTGACCGGCGTGGATGTGCCCGAGCGGCCCGAGCTGCGCCACCTGGTGGCCCGGTCGGCCCGTGCCATGGAAGACGCACTGCTGCTGCAGCTGCCCCACGCCCTGCTGCTGCGCCTGAACTGGCCGGGCTGCCCGCTGGGCGGCGAAGGCGACGGCCTGCTGACGCTGGACGCCGACGGCTGCGTGGTGGGGGCCAACAGCATGGCCCGTCAACTCGTGCCCCAACCCCTGCGCGCCCCTGGCCTGCCCGGCGCCCACACCCACTGCAGCGACCTACTGGCTATGCCCTGGACCATGCTGTTCGACGCGGCCCGGCAACAGCGCAGAGAGCCGCTGGATCTGCCGCTGTGGTCGGGCCTGCGGCTGCACGCGCTGGCGCAGCTGCCTGCGCACGCCCGCACCGTGGGCGACACCCACACGGCAGCGGTGCCAGGCATTGCATCCGCGCCCGCCCCGCTGCGCGAGGCCGAGGTCGCAATGATCCGCCGCGCCGTGCAGGAGGCGCGCGGCAACGTGGCAGAGGCCGCGCGCGCGCTGGGCATCAGCCGCGCCACGGTGTACCGCAAGCTGGGCGCCCCCAAAGGCGGGTGACGGGCCCGCGACGCGGCCCACACCGCCGTGCAAGCGTCCGGCGGCTTCACTTCAAGCCTTTTTGGCCGATAGTGCTAGTGCAATATGCCTGAGCAGCTATCAAATAAGTAGCAAATCAATCACTCCATCAACCGAGGCGCCTCGGGCCGCTCAGGCACGCGGCCGACGCAGGCCCACCACGGGCTGCGCGCTGCGCCGCTGCTGACGCTCCAGCGCTCCGTCAGCGGCGGCTTTCAGCAGCCGCTGAAAGGACGGGCACTGGGCATGGCTCTCGGCCGGGCAGGCGGCCGCGTGCCGCAGGCCGTTGCTCATGGCCTTGAGGCGCTTGACCATGGTGTCGAGCTCGTCCGCCTTGCTTGACAGCAGCTGCCGGTCGATGTTGGGCTCGCCACTGGGCAAGAACATGGACCGGATCTCGTCCAGCGAGAACCCGGCCGATTGCCCCAGCGCAATCAACGCCAGCTGGTCCATCACGCCGGGCGCAAACCGGCGGCGCTCTCCCGGTTGCCCCACCGACTGGATCAGCCCCTTCTCCTCGTAATACCGCAGCGTGGACGCCCGCAGGCCGGAGCGTTTGGCGACTTCGGCAATGTCCATAAAAAAACCTCTTGACCTCAAGTTGACTTGAACTTCTATATTCCGTTCAAAACCTTCTTCCGTCAACTTTTCGAGGTGTTTTCATGACGCTCTCACTGCAAGACATTCCCCTCGCCGTGCTCCTGGGCATCGGCGCCACCGCCGTCATGGATGCGTGGCTGTTGCTGCTCAAAAAGTTGGGGGTGCCCACGCTCAACTTCGCTTTCATCGGCCGCTGGGTGGGCCACCTGCTGCGCGGGCAGGTCGCCCACGCCGCCATCGCCAAGGCGGCTCCGGTGCGCGGCGAGCTGGCCTGGGGCTGGCTCACGCACTACGCCGTGGGCGTGGCCTTTGCCGGGGTGCTGCTGTCCCTGCAGGGCGCGGCCTGGGTCCACAGCCCCACCCTGCTGCCCGCGCTGGCCGTGGGCATGGGCACCGTGGCGGCGCCGCTCTTGGTCATGCAGCCCGCCATGGGCTCGGGCTTTGCAGCATCGCGCACGCCCACCCCGCTCAAGAACTGCCTGCGCAGCCTTGCCAACCACACCGTGTTTGGCCTGGGCCTGTATCTCTCCGCGCTGGTCATCGCACTGATTTCACGCTGACCTGCCAAGCGCCTTCCCCCGAAATCACTCCCAAGGAAACCACACCATGCAACACATTGCCATCGTTTATCACAGCGCCCACGGCCACACCGCGCACATCGCCCACCACGTGCTGGACGGCGCCCGCGCCGTGCCGGGCGTGCTCGCCGAACTGGTCCGCGCCGAAGACCTGGCGCAGGCGCCCGACCGCCTGCTGCGCTACGACGGCGTCATCCTGGGCTCGCCCACCTACCTGGGCGGGGTGTCCGGGCCGTTCAAGACCTTCATGGATTCCACAGGCCGCCTGTGGAAGACGCATCAGCTCAAGAACAAACTGGCGGCGGGCTTTACCGTGTCGTCACTGCCAGCGGGCGACAAGCAGTCCACGCTGATGTCGATGTGGGTGTTCGCCATGCAGCACGGCATGGTGTGGGTGGGCAACCCCATCCTGCCCGAGCAGCACGCCGGGGTGCCGTACGACGAGGCGGCCAACCGCCTCGGCTCCTGGTCGGGCCTGATGGCGCAGGCAGGCCATGGGGCGGCCGCCGATGCGTTTGTGCCCGGCGACACCAAGACCGCCCGCATGTTCGGCCAGCACTTTGCCGAGACACTGCAGCGCCTGGGCGATGTGGGCGGTGTGGCTGCACGCCAGCCTGGCGAAGAGGTGGCGGCATGATCCCCGCCCGCTATGGCCCGGTGCTGTTCAGCCTGATCTTGTCAGGCGTGATGTCGCTGCTGGTGTCGGGCATCTCCACCTTTCGCGCACTGCAGCCGCAGCAGGACTTTGTGAGCCTCTGGGCGGGCGCGTGGCTCACCGGGTGGCTGTTCGCCTTCCCGGCGGTGATACTGGCAGCGCCGCTGGCCCGCAAGGCGGTGGCGCTGCTCACCACCGCCAAGGGCTGAGCACCTGCGAGCGGCTGACAAAACTCAGCGAAGCGGCCCTGGCTAGGCGTTTCGCCGCAGGCAGTACAAGCAGTACGACAAGGCGAGACAACGACGCCAGGGGAGTTTTGTCAGTCGCTCACGCCCGCTCGTACCAGCCCTTGCTGCGGTTGACGAGGTGCACCACCAGCAGCATCACCGGCACCTCGATCAGCACGCCCACCACGGTGGCCAGCGCGGCGCCGGAGTGAAAGCCGAACAGGCTGATGGCAGCAGCCACCGCCAGCTCGAAGAAGTTGGAGGCGCCGATCAGTGCCGATGGGCAGGCCACGCTGTGCTTCTCCCCCACCGCGCGATTGAGCCAGTAGGCCAGCCCCGCGTTGAAGAACACCTGGATCAGGATGGGCACCGCCAGCAGCGCAATCACCAGCGGCTGCTGCAGGATGGCCTGGCCCTGGAACGCAAACAGCAGCACCAGCGTGGCCAGCAGCGCGGCGATGGACCAAGGCCCCATGCGCGCCATGACGGCATCGAACACCGCCTGCCCCTGGGCCAGCAGCGACCGGCGCAGCCACTGGGCCAGCACCACCGGGATCACGATGTAGAGCACCACCGAGGTCAGCAAAGTGTCCCACGGCACAGTGATGGCCGAGATGCCCAGCAAGAACGCCACCAGCGGTGCAAACGCGACCACCATGATGCTGTCGTTCAGTGCCACCTGCGACAGCGTGAACAGCGGGTCGCCGCCAGTGAGGCGGCTCCACACGAACACCATGGCCGTGCAGGGCGCGGCCGCCAGCAGGATGAGGCCTGCGATGTAGCTGTCCAGCTGGTCGGCAGGCAGGTAGGGCGCAAACCAGTGGCGGATGAACAGCCAGCCCAGCAGCGCCATCGAAAACGGCTTGACCAGCCAGTTCACCACCAGCGTCACGCCAATGCCCCGGGCATGCTTGCGCACTTCGCCCAGCGCGCCGAAGTCCACCTTCACCAGCATGGGGATCACCATCACCCAGATCAGCAGGCCCACGGGCAGGTTGACCTTGGCGATCTCCATGCGGCCGACGGCCTGGAACACCGACGGCAAGAACTGCCCCAGCGCAATGCCCACCACGATGCACAGCAACACCCACACGGTGAGGTAGCGCTCGAACACGCTCATGGGGGCCGGGGCGGGCGCGCCGGCCGTTTCGCACCGCGCCGTCATGGCGTGGCAGCGGCACGCGACAGCTCGCGCGCGGTGTGCTGCAGCAGGGTCTTTTCGAGCTTGTCGGCAGGCAGGTTGATGAGCAGCTCCAGCCGCTGGTGGATAGCGTGCAAGGTCTTGCGGAAAGCCTCGCGCTTTTCATCGTCCGAGCCATTCCCCTCAGAAGGGTCGGCGTAGCCCCAGTGTGCAGTGGCCGGGTGACCGGGCCAGATGGGGCAGACCTCGCCCGCCGCGTTGTCGCAGACGGTGATGATGAGGTCCATCACGGGTGCGCCTGGGGCGGCAAACTCGTCCCAGCATTTGCTGCGCAGGCCTTCGGTCGAGATGCCAGCGGCGCGCAGCACCTCCAGGCCCAGCGGGTTGGGTTGCTGGTTGTCGCGCGGGCTGCTGCCCGCCGAATACGCGCGGAACCGGCCCGGTGCCATGTCGTTGAGCAAGGCCTCGGCCAGGATGCTGCGGGCCGAGTTATGGGTGCAGAGAAAAAGAACGTTCAAGGCGGTCATGCGGCGCTCTCAGCAGCAGCTGGCTTTGGGGGTTGCGGTCGTGGCAGGGCCGCAGCACGCCGCCCGAGGCGCCGCAGGTGCAGGGGCTGCCGCCGAAGGCGTGCAGCAGGCACCCGCTGCGGAAGACGGCGCGGCTTCGTTGAAGACCGGGATGTCCCCCAGGGTGCGAAAGTGCTCCCACGCAATGCCCTGCGGGTCAGTCACCCAGTGCTTTTCGCTGCGGGCATAGCAACAGGTGGTGTTGCCCTCGTCGAGCAAGGCCATGTCGGCGGCCTCGGCACGGGCCTTCAGTTCGGCCAGCTCCGCAGCGTCGTCAGTCTGCATGCCAAAGTGGTCCAGGCCTGGCTTGGCGCCACGCGTGGAGATGGCGAAGTTGACGCGCGGGTCCTCCAGCATCCACTTGGCGTAGTCAGCCTCCGTCCGCGTGGGGACCGCAGCAAACAGCTTGGAATAGAAGGCGATGCTCTGGGCCAGGTCATCGACATGCACATGGGCGTGGAAGCGTTTCATGGGGTTCTCCTCGGGGGTAATGGACAGAGGGATAGAGGCGGTCAGCAATGGCAAGACGCAGCCGCGTCAGCGGGCGCACAGCCCTGGCCTTCGCAGCAGTTCTCGGTAAGGTAGGCCAGCAGCGCATTCATGGTGTCGAACGCGGCGCGGTAGATCAGGTTGCGGCCCTGTCGCTCCTGGCTGATGAGCCCGGCATGCGACAGCTCCTTGAGGTGAAAGGACAAGGTGTTGGGCGCCACCTCCAGCTGTGCAGCCAGATCGCTGGGGGTCAACCCCGCAGGGCCCGCCACCACCAACGCACGAAAGACCCGCAGGCGGACCTCCTGGGCCAAGGCTGCGAGGGCACGGACAACTTCGGTTTCTTGCATAGATCAATAATACAACGATTATTGAATTATTGAAAGCGGCGTCCAAAGCCGTATCGGAAACCCACTCTTGCCACAGATGGTCGCCAAGCGCCCAAGAGCGCGCACCCGCCACAGGCCGTTACGTTTTGGCCCCACCCCACAGTCGTATGATGACCCGCATACAAAAAAGGGCGGGAGCACGTGGACGATATGGTTTCAATCTGGCATGGCGCCACGCAGGTGTTTGTGGTGGGGTTTCCGCCACTGCTGCAAAGCCTGCTGTTCTGGGTTTTTGCGGCACTGGTCGTGCACGTGTGCCAGCAGCTGGTGGAGCACACCGCGTATTCGGTGGACCCGTCCAGCCGCCGCATCAGCGCATCGCACGCAGCCCTGTGCATTGGCTCCATCGTGTGGGCGCTGGATGTGGTGGGCCTGTTCATGTACAACGAGCTGTCGCACCGTGTGCTGGAGCTGGTGCCCGCGCTCAGCGGGCTGGTCATCATGGTGGTGAGTGCGCGGCTCACCATTCCGGCCCTCAGTACCAGCGCCAGCAAACGCCGCATCGCACTGGCCAGCGCCTGGCTGGCGCTGGGCACGCTGGCGGGGCACTTCACCATCACGAGCAGCCATGTGCAGAGTTTTGGGCAACTGAACATGCTGGCCACCCTGCTGTCGCTGGGCATCGCCATCGGTATTTCTTGCTACTGCGCAATCCGCCATCGCGCCGCCAAGCTCAGCGTGCTCACACCCCGCTACCGCTCTCAGACCTGGACTGACAAGTTGCTGTGTGGCGGTGCGATCCTGGTGCTGCACTGGCTGTTGGTCAACACTTTTGCCATGCGCCTGAGCGACCCCGAGGCTGCGTCCGATGGCGCGGCGCTGCTCTTCGTCATGCTGGTGTTTGCGACGGCGGTGGCCATGGAGCATCTGAGCAACCTACGCTCAGACGCAGGACGCCAGCAGCTGCTGCGGCGCGGGTTGTCGATGATGCGCACCTCGGCGCTGGCCCACAACGCCCACAGCGACATTCAGCAGTCGCTGATTGCCGACCACCTGGACCGCCTGCTGCACCCCGAGAACCTGGCCCTGCATTTCCAGCCCATCATCCACACCCAGCGCAGCGGCGTGCAGCTGGAGGCGCTGCTGCGCCTGAGCGACACCACCCTGGGCCGCATCAACCCCGAAACCTTCTTGCTGGTGTGCGAGTTGCAGGGCAAGACGGCGGAGGTGGATCGCATGATTGTGTGCAACGCGCTCGACCATCTGTGCAGCTGGCGGGCGCAGGGGCTGGATGCCGTGACCATCAGCGTCAATGTGGCACCGGTCACGCTGATGCACGAGAGCTTTGCGCCCTGGCTGGGCCTGCAGCTGGCCCAGCGCGCCCTGCCCCCGCGCACCCTCAAGCTCGAGATGACCGAGCATGCCGTGATTGCGCTGGGCCCCCAGATGGTGGCGGCCATCAGCGCGCTGAGCGCCCTGGGCGTGGCCGTGCTGATGGACGACTTTGGCGCCGGGTATTCGTCCCTGGGCATGCTGGCCGAGCTGCCCATTGCGGGCATCAAGTGCGACCGCCTGTTCGTGCGCCAGCTGCCGCAGGACCGTCGCCGCCAGAAGCTGTTGTGGCACATCAGCGCTCTGGCGCGGGACCTGGGCCTGTCGGTGGTGGTGGAAGGCGTAGAGACGCCGGAGGAGCTGCGGGCCCTGGCCGCCGCGGGGCTGCACCACATCCAGGGCTATCTGTTCAGCCGCCCCATTGCAGCGCCTGACGTACCCACCTGGCACCGCACGCAACTGCAGCCGCAACGTGCCGCCCTGCAGGCCTTGCTGCACACGCCGGGCAGTGGCAAGGACAGCGATACCTCCTTTGTGCCCACGCAGCCCAGCATGCATTGGGCCTCAGGGGCGTGACCGCCATGGCTGCATTGAAAACCCTGGTCCTGGGCGGCTACGGCAACTTTGGGGCGCGCATCTGCCGCGCCCTGGTGAGCGACGAGGCCACACGCCACCACATCGCCCTGCTGGTGGCGGGCCGGGATGCCTCGCAAGCGAAGGCCCTGGCCACGACGTTGGGCCACGGTGCCCAGGGCGTGGCGCTGGACCACCAGGCGCCCGGCCTGGTCGCCACCTTGCGCGAGTGGGGTGTGGGTCTGGTCATCCATACGGCGGGCCCTTTTCAGGCACAGGCCTACAACGTGGCCCAGGCGGCGGCCGAGGCGGGCGCGCACTACATCGACCTGGCCGACGGCCGCCGGTTTGTGTGCGACTTTCCCACCGCCATGCAGGCTGCATTCACTGCCGCCGGGCGCACAGCCATCGCGGGTGCCAGCACCGTGCCCGCGCTGTCCTCCGCCGTCATCGACCACCTGTGCGCGGGCTGGCAGCACATCAACAGCATCGACATCTGCATAGCCCCTGCGCAACGGGCGCCCCGAGGCCAGGCCACGCTGGCCGCGGTGCTGAGCTACTGCGGCTTGCCCATTGACGTGTGGGACGGCGGCAAGTGGCGGCCGCACAGCGGCTGGGCGCGGCCCAGCCCCGTTCAGTTCCAGCGGCTGCGCCCTCGCCTGGGGGCGGTCTGCGACATCCCGGACCTGGAGATCTTTCCCGCCCACTACCAGGCCCGCGACCGCGTCACCTTCCGCGCGGCCCTGGAGGTCGGCCTGGCGCAAAGAGCCTTCGCCACCCTGGCAACGCTGCGCCGCTGGGGCGTACTGCCCCACCCCGAAAAGCTGGCCTGGCTGATGCACCACGCGGGCGGCGCGCTGGACTTTCTGGGCACGCCGCTGGGCGGCATGGTGGTGCGTGTGGCGGGTGCCGACGCACAAGGCCACCCCAGTCGCCGCGCATGGCACATTGCGGCCGATAACGACCACGGCCCCGAGATCCCCTGCATGGCCGCCATCCTGCTGGCCCGCCAGCTCGCAGCCGGGCAGCCGCTGCCCACCGGGGCACACACCAGCACCAGCCTGCTGCCCCTGGAGGCTTTTGCTCCCGAGTTTGCGAAGTGGGGCATGGTGACCGATGTGGTGGAGGAATGAGCCCATGGCCCACCGGAAATTGACCTTCCCCATGCCAGCGCGGGCCGACGTTGTGTTCGATGCCTTCCACTACCACGAGTGGCGGTGCCAGTGGGATTCGCTGGTGCGCCGCACCAGCGTGGAAAGCGGTGCGCCTTGCCCCAGTGTGGGCGCCACCACCGAGAACCTGGGCGCCGGTGCATTGCGGGCGCTGTCCATGCGCACGCAGTTCGTCAGCTATGACCGCCCTGTGGTTGCGGCTGCGGCCATGGTGGGCCAGTCGTTTCCCTTCACCCAGTGGGCCGCCTCCATGCGCCACCAGGCGCAGGGCCCCCACCAGTCCCTGCTGATCTACACCTACACCTTTCAAGTCGGCCCGGCAGCCTTGCGGGCGGTCGTGGAGCCTGTGGTGGACTGGGTCTTTGTCCGCAAGACGCGCCAGCGGTTCCAGCGCCTGGCGCAGTTCCTGACGGTCCGTGCGGCCGACATTGCAGCTTGGCAACAGACGCAGGGCGTCGCGAAATCCGCAGCGCAGAAGGCACGCCCATGAACCGCGCGTCGGCCCAGCTGCTGCGTGCCAGCCTCGTGGTCGTCTGGCTGGCCACCGCCGTGGTCAGCGTGTGGGAGCTGCACGGCCAAAGCCGCGAGTTACTGGCAGGGCTGCCCACCGCGTGGGCCGGGGGCCATGCCCCATGGCTGCCCACTGCCATCATCCTGACCGGTGCGGCTGCCGATGCGGTGCTGGGGCTGTGGCTGGCGCTCCGCCCCGGCCGCAAGGCGTATAGCGCTGCTCTGCTGATGATGCTGGCCATGACACTGCTGGCCACGGCCATACAACCCGCCTGGTGGCTGCACCCCTTCGGGCCGCTGACCAAAAACCTGCCGATTGCCGCCATCCTGTGGGTGCTGCTGCAAGACGAGGCCACGTCACCGCAAAAGCCATGAGCCTGTACCTCACCCTCAAATGGCTGCACATCATCTCCAGCGTGCTGCTGGTGGGCACCGGGCTGGGATCGGCGTTCTACATGTTCTTTACCAACCGCAGCGGCAACGTGCAGGCGCAGGCGGTGGTCACGCGCCTGGTGGTGCGGGCGGACTGGTGGTTCACCACGCCCACCGTGTTCATCCAGCCCGCCACGGGGCTGGCCATGGCTGCCATGGCGGGCCTGCCCTGGAGCACGCCGTGGCTCGCGGTGTCCATTGGGTTGTACCTGGTGGCCGGTGCCTGCTGGCTGCCCGTGGTGTGGCTGCAGCTGCGTATGCGCGACATGGCGAGAGAGACTGCAGAGGCGGCGCAAGCCGCGCACGGTGATGGCATGCTGCCGCCCCTGTACTGGTGCTACGCCCGCTGGTGGGAGGCGCTGGGCTACCCGGCCTTTGTGGCCATGGCCGTGGTGTTCTACCTGATGGTGAACAAACCCGCCCTGAACTTCTGAACCTATGATCGCCCCATGCTGATCGAGACCCTGGACACCGCCCGCGACCTGGGGCGCCTGAAGGAAATCCTGGGCGTGATGGTGCGCCACGGGTTTGGCGACACCGTGCGCCGCCTGGGCCTGACCGACCGCCTGGAGCGTGCGGGCCAGGCGCTGAACTGGACCCACGCCGCCGATCTGGCCCGTGTGGAGCCGCCCGTGCAGGTGCGCCTGGCGCTTGAAGAATTGGGCCCCGCGTTCGTCAAGTTTGGCCAGATCCTCGCGGGCCGGGCTGACCTGTTCGGCCCGGAATGGATTGCCGAGTTCGAGAAGCTGCACAGCAACGTGCCCGCTCTGCCCATCGACGCCTTGCGCCCGCAACTGCGCGAAGACCTGGGCGCCGAGCCCGAAGCCGTGTTTGCCTGGTTCGACACCACGCCGCTGGCCGCCGCATCGATTGCGCAAGTGCACCGCGCCCGGCTGCAGGACGGCAGCGAGGTCATCGTCAAGATCCGCCGCCCCGGCATTGCCGACACCATCCAGGCCGACCTGCGCCTGCTGCAGCGCCTGGCCGCGCTGGCCGAGGCCGAGCTGCCTGCGCTCAAGCCCTACCGGCCCCAGCAACTGGTGCGCGAGTTCGCCCGCTCGCTGCGCCGCGAGCTGGATCTGGCGGGCGAATGCCGCCAGGCCGAGCGCATTGCCACCAACATGGCCGTGCTGCCCCACATCGTGATCCCGCGCGTGCACTGGGCCTACACCCGCGAGCGCATCAACGTGCAGGACTTCATCGACGGCACGCCCGGCGGCGCCCTGGCCGCGCTGACGCCTGAGGCAGGCTTTGACCGCACGGTGCTGGCGCAGCGCGGCGCGCAGGCGGTGCTGCAGATGATCGTCAAAGACGGCGTCTTCCACGCCGACCCGCACCCGGGCAATGTGTTTTACCTGCCCGGCAACCGCATTGCCTTCATTGACTTTGGCATGGTGGGCCGCCTGTCGCAGCGCCGGCGCGACGAGCTGCTGCAGCTGCTGTTGGGCCTGGTCGAGCACCAGCCCCAGGCCGTTGCCGACGTGCTGCTGGACTGGACGGGCGACGCGCAGGGGTTGAACCTGGGCCAGCTGGAGACCGAGATCGAGGCCTTTGTGGACCAGTACCACGGCGTGCCCTTGGCGCAGCTGAGCCTGGGGCAGATGCTGGCGGATGTGACGGCCATCCTGCGTGAACACCACCTAGGCCTGCCATCCGACCTCGCGCTGCTGATCAAGGCCTTCATTTCGCTTGAAGGCATGGGCCGCAACCTCGACCCAGACTTTCACATGGCGACCGAAGCCCTGCCGCTGCTCAAGCAGGTGGTGCGCGCGCGCTACGAGCCCAAGGTGCTGGCCGGGCGCGCCTGGAGCACCTTGCGGCGCGCGTTGGCCACGGTGGAGCAGTTGCCGGACGACATCGGGCGGCTGCTGCGCAACGCGCGGCGCGGGCACCTGCAGGTGGGCATCGAGCTGGCGCACCTTAAGCGTGTGGGCGACCAGATCGACCGGTCAGCCAACCGGTTGGCGATGGCGCTGGTGATCGCGGCGCTCATCATCGGCTCGTCCATCGTGATGACTGTGAAGGGCGGTCCTACGCTGTTCGGCCTGCCCGCGTTTGGCTTCCTGGGGTTCTTCGGTGCGGTGGTGTGTGGCCTGTGGCTGGTGCGCGCCATCTGGCGCAGCAGCCATCACCGCGATGATGACTGAGCGCAGCAGACAGCGGTTCTAAACGACACACGCCGCGCCACCCCACCAGGCAGACAGACGCGGCGTGTGCACACACTCACAGCCAGATGGCAGTCCGTGTTCAGGGCTGCCCAAACCCCAGGCGTTGCAACACCGCCTGGGCAGGCGGTTGGCGCAGCGCGCTGGCAAACGCCTGGGCTGCAGCAGGCGCATCAGCACGCACCGTCAGGCCATAGGCAGCGCCCACCTGTAATGCGGCAGGCAGTTGCACCACACGCAGGCGCGGCACCTCGGCCTGGGCGGCCACGGCGTTGGTGCAGTAGGTCAGAAACACATCAGCCTGGCGCTGGTCCATCACCCAGGCGTAGGTGCCCCGGCCCGCAGGCGGCTTGGGCGAATCCGCACCGCCCGTGAGCTTCAGGGCCTTGGCGTCCAGCTGGGCGTAGGCACCGGGCTGAACCTTGTCGGCCTGGCGGAACAGCGCCCAGGCGTAGTCGCCCGACGGGTCAGCCTTGGGCGTGGACGTGCCCACGCGCACATCGCTGCGCAGCAACGTGGCCAGCAGGGTGTCTGGGGTGGCACTGATCTGCTCGCTGGTCAGCGCACACAGCGCATTGCGCGTGAACACCACGGGCGCCTGCCAGCCACCCCGGGCGGCCAGGCGCTGCGGGTGGTCCGTATCGGCGGAGGCAAAGACCTGTGCAGGCTCGCCCTTTTCGATGCGCTCGCGCAGCAGGCCCGAGGCGCCGAAGGTCAGCGCTACCTTCTGGCCCGTGCGGGCCTCGTGGTCGCGCGCGATCTCGATGAACGCCTCGCGCAGGCTGCCAGCGGCATACACCTGCACAGGGGCCGCATCAACCATGGGCACCTTGGCAGGGCCGGCGGAACAACCGGCCAGGGCCCAGGTCAGACCAGCGGCTGCAGCGGCGAGTGCCGCCTGTGAACGTGTTGCCATGGAGACCGCTCACTGCGTGGCGTTGGGGAAGAACAGCTGCTCGCCGCCGATCTTGTAGCCCGCAATGGCTTGCTGGCCAACGGGCGACACCACCCAGTCCACAAACTTCTGCGCGTCCTGCACCTTCACATGCGGGTGCTTGGCGGGGTTCACGACCATCACGCCGTACTGGTTGAAGAGCTTGGTGTCGCCCTCGACCAGAATGGCCAGGTCCGCGCGGTTCTTGAAATTGAGCCAGGTGCCACGGTCGGCCAGCACGTAGGCGCCGCTCGAAGCTGCGATGTTCAGCGCGGGCCCCATGCCGCAGCCGCATTCCTTGTAGCCGCTGCCCTTGGCGGCCTCGGCACCGGCCAGCTTCCAGTAGCGCAGCTCGGCCGCGTGGGTGCCGCTCTTGTCGCCGCGCGAGATGAAGTTGCCGTTGGTGGCGGCCAGCTTCTGCAGCGCCTGCACGATGTCCTTGCCTTTGGTGCCGGCCGGGTCGTTCTTGGGGCCGATGAGGATGAAGTCGTTGTACATCACGGGGTAACGCTTCACGCCCCAGCCATCGGCCACAAACTTTTCTTCGGCCACCTGGTCGTGCACAAACAGCACGTCGGCGTCACCCCGGCGTGCCATGTCGAGCGCCTGGCCGGTGCCCAGCGCCACCACCTTGATGTCGAGGCCGCTGGACTTCTTGAACTCGGGCAGCAGGTAGCCAAACAGGCCCGACTGCTCGGTGGAGGTGGTGGAAGCCATGGTGATGCTCTGCGCGAATGCAGAACCAGACGCTACCAAAACGATAGCTGCCACCGCTTTGGACACTAGCGCTACTGCGCGAAAAGACCTAAAACTCGTCATACCAGCTCTCCTTTGACAAACAAACGGGCGGCCTCCGGCAAGGGGCCGTTGAAAAAATCGTGCACTGGCAAGTCCGCCACCAGGCGGCCGTGCTCCATGTAGATCACGCGGCTGGCCAGGCGCTTGACCTGCCCCAGGTTGTGGCTGCTGAACACCATGGTCACGGGGTGCGCTGGGCCAGCAGCGCCGTGGCTGGCCGCAAAGTCGGCCATCAGGGCCTCGACCTCGCGCTTGGCGTGGGGGTCGAGGCTGGCGGTGGGCTCATCCAGCAGCAGCACGTCGGGCCGCAGGGCCCACGCGCGGGCCAGCGCCACCCGCTGCTGCTGGCCGCCCGACAGGGTGCGCGCGTTCTGCGCAGCGATGCCCTGCAGGCCCACCCGCTGCAAGGCCGTCAGGGCCAGGGGGCGCGCATCGCGCCAGCGGGTGCCACGCAGCCACAGGGCCAGCGCCACGTTGTTCTGGGCGCTGGTGCGCAGCATGTGCGGGCGCTGGAACAGCATGGCCTGGCGCAGCGATGCATCGCATTGCAGGCCGCCCCCATGCGTATCGGCCAGGCCATGCAGAACACGCAGCAGGGTGCTCTTGCCACTGCCGTTGGCGCCCACCAGCGCCACGCGCTCGCCGGGCGCGATGCGCAGCGTGACCTGGTCGAGCGCCTGCACGCGGCCGTAGCGCACGGTCACCTGGCGCAGATCCACCCAGGGGGTTGGCACAGGCCCGCTCATGCGGCCACTCCCACCGGCGTGCTGGAGGCCGAGCCATCCACCCGCTCGCGCCAGCGCCTCAGCAACGCAATCAGCACATTGAGCGCCAGCACCACGGCCAGCAGGATCATGCCCAGCGCCAGCGCCAGCGGCAGGTCGCCCTTGCTGGTCTCCAGCGCGATGGCGGTGGTCATCACCCGCGTGAAGCCATCGATGTTGCCGCCCACGATCATCACCGCGCCCACCTCGGAGATTGCGCGGCCAAACGATGCCAGCAGCACGGTGAGCAGCGCATAGCGCTCGTCCCAGGCCAGCAGCAGGCTGCGCAGCAGCGGGCCCGCGCCCATGGAGCGCAACTGCTCGCCATGCGCGCGCTCGGCGTCTTCCACCGTCTGGCGCGTGAGCGCGGTGACCACCGGCAGCACCAAGATAGCCTGCGCCAGCACCATGGCCTTGAAGCTGAACAGCCAGCCCAGATAGCCCAGCGGCCCGCTGCGCGACAGCACCAGGTACACCACCAGCCCCACCACCACCGAAGGCACGGCCAGCAAGGTGTTGAGCACGGCCAGCACGGCGCCACGGCCTGCGAAGCGGGCGACGCCCAGCCACGCGCCCAGCACCAGACCCACCCCACAAGCCATCACACAGGCGGTGGCGCTGACAGACAAGGAGCGGCCCACGATGGTCCAGAGGACGGGGTCGGACGAGAGGGTGAGTTCAAGCGCTGTGCTCGCGCTTTCAGTAAGGGTAGACATGCGCCAGGGGATCGGTTTGGGCTATCGTAGGCACCCATCCAATATCCAGCGATATGAACTCCCGTGCATAGGGTCCAACTTCACTACACACTCAGCCGCGACGCGGGCAATGCACTCATCCGCAACCCGCTGCCCGAGCTGCTGCAGGCCGTGGCAGAACGCGGCTCCATCTCGGGCGCCGCGCGCGCGCTGGACCTGTCCTACCGCCATGTCTGGGGTGCCCTCAAGCGCTGGGAAGATCAGCTGGGCGGCGAATTGATCATCTGGGGCAAAGGCCAGTCGGCACAACTGAGCGAGTTCGGCAGCAAGCTGCTGTGGGCCGAGCGCCAGGCCCAGGCGCGCCTGGCGCCGCAGATTGCCGCGCTGCACGCCGACCTGGAGCGCGCGTTCGCCGTGGCCTTCGACCCCAACGCCCACGTGCTCACCCTCTACGCCAGCCATGACGATGCGCTGGCGGCACTGCGTGCCCATGCCGCAACGCAGACGGATGCGGGCGCGCTGCACCTCGACATCCGCTTTACGGGCAGCGTGGACGCGATCCGTGCGCTGAACGAGGGACGTTGCACCCTTGCGGGCTTTCACACCGTGGCCGACGCGGCCGCGCAGTCACTCACGGCGCGCACCTACCAGCCGCTGCTGCAGCCCGGGCTGCACAAGATCATCGGCTTTGCACAGCGCACCCAGGGGCTCATGGTGGCGCCCGGCAACCCACTGGGCCTGCACAGCCTGGCCGATGTCGCCCGCACGGGCGCCCGCTTCATCAACCGCCCGCTGGGCTCGGGCACACGGGTGCTGCTGGACGACCTGCTGGCCCAGGCCGGCATGGACCCAGAGAGCATCGTGGGCTACGCCCTCAATGAACCCTCCCACACCGCCATCGCCCAGGCCGTGGCCGCAGGGGCGGCCGACGTGGGCATGGGCATCGAGCTGGCGGCCCGCGCGCGCGGGCTGGACTTTGTGCCCCTGGTGCACGAGCGCTACCACCTGGCGTGTCTCAAAGCCAGTCTGGACCAGCCCGCCACATTGGCACTGCGCACCCTGCTGCAGACGCCCGAGTGGCTGGCCCACATGGCCACGTTGCCAGGCTACACGGCCTGGCACTGCGGCGAGGTACTGGCCATGAGCACCGTGCTGCCCTGGTGGCAATTCGCGCAAAAAAAACGCACTTCCACGCCTAGGAAGAAACCCTAATTGCTCCACTTTTGATAGCTGAAGAATGAGCATTTGCTGAGGGATAACACCGTCACGCAGCTGTCAGACTCCGCCTACAGTGCTCCGTAGAATCGCGCCGTCGTCAAAGTGTGCCCAGCCCAAGCGCCTACCCGCGCGGGGGCCAGGCATCTCGCACACACAGCCTTTTTATTGGAGACACCATGCAGGCTCTATTGAAGCTATCAAGAGGGATCGACTGGCTTAACACCCAGGTCGGCAAGTACGTGGTCTGGCTGATCCTGGCCTCCACCGTCATCAGCGGCGTGAACGCCGTGGTGCGCAAGGCGTTGAACATCAGCTCCAACGCGTTCCTGGAAGTGCAGTGGTACCTGTTTGCCGCATCTTTTCTGCTGGCCGCTGGCTACACGCTGCTGCAGGGCGAGCACGTCAAGGTCGATGTGATCTCCAGCCGCTTTTCCAAGCGCACGCAGATCTGGATCGACGTGTTTGGCTACATCGTCTTCCTGACGCCGATGTGCCTGGCGGTGCTCTGGTACGGCCTTCCCTTCTTCACGCGTGCCCTGGCCTCGGGTGAAATGTCCAACAACGCCGGCGGCCTGATCCGCTGGCCTGTGTACCTGATGATGCCGCTGGGCTTCGCGCTGCTGTGGCTGCAAGGCATCTCCGAACTCATCAAGCGTCTGGGCTTCCTGCAAGGCCTGATCGAAGACCCCACGGTCAAGAAAGTCGAAAAGACGGCCGAGGAAGAACTGGCTGAATCCATCCGCAACCTGGCCGAAGCCGCCAAGGGCAACGGCAAGAACAAGACCGAGGCCGTCTGAGCGGAGCACACACCATGGAATTTCTCACCCACAATCTCGCCCCCATCATGTTCGCGGGGCTCATCTGCTTCTTGCTGGTGGGCTTCCCGGTCGCCTTCAGCCTGGGCGCCTGCGGGCTTTTCTTCGCCTTCATCGGCATCGAACTGGGCGTATTGCCCGAGGCCCTGCTGCAAGCCGTGCCGCTGCGCATCTTCGGCATCATGCAGAACGACACCCTGCTGGCCATTCCATTCTTCACGCTCATGGGGCTCATATTGGAGCGAAGCGGGATGGCGGAAGACCTGCTGGACACCATCGGTCAGCTGTTCGGCCCTATCCGTGGCGGCCTGGCGCTGGCCGTGATCTTTGTGGGCGCGCTGCTGGCAGCCACCACCGGCGTGGTCGCCGCGTCGGTGATCTCGATGGGCCTGATCTCGCTGCCCATCATGCTGCGTTATGGCTATGACCGCCGACTGGCTGCGGGCGTGATTGCGGCCTCCGGCACGCTGGCGCAGATCATTCCCCCATCGCTGGTGCTCATCATCATTGCCGACCAGATGGGCCGCAGCGTGGGCGATATGTACAAGGGCGCCTTCGTGCCCGGCCTGATGCTCACAGGCTTCTACGCGCTGTACGTCATCCTGCTGGCGATCTTCAAGCCCCAATGGGTGCCCGCCATCCCCCCCGAAGCCCGCACGCTGCGCGACGAGAACGGCAAGAGCGGTGTGACCTCCTTGCTGGTGCTGACCGGCATTTGCGTGGCAGCCTCGGTCTACGTGGCCAAGAACATGCCCGCCCTGCATACCTGGTGGTCGGGCGAGACGGTGGAACGCGTGGCCCTCGACGAAACCATTGTGGTGGCCATGTGCTTTGGTGTGGCCCTGGCCTTCGTGGTCGCCAGCATCAACAAGATCACCCGCCTGGGCCTGCTGTCCAAGGCTGCGGAACGCGTGACGTTCGTGCTGATTCCCCCACTGCTGCTGATCTTCCTGGTGCTGGGCACCATTTTCCTGGGCGTCGCAACCCCCACCGAAGGCGGCGCCATGGGCGCTTTGGGCGCGGGCATCATGGCCATCATCCGTGGCCGGTTGAGCATGTCGCTGCTCAAGCAGGCCGTGACCACCACCACCAAACTGTCGTGCTTTGTGGTGTTCATCCTGGTGGGCGCCACCATGTTCGGCCTGACCTTCCAAGGCGTGGACGGCCCGCTGTGGGTGGAGCACCTACTGACCGGCCTGCCGGGTGGCCAGCTGGGCTTCCTGATCGTCGTGAACATCATGGTGTTCTTCCTGGCGTTCTTCCTGGACTTCTTCGAACTGTCTTTCATCGTCGTGCCTCTGCTGGCCCCCGTGGCCAACAAGCTGGGCATTGACCTGATCTGGTTCGGCGTGCTGCTGGCCGTGAACATGCAGACCTCGTTCATGCACCCTCCGTTCGGCTTTGCGCTGTTCTACCTGCGCAGCGTGGCCCCCGCGAAGGAGTACATGGACAAGATCACCAAGAAGATGATCGCGCCCGTGACCACGCCCCAGATCTACTGGGGGGCCATCCCCTTCCTGATCATCCAGCTGATGATGGTGGGCCTGATCATCGTCTTCCCCGGCATCGTCTCCAGTGGTCTGGACAAGGAACAGGTCTATGACCTGGACAAGGTCCGCATGGAGATGGAAGCCACCATGCCCGACGCAGCCGGAGCCCCAGAGGCCACCGACCCCACCGCAGGCATGGAAGGCGCCAGCTCGGCCCCCGGGGACGCAGCAGCGCCCGCCGCAGACGACCCGCTCAAGGCCCTGCAGGACTCGATGGCCAACGAGAAAAAGTGATTGGATAAACCCACAGGGCTGTTGACCAGCCCGTGACGCAAAAGAAGCCCCGGCAGATATCGTCTGCCGGGGCTTCTTTCATGGGCTTGTCTCGCGCAGCGCGTGCCCGAGTGCAGAGCTGCTAAAGCTGCTAACAGGCGGCTCTGCGCCGCCCTGCAAACCTGAGGAACCCAACCATCGTGATCGACCTGATCCCACAGTACGCAGGCCGCCGCGCACTGAGGTGGGGCGCTCTGCACACCGCTTAACCCACGGGCAAGAGTCCACCAACGGCGCCAGACATCACGGCAGACAGCGGGAAACGATGGCCTCAACCACTCATGCGCCACGTCGGACCTTGCCCGGAGGGATGGTCGTGCGGACGTGCCGATCACAGCAACAGAGGCGACACCTTGAGCCCCAGCCGACCGAACATCGCCGCGTGGCCCGGCAGCGTCTTTTGCCCCGAAGCACCTCGGGAGCGAGCACCCAGCCCCATACCACCAGACGCAAAAAAACCCGCCAGGCGAACCAGGCGGGTTTTCTGATCGGTATGCCCTGCGGCTTGCGCCGCAGCCAGGCAATCAGATCTTCTGGGCGGACATGAAGGTGTCGTAGCGGGCTTCAGCAAAGCGGAACCACAGAATCTGGTCGCGCTGGAATGCACGCATGTCGGCGTAGATCTTCTTCCACTCGGGGCTCTTGGCGTCATTCTCGGCGAACACTTCCATCGAAGCCTTGAACGAAGCGTCCATCACGGCTTGCGAGAAAGGCAGCACCTTGGTCTTGGCAGCCACGAGTTGCTTCAGGGCCGTGGGGTTCAGTGCGTCGTACTTGGCCAGCATGTCCACGTGGGCCACGTTGGTGGCTGCTTCGATGATGGCCTTGTTCTCAGCCGACAGGCCGTCGAACGCCTTCTGGTTGACGAAGAAGTCCACTTCAGGGCCGCCTTCCCACCAGCCGGGGTAGTAGTAGAACGGAGCGACCTTGTTGAAGCCCAGCTTCTGGTCGTCGTACGGACCCACCCACTCGGCGGCGTCCAGCGTGCCCTTTTCGAGGGATTGGTAGATTTCGCCGCCAGGGATGCTCTGGGGCACAGCGCCCAGCTTCTGCATCACTTCACCGATCAGGCCGCCACCCAGGCGCATCTTCATGCCCTTGAAGTCGGCAGGCGACTTGATTTCCTTGCGATACCAGCCACCCATCTGCGTGCCGGTGTTACCACCTGCGAAGCTGATCATGTTGTAGCCGCCGTAGAACTCGTTCATGAGCTTGCGGCCGTTGCCATGCAGCATCCAGGCATTCATCTGGCGGGCATTGAAGCCAAAGGGCACTGCCGAGCCCAGCGCAAAAGCGGGGTTCTTGCCGTAGAAATAGTAAGGCACCGTGTGTGCCATTTCCACGGTGCCTTGTTGCACGCCGTCCACCACGCCGAAGGGAGGCATCAGCTCGCCACCAGCGTGCACGGAGATTTCAAACTTGCCGCCCGACATGGCCTTGACGGCCTTGGAGAACACATCAGCGCCGCCATAGATGGTGTCCAGCGACTTGGGGAAGCTGGAGGCCAGACGCCAACGAATGGCAGCCTGGGCGTGGACGGCGGGCGCAGCGCCTGCAGCCAGCACACCGGCAATGCCGGCGTGCTTGATGATTGAACGACGATCCATGAGGTTCTCTCCGATATATTGATTGCAAAACTTGGCCCGCACGCGTTGTGCACGGCCGGCCAAGGACATGTTTCAGCCGCGACCATTGTAGGAACATGACCCGGCGGACTTTTGCGGGTTTTCCCGCGAAAGTCCCATGCCATTGCCGACCTTCAGGGTTCTGCAAGCATCTGCGCGACAGTGGTGCGGAGCCGCCCCGGCGAGGCGCACCAAACAGGCGAGATGCTGCGCCTGCTGCCCTGTGGACTCAGTCCGCGCTGCCGGACAGAAACCGCGCGGCAATCGATGCGCGGATACCGGTCGCATCGAGCCCTTGCTGCGCCAGCAACTTGGCCGGGTCACCGTGCTCGATAAACACATCGGTCAGGCCGAGCTGCAGCACGGGGCGCACGAGGCCCATGGCGTTGAGCGCCTCGGTCACTGCACTGCCCGCGCCGCCCATGATGGCGCCCTCTTCCACCGTGACGAGGGCGTCGTGGCGCTCGGCCACCTCGCGCAGCAAGGCCTCGTCGATGGGCTTGGCCCAACGCATGTTGACCACGGTGGCATCGATCGCCTCGCCCACTTCCAGCGCGGGATACAGCAAGGTGCCAAAGGCCAGGATGGCAATGCGGGGCGCCTTGCCGTCCGGCTCGCCCTTGCGCTCACGGCGAATCTCGCCTTTGCCGAAGGGCAGGCCATCGAGCGCTGCGAGCGGCGCCACGCCCGCGCCGCTGCCGCGCGGGTAGCGCACGGCCACGGGGTGGTCCTGTTCAAACGCGCTGCTGAGCAGCTGGCGGCATTCGCGCTCGTCGGCGGGGCAGGCCATGCTCATGTTGGGGATGCAGCGCACGAACGGAATGTCGTAGGCACCTGCGTGCGTGGCACCGTCAGCGCCCACCAGGCCCGCGCGGTCCAGGGCAAACACCACGGGCAGGTTTTGCAAGGCCACGTCGTGGATCAACTGGTCGTAGCCACGCTGCAAAAACGTGGAGTAGATGGCCACCACGGGCTTCACACCCTCACAGGCCATGCCCGCAGCGAACGTGACAGCGTGCTGTTCGGCAATGCCCACGTCGTAGTAGCGGTCGGGAAAGCGCTTTTCAAACTCCACCATGCCCGAGCCCTCGCGCATGGCCGGGGTGATGCCCACCAGGCGCGTGTCCTGCGCCGCCATGTCGCACAGCCACTGGCCGAACACCTGGGTGAAGGTCTGCTTGGGGGGCGTGGCGGGCTTGGTCAGGCCCACGCTGGGGTCGAACTTGCCGGGGCCGTGGTAAGCCACAGGGTCGGCCTCGGCCAGCTTGTAGCCCTGGCCCTTCTTGGTGACCACGTGCAGGAACTGCGGGCCCTTCAAGCTCTTGATGTTCTCCAGCGTGGGGATCAGCGAGTCGAGGTCGTGCCCGTCGATGGGGCCGATGTAGTTGAAGCCAAACTTCTCGAACAGCGTGGCGGGCACCACCATGCCCTTGGCCTGCTGCTCGAAACGCTTGGCCAATTCGAGCAGGGGCGGTACGGGGCGCAGCACGGTCTTGCCCACGTTCTTGGCGGCCGCATAGAACTGCCCGCTCATCAGCTGCGCCAGATAGCGGTTGAGGGCGCCCACGGGCGGGCTGATGCTCATGTCGTTGTCGTTGAGCACCACCAGCAGGTTGCAGTCGGCCACGCCCGCGTTGTTGAGTGCCTCGAAAGCCATGCCAGCACTCATCGCGCCGTCGCCGATGATGGCCACCGCGTGGCGGTTGTCGCCCTTGCGCTTGGCAGCCAGCGCCATGCCCAGCGCGGCCGAGATGCTGGTGCTGGAATGCGCCGTGCCAAAGGTGTCGTAGATGCTCTCTGCGCGCTGCGGAAAGCCCGAGATGCCGCCCAGCTGGCGCAAGGTGTGCATGCGGTCGCGGCGACCGGTCAGGATCTTGTGCGGGTAGGTCTGGTGACCCACGTCCCACACCAGGCGGTCTTCCGGGGTGTTGAAGACATGGTGCAGGGCCACGGTCAGCTCTACCGTGCCTAGGTTGGAGCTGAGGTGGCCGCCGGTCTGGGAGACGCTCTGCAGCACGAACTCACGCAGCTCGGTCGCCAGCACCTTGAGGTCCGCGCGCGAGAGCCGGCGCAGGTCCGCCGGGTCATTGATGGTCTGCAGCAGGGGAAAGGGTGTCGTGGACATTGACTATTCTTTTGATAGCTACCAGCGCAATAGATTCAAGCACTAGCAGGCATTTGGACATTGATTGAGTCGCCAGGGACCAGAACGGTGCTCAGTGCGAGCGGCGCACGACCATGTCCGCCAGGGCTGCCAGCGCACGGGTGTCCGGCAAACCACTGCGACCCAGGGCCGCATGCGCCTCGGCCAGCAGCTCCTGCGCGTAAGCCTGCGCACGCTCCAGACCGAGCAACGACACGTAGGTGGGCTTGTCTGCAGCAGCATCCTTGCCCGCCGTTTTCCCCAGAGTGGCAGAGTCGGCCACCACATCCAGGATGTCGTCCACCACCTGGAACGCCAGCCCCATGGCGGCGCCGTAGTCGGACAGTGCCTGGTAGGCCGTGGGCGCTGCATGACCACACAGGGCCCCCATGAGCACGCTGCCCTGGAGCAGCGCGCCAGTCTTGAGGCGGTGCATCTGGCGCAATTGCGCTTCGGTCAGCGCCACGCCCACACTGGCCAGGTCAATCGCCTGGCCACCCGCCATGCCGGCCGAGCCCGCAGCCCGCGCCAGCAGTCTGCACAGGGCCGCCTGCGTGGCGGCGGGGATCAGGGTGTTGTCAGGGGTCAGCAGTTCAAATGCGAAGGCCTGCAGGGCATCACCCGCCAGCAGGGCCTGGGCTTCGCCAAACTGCACATGCACGGTGGGCTTGCCACGGCGCAGCACGTCGTTGTCCATGCAGGGCATGTCGTCGTGGACCAGCGAATAGGCGTGGATCAGCTCGACCGCGCACGCGGCCCGCAGGGCAGCTTCGTCCAGGGCTGCCTGCACCGCCGCGCCCTCAGGTGCAGCGGAATCCGAGGGGCCGCTGCGTGCCGCCTCATACGCAGCCAATACCAGCAGGGGCCGCAGGCGCTTGCCGCCATCCAGCACGGCATAGCGCATGGCGTCCCCCAGCCCCGCCGGGGCGCCATCGCCCACCCACCGGGACAGGGCCTGCTCCACGCGGGCCAGGTGGTTCTGACTCCAGAGATTCGTATCCAGGGGCTGACTCGCCACCGTCGATGGGGTCATTGGCAACGCGCTCATTCCTGGTTCCATGGTTGCAGCAGGCCGTCGTCCAGCACCTTGATCTGGTCCTGCACGGCATCGAGCCGGTGGCGGCAAAACGCCAACAAGGTGGCGCCGCGCTGGTAGCCTGCCAGCATCTGGTCCAGCGGCAGCTGGCCCGATTCGATGCGGGCCACAAGTTGCTCCAGCTCCTCCAGGGCTGCCTCGTAGCTGGCAGGTTCGGCGGGAAGAGCGGGTGTTGCAGGGGCCTTGGGCATGGAGGGGGCGGCAGTGCGCGGATGAAAAACCGATGATTTTAGGCGCAGCGCTGTGGCGCCCGTGTCAGACAGGGGCCGATCCGTGGGGGGCCTCTATTTTTGATGGAACCAGTGTTTTGTATTCACGTAGCGGGGGTGCGGGAATAACCCCACCGCCTATAATCCCATTCCCGTCGAGCCGGCTACCACCCTAGCCGGTTTTCTTTTTCCCGATGCGCCTTCCCGGGCGCACCTCCCGCACTCTCTCTGTGGGGAGTCTTTAGGTCAGGTCACCCATGTCTGATTTAAGTCTTCAACTGCAGCAGGCCGCAAGCCAACTACCAGTTTCGAGCTACTTTGACGATGCGCTGTTCCAGCGCGAGCTGGAGACCATCTTCCAGCGCGGGCCCCGCTATGTGGGGCATCAATTGGCTGTGCCCAACGCGGGCGACTTTTACGCACTGCCCCAGGAGGGCGAGGGCCGCGCCTTGGTGCGCAACGCCCAGGGAGCTATCGAGCTGGTGTCCAACGTGTGCCGCCACCGGCAGGCGGTCATGCTCAAAGGCAAAGGTTCGCTGAACACCCAACAAAAGGGCAGCGCGGGCGGCAACATTGTGTGCCCGCTGCACCGCTGGACGTACAGCCCCAAGGGTGAACTGCTGGGTGCCCCCCATTTCGCGCACGACCCGTGCCTGAACCTGAACAACTACAAGCTGCGCGAGTGGAACGGCCTGCTGTTTGAAGACAACGGCTACGACGTGGCCGCCGACCTGGCCCAGATGGGCCCGCGCGCCGACCTGGACTTTGACGGCTACGTACTCGACCACGTGGAGCTGCACGAGTGCAACTACAACTGGAAGACCTTCATCGAGGTCTATCTGGAGGACTACCACGTCGGCCCCTTCCACCCGGGCCTGGGCAGCTTCGTCACCTGCGACGACCTGCGCTGGGAATTTGGCACGAACTACTCCGTGCAGACCGTGGGCGTGGCCAACCGCCTGGGTAAGGCGGGTAGCCCCGTGTACGAGCGCTGGCACGAAGCCCTGCTGGCCTACCGCGAGGGCAAGCCGCCCAAGCATGGCGCCATCTGGCTCACGCTGTACCCGCACATCATGATCGAGTGGTACCCGCATGTGCTCACGGTGTCCACGCTGCACCCCATCAGCCCGACCAAGACGCTGAACATGGTGGAGTTCTTCTACCCCGAAGAAATCGCCGCGTTCGAGCGCGAGTTCGTCGAAGCACAGAAGGCCGCCTACATGGAGACCTGCATCGAGGACGATGAAATCGGCGAGCGCATGGACGCCGGCCGCAAGGCCCTGCTGGCACGCGGCGACAACGAGGTGGGGCCCTACCAGAGCCCCATGGAAGACGGCATGCAGCACTTCCACGAGTGGTACCGGCAGACCATGGGCAGCGGCACCCTCGACCCTGCCGCAGCAAAACGCTGAATACGGCGGCAAAACCCCGCCAATCTGCAGGCCTACCATGGCCTGCTCTCATTACAATAGCTGCCAGTGCTTAAAAAATAAGCGCTGGCAGCTATTTTCATTTCTGCACCGCTGGTGCAAACCATAGAGATCACAACCCGATGCAAGCCCTTTGGATGGTGTTGGCCGCGTTCCTGTTTGCCAGCATGGGGGTGTGCGTCAAGATCGCCTCGGACTTTTTCAATTCGGCCGAGTTGGTGTGCTACCGGGGGCTGATCGGCATGTTCATCCTGTGGCTGCTGGCACGCTCGCAAAAGGTGACGCTGGCTACGCAATACCCCGGCATGCACGCATGGCGCAGCCTGGTGGGGGTGGCGTCGCTGGGCGCCTGGTTTTATGCCATTGCACACCTGCCGCTGGCCACCGCCATGACCCTCAACTACATGAGCAGTGTGTGGATTGCCGCCTTTCTGGTGGGCGGCACGCTGCTGGCCTGGCGGCCCTCCGCGGCCACGCCCCGGCCGGCCCTGCAGGGGCCGCTGGTACTCACCGTGCTCGCCGGGTTTGTGGGCGTGGTACTGATGCTGCGCCCCAGCCTGGACCAAAACCAGGCCTTCGCCGGGATGATCGGACTCATGTCCGGCCTGTCGGCCGCCTTTGCCTACATGCAGGTGGTGGCGCTGTCGCGCCTGGGTGAGCCCGAGTCGCGCACCGTCTTCTACTTTGCAGTGGGCTCCGCAGTGGCGGGTGGCGTGGCCATGCTGTTCACCGGCATGTCGGACTGGCCGGGCTGGCAAGCGTTGTGGCTGTTGCCCATTGGAGTGCTGGCGGCTGGCGGCCAGCTGTGCATGACGCGCGCCTACGCCAGCGCCAAGACCCAGCGCGGCACGCTGGTGGTGGCCAACCTGCAGTATTCAGGCATCGTGTTTGCCGGCGTCTACAGCGTGGCCCTGTTTGGCGACAAGATTCCACCCATCGGCTGGATCGGCATGGTCCTCATCGTGGGCAGCGGCATTGTGGCCACCATCCTGCGCGCGCGGGCTGCGCCGGGGGCCCCTGCCGAAGAACACTGACCGATACAAAAACCCATGCGCGCTGGCCAGGACACAGCCCTTCGGGATGGCCACAATGGAGGCCTCCCCGTCCTACCGGTTGCTTTGCACCTGATCTGCCGATGACCACCTACACCACGCTCATCTCTGTCCCCGATCTGCAAGCTCTCATCGCCAGCGGTGCACCGCTGATGGTGTTTGACTGCAGCTTCGAACTCATGCAACCGACGGCCGGGGCGCAGCAATACGCGCAGGCCCACATCCCCGGTGCGGTGTACGCCAACCTCGACAACGACCTGAGCGCCAAACATGGCGCGCCCGGAGCCGCCGGCACCTTGACGGCCCAAGAGGCCGATCAACCCGCATCGGGCGGCCGCCACCCGCTGCCCAGCCGCGAGCGTTTTGCCATGTGGCTGTCCAGCGTGGGTTTTGCCAACAACATGCAGGCCGTGGTGTACGACCGCCAGGGCGCCAACTACTGCGGCCGCCTGTGGTGGATGCTCAAGTGGGCGGGCCATGACGCGGTGGCAGTGCTCGACGGCGGGCTGCAGGCCTGGCAGGCCGCCGGCGGTGCAGTTCACAGTGGAGAAGAACCCTCGCACTTCCAGTCCCACTTTGCACTGAACAAACCCTTGCGCCAGCTGGCCACGGCCAGCGATGTCCTGGCCCGCCTGCAGCGCCCCAGCGACCAGGCCGTGATCGACGCCCGCGCAGGTGCCCGCTACCGGGGGGAGGTAGAGCCGCTGGACCCGGTGGCCGGCCACATTCCCGGCGCGCTCAACCGCCCCTTTGCCGAGAACATCGGCGCCGACGGTCGTTTCAAGCCTGCCACCGTGCTGCGCGCTGAGTTCGACGCCTTGCTGGCGGGTCGTGACCCCGCGACCGTGGTGCACCAGTGCGGCAGCGGCGTGAGTGCCGTGCCCAATCTGCTGGCCATGGAGATTGCGGGGCTGGGGCACACCGCCCTGTTTGCAGGCAGCTGGAGCGAATGGTGTTCAGACCCCGCGCGCCCGGTCGAAAAGGGTTGAACAGCGCTGACCGCGGGGCGTAACGGACGCCGCGAGTTGCAAAAGCGCAAAAAAGATGGTTTTGCAGGCGCTATCAAAACCATGAGCAGAATTCAGGAGCCAGTGCCTGCCAATGCAGCAGACGCAGCCCCCTGAAAAGCCAGCCAACGCCTGATCTGCGTGTAGGGCAAATTCCTACACAGCCCACCGCGAAACCAGACGCGCGGCACAGCCAAACCCCGACTTAATTTCTGATTGGGGCGGTTTCACAATCCATTTCAACGGATCACGCAAAACCTGCAGTCAGCAGGCAACGCAAGACCCGGTACTGGAAAAAAGGAAGCCGCCATGACCAACGAACAAATCCTCGCTGAAATCCGCGAAGCCAACCTCACCTACCTGATGCTGGCCCAAACCCTGATCCGTCAGGACAAGGCCGAAGCGGTTTTCCGTCTGGGCATGAACGAAGAGTCTGCCGATATTCTCGCTTCGCTGTCGGCAGCGCAAGTGATGAAACTGGCCTCCCGCAACACGCTACTTTGCAGCTTCCGCGTGGACGACAACCTAGTGTGGAGCTTGCTCACCAACCACTCGGCCAAGAAGGTGGGCAACGACGCCACCAACACCCTGCACGCCAACATCCTGATGGCCAGCCGCGTGTCGGAAGTGCTCTGAAGCATTCGTCTGCCGCCTCGTTCCAGTTTTCACTGAAAGCCAGCCATGTCCTCCACGACCACTGCCGCCAAAGCCCCCGTCAAAAGCGTTCTGAACGAATCCAAGCAGATCGAACGCGCAGCCATGCTGATCCAGATGGGCGCCCGCATGCAGGTGCTGGAGTCCGAGACCACGCTGTCGTATGAACGTCTGATCCGCCTGTACAAGGAGATCGCTGGCAAGTCGCCCTCCAAAGGCCAGCTGCCCTTCTCCACAGACTGGTTCCTGACCTGGCAAGAGAACATCCACAGCTCGCTGTTTTTGAACATCTACGAATACCTGTCCAAGGGCGTGGACCTGGACTCGGTGGAGCTGCTGACCAAGGCCTACCGCCTGTACAACGAACAAGTCGCCACGGCCGAGATCGAGCCCCTGCTGTCCTTCACCCGCGCCTGGCGCTTGGTGAAATTTGTGGACGCCGGCATGCTGACCCGCACCAAGTGCAGCCAGTGCAGCGGCCAGTTCGTGACCGAGCTGTACGAAAACCGCCATTTCACCTGCGGCCTGTGCAACCCACCCGCCCGCGCAGGCAAGAGCAAGACCGCCGGCGCGCTGATGCTGCATTGATGCCTTGGCGTGATCTTTTGAGCCAAAAGCGCTCAATGCGCTAGTGCGTATTGCCGAGATAGCTATCAATTGGATAGCAAACAAAAAAAGGCCCCATTGGGGCCTTCTTGCTTTCCGCTTTCTGCTGTCTGCCGATGGAATGTGGTGCAAGGCAGAGCACCAAACCGTTTCCCATCAACGCCCGGCCAGCAAGGTCCGCACGTTCTCGTCTGCAGGCACCGCGTAGTTGTGTGCCGCAATCACCTGGTTGCCCACCGGGTTCACCAGCTTGAGGCTGATGTACACCACTGAGGCCGACACCGCGTACGTGCCCACCACCACGGCCTGTGCGTTCTGGGCCTGGCTGACCTCCCGCACCTCACGCGATAGCAGCAACTCGCCCTGTTCGCGATGCAGCACTAGGTTGTCACGCAGCTTCACCTCTGTCACACGCAACCCGCGCTGCACCATGCGCCCCGCAATCTGTTCCGAAAAGATGCGCCCCAGCCGCGACGACTCGTTGAGCCGGTCCACATTCACCAAGGTGGCCACCAGCACCGGCTGGCTCGCGTCCAGCGGCGCACTGAGCAGCAAGGCATCCGTCGCCCGCTCGTTGACCTCGATCAGGTCGGTGCGCGACTTGCCGCCCGCACGATCACCGTAGTAGTAGCTGTGGACTGGATTGGTTGAGCAGCCCTGCAATGCCAGGGCCGACACCGCGATCACGCCCAGGCACCACAAGGACCTGAGCTTGCCGAGATGGAAGCGGCGCGTCATGGCGCAACCACCCGCCAGGTTTTGATCGGGGTGGGTGGAGGAGGTGGTGGTGACGGAGGTGGTGGCAACTGCGTCTTGTACAACGGCGAATCATCGGGTTCGACGTAGTAAACGTCTGCCGTGCTCGCCAGATAGCGGTCGCCGCTTTCGAGGGAGGTTGTGATGAGCACCTCTGTGCGCGTCGGCCCGCCTGCGGCAGATCCGTCGATGGCGTATTGCGTGAGGTCCGTCACAGCGCCAAGAGTGGCAACCCCCGCCAGCATGGAGCCAGCCCCCTGGCGGAACAGATACCAGTCTCGCGCCACGCCCACGCCCAGCGCCAGGCGTGTCCACGGCATGGGCCCCCAGGTTTGCACGCGCGCGTTGTGCTGGACCACCTGGGTTTCGAATGTGAGCGTGACTGCCGTCGGTTGCGTGGACAGCACCACCCCGCGATCCAGCAGGCGCGTGATCAGCAGCTTGCGAAAGCCGTTGTTGAAGCTGGTGTCGCCGGGGCTCGGAGCGAGATAGATGGGGTACTCGCCGGCTGGCCAGGCACTGATCTTGCCGGCAATGCGGCCCGCTACGTCGTCGGCCAGCACATCCCAGTGGTGCACGGCGCGCGCTTTCTTCTGGTCGGTGGCCGGGTAGTTGTCGGCACGCGGAACATCCAGCGACGAGCATCCGCCCAGCAACACCGCCAGTGCTGCCGTCGCGAACACGCGCCCACGGAGGGAGTGTTGAGGATTCATGCGCACACGCCCCTTGTCATGTTGTGATGCCGTCCAATTGCATCGCATCATCCTAATGGCCTCGGCAAAGCACCATCGCGGGAACAAAGCCTGTTTTCCGTCGCACTTTGCCAACGCCGCCGGCGATGGGATGGCCACCTACAAAGCCAGTCCCTGGGCTGCCGCACAATCCGCCCATGACTGCGCCCTCTGCCGACATCCACACGCCCCAGCCTCCATCGGCAACGGCTGGCGACGCTCCCCAAGCCTCCGGTGAATCGTTGAGCAGCACGGCTGCGCAAGAAGCGACGGGCACGCCACGTGCCGACGGAGCCGCTGCCATGCCCCCATTGATCGACGTGGATACGGCGGCCGCCCCCATCGCAGCGCCGCAGCAACAGGCCATGGCGGCCCCCCTCATGCTCCACATGCCCGTGGACGTGCGCAACCTGTCGCTCGCGCTGTTGGCACTGTTTGCCAGCGTGGCACTGCTGCACTGGGCCAGTGCGGTGTTCATCCCGATCATGCTGAGCCTGCTGCTGACCATTGCGCTGCGGCCCACCGTGGAGATGATGGCCCGGTGGCATGTGCCGCGGGCGCTGGGTGCGGGGGTGTTGCTAGTGGCCATCGTTGCCGGGCTGGCCAGCACGGCCTGGTCGCTCAGTGACGGGGCGGCGCAACTGGTGGACTCGGTGCCCGTCGCCGCCAAAAAGGTGCGTGACAACCTCAAGGCGCGCGCGGGCGGCAGCAGCCCGCTGGACACCGTGCAGAAGGCGGCCACTCAGATCGAGCAGGCCGCCAACGAAAACAGCGCCGCCAGCACAGCGCCCCGCCGGGGCGTGCAGCGGGTGATCGTGGAGCGCCCACCTTTCAACATCCGCGACTACCTGTGGAGCGGCACCATGGGCCTGATGTCGGCCCTGGGGCAGCTGATGGTGGTGGTGTTTCTGACCTACTTTGCCCTCGCCTCAGGCAACCTGTTTCGCGACAAGCTGCTGCGCATTGCAGGCACCAGCCTGGAGCGGCGCAAGGTCACCATCCACGTGCTGCAGGACATCACGCAGCAGATACAGCGTTATCTGCTGCTGCAGGTGTTCACCAGCGTGCTGGTCGGCCTGGCCACTGGCGTGGCCTATTGGGCCCTGGGCCTGGAGAACGCAGCCGTGTGGGGCGTAGTGGCCGCCGTGCTCAACCTCGCACCCTACATCGGCTCGGCGCTGGTCACGGGCGCATCGGTCCTGGTGGCGTTCCTGCAGTTCGGCACGCTGGACATGGCCATGGCCATTGGTGGCGCTTCGCTGGTCATCCACACCCTGGTCGGCAACCTGCTCACGCCATGGCTCACCAGCCGCACCAGCAGCATGAGCCCCGTGGCCGTGTTCGTCAGCGTGTTGGCATGGGGCTGGCTGTGGGGCCTGTGGGGACTGCTGCTGGGCATCCCGGTGATGATGGCCGTGAAGGCCGTGTGCGACCGGGTGGAGGATCTCAAGGCGGTGGGCGAGTTGCTGGGGGATTGAGAGACGACGCAGCAAGGCCGCCAACGCGGCCTGAGGAACGCGTCGCCACGCCGCCGGGCGATCAGTTCTCGTCCCCGCCCAGTACCGTGTCAGCCCCACATCAAGGCGCTCTGTCGTGACCCAGGTCGACTCATCTATTGTTCTCAATACTGGAACAGTTAGTTTGCGACTGTGTGGTTTTTTCCTGAACACCATCGGCGTACAGTTCATCCCATCGATGAGCCGAACCCGCAAGGCGACTCACCGAACCCGGTTCAGGAATGGTTTTTGACCCGGCTTTTTTGAGACGCTTTTTTAGCTTTTAAGGATTTTCATCATGAACAAGACCGCTCGTTTCCTCTTCGTCGCCGCTGTTGCCGCTTTCGCCGCCTTTGGCGCCCATGCTGATGAAGCCGATGGCTCGCAATTTGCCCTGAAGTTCGACACGAACCGCACCCGCGCTGAAGTGGCTGCAGAAGCTGTTGTCGAAGCCCGCACCCACAACATGGAACCCGCAGGCTCGCGCGTGGTGACCTACAAGTCCACCGCTGACCGCGCTGCCGTGCGTGCCCAGGCTGCCGAAGCTGTGCGCACCGGCCAGATCCCTTCGGGTGAATTCAGCGCCATGTAATTGACGCAGTTGCGGGACTTCCCATGGTGGCGGCACTTTGCATTTGCGGGTGCTGCTGCCATGGGAGGTGTTTTAGACACACGCTCCCGCACTGGCCAAACAAACGGGGCTCCCATTGGGAGCCCTTTTTGTTATGGGTGCGCGTCGCTCAGGCAGCGGTCAGGGTGCGAAGGATCGAACTGCTTTGCGGTCCGATCAGCCCGTATTGCGCAGCCCCGCCGCAATCCCGTTGATGGAGATGTGAATCCCGGTCTGCACCCGCTCGTCGCCCTGCCCTGCGCGCCAGCGGCGCACCAGCTCGACCTGCAAGTGGTGCAGCGGATCGATGTAGGGGAAACGGTGCTTGATGGACCGCGCCAGCGCCGTGTTGTGCGTCAGGCGCTGCTTGTCGCCCGTGATGCGGGTGAGCGCATCGGCCGTGCGGTGCCACTCGGCCTCGATGCTGGTGAACACCTTTTTGCGCAAGCGGGCGTCGGTGACGAGTTCGCTGTAGCGCGAGGCCAGGGCCAGATCGCTCTTGGCCAGCACCATGTCCATGTTGGACAGCAGGGTGCGGAAGAACGGCCACTGCCGGTACATCTTCTGCAGCAGCGCCAGCTGCGCCTTGGGGTCCTTGCCCTCGGCGTTCACAAACGCATCCACCGCAGAGCCGAAGCCGAACCAGCCGGGCAGCGTGAGGCGGCACTGGCCCCAGCTGAAGCCCCAGGGGATGGCGCGCAGGTCTTCGATCTTCTGGCTGGCCTTGCGGCTGGCGGGGCGCGAGCCGATGTTCAGCTCCGCGATCTCGCGGATCGGCGTGGAGTTGAAGAAGTAATCGGTAAAACCCGGGGTCTCGTACACCAGCGCGCGGTAGCTGCCCATGCTGGCCAGCGAGAGCTGTGCGGCTGCATCCAGAAAAGCCTTGGTCGCTGGCTTGGTGGGCTGCAGCAGCGTGGCCTCCAGCGTGGCAGCCACCAGGGTCTCCAGGTTGCGTCGGCCGATCTCTGGGTTGGCGTACTTCGATGCGATGACTTCGCCCTGCTCGGTCAGGCGGATCTGGCCGCGCACGGTGCCGGGCGGCTGCGCCAGGATGGCCTGGTAGCTCGGGCCGCCGCCCCGGCCCACGGTGCCGCCCCGGCCGTGGAACATGCGCAGCTGGATGCCGTGGCTGGTGGCGAGTTCGTCGAAGAGTTCGACGAGAGCGATCTCGGCGCGGTACAGCTCCCAGTTGCTGGTGAAGATGCCGCCGTCCTTGTTGCTGTCGCTGTAGCCGAGCATGATGTCCTGCTCGCCCCCGCTGCGCTGCACCAGCGCGGCCACGCCAGGCAGGCTGTAGAACTCGCGCATGATGGGCGCGGCGTTGCGCAGGTCTTCGATGGTCTCGAACAGCGGCACCACGATGAGATGGTTCTTCGATTCGGCATCGAGCGTGCCGTTCATCAGGCCCACTTCCTTCTGCAGCAGCAGCACTTCCAGCAGGTCGCTCACCGTTTCGGTGTGGCTGATGATGTAGTGGCGAATGGCCTCGTGGCCGAAGCGCTCGCGCATCACGCGGGCGGTTTCAAAGATGGCCAGCTCGCCCAGGGCGTGGGCGGAATACTCGGCACCCACCACACGCAGCGGACGCGCGTCGTTCAGCAACTTGATCAGTAGCGCGCGCTTGGCGGCTTCTTGCAGGCCCGCGTAATGGGGCTCGATGCGCGCCTTGGCCAGCAGTTCGGCCACCACTTCTTCGTGTTTGTCGGAGCTTTGGCGCAGGTCCACCGTGGCCAGGTGAAAGCCAAACACCTGCACGGCGCGGATCAGCGGGTGCAGGCGCTCGGCGGCCAGGGCCTGACCATGGTGCGACTGGAGCGAAGCCTCGATCACGCGCAGGTCGGCCAGGAACTCTTCGGCACTGGCGTAGGCGTTTTGGGGCACCACGGCGTGGCGCGCGGCCTCACCTCCTGTCAGATCCTTCAGCGAGGCAGCCAAGCGCGCATAGATACCCGTGAGCGCACGGCGGTAGGGTTCGTCCACCCGGTGTTCATTGGTGTCGGGCGAGCGCAGGGCCAGGGCTTCCATCTCGGCCGACACCTGCACCAGGCGCGCCGACAGCGACAACTCGCCCCCCAGGTAGTGCACCTCGGTCAGGTAGTGGCGCAGGGCCACCTCGGCCTGACGGCCCAGGGCGTATTGGAGGGTCTGCGCGGTGACGTTGGGGTTGCCGTCGCGGTCGCCGCCAATCCACTGGCCCATGCGCAAAAAGCTGTGCACGGGGTACTGGCCCAGTTCGTTCTCCAGGTCGGCATAGATCTTGGGGATCTCGCGCAGGAAGGTGGCTTCGTAATAGGAGAGCGCGTTCTCGATCTCGTCGGCCACCGTGAGCTTGCTGTAGCGCAGCAGGCGCGTTTGCCACAGCTGGGCCACGCGGGCACGCAGCAGGGCTTCGTTGGCGGCCAGTTCGCGCGGGGTCAGCGCGTCCTTGGCGCTGTTGTAGAGCTGGGCGCGCACCTGGATGTCGTCGCGCGTGGCGAGCAGTTGAGCAATGTCGCGCTCCGCGTCCAGGATGCTCTTGCGCTGCACTTCGGTGGGGTGGGCGGTGAGTACCGGCGCCACGTAGCTGCCCGCGAGGGTCTGCGAAATCGTCTTGGGCGCGATGCCGGCCCAGCGCAGACGCGACAGGGCGACTTCGATGCTGCCCTCTTGCGTGTCGCCCGCACGCTCGTGCACGGCGCGGCGACGGATGTGGTGGCGGTCTTCGGCCAGGTTGGCCAGGTGGCTGAAATAGGTGAAGGCGCGGATCACGCTCACCGTCTGGTCGCCCGACAGGGACTTGAGCAGCTTCTTGAGCGCGCGGTCGGCCTCCTGGTCGGCGTCGCGGCGGAAGGCCACCGAGAGCTTGCGCACCTGCTCTACCAGCTCGTAGGCCTCCACGCCCTCCTGTTCACGGATCACATCGCCCAGAATGCGGCCCAGCAGGCGGATATCGTCAATCAGGGGCTGGTCCTTGTCGGATCGTTTCATGCAGGAGTCTCCGGGATGGGTGGGATGGCCTGGCGCCGAAAGCCCGCAGGGCCGCAGGCCGCACCAGCCCCAGTGCGGGCGCATGCTAGCATCCTGGGCCCCTGAATAATTACAAACAGGTTACGAACTTGAGCCCCTCCCAAACGCCCACTATCGTCATCGCCACCCGCGAAAGCCGCCTGGCGCTGTGGCAGGCCGAACACGTAAAAGCACTGCTCGAAGCCCGTGGCCACAGCGTGCAACTGCTGGGCATGACCACCAAGGGCGACCAGATCCTGGACAAGTCCCTCAGCAAGGTCGGCGGCAAGGGCCTGTTTGTGAAAGAGCTGGAAGTGGCACTCGAAGAAGGCCGTGCCCACATCGCCGTACATTCGCTCAAGGACGTTCCCATGGAGCTGCCCGAGGGCTTTTCCCTGGCCTGCGTGATGGAGCGCGAAGACCCGCGCGACGCTTTTGTCTCGCCCCACTACGAGAGCCTGGACGCCCTGCCGCAGGGCGCCGTGGTGGGCACATCGAGCCTGCGCCGGCAGGTGCTGCTGCAAGCGCTGCGGCCCGACCTGAAGATTGAACCCTTGCGGGGCAACCTCGACACCCGCCTGCGCAAGCTGGACGAAGGCCAGTACGACGCCATCGTGCTGGCCGCCGCAGGCCTCAAGCGCCTGGGGCTTGAGGCTCGCATCCGCGCCACGTTTGCCCCCAGCGCCATGCTGCCTGCCGCAGGCCAGGGCGCATTGGGCATCGAGGTGCGCAGTGACCGGCAGGATCTGATCGACGCGCTGGCGCCGTTGGCCCACCAAGCCACCTGGCTCACCGTGGCCGCCGAACGGGCCGTGAGCCGCGCCATGGGCGGCAGCTGCTCGATGCCGCTGGCCGCACACGGCACGTTCACCCAGGACGTGCTGCAGCTGGACGCCGCCTGGGGCGAGCCCGAAGACAAGACCCCCTTGGTGCGCGCACAGGCCAGCGCGCCTGTCACCACGCTGGCGCAAGCCGAAGCACTGGGCGACGCAATTGCCCAGCGCCTGCGCGCAGGCGGTGCCCGGGGCGTGGCACCGGCCTGACATGGCCGCAGCAGCCCCCCGGGTGATCGTCACGCGGCCCGACCGCGAAGCCGCCCACTGGGTGGAGCAGCTGGGCGCCCACGGCATTCAGGCGGTGGCGCTGCCCCTGATTGCGATAGGCCCCTGCACCGACGCTGCCGCGTTGCGGGCCCTGGACGCCGCCCGCGCCAATCCCAGTGCTTACCGCGCCCTCATGTTTGTCAGTGGCAACGCCGTGGTGCACTTTTTTGATCAAAATCGCCCTGATGCGCCGGATTTTCATGCCTTTGTAGCTACAAAAACAAGAGCATGGGCACCCGGCCCCGGCACGGCCCGCGCGCTGGAGCAGGTGGGCGTTCCGCGCAGCGCCATCGATGGGCCCGCGCCCGACGCCCCGCAGTTCGACTCCGAAGCCCTGTGGCAACAGGTGGCCCCCCAGGTGCGGCCCGGCGACCGCGTGCTGATCGTGCGGGGGCGCTCGGCCACGCCGCAAGGTGCGCACGAATCCCCCCAGGGCAATGGCCGTGACTGGCTGGCCCAGCAGATCGAGGCACGGGGCGGCCAGGTGGAGTTTGTGGTGGCCTACCAACGCGGCGCACCCCACTTTGCGGCGCACGAGGTGGCGCTGGCGCAACAGGCCGCGCGCGATGGTTCGACATGGCTGCTCAGCAGCTCCGAGGCGGTGGCCCACCTGGCCCAGGCCCTGCCGGGCCAGCACTGGGGCGCCGCCCAGGCTCTAGCCACTCACCCGCGCATCGCCGAAGCGGCCCGTACAGCGGGCTTTGGGACGGTGAGGGAATGCCGTCCAGCACTGGAAGACGTGGTGGCCTCGATAGAATCGGGCGCATGAGTTCTGCGTCCCCTCACGATCTACCGCCCACACCCCCAGCAGCCCCTGTGGCCGCCGCCGTGAGCGCGCCAGCCGTGAGCCCCGCCCCCTCTCCTGCCGCGCCCGCTGCCGCCACTGGCAGAGGTGGCGCCACGACCTTGCTGGTGGGTGCCGTGGCGGTGGCCGCGCTGGTCAGCAGCGGCCTGCTGTGGCAAAAGCTCAGCGCCATCCAGGAGCAGCTGGCCCGGCAATCTGCCGACTCAGGGGCCTTGGCCATCGAGGCCCGCACCATGGCCCGCCAGGCCGAAGAGCAGGTGCGCGACACGGCCGCGCGCCTGTCGGTGGCCGAAGCTCGCGTGAGCGAGGTGGCCTTGCAGCGCAGCCAGCTCGAAGAACTCATGCAAAGCCTGTCGCGCTCGCGCGACGAAAACCTGGTGGTGGACATTGAATCGGCCATCCGGCTGGCGCAACAGCAGGCCCAGCTCACGGGCAGCCTGGAGCCCCTGGTGGCCGCGCTCAAGAGCGCCAACCAGCGCATCGAGCGCTCCGCCCAACCCCGCCTGGCCCCGGTGCAGCGTGCCATCGGCCGCGACCTGGACCGCCTGACCCGTGCCACTGTGACGGACACCGCTGGCCTGCTGGCCCGCCTGGACGACCTGGTGCGCCAGGTGGACGACCTGCCCGTGCTCAATGCCGTGGCCCAGGCCGCCTCGACCAAGCGCCTGTCCACCGGCCCCGCAGCGCCTGGCAGTGCCCCCGCCCCCACCGACGGCCTGGCCTGGTGGCAGGCGGCCCTGCAGCGCAGTTGGGAGGTGGTGCGCGACGAAGCCCGTAGCCTCGTGCGCGTGAGCCGCATCGACCAGCCCGAGGCCATCTTGCTGGCCCCCGAGCAGACCTTCTTCCTGCGGGAGAACCTCAAGTTCAAGCTACTCAATGCGCGCCTGGGCATCCTGGCCCGCCAGTTCGAGTCGGCCCGCGCCGATTTGGCAGCAGCCACCGCCGCGCTCAACAAGTATTTCGACCCCGCTTCGCGCCGCACGCAGAACGTGGCCTCCATCCTGCAGCAGGCACAGGCCAGCATGAAGGCGGCCGAGCTGCCGCGCCTGGACGAAACCCTGGCTGCACTGGCCACTGCAGCCGCCGGGCGTTGACGATATGCGTGCTGCACTTTGGCTTTTGGCGCTGTTTGGTGTGGCTGTGGCTGCCGCACTGTTTGCGGGCAACAACCAGGGCACCGTCACCCTGTACTGGCCGCCGTACCGCATCGACCTGTCGCTCAACATGGTGGTGCTGCTGCTGGTGGGTGGCTTTGTCACCGTTTATGCGGCGCTGCGCGCGCTGGCCGCACTGCTGGAGCTGCCGCACCAGGCCCGCCGCTGGCGTGTGCAGCAAAAAGAGCGTGCCATGCACGGCGCGCTGCTCGATGCGTTGACCCATATGCTGGGCGGCCGGTTCATCCGCTCGCGCAAGTCCGCCGTGGCAGCCCTGTCACAAGAACACGCCCTGGAGGCCAGCGGCGAAGCCGTGCCCCACGGCAAGCAGCTGCGGGCCCTGGCCCACATGATTGCCGCGGAGGCCTCGCACGCCCTGCAGGACCGCACCACGCGCGAAAGCCACCTGCAGGACGCGCTGCAGGAAGCCCCCATGCGCGGCTCCATCAACGAGCAGGAAATGCACGAAGGCGCCCAGATGCGCGCTGCCCGCTGGTCGCTGGACGACCGTGACGCCAGCGCCGCCCTCGACCGGTTGGCGGCGCTGCCCCAGGGCGCGGCGCGCCGTACGTTGGCGCTGCGCATCAAGCTCAAGGCCACCCGGCTGGCCCGCCAGACGCAAGAGGCGCTGGACACCGCGCGCCTACTGGGCAAGCACCGCGCTTTCTCGCCCAATGCGGCGCAGAGCATCGTGCGCGGCCTGGCCACCGAACTCATCAACAGCGCCCACGACACTGCCCAGTTGCAGCAGACCTGGCTGTTGCTGGAAGCCAGCGAGCGCAACATGCCCGAGCTGGCCATCCACGCCGCCGAGCGGCTGGCCAGGCTGGGCGGCGATGCCACCCAGGTGCGTGCGTGGCTGCTGCCCGTGTGGGAACGCATGGTGGACCTGCCCGACGCCCTGGCCGAGCAACACGCCCTCAAGCTGGTGCGTGCGCTGGAGGCGGGGCTGGACGCGCTCGACGGCCCCTGGCTGGCCCGCATCGAGTCGGCCCAGCAAGCCAATCCACGCGACGCCCGCCTGCAGTACCTGGCAGGCATGGCCTGCCTCAAGCGCCAGCTGTGGGGCAAGGCCCAGCAGTTGCTGACCCAGGCCACCCAGCAGCTGACCGATCCCCAGCTGCGCGCCAGCGCCTGGCGCCATCTGGCTGAACTGGCCGAGCAGCGGGGCGACGACATCGCCGCCGCCAGTGCCTGGAAGCAGGCCGCACAGGCCCGCTAACCCGGGCTGGGAGAGGGCGCTGTGGCGCCGGCGCCCACGGCACCGCCCATGCTGCATGGCGGTCACGGCATGTCATGCAGCCATATCCCTGCTCGCCACGCGGGTGCATCGATGCACCCAGCCGTGCCTTGCCAGTGCCCGCCCCGGCGCGGCAGAAATTGCACAGCATTGGGGAACTTTGAGCGCTCAAGACCTATCGATTCAATAAATTTGAATTGAGGCATCAATCTGCCTGAAGCAGACAGTGGGCAGCGCTTTCTACACTGGCCCATGACCCCGCCGTTGTGCCGCCGAGTCCAGCGGCCGTTGCAGCCTTTGATCACCTTCCTTTTTTGCACTGACCTCCAGATTCGCTGATGACAGCCACTGCCACCACGACCCTCGCCGCCCGACGCCGCTACACGCGCACCGCCATGCTGTTGCACTGGGTGCTGGGCCTGGCGCTGATCGCTCTGTTTGGCGTCGGCGTGTACATGGCCGACCTGCCCTTTTCGCCCCAACGCCTGAAGCTCTACAACTGGCACAAATGGGCCGGCGTGACGATCCTGGTGCTCTCGGCGCTGCGTCTGTTGTGGCGCGCCACACACCGCCCCCCGGCGCTGCCGGGCGCGGTCGAGAAGTCCATGCCTGGCTGGCAAAAGCTGGCGCACCACGGCACCCACCATCTGCTGTATGGGTTGTTCTTTGCCGTGCCACTGATCGGCTGGGCCTACAGCTCGGCGGCGGGGTTCCCCATCGTGTTCCTGGGCCTGTGGCAACTGCCCGACTTCGTGCCCGTCAGCAAGGACCTGGCCGAAGCCATCAAGCCCTGGCACCAGTACACGGCATTTGCGCTGGCAGCGCTGGCGGTGCTGCACATCGCAGCAGCACTCAAGCACCAGTGGATAGACCGCGACGGCCTGCTCTCGCGCATGCTGCCCTGGAAATAAAACGCGTCCTTGTCGCCTGCGACGCGTTCATCCGAACCGCTGCTACAGCCTTTACCTTCTGAGTTTGAACGGAGTTTCTGCATGAACGTGTCTTCTACCTTCTCCCACATCGTGCTGGGCGCCGCCCTTGCGATGGGCGCGCAGGCCGCACTGGCCCAGCAGCAGTTGGTGCCCGCCCAGAGCGAGGTGCAGTTCACCGCCCGCCAGATGGGCGTGCCGCTGGAAGGCCACTTCAAGAAATTCAGCGCCCAGGTGGCGTTTGACCCGGCCAAGCTGGCCACCAGCAAGATCGCTTTCACGGTGGACACCGGCAGTGCCACGCTGGGCTCGCGCGAGACCGATGCCGAGCTGCCCAAGCCCGCATGGTTCAACGTGCCCAAGTTCCCGCAGGCCCAGTTTGTGTCGTCCAGCATCAAGGCGCTGGGCGGCGGCAAGTTTGAAGTGGCGGGCGCGCTCACCATCAAGGGCAACAGCCAGAACGTCGTGGTGCCCGTGACGCTCACCCAGGCCGGCCCCACCACCACGGCCACGGGTGCACTGCCCATCAAGCGGCTGGCCTTCAAGATCGGCGAAAACGAGTGGGCCGACACCTCCATGGTGGCCGACGACGTGCAGGTCAAGTTCAAGCTCGCGCTGACCGGCGTCGGCAAGCTCTGAGCCCCGCTGGACCGCCACCCCACCCGGAGCCCTCGACCAGCTTTCGCGGCACGCGGGCGTGACCCCCGGTGCCGCCCCCCCCTTTTCCCTTGTCCTTTCATTTTTGATCCTTCAGGAGTTCCCATGCGCAAGTCCCTCTTCGCCCTGGCTGCCGCCGCCACCCTGTTCGCTGGCGCCGCCCAGGCACAATCGGCCAACTACGCCATCGATCCGACGCACACCTTTGCTGCGTTCGAGATCAGCCACTTTGGGGCAGCCGTGAACCGTGGCCGCTTCGACAAGAAGGAAGGTACCGTTCAGCTCGACAAGGCCGGCAAGTCGGGCAAGGCCGAGATCACGTTCGACGTGACCTCGGTGAACACGGGCACCCCCGCGTTTGACAAGCACCTGCAAAGTGCCGACCTGTTCGACGCAGCCAAACACCCCACGATGAAATTCGTGTCCAGCAAGTTCGTGTTCAACGGCGACAAGGTGGCCAGCGTGGAAGGCCAGCTCACGCTGCTGGGCAAGACCGGCCCCCTGACCCTGAAGGCCAACCAGTTCAACTGCTACGAAAGCCCCATGCTCAAGCGCGAAGTGTGCGGCGGCGACTTTGAAGCCACCATCGACCGCACCCAATGGGGCATGAACTACGGCGTGGAATGGGGCTTCCCCAAGAACGTGCGCCTGGTGGTGCAGATCGAAGCCGTGAAGCAGTAAAGCAGGCCGTGGGGTAGCGGCGCGGCCTTGCGCCGCCCCGCCGCCCGCTCTTTGCGACCAGCCACCCGTGCGCCATGCGCCGGGTGGCTTTTTCTTTGGCCCTGCGTGTTTCCGTCACTTTGTCGGGCAAAAAAAATTAACTTAACGTAAATCAATTACGAATAGTAGAATTGCGCTCACCGATTTGAGGAGACTCCGCATGAACGCCGTTCTGAACCCGACCGACCTGGCCAGCCTGCCCGCACCCGCCGCCATCCAGCAGTTGCACCACTACGCCTACAAGGCCCGCGATGCCGAGGAAACGCGCCAGTTCTATGAAGACGTCCTGGGCCTGCCGCTGTACCACATCATCCAGAGCGACTACGTGCCCAGCACCGGCGAGTACTGCCCCTACACCCACTTCTTCTTTCGCCTGCAGGACGGCTCTTTCATCGCCTTTTTCGACCTGGGCGACGACGTGAAGGCCGAGCCCTCGCCCAACACCCCCCTGTGGGTCAACCACATTGCGTTCCGCGTGAACACCGTGCAGGAGCTGGAGAACACCAAGCGCCGCCTGGAAGCGCACGGCGTGGAAGTGCTGGGTGTGACGGACCACCACATCTTCAAGAGCATCTATTTCTTCGACCCCAACGGCATCCGCCTGGAGCTGTCGGCCCAGCTGGCCAACGACGAGCAAATGGAAAAAGACAGCACCGTGGCCCACGCCCGCCTGCGCGAGTGGACGGCGCGCAAGGAGCAATGGCGCAAGGAACGCGCCGAAGGCAAGGTGGCAGCGCCGCTCAAGCCCCAGCAGAACGACCGGCCGGAGTTTGTGCGCAAGTAAGCCGACCTGGCCCAGGCCTCCACGGTCCAAGGGGCTGGCTGCGCTGGACAGGGTGCGCAGCCCCGTCAAACGACCCTCCCACCGCTTTGCGATGGGGTTTTGGGCCCTACAGCGCTGAAGCGCCACATCCCATTGCCCGAGCAGCTATACAAAAGATAGCAATTATCCCGCTGCCTGTTGCTGCACCCGCATGATTTGGTGGCGCTGCCAGTAGTGGCTGACCACGGCATTGAACTGGTCCTTGTCCTTCTTGAGGCCGGGCAGCTTGATCTTGCTGGTCTTGGCGCCCAGGCCCAGGGCGTTCTTCTCGGGGTGGGTCACGATCAGCGCGTTGCCAAAGCTGCTTTCCTTGAACTGCAGCGCCTTGACGGCATCCCAGAACACCGTGGTCTCATCCGCCGAAGTGCGGATGCCTTCGATGCTCACCTCCACCGTCTGGCTGCCCTTGAGGGCAAACACCACGGGCGGAAAGTACTGCAGCACCAGGGCCCGCTCCTGGTCGTTGGCGGGCTCGTAGCGGTAGGCCAGGCTGCGTTCGTGGTCTTGCGCAAACTGCTGTTCGTAGGCGCTCCACAGCCGCTGCTCGATGGCGTCGGCGGTCAGGATCTCCTGCACCCAGGTGGTGGCGGGCAAGCGCACGGCGATCGCGCCGTAGTCGCGCTCTTTCAGGGCCATGCCTACGTTGCGCAGGCGCTCGGGCATGGCGGGGTGTGAGTCGAAAGGGTGCGGCACGTTGGCCGTCTTCATCGCGTCCACAAAGTCGGGCGATGCTGCGTACGGCGCCAGGCCCTGGGCCACAAAACTCGCAATGCCCAGCGTGTTGTTGTCGTGCCGCTCGTTGCGGCCAAACAGTTCATCCTCGATGCGGTAGCGGTACTGAGCGTAGGCGGCAATCTTGACCAGCGACTGTGCAAGCGCCGCCGGGCTCACCAGCTTGGCCGCCAGGCGGTCGGCCTTGAACTCGCGCTCGCGGCTGTCGCTGGCCAGGGCGATTTCGAAGATGGTGCGGTACAGGTCCAGCAGCGGCGACGCCATGGCCGACAGCCCGCCGGTGCGGATGGCGTGGCGGTAGTGGTCAAACTGCACCAGCTTGGGCCCCAGCTGCGCGCTGCGCCGCGTGTCGCCCCCGCGCAGGTGGGCCAGTTCATGGCCCAGCACGGCGTCGGCCTCGGTCTGGTCCAGAATGCGCAGCAGCGGCAGGCTCACAAACAGCGTGCGGCCCGTGAGGGCTTGCTGGCCCACGGTGATCGGGGCCTCAGTCACAAAGAAGTTGGCATCGATGCCAGCCACGATGTGCCGGGGCGGCTCTGTCTTCAGGCGCTGCGCTAGGTGACGAATGCGCTGCCACAGCAGCGGCGCATCGGCCTCGGCCACCAGCTCGCCCACCACCTGGTTGCTGGACTGCACGCGCTTGAAGATGCCCGCCACTGCCACCAGCACCCCGGCCCCCACGGCGAAGCCTACAAACAGCACCAACTTGGGCGAGTACTTGTGGAAGAAAAACGCGGTGACCCAGAACGACAGCCACACCGCCATCGTCCCTTGCACCACCAGCGCCGTGGCACTGGCCCAGGACGTCAGGCGCCAGCCCGCCACAAAGCTCGCGTACTGCAGCTTGCGGTCGGCAAACGCCAGCGCCCCCAGCCCCAGCACCGCCAATAGCAGCGCCGCGCTGGCCACCAACGTCCACAGCGACAGCTTGCGCGCCATGTGGAACTGCCAGACATCGGAGAAGGTGTCGCACAGCGCCTCGCGGTATTCGCGGGCATCGGGGTCTGCATTGCTGCAAATGGTGGACGGCGGGTTGCTGCGGTAATAGTCCTTGCGCGCCTGCTTCTCGTCGGCGGGCAGGCCTTTTTCGGCATCGATGCGCTGGCTGATGCCAGCCACAAAACGGGCGTCCTGGTCGGTCTGGACATGGCGGGTGAACACATAAGTCACCGCAGGCACCAGGAACAGCGCCAGCAGCGCATAGGCAAAGACCTTGACCAGGCCCAGGCGCCAGGCAGATTGAAACGTCATAGGTTCGGATGGTTGTGACGGCCTGGCTCCGTGGCGCCGGAGGGCTGAACACCCCCGCAGGCCACCGCACCAGTCCTTGTTCTAAATCGTGATCCTTAGAGCGGCTAACAAAACTCAGCGAAGCGGCCCTGGCTAGGCGTTTCGCCGCAGGCAGTACAAGTACTACGACAAGGCGAGACAACGACGCCAGGGGAGTTTTGTTAGCCGCTCTCAGAGCCTGGTCCGCGTTGCCGCGCCCTCCTCGCTCTGTGGGGCGGAATTATCAGGACGCATTCACCCGCGCACCCAGTCACAAGGTAACCATTGGAAAGAATCGGCCGACAGACGGTGCGCCGCCCCCGAACGGGCGAAGGCCCTGCAGGGCCAGCGCCGGGGTGGCGGTCCCTTAAAATGTGCGGTTCACCCTCTTGTTCGTCGGAGCGCTCCCTGCGGCTGCTCCGCCCCACGGCCCCCACTGCCACACCCCACTGCCAGACCCATGAGCACGCCCCAACCACAACCCGGCCTCGAAAGCCTGTCCAAGTCGTTTGAACCTGCTGCACTGGAAGCCCACTGGGGCCCCGAATGGGAAAAGCGCGGCTATGGCACCGCAGGCCACCGTGGCACGGGCCAGCCCCAGGCGGGCGAGCCCGCCTTTTCCATCCAGCTGCCGCCGCCCAACGTAACGGGCACGCTGCACATGGGCCATGCGTTTAACCAGACGATCATGGACAGCCTCACGCGCTACCACCGCATGCGTGGCTTCAACACCGTGTGGGTCCCGGGCACCGACCATGCGGGCATCGCCACGCAGATCGTGGTGGAGCGCCAGTTGCAAGAGCAAGGCATCAGCCGCTACGACATGGGCCCCACCCCGCCCGAGGCGCGCAAGAACTTTGTGAGCAAGGTGTGGGAGTGGAAGGAAAAGTCCGGCAACACCATCACCACCCAGATGCGCCGCATGGGCGACAGCGTGGACTGGAGCCGCGAATACTTCACCATGGACGACAAGCTCAGCGCCGTGGTGACCGACACCTTCGTGAAGCTGTACGAGCAGGGCCTGATCTACCGCGGCAAGCGCCTGGTGAACTGGGACCCGAAGCTGCAGTCCGCCGTGTCCGACCTGGAAGTCGAGAGCGAAGAGAAAGATGGATCTCTCTGGCACATCGCCTACCCGCTGGCCGATGGCTCGGGCAGCCTCACGGTGGCCACGACCCGGCCTGAGACCATGCTGGGCGACGTGGCGCTGATGGTGCACCCCGAGGACGCGCGCTACACGCACCTCATCGGCAAGATGGTCAACCTGCCGCTGTGCGACCGCCAGATCCCGGTGATCGCCGACGAGTACGTGGACAAGGAATTCGGCACGGGCGTGGTCAAGGTCACGCCTGCGCACGATCAGAACGACTACGCCGTGGGCCAGCGCCACAAGCTGCCGATGATCGTGGTGCTGACGCTGCAAGCCACCATCAACGAGAACGCGCCCGCCAAGTACCAGGGCCTGGACCGCTTCGTGGCCCGCAAGGCCGTGGTGGCTGATCTCGAAGCCATCGGCGCGCTGGTCGAGGTGAAGAAGCACAAGCTCATGGTGCCGATCTGCACCCGCACCGGCCAAGTCATCGAGCCCATGCTGACCGACCAGTGGTTCGTGGCCATGAGCAAGGTCAGCGACCAGGACCCCACCGGCAAGAGCATTGCGCAAAAGGCCATCGACGCCGTGGCCAGCGGCGAGGTGACCTTTGTGCCCGAGAACTGGGTGAACACCTACAACCAGTGGATGAACAACATCCAGGATTGGTGCATCAGCCGCCAGCTGTGGTGGGGCCACCAGATCCCGGCCTGGTACGACGAAGACGGCAACGTGATCGTGGCCCGCACCGAAGCCGAAGCGCAGGCCAAGGCCCCGGGCAAGCAGCTGCGCCGCGACGAGGACGTGCTCGACACCTGGTACTCGTCCGCGCTCGTGCCCTTCAGCACCATGGGCTGGCCTGAACAAGGCACCGCCGAGACCGACGACTTCAACCTGTACCTGCCCAGCACCGTGCTGGTCACGGGCTACGACATCATCTTCTTCTGGGTCGCCCGGATGATCATGATGACCACGCACTTCACGGGCCGCGTGCCGTTCAAGCACGTGTACATCCACGGCCTGGTGCGCGACGCGCAGGGCAAGAAGATGTCCAAGTCCGAGGGCAACGTGCTCGACCCGGTGGACCTGATCGACGGCATCGCGCTGGAGCCCCTGCTCGACAAGCGCACCACCGGCCTGCGCAAGCCCGAGACCGCGCCCACCGTGCGCAAGAACACGCAAAAAGAGTTCCCCGAGGGCATTCCGGCCTATGGCGCCGATGCGCTGCGCTTTACCTTTGCCGCGTTGGCATCGCTGGGCCGCAGCATCAACTTTGACAGCAAGCGCTGCGAGGGCTACCGCAACTTCTGCAACAAGCTCTGGAACGCCAGCCGCTTTGTGCTGATGAACTGCGAAGGCCAGGACTGCGGCCTGAAGGAGCACACCAAGGAAGAATGCCAGCCCGGCGGCCCTGCCCACGGCTACATGCAGTTCAGCCAGGCCGACCGCTGGATCAGCTCGCTGCTGCAAAAGACCGAGGCTGAAGTCGCCAAGGGCTTTGAGGAGTACCGCCTCGATAACGTCGCCAACACGATCTATGACTTTGTCTGGAACGAGTACTGCGACTGGTACCTGGAAATTGCCAAGGTGCAGATCCAGAACGGCACCGAAGCGCAGCAGCGTGCCACGCGTCGCACGCTGATTCGCACGCTCGAAGCCATCCTGCGCCTGGCCCACCCCATCATCCCGTTCATCACCGAAGCCCTGTGGCAGGTGGTGGCACCCGTGGCCGGCATCCCTGGCGAGTCGGTCAGCATCGCGCGCTATCCCGAAGCCCAACCGGCCAAGATCGACGAGGCCGCCATCGCCCACATGGGCCGCGTGAAGGGCCTGGTGGACGCGTGTCGTGCGCTGCGGGGCGAGATGAACGTGTCTCCCTCCACCCGCCTGCCCCTGTACGTGGTGGGCGACACCGAGTTCATGCGCGGCGTAGGCCCGGTGCTGCAGGCGCTGGCCAAGCTCAGCGAGGTCAAGGTGTTTGACGACGAGGCCGCCTGGGCTGCCGCCGCACAGGCCGCGCCTGTGGCCGTGGTGGGCGACGCCCGCATGTGCCTGTACATGGAGATCGACGTGGCGGCCGAGAAGGCCCGCCTGTCCAAGGAAATCGCCCGCATCGACGGCGAGATCACCAAGGCCAACAACAAGTTGTCCAACGAAGCCTTCGTGGCCAAGGCCCCTGCGGCGGTGATCGAGCAGGAGAAAAAGCGCATTGCCGACTTCGGCACCACGCTGGGCAGATTGCGCGATCAGCTGACACGGCTGGGCTAAAACCCGGGCCATACTGCGCCATGGCAGCCCGTTTCGCACGGGCCGCCTGCCTCGTTTTCATGTTCTGCCGGTGTGGGTTGCGGGCTGCGGTGCGGCCTGGGCGCACCGGCACCCATCCGTACAGAGGAGCCCCATGACTGTTGCCACCACCGTTCGCAAAGCCGTTTTCCCCGTTGCCGGACTGGGCACACGCTTTCTGCCCGCCACCAAAGCCAGCCCCAAAGAGATGCTGCCCGTGGTGGACAAGCCACTGATCCAGTACGCGGTCGAAGAGGCCTACGCAGCCGGCATCCGCCACATGATTTTTGTGACCGGGCGCAGCAAGCGCGCGATTGAAGACCACTTCGACACCGCGTACGAACTGGAAGCCGAGCTGGAAGCGGCCGGCAAGAAGGAACTGCTGGAGCTGGTGCGCTCCATCCAGCCTGACGACATGGACTGCGCCTTTGTGCGGCAGCCCCGCTCGCTGGGCCTGGGCCACGCCGTGTTGTGCGCCGAGCCGCTGGTGGGCAAGGAGCCCTTCGCCGTGCTGCTGGCCGACGACCTGATGGTGGGCCCCCAGGGCGGCGAGCCCGTGCTGGCGCAGATGGCGACCGCGTTCCGCCAGCAAGGCCGCTCGGTGATCGCCGTGCAAGAGGTGCCCGAGGACCAGGTGCACAAATACGGCATCGTGGCGGGCGAGCCTGCCGGCGGCCCGTTGATCCGCATCCAGCGCATTGTCGAAAAGCCGAAGGCGGCCGATGCCCCCTCGCGCATGGGCGTGGCGGGCCGCTACATCCTCACGCCCGGCGTGTTTGACGAGATCCGCAACCAGCCGCGCGGCGTGGGCGGCGAGATCCAGCTCACCGACGGCATTGCGCGCCTGATGAACAATGAAGCCGTGTACGCCTTCCGGTACGAAGGCAAACGCTACGACTGCGGCAGCAAGGAAGGGTTTCTGGAAGCGACGGTGGAACTGGCCCTGCAGCACCCGCAGGTGGGGGCGCACTTCCGGGACTACCTGAGGAACCTGGCGCTGTAAACGCAGCCGGCCAAGCCCTCTGAAACTTCAAAATCGATAGCTGCCCGTGCTTATTGGATAAGCGCTGGCAGCTATTTTTACGTTCAACGGCGGCGCAGGATGTGGATGAACTCCTCGCCCACGGTCTGTTGCTCCACCAGCTCGTTGCCGGTCTGCTTGGCAAACGCCTGAAAGTCGCGCAGCGATCCGTTGTCTGTCGCCACCACCTTGAGCAGCTGGCCGCTGGCCATGTCCGACAGCGCCTTCTTGGCCTTGAGGATGGGCAAGGGGCAGTTCAGGCCCCGGGTGTCGATTTCTTTGTGAATGTCCATGGTCATCAATCCTTAGGCGGCGTCGCAGCCGGGGCTTGTTCGTCCAGACCCCGGCGGCGCTCTGCATTTTCTTCGGCCGTGAAAAACACGGGCTCGTGGCCCCGTGTGCGCAGCCAGTCGGCCAGCGCGTAGCCCGTGCCCGCGGGCCAGCATTTGAGGTCAGGCAGATCGTACAGCCGGTAGTCCACCAGCTCGGGCGATAGTTGCACCTGCCCCGTGGCCACCACATGGTAGGCAATGATGATCTGGTTCATGCGCAAGAACTCGTAGGCCCCCACCAGGGTGGTGGACTGCACATCGAGGTTGGTCTCCTCCTTGACCTCGCGCGCAATGCCTTCCTGGGGCGACTCGCCTGCCTCCATGAAGCCGGTGATCAGTGCAAACATCTTGCCCGGCCAGGCCGCATTGCGCGCCAGCAGCACCTTGCCGTCGATCTCCACGATGGCGGCCAGCACGGGCGTGGGGTTGTTCCAGTGTGTCCAGCCACAGGCGGGGCAGCGCAGGCGCTCCTTGTCGCCGCCATCTTCGGCCAGTGTGATGGGCTGCAGCTCGGTCGCGCAGTGGGGGCAAAAACGGACTTCGTAGTGCATATGCTATCTTTTATGTAGCTACTGAGGCATATTCAAATAGCGCTAGCAGCCATTTTGATTCAAAAACCTGTGCAAGGGCACCTGGCGACGCCCGAGGAGCCCATCCTGCACCCCGCACCACCGGTCATGCAGGAAACACCCCGGTCGACAAATACCGGTCGCCCCGGTCGCATACGATGAAGACGATGGTGGCATTGCTGTCGCGCACGGCGATCTGCTGCGCCACCCAGCATGCGCCGGCGGCCGAGATGCCCGCAAAAATGCCCTCCTCGCGCGCCAGGCGGCGGCACATGTCTTCGGCGTTGTCCTGGCTCACCGACACCAGCTCGTCCACCGTGCTGGCGTCGTAGATCTTGGGCAGATACTCCTGCGGCCACTTGCGGATGCCCGGGATGCGCGAGCCTTCTTCAGGCTGCGCGCCGATGATCCGAATGGCGGGATTTTTCTCCTTGAGGAACCGAGACACGCCGGTGATGGTGCCCGTGGTGCCCATGGCGCTCACAAAGTGCGTGATCCGCCCGCCCGTCTGCTCCCAGATCTCGGGGCCCGTGGTTTCGTAGTGGATGCGCGGGTTGTCGGGGTTGCCAAACTGGTCCAGTACCGTGCCTTCGCCGCGCTTTTGCATGGCCTCTGCCAAGTCACGCGCATGCTCCATGCCGCCGCTCTTGGGGGTGAGTACCAACTCGGCGCCAAAGGCCTTCATGGTCTGCGCGCGCTCGATGGACAGGTCTTCCGGCATCACCAGCACCATGCGGTAGCCCTTGATGGCGGCCGCCATGGCCAGCGCAATGCCGGTATTGCCCGAGGTGGCCTCGATCAGCGTGTCGCCGGGGCGGATGTCGCCCCGCTCTTCAGCGCGGCGGATCATCGACAGTGCAGGCCGGTCCTTGACGGACCCTGCGGGGTTGTTGCCTTCGAGCTTGCCCAGCACCACATTGCCGCGCGCCGCGTTGTCTTGGGCCCCAATGCGCTGCAGCGCCACCAGCGGCGTGTTGCCTACCGCGTCTTCAATCGTCGGATATTTCATACGCCCTACTGTGCCATAATTCAGGGCTTCACATATTCCGCCCGGGTGGTGAAATTGGTAGACGCAGGGGACTCAAAATCCCCCGCCGCAAGGCGTGCCGGTTCGATTCCGGCCCCGGGCACCACAGTCAACAAGGCCGGTAGCTTCCACGAGCTATCGGCCTTTTTGCTGGGCTGGACGATCTGACACCTGCACTGGGGCCCTGCACGCCCTTGCGCCGTACCGCACCACCCTCCATGACCCCCCAAGACCTGATCGCGCACGCCACGGTGCTGGCCTACCGGCTGGCGGGTTATGCCCTGCAGAACATGGCCGAGGATGCGGCGCTGCTGGCGATGATGTTCTGTTGACCTTCACGCCCCTGCTGCAGCAACGCTTGCGCATGGCCGATGGCACGGCACCTCAGCGCGCAGCCAGCAACAAAAAGTCCTGCTCATAGCCCTTGAGCGATTGCGCAGCGCGCAGCCGGTGGGCTGGCGTCATGGCGTTGTGCAGGCGCGCAAACCCCTCGCAGCCCTCGGTCACCAGCGCTTGCGCGTAGCGCTGGTAGGCGCCATCCGGCGACGTCACCACGCGGTCCAGAAAGCCCAACATCAGCGTGCGGGCCTGGGCGGTGTTGCCACGGTCGGCCTGGATGCTGCGCAGCACCTGCACCAGGTCCTTTTGCCGGCGCACGCGCTCGGCATAGGTGCGCTGCGGGTCGAAGGCCGACTGGGCGACGAAGGCGCGCAGCACGGCCTTCTGCGGCTCGTCCAGCGGGCCATAAAAGGTCTCGAGCCGGGACGAGAGGTCTTTGAAGCGGCGCTCGCGCAGCTTGTCAGGCGGCGGGTCCAGCCACTCGGATTTCCAGTCGGCATTGCTGTCGGCCTGTTTGCGCTCCAGGTTGCGGATCTGGGCCTCGGTCAGCTGCGAGGCCAGCCACACCACCTTGGGCTCGGCCTGGGCCAGTACCTTGTCTAGCTGGGCGCGGGCTTCCTCGTAAATGCGGCAGGCCTGCTCGGGGGTGATGGTGGCGGGCAACTGCTGCTGCACCCTTTGCAGCAGCTCGGCATGCTGGGGCAGCATGGTGTCGCGGTGCCAGCGGTGCAGTTCGCCCAGGTCGCCACGCACACGCTCTGTCTGCGCGTCCGACAGGTCAAGGTAGCGGTTGAGCTGCCAGTACGCCAGGTGGGGCACTTGGTTGTACGCCAGACGCACCGTGCTGCAGCCCGCCAGCAACGCACCGGCCACGGCCAGGGCGGCAATGCACAGGGTGGTGCGCAGGCGGGACAAAACAGCCACGGCAGCTCCAGAAAAGCGGGACCGCGCAGGATAGGCCCAATGCCCGCCACGCTGGCCGCAGGGCGCGGATACCCCGGTCCGCAGACCAGGATTGCGCCCAGATACGACCCTGCCCGAACCCAGTCAGCCTAGCCCCGTGAAGGCTGCGCGCCAGAGGCCGGGTGAGCGGGAAATCAGTTGTCCTGTCGCCGGATCAACTGGCGGCCGCTGGCGGTGATGGCCAGTTCACCGCCCATCCCCTTGGTGATGAACCCCCATTCAAGCAGCCGCCCGGAGACATGGTCTTTGAGCGCATGGGGCAGCGTGATGACTTCGCCCATCTCCAGTTGCTTGAGGGTCTCGATCTCGTCCACGGTGGGATCGAAATGCGGAGCGTGGTAAGTGGTCATGGTGGTCGCTCTCCAACAAGGTTGGTGAATGAAAGACAGACTTCCGCGCAGCCAGATTAGTTCACCGCCCGGACGGACGCAAGCGCGTCAACCCGCCACCGGGGCACCCGCCGCCTCGGCCATCTGCTGCAGCCAACGCGAAAAGGTGGCCAGCACCGGGGGCTGGGCCTGCGCGGGGCTGATGAGGTAGTACGCCCGCTCGCCGCGCAACGGTCGGTTGCAGGCCACCACCAGTTCGCCACTGGCAAGCTCGGCCTCGATGAGCAGCGGCGGGATCAGCGCCACGCCCATGCCATGCGTGGCGGCCACGGCCAGCATGGAGAACAGCTCGTAGCGCGGGCCATCCAGCGCGTGCGGCGCATCCACTGCCATGGCATCGAACCACTGGCGCCAGCCATACGGGCGCGTGCTTTGCTGCAGCAGCGGCAGCTCGGCCAGCGCCTCGGCGGCCACGGGCTGGTGGGCGCGGCCCCGGCCCCGGGGCGCGGCGGATTCGAGCAGGCGCGGGCTGCACACGGGTACCACGTCTTCGTGCATCAGCAGTTGCGCCTGCACGCCGGGCCAGTTGCTCACCTGCTCGGGCGTGCCTGCGTACAGCGCGGCATCGAAGGTGGTGTCGGCAAACAGAAAAGGCCGCGTCTGCGTGTCGATGTGCACCACGATGTCGGGGTGCGCCTGTGCCAGCTGCGGCAGGCGCGGGATGAGCCAGCGCGTGGCAAAGGTGGGCACCGCCGCCAGCGTGATCGTGCCGCCCTCGCCCTGGTGCGCCATCACGTCCAGCGTGTCGCGCTCCAGCCCCTGCAGCCAGCGCGCCACCTGGCGGCCATAGTGGGCGCCCGCAGGCGTCAGCACCACGCCGTGGCGCGTGCGGCGGAACAGCGCCACGCCCAAAAACTCTTCCAGCGCCTGGATCTGGCGCGACACGGCGCTTTGGGTGAGCGACAGCTCCTGCGCGGCGCGGGTGTAGCTCTCGTGGCGGGCGGCCACTTCAAAACAGGCCAGGGCCTGGGTCGATGGAATGTTGCGGCGCATGATGAAGAGGAACTTGTAAGGAGGCATCCAGCCCTTGACGCTGGCTGCAGCAAGTATTCCATACATTCCATAAACGCATGTCTGGATGAAAAGAACTCGCTTGCGGGCCACCACCCCAAGGCCTACGATGCGTTCCAGATTCGTTTTTTTCCTCACCCCCTTTCCGACCTGGAGACACACATGGCCCACGCCGCTTTTCAATGGGATGACCCGTTCCTTCTGAGCCAGCAACTGACCGACGACGAGCGCGCCATCCGCGACGCCGCCGCCGCCTATTGCCAGGACAAGCTGGCGCCCCGCGTGCTCGATGCCTTCCGCCACGAAAAGATGGACGTGAGCATCTTCCGCGAGATGGGCGAAGTGGGCCTGCTGGGCCCCACCATCCCCGAGCAGTACGGCGGCCCCGGCCTGTCGTATGTGGCTTACGGCCTGATCGCCCGCGAGGTGGAGCGTGTGGATTCGGGCTACCGCTCGATGGCCAGCGTGCAGTCGTCGCTGGTGATGGTGCCCATCTATGAATTCGGCAGCGAAGCCCAGCGCCAGAAGTACCTGCCCAAGCTGGCCAGCGGCGAGTGGATTGGCTGCTTTGGCCTGACCGAACCCGACCACGGCTCCGACCCCGGCAGCATGGCAACGCGCGCCTACAAGGTAGACGGCGGCTACAAGCTCAAGGGCAGCAAGATGTGGATCACCAACAGCCCCGTGGCCGACGTGTTCGTGGTCTGGGCCAAGGAAGTGTCCGAAGGCGGCGCCGTGGGCCCTATCCGCGGCTTTGTGCTGGAAAAGGGCATGAAAGGCCTGACAGCCCCTGCCATCCACGGCAAGGTGGGCCTGCGCGCGTCGATTACCGGCGAGATCGTGATGGACGATGTGTTCGTGCCCGAAGAAAATGCCTTCCCTGAAGTGCAGGGTCTCAAGGGCCCCTTCACCTGCCTGAACAGCGCCCGCTACGGCATCGCCTGGGGCGCCCTGGGCGCGGCCGAGTTCTGCTGGCACACCGCCCGCCAGTACACGCTGGACCGCAAGCAGTTTGGCCGCCCCCTGGCTGCCAACCAGCTCATCCAGAAGAAGCTGGCCGACATGCAGACCGAGATCGCGATTGGCCTGCAGGCCTGCCTGCAGTTCGGCCGCATGAAGGACGCAGGCACGGCCAGCGTGGAGGGCACCTCCATCATCAAGCGCAACAGCTGCGGCAAGGCCCTGGACATTGCCCGCCTGGCGCGCGACATGATGGGCGGCAACGGCATCAGCGACGAGTTCGGCGTGGCCCGCCACCTGGTGAACCTGGAAGTGGTGAACACCTACGAAGGCACGCACGATGTGCACGCGCTGATTCTGGGCCGCGCCCAGACGGGCATCGCCGCGTTCGCCAACTGATCGGCCTGCGCCCCGAGAAACAGCAAAAACACCGCCTTTGCGGTGTTTTTGCCTTGTAGCGCTAGTCCATCATGCGCTGACAGCTATTAATTTCATAGTAAACACACCATGACCACCTCTTCTACCGCCCCAGGCGCCCTCGCAGGCATCAAGGTGCTCGACCTCTCCCGCGTGCTGGCCGGGCCGTGGTGCACGCAGATCCTGGCCGACCTGGGCGCGGACGTGGTCAAGGTAGAGCGCCCCGGCGTGGGCGACGACACGCGCCAGTGGGGCCCACCCTTCTTGAAGGACGCCGAGGGCAACGACACCAACCAGGCCAGCTACTACACCGCGTGCAACCGCAACAAGCGCTCGGTCACCATCGACATGGCCTCGCCCGACGGCCAGGCGCTCATCAAGCAGATGGCGCTGGAGGCGGACATCGTGGTGGAGAACTTCAAGGTCGGCGGCCTGAAGCAATACGGACTGGACCATGAGAGCCTGCGCGCACTCAACCCGCGCCTCATCTATTGCTCCGTCACCGGCTTCGGGCAGGACGGCCCCTACGCCGAGCGCGCGGGCTACGACCTGATGGTGCAGGCCATGACGGGCCTGATGAGCATCACCGGCCAGGCCGACAGCCAGCCCGGCGGCGGCCCCATGCGCGTGGGCGTGGCCGTCATCGACCTGTTCACCGGCCTGTACGCCAGCAACGCCATCCTGGCCGCGCTGCATGTGCGCGACAACGCCACCAATGGCACCGGTCAGGGCCAGCACATCGACATGGCCCTGCTCGACGTGGGCATGGCCGTGCTGGCCAACCAGGCTTCGGGCTTCCTCGCCACGGGCAAGGCGCCCGGCCGCATGGGCAACAGCCACCCCAGCCTCGCGCCCTACCAGGACTTCCCCACGCAAGACGGCAACATGCTGCTGGCCATTGGCAACGACGGGCAGTTCCAGCGCTTCTGTGCAGCGGCCGAACAGCCTCAATGGGCCAGCGACCCTCGCTTTGCCACCAACACGCTGCGCGTGCAAAACCGCACTGCACTGATCCCCGCCATGGAAGCCGTGACCCGCACGCGCACCACGGCTGACTGGATCACGCTGCTGGAAGACAAGGCCGTGCCCTGCGGCCCCATCAACACCATTGCCCAGGCGTTCGACGACGCGCAGGTGAAGGCGCGCGGCCTGGCCGTGACGCTGCCGCGCTGGAAGGACGACGAGGCCGCCACCGACAAGGTGCAGCAGATCACCGGCGTGGCCAGCCCGCTGCGCCTGTCGGCCACGCCACCGGTGCTGCGCAATGCACCGCCGGCGCTGGGCCAACACACCGACGAGGTGCTGCGGGAGATGGGGCTGGATGCGGCGCGCATTGCAGCGCTGCGAGCCAGCGGGGTTGTGTAATCAGCCCCTCGCGGCGTCGGTCTGCGCGATGGCCTGACCACTGCACGGCCTTGCCCTCACCGGCAAGGCCGTTTTGTTTGGGCTGGCTGCATTCGATAAGTCACTGGCCCTATTCCGCGCACGCCTGCCCCACGGCAAAAAAGGCATGTACAAATATTTACATCCGTCTCCATAATCCCCAAGACACCCTGCCTGCGGCCCTGCCCCCTGCGCGCCGCTGAACCGGGATGGAGGGCCACAGGCCCCACTGCGATGTTTCTGGACCCTCAAGGAGTTCCTCATGAAGCTCAGCCTCAAGCTCCCCCTGGCCTTTACCGTTTCGCTGCTGCTCTTGTTTGCAGCGGCACTGTTTGGCATCAGCCGCCTGAACCAGGCGCTCGACACCTACCAGACCACCGTGGCCCAGAGCTTTGAGCATGAGCGCATGGCAGCGGGCATGCTCAACAATTTCAAGGTGCAGGTGCAGGAGTGGAAAAACGTGCTGCTGCGCGGCAAGGACCCCGCCCAACTCACGCGCTACTGGGCCGCGTTTGAAAAGCAGGAACAGGCCATCAAGGACGATGCGAAAAAGCTCGTCACCGCCCTGCCCCCGGGCGAAGGACGCGAGCGCGTGCAGCAGTTTGCGCAGGCCCACGAACGCATGGGTACGGCCTACCGCAAGGGGTTGGAAGCCTTCAAGGCCGCCGACCACGACCCGCAGGCGGGCGACAAGGCCGTGGCAGGCATGGACCGCGAACCCTCGCAGTTGCTGGACCAGGCGGGCGAGCTGATCGCCAAGGCCAGCAGCGCAGTGGCCGAGCGTGCCGCTGCCACCGCGCAGCGCGCCACCACCATCAGCCTGGTGGTGATGCTGGTGGTGTGCGCTCTCGGCATCGCCGGCGCCATTGCCTTCAGCCGCACGGTGGTGAACCCGCTGGACAATGCGGTGCGCGTGTCGCAGGCCGTGGCCAGCGGCGACCTGACGGTGGCGCGCCATGTGCAGGGCAAAGATGAAATCGCCCTGCTGCTCAATGCCTTGCACGACATGCAGAACAGCCTGTCGCAGGTGGTAAGCAACGTGCGCAATAACGCCGACAGCGTGGCTGCCGCCAGCACCGAAATTGCGCTGGGCAACAACGATCTGAGCGCCCGCACCGAGCAGCAGGCCAGCGCGCTGGAGCAAACATCGGCATCGATGGAAGAACTCAGCTCCACCGTGCAGGCCAATGCCGAAAACGCCCGCACCGCCAACCAGCTGGCCGTGAGCGCCAGCACCGTGGCCGTGCAAGGCGGCGACGTGGTGGCCGAGGTGGTGACCACCATGAAGGGCATCAACGACAGCAGCAAGAAGATCGCCGACATCATCTCGGTCATCGATGGCATCGCGTTCCAGACCAACATCCTCGCGCTGAACGCGGCCGTCGAGGCAGCCCGTGCAGGCGAACAGGGACGCGGCTTTGCGGTGGTGGCCAGCGAGGTGCGCAGCCTCGCCCAGCGTAGTGCCGACGCCGCCAAGGAGATCAAAACCCTGATCCACGCCAGCGTGGAGCGTGTGGAGCTAGGCACCACGCTGGTGGACAAGGCCGGCACCACAATGAATGAGGTGGTGAGCGCCATCCGCCGCGTGACCGACATCGTGGGCGAGATCAGCGCCGCCAGCAGCGAGCAAAGCGCAGGCGTGGCCCAGGTAGGGGACGCCATCACCGAAATGGACCAGGCCACGCAGCAGAACGCAGCCCTGGTCGAGCAAAGCGCGGCGGCTGCCGACAGCCTGAAGGTGCAGGCGCAACAACTGGTGCAGGCAGTGGCGGTGTTCCGGCTAGCGGATGCGCAGACGAGCCCACCCACCGCCTCCCGCACGCCCGCTGCGGGCCACCGCCAGCCCCGGTTGGCCGCAGGCTGAGGTAGCGTGGGCATTTCAAGTCGAATCGGCCTGAAGCGCTAGTGCATCATGCGCTGATAGCTACATAAATAGTAGCAACTGGCGCTTTCTCAGGCTTCGGCCAGCACAGGGGTTGCCTGCTGCACAGTCGCCAGCGTGGGCGAGGCCAGCTTGCGCAGGTATGCCATGGTCTGCAAGCAGGCCTGGGCCACCTCGGTGCCCTTCTTCACGAAATGCTCGCGGAAGAAGCGCACATGGTCCTCGTGGTCGTGGAAGTCGCGCGGCGTGAGCACGGCCGACATCACAGGCACCTCGGTGTCGAGCTGCACGCGCATCAGGCCGTCGATGACGGCGGTGGTGACGAACTCGTGGCGGTAGATGCCGCCATTGACCACCAGCGCACAGGCCACGATGGCGTCATAGCGCCCGCTGCGCGCGAGCTTGCGGGCCAAGAGCGGAATCTCGAACGCGCCGGGCACATCGAACAGCGCCACCTGCGCGGGCGGCAGGCCGTGGCGGTCGAACTCGGCCAGGGCCGCGTCGCGGGCCTGGTGCACGATGTCCTGGTGCCAGCTGGCACTGATGATGGCCACGCGGGCACCACGGTGGGCGGCGACGGGGGCCAGGGGAGAAACGGAAGGTGAAGAAGACTGATTCATGGGTTCCTCAAAACAGGTCGTACCAGAATCAGGGCGCGCGCGAGCACGGCGCCTGCACAGGGCGGCGCAGGCCTCACGGCGCTGACCAGCGGGCAAAAAGCACGCAAGCAAACGCCAAAGGCCCAGCCACCCATGGCGGGTGCTGTGGGTATCGCGATCTCTTTCATCCGGACTGTGACCGTCGGCTCTGGCATCGCACCAGATCTGCTGACCCTGCAGGCCTGTTCCGAAAAACGGCACCGCAGGCGCTCGCGGGCTGTTGCGGGCTTTCCAGCCAACAAATACCGCCGGTGGGGAATTCCGCCCCGCCCTGAGAACGCTGTCGGCCCTGAAGGACATTCGGAGCCGACCGCGGGATTTTAGGCGGCGGGCAAGCAGCACGCCGTCGCGCAGGCGATTGCCTGCACTGGCAGTGGCGGCTTCTGGGGCTCCGGGGTGTGCAGAACGCCGATGTCTGCTCAGCGCACGCGCTGAAACCCGCCTTCGGCCCAGGTCGCCGCGCTGGCGGGCGTGAGCTTGAAAGTGGGCGGCGCAGACGCACGGGCAACCTCTTCACCCAGCTCGTCCTGCGCGCTCAGCGTGGCCGTGGCGCCTTCTTCATCGGGCACGATGGCCAGCGCCACGCGCAGGCGCTGGCCGTCGGTGCTGGTGATGTGCACGCTTTTGTTCAGCTGCGCGTGCAGTTGCTGCTCATGGCGGCGCACCACCTCGCTGGCGGTCTTGACCAGCGTGTGGAAAGCCGACACATCGAGCGGCTTGGGGTTCTTCTTGTCGCGGCCCATGGTCCAGGGGCCCACCAGCGCGGGCTCAGCCTCGCCCTTCAAGGTCATGGCCACGGCCCAGCCATCGTCGTCCTCGTTCTTAATGACCTGCGCCGTCCAGCGCCCGTCGCTCCAGCAGCGGGGTTCCTGGATGGTGTCGGGCGTGTCGGGTGCGTCGGTCATGGAGAAAAAGGCCTGGATTGCGGGAAAGGGCGCAGAGCATAACGGCAGGGCCCGTCGATCCCAATTTTCAATAACCGTTGGTTATCGAAAAGGCCACGCATGGCGCAGGCCTGGTTACTCCCCCAAAACGTCCGGCGCCACCCCCGCCGTCTCACGCAGCACGTCGATAAAGGCCTGTGCCGAGGGCGTGGGCGGCTCGCCCAGGCGGGTGATGAGGCCATAGCTGGGCATGCGGTCGGGCAGCTCGACAGGGATGCGCGAGAGCAGCCCCCGGTCCACGTATTTCTGGATCAGCGCAGCGGGCTGCAGCGACATCATGTGGGTGGTGTTCATCAGCTCCAGCGCAAACAAGAAGGACGGCGTCTCCACCACCCCCGCCGTGAGCGCCAGACCCGCGCCACCAAACAGGTCGTCCGACACCTTGCGCACGGCCGTGGAGGCGGGGTACAGAATCCACGGCCAGTGCGCCAACTCGGTCAGCGACAGGTCGGTGGCGCCGCGCAGCGGGTGGTGCTGCCCGCCCACCACATGCAGCGGCTCGGCCGACAGGTGCTCGTAGTGGAACTGGCTGCGCTGGCCTTCTGTGGTGAAGCGGCCAATCATCAGGTCGATCTTGCGTTCGGCCAGCCAGGCAATGAGCTGGTCACTGCTCTGTTCCAGGATCTTGATGACCAAGAGGGGCCGCAGGCGCTGGATCTCGACCACCGACGCCACCAGCACATGCGCGGCCGACCCGGTGATGGCGCCCACCGTCACATGGCCGTGACCGCCCTGCTTTAGCGCGTTGAATTCATCGACAAACTTGCGCTGCCCATCCAGCGCGGCGCTGGCGTAGCGCAGCGTAAAAAGCCCCAGCTCGTTGGGACGCATGCCGCGCGAGAGGCGGTCGAACAGGCGCGCCTCGAGGATCTCCTCGATGTCCATGAGGATCTTGGTGGCCGCAGGCTGCGTGACGTGCATCTGCTCGGCCGTGAGCCGCAGGTTGCGCGTGCGGCCCAGGATGTCGAGAAACTGCAAATGCCGAAAGCGCAGCCGCGCGCAGGCCTGCGCCAAAGACAAGGGTTTACCCGGAAATTCGTCTGGACTCATAAGCGTTTGGAATGGATTGTCGCAAAACATTCAGTGGACCCGCCGGGGCGTGAAACCTAACCTTGTCTCTGCGTCGATAACGGCTGGCCCCAAAAAGCCGCAGGCGCCGAAGGCCTCGCCAACGGGGTCAGCCATTCCAACGGAGACAAGACACCATGCAATTCACTTCCCTCGCCAAATCCTTGGCATTCGGCGCCACGCTGCTGGCCGCCCTCGCCACCCCCGTCGCCGCGCAAGTCAAGGAACACACCTTCAAGGTCGGCATCGGCCTGAGCGACGACCACCCGCAGGCCCAGGCCGTGCGCCACTTTGCCGAGCGCCTGCAGGCCAAGAGCGGCGGCAAGATGAGCGCCAAGCTATTTGCCAGCGGTGCCCTGGGCAATGACGTGAGCATGACCTCGGCCCTGCGCGGCGGCACGCTGGAGATGACGATTCCCGATTCGTCCACGCTGATGTCGCTGATCAAGCCCTTTGGCGTGCTGAACCTGCCGCTCACCTTCAACAACGAGGCAGAAGCCGACGCGGTGCTGGACGGCCCCTTCGGCCAGAAGCTGCTGGCCATGCTGCCCGACAAGGGCCTGATCGGCCTGGGCTTCTGGGAAAACGGCTTTCGCCACGTGACCAACTCGCGCCGCCCCATCAACACGGCCGACGATCTGGCGGGCCTCAAGCTGCGCGTGATCCAGAGCCCCTTGTTCCTCGATACCTTCAATGCCCTGGGCACCAACGCCACGCCCATGCCGTTCACCGAGCTGTACACCGCCATGGAACAAAAGGCCGTGGACGGCCAGGAAAACCCGCCCGCCACCATCCTGGCCAGCAAGTTCTATGAGGTGCAAAAGCACCTAGTGCTGTCGCGCCACATGTACAGCGCCTGGGTGCTGCTCATCTCCAAGAAAACCTGGGACGGCCTCTCGGCCGACGAGAAGAAGATCGTGCAGGAGGCCGCGCGCGAGGCCACGGTGTTCGAGCGCAAGACCATCCGCGCCTTCAGCGAAACCGCCCTGGGCGAACTGAAGAAGGCTGGCATGCAGATCACCGAGCTGCCCGCCGCCGAGCAGGCCAAGCTGCGCACCAAGCTGCAGCCCGTGTTGGCCAAGTACGGCAAGGAGTTTGGCGAAGAAACCACCAGCGAGCTGATGGGCGAGCTGGCCAAGGCGCGGGGCGGCAAGTAAGCCACTGGTTCGTTCCCCGGGGCGCAGCTCCTGGCTGCGCCCGGCCCCTCTTTTGCGATGCCCCGACCCCATGACAAAAACACCCCGCCGCCCCTTCCGCTCCCGCGAATGGTTTGCCGCGCCCGAGCGCTCGGACATGACCGCGCTGTACCTGGAGCGGTTCATGAACTACGGGCTGACGCCCGAAGAGCTGCGCTCGGGCCGGCCCATCATTGGCATTGCGCAGACGGGCAGCGACCTGTCGCCCTGCAACCGCATCCACCTGGACCTGGCGCGCCGCGTGCGCGACGGCATCCGCGATGCGGGCGGCATTCCGATGGAGTTCCCCGTCCACCCCATCTTTGAAAACTGCCGCCGCCCCACGGCCGCGCTGGACCGCAACCTGGCTTACCTGGGCTTGGTAGAGATCTTGTACGGCTACCCCATCGACGCGGTGGTGCTGACCACGGGCTGCGACAAGACCACGCCCGCGGGCGTCATGGCGGCATCCACCGTTGACATTCCGGCCATCGTGCTCTCTGGCGGGCCGATGCTCGACGGCTGGCACGAAGGGCAGCTGGTGGGCTCGGGCACCGTCATCTGGCGCAGCCGCCGCCAGCTCGCGGCGGGCGAGATCGACGAGGAAGAGTTTTTGCAGCGCGCTTGCAACAGCGCGCCCTCCGCCGGGCACTGCAACACCATGGGCACGGCCTCCACCATGAACGCGGTGGCGGAGGCGCTGGGCCTGTCACTGCCCGGCTGCGCGGCCATTCCCGCGCCCTACCGCGAGCGCGGGCAGATGGCGTACGAGACCGGGCGGCGCATCGTGGAGATGGCGTACGAAGACCTGCGCCCCTCGCGCATCCTGACGCGAGAGAGCTTCTTGAACGCGTTGTCGGTCGTCAGCGTGGCCGGCGGCAGCAGCAATGCGCAGGTGCACATCATGGCCATGGCGCGCCACGCGGGCGTACAGCTCGATGCACAGGACTGGACCGACCACGCCTACGACCTGCCGCTGCTGCTGAACATGCAGCCTGCTGGACAGTTTCTGGGCGAGCGCTTCTTCCGCGCTGGTGGCGTGCCCGCGCTAATGTGGGAGCTGCAGCAGGCAGGCAAACTGCATGCCGACTGCGCCAGCGTGACCGGCAAGACGGTGGGCGAAAACCTGCAAGGCCGCGAGACCCATGACCGCGAGGTGATCCGCCCGTTCAGCAATCCGCTGATGCACAAGGCCGGCTTCATGGTGCTCAGCGGCAACCTGTTCGACTTCGGGATCATGAAGACCTCGGTGATCTCCGAAGCCTTCCGCCAGCGCTATCTCAGCCGCCCGGGGCAGGAGGGCATCTTCGAAGCCCGCGCCGTGGTGTTCGAGGGCGCAGACGACTACCACGCGCGCATCAACGACCCGGCGCTCGATATCGACGAAGGCTGCATCCTGGTGATGCGCGGCGCCGGCCCCATCGGCTGGCCGGGCTCGGCCGAGGTGGTGAACATGCAGCCGCCGGACGCGCTGATCCGGCGCGGCATCAACACGCTGCCCACACTGGGCGACGGGCGCCAGTCGGGCACGGCAGACAGCCCGTCCATCCTCAACGCATCGCCCGAAAGCGCCGTGGGCGGAGGGCTGAGTTGGCTGCAAAGCGGCGACACGATCCGCATCGACCTGAACACCGGGCGCTGCGATGCGCTGGTCGCCCCCGAAGAGATCGCACGCCGCAAGCGCGACCTGCCCGCCCCACCCGTGCCCGCGAGCCAGTCGCCGTGGGAAGCGCTGTACCGCGAGAAAACCGGGCAGCTGGCCGACGGCGCCACGCTGGACTTTGCGCTGGAATTTCAGCGCATTTCTGAAAAGACGCCACGCCACAACCACTGACAACGACCAGGTGGGCCACCGGCGCCCGCCCGGATTTTTTCGAAGGACTTTCCATGAACAACATGACGGCAGCAGCAGTTGCCGAACGGGCCCGTGCGCCCAACGCCACATTGCAAGTGCTTCCCGACGACGACCTGCAAGGCACGCTGGTCGGCCGCGTGTGGGCACCCAGTGGCGCCGTTCCTGGCCCTGCGGTGGTCGCACTGCGGCCCGAAGGCGTGTTCGACCTGAGCGCGCACTTCCCCACCATGAGCACGCTGCTGGACACCCTGGCACCGGCCGAGGCTGCGCGCACCGCCACGGGCCAGTACCTGTGCAGCGTGGACGACCTGCTGGCCAACAGCCAACCCGGCGCGCGCGACGCCGCACGCCCCTGGCTGCTGGCACCGTGCGACCTGCAGGTGGTCAAGGCGGCGGGCGTGACCTTTGCTGCCAGCCTGATCGAGCGCGTGATCGAGGAGCAGGCGCGCGGCGACGCCACCCGGGCGCAGGGCCTGCGCAGTCAGGTGATCGGCCTCATCGGTCAAAACTTAGCGGACATCCGCCCCGGCTCGCCCGAGGCGATGCGCCTGAAGGCGCTGCTGCAGGAAAAAGGCCTGTGGTCGCAATACCTGGAGGTGGGCATCGGCCCCGACGCCGAGGTGTTCACCAAGGCGCCGGTGCTGGCCTCTGTGGGCTGTGGTGATGACATCGGCATCCGCTCCGATTCGGCTTGGAACAACCCCGAGCCCGAGGTGGTGCTGGCCGTGAACAGCCGGGGCCAGATCGTGGGCGCCACGCTGGGCAACGACGTGAACCTGCGCGACATCGAAGGCCGCAGCGCCCTGCTGCTGGGCAAGGCCAAGGATAACAACGCCTCGTGCGCACTGGGCCCGTTCATCCGCCTGTTCGACGCGAGCTTCGGGCTGGAGCAGGTGCGCAATGAAACGGTGCACCTGCGCGTGGCGGGCGCGGACGGCTTTGAGCTGCGCGGCATCAACACCATGGCCAGCATCAGCCGCGACCCTACGGACCTGGTGGCACAGACACTGGCCGCGCACCAGTACCCGGATGGGTTCATGCTGTTCATGGGCACGCTGTTCGCGCCCATCGAAGACCGCGACCAGCCGGGCGGCGGCTTCACCCACCACCTGGGCGACCTGGTGTCCATCCAGAGCGCCTGGCTGGGCGGCCTGCACAACCGCGTGGCGCACAGCGAGGCCGCGCCGCCCTGGCGATTTGGGCTGCGCGCCTTCATGGCCAACCTGGCGCAGCGCGGGCTGCTGCAGGGCGCGGTGCTCTGAGGCGCAAAAAGAAAACAGGAGACAACGATGCTCAATGCCTTCATCGACCGTTGCTGCCGCTGGATCAACCTGCTCATCGCGCTCGCGCTGGCCGTGATGGTGGCCATGGTGTTCGGCAACGTTGTGCTGCGCTATGCGTTCAACTCCGGCATTGCCATCAGCGAGGAGGTCTCGCGCTGGCTGTTTGTGTGGATCACCTTTCTGGGCGCCATCGTGGCGGTGCGCGAGCGGGGCCACTTGGGCACGGACTTTTTGCTGGCGCGCCTGCCGCCGCTGGGCCAGCGCATCTGCCTCGCCATCAGCTACGCGCTGATGATCTGGTGCACTTGGCTGCTGTTCAGCGGCGCGCTGGCGCAGGCGCGCATCAACTGGGATGTGGATGCGCCGGTCACCGGTGCATCCATGGCCATCTTTTATGCGTCGGGCGTGGTGTTTGCCGTGGCGGCGGGCCTGCTGCTGGCGCTGGACCTGTGGCGCATTGTATCGGGGCAGATGCCGGACAGCGAGCTGCTGCAGATCGCCGAATCCGAAGAACTGGCCGCTGTGGGCAGCCAGCTGCCACACGCAGCCCCTGCGCCCACGGCCTCACGCCAGTGAGCCCCACACCGCAATGACCTGGAGCGCACTTCCATGACCGTTTTTATCTTCCTCGGCTCCCTGCTGGCCGCCATGGCCATCGGCGTGCCGATTGCCTACGCGCTGCTCGTGTCCGGCGCAGCCCTCATGTGGCATCTGGACCTGTTCGATGCACAGATCCTGGCGCAGAACGTGATCAACGGCGCGGACAGCTTTCCGCTGCTGGCCGTGCCCTTCTTCATGCTGGCGGGCGAGATCATGAACGTGGGCGGGCTGTCGCAGCGCATCGTCAAGCTCGCGCTCACGCTCGTGGGGCACAAGCGCGGGGGGCTGGGCTTTGTGGCCATCCTGGCCGCCTGCATGCTGGCGGCGCTGTCGGGCTCGGCCGTGGCCGACACAGCGGCACTGGCGGCCCTGCTGCTGCCCATGATGGTCAAAGCCGGGCACGATAAGGCGCGCGCAGGCGGGCTGATTGCGTCGGCCGGCATCATCGCGCCGGTCATCCCGCCCTCCATCGGCTTCGTGGTGTTTGGCGTGGCGGCCAATGTGTCGATCAGCAAGCTGTTTCTGGCGGGCATCGTGCCGGGGCTGCTGATGGGGCTGGCGATTGCGGTCACCTGGTACTGGATGTCGCAGCGCGAGAACGTCACGCCGCCGCCCAAGGCCTCCACGGCCGAGAAGCTGCAGGCGCTCAAGGAATCCACCTGGGCGCTGTTCCTGCCGGTCATCGTGATCGTGGGCTTGAAGATGGGCGTGTTCACCCCCACCGAGGCGGCCGCGGTGGCCGCGGTTTACGCCCTGTTCGTGGCAACGGTGGTCTACCGCGAGCTGCACTGGCGCCAACTGGCCGAGGTGTTCACCAGCGCCGCCAAAACTACGGCGGTGATCATGTTCCTGGTGGCGGCCGCCATGGTCAGCGCCTGGCTCATCACCGTGGCCGACATCCCGCGCCAATTGGTGGGCCTGCTCAAGCCGCTGATGGAACACCCCACGCTGCTGCTCATTGCCATCATGGTGCTGGTGATGGCCGTGGGCACCGCCATGGACATGACGCCCACCATCCTCATCCTCACGCCCGTGCTGATGCCGGTGGTGAAGGCTGCGGGCATCGACCCGGTCTACTTTGGCGTGCTGTTCATCATCAACAACGCCATCGGGCTCATCACCCCACCGGTCGGCACGGTGCTGAATGTGGTGGCCGGCGTGGGCAAGATGCGCATGGACGACGTCACGCGGGGCGTCATCCCGTTCATGGTGGCGCAGTTCGCGGTGATGTTCTTGATGGTGCTGTTTCCATCGCTGGTGCTGGTGCCGATGCGGTGGTTTACGGGGTGAATCTGAGGGTTTGAAGCAAAAAATGCCGCAAGCGCTAGTGGATATTGCGCTTGCAGCTATCAAATCAGGAGTTAATCACTACCGGGCACTGTTCAGTTAGCCACCGTGAACCGCTTTTGCACGTGGCGTGGTGTCTCCAGTTCGTCCGCCATTGCCACGGCCAGGTCGGCCACGCTGATGCTGCCAGGCTGGTCGCCGTTCATCAGCGGGGCTTCGTCGCCCAGTCGGTACTGGCCGGTGCGCTCGCCGGGCTGCAGCAGGATGGGGGGCGAGAGGAAGGTCCAGTCCAGCGTGTTTTCGGTGCGAATCCAGTTCAGCGCCTCGCGCGCGGCCAGAGCGCCCTGCTTCCATTCGGCGGGGAACTGAGGGGTGTCCACCAGCTGCACGCCGGGCGCCACAAACAGGCTGCCTGCGCCGCCTACCACCAGCAGTCGGCGCACACCGGCGGCCTTGGTGCCGTCGATGATGGCGCGCGTGCCCTTGAGGAACTGGTCGTGAATGTCTGGCACCGTCCAGCCAGGGTTGTAAGCGCTGACCACCGCGTCGTGGTCAGCGACCGCCTTGGCCACCTGGGTGGCGTCCTGCGCGTCGGCGGCGACCACCGTGAGGCCTTCGCGGGGGGTGAGCTTGCCAGGGTTGCGGGCCAGCACGGTCACGCGGTGACCACGTTGCAGCAGTTCATTCAGCACGGCCGAGCCGACAAAACCGGTGGCACCAATCAGGGCGATGTTCATACGGTGTCCTTGGGGTCAAAGTTGCGATGCAGTGAGAATAGGAGCTTGTCAAATCAGGCGGTAGAGGGCTAAAACAGCCTTTTCTTTGAAGCCTCACTTCACAATCAACTCCTTACCACTCCCGTTGCCTCCTGATGGAAGACCTCAAACGCATGGCCGTGTTTGCCGCCGTGGTGCAGCACGGCTCGATGAGCGGCGCCGCCCGCGCCCTGGGCATGAGCACCTCGGCGGTGAGTCAGCAGGTGCGCAAGCTCGAAAGCGATGGCGGCGTGACGCTGCTGCACCGCTCCACGCGCAAGCTGGCGCTGACCGAGGCAGGCCAGCGGTACCACGCGCGCTGCGCTGCCATGTGGGCTGCGGCGGAGCAAGCGCGCGCCGAACTGGCGGCCTCGCGCGATGCGCCCAGCGGCGAGTTGCGAATGTCGGCCACCGTAGGTTTTGCGCGGCACATTGCGCCCGCCCTGGGCGACCTGCTGGCCGCGCACCCGACGCTGCGCCTGCGGCTGCTGGTGGACGACTCCACCATTGATCTCATCAACGCCCGCATCGATCTGGCCGTGCGCTACGGGCGCCTGGCGGATTCGACCTGGGCGGCTCGGCGCCTGGGGGGCATGAGTTGGTACCTGTGCGCATCGCCCGACTGGGTGGCCGCACATGGCATGCCCCAGCACCCGGACGCGCTGCTGTCCCACAGCTGGCTGGGCTTTGCGCGAGAGGGGGGTGGGCTGCTCATCGACGTGCGCAGCCCCACCGGCGAACCCCGCGCGCTGCGGGTGGAGCCGCGCATTGCCAGCAACAACCAGCTGTCGATCCAGCAGATGTGCGAGGCAGGACTGGGGCTGGCCCTGGTGGGCAGCATGGATTCTCACGATGCGCTGCAGGCCGGGCGACTGGCTCGGCTGCTGCCGGAGTGGTCGTTTGGCACGCTGGACGTCTGGGCCGTCACGCCCCAACGCGATGCCCAGCCCGCCAAGGTGCGCCAGGCCATCGCGGCGCTGCACGCGTATCTGCGGCAGGTACCGGGCATTTCGGACTGAGAACCGAGGCCTGTCAGCACCCGTGTGCAGTCTTTTTGACGACCGCACGGGAGGGAGCCTGGCACGGCGCACCGCAACGGCGCAGCCACGCCAGCTTGCTGCAGTGCAATATTCGGGTATTGCCTGAACATTTAGCCCACTGCACACGGCGTTTGGGTCCTAGAATTTGTAAAGGCGCGTATCTCCATTACCTACCGCGCGAAGGACCCAACATGACAGCCATCCAGCAGGACATCGACGAGCGGACCAACCTCACCAGCACCAACAAGTTCGAACTGCTGCTATTTCGCTTGGGCACCGACAGCGCGCTGGGCAAATCGGAGCTGTTTGGCATCAATGTGTTCAAGATCCGCGAGATCGTGGCCATGCCGAGCATCACGCCGATCGCGGGCACCACAGCCCATTCGCTGGGAGTGGTCAATCTGCGCGGGCAGGTGATCCCGGTGCTGGACCTGCCATCCATCGTGGGCTGCAAGCCCCAGACGGGCCTCAACATCATGCTGGTGACCGAGTACGCGCGCACCACCCAGGCGTTTGCGGTCGAGTCGGTGGAAGACATCGTGCGACTGGACTGGAAGCAGGTGCTGTCGGCCGAGACCAGCGGCGCCGCGGGCAAGCTGGTGACCAGCATTGCCCGCCTGGACGGCAATACCGATGAGTCCCGCCTTGCCCAGGTGCTGGACGTGGAAGCCATCCTGCAGATGATCTCGCCCTCGGACGGCCAGGAGGTCACCGAGGAGAAGGTGGGTGCGAAACTCAAGCTCAAGCCCGGCTGCATCATCCTGGCGGCCGACGATTCGTTCGTGGCCCGCTCGCTGATCGAACAAGAGCTCAAGGTGCTCAATGCCCCGTATGAAATGGTGAAGTCCGGCAAGGAGGCCTGGGACCGGCTCAACGCCATCGCCAGGAGTGCGGCGGCCGAAGGCAAGACCGTGCTCGACCGCGTGGCCATGGTGCTGACCGACCTGGAAATGCCTGAGATGGACGGATTCACGCTGACACGCAACATCAAGCAGGACGCCCGCTTTCATGGGTTGCCTGTGGTCATCCACTCGTCGCTGTCGGGCTCGGCCAACGAAGACCATGTGCGCAGCGTGGGGGCAGACGGCTATGTGGCCAAGTTTGTGGCGGAAGACCTGGCCGAAACGATCCGCAACGTCCTGCCCAAGTAAACCTGCGCGCGGCCAACCCGAGGGGCCCTGCGCGCCCCGACGCGGTGCACGGGCCTGGCAGAATTTTCGGACCCAAACAGCAGATAGCGCCATCAGCACATGGCTTGACTGCTATCGTTTTTGATGTATTCACGTCACATCCACTCCGGCTGACACGGGTTGTTACGGCGGCAAGCGGCACCTGCACCGGCGCAAAGTCAACCAAATGGCACGCCCGCGCGCTAAAGTGGTTGGTACCCCTGTGCCAGCCCTCCGAAATTTGTAACGCTCCACCGGAGCGCTTTTCAAGGGCTTTACGGACAAGGCGGAACGCGCCCAGTCGGCCGGAGTCTGATCACCATGACCTACACCATCACCCGCATCCTTTCCGCCACCGTCCTGGGAGCCCTGGTGACAGGGTGTGCCACCGTGCCGGGCGACCCGTACTACGACACTCCGCGTTACCCTGTGTACGAGCAGCCAGGCTACATCTACGGAGCCCCACAGCCGGTGTACCAGGCACCGCCCGTGTACCGTGCGCCCGGCGTGATCTATTCGGCCCCGCCGCCCGCCGTCTATTACGGTGGACGTGACCGCGACGACAACCGCTGGGACAACGACCGCAACCGCAATGACTGGCGCGAAAGAGAGCGTGAACGCGACCGCGCAGAGCGTGACCGGGCCGCCCGCGAACGCGACCGCCGCGATCAGCAAGCCCGCGAAGCCGACCGCCGCGCCCGCGAGCAAGACCAAGCCCGCCGCGAACAGGCCGAACGGGACCGCCGCGCTGCCGAAGACCGCCGCAACCGCGAGAACCGCCCCGGCCGGCTGGCGCCCGACAGCTACACCCCGAGCCCATACGATTGGCGCTCGCGCCAACAGTCCAACAGCCAGGAAAAACCTTGATTGCCTGGCGTTGAACCCGCTGCCCCCCACCACCTCATCGTCACCATGAAGCCGCGTAAACACTCCCTCATCGCTGGTCTGTGCGTGGTCTTCCTGGGTGCCCTGGCTCCCTGGGGAGCCCAGGCGCAAGTGATACGCTGCACCGACGCCGCCACAGGCAAGGTCACCTATACCGACGGCAAGTGCGCCAGCGGCGCCGCTGAGCGCGAGGTGGAGGCCCGTAAAACCCCGCAGGAGATCCAGCAGGAACGCGAAGAAGCCGCCGAAGCACTGGCCCGCAAACAGCAGCGCCTGCAGGCCGAGGCAACTGCCGCAGAGACCGAATCACGGCGCAACGCACCGCGGGACCACACGGCCCCGGCCAAAGCCACCGACTATGCGCGCTCTCCAGAATGCGCCCGCTCACGGCGGAACCTGGACGTGGTGCTGAGCAGCGCCACGGGCGGAGGCTACGAGCAAAACCTGCGGGTGGAGGCAGCACAGCGCCAGGTCGATCTGGACTGTCTGGGCCCCCAGGGCTACGCAGAGGTGGAGAAATCCCGTCCCCGGTCAAACACCACGGCGCCCGTGGTGGTCGTGCCCCCTCCGTACTACCCCGTGCGGCCCACGCCGGTGCAGCCACCGGCGCCTACCCCTGCCCCCAAAAAATTCACGCAGTGCAACGTGTTTCGCTGCTACGACGCCCAAGGCAACAGCTACCCCCGCTGATCTGGCGCCCGTTGCCGGCAGCATGAGAAAAGTTCGAAGTTCTTGCGCGGCTTCTCAGGCCCGCAAACCTTCGGCCACACTGGGATAACGCAACCGCAGCCCCAGCTCGCGCAGCATGCGCTGATTGTCCAGCCGGCGTGATTCGCTCATGAAGCTCAGCAGCATCAGCGACAGCTGCTCCTGCGCCGTGCTGCGCGGCACCCGCGGCGGGCGCGGCAGGCCGTACAGGTCGGCCGCCAGGTCGAAGTAGTCCCCCATCTTCATCTGCGTGGAGTCACTCACGTTGTAGGCGCGCTGCGGTCGCCCCTTCCATACCGCGGCCATGCAGGCCCGCGCCAGGTCGTCGGCATGGATGTGGTTGGTGAACACATCGTCTTCGGTCACCAATACCGGAGTGCCCCGGCGCAAGCGCGCCTCCGGGGTGCCCCCCTCTCGGTCGGGCGCGTAGATGCCAGGAATGCGCAGCACGGAGGCCCGCACGCCGGCACGGCCCAGGTGGCGCACAGCCCGCTCGGCATTCACACGGCGCTGGGCACGCGGCGTACCGGGGGCCACGGAGCGCGTCTCAGCCACCAGGGCACCCTGGCAGTCGCCATACACCCCACTGGTGGACGCATAGGCCAATGACGCTGGCAGGCTGCGCAGCCGCAGTGCGCGGGTCAACGCAGCGGTGCGCGGATCGCGCCACCAGGCATCCCCTCCCGCGCCTTCCCCGGGCGGGGGCGCCAGATGCAGCACCCGCGTGGCCAGACCAGACAGCCTGCGCAGCGTGGCCGCATCGTCCAGGTTGCCCACCAGGGGCCGGGCCCCTTGTGCCCGAAGCTCCGCCACCCGCCCTGCACTGGAGGTCAGTGCCAGCACCTGCATGCGCCCGGCCCCGGGGCCGGTCTGCAGATGGCGCAGCACCCGTTGACCTACATCACCACAGCCCACGATGAGCAGACGTTCGCGGCGAAAGCGGGCCGGCAGGGCGCCAAGGGGGTTTTGGTTTGAAGGCAAAATCGGGGCCGTCCGTTGACTACTAGAGCCCCCGAGGATACCCACTCCATGACCAGCGCTGAGTCCGTTTTCCAGATCACCGTGCAGCCCAGCGGCCGCGCTTTCAGTGCCAATGCGGGCGAAGCCATCCTGGCCGCCGCCATCCGCAGCGGCGTGGGCCTGCCCTATGGCTGCAAGGACGGCGCCTGTGGCTCGTGCAAATGCAAAAAAATCAGCGGGACCGTCCAGCACGGCGCCCACCAGTCCAAGGCCCTCACGGCCGATGAAGAAGCGGCAGGCCTGGTGCTCACCTGCTGCGCCCAGCCGCTGTCCGACGTGGTGCTTGAATCCCGCCAGGTCACCGACGAAAGTGCCTACCCCGTCAAGAAGATGCCGGTGCGCGTGGCGTCGCTCGAAAAGAAGTCGCACGACGTGATGCACGTGCGCCTGCAGCTGCCCGCTGCCGATACCTTCCGCTACCACGCGGGCCAGTACATCGAATTCATCCTGCGCGACGGTGCTCGCCGGGCCTACTCGGTGGCCAATGCGCCGCACACCCAGGCCGAGGCGCCGGGCGTGGAGCTGCACATCCGCCACATGCCGGGCGGCAAATTCACAGACCACGTGTTCGGCGCGATGAAAGAAAAGGAAATCCTGCGCGTCGAAGGCCCGTTCGGCAGCTTCTTCCTGCGCGAAGATTCGGACAAGCCCATCGTACTGCTGGCATCCGGCACCGGCTTTGCCCCCATCAAAGCGCTGATTGAGCACCTGCAGTTCAAGGGCATGACCCGCCCCACCGTGCTGTACTGGGGAGGCCGCCGCCCCGGCGACCTGTACCTGGACGACTGGGCCAAGGCCCGCGTGGCGGAGCTGCCGTGGCTGCGTTATGTGCCGGTCATTTCCAACGCCCTGCCCGAAGACGGCTGGACCGGCCGTACCGGCTTCGTGCACCAGGCGGTGCTGGACGACTTTGCGGATCTATCGGGCCACCAGGTCTATGCCTGCGGTGCGCCCATCGTGGTCGAATCCGCCCGCGATGCCTACAGCGCTCAACGCGGCCTGCCGCCCGAGGAATTCTTTGCCGACGCGTTCACGTCAGAAGCCGACAAGCACGGCGGCTGACCCGGCACATCCACGACACGAGCCACCCCACTGACCGTGCGCCCAGCGCCCGCCCAGCCCACCCCGCAGGGCGCGCCGCAGCGCTGGCCCCAGGCCCGGCGCGCGGGCTTCATTGCCACGCTGCTGTGCCTGGCGGCGCTGCTGGTGTGGGGTGCGGGCGAATGGGCTGAACAGAGCGAACGCGATGCCCAGTGGGACAACCTGCGCCGCCTCGGCGAGGTGCAAGCCCTGGCGCTGCGCGGCGTGGCCACGCGCTACAACTATCTGCCCTTCACGGCCGCGCAGCACCCGCTGGTGCGGCAACTGCTGCGCCAACCTGCATCGCAGGCTGTGCGCGACGCTGCCAACGCCTACCTGCAGGCGGTGAACCAGCATGCGGGCTCTGACATGCTGTACGTGATGGACCCGCAGGGCCTCACGCTCGCGTCCAGCAACTGGGACACCCCCAACAGCTTTGTCCACCAGAACTACGGCAACCGCCCGTACTTTCGCGATGCCCTGGCGGGCCAGACAGGCCGCTTTTATGGCGTGGGCAAAACCACGGGCGAGCCCGGCCTGTTTGTCTCCGCCCCCGTGGTTGAAGCGGGACGGGTGATCGGCGTGGTGGCGGTCAAGGTGCGCATGGAGCCCATCTCAGACCCCTGGGCGCAGCTGCGTGACCCGGTGTTCGTGACGGACGAGCAGGGCATCGTGTTTCTGGGCTCGGTGCCCGGCTGGCTCTACCGTACCAGCCGGCCCTTGCCCGCGTCGCTGGTACAGCAGCTACAGCACAACGAACAGTACGGTACGGGCTGGACCCCGCGCACAGCGCCCTGGACCCTGCGCCCCCAGGACGACTCGCCCGGCGCCGAACTGCGCCTGGAAGGCCCTGGCGGCAAACGCTACCTCGCGTTCGAGGAAAAGCTGCCTGACCTGGGCTGGACCCTCACCGTCACCGCCGACAGCCGATTGGTGACTCTGGCTCGCCAGCAGGCCTGGGCGCTGGCAACGCTGGCCTCAGGCCTGCTCGTGCTGGGCGCGTTGTACTGGCAGCTACGCGAGCGGCGTCTGGCCGAAAACCGGCTGGCCCGCATCGAACTGGAGCAGCGCGTGCTGGAGCGCACCCACGCGCTGCAGCAGGCCCAGGCGTTCCGCCAGTCCATGGAGGACTCGCTGCTGGTGGGCATGCGCGCACGCGACCTGGAAGGGCGCATCGTCTACGTCAACGCCGCCATGTGCGACATGGTGGGCTACCGGGCCGACGAACTCATCGGCCAACGGCCGCCCTATCCCTACTGGCACCCTGACGAGCTGGACCGCCACTGGAATGACAGCGACACCGTGCTGGCTGGCAACGCCTTTCCGCAGGGGCGAGAAAACCGCCTGAGGCACCGCGATGGTTCGGACGTGTACACCATGTTCTACACCACGCGCCTTATCGACGGCAGTGGACAGCACATCGGCTGGATGAGTTCGGTGGTCAACATCACCGCACAAAAGCGGGCCGAGGAACAGCAGCAGCAGCGCGAGACCCAGCTGCAGCGGGTGCAGCGCGTCATCACGGTGGGTGAGATGGCCTCCACGCTGGCGCACGAACTGAACCAGCCGCTCGCCGCCCTGGTCAACTACGCGGCAGCTGCACGCGCGCTGGCCGCGCAGGGCAAGACGGGACCTCTGAACGACAGCCTGGAGGCCCTGTCGGCCCAGGCGCTGCGAGCCGCCGACATCGTGGGCCGCATCCGCCGCTGGGTGCGCCAGCACCCCGAGAGCCGCGAGCCCTGCGACCTGTCGGCCATCGTGGAGCAGTCATTGGAGCTGCTGCTGCGCGCCGAAGCGCGCCGGCAGGGGATTCCTGTGCGCGTCGATCAGGCCGATACCCCATTGAAAGTGAACGCTGACCGCGTGCTGCTCGAACAGGTGGTGATCAACCTGGGCCTGAACGCCCTGCAGGCTATGCAGACGCACCAGCCCCCGCCCGAAGGGCACGAACTGCGGCTGCGCCTGGCAGCAGACCACGGCCACGCGCTGGTGCAGGTGCTCGACCGCGGCCCGGGCCTGCCGCCCGGCATCGCAGAGCGCCTGTTCGAACCATTCTTCACCACACGCTCCGACGGACTGGGCCTGGGCCTCAACATCTGCCGATCCATCATTGAGAGCATGGGTGGCCAGCTGCAGGCCCACAACCGCGAGGGCGGCGGCGCAGTCTTCGAGATCCGCCTGCCGCTCGCCAACGCCCCTGAGAATGCCGCCACACCATGACCTACGACACCCTCCCCACCGCCGCCGAGTCGCCCGATGACACCGCGGTCTACATCGTGGACGACGACGAAGGCGTGCGCCAATCGCTGGCGGCCCTGCTGCTGGCACGCGGATACACGGTGCGCTCCTTTAAGGGCGGTGAGGCCTTTCTGGCAGAAGCCGCGCTGGACCAGCCCGGCTGCGTGCTGCTGGACCTGCGCATGGAGGGCCTGAGCGGGCTGCAGGTGTTCCACGAACTCGGCCAGTGCCACAGCGCGCTCAAGACCGTGTTCCTGTCAGCCCATGGCGAGCTGTCCTCCGCCGTGACAGCCGTCAAGCAGGGGGCGGTGGACTGGCTAGAAAAACCGTGCAACGAAGCCACCTTGCTGGCCGCTGTGGAGAAAGCCTCCACGCTGTCGCAAGCGCAGGCACGACAGGCGCAACGGCAGCAGCAACTGCGCGAGCGCTGGAACGCCCTGAGCCCTCGCCAGCAAGAGGTGGCCCAACTGCTGGGCACCGGCCTCAGCAGCAAGGAAGTCGCCCGCGCGCTGGCTCAGCGTGACCCGGAGCGCCCCATCGACCCACGCACCGTGGACACGCACCGGTCCGCCATCTTCCTGAAGCTCGACATCCGCTCGTCGCACGAACTGGGCATGCTGGTGGAAGACCTGGGCGTGGCGCTTGCCGCACCCCGTTCGGCATGAACATCCCCGGCCTCCCCTCCCCGCCCGACCATCACCGCCTCAGGGCTTCATAAGCTTTCTTACGAATTTTTTGCACAATGGCACCCATGAACCGCAGAAACATCCTCCTCGCCAGTGCCGTTGCCGCCGCAACGGTGTTTTCTCCCTCCATCGCTTCGGCGCAGGATGCCGGCCAGCCCATCCGCCTGATCGTGCCGTATGCACCTGGCGGCCCCATCGACGTGACTGCCCGCGCGCTGGCCGAGCGCGTGCGCGATTCGCTGGGCACGGTGATCATCGACAACAAGGGCGGCGCGGGCGGCAACATCGGCGCCGACGCGATTGCCAAGGCCGCACCTGACGGACTGACCATCGGCATCGCCGCCACCGCTACCCATGCGGTCAACCCCTGGCTGTATGCGCGCATGCCGTATGACGCGGGCAAGGACTTTGCCGGCATCACGCAGATGGTGCGCGTGCCCAACGTGCTGGTCATGAACGCTGCCAAGGCCGAGCAGCTCAAGATCCACACCGTGGCCGACCTGATTGCCTACGCCAAGGCCAACCCCGCCAAGCTGAACTACGGCAGCGGCGGCAACGGCAGCGCGGGCCACCTGGCCGGTGAAATGTTCAAGCAGCGCGCTGGCATTTATGCCCTGCACATCCCCTACCGGGGCGCCAACCCGGCCCAGCTGGCGCTGCTGGCGGGCGAGGTGGACTTCAACATCGACAACCTGGCCGCCGCTGCGCCCAATATCCGCGCGGGCAAGCTCAAGGCGCTGGCCGTGACCTCGCTCGACGCCTCGGCCTCGCTGCCGGGCGTGCCGCCCCTGTCTGCCACGTTCAAGGGTTTCTCCATCGACACCTGGTGGGGCCTGGTGGCACCGGCGGCCACGCCCAAGCCCATCATCGACAAGCTGAACAAGGCCTTTGTGGCGGCGCTGAATGCGCCCGAGACCAAGACCCGCTTTGCCGCCCTGCTGGCCGAACCCGTGGCCACCACGCCGCAGCAGTTCGACAGCTTCATGGCCAGCGAACGTGCCAAGTACCAGCAGGTGGTGAAGGCGTCCGGGGCCAAGGTGGATTAAGAAGCGGGGCGATGGATGTACCGTGGTACCGTGTCGCGGTATCGCCCTCGCCTCGCGGGGCGGCATGGACGCTGCCCTTCATTGCGCTGGCAGTCCCGCCAAAATTTGCCCCATCGGCGCAAGACGCACGCGCGCAGCATGGAGAGCGTCTTCAAAGGCTTCTGCGCCAAGAACCTCAAGCTCTGCCTGCCGAGCCGCTGCCAGCAAATCATGCTCGCCTGGTGAAAGCAGCCCGGCATGGCACATCAGCAGATCGCCATGGCGAGCCGCATGCAGCCATGCATCGAGCCGGGCGCGGTACTGAGCAGCATCTCCACGGAAGTTATAGACACCCAGCAACCGCGCGTTTTGCCGCAGCCCCTGATGCTGCGCAAGTGCCGATAGCGCCCGTGCACCCAACCACGCAATGACGTGGCTCTTGAACCGAGTGCGCGCATCAAGATGTGCCGCTCTTTGCGGTGCATGCGTCGCGCGCAACCACAGCCCACCCGAGGGATATCTGCCGGCAAGTTCTTGCAGAAGCACATTGCGTACCTGCGGCAACTGATGCACGTGTTGATGCCCATCCACATAGGCGGGAGCGCGGCCCAGAGCCGCTTCAAAAGCGTCCAGTTGACTCGCTACCTCCGCACGCAGAGCTACTGGGTCCAGCTGGTGCAGGTAAGCCCGCGCAATCAGGTGACCCAAGGGCTGGCGGCTTGCGGGGTTGATCGGACACTCTGTGAGGTCCAGGTGCAACCCTATCTCTACGCTACCTGTGCGTGCTGCCTCCAACAAGCCCCGCGCGCCTTCTGGCCACGCCGCGCCGCCCACCATGGCAGACACGGCCTGCACTCGTCCCTGTCGCACCAGGGCGAATACAGCCTCATTGATACCTTGGTGCAAACCAAAGTCGTCCACGCAAATGCTGATGCTGCGCCAACTGCTATGCTGGTGCGCTCCACCATGATCCAGAACCGGCCCCCCCATCTCCTGCGATTTGCCAACAAGCAGCGCGGCCGCATCGGCTGGTTTGTGGTGGTCGGATGCGTCGCCGCTGCTGTGCATTGGTGCGTCGCCACCGGCATGGTGGCGTTCGCGCATTGGGCGCCACTGCAGGCAAACGTCGTGGGCTGGATCGTCGCACTGACGGTGTCGTTCACCGGTCACCACCAGCTCAGCTTTCGCGGTCATGGTGCCTCCGTGGGCAGCGCTGGGTTGCGCTTCCTGTGTATTTCGGGTGGAGGCTTTCTCGTCAACGAACTCGCCTATGCATTGCTGTTGCGGTGGACCTCGGCGCGCTACGACCTGCTGCTGGCCTGCGTGTTGGTCTCGGTGGCCGGAGCGACCTATTTGCTCAGCCGCCATTGGGCTTTCCTGCGCAGCGCAGAGCGCTGAGCTGTGCGGGCTGGCGCACATCGACGCGCCACAGGGTTTCCCCACGCAAGGTGAGCACCGCTTCTGCTTGCGCCAGAAAATCGTAGCGCTTGCGCAATGCCTCAGACGCTACCACCCAGCTGACCGGCTGGCGGCAAAGCGCCGCAGGCAGCGCTGCTGGCGTCATCAGCAACTGTTCTGCGCGCTGGCGAGAGAATCCGCCCGCATCCGACATCTCCTTGCGCCAGTTATCGCGTAATGCAATTTCAGGATCATCCCAATCATCAACCACCACCACAGGGTCTTGCAGACGCGCATAGAACGGCACGTCGTAGTGATAGCTCCGAATGAAATACACGGGCTCGCCGTCAGCCCGGTACTCGCGCAGAGCAAGCCCAAGGTTGCGGGTGGAATGGCGTTGATCCCACACCACCCCTGCCACCACACCCAGCCCCAACACTGCACTGAACGCGAGAGTGGCCCACCACCAACGCTGGCGTGAAGCTCCCGTGGCTGATGCCCCGCTGGCGTCGGCCATCAGCCACGCCAAGGGAGCAACGGCGGGGAAGATATAGCCTAGCAACTTGGATTGCGGCATTGAAAAGAACAACACCACGCAAAACACCGCCAGCCCCATCAACTGGCGCACTGCTGCATGCTGAGGCGATACCGCAGCCGTCCCCACAAAGTACCTCTGCGTCAGCAAGCTGCGGCTCCACAGCAGACAAGGCAAACTCATCAGCGTCAAAACCACGGGGTAAAACCACGCAGGCTGTACGTTGTTGAACCCACCGGCTGCAAAGCGCTGGAAATGCTGTACCACAAAAAAATAGTGCAGGAAGCCATCGAAACGCTGCTGCATGGCAAGAAACCAGGGGGCTGCCACCAGCAAAAACAGCATCGCCCCCGTTGGGGACATGAGCGTCCAGACCGTGCGCCAGCGCCTGCGTAACACCAGCCAGAAGCCCACCACCATGGCAGGTATCACAAAGCCGATCAGCCCCTTGGCCAAAACGCCCAAGGCGGACAGGCCATAGGCCAGCAGCAAGGCTCTGCGGTAAGCAAGCCCTTGCTCAAAACACAAGGCTGCATGGGCCAACGCCAGGATCGTGGCGGTGATACAGCCAGCTACCAGCATGTCAAGATTGGCGAACTGCCCGCCCACAAAAAACAGAGGTTGAGCCAAGAGCACCCACAAGGCACGCCGTGCCGATGTCAAACCACACCAGTGCCTTGTGAAGAGGTACAAAGACAATGCGCCCAAGGTCGCTCCAGCAATGGATGCCGCACGGGCTGCAATCTCTGTCAATCCTCCCACCGACAACGCTGCGCCAGTGATCCAATAAAACAGGGGTGGCTTGTGGAAGAAGGGCAGGCCGTTGAGCGTCGGTGTCAGCCAATCACCAGAACGCAGCATCTCCCAGGCCACCGAGACATACCGCCCCTCGTCGGGCAGCATCAAGGGACGCGCCCATGCAGTGGCAGCCAGCCAAAAAAGAATCAACGCGGCGACAAGCACTCCATCACGCAGTCCGCCCGAACATTTCCAATCATTCATGGAACGCCCCCAAACCACGACCCAAATCGGACTGCACGACATACAACGGCCGCCGCTTCACTTCCTCGTAGATGCGACCCACATACTCACCGACCACACCCAGGGAAACCAACTGGATACCGGCAAACAGCATCAGACTCACAACAATGGTGGTCCAGCCACTCACGTCGTGGCCGTACAGGAAGTAGGTGACCGTGAGGTACGCACCATAGCCAAACGCCAGCAGCGCCAACACAAAACCCAGCGCAATCACCGCACGCAGTGGCCACACGGTAAAGGCCGTCAAGCCATCCAACGCCAACCGGATCATGCGGATCGGACTGAAATGACTGTGTCCGTGAACCCTGGCATCAGGCACATAGGGTATTGCCACTGCCTCAAATCCCACCCAGGCGTACAAGCCCTTCATGAACCGATTGCGCTCCGGCAGCGCCAGCAGTGCATCCACCACCTTGCGATCCATCAAGCGGAAATCCCCTGCGCCGGGCGGCACCTCAAACCGGTCTGCTCCATTGATCAGGCGGTAAAACCAGCGTACCCCCAAGCGCTTGAAGGCACTCTCGGTCTCGCGGTGCTTGCGCACTGCGTACACCACGTCGGCCCCGGCGCGCCAGTGGCGCACGAAGCTATCCAGCAAGGCAGGGGGATGCTGAAGGTCCGCATCCATCGTCGCTACCACGTCGCCCGCAGCGACCTGCAGACCGGCCGTGAGCGCAGCCTCTTTGCCAAAGTTGCGCGACAGCCGCACCCCCCGCACGCCAGGCTGGAGCGTCCATTCCCGCAGGCGCTCGGCGGTGCCGTCCGAGCTGCCGTCATCGACCAGCACGATCTCCCACCGCGGCGCCAACCTGGCCAGCGCTTCGCACACCAACGGCAGCAGGCGCTCCAGGTTTTCGGCTTCGTTGTAGCAGGGGATCACGCAGCTGATGGACTGCAGGGTGCGCAGGTCACCGGAACGGTCAGCGACGGCGCTATCGGCAACGGGTTGTTCGGCCGCTCGGTCAACGAGCGCAACGACTTCCTTTGCAATCAACGGGTGATTCACGCAACATTCTCCGCCCGTAGAAAAAGGGCAAGCAATGAATGTGTCTGCCGCCACTTAACTGCGCATTAAGAGCGGCGCCAAAACTCAGTGAACGGCTTCCGCTGTTCCTGGTCAAGCGCACGTTGCAGTCGACTTGAATAAGGACTCTGAGGCCCGAAAACTGCGCCGCGAGCATTTGCCCAGCAGCGTGAGCGGACAAGCCCCCTTAGGCGCAGTTCCGACATGGACAGGACAGGGAAAGCTCTGAACGGCTACTCTGGATGCGCGACGAATGAGCTTGCTTAGGTCGCCTGGCGAAATTGTCCCGCGTACCTTGATCAATCAGGAGAATCTACCCAATCGGCCTTTGCAATGCACTGAATGGACTGGTCTGCCACCCCGGACAAGGCGGACGCCGCCACCCGATCCGGCACCAGGTCGGCCAGGGGGCGCAACACAAACGCACGCTCGGCCATGCGGGGGTGGGGCACGGTGAGTGCGGGGGTGTCCATCACGCAGTCGCCAAACCACAGGATGTCCAGATCCAGCGTGCGCGGGGCGTTGCGGTAGGGGCGCTCGCGGCCCGCGGCTTGTTCGATGGATTGCAATGCCTGCAGCAGGGCCTCGGGCGCGAGGGTGGTGGTTGCTTCGGCCACAGCATTCAGGTAGTCCGGGCCACCGGCATCGACCGGCGCGCTGCCGTAGAGGGGCGATACACGCAGAAGCTGCGTCCCGGGCAACCGGCCGATGGCGGCCAAGGCCGCGCGCAGGGTGGCTTCCCGGTCCCCCAGGTTGGCGCCCAGGCCGATAAATACGGAAACCGTAGGGGTTGCCCGCGGGGCGCCTCCCTCGGCATCGCTCATCACCGTATGCGCCAGCTCAGCCACGGTCAAGGCAGCTCTCGGTAACGTCACTCGCCCACAGCGGCGGGGGCGGCGCCTTCGCCACCACCCGGTTTGCGACGGCGGCGACGGCGCTTCTTGGGGGCAGCACCGTCCGAGGGGAACTCGGTGTCGCCGTCCGCGGGCCCAGCATCCGGCCCAGCAGCGACCGGCGCCGAGCCATCGGCACGGGGCACGCGGCGCGGATCGGCCGCGGGTGCGGCGCGGGGTACGCGCTTGACCACAGGCTGCGCTTTCTGGCGCGCCTTCTGCTCTTCCTTGGCCTGGTCCATCAGGTCATCACGGCGCTCGTCGTCGGCGGCCTGGAAGTCCTGCCACCACTCGGCCAGCGCTTCTTCCACCTCGCCCACATCGGCACGCAGACGCATGAAGTCGAACCCGGCCCTGAAGCGCGGCTGCATCACCATGCCGAACGGCGTGTTGCCCACGCGCTTTTCAAAGCGCGGCTGCATGACCCAGATCTCGCGCATGTCGGCGGCCAGCTTGCCCCGGCCCGACACGTCGCCGATGCGGCGGTCGAACACTTCGTCGATGGCCTCCTGCAGCGCGGGCAGCGGGTGCTGGCGCTGGTTCAGGCGCTCCTGCCAGCCATTGCGCACGTCTTCCCACAACACGCAGGCCAGCAAGAAGCTGGGGGCCACGGGCTTGCCTTCGTTCACGCGGCGGTCGGTGTCCACCAGAGCGGCTTTGACGAACGGTGTGTCGGCACGCTCCACCGCCACATCGAGCAACGGGTAAATGCCCTTGGCCATGCCCAGCTTACGCAGTTGCTCGATGGTGGCAATGGCGTGGCCCGTCTGCAGCAGCTTGAGCATTTCGTCAAACATGCGGCTCTGGGGCACCTCGGCCAGCAGTGCCTGCGACTGCACCAGGGGCGCTGCCGACTTGGCGTCGATGCTGAACCCCAGCGGGCTCAGCTTGGCGGCAAAGCGCACCGCCCGGATGATGCGCACCGGGTCTTCGCGGTAGCGCGTGGCGGGGTCGCCAATCATGCGCAGCGTCTTCTTCTTGGCGTCCTGCAAACCCTTGTGGTAGTCCACCACGACCTGGCTGACCGGGTCGTAGTACATGGCGTTCACGGTGAAGTCGCGGCGCGTCGCGTCTTCGTCCTGCGGGCCCCAGACGTTGTCACGCAGCACGCGGCCGCTGGCGTCCACGGCATGCTGCATGCTGGACAACTGCGCCTTGCTGGTCTTTTCGTTGCCCGCCACCTGGCCCGCGGCGGCGTTGTCGAGGTAGGCACGGAAGGTCGAGACCTCGATCACCTCGTGCTCACGCCCCCGGCCGTGCACCACGTGCACGATGCGAAAGCGCTTGCCGATGATGAAGGCGCGGCGGAACAGGCCCTTGACCTGCTCGGGCGTGGCGTTGGTGGCCACGTCGAAGTCCTTGGGGCGCAGGCCCAGCAGCAGGTCGCGCACGGCCCCACCCACGATGTAGGCCTCGAAGCCCGCGTCCTTGAGCGTCTGCACCACCTCGGCGGCACGGCGGTCCACCAGTTCAGGGTTGATGCCGTGTACCGAGACGGGCACCTCTTCGCGCTTGCCGAAGTGGGGCTTGCCGCCCGAGGCTCCAGGCGTCGATTTGCCCAGCAGTTTGTCGATGAACTTCTTGATCATGGGTAGGGAGGTATCAGGGGATCGGGCGCTGGGCGCAGGTGTCAGGAGGCATCCTGGCCGGTGGGGGCCGCGAACAGGTCCAGTATGCGCCAGCCGCGCTCCTGGGCCAGGGCGCGCAGGCGCGGGTCGGGATTGGTGGCGACCGGGTGGTTCACCTTTTCCAGCAGGGGCACGTCGTTCATGGAGTCGCTGTAGAACGTGCTCTCCACATCGGCCCAGCTGAGCTGCCGCTCGGCCAGCCATTGTTCCATGCGGCGCACCTTGCCTTCGCGCATGGTGGGGATACCGTCGATCTCGCCGGTGTACCAGCCACTGGCATCGCGCACCAGCTGCACGGCCAGCAGCTGCGGCACACCCAGTGCCTGGGCGATGGGCGTGGTCACGAACTCGTTGGTGGCGGTGACGATCAGCACCTCGTCGCCCGCCGCCTGGTGCTGGCGGATCAGTTCGAGCGCCTGGGGTTTGATGGCCGGGCTGATGACCTCGCGCATGAATTGCTGGTGCGCCACCGCTGCGGCCTCGGGCCCACGCAGGCGCACGGCCTCGGTGGCAAAGCGCACGTAGTCGTGGACGTCGAGCGTGCCGGACTGGTAATGGGCATAGAACTCGTCGTTGCGGCGCGCGAACTCCACCGGGTCGTTCCAGCCGATGCGGATGGTGAACTCGCCCCACTCGTAGTCGGAGTCGAGCGGCAGTAGCGTGTGGTCCAGGTCAAACAGCGCAAGCCGCAGGCGGCGAGGTTCAGAAGTCATTCAAAGTCACAAAAAGGCAAAAGTAGGGCACGGCGTCACTCCGATTCGAGCATCGTCTTGAGCAACGGAATCGTGATGGCGCGCTGGGTGCGCAAGGCAAACGCGTCGAGCTGGTCCAGCAGCTGCATGAGGCTGCCCAGGTCGCGCGAAAAGCGGTTGAGCATGTAATCCATGACTTCATCGCCCAGGAACACGCCGCGGGCGTCGGCTTCCTGGCGCAGCACAGCGCGGCGCTCGGCCTCGCCCAGCAGCTGCAGCTGGAACACATGGCCCCAGCCCAGGCGGCTGCGCAGGTCGTCGCGCAGCGGCAGGTCGGCGGGGGGCAGGTCGCCCGCAGCCAGCACCCAGCGCTGGCTGCCGCTGGCGGGACTGATGGCGTTGACGAACCAGTTGAAGGCGGTGGCCTGCTGGGCGGTGCTGTACAGGTGCACGTCGTCCATGACGACGGCGGCCCAGCTTTCATCAAAATCCGGCGGCTCGGCCACCGAGGGGTCGAGCCAGCCCACGCTGGAGCCCTGCTCGCGCAGGGCCTGGCGAACGGCCTGCAGCAAATGGGTCTTGCCGCTGCCCGGTTCGCCCCACAGATAGGTGGGGACCGGGGAACGGGTGGCTTCGCTGCTGCCTGCCCCGGCGGCCAGGCGCAGGTGCTGCAGCGCGGCCTCGTTGGGTCCGGCAAAAAAACGCTCCAGGGTCGGCCCGGTGGCCAGGCCGATGTCCAGCGCCAATTGCTTCATCGTCATGCGCGGCACCCGCACAGCGCAGGCTGAACCGTGGCGGAAGGTGCGGAAGCGGCGGTCAGGAAGAGGGTCAGCAGCGGCATCACAAGTGGGTGGGAAGGCACCGGGCCGTCGATGACTCCGGCCAGGCGCGGCGACAAAGTGGCGTACGGCGCGTGGTCACCGACCGGCTCCGTGGCAGGGGCTGGGCGACAATGGCCGCGATTTTAGTCTGCTGCCAGCCGCCGCTCGGCCCCACCCTCGCCTGCCTTGCACCATGACACCTCCCGCCTCCCCCGCCAAGCGCCTGCCCGCGAGCATCTGGGCACTGGGCTTCGTCAGCCTGCTGATGGACGTGTCGTCCGAGATGATCCACAGCCTGCTGCCAGTGTTCCTGGTCACCACGCTGGGGGTCAGCATGCTGGCGGTGGGCCTCATCGAGGGCGCGGCCGAGGCCACGGCGCTGGTGCTCAAGGTGTTCTCGGGCGTACTGAGCGACTGGTGGGGGCGGCGCAAGCCGCTGGCGGTGCTGGGCTACGGGCTCGGGGCGCTGTCCAAGCCGCTGTTTGCCATCGCGCCCACCGTGGGCCTGGTGGTCACGGCGCGCCTCATCGACCGCGTGGGCAAGGGCATCCGCGGCGCGCCGCGCGATGCGCTGGTGGCCGACCTGGCGCCGCCCGGCATGCGGGGCGCGGCGTTCGGGCTGCGGCAGTCGCTGGACACCGTGGGCGCGTTTCTGGGCCCCTTGCTCGCCATGGGGCTGATGCTGCTGTGGGCCAATGACTTCCGCGCCGTGTTCTGGGTGGCGGTGATTCCGGCCGCCCTGTGTGTGGCCGTGCTGCTGGTGGGCGTGCAAGAGCCCGAACGCACCGCCAGCGCCGTGCGCACCAACCCCATCCGCCGCGAGAACCTGCGACGCCTAGGTGGCGCCTACTGGTGGGTGGTGGCCTTGGGCGCTGTGTTCACGCTGGCGCGCTTCAGTGAGGCGTTTCTGGTGCTGCGCGTGCAGCAGGGCGGCCTGCCGCTGGCCTGGACACCGCTGGTGCTGGTACTGATGAATGTGGTGTTTGCGCTGGGCGCCTACCCGCTGGGCAAACTGGCAGACAGCACCCGCCACACCACGCTGCTGGCCTGGGGGCTGGTGGTGCTGATCGCGGCCGATGCGCTGCTGACCTTCAGCGACAGGGGCGCCGTTGCCTGGCTGGGCATTGCGCTGTGGGGCCTGCACATGGCCATGACGCAAGGGCTGCTGGCCACGATGGTGGCCGACACCGCGCCCGCCGACCTGCGCGGCACGGCGTTTGGCATGTTCAATCTGGTCAGCGGCGTGGCGCTGCTGGTGGCCAGCGGCCTGGCTGGTCTGCTGTGGGACCGGCTGGGCGCCAGCGCCACATTTGGCGCCGGAATGCTGTTTGCCACGCTGGCGCTGGCCGGCGTGCTGGTGCAATCTACCCGGCACGGTCGCACCCCAAAGCCCCCTGCCACACAGGGGTAAGAGCCTGTTCAAGGTCTTTTTGGAGTCGCACAAGTACCTTGCCGGGATGGGGTGCAAGGCGCGGGGCGCAGCCAATAGCCTGTGCTATTGGCAAGTGCCGCAACGCCGCAAACCGCCCGGCAAGGCACTTGCCCGAAGGGTTGGAGTGAAATCGGGCGATTGGACGCCCCGGCTGCTTGCATGGGCATGAGCCCATGCGGCGCATCCGAAGCATCCACTCATCCCGATTGCACTCCAATGCGATCTCCAAAAAGACCTTGAACAGGCTCTGTGCCGGGGCGCCGAGGCGTGCCCCTTAAAATCCCCGGATTCCAGCCCGCCCGGCGGGCCTACCAGCACCACACCATCCATGAGCTCTTCTGCCCCCTCCACCCCCATCTCCTACAAAGACGCCGGCGTTGACATCGACGCGGGCGACGCCCTGGTCGAGCGCATCAAGCCGCTGGCCAAGAAGACCATGCGCGAAGGTGTGCTGGCGGGCATCGGCGGCTTTGGCGCGCTGTTTGAGGTGCCCAAGCGCTACCAGGAGCCCGTGCTGGTCTCCGGCACCGATGGCGTGGGCACCAAGCTCAAGCTGGCGTTTGAATGGAACATGCACGACACCGTGGGCATCGACCTGGTGGCCATGAGCGTGAACGATGTGCTGGTGCAGGGCGCCGAGCCCCTGTTCTTCCTGGACTACTTCGCCTGCGGCAAGCTCGACGTGGACACGGCCGCCGCCGTGGTCGGCGGCATTGCCAAGGGCTGCGAGCTCTCGGGCTGCGCCCTGATCGGTGGCGAAACCGCCGAAATGCCCGGCATGTACCCGGCGGGTGAATACGACCTGGCCGGCTTTGCCGTGGGCGCGGTCGAAAAATCCAAGATCCTGACCGGCAAGGACGTGGCCCCTGGCGACGTAGTGCTGGGCCTGGCCAGCCACGGCGTGCACTCCAACGGCTTCTCGCTGGTGCGCAAGTGCATTGACCGCGCTGAAAGCCAGGGCGCCGTGCCCGCCACGCTGGACGGCAAGCCCTTCAAGCAGGCCATCATGGAACCCACCCGTCTGTACGTGAAAAACGTGCTGGCCGCGCTGGCTGCTCACCCCATCAAGGCCCTGGCCCACATCACTGGCGGCGGCCTGCTGGAGAACATCCCCCGCGTGTTGCCCGAGGGCACCGCCGCCCACCTCAAGAAGGGCAGCTGGCCCCAGACAGAGCTGTTCGCCTGGCTGCAAAAGACCGCCGGCATCGACGACATCGAGATGAACCGCACCTTCAACAACGGCATCGGCATGGTGGTGGTGGTGGATGCGGCCAACGCCGAAGCCACGGCCGCCACGCTGCGCGCTGCGGGCGAGCAGGTGTATGCGATTGGCACGATCGCCGCGCGTGGCGAAGGCGCCTCCGTGGTGGTGGCCTGATACCCGACCTGGAACACTGCCCCCTTACCGCGCATGGCGCAGCGCCCCGCTCCGGCACCCGCCCACTCAGCGCAGACTGAGCCCACGCCCACCACCCTGCCGCCGCGCGCCCTGAGCCAGAGCATCGTGGTGGCCAGCTACTTGCTGGTGGCCGCTGCGCTGCTGCTGGTGATGTGGCGCGGCCTGCTGCCCGGGCTGCTGTGCGTGTGCCTGGGCTTTTTGCTGACCCGCGCGCTCACGGGCTGGTTTGCCGCAGGGCTGGGCCGCGTTCAGCGCCAGGTCACGCCGTCCGCCACCCACCTGCGCGTGGCGCAGGTCACGGCGGCTGGCCTGGTGATGCTGCTGCCGCTGGCACTGCTGGCGGTGGGCTTCACGCATTCGCGCGGCTATCTCGTTAGCGCACCGCAGCAGTACCAGGAACTGCTCACCTACATGGCCCGCACGGTGCTGGAGCTGCGCCTGAAGCTGCCCGCCGACATGGCCGCCCACCTGCCCGAGGGCGTGGCGGACATCCAGCGCATCATTGCCAGCTACCTGGGCGCCAAGGCCGGTGCGCTGGCCATGGCAGGGCGGGCGTGGCTGGCCGGTGTGCTGTTTGCCTACGTGGGCCTGCTCATTGGCGCGCTGGCTGCGGTGCGTCCGCCGGTGCTGGCGCGCGGCCCGCTGGCCCAGCAGCTCAAGCTGCGCATCACGCTGTTCGGCGAGGCGTTCCGCCAGATCGTGGCGGCGCAGTTCTGGATCGCGGCCTTCAACACCCTGCTCACCGCCCTGTTTCTGCTGTTTGTGCTGCCGATCTGGGGGCTGCAGCTGCCCTACACGCCGGTGCTGATCACCTTCACCTTCGTGGCCGGGCTGGTGCCCATCGTGGGCAACCTGGTGTGCAACGTGGTGATCACCATCGTGGGGCTGTCGGTGTCGCCGCTCGCAGCCGCCGCATGCCTGGGCTTCCTGATCCTGATCCACAAGGCCGAATACGTGATCAACGCCAAGGTGGTGGGCCGCCGCACCCAGATGGGCGTATGGGAGCTGCTCTCCGTCATGTTCGTGGCCGAGGCCGTGTTTGGCCCTGCGGGGCTGGTGGCGGCGCCGCTGTTCTACGCCTACCTCAAGAAGGAACTGGTGGCCGCTCGGCTGGTGTGACCCCGGGGTTGCGCCCCCTGCCCAGGAGGCACCCCATGGCTTTTGCAGTCATCTTTTGATAGCAGCTAGCGCAATATGCACTAGCGCTTGCGGCCATTTTCTTGGCTATTTTCCGAATTGCCGGGCCACAAAGGCCCAGATGAGCGCCGACGCATCCGGCCCGGCCGGGTCGCTGTAGGGCAGCTGGGTGGCGCCGCCGCTCCAGGCATGGGCCAGTCCGACCACCTCGCGCAGGGCGACCATAGTGCGCCCGCGGGCCTTGAATTCGGTCACCCGCATGGGGTAGCGCTGGCCCCGCTGCAAGGTGCGGATGACACCCGCCCGCGCGCCCAGCGCATCGGCCCACAACTGAGCGGTGGCCGCTGCATTGCGCACCGACACCACACCATCGGCATCGCCATGCAGGATCAGCAGCGGGGGCAAGGCCGCAGGGGCGCCAACGGGTAGCACCGGGGTGGCTGCAGCGGTAGCCGCAGGGGGGTCGGGCAGACGGGCTTCGCGGCGGCCATGCATGGCGGCCAGGGCGGTGGCAGCCGATTCGGCCGTGCCGGGCGCCACGCCGGAATGCATGGCCACGGCGCAGAACCGGTTAGGGAACAGCGCCGCCATCAGCACCGCCATGCTGGCGCCTGCCGACAACCCGGCCACCGCCACCCGCGCCGGGTCCACCGGCAGGCGGCGCGCCACCTTGTCCACGGCGGCCAGCAGCGTGGCGGCTTCGGCTTCGGCGCGGCCATTGCGGCGTTCAAACCAGTTCCAGCAGCCCTGGGCGTTGGCCACGCGCTCCTGCTCAGGGTACAGCACCACAAACCGATGGCGCGCCGCCAGCCGGTTCATGTGCGACACGGCGGCAATGTCCCGCCCCGTCTGGCCGCAGCCGTGCAGCATGACCAGCAGCGGCAGCTTTTCGCCCGGACGCAGGGCCAGCCCGGTGGGCACATACGCATGAAACCGCCGCGCCCCCGCCGGGCCGGGCGCAACGCCGGAGATCCACTCGCCCCGCACCGGCACCGGCTTGCCGGCCGAGCGCTGCGCACGGGCCGTGGAGGGCGCTTTTGCCACCGCCACCTTGCGCGGCGCCGCCCGCAGCTTGGACGCCGCCTTGGCCCGCACCGGCCGGGTGGTGGCCCGCGCAACCCGCGCGAAAGCCTTGAGATTGCGCTGGTAGGCCCGCGCCAGGGACGACAGCGAGAACAGGCGGGAGCGGCGGGGCATAGGCAGGTGGTCTTGCAGGCGATGTCGAAAACACAGGGAAAACCCTAGTCACCTTAACAGCTTCCTACCTGGAATAGATATCGCTATTTTTTTGATAGCTATAGAGGCACGATTCACAGGCGCTTAACAACGATTTAGCCTCAAAACCGCGTGACATGGCATCCCCAGCGCATGAAAGGCGCCTGCACGCACAGCCAGATCCGTCCACCCGCAAAATGATGATGGCTCAAATTGATCGAATTCTGTCTCCGCCGGTTCGGACCTCGCTCATTTGAACAACGAACATAAGCACATCCCAACCACTTCCTTTGAAGGCGCATCATGAAAACCTGTCTGATAGTGATCGATGTCCAGGAATCGTTCCGCCACCGCCCTTTTTTCACCGAACACAACCTGCCCGCCTACCTGCAGGCGCAAAACGCGCTGATCGACGGGAGTGTGGCGCGGGGCATCCCGGTGCTGCGCGTGTTCCATAGCGAAGGCCCGGAGGTCGCCGAGAACCCGTTCTCGCTGGCCTCGGGCCAGGTGCGCGCGCTTGACGGTCTGGCGCCTTTTGAGGCGGCGGCCACCTTCACCAAGTCGCGCCACAGCGCACTGGTGGGCACGGGCCTCGATGTGTGGCTCACGCGCCATGGCATCCAGCGCCTCATCATCAGCGGCATTCGCACTGAACAGTGCTGCGAAACCACCACGCGCCACGCCTCGGACCTGGGCTGGGATGTGGACTACGTGACCGATGCCACCCTGACCTGGGACATGGTGCAGCCCGACGGCCAGGTGCTGGCCGCAGCCGACATCAAGACCCGCACCGCCACCGTGCTGCAGGGCCGCTTTGCCACCCTGTGCACCGTGCAGCAGGCGCTGGACCGGGCGGCCGCATGAGCGCCGCGCCGGGCCGCCCCAAGCAAGCTCGCACCGCAGGCGAAGCCGAAGGTGCACCAGTGAGCACGCAGCCGTTGCAGGTCGCGATCCTAGTGTTCGACGACGTGGAGGCCCTGGACCTGGGCGGGCCCTACGAGGTCTTCACCACGGCCAGCCGCATGCACCAGCGGCAGCACCCGGAGGCCGCCGCACCGTTTGTGGTGCAGTGCGTAGCCCGCAGCATGGCCCCCGGTGCGCGCACGCGCGGGCCTGCGCGTGTTGCCCGATGCGGACTTTGCCAGCGCCACCGCGCCCGATGTGCTCATCGTGCCCGGCGGCGTGGTCGATGCCGCTGCCGCCTGCCCCGCCACCCGGGCCTGGGTGGCCCAGGCGGCTGGGGCCGCGCAGATCACGGCCTCGGTGTGCACGGGGGCCTTCATCCTCGCGGCGGCGGGTGTGCTGACCGAAGGCCCGGCCACCACGCACTGGGAGGACATTGCGGACCTGCGCACGCAGTACCCCGCGCTGGACGTGCAGGAGAATGTGCGCTGGGTGGACCGGGGCGCACTGGTCACGTCCGCCGGCATCAGCGCGGGCATTGACATGAGCCTGCACCTGGTCACCCGGCTGGTGGGGGCGTCGCTGTCCGAGCGCACGGCCCGCCAGATGGACACGCCCTGGAACCCTCAGCCATGACACGCTTTTAGCCATTCAAAGCCATCGATGCAGAACTCGGCCCTCTCCCCCATCCACGTCTATTTCGCCCTGCTGCCGGGTAGCCTGGTGCTGGACTGGGCCGGCCCGGCCGAAGCACTGCGCATCGCCAACCAGGCCTTGGTAGGCCGGGGCCAGCCCGAGCGGTTTGTGCAGCATTTCGTGAGCCCCACCCCGCAATCCATGACTTCGGTGGGCGCCGTGCTGACAGGGCTGGAGCCGCTGCCTACCACCCTGCCCACGCCCGCCTGGGTAGTGCTGGTGGGACTGGCCGGCCAACACATCGACGTGGAGAGCGACGAGGCCCGCGCGCTGCTGCACTGGCTGCGCGGCCTGCGGCCCGTGGCCGGGCAGCTGGATCTGGTCACCGTGTGCGCGGGCTCGGTGCTGGCCGCCCACGCCGGCCTGCTGACAGGGCGCCGCGCCACCACGCACCACCAGCACCTGGACGAGCTGGCCGCCGTGGACCCGCGCTGCGACGTGGTGGCCAACCGTGTGTTTGTGGCCGATGGCGCGGTGTACAGCAGCGCGGGTGTGACCACCGGCATCGACCTGCTGCTGCACCGCATCTCGGACACCTGCGGCCCTGCGCTGGCAGCGCAGGTAGCGCAGGCCATGGTGGTGGCGCTGCGCCGCGGACCCAACGACCCCGAGTTTTCGCCATTCTTGCACCACCGCAACCACCTGCACCCGGCCCTGCACCGCGTGCAGGACGCCGTGGGCCAGCAGCCCCAGGCCGACTGGAGCGTGCCGCAGATGGCGGAGGTGGCGCACACCTCGCCACGGCACCTGACGCGGCTGTTTCTGGAACATGCGGGCATCGCCCCGCTGCAGTACCTACGCCGCATCCGTCTGGCCACAGCCGAAGCCGCTCTGCGGTCCGGCCAGAACGTGACACAGGCGGCACTGATGGCGGGCTTCAGCTCTGACACGCAGCTGCGCAGGGCCTGGCACCAGTTCGGGCGCGGCGGCACGCCGTCGCAGGGCAGTGCGCGCAGCCACTGAGGGCCCCGTCCGGCGTGATGCCGCGCGATGCACGCGACCCAGCACCCGCCGATAATCAAGCCCTTCGCCGCACACCCGCCGGGTCGCCACCATGCAAGAACCACCCCGCCCCGCCAACGAGCCAGACCGCCTGCAGGCGCTGCGCCAGTTGCTGATTCTGGACACACCGCCCGAGGAGCGGTTCGACCGCCTGACGGCCTTCGCCGCGCAGGAGTTCGACGTACCCACGGCGCTGCTCTCGCTCATCGACGATGACCGCCAGTGGTTCAAGTCGCGGGTGGGCATGGAGCAGTGCGAGACAGCACGCGGCATCTCGTTCTGCGGCCACGCCATCCTGCAGGACGACATCATGGTGGTGCCCGATGTGAACCAGGACGAGCGCTTCATCGGCAACCCGCTGGTGACGGGTGAACCTCACATCCAGTTCTATGCCGGCGCTCCGCTCAAGCTGCCGGGCGGGCAGAACGTGGGCACGCTGTGCCTCATCGACAACAAACCGCGCACCCTGGACGACATCGACCTGGCCATCCTGGGGTCACTGCGCGATCTGGCGTTGGAAGAGCTGGTTCGGCGCGAACAGGGAGCCCCGACCCCATGAGCGGCCGCAGCCCCCAGGACATCCTTCTGGTCGAACCGAGTTCGCTGACCGGCAGCATCATCGTGGCCACGGCCCGCCAGTTGAACCTGCCGGTGGTGCGGCAGGTGAACAGCGTGCGCATGGCCCAGCAGCGGCTGAGCCATGAGAGCTATGCGGGCGTGATCGTCTCGCTGGACGAGCAAGAGCAGGAGGCCGTCGCCCTGCTGGAGCAGGTGCGCAACGATGCGCTGGCCGTCAGTGCCGATGTGCCAGTGGCCGTGACTACCACACAGGTGGATGCGTCCACCGCCGTGAAAATGAAGGCGCTGCAGGTGCGGCGTGTGCTGATCAAGCCCTTCAAGGTGCGGGACGTGATCGCCACCATTGCCCTGCTGAAGGACAGATAACCGCGCCCCCACCGCACTGCGCGCCGGGTACCTCAGTAGATCTCTGGCACGTACATGCTGGCAGGCACGGGCTGGCGCAGGTATTCGGGGTTACGCACGCGGTCGGGCAGCACCACGGGCGGGTGCGGCACCTCCTGGTAAGGCAGCTGCGACAGCAGGTGGGCAATGCAGTTCAGGCGCGCCTTTTTCTTGTCCACCGCCTGCACCACCCACCAGGGTGCCTCGGGGATGTGGGTGCGCTCCAGCATCGTCTCCTTGGCCTTGGTGTAGGCCTCCCAGCGCACGCGGCTTTCCAGGTCCATGGGGCTGAGCTTCCATTGCTTGAGCGGGTCGTGGATGCGACCCAGAAAGCGCAGGTGCTGCTCTTCGTCGGTGATGGAGAACCAGTATTTGACGAGCGTGATGCCCGAGCGCACCAGCATCTTTTCAAACTCGGGCACGGTGCGGAAGAACTCTTCGTATTCGTCGTCAGTGCAAAAGCCCATCACCCGCTCAACGCCCGCGCGGTTGTACCAACTGCGGTCAAACAGCACCATCTCGCCCGCCGCAGGCAGGTGCGCCACATAGCGCTGGAAGTACCACTGCGTGCGCTCGCGGTCGTTGGGCGCGGGCAGCGCGGCCACACGGGCCACGCGGGGGTTCAGTCGCTGGGTGATGCGCTTGATGACACCACCCTTGCCTGCGGCATCGCGCCCCTCGAACAGGATCACCACCTTCTGGCGGCTGTGCTGCACCCAGTCCTGCAGCTTGACCAGCTCACCCTGCAGGCGAAACAGGTCCTTGAAATATTGCTGGCGCGCCAGCTTGTCGCCGGGGCTGGGGGCGCCAATGTCATCGACCTCGCGGTCTTCGATCTCCAGTTCCAGCTCTTCGTCATAGCTGTCAATGAGGTCGTTGGCGATGCGTTGCATCAGCTCCTGCGTGTCGAGGGCGTTGTTATAGAACATGGGCAAGCATCCGGCGGTAGTGCAAAACAGATGCGCAATGATGGTCGGCTGCGGTGACAACGCCGTGACACTGGCGTGATCTGTCACGACACTGTCATGCCCAGAGGCCAGCATGCGAGGCCGTGCCGCCCGCAGACCACACCCCCCTTTTGTCCACCCCTCTCACCGCCAGCGCCAGCCTGAACTACGGCGGAGATGCCGCCGGGCTGATCTGCGGCTACCTGCTGGGTACAGATACGCCACTACAAGAGGTGGATTCGAACCAGGCCGCGCAATGGCTGGCCCGCCTGCAGGCGGGCGCAGCGCCGCCAGGACAGTTCCTGTGGTTGCACTTCAACCTGAGCCACGCGCAGGCCGTGCGATGGATGGAGCGGCATGCGGAACTGCCTGCGGCTTTTTTTGACGCCCTCAAGGACCGCTCGGTCTCCACCCGCATCGAGCGCGACGATGACACGCTGATTGCCGTGCTCAACGACGCCCACTTTGACTTTGCGTTCGAGCCCTCAGACATTGCCACCCTGTGGACCAGCGTGGCGCCCCACCTGATGGTGACGGGCCGCACGCGCCCGCTGCGGTCGGTGGACGCATTGCGCACCGCTGTGCGCAGCGGCAACGCGCCCTGCTCCAGCGTAGCGCTGCTGGCCGAGCTGATGCGCACCCAGGCCTCGGGCCTGGTGGACATCGTGCGGGGCGTGACACAACGCATCGACGATGTGGAAGACGCGCTGCTGGCCGGCCGCCTGGACCACAAGCGCGCTCGGCTGGGTGTGTTGCGGCGCCTGTTGGTGCGCCTTCAGCGGCTGCTGGCGCCCGAGCCGGCGGCGCTGTTTCGCCTGCTGCAACACCCGCCTGCCTGGATGGGCGCCGACGACGCGCAGGAGCTGCGCGATTCGACCGAGGAGTTTTCGGTGGTACTGCGCGACATGCAAGGCCTGCAGGAGCGCATCAAGCTGCTGCAGGAAGAGATCGCCGCCAGCGTGCAGGAGGCCAACAGCCGCAGCCTGTTTGTGTTGACGGTGGTGACGGTGCTGGCTCTGCCCATCAACATTCTGGCTGGCCTGTTCGGCATGAATGTGGGCGGCGTGCCGCTGGCGGACAACGGCCACGGCTTCTGGATCATCGTGGCCGTGGTGGCGGCCTTCACAGCCGTGGCGGGCTGGCTGGCCCTGCGAGGCACTCGCGACGCGTAGCCGCCAACGCAGGGCCTCTACAATCGCGCCCCTTGCCCAGATCCCCGGACCGCCTGCACCATGAACATCGTCGTCAACGAAGAACTCAAAGCCTACATCGAACCCCTGACCCCCGACGAACATGACGCGCTGGAACGCAGCATCCTGGCCGAGGGCTGCCGCGACGCGCTGGTGCTGTGGGGCGATGTGCTGGTAGACGGCCACAACCGCTATGGCATCTGCCAAAAGCATGGCCTGCCGTTCCAGACCGTGCAGAACCCGCGCTTTCAGTCGATGGAAGACGTGCACCTGTGGATGATCGACCAGCACCTGGGCCGCCGCAGCGTGTCGGACTTCCAGCGCGGCGTGCTCGCCCTGCGCAAGCGCGAGATCATGGCCGAGCGCAAGGCGCGCGCAGCCACCTCCACAGAGACCGCCGAAGCCGCTCCCACCGCTGACGCTTCCGAGGCCGCAGCCGCCCTGCCCGCCCCCGATCCGCTGAACAGCCGCGAGGCCATTGCCAAGGCTGCACGCCTAAGCAGCAGCCAGGTGGTGATGATCGAAAAAATCCAGAAGCAGGCCGCGCCCGAGCTGGTAGCCGCCGTCAAGTCCGGCACCATCTCGATCAACGCCGCAGCCGCTGTGGCCACCCTGCCCGCCGAGGAACAGGTGGCGGCCGCTGTGGCCGGCAAGGACGAACTCAAGCAGGCAGCGAAGCGGGTGCGCGAACTCAACAAGCGCAAGCCGCGCGAGGAGGCTCCGTCAGAAGGTAGCCCAGCAGACGCGTCCGCTGATTCCGCACCCGCAACAGACGAGTTGCACACGCTGCGCATCCGCGTGGCCGAGCTGACGGCGGAGAACACCGAACTGCGCCGGCAGGTGGCGCAATTGCAGGCGGCGCTGCCCGCAGACAGCACCCCGTTCTGAAACTGTTTTTGGCGCCGCCGCCGGGAATCACCCGTTGGCGTTGCGCAGGGCGCTCAGCCGGTCGGCGATGAGGTCGATGTCGAGCCCGTCTTCGCTGTGGGCCAGATAGGCCTCCAGGTCGGCCACGGCCTCGGCTGTGTTGCCGCGCTCGGCATGCGCGAGGCCCCGGTCGCGCCGCTCGCCCCAGGCCTGGGGCAACAGGACGATCAGCCGGTCCAGCACGGCAATCAGCCGCTGCCAGTCCTGCTGCGTACGGTGCACCTCTTTGAGGTTGCGCAGCATGCGCGCAATGATGTCGCGCGGCGTGGCCGCCTGCAGATACAGGCCGAGTGGCACGTCGTAATCGTCCACCAGACCGTTGCGGCGCTTGTAGGGCTCCAGCCGCTCGGCCAGCTCCTCGCGGCTGAGTGACTGGCCCGAGATCGGGTCCAGCACCACCTGGCCCTTGGGCAGCAGCACCTTGACCATGAAATGCCCCGGGAACGCAATGCCCCGCGCGTGCAAGCCCAGCCCCTGCGCCAGCTCCATCCACAGCACGGCCAGGCTGATGGGAATGCCCCGGCGCGTGCGCAGCACGGCGTTGAGGTAGCTGTTCTCAGGGTCGTAGTAGTTGTTGATGTTGCCGCCAAAGCCCAGGTCGGCAAAAAAGAACTGGTTGAGCGTGCGCAGCCGCTGCAGTGCGGGCGCGTCGGCAGGCAGGCGGCGCTTGATGCGGGCCTGCAGCTGATCCACGTCGCCCAGCAGTTGCTGCACGTCGAACTCGGGGTACTCATCCTGCGCAAGGCTGGCGGCGGCCTCAAGCAGCGGAAAGTGGTCGTCGCTTTGCACCAGCGATGCAAAGTACTCCAGCGAGGTGGGTACGGAAAGGCTCAGGGACATGGCAGCTTTGTACGGAGCCGTCGCCATGGCGTCAAGCCACAGAAGGACCGGCTTTGCAGGGCATTTCGGGGGCCCGGTCTGCCACTTCAGCTCAGCGGCGCAGCAACTGGCGCAGCTTCAGGCCAGCCGCCCACAGGGCGCCGAAGTACAGCACCGCTGCGGCCACCATCATGGCGGCCAGCAGGCCAATGCGCTGCAGGCGCTGCGCCTTCATTTCCACCCAGTCGAAATGCTGGGCACCCCACGCCAGCAGCACGGCCAGCAAGGCACTGGCCGCCACCACCTGCAGGGCAAACCGCCCCCAACCCGGCAGGGGCCGGTAGCTGCCACGCCGCAGCAGGCCCACCAACAGCCAGGTGGCGTTGATGACCGCCCCCACGCCGATGGACAGTGTCAGCGCCGCGTGCTGCAAGTAAGGCACCAGCACAAAGTTCATCATCTGCGTGAGCGCCAGCACCGCCACCGCAATCAGCATGGGGGTGCGCATGTCGTGCTTGGCAAAGTAGCCAGGCGCCAGCACCTTGATGGCCACGATGCCCACAATGCCCACCCCATAGCCCGCGAGAGCCAGCGTGGTCTGCTGCACATCCCGGTCGGCAAAGGCGCCGTAGTGGTACAGCACGGCCACCAGCGGTTTGGCAAACACCAGCAGCGCCACCATGCAGGGCACCGACAGCACCACCACCAGCCGCAACCCCCAGTCGAGCATGGCCGAATAGCGTTCGTCGTCTTGCTTGGCGCGGGCGCTGGCCAGTTGCGGCATCAACACCACGCCCAGCGCCACGCCCAGCAGGGCGGTGGGCAGCTCCATCAGGCGGTCGGCATAGGTGATCCAGCTCACGCTGCCGGTGGCCAGGTGCGAGGCAATCTGCGTATTGATGAGCAGCGAGACCTGCGCCACGCTCACACCCAGCAAGGCGGGCAGCATCAGGCGCGCCACCTTGCGGGTGGTGGGGTCGGCCCAGGCCGCGCGGATGGCCGACCAGCGCACGCCGATGCGGGGCAGCAGCCCCAGGCGCAGCAATGCGGGCACCTGGATGGCCAGTTGCAGCAGGCCGCCCAGCATCACGCCCGCTGCCTGGGCATAGATGGGCTCGATGCCGTGGCGTGCAAACAAGGGCGCGCCCAGCGTGATGGACAGGATGAGGGCAATGTTGAGCAGCACCGGCGACGCGGCGGGCACCGCAAACTTCTTCCAGGTATTGAGGATGCCCCCGGCCAGCGCCACCAGCGACATGAAGCCGATGTAGGGGAACATCCAGCGCGTCATCGTGACGGCGGCGTCAAATCCCTGGGGGGACTGCTTCATGCCGCTGGCCATGGCCCACACCATCCAGGGCGCGCCCAGCACACCGGCGATGCACAGCAGCACCAGCGTCCAGGCCAGCAAGGTGCCCACGTGGTCGATCAGCGCCTTGGCACCGTCGTCGCCATCCTCGGCCCGGGTAGCGGCCAGCACCGGCACAAAAGCCTGGCTGAAGGCGCCCTCGCCCAGCACCCGGCGGAAGAGGTTGGGAATGCGGAACGCCACATTGAAAGCGTCCGTCATGGCGCTGACCCCAAAGACGGAGGCCATAAGCAACTCGCGCACCAGCCCCGTGATGCGGGAGACGAGGGTCAACAGGGAAACGGTGGAGGCGGCTTTGAACAGTGACACCGGCGGGAGTGTATGCGCTTGCAGGCGCGCACTTTCAGGAGGCAGTGCAGACCAAGGAGGCGGCAGAGGCTTCAAGCGATGATCCACCATGAGGGTGTGGATCACCCACTGTGAACAGTGCCTGTGAGGCGGGCAGGAAGTGGGTGAGGTGGGCGTGAACCGTTGTCGCAGTGGCGCAACGAAAGGCTCTGGGCTATAATCGCGGGCTTTGCTGGCATCATCCACAGACCCAAGGAACTAAACAATGGCATCCGCAAAACCCAAGAAGAAGAACCCGCGCCTGGCGTCGGGCCGCAAGCGCGTCCGTCAGGACGTCAAGATCAACGCTGCAAACACCTCGCTGCGTTCCAAATACCGTACCGCTGTCAAGAACGTCGAAAAGGCTGTTCTGGCTGGCGACAAGACCAAGGCGACCGAACTGTTCGCCAAGATGCAAGCCGTGGTGGACACCGTGGCTGACAAGGGCATCTTCCACAAGAACAAGGCTGCTCGCGACAAAAGCCGTCTGTCTGCCAAGGTGAAAGCCCTGGCACCCGCAGCCGCTTAATCAATTGACCGCCTGCCCCGGCAGGCAAACAGCCCGAACGGCACCTGCCGTTCGCCGTTTGTAACGGGTGCGCTGCCAGCAAAAAAACGAACAAGCCGCCTTCGGGCGGTTTTTTCGTTGAGGGCTTCCTCACGGCAACCGGCTACATTGCCCCGCAATACCCCCACTCCATGAGGCCCCATGATCCTGCGTCAGAAGTCAGCGTTGGATGGTTTTGCCTACGAGTTTCTGGATGGCACCGAAAGCCTGGTGGTGGGTGGATTCCACTATGCGTGGTTTGCGCAGGCCAAAAATGCCCGGTTGCGCGTCTTCAGCGCCGAAGATGCCGCCAAGGGCGACATTCAGATGACCTTGTACGGCCAAGCTTAGAGGGTACGGCATTGCTACCTGAGCCGGGGGTACGTCAGCGATATCCGCTACACGCTCGAAACCGCCGACGAATCCATACACGCCCAGGCAGACGTTCTGAGCCAAAACACCGGTCGGCGCCTGCCGCGCATCGTGATGACGCAGCCGGCTGACATCGAGGTCGGGACGTCTTCCGGCTGGCTCACAAAGAACTTCCCCGTCACCCACCTCTCCACCGGACAACCGCTGGGGTGCATCCGGGAGAGGTCGGCCATCACCTTCAAACGGGAGCTTGTGATCGACTTGCCTGGCATGGAACCAGCGGTGGCCGCGTTCCTTGGCATCGTTGCGCTCATCGTGCGCTATTGAGGGGCTCCACGGCGCGCGCAGGCCACCGTCTGCGCCCCGGCAGGCGCACCCTCAGGGCTTTGGAAGCGGGGGAACGTCGGGCAGCAGGCAAGCCTCGGCCACCTGCAGGTTGTTGTCACGGGCGAAATTGATCACGAAGTCCCAGGCCATGGGTTCGTGCCCCTGCAGGTCGCGGTGCACCACCACACATTTCACGCCATTGAGCGTGGTGGGAATGCACCAGGGCGAATAGCTCAAATGGCTGCCCGGCCGGGCTCCACCGGGTCGAAAGCTGCTCATCACCCCGGCCAGCCGCTCGGCCCAGTCGCTGGGACGAAAGGTTTTCCCTTCGTGGGTGATGCCCTGGATGAAGACTTCTTTGGAGGAGGGGGAAACCATCGGGGATTGGAGTGGTAGTGAGGGCACAGACGCAGGATCACTGCATGTTGCACCGCAACGCGACATTCTAACTCTTATATAAGAGCTGGCTCCCTAATCCCTCTGCCGCGCTACACATAGCACCCCAAACTCAGGTAGTGGGCTGCATTGCACTGATGCGCAATCGTCAACAGACCGTCGCCCTGCTCCCCCTAGAATCGTGACTCGTTTTTTCGCCACTGCACCGTCTGGAGATTTCCGCATGACCGCTTTCATTGAGGCCGCTTCGCCCCACGTGATGAACACCTATGGCCGCGTACCCATCGCGCTGGCCCGTGGACAAGGCAGCCGCGTGTGGGACGTGAACGGCAAGGAATATCTGGACGGCCTGGGCGGCATTGCCGTGAACACGCTGGGTCACAACCACGCCAAGCTGGTGCCCGCGCTGCAGGACCAGATCACCAAGCTGATCCACACCTCCAACTACTACCACTCGCCCCTGCAGGAGCAGCTGGCCACCAAGCTGGTGGAGCTTTCGGGCATGCAGAACGTCTTCTTCTGCAACTCGGGCCTGGAGGCCAATGAGGCGGCCCTGAAGATTGCACGCAAGTTCGGCGTGGACAAGGGCATCGCCAAGCCCGAGATCGTGGTGTACGAAAAGGCTTTCCATGGCCGCTCGATTGCCACCATGTCGGCCACCGGCAACCCCAAGATCTACAGCGGCTTCGGTCCGCTGGTCGAAGGTTTTGTGCGCGTGCCGATGAACGACATCGAAGCCATCAAGAAGGCCACCGAAGGCAACCCCAACGTGGTGGCCGTGTTCTTCGAGACCATCCAGGGCGAAGGCGGCATCAACCCCATGCGCGTGGAATACCTGCAGCAGTTGCGCAAGCTGTGCGATGAGCGCGGCTGGCTGATGATGATCGACGAAGTGCAGTGCGGCATGGGCCGCACTGGCAAGTGGTTTGCCCACCAGTGGGCCGGCATCGTGCCCGACGTGATGCCGCTGGCCAAGGGCCTGGGCTCCGGCGTGCCGATTGGCGCGGTGGTGGCGGGCCCCAAGGCCGCCAACGTGCTGCAGCCCGGCAACCACGGCACCACCTTTGGCGGCAACCCGCTGGCCATGCGCGCCGGGGTCGAAACCATTCGCATCATGGAAGAAGACGGCCTGCTGCAAAATGCCACCACGGTGGGTGAGCACCTCAAGGCGGCACTGCAGCGCGAGCTGGGCAGCCTGCCCGGTGTGAAGGAGATCCGGGGCCAGGGCCTGATGCTGGGCATTGAGCTGAACAAGCCCTGCGGCGCCCTGATTGGCCGCGCGGCCGAGGCAGGCCTGCTGCTGTCGGTCACGGCCGACACCGTGATCCGCCTGGTGCCCCCGCTGATCCTCACCACCGCCGAAGCCGACGAGATCGTCGCCAAGCTGACCCCGCTGGTCAAAGCCATCCTGGCTGAATGAAGAATAGTCCCACTGCCATGACGACGCTGAAACATTACCTGCAGTTCACCGACCTCTCCGCCGACGAGTACGCCTACCTGTTCGAGCGCGCCGCGCTCATCAAGAAGAAGTTCAAGGCCTACGAAAAGCACCACCCGCTGGTGGACCGCACGCTGGCCATGATCTTCGAGAAGGCCAGCACCCGCACGCGTGTGAGCTTTGAGGCGGGCATGTACCAGCTCGGCGGCAGTGTGGTGCACCTGACCACGGGCGACAGCCAGTTGGGCCGCGCCGAGCCCATCGAGGACAGCGCCAAGGTCATCAGCCGCATGACCGACTTGGTGATGATCCGCACCTACGAGCAGGCCAAGATCGAGCGCTTTGCCGCCAACTCGCGCGTGCCCGTGATCAACGGTCTGACCAACGAGTACCACCCCTGCCAGATCCTGGCGGACATCTTCACCTACATCGAGCACCGTGGCTCCATCCAGGGCAAGACGGTGGCCTGGGTAGGCGATGGCAACAACATGGCCAACACCTGGCTGCAGGCCGCGTCGCTGCTGGGCTTCAAGGTGCATGTGAGCACGCCACGCGGCTACGAAGTGGACGAAAAATTGGCCGCTGGCGCCCATGGAATCAGCGCTGATAGCTATCAATTCTTTAGCAACCCCATGGAAGCCTGCCGAGGCGCCGACCTGGTCACCACCGATGTGTGGACCAGCATGGGTTACGAAGCCGAGAACGAAGCGCGCAAGAAGGCCTTTGCCGACTGGTGTGTGGACACCGAAATGATGGCCGCCGCCCAGCCCGACGCCCTCTTCATGCACTGCCTGCCCGCACACCGAGGCGAAGAGGTCGAGGCCGACGTGATCGATGGGCCGCAGTCCGTGGTGTGGGATGAGGCCGAGAACCGCATGCACGTCCAGAAGGCCCTGATGGAATATCTGCTCTTGGGCAAACTGGCCTGACAGCCCCATGCCCTGGCGCCGCCAGCCCGCTCACAGCGCCGAATTGCTGGCGCACTGGCAGGCCCTGGGCCAAGCGCTGGGGAGCGACACGCCCGCCTGGCGGGCCGAGGGCCGGCGCCTGCTGCGCAGCTGGGCCCGCTGGCCCCGCGCTTACCACGACACCAGCCACCTGCGGGCCTGCCTGCGGCACCTGCAGGCGGTGCAAGACCAGCAGCCCGGCGCGATCCACAACCCCCACGCCGTGGCGCTGGCCCTGTGGTACCACGACGCCATCTACTGGCCATGGAGCGCCCACAACGAGGCGCGCAGCGCCGACTGGGCGCGTCAGTTCCTGTTGAGCCAAGGGCTGCCCAGCGCACTGGTCGAGACCGTGCACCAGCATGTGATGGACACCCGCCACACCCCGGGCCCGCTCACCGGCGATGCGCTGTGGGTGGTGGACATCGACCTCGCCATCCTGGGCCAGAACGACGCGGTGTACCGCCAGTTCGAACGCAACGTGCGGCGCGAATACTTCTTTGTGCGCTGGCCGCGCTATGTGGCGGGGCGCAGCGCGGTGCTGCGAGGGTTTCTGGACCGCCCGCGCATCTACGGCACGGACTACTTTGCGCAGCGCTACGAGGCCCAGGCGCGCGTCAACCTGCAACAGGCGCTGAGCGCGTTGGGCCAGGGCCAGCTGTATCAGTAGGCAATTGGAGCCAAAATGGCCTGTAGCGCTAGTGAATCATGCGCTATTAGCTATACAAAATATAGCAATCACTGAGAAGCAGACCCGCGACGAACAGGCATGGCCACGGGCTTTTCAGCTGCTGCATCGGATGGCGCCGCGCAACTGCCGCAGCTGCTGCACCCACCATCGCTCGCGCCACAGCCCGGCGACTGGACCAACCCCGGGTGGACCTTGCCCAACCCCTGGCGCCAGCGCCCAGGCAGGTACCGCCAGAGCACATAGAGCGCCGCAGCGAACACGATCAGACCAACGATGAGCTGCTGGGCCATCACAACGTTTCTCCTCAGCCCCCGCCCAGCGCCAAGGCCACGCGGTAGGTCACAAAGCTGGCGGCATACGCCATGGCAAACAGGTACCCCACCATGAGCAGCGGGTAGCGCCATCCGTTGGTCTCACGCCGCACGGCGGCGATGGTGGAGATGCACTGGGGCGCAAACACATACCAGGCCATCAACGACAGCGCGGTAGCCAGCGACCACGAGCCCGCGATCAGAGACCCCAGCTGGCTCGCCACCTCGTCGCCCGTGGCAGACAGCGCGTACACCGTGCCCAATGCGCTCACCGCCACCTCGCGCGCCGCCATGCCGGGCACCAGGGCAATGGCAATCTGCCAGTTGAAGCCAATCGGCGCGACGATGACCTCCAGCAGCCGGCCCAGCTGGCCGGCCAGGCTGTAGGTGATGGCGGGCTGCGTGGCGCCTTCTGGCGCGCCGGGATAGGTGGACAGGAACCACAACAACACGGTGACGGCCAGGATGATGCCGCCCACCCGCTTGATAAAAATCACCGCCCGCTCGTACAGCCCATAAGCCAGGCCCCGCACGCTGGGCCAACGGTACGCGGGCAGCTCCATCATGAGCGGCGTGGCGCGCGTGTCGCTGCGGGCCAGCTTGGCCACTGCGGCTACGGCCATGGCGCTGACGATGCCCGCCACATACAGCGCAAACAGCACCACGCCCTGCAGGTTGAACACCCCCGCCACGGTGCGCTCGGGGATGAAGGCCGCAATCAGCAGCGCATACACCGGCAGGCGCGCCGAGCAGGTCATGAGCGGGGCGATCATGATGGTCACCAGCCGGTCACGCCAGTGCGTGATGGAGCGCGTGGCCATCACGCCGGGCACGGCGCAGGCAAAACTCGACAGCAGGGGAATGAACGAGCGGCCCGACAGGCCCACTGTGCCCATCACGCGGTCCAGCAAGAACGCCGCACGCGGCAGATAGCCCGAGTCCTCCAGCGCCAGGATGAACAGGAATAGGAACAGGATTTGCGGCAAAAACACCAGCACCCCGCCCGCGCCCGCCAGCACCCCGTCGGTCAGCAGGCTGCGCAAGGGGCCGTCCGCCATGTGGGCGTTGACCAGGGCTGCCAGCCAGCCCACGCCGTCTTCGATCCACGACTTGGGCAGCTCGGCCCAGCTGAACACCGCCTGGAACATCAGGAACAGCGTGGCGGCCAGGATCAAGAGGCCCCACACCGGGTGCAGCACCACCGCATCGATGCGGTCGTCCGTGCGCAGGCTGACCACCGGCACGCGCACGGCCTGGTCCAGAATGCGGCGCACTTCCTGGTGGGTGCGGATGACATCGTTCTGCGCCTCCAGGTCGCTCGCGTCCAGCCGCGCCACCGCATCGGGCGCCACCACCGGGCGCTGCAGCTGCTGCAGGTTGGCGCCATCCAGCCACTGCACCAGCTCCTGGGCGCCGTTGCCGCGCACGCCCACGGTGGCCAGCACGGGCATGCCCAGCTCGCGCGACAGCGCCTCGCGGTCGATGGCGATGCCCTGGCGCTCGGCCACGTCCATCATGTTGAGCACCAGCACCATGGGCAGGCCCAGGGCACGCGCCTCCAGCACCAGGCGCAGGTTCAGGCGCAGGTGGGTGGCATCCGTCACGCACACCAGCACATCGGGCACGGGCTCGCCCGCGCGGCGCCCGCGCACGATGTCGCGGGTGATGGCCTCGTCCACGCTGTGTGCATGCAGGCTGTAAGCGCCCGGCAGGTCCAGCACGCGCACGCGGCGGCCGGCGGCGGTCTGCAGCAGGCCTTCCTTGCGTTCCACCGTCACGCCCGCGTAGTTGGCCACCTTCTGGCGCGCGCCGGTGAGCAGGTTGAACAGCGCGGTCTTGCCGCAGTTGGGGTTGCCCAGCAGCGCCACGCGCAGGGGCGCATCGGCGGCGGTGGGCTGCACAGTGGCCTGAGCGCTCATGACGCCTCCTTGGCAGTCAGGGCAGCATCATCCAGCGGCTGCACCTGCACCATGGAGGCCTCCTGGCGGCGCAGCGCAAACGTGGCCTGCCCGACGCGCACCGCGATGGGGTCGCCGCCCCAGCCGCCGCGCGCGACCACCTGCACGGTTTCACCGGGCAGAAAGCCGATCTCCAGCAAGCGCAGCAGCATGCTGTGCTCTTGCGCATCCTGCGCGGGCAACAAGCCCGTAACCCGGCCCTGGGCACGCCGGGGCAGCTGGTCCAGCCGGGTGGACAGGTTCTGCCGCGTAGAGGGATGCAACCGCGCCGCAGCGCCATCGTCCATGGTTTTCATGGTGATTGGCCTCGATACAAATAATAGTGATTCTCATTCTATCAATATCTGCATCGCAGTGGTCGCCGTCTCACGCTCTCCTTGATGCAGAGCAAGCTGCAGCGCACCCGGCACCGCCCGGGCAGTCAGTCACATCGCTCAAACCGCTTGCATTCCGCCGTGACGCGGATGGACGTGAGCGTGTTTTCGCCATCGATGTGCCGGGCGGTGAACTGCACCCAGGCCCCCTGCGGAATGCCGTGCAGCAAGGCAGGGTTGACGACCCGTAAGGTCTGTGTGGTGAATGGCAACTTGGCGCGGGGCAGCAGCTTGAGCCGCACATGCGTGGCGTTGCCGCCCGCATCCGCCTCCACAGACGCCACCCGCGCACGGGTGTAGACCGGAGCCGCAGGGGCGGCATCCTCAGCAACAGCCGAGGCGGCGCCCGCTGGTGCGACGGGCTGGGCACCGGCCGCACCACACACGGCGACCAAGGCCAGTGCGGTGGCAAACCCGCAGCCGCGCTGCCCCCAGCGGGCAAGCAACCAAGTGACGGCCAGCTCCATCAGAACGCCCATGCGCCCAGCTGGTAGTAGTCAAACCCGCTGGTCCGCCCACCCAGGCATTGGGCAAGGAAGTCCTCGGTCTTGCGGTACATGGTGAGGTTGTTGGGCCAGCGCTGGTTGCCATGGCCGTCCCCGGTGAAGGTGACGTAGTCCACCGGCTTGCCCGCCTTGCGCAGGGCCGCCACCATCCATTCGGACTGCTCCAGCTTCACGCGCGGGTCGTTCACGCCGTGCATGATGAGGATGGGCTTTTGCGCATGCTCCGCCCGGTACAGGGGCGACTTCGCGTCCATGCGGGCGCGGTCTTCCGGCATGGCCGGGTTGCCCACATAGCGGTGCCACCAGGGCAGGCCCAGCTCCCAATACGGCGGGGCAGCCTCCAGCAGGCGCGCGATGTCCGTCACGCCCACCACATCCACGGCGCAGGCAAACACCTCGGGCGTAAAGGTGGCGCCCACCAGGGCCGAATAGCCGCCGTAGCTCGCGCCATAGATCGCCACGCGCTGCGGGTCGGCCACGCCGCGTTCCACCGCCCAGCGCACGCCGTCCACCAGGTCGTCGTGCATGCGGCCTGCGAACTCGCCCCGGGCCTTTTCCATATGGTTGCGGCCATAGCCGCTGGAGCCCCGGTAGTTGACCTGCAGCACCGCATAGCCCCGGTTGGCCAGAAACTGCTGCATGGCGCGGCTGGTGGCGCCATCGCCCCAGCGGTCACGTGCCCAGGGGCCGCCATGCACCAGCAGCACGGTGGGCAGCCGCTGCGGCGCCGCCCCCACGGGCAGCGTGAGGTAGCCGTGGATGGTGAGACCATCGCGCGCGGTGTAGGTGATGGGCGCGGTGGGGGCCAGGTCCTTGGCAATCAGGCTCAGGCGGTTCTCGCCCAGAAAGCGGGGTTCCTGCCCATCACGCAGCAGGTAGTTGCGCGTGCCCCGGTCGGTGGCCACCGCAACCGTGAGCACCTTGTCGGTCTGGTCCAGGCTGGTCACAAGCACCTCTGCAGGCTTGTCACCGGCCAGCGCAGACAGCCGGGCGTCGAGCGCGGGGTCGAACACCTTGCGCGCCGGGTAGCCGGGCATGAAGTACGCCAGCAGCGGCTCGCGGGTGCGGCGGCTGAGGGTCACGTTGTCCAGGTCCACGTCGGACGAGGCAAACCACTCTTCCTCGGCGCCCGTGGTCAGGTCCAGCCGCACCAGCGCCAGCTTGTCGCGGCCCCGGTTCGACAAGGCCCATGCCTTGCGCCCCTCATCGTGCAGGCCAAAGATGTTCAGCGTGTCCCACCGGCTGCGCTCTGCCACCGTCACCCAGCGGCCCGGCCCGGCGCCAGGTCGCTCCAGCAACACCTGCTCGCCCTGGATCTGCGCCCGGGCGCGCAGTTGGCCCGTGGTGTCCACGCCCCACCAGCCCACATTGCCGGGGTTGGTGGCCAGCAGCACCGGCGCGCCACCCGCCGGGTTCACGCGGTACAGGTCAAACACTTTCTTGTCGCGCTGGTTGGAGGTGACGATGAAGTCGGACGATGCATCCACCGCCTCCGCAAAATGCGCCACCGAACGCGGTGCTGGCATCAGTTCGCGCAGCTCTGTGCCTGGGCCCTCGACCGCGCCCGCATAAATGCGGGTGTTTTCATCGCCCGTGGGGTCGGCCGTGATGCCGAGCCAGCGGCTGTCGGCACTGAAGCGGATGGCGCGTGCCCGGATGCGAAACGCCTTGGCGTCGCCCCCATCGATGGACTGCACCCAGATCGCAGGCACCACACCGTCGGTGCCAAACCAGGCCAGGCGCTTTCCATCGGGCGACACGCGGTAGCCCCCGGTGGATTGCCGGCTGGCCACGAAGTCACGCACCGGCACCAGGTCGGGCAGTTGCGCCCCGGCCAGCGATGGGTGCGTGGGCCCCGATGCACAGCCCCCCAAAGCCAGTGCCGCAGCCAGCGCCGCGCTACCCCACCATCGCCGCATCCCATCCTGCCTTGTCGTCGACGCCATTGCTTTCTCCCCCATGTGTTGAGCCATTGGATACGGCCATTGTGCAAAGCCCCGCCTTAAGGCCAGCCAAAGGCGCCGCTGCGGCACCACGCAACCGGGGCCGCTCCCGCCACAATCGCCCCATGCACATCCTGCTCATCGAAGACGACCTGGACCTGGGCCGCGCGCTGCAGTCCGCGCTGAAGGTGGAGGGCCTGACCAGCGAATGGCTGCGCCGCGCCGTGGACGCGCCCGCCACGGTCGATGCCACCACGGTGGACTGCGTGCTGCTGGACCTGACGCTGCCGGATGGCAGTGGCTTTGACTTGCTGGCGCGCTGGCGCAACCAGACCGGGCACAGCGGGCAGGTGCCCATCATCGTGATCACCGCGCGCTCAGCGGTGGAGGACCGGCTGGCGGGCCTGGACGGCGGGGCCGATGACTTTGTGATCAAGCCCTTTGCCACGGCCGAACTGCTCTCTCGCATCCGCGCCGTGCTGCGCCGCAGCGCGCGCCAGGCCAGCGAGCGCTGGGTGCTGGGCGAGCTGGTGATCGCGCCGCGCCGCCATGCCGTGCAGCGCGCAGGGCTGCCACTGGAGCTGTCGCCGCGTGAGTTTCAGCTGCTGCTGGAGCTGGCGCGCGAGCCCGGCGTGGTGGTGTCCAAAAGCGTGCTGTCGCAGCGGCTGGACCCGTTGGGCGAGCCCGTGGACTTTGCGGCCATCGAGGTGCATGTGTCCAACCTGCGCCGCAAGATCGGTGCCGAGCTGATCCGCACCGTGCGGGGCGTGGGCTACTTGCTGCAAGCATGAACACCTCCAAGTCTTCTCTGCGCGCTGCCTGGGACTGGCTGGCCGAGCCCACGCTGGTGCGCCGCAGCGTCGTGTCGGTGCTGCTGGCCTTTGTGCTGGTGTGGGCCGTGCTGCTGGGCTATATCTTTGCAACCTACAAGCAGACCATCACCAACGAGCCGGGGCTGCAGAAGTATGGCGATGCCGTGCTGGCATCGCTGCAAGAGGTGACGGACCCGGCCCTCGCGGCGGCGGCGCTCGCCTCGACCGATATCTGGACCAACATCCGCCGACGACAGTTGGCCACGCTGCCGGGCACATCGCTCTACGAACTGCGGGACGCTCAGGGCCAACGCGCTTATGCATCGCCCGGTTGGCAACCCTTGCCTGCCCGCGCACCCGATGGCTCCATCACCGAGACGCTCGTCAACGGCCAGGTGCACCGCATCTACGCGGGTCGCAATGCACGCTGGGCACTCACCATCGCCGACCCCAAGCGCTCTGACGCGGCGTTTCTGTCACGCAATGCGCAGTCGCTGCTGCCCTACCTGCTGCTGGCCGCACCGTTTGTGCTGCTGCCCGTCTGGCTGTCGGTGCGCAATGGCCTGCGCCCCCTGCAGCAACTGGCCCACCGCATCGCCCAGCGCAACACCGACGACCTGCAGCCCGTGGGCTTCAACGCCCGCCACCGCGAACTCAAGCCCCTGGAGCAGTCGCTGGACCACCTCTTTGCGCAGCTGCGCCAGAAGGTCGAACGCGAGCGCGCCTTTGTGCAGGACGCGGCCCACGAGATCCGCACACCGCTGGCCGTGATCACGGCCCAGGCCCACGTGATGGCCCGGTCGCAGATTGCGCAGGAGCGCACCCAGGCGCAGGCCCACCTGGAGCAGGCCATCGCCCGCACCTCGCACCTGGCGCAACAGCTGCTGGACCTGGCGGCGCTGGACGACGCCCAGCGCCCCGCCCCGCGCAACCTGGACGTGGCGCAATGGCTGCGCGCCGCGCTGGCCCAGGCGGCACCGCAGGCCATGGCGCGGCAGATCGAGCTGTCGCTGGACGCCCCCGACACCCTGGACGCCCGGCTGGACCTGCCCGCACTGGAGTCGATTGCGCACAACCTCATCGACAACGCGGTGCGCTACACGCCCAATGGCGGCAACGTGGCGGTGGCACTGCGGCGCGAGGACTCGGTGCTGCACCTGTCAGTGCAGGACGACGGGCCCGGTATTCCGGCCACCGAGCACCAGCGGGTGTTTGAGCGCTTCTACCGGGGCCTGGGACATGTCGCCACCGGCTCGGGCCTGGGCCTGGCCATCGTGCGGCAGGCAGTGCTGCGCATGGGCGGGCAGGTGCAGGTGGGTGCGGGCCTGAACGGCCGGGGCGTTGGATTTTTTGTTCGCATTCCTCTCCCCCACGGCAGCTAGGAACCTTCTGCACGCATCGAGCAACAAAGGTGCGCTGCAGACCGAGCGAGACCCCCGATGCTCACGGCGCGGCTGGCGGGAGGCCTGGTTTTTTTCTGGGTAGCAGCTGGCCTACTGCCTCATTCAAATAGTTTAGGCTTCAACAAAAAATCCACCAGCTGTTGGAAATAACCGACACCACGGGTTTTCGGGACATGCAAACTTTGTCCCATGTCAACGCCTTCCTCCTCCACCGCCCGCCAGCTTTGGGACATCTCGCCGCCCGTGCACGCGGGCAGCCCTGTGTTCCCCGGCGACACGGCCTACAGCCAGCAGTGGTGCGCCACCATCGGCCCCGGCTGCCCGGTCAATGTGAGCGCGATCACGATGTCGCCCCATGTGGGCGCGCATGCCGATGCGCCGCTGCACTATGACGCGCAGGGCGCCACCATTGGCGACGTATCGCTCGACGCCTTTCTGGGCCCCTGCCGCGTGATCCACGCCATCGGCTGCGGCCCACTGATCACCTGGGAGCACATCGCCCACGCCGTAAACGGCACCCTGCCCCCGCGCGTGCTGGTGCGCACCTACGAACACATGCCCGTGGACCGCTGGGACGGCCAGCTGGCCGCCTACGCGCCAGGCACCATCGAGCGCTTGGCCGACCTGGGCGTGCTGCTGGTGGGCATCGACACCGCCAGCATCGACCCGGCCGACAGCAAGACGCTGGACAGCCACCAGGTCATCCGCCGCCGGGGCCTGCGCGTGCTCGAAAACCTGGTGCTCGACGCCGTGCCCGAGGGCGACTACGAACTCATCGCCCTGCCGCTCAAGCTGACCACAGCCGATGCATCCCCCGTGCGGGCCGTGCTGCGGTCGCTGGACTAGCGCGACACACAGAAATTCAAGCATTTTTGGCTGGAAGCGCCAGTACAACATGCGCCAACAGCTATCAATAACATAGCAATTACCTCTCCCAACGCCCATGTCCATCACCCTGCAAGACTGCCGCACCCGCGACGCCCAAGACCCGCTGCGCGCTCTGCGCGACCACTTCGCCCTGCCACCCGGCGTGATCTACCTCGACGGCAATTCGCTGGGCGTGGCCCCCAAGGCCGCCGCCGCGCGCGTGGCCGATGTGGTCACCCGCGAATGGGGCACCGACCTCATCAAATCATGGAACACCGCCAGCTGGTTTGACCTGCCCCAGCGCCTGGGCAACCAGCTCGCCCCGCTGATCGGCGCGGGCCAGGATGAAGTGGTGTGCACCGACAGCACCTCCATCAACCTCTACAAGGTGCTGAGCGCGGCGCTCAACATCGCCCGCGAAGACAGCCCCGCCCGCAAGCGCATCGTGAGCGAGCGCAGCAACTTCCCCACCGACCTCTACATTGCCGAAGGCTTGTGCAAGGAGCGCGGCCTGGAGCTGGTGCTGGTGGAGCCCGAAGAAATTGCCGCGTCGCTGACCAGCGACGTGGCCGTGCTGATGCTCACCCACGTGAACTACCGCACCGGCGCCATGCACGACATGGCCGCCATCACCGCTGCGGCGCACGCCCAGGGCATCCTATGCGTGTGGGACCTGGCACACAGCGCGGGCGCGGTGCCTGTGGACCTGAACGGCGCGGGCGCCGACTTCTCCATCGGCTGCGGCTACAAATATTTGAACGGCGGCCCCGGCGCACCGGCCTTTGTGTGGGTGCACCCACGCCATGCTGACCGCTTCTGGCAGCCGCTGTCCGGCTGGTGGGGTCACGCTGCACCGTTTGCCTTCACGCCCGACTACCAACCCGCCCCGGGCATCACGCGCTACCTGTGCGGCACGCAGCCCATCATCAGCCTGTCGGCGCTGCAATGCGGGCTGGATGTGTTCACCGCCGCACAAAGCCTGGGCGGCATGACCGCGCTGCGCACCAAGTCGCTGGCGCTCACCGACCTGTTCATCCAGCTGGTGGAAGAGCGCTGTGCAGGCCACGGCCTGGGCCTGGCCACGCCGCGTGAGCACGCACAGCGCGGCTCGCAGGTGTGCCTGACGCGCGATGAAGGGGCGGGCGTGAACGGCCAGGGCAGCGGTGCCTACGCCATCGTGCAGGCGCTGATTGCGCGCGGGGTGATCGGCGACTTCCGCAAGGGCGACGGCGGCACGGGCCGCCACAAGGACATCCTGCGCTTTGGTTTCACACCCCTGTACCTGGGCTTTGAAGACGTTTGGAACGCCGTGGAACACCTGCGCCAGGTGCTGGAGGGCGGCGAGTGGCAAAAGGCCGAGTTCAACCAGACGCACGCCGTCACCTGATCGGAAAGGCAAACCACCATGTGCCCTTTTTCGCAAAGCCCTGCGGCCGACAACAACAGCGCTGCCTCTGCCGCCCTGCCCGAATCCATCGTGCACGCAGAGCGCGCCCAGCTCGATTTCAGCCAAAGCATGAGCTATGGCGACTACCTGCAGCTCGACGCCATCCTCACCGCGCAAAAGCCGCTGTCGCCCGCGCACGACGAGATGCTGTTCATCGTGCAGCACCAGACCAGCGAGCTGTGGATGAAGCTCATGCTGCACGAGCTGCGCGCGGCCATCGGCCACATTGCGCGCGACGAGCTGCCGCCCGCTTTCAAGATGCTCGCGCGTGTCAGCAAGATTATGGAGCAGCTGGTGCACGCCTGGGACGTGCTGGCCACCATGACGCCGCCCGAGTACAGCGCCATGCGCCCGTACCTGGGCCAGTCCAGCGGCTTCCAGAGCTACCAATACCGCTGCATCGAGTTTTCGATGGGCAACAAGAACCGCGCCATGCTCAAGCCCCACGAGCACCGCGCCGACCTGCTGGCGCTGGTGCAGGCGGCTTACGAGGCACCTTCGCTGTACGACGAGGCCCTGCGCCTGCTGGCGCGGCGCGGCTTGGACGTGCCCGCCAGCCACACCGAACGCGACTGGACACAGCCCTACGTGGAGAACGACGCGGTGGAGCAGGCCTGGCTCACCGTGTACCGCAACCCCGACAAGCACTGGGACCTGTACCAGCTGGGCGAGGAGCTGACCGATCTGGAGGACGCCTTCCGCCTCTGGCGCTTCCGCCACGTGACCACCGTGGAGCGCGTGATCGGCTTCAAGCGCGGCACGGGCGGCACGGGCGGGGTGAGCTACCTGCGCAAGATGCTGGATGTGGTGCTGTTCCCCGAGATCTGGAAGCTGCGCACCGACCTGTAAGCACAACGCCGCGCCGAAAAAAATAGGCCTGTTCACCACCCCGGTGAACAGGCCTTTGAACTGCCGCCTGCGCCCTACAGAAAAGCGCAAGCAGCTATCGTTTTTATAGTTCTCTCCCTGAGTCGCAACCGGCAGCGCTTCAGTCTCCGGCCCTGGTGAACACCTGGCCTCCCGAGAGCTGGTAAGCCACGTTGTCCACCTGCAGGCTGCGCTCGTTGGCGATGTCAAAGCGGCTGTACAGCCCGGGCGTGTCGCCGTTCAGGAGGGCGGTGGACACCACCATGGAGCGCTGGGCCAGCGCGCCGGTGGTGGTGTTCACCTCCAGCTGCAAGGCGCCCTGGTAGCCCCGCACGGGTGGTGGCGTGCCTACGCCCGTGGGTGCCTGGTAGACGCGGGCGGGAAAGGCGATGCGCACCTTGCCATCCACGGCTTGCAGGTTGAGCACCGGGCGGGTGCTGTCGAGCGTGGTGATGCTGCCCCGGCCGCCCGCCGCCTGCGTGGCCAGGCGCTTGCCCTGCGCGGCATTGCGCACGTCAAACACCGCAAGCTGAAGGCCGTCGGCCACACCGCCCTGGGCGCTGTCCTTGCCCACGCCCAGCAACAGGCCGTTCGGCAGCGGCACCAGGTGGTCGGCATGGCCGCCCGCCGCCAGCTCGCCCGCCACGGTGGGGCTGGCGGGGTTGGCCAGGTCCAGCACCCACACGGGTTCGGTGGTGGCAAAGGGGGTGGCATAGGCCCGAGGGCCTGCAAAGAACAGGTTGTCAATCTGCTGGTCGCCCCGCGCCGTGCGCAGCCGGATGGGAAGCTTGGCCTGCGGGCCCAGATAGCTGTCGCGGCCGCTGTCGCGCAGCACGGTCAGCAGCGCGGGGGAGGCCTGCTGGGCCTGAATGGTCACCGGCGGCATGCCGCTCTGGCCCGTCTTGCCGGTGAAGGTCAGCACGCGCAGATCGTTCTGGTATTCGTTCAGGCGCGATGGCAGGCGGCGCAGGTCCCAGCCCAGGTGGCCGTCCACGCTGCCCGATGCGTCGTAGTCCACCTGCGCGCCACGGAAGGTGAACTTGTGGATGTCGGTGCGGCTGTCGGCCGGGAACACGGCGTTGGCCACATCGCCGCCATAGCGGTACTGCCGCGAGCTGGCCACATACACGCTGCGCGCGCCCAGATGCACCGCCTCGCTGCCGCCCGCAAAGCAACGGCTGGTGCGCGCCAGGCTGGACGAGGTGAGGTCGATGGCCGTGATGGACGTGAGCTGCAGCGACAGCGACGCGTTGCCCGTCTGCACCAGGCAGTCGGCCTCGTTGACCAGCGGCTGCGGCTGGCCACCATCCACGCGCAGGGTGGGGACCAGCGCGGCGGTGTTCAGGTCCTTGAGTGCTGCTTCCACCGCCGATGCCGTGGCCCCTGCCGGTACGGTAAAACGTGTGAGGTCGGGCGACCAGGTGGTGACCAGGTACAGCGTGTTGCCAATCAGGCGGCTGCCCACCAGCAGACCATCGATACGCATCTGCTTGATCTGCGCGGGCGCCATGTCCTTGTGGATGGCAAACAGGTCCAGCGACAGCGTGCGGCTGTACTCCGGCAACACGGTGATACCAGCGTCGGCCGCAGCCACCACGGGCTGGCGGTCGGCATACGGGTCTCGCTGCGACAGCACGGCAGCGCGCGTGCCGCCGCCCGCCACATAAAAGCCCTGGGGGATGAACTTGGCGTCCAGCACCGCGCTGCCCACGCCGGTCAGGCTGCCGTCGGCCGCGCGGGCCAGGGCGGCCAGGCGCGGCGGCTCGCGGCCGGTGTCGGTGGCGTAGGCGCGGTGCAAGCCATACAGCATGTTGCCCTCGGCCTTGATGAGGCCGTCTTCCTCCACCGCCGTGCCTGCCAGCGGCACACCGGTGTGGGTGACCACGCTGCCCGCGCTGCTCAAGCCACCCACGGTGGGCACGGTGATGGCCGTGCCCGGGTAGCCCAGCGCCACCCGCTGCGCAATCTTGGCCTTGAAGTAGGCCACCAGATCGCCAGAACGCGCCACCTGCAGCCGCGCCTCGTTGGGGGTCTGCGGGTTGCCGCCCTCCCCGCCACCGCAGCCCGCCACGAATGCGGCGGTGGCCACGGCCAGCCATGCGGGCGACGCATGGGACATGCCCGCCAATGTGTTCATCAACCCTCGGTTCTTCATGTGCTTGTTCTCCCTGTGAATGCGGATACCCACGGCGAGGCGTCGGCTTGCGCCCACACCGCATCGTAGATGAGTGGGATAATATCCCACACAATTTCCAGCCGTCAACCAGATGACAATCACAGCCTGCACCTGACACCCGCCGCGTCTCGGCCCTTTTTTTTCATGCCCTCCCGCTCCGCCATCGTTCTGGCCTCTGCCCTGCACGTGCTGCGCCCTCTGGCGCGCCTGCTGCTGCGCAATGGCGTGGCCTACCCCGCGTTTGCGGCGGCGATGAAGAAGGTGTTTCTGGACGCTGCGCACGACGAGCTGCAGCGCACGGGCAAAAAAACCACCGACAGTGCAGTGAGCCTCATGTCGGGCGTGCACCGGCGCGATGTGCGCAACCTGGGCCGCTTGGCCGAGCCCACCGCTGAAGAAGAAGCTGGCGAAACCCCGTTGAACATGGCCAGCCAGGTGGCCGCGCGCTGGCTGAGCCAGACGGATTGCTTGGACGACGAGGGCCAGCCCCGCCCCCTGCCCCGCAGCGGCGAGCCCCCGCACTTCGACGGCCTGGTGGCCAGCATCAGCAGCGATGTGCGGCCCCGAGCGGTGCTTGACGAACTGGTGCGCCTGGGCATGGCCGAGGAAGGCGAGGACGGCCAGATCCGCCTGCTGGCCGCCGGTTTTGTGCCGCGCCAGGGCTTTGCCGAGATGGCGCAGCTGATGCAGGACAACCTGCACGACCATTTGGCCGCCGCCAGCCTCAACCTGGAGGGCGAGCACAACTACTTGGAGCAGGCCGTGTTTGTGGACCAGCTCAGCGAAGAATCAGCCCGCCGCCTGCACGCCGTGGCCGCCAAGGCATGGCGCCAGGCCTTCAAGACGGTGATGACCGAGGCCCAGGCCCGCTACGACCACGACCAGAAAAACACCCCACCTGGCGAGCGCAACCGGCGCGCCCGCTTTGGCAGCTACTTCTATGCCGCAGACCAAGATGAACGTCCTTCCTGAACTCTGGGCCCGGGCGGCCCGGCTGCTGGCCACCGCCGCTGCCCTGCTGGTGCTGGCCGCCTGCGGTCCCGGCACCGGCGGCACGGGCACTGGCCCGATCAACGGCACGGTCTATTTCTCGGGCGCGGGTTTCACGGTGGGTGCCCCCTGCGCGCTGCATTGCGGTGGCGCAGGCCTGCTGCTGGAAAACGAGCGGGTGGAACTCAGCATCACCTGCCAGCGCTTTGTGTTCATCGGCCCGTGGCAGATCGATGCGCAGGGCCTGGCACTGCTGCAGGGCACGCTGGAAACCACGGAGTTTCCCAACGGGGGTGAAGCGCAGACCCGCACCGTGGCCGCCGAGATGCAGCTGCACTTCAGCGACACCCGCGCCGACAGTAGCCGCGAGGTGGTCGTCACCGTGCGGGACGCACAGGGCAACCTGCTGGTCGCCCCCCGCATGCTGGAGCAGCGCCCTGCGTCTGCCGCAGCCGCGCCTGGCGCCTGCACGCCCGAGGCGCGCTGAAACGACACAGGGCCTGTGCAGACAGGCTGCACAAGCCCTGAAAAAAGCGAAAACCACACCAGCCCGTCACAGGCTGGGGTCAAAGGGGGCAGGTTACTGGACGCCCGCCACCATCATGCCGCGGTTGCTACGGCACCAGATCGGTGCCAGGTGTCCAATCTGGATCGTCAATTCGTTGCCCTTGCCCAGCACCGTGGTGGGGCCGTTGCTGTAGGCGTAGCCGCTGTCAGCAGGCTGCTTGGGCAGTTCCACCGTCCAGCCGCTGCGACGCATCACGCTGCGGCCTTGCTCGGGGTAGAACTGCATCTCGACCTTTTCGCCATTGCCGCAGGCGTATTGCATGCTGCTGCCATCGGCGGGGGCGTTGAACGCCTGCATCACCGGGGGCTGGCTTGCGCAGCCCGACAACAACAAGGTAGCCAACGCACCCGAACCCAGCAAAACCATCGTCTTCATCGGTCACTCCTGACATCGCGGCGTAGCCTCGCAGCCCGCCCGACAACTTCCATCCAACGGCTTGTGGCCACCGGCCCACAGGGCCTTTTCAGCGCCCCTGCCTGCCACCTAAGCACAAACCTTGCCATTCACCACCACCTGCACCATCCTGATTGCGAGAGACCGAAATCTGCGATTCCAGAACCGTGACCAACACCCGGTGCAGCGCATGGACACAAGATTGCCCCACGCCCCCGGCACCGTCATTGGGGTCATCCCCACATCGAGAGCCTCCTCTAAAGTCTGCCTACGCCCTGTGGCGCCCTCATGACGGCGCCTGCGACCTGCAGACAGGGCCCAATTGGGTGCATTCAAAAGCCCAATCCGCGGTCCAAACCGCCGATTGCTGGCACAAGCACCCCAAAACGAGCAACATCCGATGCGTTTGGTGGGGTATGTAGCGGGCGGACTGGGACATACCCTAGGAGCCCGCGAACCAGCCCACCTGCAGGCGCCGCCCCGGTGGCACCGCCCCGTCCGTCGGCGACAGCGGCGCCTGTGCTGTGCGGGTAACCTCGCCAGGCCTGATGGCCGAGAGAGAGCCCCTCCCGACAGCCGCCGGCATCTGCCCTGGAGACCTCCCCCCCGTGCCCACTTCGCAGCCCTCTGCACCGCTTCTTGCCCCCCGCGCCGCATGGGCCATGCTGCTGGCGCTGGTGTCGGGCTTTGCGCTGAGCCAGGCCTTTCGCACCATCACGGCCATCATGGCGACCGGCTTGCGGGCCGAGTTCGGCCTGTCGGCGCAGGCGCTGGGGGTGTTTGCCGGAGCCTTTGCGTTTGCCTTTGGCACCATGCAGTTGTTCATGGGCATTGGCATCGATCTGTACGGTGTGCGGCGCACGCTGCTGGTGGCTTTTCCGCTCACCATTGCGGGCGCGGTGCTGTCAGCACTGGCGCCTGGCTATGGCACGGTGCTGCTGGGACAGGTGCTGATTGGTGTGGGCTGCGCGCCCGCGTTTTTGGTGTGCACCGTGTTCATCGCACGCCACTTTCCCGCGTCGCGGTTTGCCATGGTGTCGGGGGTGGCCATGGGGGTGGGCGGGCTGGGCATGCTGTTTACCGGCACGCCCCTGGCATGGCTGGTGCAACAGTCGTCCTGGCGCATGGGGTTTGGCGTGCTGGCGGGCCTGGCGGCGCTGGCCTGGCTGCTGATCTTCTGGAAGGTGCATGAGCCCGCGCAGGCCGCCCATGAAGACGCCCCGCGCGAGTCGGTGCTGCAGGCGGTGCGCGGCTTTGGCGCCCTGTTCCTGCTACCGCACACCGCCGGCATCATGCTGCTGGCGCTGATGACCTATGCCTCGTTCCTCACGCTGCGCGGGCTGTGGCTGGGCCCACTGTTGATCGAGCGGCACGGCTATTCGCTGGTGGCCAGCGGCAACGTGGCCATGCTGTCGTCGCTGGTGTCACTGTTCAGCCCAGCCCTTTTTGGTCGGCTGGACCCCGGCCCCACACGGCGCAGGCGCTGGCTGCTGGGCTTTACCGCCCTGCTGGGGGCCGTGTTTGCGGCCATGGGCTTTCTGCACGCCGAGTGGCTGGACGTGGGGGGCTCCGTGGCCGTGGGGCTGCTGTCCGGCTACATGGTGCTGCAGTATTCGGACGTTCGCTCGGCCTACGCCCCCGCCGTCACGGGGCGCGCCATGGCGGTGTTCACCATGGCGATGTTTCTGGGCGTGGCGCTGATGCAGTGGGTGACGGGCGTGGCCGCATCCATCGCCACGGCGCGGGGCGCCGACCCCTATGTGGCGGTGATGCTGACCATTGCCACCATGCTGGGTGTCGGCGCGCTGGCCTTCAGGCTGCTGCCCGCGCCCGCGCACTGATTCGTGCGGGGCCTGGCGGGCACAGCGCTGCGCCGGTGCCGGCCACGCGCCACCACTGCAGCACGCCAAACACCAGCTCGAATGCGGCAAAACCCAGCACGATGGCATTGACCCCGTGCGCCACGGCATAGATCAGCCAGGCGGCAAACAGAAACCGCGCCACGCCATCCAGCCGCCCCAGCAGCAGTGTGGGTGCCACGATGCGCGCCACCGACCACACCACCACCACCGAGCCCAGCAGGTTGGCCAGCAGCATGTGCGTGGCGTCGAGCGGGTGCAAGGTGCCTGGCAGCGCAAGCGTCTGGGCCAGCAGGTTCAGCTGGGCGTAGAGCCAGGCAAAGGTCCAGGGCAGGGCAAAGGGCCAAGTGACGAACAGGTCGTACCAGCCGCTGGCGCGCACGATGCGCAGGTAACGGTCGGAAGCAAAAGCGGGGATGTGCATGACAGGAAACCTCTGTGAATGAATCAATGAGGCCCCGAGCTTCCACCTTGAAGTACGCTTCAGGGTCAAGCACTTTGTTCTTTGTTGTTGGAGGGAGCGTGGAATGCTGATCGGAGAACTGGCTACGGCCTCAGGTTTGAGTCGCGAGGCGCTGCGTTTTTATGAACAGCAGGGTCTCATCCGCGCACGACGGCTCGGCAACGGCTACCGCGACTATCCGTCCGAGGTGGTGACGCTGGTGCAGTACATCCGCACTGCGCAGCAGCTGGGCTTTACCCTGGCCGAGATTGGCGACCGGCTGCCCGCCATCTGGGACGCCGCCGAACCCGGCCCCGCGCTGGCGCAGGTGCTGGCTGCCAAGCTGCAGGAGATTGACGAACGCATCGCGGCGCTGCAGGCCCTGCGCCAGACGCTGGCCGAGCGCGTGGCCACCGACTGCCCGCTGCAGGCCCGGGCGCCACGGGCCAAGGCCTCTTCGCCTGCTTTTTGAGCCTAATCGGGCGGTAGCGCTAGTGCATCATTCGCCAGCAGCTATCAAAAACAGAGCAATCTTCCTTCACCCGCTGCGCAGGTACCAACGCAGCCCGGTCAGGTGGCTGAGGCGGGCACCTGGTGCAACACCACCGCGTGGTTGCCATCGGCGTCCGCACTCTCGATCTGCACGCCAAAGCCCCACAGCCGGGCCACGTGCTTGAGCACCTCGTGCGTGTCGTCGGCCAGCGGGCGGCCCTGGTACTGGGTGTGGCGCAGGGTCAGGCTGCGGTCGCCGCGCAGGTTCACGTTCCACACCTGGATGTTGGGCTCGCGCGTGCCCAGGTCGTACTGCTGCGACAGCAGCTGGCGCAGGCTGCGGTAGCCGTTTTCGTCGTGGATCTCGCTGACCAACAGCTCGCGCTCGTTGGCATCGTCGTGCAACGCAAACAGGCGCATTTCGCGCATCAGTTGGGGGCTGAGGTACTGGCCGACGAAGCTCTCGTCCTTGAAGTTGCGCATGGCGTGGTCCAGCGCGGGCAGCCAGGGCGTGCCTGCGATGTCGGGGAACCAGTGCCGGTCCTCCGCCGTGGGGTGCTGGCAGATGCGCTGGATGTCGCGGTACATGGCAAAGCCCAGCGCGTAGGGGTTGATGCCGCTGTAGGCGCGGTGCCCCACGGGCGGCTGGTAGACCACATTGGTGTGCGAGCCCAGCCATTCGATCATCACGCCATCACTCAAATACCCCTCGTCGTACAGCGTGTTGAGCAACGTGTAGTGCCAGAAAGTGGCCCAGCCTTCGTTCATCACCTGGGTCTGGCGCTGCGGGTAGAAATACTGCGCGATCTTGCGCACGATGCGCACAATCTCGCGCTGCCACGGCTCCAGCAAGGGTGCGTGTTTTTCGATGAAGTACAGGATGTTCTCCTGCGGCTCCTGCGGAAAGCGGTTGTGCTCCTGCGCCGCATCCTCCTTGCCAGGGCGCGTAGGCAAGGTGCGCCACAGCTCGTTCACCTGCTGCTGGGCATAGGCCTCGCGCTGCTCACGCTCCAGGCGCTCGCGCGCCAGGTTCTTCTTGGAGGGGCGGCGGTAGCGGTCCACACCAAAGTTGGCCAGGGCATGGCAGGAGTCCAGCAGCCGCTCCACGTCGCCCGTGCCGTAGCGTTCTTCACACTGCGCCACATAGTCCTTGGCATACACCAGGTAGTCGATGATGCTGGACGCATCGGTCCACATGCGAAACAGGTAGTTGCCCTTGAAGAAGCCGTTGTGCCCGTAGGCGGCGTGGGCAATCACCAGCGCCTGCATGGCGGTGGTGTTCTCCTCCATCAGGTAGCTGATGCAGGGGTTGGAGTTGATGACGATCTCGTAGGCCAGTCCCATGTGGCCGCGCCGGTAGCGCCGCTCGGTGGCCAGAAACTCCTTGCCGTAGCTCCAGTGCCGATAGTTCACCGGCATGCCCACGCTGGAGTAGGCGTCCATCATCTGCTCGGCGGTGATGACCTCCAGCTGGTTGGGGTAGGTGTCGAGGCCGAAGCGCTCCGCAGTAGCCGCAATGGCGGCGTGGTAGCGCTCGATCAACTCGAACGTCCAGTCGCTCGGGTCGGGCAGCGGCTCTGTGGGCCGTGCCCCGGCGGGCAGGGGCTGACCGGGCACCGCGCGGTGGCGGCGCTCGCCAACAGCAGCGGTCTTCCAGGGGTTGTCGCTGAGGCGCCGCTCCAGCACGGGGTACTGCACAACGTTGTTCATGCGGCCACCCCTTCTTTCTTGAAGAGGTCGCGGAACACGGGGTAGATGTCTCCCGGTGCGGCGACCTTGCGCATCGCAAAGTGCGAGTACAGCGGCGCAAGCTGGCTGTACTCGTCCCACAGGTTCTGCTCTTCCTCGGCCACCTGCACATAGGCAAAGTAGCGCACCAGCGGCAGGATCTTGTCCACCAGCAGGTTGCGGCAGATGCCGCTGTCGTTGGTGAAGTTGTCGCCATCGCTGGCCTGGGCCACGTAGATGTTCCAGTCGCCCTGCGGGTAGCGCGCGCGGATGATCTGGTCCAGCAGCACCAGCGCGCTGCTCACCACCGTGCCGCCGCTTTCGGTGGAGTGAAAGAACTGCTCCTCGCTCACCTCGGCCGCCTGGGTATGGTGGCGGATGAACACGATGTCGATGGTCTCGTAATGCCGCGTAAGAAACAGGTACAGCAGGATGAAGAACCGCTTGGCCAGGTCCTTGCGCTTCTCATCCATGGAGCCCGACACGTCCATCACGCAGAACATCACCGCCTGGCTGCTGGGCACGGGCACCGGCGTGCGGGCGCGAAAGCGCAGGTCGATGGGGTCGAGGTAGGGAATCTTGCCGATGCGCGCCATGAGCGCATCGATGCGGCGCTGCAACTCAGCCACCGCCTCGCTGGTGCCGTCGTCCTGCGCCAGCAGCGCATCCAGCTCGGCTTGCAGCGCCAACAGCTCGCGGTGCGCCGACTTGCCCAGCGCAATGCGCCGACCTAAAGCACCGCGCATGGTGCGCAGCACGGCCAGATTGTTGGGGATGCCGTCCTGGCTGTAGCCTGCGCGGCGCGACTTCCACTGCGGGTTCTCGCCAATGTGGGTGCGCAGCAGGTGCGGTAGCGCCAGGTCTTCAAAAAAGAGCTGCATGAACTCTTCCTTGGTCAGCGTGAAGGTGAAGTCGTCCTCGCCCTCGCCGCTGTCACTGGCCTGCGAGCCGCGCCCGCCCGCCCCGCCCTGGGGCCGCTCGATGCGGTCGCCACGCACATGGTCCGCATTGCCGGGGTGCACCATGTCGCGGATACCGCCCTGGCCGTGGTGGAACACGGGCTCGCTGATGTCCTTGCGCGGGATGGTGATGTTCTCGGCCTGCTCCATGTCGCGGATGCCGCGCTGCGAAACGGCACGGCGCACCGCATCCGCGATCTGCTCCTTGTAGCGGCGAACAAATCGCTCACGGTTACCCACCGACTTGTTCTTGCCAGCGAGCCTGCGGTCGATGATTTGCAATGCCATCCGTTGCTCCAGTTCCCCATGCAGGGCCTGTGGCCCTGGCACCGACCCTAGCTACTCTTACGCACGCGCAGGTACCACTCGCACAGCAGCCGCACCTGCTTGGGCGTGTAGCCCTTGTTGACCATGCGGGTGACAAAGTCCTCGTGCTTGCGGGCCTCTTCGGCGCTGGCCTTGGCGTTGAAGCTGATCACCGGCAGCAGCTCTTCGGTGTTGGAGAACATCTTCTTCTCGATCACTAGGCGCAGCTTTTCGTAGCTGGTCCAGCTCGGGTTCTTGCCCTGGTTGTTGGCACGTGCCCGCAGCACGAAGTTGACGATCTCGTTGCGGAAGTCCTTGGGGTTGGCGATGCCCGCGGGCTTCTCGATCTTCTCCAGCTCGGCATTGAGTGCGCCGCGGTCGAACACCTCGCCGGTGTCGGTGTCGCGGTACTCGTTGTCCTGGATCCAGTAGTCGGCGTAGGTGACGTAGCGGTCAAAGATGTTCTGGCCGTACTCGCTGTAGCTTTCCAGATAGGCCGTTTGGATCTCCTTGCCGATGAACTCGGCATAGCGCGGCGACAGGAACTCCTTGATGTAGCCGGTGTACTTGGTCTCCAGCTCGGCCGGGAACTGTTCGCGCTCGATCTGCTGCTCCAGCACATACATCAGGTGCACAGGGTTGGCCGCCACCTCGGCACTGTCAAAGTTGAACACCTTGGACAAAATCTTGAACGCAAAACGCGTGGAGATGCCCGTCATGCCCTCGTCCACACCCGCGTAGTCGCGGTACTCCTGATAGCTCTTGGCGCGCGGGTCGGTGTCCTTCAGGCTCTCGCCGTCGTACACCTGCATCTTGCTGAAGATGCTGGAGTTCTCGGGCTCTCTCAGCCGCGTGAGGATGGCGAACTGCGCCATCATCTTGAGCGTGCCGGGCGCGCACACAGCGTTGCCCAGCGACGACTCGCGGATGAGCTTTTCGTAGATGCGTGTCTCCTCGCTCACGCGCAGGCAGTACGGCACCTTGACGATGTAGATGCGGTCAAGAAACGCCTCGTTGTTCTTGTTGTTGCGAAACGCCTTCCACTCGCTTTCGTTGCTATGGGCCAGCACCACGCCGTCAAACGGGATGGCGCCAAAGCCTTCGGTGCCCTTGTAGTTGCCCTCCTGCGTGGCGGTGAGCAGCGGGTGCAACACCTTGATGGGTGCCTTGAACATTTCCACAAACTCCAGCAGGCCCTGGTTGGCCAGGCACAGGCCGCCGCTGTAGCTGTAGGCATCGGTGTCGTCCTGCGCAAAAGTTTCGAGCTTGCGGATGTCCACCTTGCCCACCAGGCTGGAGATGTCCTGGTTGTTCTCGTCGCCCGGCTCGGTCTTGGCGATGCCCACCTGCTTGAGCACGCTGGGGTAGCGCTTGACCACACGGAACTGGCGGATGTCGCCGCCATACTCTTCCAGCCGCTTCACTGCCCAGGGCGACAGCACGCGCTGCAGGTAGCGGCGCGGAATGCCAAACTGTTCCTCCAGCACCGGGCCGTCTTCTGCGGCGTCGAACAGGCCCAGCGGCGACTCGTTGACCGGAGAGCCCTTGAGCGCATAGAACGGCACCTTCTGCATCAGGGCTTTGAGGCGCTCTGCAATGGAGCTCTTGCCGCCACCCACAGGGCCCAGCAGGTAAAGGATCTGCTTGCGCTCCTCCAGCCCTTGCGCGGCATGGCGGAAGAAGCTCACCACCTGCTCGATGGACTCCTCCATGCCGTAGAACTCGGTGAAGGCGGGGTAGCGTTTGATGACCTTGTTAGCAAAGAGCCGCGACAGGCGGGGGTCGTTGCGCGTGTCCACCATCTCGGGCTCGCCAATGGCGGCCAGCATGCGCTGGGCCGATGTGGCGTAGGCCATGGGATCACGTTTGCACTCGGCGAGGTACTCGTCGATCGACATTTCCTCTTCGCGGCTACGGGCGTAGCGCGCGGCGAAGTTGCTGATGGCATCCATACGACCTCCTGTGGCGGCACCCCTGGCGGGCTCAGGTGGTACCACGGTGTTGCATTGGCAATCACTACCGGCTTGGCACGTTGTAGCACCACGAACTGCGCTTGAACAGCAAATTCGTGGGCGCATGCTTGGCCTTTTCAGGGCGTTGCACACACAGTGATAGAGCGTGGCACACTGCGCGAAGTTCACCCTGCAAAACGCTGGCAGGGGTTGCCCCGGATAGGGAATGTCCTGACAACCGTGCGATGCCGTTCACCCACCCTGCTGGGTCAGGAAACGGACGGTTTCTGGCGGGCGGTTGTCACCACCCGGTACCTCACAACGAGCTGGCGCTGGAGCCATCGCCCCGGTACAGCCAGGGCACATCCAGCACGCGCTCACCCAGCAAACGCAACGACAGGTCGCGCCCCCAGCGCACGGGCCCCGTGGCGTGGAAGATGCGACCATTGCGCGTGGACCGGGCCTGCACCCGCGCGTTGCGCTGCCAGCGGTTGAGCGCGTAGCGGCGCAGGCGCAGCGGTACATCGAGGTCGTGCATGGCCAGTGCACGCTGCAACTCGGCCGCGTCTTCGATCGCCATGCCCGCACCCTGCGCCAGGTACGGCCGCATGGGGTGCGCGGCATCGCCCAGCAGGCCCACCAGGCCTTGTGCCATCTCGTCGGCGCTGCGCACCGGCGGGCGGTCGCACAAGGGCCACAGGCGCCAGCCAGCACCACCCACGGCGCTCACGCTGCGTACCACGTCCTGCAGCGCAGTGCAGGTGCCTTGCAGCGCGTGCTCCAGGCCTGCGGCGTTGGCGGCGTGGTCCCAGTTCTCCAGGTCTTGCGGCGCGAGCCCTTGCACGATGACCACCAGGTTCTGCAGCTCGCCCCGGCGCACGGGGTACTGCACCGCATGCAGGCGCGGGCCCAGCCACGCGGTAACCTGCGCCGTGCGCAAGGCATCGGGCAGCGCATGCTGCGGCACCAGCGCGCGGTAGGCCAGGTGCCCCGTCACGCGCGGCGGCACAGCGCCCAGGAGCTGGGTGCGTGTGCGGCTCCATAGGCCATCGGCACCGATCAGGGCATCGCCCTCAACCTGCTTGCCCCGGCTGGTGCGCACAGTCACCACGCCGTCGGCATCGGCAAAGCTGTCGATCGCATGGTCCAGGTGCAGTTGCGTGTCGGTGTATTTGGTCACGGTAGAGAGCAGCAGGCCATGCAGGTCCGCACGGTGAATGGTGGCGTAGGCCGCGCCATAGCGTTCCACTGCAGTGGGACCCAGGGGCAACACGGCCAGTTCTGTGCCGCTGACGGCGTTGCGCACCTGCAACCGGCTGGGGAAGGCCGCCACCGCCTGCAGCGGCTGCTGCAGGCCCCAGGCCTGCAGGCGGCGCACCACGTTCGGCCCGATCTGCACGCCCGCACCCACTTCGCTGAAGGCAGCAGCGCGCTCGTACAGCCGCACCTCCCATCCGGCCCGCGATGCGCCCAACGCAGCGGCCAAGCCGCCAATGCCGCCACCGGCGACCAACACCTGTTTTTTCATGGCGCGATTGTGAACTGCGCGCGCTGGCGGGCCTTTGCCTTAACGCAGGTCATAGGGCGGGCCGCAGCGCCCGCTCCAGCACTTCGGCAGGCATGGGCCGGCCAAACAGGTAGCCCTGAAAGGCCTTGCAGCCGTAGCGCTGCAGGAACTCCAGCTGGCCCGTGGTCTCCACGCCCTCGGCCACCACCGCTAGGTCCAGGCTGTCGGCCAGGGCCAGGATGGTGCGCACAATGGCAGCATCATTGGGGTCGGTCTGCAGGTCGCGCACAAAGCCCTGGTCGATCTTGAGCTGGTCGAGCGGCAGCCGCTTGAGGTAGCTCAGGCTGGAATAGCCCGTGCCAAAGTCGTCGAGCGAGAAGCCCACGCCGTAGCGACGCAGGTGCTCCATGCGCGCAATCACGTCCTCGACATCGGCCATCAACAGGCTCTCGGTGAGTTCGAGCTTCAGGCGCTCCGGGTTGGCGCCCGTGGCATCCAGCACGCCCAGCACCTGCTCCACAAAGTCGGGCTGACGGAACTGCCGCACGCTCACGTTCACCGACAGGAAGAACTGCCGGGTGAGCGAGCTGCGCGACCAGGCCACCAATTGTGCGCAGGCAGTCTCCAGCACCCACTGGCCCAGTGGCAGGATGAGCCCGGTCTGCTCTGCCAGCGGAATGAATTCGGCGGGGGACACCATGCCCCGGCGCGGGTGGCGCCAGCGCACCAGGGCCTCGGCACCCTGCAAGCGGCCTTTGCCGTCCACCACCGGCTGGTAGTACAGCACCAGCTCCTTTTCTTGCAGGCCCCGGCGCAGGTCGGCCTCCAGGGCCGAGCGGTTGCTCACGGCCGCCTGCATGTCGGGGTCGAAGAAGCGCTGGGTGTTGCGCCCCGCCGCCTTGGCCTGGTACATGGCCAGGTCCGCATGTTTGAGCAGCTCGTCCACGCTCACGGTCTGCTGGCCAAACAGCGCAATGCCGATGCTGGGCGTGCTGTGGTGGCTGGCATCGCCCAGCGCATAAGGCTTGCCGAGCGTAGTGGCGATGTGGCTGGCCACCAGAGCGGCCTCGGCGCTGGCGTGGGCGGGGTCGGGGCTGAGGCCCTCCACCAGCACCACGAACTCGTCGCCCCCAAAACGGGCCACGGTGTCGGACTCCCGCACGCAGCCTTTCAGGCGCTGCGCCACCTGCAGCAGCAGCTGGTCGCCAGTGTCGTGGCCCAAGGTGTCGTTGAGGTCCTTGAAATTGTCGAGGTCGATGAACAGCAGCGCGCCCTGTGTATCGGAGCGCGCCACCGCCAGCGTGGCGTGTTGCAGCCGGTCCACCAGCAGGCGGCGGTTGGGCAGGCCGGTCAGCGAGTCATAGAACGCCAGGCGTTCGATCTGGCTCTCGACCTGCTTGCGCTCGGTGATGTCGCGGCCCACGCCCCGGTAGCCACGCAGGGCGCCGTTGGCACCGAACACGGGTACACCGCTGACTGAGATCCAATGCATGCTGCCGTCCGCGCGCCGGCGTTGCAGCTCCAGGTCACGGAACGGCTGGTGCGCCGCCAGCACGGCGCGGTGCGCAGCCCAGTCGGCGTCGGTCATGTTCAGGGCGCCGATCTCCCAGCGTGTGCGCCCCATCACATCCGACAGCGGGATGCCGTTCACGCTCAGGTCCCCTGCCAGCTGCACGAAGCGGCCCTCGGCGTCGTGCTCCCAGTACCAGTCGGACGACAGGTCGCTCAGCGACCGGAAGCGTGCCTCGCTCTCGCGCAGCTCGTTTTCCACACGCACGTAGTCGCTCACATCGGCAAACGTGCGCACCAGGCTGCCGTCAGCCAGCGAGGTGGTGCGCACCTCGAAGGTACGGCCGTCGCGCGTGGTGCGCCAGTACAAGGCCGGGGCTGGAGCCACAGCGCCCTGGGCCACGTAGTCGTGCCCGCGCCGATCCACCAGGCGGTACCCCTCGCCGAAGTCACCGCGCTCGGCCTGCACGCGCGTCAGGTCGGCCAGCGTGGGGCGCGTGGCCATCAGCGACTCGGGCAAATTCAGCAGCTCCAGCACGCGCTCGTTGTAGACGGTGATGCGGCCGTCGGGCCCGGTCTTGAAGATGCCCTGGCTCATGCTGCCCAGCGTGGCCTGCAGTGCCGAGCGCTGCTCCTGCAGCATGGTCAGCGCCTCTTGCCAGATACGGGCGTCCACCATGCGCACGGGCTGGCCCTGCCCTTTGGCGCCCTGCACCAGCGCCACCAGGCGGTTCAGCAGCTCGCTCAGGTGCGCCGCGCCATCGGCCTCGCGCAGCACATAGTCGCCCAGCCCGCAACGAAACGCGCGCGCGGCCAGGGCCTCTTGCGCTGCGTCGATGCACATCAGCACCGGACGGCCCGCACACAGCTCCAGCAAGCCCGGTAGCTCCTGGTCGGTAGGCTTGAGGCACAGCACCACGGCGCCCCAGGCCTGGCTGGCCAAAGGCGCTTTGGCGGTTTCGGGCGTGGGGCTGTTGACCACACGCCAGTCGGGGTAGCGCGCCGCCATGAGCCGCCGTGCAGCCGCCGCATGCTGGGTATCGATGTCCACCCACAGGATGCCCACGCCGTTCATGGATGCGGCCCCTGTTGTGCAAGGCGTGCCGCCGGTGGCCGTGCCGAGTGTCCGGGCAGATGTTCACGCTCAAACAACTCCACGGGCCCGGGTCTCCCAAACAGATACCCCTGGAACCCCTCACACCCATGCAGCCTCAGGAACGACAGCTGCCCCGTTGTCTCCACCCCCTCGGCCACCACCTCCAGGTCCAGGCTCTTGGCCAGCGCCAGGATGGTCCGAACAATCGCCGCGTCGTTCGGGTCCGTCAGCACGTCCCGCACGAAGCTCTGGTCGATCTTGACCTGGTCCAGTGGCAGGCGCTTGAGGTAGGACAGGGATGAGTAGCCGGTGCCGAAGTCGTCGAGCGCAAAGCCCACGCCTTCGCTTTTGAGTTGCACCATGCGTGCAATGGTGTCTTCGATGTCTCCCAGCAGCAGGCTTTCGGTGAGTTCGAGCTTGAGTTGCCGGGGGTCTGCGTTGTGGTTCTTGAGGGTTTGCAGCACTTCGGCCACGAAACCGGGTTGGCGGAATTGGCGGGCGCTGACGTTCACGGAGATAGACAGGTGGGCGGTGTCTGGGTGTTGGCTCCAGCGCTGCAGTTGTTCGCAGGCGGTTTGGAGCACGTATTGGCCCAGGGGGAGGATGAGGCCGGTCTGTTCTGCCAGGGGGATGAAGTCGCCGGGGCTGATCATGCCGCGCTGGGGGTGGCGCCAGCGCACGAGGGCTTCTGCACCCAGCAGGCGGGCGTGGTGGTCTACAACGGGCTGGTAGTGCACGAGCAGTTCGCCTCGGGCCAGGCCCTGGCGCAGGTCGGCTTCGAGGTTGGAGCGGGCGTTCACCGCCGCTTGCATGTCGGGGTCGAAGAAGCGCTGGGTGTTGCGCCCTGCAGCTTTGGCCTGGTACATGGCCAGGTCGGCGCGTTTGAGCAGTTCGTCCACCGTGAGGCGTTCGTCGCCAAAGAGGGTGATGCCGATGCTGGGGGTGCTGTAGTGCTGGGCGCCGTCCAGGTCAAAGGGTTGGTTCAGGCTGGCCAGGAGTTTCTCGGCCACGGTTTCTGCCTGGGTGGCGGCGTTTTGCAGGTCGGGGGCCAGGGCTTCGAGCATGACGACGAATTCGTCGCCGCCAAAGCGGGCCACGGTGTCGGCTTCGCGCACGCTGCCCACCAGGCGGGTGGCGACCTGGGACAGGAGCTGGTCGCCCATGTCGTGGCCCAGGGTGTCGTTGAGGTCCTTGAAGTTGTCCAAATCGATGAACAGCAGGGCGCCGAGGTTCTTGGTGCGCTGGCAGGCGGCCAGGGAACGTTGCAGGCGATCGAGCAGCAGGCGGCGGTTGGGCAGACCGGTGAGGGCGTCGTAGAACGCCAGGCGTTCGATCTCTTGCTCTGCTCGCTTGCGGTCTGTGATGTCACGGCACACGCCCAGCAGACCCGTCACGCGGCCATGCAGGTCGCGGATGGGCGTCTTGATGGTTTCGAACTGCCCCTGGTAGCCGTCCTCCGCAAAGGTGAGCGTTTCTTCGTACACCAGCGGTTGCCAGGCCTGCATGGCACGCTGGTCGTACTTGCGAAAGCGCTCGGCGTCGGCGGGTGCCACCAGGTCGAAATCGCTAAAGCCCACGATCTGGCTCTCCGGGTGGCCCGCAAAACGCTCGAACACCGGGTTGACCGACAGGTACACCCCGTTGGTATCTTTCATGAACACCATGTCCGGCATGGCATTGACCACGCTGGCCAGGTGCGCCTTTTGCTGGGCCAGCTCCTGCTCGATGCGCTTGAGCGCCGTCAAGTCGTAGGCAAACAGCACCACGGCAGCCACCCCCAGGGCAGTCACACTTTCGGGCGCGATGGTGGTGTGGCGAAACTGCATGCCGTCGGGGCCATCGATGCGGTTTTCAAACACCGCCGTCTCGCCCGCAAAGGCTTTTTCCAGGTGTGGATGGATGCGTGCAAACACTTCGGGCGCAATCACGTCCTGCAGCCGCCGGCCTTCCAGGGCCTGCGGCGTGGTGTACAGCCAGCGTGCCTGCTGTTCGTTGACGTACAGGACGCGCAGGTCACGGTCAATCCGCGACACACCGCCGGGCACATGGCGCAGCGTGTTGGCCATCAGTGCCTGCTGGGCGTGCGCGGCCTCTTCGGCCTGGTGGTGGGCGGTGATGTCCGTTTGCACGCCGTCCCATAGCACTCGGCCATCCTGCAGTCGGCGCGGCGACGAACTCAGGTGCATCCAGCGCACCTGGCCATCGGTGCGCCGCAACCGAAAAACCGCCTCCAGGCTGGTCATGGACAGATAGGACTGGCGCTCGGCCTGGCGGAGCCGGTCAAGGTCTTCCGGGAGGATCTGCCGGTACAGCACACCCGCGTCCCGCAGCACGTCTTCGGCACTCACCCCATTGAGCCGCTCGATGGCTTCGCCCATGTGCACACAATGCACGCGGCCATCCAGCTCGCGCACGATCTGGAACAACACACTGTGCGGCAGGTTGCGCCCCAGCAAAGACAGGCGCCCCTCGCTCTCGCGCAACCGGCTCTCAGCCTCCTGGATGCGCGCAAACGGGCGGCGGATGCCCGCTTCAAACACCGCTTGGTACAGCAACGCGTAGGCCACCACCCGAAAACCATGGGCCAGCACCCCGCCCAGCGTTGAATGCCCGCCGAAAACACCCACGGTGACCTCGCCACCCACGAACGCGGTGGCGGCCCAGGCGAACAGGCGCTCGCGCGGGGACTCCTCGCGGCGGCTGCGCCGGTGCAGCAATACCGCGCAGGCACCCAGTGCCAGGGCAAGACCTGCGGCCACGGCCTGGCGCAGGGCTCCCTCCGCGGCATGCGCAAACCACTGCGGCAGGGGGCCGAGCGACGAGCCCGCCAGCACCAGCGTGACGCCCCCGGCCACTGCCAGCCAGGCGCGGCTAGGGCCCGGAGCCGACAGGCGCGTCGCGGTCAGGCCCAGCGTCAAGACCTCGGCCACGCGCGCCCAGGTACTCAGCCACAGAGATATGTCGGCATTGCCCGACGGCATCTGTGCATCACCGGAATGCGCCAGGACCCCGTGCAGAAAATTACAGGCCGCCGCTATGCCGAAGCCCACCACCAGCACATTGGCACGCGCCTGCTCCGGCGCCTCCAGGGCGTGCAAGGAGACCGACACCACCAGCAGCCCCAGCAGCACCGCCACGAGCTCCAAAAACGGCTCCAGCCCATGCTGTGTGCCAACCCCATCTCCCAGCATTTGAGCCAGTGGCAGCACCACCAGCGCCAGCACCGCCACGACCAGCACCACGGTGATGGCGGGCGCGTCCGACCAGGGCACGCGCGCTGTCGGAGGTCTGTTGGGAGGGGGCATGGACAACGGGATGAAAGGCAGTGCCAGCGAAATGGCCGCACAACGTCACAAGTGTATCTACGCGTAAGGAAATGACCAGAGCGCCCGCCCCATGAAAAACGGGGCCGAAGCCCCGTCCACGACAGCCCGGGGCGGCGCTGCGCCCCAGCGTTGCGCGCACGCATCAGCGCAGGGCGCGATGCGGCACTGAAGAAGGGTGCTGCGGGCCCTCAACCCTCCAGCAGCTGGCGCAACACAAAGGGCAGGATGCCCCCGGCCTGGTAATAGTCCGCCTCGATGGGGGTGTCGATGCGCAGGGTCACCGTCACTTCCTGGCGTCTGCCATCGGCATGGTGGATAACCAGTCGTGCATCGCTTTGCGGGGTGAGTGCAGCGTCAGGCACCACGTCAATCACCTCATTGCCCGTCAGGCCCAGTGTCTCCCACGAATCGCCTGCCTTGAACTGCAGCGGCAGCACGCCCATGCCTACCAGGTTGGAGCGGTGGATGCGCTCGAAGCTGCGCGCCACCACGGCCTTGATGCCCAGCAGCTGCGTGCCCTTGGCGGCCCAGTCGCGGCTGGAGCCGGTGCCGTACTCTTCCCCCGCAAAAATCACGGTGGGCGTGCCCTGCGCCATGTACTGCATGGCTGCGTCGAAGATGAACATCTTCTCGCCCTGCAGCGCGCCCTCGTTCTGGAACACCGTGACGCCGCCCTCCTCGCGCGAGCCATCGGCGGTGGGCGGGATCATCAGGTTCTTGATGCGCACATTGGCAAAGGTGCCGCGCACCATCACATCATGGTTGCCACGGCGGGCACCATAGCTGTTGAAGTCTGCCTTTTGCACACCGTGCTGCAGCAGCCACTGGCCTGCGGGCGAACTCTCCTTGATGGAGCCAGCGGGCGAGATGTGGTCGGTGGTGATGGAGTCACCAAACAGCGCCATGATGCGCGCGCCGTGCACGGCAGACGCGGCCGCCGCGCCCTGGTCGAGCGCAAACTGGGAAAAAAACGGCGGCTCGGCAATGTAGGTGCTGGCGGGCCAGGTGTAGGCGGTGCCGCCCACGCCCTTGATCTTCTCCCACAGCGCACCGGGGTCGGTGGCCACCTTGGCGTAGTTCTCGCGGAAGGCCTTGCCGTTCATGGCGAACTTCAGCAGCGCATGCACTTCGTCGCTGGTGGGCCAGATGTCGCCCAGGTACACATCACGCCCGCCCTTGCCTTTGCCCACGGGCTCGGTCATCAGGTCCTTGAGCACCGTGCCCGCAATGGCGTAAGCCACCACCAGCGGCGGACTGGCCAGGAAGTTGGCCTTGAGGTTGGGATGGATGCGCGCCTCGAAGTTGCGGTTGCCCGATAGCACGGCCGCGCACACCAGGTCGTTGCTGGTGATGACCTCGTTCAGCTCGGGCGTAAGGTCGCCCGCGTTGCCGATGCAGGTGGTGCAGCCATAGCCCGCCAGCGCGAAGCCCAGCTTTTCCAGGTAGGGCAGCAACCCGGTCTGCGTGAGGTATTCGGTGACGATGCGCGAGCCCGGCGCCAGCGAGGTCTTGATGTGTGGCTGCACCTTGAGCCCCGCCTCCACCGCCTTCTTGGCCAGCAGGCCCGCGGCCAGCAGCACGCTCGGGTTGCTGGTGTTGGTGCAACTGGTGATGGCGGCAATCAGCACATCACCATTGCCCACGGTAGGGTCAGCCCCCTTGGCGGGCAATGTGGCCGTGCGGGTCTGATCGTGTGCGGTGGCCAGGGCGGGTTTGTTGGCCTCCATCTCCACCATCGAGCGCGGAGCACCCGCCGGGGTGGGTTTGCCGTCTGGCGCAACGTTGGCGACCACCTCGGCGGCGCGGTGGATGTGATGGCGCGTGTGCAACAGCTCCGCCGGGCGGTTGAAGCCATTTTGTGCATTGGGCTTGCTGAACAGGTCGGCAAACTGGCTGCTGACCTTGCCCAGCTCGATGCGGTCTTGCGGGCGCTTGGGGCCTGCGAGGCTGGGCGTCACGCTACCCAGATCAAGCCTCACCACCTGCGAGTAGTCCACCTCGCCCGCCAGCGGCACGCCAAACAGTCCCTGGGCCTTGAAGTAGGCCTCGAAGGCTTCGATCTCGCCCTTGGTACGGCCCGTGCCCTTGAAGTAGTCGATGGTCTTTTCGTCCACCGGAAAGAAGCCCATGGTGGCGCCGTATTCGGGCGCCATGTTGCCGATGGTGGCGCGGTCGGGCAACGCCAGGGTGCGCGTGCCTTCGCCGAAAAATTCGACGAACTTGCCCACCACCTTGTGCTGGCGCAGCAGCTCGGTCACCGTGAGCACCAGGTCGGTGGCGGTCACGCCCTCGCGCAGCTGGCCCGTCATCTCAAAGCCCACCACATCGGGGGTCAGGAAGTACACCGGTTGGCCCAGCATGGCGGCCTCGGCCTCGATACCGCCCACGCCCCAGCCCACCACGCCAATGCCATTGATCATGGTGGTGTGGCTGTCGGTGCCCACCAGGGTGTCGGGGTAGTACACGTTGTCCTTGCGCTTATGCACGCCGCGCGCCAGGTATTCGAGGTTGACCTGGTGCACGATGCCGAAGCCCGGGGGCACTACGCCAAAGGTGTCAAAGGCCTGCATGCCCCATTTCATGAACTCGTAGCGCTCGCGGTTGCGCTGGAATTCGAGCTTCATGTTCAGGTCGAGCGAATTCTTCTTGCCGTAGTGGTCCACCATGATGGAGTGGTCTACCACCAGATCTACGGGCACCAGGGGTTCGATCTTCTTGGGGTTCTTGCCCAGTTTGGCGGCCACGCTGCGCATGGCGGCCAGGTCGGCCAGCAGCGGCACGCCGGTGAAGTCCTGCAGCACTACGCGCGAGACCACAAAGGGGATCTCGTCCTTGCGCTCGGCGTTCGGCGCCCAGTGGGCCAGTTGCTGCACATGCTCGGCCGTCACCTTGCGGCCATCGCAGTTGCGCAGTACCGATTCGAGCACGATGCGGATCGACACGGGCAAGCGCTGGATCTGCGGGAACTGCTTGGCCAGCGCGGGCAGGGAGTAGAGCTTGCCCTCCTTGCCCGATGCGGTCTTGAAGCCCTTGAGGGTGTTGGCAAAGGCGTGGCGGGCGGGCTTGGACGATGGGGTGGCTTGCAGCTTCGACGATGAGGCCATGGCGAACTCCTTGAAAAGGCAACAGCGTCTATTCTGGCAGTCCCCCATGACGGCGCAATCACCGGGGATATGCCGCTGCACTCCGCCCGCCGCACCCGCCCCGCGCCACCGCCAGCACCCTGTGCCACACCCCTTTCGAGATCAAAAACGGCGTATGCGCTATATCTACATGCCTGCAATGCTATTAAATGTGCAGCATCAGAGATGCTAATGCCAACTACGCAGCAACCCAGGCGGGCAAGCGGCGCACCCCCATCCACTGCAGTTCGGCAAGCACCGCCACTGACACCACGTGCACCAACAGATAGGCCTGGCCAAGCAACGTGGGGGCTACAGCGCTGCCGAGCAGCAAGGCCAGGCTGGCCAGCGCCCAGGCAAAGTTGGCAACGATCAGTAACCACAATCCGCCGCGTGGCATGGCGGGCGCGCGTGCAATGCCGATGGCCAGCGCCGCGTAGCCCAGCAGCATCACGCCCGACGCCACCAGCAGACCGGGCGGCAATCCCAGCCATTCGGTCAATGACGCCGTCAGCAGCAGATGCAAGGCGCCCAGCAGCAGCCCGGTGGACGCATCGAACCAGACCACAACACGCAAGAACGAGGGAGAAGACAGCAGGTTGAACATGACAAGCTCCTTGGGGGGTTGAAGAAGGCTGCATCGTTGCCGCTGCAGCGCATGGCGTCGATGACGTGCCAGGTAATGGCCTGCGCGCCGGTTGGGCCTAGGATGCAAGGCATGACATCCACACCGGCCACACCTGTCACCCCTTCCCGTCGAACCCCGCGCCATCCGCTGCCGCACCGGGCTGCGGCGGCGGGGCTTGCCAGTTTTGGTGACCACTTGCGCACGCGGCGCCAGCAGCGGCACCTGAGCCAGCTGGAGCTGGCCGACGAAGCGGACATCTCCACACACCATGTGAGCTTCATGGAGACTGGCCGCACCAACCCCAGTCGCGACATGGTGCTGCGCCTGTGCGAGCGCCTGGCCATCCCGCTGCGCGAACGCAATGCCCTGCTGGTAGCAGCGGGCTATGCCCCGATGTACCGCGAACGCGCGCTGGACGACCCCGCCCTGGCTGCCGCGCGCCAGGCGGTGGAGCTGGTGCTCAAGGGCCACGAGCCCTGCCCCGCCATCGCGCTCGACCGCTGCTGGAACGTGGTGGCCGCCAACCGCGCTGCGCAAGCCCTGCTGGCTGCGCACGTCAGCCCCGAACTGCTTGCGCCGCCCGTCAATGTGTTCCGCCTGAGCCTGCACCCGCAGGGCCTGGCTTCACGCATTGCCAATCTGGCGCAATGGCGCCACCACCTGTTCGAGCGCCTGCGCCAGCAGATTCAGGCCACCGCCGACCCGGCGTTGCTGGCACTGCAGGCCGAACTGCTCGAATACCCCACGCCCGATGAATCTGCTCCGCTCGTCATGGAGGGTGAAATGCTGGGGGTGGTGATGCCCTTTTGTTTCAAGAGCGTGCACGGCATGCTGTCGCTCATCAGTACCACCACGATATTCGGCACCCCGGTGGATGTGACCTTGCAGGAGTTGGCGGTGGAGTCGTTTTTCCCGGCCGATGCATTTACTGCAGAGGTACTGCGAAAGATGGCGCAGCAATATGGTGCCGGTTGAGCTGCCAGCACAGGCTTACCGGCACCGCGCCGAGAAGGTTTTTGACACCCTGGTAAAACCCAGCTTGGGCAACGAGGGTTTGCGATAAACACCCCGTGAATGCGGATGGCAGATGTTTTTCCGCAGGCACCCGGTGCCGATTGGCAAGTGCAGAGGCGTCACGAATCAGCGCTGGCGCGGCAAGCTCTGCATCGAATGCCGGATTCAAAAAAATAGCCCGCAAAGGCGGGCTATTTTTCTAACGCAGCAGATCTGCTTTTCAGATGGCGAATTTTTCGCGGTTTTCGTTTTGAATCCACTTGGGGGCCTTGCCGCGGCCGGTCCAGGTCTGGCCGGTGGCAGGGTCACGGTATTTGGGCGCCACTTTGGTGCCTGCAGTAGAACTGCGGCCAACCTTGCCTGCAGCCTTGCCCGCAGGGAACACGTCCTGGGCGGTCAGACCATATTCGGCCACCAGGGCGCGCACTTGGGCGACAGCGTCCGACAATTCTCGGCGACGGGCTTCGCTGATTTGTTGCTCAAGCGCTTCACGCTGCTTCAAAAGTTCTTTGTAGCTGGTCATGGTGTCTGATTAAGGAAATGGGGTTGGAGACAGCGCGATTATATGGATAACCGCCTGTCACACACGCGAGGTAGCATTTTTTGTATTAAGAAGCCACAGATTTTTGGCAAGGCATATTCATGCCTTGGCTATCTCCCCCTTGGCCTCAGCGCTTCCCTGCTTTAACGGGCACCTCGGGAAGGACGAATACCCCGACCAAAGCGATTGCCCCTGGGCAAGCGCCTCGAATATCCAGCGGGCCTACCCAGTTTGCACGCCTACTGCAGGCAAAGGTCCTGTTTCTGCCATCAAAATTCCGGCAGAGTGTTATGGCGCTCGCACAGCCTCGGGGCCAAGCAGACCAGCGTTGGGGTACCACAGCTCGCCACAGGCGGTTCTGATCCACGCCATCACAACGCCCGCAGGGCGATCAGCAGAAAATCGACGCTTTGCTGCATCACGCTCACCACCAAAAACCATCATGGCTCTTTACTGTATCGGCGATATCCAGGGCTGCGACAGCGCGCTGGAACGCCTGCTGGACACCATCGGCTTTTCTGCCAGCCGCGACACGGTGTACCTGCTGGGGGACCTCGTCAACCGAGGCCCCGATTCCGCCGCCGTGCTGCGCCGCTGCGCGCGCCACGGCGACGCCATCCGCTGCTTGCTGGGCAATCACGACCTGCACCTGCTGGCCGCAGCGCACGGCGCGCGCAAGCCCTCCCGACGCGACACCTTGGCGTCGGTGCTGGACGCCCCGGACCGCAAAGCACTGCTCGACTGGCTGCAACAGCAACCCCTGGCACGCACGCACGCGCATGCCGGTCAGCCTCTGTTGATGGTGCATGCGGGCGTGGTACCCGACTGGACCGCCGCCGACACCCTGGCGCGCGCACAGGAGGTCAACGCCGTGCTGCGCAGCCCGGACCTGCCCGCCTTCTTGCACACGATGTACGGCAACACACCAGACCGCTGGAGCGACACCCTCACCGGCATGGACCGGCTGAGGGTGATCGTGAACGTGCTGACGCGCATGCGCTTTTGCTCGCCCGAGGGCGTGATGGATTTTGAAAGCACCGAGAGCGCCAGCGCCGCCCCTGCGGGCCTGATGCCCTGGTTTGAGGTGCCAGGACGGCGCACGGCCGGCACGCTGACGGCCTTTGGCCACTGGTCCACACTGGGCTGGCTCAACCGCAGCGACCTGCTCGGGCTGGACACGGGCTGTGTGTGGGGCGGCTGCCTGAGCGCCGTGCGTTTTGGCGCGACGCTGGCGGAGCGCGAACTGCTCCAGGTGCACTGCGAGCAGGCCCAGGCCCCAGGCTGAGACCCTGTGGACGACCTCGCAAGCACCCGCAAGCATGCTGCGAGCGCCGCGGGCTCAAGACGGCATGGGCTCCAGCAAGGCCGACATGGAAGCGGACTGCCAGACTTCGCCATCCTGCCCGGCGATCAACACGGCCAGCCCCGGCATGCGCTGCGCCAGCGCCCTGCCCGCCTGTGGGCCCCGCACCATCAGCGCAGCGCCCAGTCCGTTGACAGCCGCCACATCCCGCGCCACCAGGCTCACGCCATGCACGCCCGATGCCGGACGCCCCGTGCGCGGGTTGAGCACATGGTGCTGGCGCTGGCCTTCGTGGAAGAAGAAACGCTCGTAGTCGCCTGACGAAGCCACCACACCAGTACCCGCCACGGCCACGACACCCAGCAGGCGCTCGGGAGATCGCGGGTCGCGCAGGCCCACGCGCCAGGGCCGGCCTTGCCACAACCCCTGGGTCAGCACGTCGCCGCCGCCGTTGATCATGGCGTTCGCCACCCCCTCGGAGCGCAGCACGTTCATGCCCGCTTCGAGAATAGGGAGTTTGGCGATACCGCCCAGGTCCAGCGCCATGCCCTGGCGGGCCAGGTAGGCAGAGCCAGCGGCAACGTCCAGCACCAGGCTGCGCGCATCCACCAGCGGCAGTTGCCGCGCGATCTCGCTGGCGCCGGGCACCACCTTTTCGCCGGGGCCAAAGTTCCAGGACTTGAAAGCCCCCACGGTCACGTCAAAGGCCCCACGGCTCACTGCCGACACGCGTTGAGCGCTCTGCAGAACCGCCATGACCTCGGCCGGGACTTTCACCGGGGTCACGCCCGCCGCCAGGTTGATGCGACTGACCACGCTGAGCGGCTGGTAGCGGCTCATGAGCGCTTCCAGCCTCTGCATCTCTGCATAGGCCCGGTCCATGGCGTGGCGCAGCACCAGGGCGTCAATGCCCTCCACCGCCATATCCACCTGCGTGCCCATCAGTGACCGCGAGCTGCGTTCAGACACCACCCGCGCGCCGGCTGATGCGCCAACACCCCAGGCAGCACCACCCAGCAAGGGCAGCGCCATCACCACGCGACGGCGCAAAAGACCGTCGGGGCGCAGAGAAGCTTGCTGCATGGCGCCCTCCGCTCAGAGCGACTTGTCGGCCATGAAGTCCACGGCGGCCTTGACCTCGGCATCGGTCAGATTGGCTGCGCCGCCCTTGGCGGGCATCATGCCCTTGGCGCCGGTAAAGCCCTCGATCGCGTGCTTGTACAGCGTGTCCTTGCCCTGGGCAATGCGCGGGCCCCAGTCGGCCTTGTCGCCCGGCTTGGGAGCACCGGCCACGCCCGCGGCATGGCACATGGCGCAGGTCTTGCCAAACACGCCCTTGCCCACTTCATTTTCTGCAACAGCCGAGGCGGCGGGGGCCGCTGCGGGCGCCGGGGCCGTCACCGCAGCGGGTGCAGCCGCTACCGGTGCGGGCTCCGACTTCTTGTCGCCACAGCCGGCCAGCAGTGCGGCCAAGATCGCTACGGCGACCATCACGGTTTTCTTTTGCATCGCATACATCCTGTTCTTGGTGGTTGAAAAGTATCTGAGAGGGCCTGTGACTGCACGCGAAATGCATCCAGCACCACTTCAGACCGGTGCATTGACTGTAGATGCAAGAGGCACTTTTGGGCAGGTGCAGGCCTCGCCGAAACATGATCCAGATCAAATTGATTCATATTACATGAATCTATTATCCACTCCATGCAAAGCCATCAAACCCTCCGTAACCTGCGCCTTTGGGTGCTGGCGTGGTTTGTCATGGCGCTCGGTGCGGCGGCGGCTTCGCCACTGATAGCGCCCCGAGGTCTGGAGCTGGTCTGCTCCGGCACGGGCGGCACCCGGCTGGTGATGAAGGCCGCCGAGGGCCTGGTGGCTGCAGATGCCACAGGCCTCGATTGCCCCTTGTGCCTGGCGGCCGACGCGCCACCTGCCACCCCGCCTGCAGCCACTACCACCACCGCTGCCCCCACCTTTCAGCCCCGCTTTCACACCTCACTTTCCGCTCGCACAGGGATGGCGCTCAGCCCCCCTGCGCGAGCACCACCCCTTTTCAACTGAGCGATCCCAAAGAGGAAAACCATGACCGAGAGAAAAGACAGTCCCCTTCCCGCAGCTGGCCTGGGCCGACGCAGTTTCATCAACACGGCAGCCCTGGTGGGCCTGACCGCAGGCGTCGCCGCCTGCAATGAAAAGCCCAGCGCCGCCACACCAGCGGCTCCGGCACCGGCAGCCCCCGCGGCCAGCCATGCCGCCACGGGTGCCAACCCGCACCTCAAGCCCGGTGAGCTGGACACCTACTACGGTCTCTGGAGCGGCGGCCACACGGGCGACATGCGCGTGCTGGGTCTGCCATCAGGCCGCGAAATCACCCGCATCCCCTGCTTCGTACCCGACGCCCTGGTGGGCTGGGGCATCACCAATGAATCCAAGGCCGTGATGGGCACCAAGGCCGACGGTCACCTCGAATACACGGTGGCAGATACCCACCATACCCACGCCTCGTACAAGGACGGCAACTACGACGGCCGCTATGCCTGGATCAATGACAAGATCAACAGCCGCGTCGCCCGCATCCGCCTCGACTACTTCGTGTGCGACAAGATCACCAAGCTGCCCAACGTGCAGGGCTTTCACGGCATCTTCCCAGACAAGGCCGACCCGGTGGACCCCGCCATCAACTACACCACGCGCGTGTTCTGCGGCGGTGAGTTCGCCATCCCCATGCCCAACACGGGCACCGAAGACGCCAGCAAATACCGCTCCATGTTCAGCTGCGTCGACGCAGAAACGATGGAAGTGCGTTGGCAGGTGCTGATCGACGGCAACTGCGACCTGGTCGCCACGTCGTACGACGGCAAGCTGGCCGCCACCAACCAGTACAACACCGAGATGGGCGCGAAGTACGAGGACATGATGTCCGCCGAGCGCGACGCCTGCCTGTTCTTCAACGTGGCCCGCATCGAAGCCGCCGTGAAGGCTGGCAAGTTCAAGACCATCGGCACCAGCAAGGTGCCCGTGGTGGACGGCACGCACGAAGCCAACAAGGACCCCAAGACGGCCCTGACGGCCTACGTGTCGGTGCCCAAGAACCCCCACGGCGTGAACGCCAGCCCCGATGGCAAGTACTTCATCTGCGCCGGCAAGCTCTCGCCCACCGGCACCGTGATCGAACTGGCCAAGGTGCTCGACTACTTTGAAGGCAAGCTCGAAAAACTGGACTCCGCCATCGTGGCTGAAGTGGAACTGGGCCTGGGCCCACTGCACACTGCGTTTGACGGCCGTGGCAATGCCTACACCACCCTCTTCCTGGACAGCCAGGTCGTGAAGTGGAACGTAGAGGCCGCCATCAAGTTCCACGCCGGTGACAAGACCGCCAAGTACGTGGTGGACCGTCTGGACGTGCAATATCAGCCTGGCCACTTGAACGCCTCGCAGTCCGAAACCAAGGCTGCCGACGGCAAGATCCTGGCGGTGGGTTGCAAGTTCTCCAAGGACCGCTTCCTGCCCGTGGGCCCGCTGCACCCCGAGAACGAACAGCTCATCGACATCTCGGGCGAGAAGATGGTGCTGCTGGCCGACCACCCCGTGCGCGGCGAGCCCCATGACTTCATCATCTTCAAGCGCGACCTGGTGCGCCCCAAGCAGGTCTACACGCTCGACGAGTTCCCGCTGGCCGTCAAGGACCCCAAGGAATCCGGCGTGTTCCGCAATGGCAAGAAGGTCACCGTGAAGCTGACCTCGCAAGCCCCGGCCTTCAGCCTGCGCGAGTTCAAGCTCAAGAAGGGTGACGAAGTCACGCTGATCCTTACCAACCTGGACAAGATCGAAGACTTGACCCACGGCTTTGCAATCCCGAACTACAACGTGAACTTCATCGTGAACCCGCTGGAGACCAAGTCGGTGAGCTTTGTGGCCGACAAGCCCGGTGTGTTCTGGTGCTACTGCACGCACTTCTGCCACGCACTCCACCTGGAAATGCGCACGCGGATGATTGTGGAGGGGTGATTCGGAGCATCCCCCTGAGGCGCGACCGCTCGGTGCAGCCGCCAGAGGCGGCAGCTCTTCAGGACCGTCCAAGCCTGCGCAGGCAGGCTTGGAGCCGCGGCCCTCAGCCCCTTCTCTCTGCGCGCTTCGCGCTCCGGGAAGGGGGACGATGCACTCGCTGCGGGGCGGCCCTTGCTCTGCATCCCTGGCCTGGGGGCGCGCCAGTTGTCGTGTTTGCGCACCATTTCGAATCATATTGGCCGCTAGCGCTTGAAGAATATGCGCTGGCAGCTATCAAAAAGATAGTCCCATGATGTCCCTCCGTCGGCAGTTCGCCACGCTTCTTCTGGTCTTGTTGGCAGCACTTTGGCTCGCGCCGCGCGCGCATGCTGCGGCAGGCGCCTACGAGGCAGAGCTGCCTGCGGAACTCTCCACTGCGCGCGACATGTGCGCGCTGGTGCCGTGCAAGGACGTGTTTCCCGGCGCCAGTCATTTTTCTGAACGCAAGGGCCAGCCGCCCTATGTAGAGGCTTACGACAACGACGGTGCCCAGAAAAAGCTGCTGGGCTACGTCATGTTGTCCACCGACATCACCGACACCCCCGCCTACTCCGGCAAGCCCGTGGTCACGCTGATTGGCATGGACACGCAGGGCCGCTTTGTGGGCGTGAAGGTGCTCAAGCATTCCGAGCCCATCCTGCTGCTGGGCATCCCTGAATCGGCACTGCTCAAATTCAACGCCCAGTACCTGGGCAAGTCGGTATCCGACAAGATCGAGGTCGGCCAGTCGCGCCCCGATGAGAACGTGCTGGGCCTCGATGCCATCTCAGGCGCCACCGTCACCGTCATCGCGCAGAACCAGGTCATGATGACCTCAGGCTCGGCCGTGGCACGGCAGGTGGGCATCCTCGCGCCCACCGTGCGCGAACCCGCTCGCTATGTCGAAACCGGCAAACGCCTCACCTGGGCCGAACTGGTGCAACAAGGCACCGTACAGCGCCTGCGGGTGCTGCCCGAACAGGTGGGCCTGGACAAGGGCCCCGACCCATTCATCGAGCTGTGGTTTGGTGATCTGAACCACCCCGACCTGGGCAAAAGCCTTCTGGGTGAGAACGGCTGGAACAACCTGCGCCTGCAGCTCAAGGAGGGCGAACACGCCTTCTTCATCATCCGCACCGGCGGCAAGGAATCCTTCAAGGGCTCGGGCTTTGTGCGCGGCGGTATTTACGACCGCGTGCAGGTGCGCCAGGGCGCAGACTCATTCACCTTCCGCGATCTGGACGCGCTCAATCTCTATGGCATCGAGGCCGCAGGTGCACCCAGCTACAACGAATCGGTCATCTTCATCATCCGCTCACCCGCGTTCTCGGCCGCCTACCCATGGAAGCTGAGCTTTCTGGGCAACCGCGTAGACCGCGCCACCGGCACCCGCAGCTTCACCAGTTTTGACACACCCTACTGGCTGCCCGCCAGCACGCTGCAGGGCGGTCGCCCCACCATCGAAGAGCCCGACGCCCCCTGGGTGCGCGTGTGGAAGTCGCGTGCGGTGGAGATTGCACTGTTCGCCGTGCTGCTGGTCGCCGTGGGTGTGGTGTACGCGCTGCGCGAGAAGCTCACCCGCCTGTCCACCCACAAGAACAAATGGCCCGTCAACGGCTTCAAGTACAGCTTCTGGGCCCTCAGCATTGGCTGGATCGGCTTTGGCGCCATGGCCCAGCCCTCCATCACGCAGGTTCTGACCTGGTTCCACTCGCTGCTGTTCCAGTGGACCTGGTCGCTGTTCCTGTCCGACCCGTTCATCTTCCTGTTCTGGATCTTCATCATCGTCACCGTGTTCCTGTTCGGCCGTGGTCTGTTCTGCGGCTGGATGTGCCCGTTTGGTTCGCTGCAGGAGGCGATCTACAAAGTCGCCCGGGTCGTAGGCCTCAAGCGGTTCCAGACACAGCTGCCGCAAAAGTGGCACGACCGACTCAAGTGGGTCAAGTACGCGGTGTTCTTCGGGCTGCTGGTGGTGTCGATGTTCTCCATGGGCCTTGCTGAAAAGCTGGCCGAGGTGGAACCGTTCAAGACCACCTTCCTGGTGGGCGTGATGAACCGCGCCTGGCCTTACAGCCTGTTCGTGGCGGCCATCCTGGGCGTGTCGATCTTCATCGAGCGGCCTTACTGCAAGTACATCTGCCCGCTGGGCGCGTCGCTGGCCATGCCCAGCACCTTCCGCTGGTTCGGCCTCAAGCGCAAGCAGGACTGCAACAGCTGCAAGGCCTGCGCCGTGGGCTGCGGTGCCCAGGCGATTGATGCCGACGGCCGCATCGACCACCGCGAATGCCTGCACTGCCTGGACTGCATGGTGCTGTACACCGACACCAAGGGCTGCCCGCCCCTTGCCAAAGAGCGCAAGCGCCGCGAGAAGGATGGCCTGGAGATCACGCCCATCGGCAAGAACGGCTACTTCATCCCGATCCACCCCGCCACGGTGCAGGACCAGATCTCGGCCAAGGCTGCCAAGGGGCCCGACCCACGCATGCCCACAACGCCTGCGCACCCCGCCCACAAGGCTGGAAGCCAAGGCCTGCGCTGGGTCTGGCTGGAGCTGGTGGACCACCTGTGGCCCTGGAGCCGCGAAGGCTGGGCATCGCGCCGCGCGCTGCAGATCGCAGGCTTCTCGCTCGCCATCGCCGCCAGCGTGGCCTGGGTGATGACGGCCATGGGCTCGCTGTCGTCGGGCGCCATCATTGGCTGGTGGTTTGGCTGGAGCGTGTACGAGGTGCTGATCCGCCTGTCGGGCAAGCGCTATGTGAAGGACGGCCCGTGGTGGCGCGACCAGTACCGCCGTGCGGGCGTGATGGACATGTTGAGCTATGTGGGCTTCAAGAATCTGTTGATTGGCGCGGCACTGTTCCTGGCCATTAAGACCCTGGTGGGGCTGGCGTAATGAAGCCCCCCCTTGCCCTCACTGCGTTCCTGGCGCTTGCGACGTGCCTCCTGGCCCTGCCCGCCAGCGCCGCCACCGTGCAGGTCCGCCCTGGCCAGGACCTGCAAGCCGCCATCCAGGCTGCCGCGCCGGGCGACACGGTGGAGGTACAGCGTGGTTTCTACCGCGTGAACTTGCGCATCGACAAGGCCCTGACCCTGCGCGGCATCGACCGCCCCACGCTCAGCGGCGGCCAGACGGGCGACACCATCCGCGTCACCGCGCCCGACGTGGTGATCGAGGGCCTGATCGTGCGCGACTCGGGCACCAGCCTCAAGGACCAGAACGCAGGCATCTACGTCTACCCCGGCGCCCACCGCACCGTGGTGCGCAACAACGACCTCACCTACAACCTGTTTGGCCTGTGGATCGAGAAGGCCAACGACGTGCAGGTGCTGCACAACACCATCACCGGCCTGCGCGACGTGGGCTCGTCGCAGCGCGGCAACGGCGTGCAGCTGTACAACACCACGGGTGCCCGCATCGAAGGCAACCACATCAGCTTTGTGCGCGATGCGCTGTATGTGGACGTGTCGCACCACGCCATCTTCCGAAGCAACAAGCTGCACCACAGCCGCTACGGCACACACTACATGAACTCCTACTACAACCTGTGGGAGGACAACGACACCTACCTGAACCGAGGCGGCTTGGCCCTGATGGAGGTGCGCGACCAGGTGGTGCGCAACAACCGCGCGTGGGGCAACAGCGACCACGGCATCATGCTGCGCACCCTGCAGGACTCGGTCATCGAGAACAACGTGGTGGCCGAAAACGGCCGGGGCCTTTTTATCTACGACGTGGAATACATCACCCTGCGTGGCAACCTGGTGGCCCGCAACACGGTGGGCGTGCACCTGTCGGCGGGTTCCAAGAACAACAAGGTCAACGGCAACGACTTCATCGGCAACCGCGAGCAGGTGCGCTACGTGGGCGCCCGCGACGAGCGCTGGGGCACCGAAGGCGGCAACCACTGGAGCAACTACCTGGGCTGGGACCGCGACGGCAACGGCGTGGGTGACGTGCCCTATGAGGCCAACGACATGGTGGACCGCTTGACCTGGCGCCATCCCACCATCAAGCTGCTGCTGGCCAGTCCTGCCGTACAGGCGCTGCGCCTGGTGGGCCAGCAGTTTCCGGTGCTGCGCGTGCCCACGGTGGTGGACCCCCAACCCCGCATGCAACCGAACCAACCCCAACGGAAGTTTCAGCGTGACACGCAACCCTCCCCCCATTGACCTGAGCGAGCCCCCCGCCATCGAGGTGCAGGGCGCGCACAAGCACTACGGCGCACTGCATGCCGTGGACGGCATCGACCTGCGCGTGGCACGCGGCGAGATCTTCGGCCTCATCGGCCACAACGGCGCGGGCAAGAGCACGCTGTTCAAGATGATCCTGGGCCTGGTGCCCGCCACCTCGGGCGAGATCCGCGTGGGCGGCGCCACGGTGCAGGGGCGCGACTTTCGCGCCGCACGCCGCCACCTGGGCTACCTGCCCGAAAACGTCGTGCTCTACGACAACCTGAACGGCCTGGAGACGCTGCACTTCTTCGCGCGCCTCAAGGGGGCGCCGCTCGCGCAATGCCCAGCGCTGCTGGAGCGCGTGGGCCTGGCCGGTGCCGGCAAGCGCGCCGTGCGCGAGTATTCCAAGGGCATGCGCCAGCGCCTGGGGTTTGCACAGGCCCTGCTGGGTGAGCCGCAGGTGCTGCTGCTCGATGAGCCCACCAACGGCCTCGACCCGCAGGCCATCCGCGACTTCTACGCCACGCTGCGCGAACTGCAGGCGGTGGGGGTCACCATCGTCATCACCTCGCACATCCTGGCCGAGCTGCAGGAGCGCGTAGACCGCCTGGCCATCCTGGCCTCCGGCAAGCTGCAGGCCCTGGGCAGCGTGCAGGCGCTGCGCGAGCAGGCGCACATGCCGCTGACCATCGAGCTCGCACTGAACGACGCGGACGTACCCGCCGCCGTGCTGGCCCTCGCGCCGCTGCAAGGCCTCACGTCCACAGCCCACGCTGGCGGCCTCACGGTCATCTGCCCGCGCGACGCCAAGATGGCCGTGCTGGGCGCACTGGCGCCGCTGGGCACGCGGCTGCGGGACGTGAACATTTACGAACCGTCCCTCGAAGACGTGTACTTCGACCTGCGCAAGGGCTAGCCATGGAATTCCACCAAATCTTCACCATCGCGGGCAAGGAGTTCCGCGACCGCATGCGCAACCGCTGGGTGCTGGCCGTGGCGCTGGTGTTCACCGTGTTCTCGCTGGCCATTGCCTACTTTGGCGGCGCGCAGCAAGGCACGGTGGGCTTTCGCTCCATCGAGTTCACCATTGCCAGCCTGGTCAGCCTCGTCATCTACCTGATCCCGCTGATTGCGCTGCTGCTGGGCTTTGACGCCATCGTGGGCGAACGCGAGCGCGGCTCGCTCGATCTGCTGCTGTCCCTGCCCATCACGCGGCTGGAGCTGCTGCTGGGCAAGTACCTGGGGCTGGCGGCGGCGCTCACGCTCTCCACGCTGGCGGGGTTCGGGCTGGTGGCCGTGCTGCTGTACCAGCAGTTCAACTGGGCGGGCCTGTTCCACTACGGCGGCTTCATGCTCAGCTCGGTGCTGCTGGGGCTGGCCTTCCTGAGCCTGGCCGTGCTGCTGTCGGTACTTACCCACGAGCGCACCCGCGCTTCGGGCCTAGCAATTGCCGCCTGGTTCTTCTTTGTGCTGGTGTTTGACCTGCTGCTGCTGGGCGCCCTGGTGGCCACCGGCGGCAGCGTGGGCGGCGAGGCCGTGGCCTACCTGCTGCTGCTCAACCCGGCCGACGTTTTTCGCATCCTCAACGTGTTTTCGCTGGACGACGTGCGCACCCTGTACGGCCTCACCAGCATCGTGCCCCCTGCCCTGGCCAAGCCATGGCTGATGGGCGCGGTGATGGCGGGCTGGATCGTGCTGCCCCTCGGCCTGGCGAGCTGGAGATTCAAACCATGACAACCCCTTCATACCAATGCGCCTGCGCCACCCGGCGCCAACTGCTGGGCTGGGCGGCCCTCGCATCGCTGGGCACGCTCACGGGCCTCGCGGGGCTGACCGGTTGCAGCCAGGCAGACAACAGCGCGCAATCCCTCCAGCCCGTGGAGATCGACCGCACCACCAGCTGCGAACTCGACGGCATGCTGCTGGCCGACTACCCCGGCCCCAAGGCGCAAGTGCGCTTTGCGGGGCAGGACAAGCCTTCGTACTTTTGCGACACGGTGGAGCTGTTCAGCACCCTGCTGGCCGGCGAGCAGGTGCGCGCCGTGCAGGCCGTGTACGTGCAGGACATGGGCCAGGCCGACTGGGACGCGCCCAAGGGCCACTGGATCGACGGCAAGACCGCCATCTACGTGGTCGGCGGCAAGCGCCACGGCTCGATGGGCCCCACCATTGGCAGCTTTGCACAAGAGGCCGACGCCAAGAAGTTCGCCGCCGAATATGGCGGCAAAGTGCTGCGCTTTGCCGAGATCACGCCCACCATGGTGGACCTGAGCGGCGGCGCGCAGCACGACACGCGCATGTGAGCAGCCCATGCCGGTGCTGACGCCACCTCCAAGCCCCACCACCCGGCGTGCGGTGCTCGCAGCCCTGCTGCTGGGCTCGACAGGCCTGGTGGCATGGCAATGGCCCCAGCGCACCCCGCCCCGCCCATCCGGCAACGCCGCCCTGGAGGGGATTGGCGACGATGTGTGCGTGGTGGCGCCCCCCACGCCCTACGACCCGGCCTTGGGCCAGCCCTTGGCCGCTGCGCGCGAGGTGCCCGCCGACGCACGCTGCCCGGTGTGCGGCATGTACCCGGCCCGCGCACGCGCGTGGGCGGCACAGGTCATCTTTGCGCAAGGGGATGCGTATTTCTTCGACTCGCCGCTCAGCCTGATGCTGTACCTGGGCAACGTGGCCCACTACACGCGGGGCCGCACGCCCGACGCCATCGTGGCCCGGTATGTGACCGACACCGACACGGGGGCTTGGCTGAACGCGCAGGAGGCGGTGTACGTGACAGGCTCCTCGGCCATGGGGCCGATGCGGGCGGGTAACCTGCCCGCCTTTGCCGATGCGGGGGCGGCACAGCGGTTTGCGCAGCAGCGTGGAGGGCGGGCCGTGCTGTTCGGCGCCATCGATGCGCCCTTGCTGCGCGGGCTGGCCCCGAACCTCAGGGCCGACCACCGCCTGCATGCAGGCTGAGATGGATTGAATTGCTATAACAAATATAGCTACCAGCGCTTATCCTTCTAGCGCTACAGGCCAAAAAGGCCTGATTTTCATCACTGCACCGAAGTTTCGGGCTGGGCGGCCTTGAAGAGTGCGGCCACCTTGCGCTTGGGCTTGATGTTGGCCGAAATGCTGCTGCGCGCCGGCGACTTGGTAGCGGCCTCCCAGGCGGGTGCAGCATCCGCACTGCTGGGTTCGTAAGGCTTTTCAAAGAAGGGGTCGCGCGATGCCACGGCAGGGCGGAAACCCCGGTGGTGTTCACGCGGCTCGCGGGGTTCGCGGCGCTCACTGCGTTCGCGCAAGGCGCCTGGAATCGCATCACGCGGGTCACCCGTCTCGCCCGCTTCACGCCAGGCACGGCGGCCGTCATTGATGCGACCGCGGGGGCGGTCTTCTTCGTACTCGATGGCTTCGAGGTCGATCTTTTTCTTGATCAACTTCTCGATGTCAGCCACCAAGCGGGCATCGCTGCCCGACACCAGCGTGACCGCCAGGCCCGAAGCCCCGGCACGGCCCGTGCGACCAATGCGGTGCACGTAGTCTTCGGCGTTGAACGGCACGTCGAAGTTGAACACGGCGGGCACGTCCTTGATGTCCAGACCGCGCGCGGCCACATCGGTACACACCAGCAGATCGACCTCGCCGCTCTTGAAGGCTTCCAGCGCCTTCAGGCGCTCGTCCTGGCTCTTGTCACCGTGCAAAGCGGCGGTCTTGAGGCCTTCGCGCTCCAGGCTGCGCGCCAAGCGGGCGCAACCGAGCTTGCTGTTCACGAAGATGAACGCCTGCTTCAGGCCCCGGCTCTTGAGCACATGGTGGATGGCACGGCGCTTGTCGTCGTCGTTGGCGCTGTAAAACCGCTGCTCCACCGTGGAGGCCGTCTCGTTCGGGCGGGCCACTTCGATGGTGATGGGGTTTTGCAGGTAGCTGCTGGCCAGGCGCTTGATCTCGGGGGAGAACGTGGCGCTGAACAAAAGCGTGGTGCGCTGCTTGGGCAGGTAGCTCAGGATGCGTTGCAGGTCGGGCAGGAAGCCGATGTCCAGCATGCGGTCGGCCTCGTCAAGCACCACGTACTCGACCTGGTTGAGCACCGCGTTCTTGGCCTCGATGTGGTCGAGCAGGCGGCCCGGCGTGGCCACCAGGACTTCGACGCCCTTTTTCAGCTCGATGGTCTGGGGCTTCATGTCCATGCCGCCAAACACCACGGTGCTGCGCAACTTGGTGTACTTGGCGTACAGCGCAATCTGTTGGGCGACCTGGTCGGCGAGCTCACGCGTGGGCAACAGTACCAGGGCACGCACAGGGTGGCGGGCGGGGGATGTGGAACTGCTCTCGTGCTTGAGCAGGCGCTGCAGCAAGGGCAGCGAGAACGCCGCCGTCTTGCCGGTGCCCGTCTGGGCAGCGCCCATCACGTCCTGACCGGTGAGCACCACCGGAATGGCCTGCGCCTGGATGGGCGTCATGGACTCGTAGCCCATTTCGGCTACGGCGCGCGCCAGCGGCTCAGCCAGCGATAGATTGGAAAAGGAACTTGTCATTTAGCCCTCTATTGTCGCACCGGTCGCCAAAAAAGCGATTTCCAGGACTCCGTACGACAAAAAATGCGGTATGCGCAGTCAGCGCATCAACAGAAATGCTATTTATTTAATAGCTATAACGGCATATAAAACGAGCACCAACGCCCGTTTTTGCCTCAACTCCAGGGCTGAAAGGCACAGCGCCCCAACACCTTGTACCGTGTGCGGGCGTTGCCCTGATGACAGGCGATGCCTGGGCGATGGGCGCCTTGAAACCCCTGCACAGCGCCCCGGCCATGCCCTCGGCCCGGGTCTTGGAGCGTGTTGACGATCTCTCAGGCGTCGCAACACGTTCTCACTTCTTCATTCGGCTGCGCGCCGCAGCGTATCCACAACCGGGCGCAACAGCACCTCGCGCAGGCCCCACCAGCCTGCGGCCAGCGCCAGCACCGCCCCTGCGAGCGCACCGGCCAGCGGCACCCAAGGCGCGGCGGTCCAGGTGAAGTCAAAGACATAACGGGCCAGCGCCCAGCCCACGCCCACCGCCACCGCGCTGGCAAGGAAGCCCGCCAGCAGCCCCACGCCCACCAGCTCGGCGCGCTGCACCTGGCGCAAGAGGCTGGCCCGGGCGCCTACGGCGCGCATGATGGCGTACTCGCGTGCGCGCTCCTCGCGGGTGGCCGTGACGGCGGCAAACAGCACCACCAGCCCGGCGGCGAGCGTGAAGGCAAACAAAAACTCCACCGCCCGGATCACCTGCTCCAGCACCCGCTGCACCTGGGCAATGGTGGCGCCCATGTCCACGTTGGTGATGTTGGGAAACTGGCGCACCAGTGCGTTGTCAAAACCGTGGGTTTCGGGGGCGCGGTAGGCGGCCAGGTAGGTGACGGGCACATCCTTGACCTCTGCCACCGGGTACATCACAAAGAAATTGGCGCGCATGGAGCCCCAGTCCACCTTGCGCAGGCTGGTGATGCGGGCCTCGTCCTGCACGCCGCCCATATCAAACAGCAAGCGATCACCCATCTGCAGGCCCAGCGTCTGGGCGATGCCTTCTTCCACGCTGATGGCGCCCTCCTCACCCGGCGTCCAGCGTCCGGCCACTACCTGGTTGTGCGGCGGCGCCTCCACAGCGTTCGACAGGTTGAACTCGCGGTCCACCAGGCGCTTGGCGCGGTCGTCGGTGTAGCTGTCGGGGCCCACCGGCTTGCCGTTCACCGCCACCAGGCGGCCCCGGATCATGGGATACCAGTCATAGCGCGCCACGCCGCTGTCCTTGAGCGTCTGCTGAAAGGCGTCGGACTGGTCTGGCATCACGTTGATGACAAAACGGTTGGGCGCGTCGGGTGGCGTTGCCTTGCGCCAGCTGCTGATCAAGTCGGTGCGCAGCAGCACCAGCAGCACCAGGGCCAGCAGGCCCACCGCCAGGCTGCTGACCTGCACCACGGCATAGGCCGGGCGCGCGGAGATCTGCCGCGTGGCCAGCACCAGCCAGCGCGGCGCGGTGGCCTCATTCACGCTCTTGCGCAGCAGCTTGACCGCCACCCACGACAACCCGGCAAACAGCGCCACCGCGCCTGCAAAACCACCCACGGCAATCAGGCCGAGCTTGATGTCGCTGCTCACGGCCAATAACAGCGCCGCAAAGCCCGCTATGCCGATTCCCAGCACCGCCAGCGAGGCAGGCTTGAGCCCGCCCACATCACGTCGGATCACCCGCAGCGGTGGCACCTGCGCCAGCTGCAGCACCGGCGGCAGGCCAAACGCAAACAGCAGCGTGAGCCCCATGCCCAGGCCAAACACCACCGGCCACAGGCTGGGCGACGGCAGGGCCGACTCCACCAGGCCCGCCAGCAGCAGTACAAAGGCGTAATGCACCACATAGCCCAACGCCACCCCCAAAGAACTGGCGAACAGGCCAATGAGCGCGAACTCGGTGGTGTAGGCACCTGCAATGGTGCGCTGGCTTTGCCCCAGCACACGCAGCATGGCCGAGGCGTCGAGGTGCTCGGTCGCAAAGCCGCGCGCGGCCAGCGCCACGGCAACGGCCGACAGCAGCGCGGCCAGCAGCGCCACCAGGCTCAGGAATTTCTGGGCTCGGTCCAGCGTCTGGCGCATCTCGGGGCGGCCGCTTTCCAGCGACTCCACACGCACGCCATGCACCTCGGGCTTCTTGGCCTCGGCCACCGCCCACTCGTTGAACGCCTTGATGGCCGATGCCGGGCCAACCACGGCAAAGCGGTAGGTCAGGCGGCTGGCAGGTTGCACCAGGCCCGTGGCGGGCAGATCGCGCTCGTTGACCATCACGCGCGGTGCAAAGCTCATGAAGCCCGCGCCCCGGTCCGGCTCAATGGCGATGATGCGTGCGATGCGCAGCTGGGCATCGCCCAGCAGCAGCTTGTCGCCCATGGCAAGGTTGAGCGATTCGAGCAGCGGCGCGTCCACCCATACATCGCCGGGCGCCGGGATGTCACGCGTGGTCTGCTCCAGCGCGCCGGGAGCATCCGCCACCGTGAGGCTGCCGCGCAGCGGGTAACCCGGCTGCACGCTCTTGAGCGCCACCAGCTTGCTGGCGCCGCCCTGTGCATCACTCGCGCGGCCCATGGTCGGAAAGCCCAGCGTGGTCACGGACTGCAATCCCAGCGCCTTGGCGCGCTCTACAAAAGCTGCCGGCGTCGGGTTGTCGCTGGCCACCACCGCATCTCCACCCAGCAGTTGCAGGGCGTCACGCTGCAGTCCGCCCTGCAGGCGATCGGCAAAAAAACCCACCGAGGTGAGCGCGGCTACCGCCAGCGTGACCGCCACGATGAGCAGGCGCAACTCGCCCGCGCGCAGGTCCCGGGCCAGGGTGCGCCAGCCAAGGCGCAGGAAAGACAGGTTCATGGGCAGACCTTAGCGCAAAGCGAACGGGCTGGCGGGCCGTGGGGTGTTTGCTGAGAGCCGCGCTAAGGGGCACGGCCGACGGGGGCTTGCGCCAGCCGGGGGCTGCTGGCCTCCGGGTCCACGGTGGCCGTTTGCAGCCGCTGCTCCAGCGCCTGCAGCACCGGGGCGATCTGTTTGCCCAGGCGGATCTGCGGGTTCGAGAAACCATCGGCCTTGCCCGCTTCCACTTCACGCTGCTGGATCAGCGGCACGGCCTTGGCAAACGCCTCGGTGAACGAATGGGTCTGGCGCAGTTGCTCATGGAACACCGCACGGCCAAAGAAGGTCAGCTCTGACAGCCTGCCGCAGCCATACGAGGTGTGGGTGGCATCGGCCGCCGTCATGATCAGGGTGCTGTCGTTGGCCAGCGGTTCGATCCAGCCACCCGAGAAGCAGGCAGACACCGCGATCACGCGGTTCCGGATACCCGCTTCGTCCAGCGCGGCTCGCAGCATCTCCGGCGTCACGGGGGGCACCTGCAGGGGCCAGTGCGCCGCCGCCAGCTCATGGTTGCGCGCGCCGTGCGAGGTCATGTAGATCACCAGCACATCGTGCTCGCGGTCCATGCGCGCGGCCAGGGCGGCAACGGCACGCTGCAGATTCTCCGGCGTGGCCCAGGGATGGGTCTGAGCGGTATCTGCATGGTTGAGCAGGTGCAGCACCCGGCCCCGGGCGTCAAACCGCTCCTGCAGCAGCGCGCTGACCATGGTGCTCTCGCGGCGGAACACGTCTTCATCGGCGTAGGGTGCAAACACCAGTCCATAGACATCCGTCACGCCGGGGCGTTCTGGCGCCAGGGCATCCACCTGTTGCTGCCACAGCTGCTGCTGGTCTTCAAACAGGCCCTGCGACAACGCCAGGTGCGCCGGCTCGGGGGACTGCGCTTCATCGGCCGCCGCGGCGGAGGCATCGGCCAGCGCCTGCGCGTCTTCCTCCCAGGGCTGGTCCCGGAACTGCCACATGCCCACCCCCACCACCGCAGCCATGGCCACCGCAAACACCGCCGTGCGCATCCGCGAGCGGATGAAGCGTGCACTCACCACCACCAGCGCAGCCAGTACCCACACGGTGAGCACGCCGTAGGCCACCCAGAAAACGATGCTCGCCACCGTCCCACTCCACCACTCTGGCTGGTGAACCGCCACCCCCATCAAGGCATAGAGCACCAGCAAGGGAGCCAGTGGTGCCAACGTAGACAGCACATACCAGGCCGCCAGCCCGCCCGAAGGGCCAGGCACACCCGGCTCTGGCACCGGGGCGGGTGCACGCTGGGCAGGCGCCATGGCCCACCATGCCAGCCACAGAAGCACCAGGCTGCTCCACATCGGAGTGAGCCAGCCGCGCACGTTGAACTGCGCCGGGCCCACCACCTGCCACCGGGCTGCCCCCACCAGCAATGCGCCGCCCACCAATGACAGCACCAGCACCTGCCACGGGGTGGGGGTTGCCGCCCCCGTGCGTGGCGATAGGAACATCGCAGCGCGCAGACCTTCGCGCATCCAGCCCCACAACGAAAGCCGCTCCGACGCAGGCACCGCCCGGGTCGCAGACGGGGGCTGCGAATCTTTTGGCAGCCGGCTCAGTGGGACCTCGATCTCCGTCTGGGCCAGTTCCGGCCCCCATTGGCTGGGCAACGTGTCGGCCCAGGTGCTACTGCTGGCGTTCAGGTCTTTCATGCGCGCATCATGCCACCGTGGGGTGACGTATCCAGCTGCTGTGGCGCCATGCCAAACCCAAGAACGCGAGGCCCCCCGGCTGGCGGGGCCGAAGCAGGGTGTGAGTGATCGTTGGCCTGGGGCAGACATCGACCCCTCGGTGTCCATTCCTGCGCTTTTGAAGATGCAATGCAGACGGCATACCGGTTTTTAAAACCAAAAATAATATTGAATTTGCCTTAAATGCAAAATCAAATATACTTGAGGCTATTGCGGTGACTGCCCTTGACGCGAGCATTCACCACAACGCCTGCCTTGACGCGGTCAGCCGCTCCATCGCAGGCTGTCTTTCGCGACCTTGTCGCCCCGTGGGTCTGAAGAGCATCAGCCCACCGCGTTCCTCGATGCTCACGCAGGCCGATACAGACCCGCGTTTCCGAATGCACCCGATTTCAAATACCGCCATTTCCATGGGCCAGTACGTCGTTTCGCCCGCGACACACCCCACCGACTGCGGCCGCTTCCGCGCCTCGTTCTCGGTCCAACGCTCCCAGGGCAACGGCAGCTACTGCCGAGTGTTCCGTTTTGACAAAGCCTTTGCCTCGCGCGAAGCAGCCCGGCTCTTTGCTGTTACCCAGGGTTGGCTGCAAACGTGCATGCGGCACCCGCCCGTGTGTTGACGGATGGATGTGCGGTCGCCAGATCGCCTGCGCCCGTCCCCCGCTCACCCCTTCAGTTGCTACGGCACCCGATCCGCGCAGCTGTGTCCCCACGGTACGCCACTCGTTGCGCACCACTCTTCAGAAAGGCTCCTCCATGAGCAGCAAAATCTACGTGGGCAACCTGCCCTACTCCGTCACCGACTCCATACTCGAAAGCAACTTTGCAGAGTTCGGGGGCGTGTCGTCCGCCAAGGTCATGATGGACCGCGAAACCGGTCGCTCCAAGGGCTTCGGGTTCGTGGAGATGGCCAATGCCGAAGTGGCCCAGGCCGCCATCAGCGCGCTGCACGGCATGTCCGTCGATGGACGCTCCATCGTGGTCAACCTGGCCCGCCCTCGCGAATCGGCTGGCAGCTCCGGCGGCTACAGTGCTACCGGCTACAACACGAGCAAGCGCTCGGACGTGGGATATGGCAACGGTGGGTTTGGCGGCGGTCGCTACTGAACCCTGCCCTCTGCGCCATCAAAAGCCGGCTTCTCACAGCCGGCTTTTTTCGTCCGCCTCCGACACCCACACAGGACTTCGCCCACGCCCACCTTCGCTTCAATGCGGGTTCAACACTTGCGCTGGCGGCACCACAGGCGGCTGGGCCAGCTCTGGCTGCAGCACCAAGCGGTGCGTGCCGCTGAAACAGACGAACCGCCGGTTGGTAGCCCGCCCGATGGCGCACAGGCCCAGTTGCTGGGCAACGGCATGGCCCATCTGTGTCATGCCACTGCGGGACACCACGATGGGCACCCCCATCTGCGCAGACTTGATGACCATCTCACTGGTCAGACGGCCGGTGGTGTAGAACACCTTGTCCGCCCCCGACATGGGAACAGCTAGGGCATCTGAGGCCGCATTGTCCGAGGCTGGTGTTTCAGGATTCATCCACATCCAGCCAGCAATGGTGTCGATGGCATTGTGGCGGCCGACGTCTTCCACAAAGACCAGCAGCTCCTCGCCCTGGAACAGCGCGCAACCGTGCACCGAGCCAGACGACTTGTAGGTAGTCTCCTTGAGGCGAATCGCATTGACGATGCCGTACAGCTGGCCTTGGGTCAAACGGGCTTCGGGCAACTGGATGCGGTCCACTTCGTCCATCAGGCCGCCGAACACGCTGCCCTGCCCGCAGCCCGTGGTGACGACCTTGCTGGCCGTGCGCTCTTCAATGCGTGCAATACCGTGGCGCGTGCGCACGGCGGCAGCGTGAACCTCCCAATCGACGGTGATGGATTCGATGTCAAGCACCGACTCGACCAGCCGCTGGTTGCGCAGGTAACCCAACACCAGCAGCTCGGGCTGCGCGCCCAGCGTCATCAGCGTGACCAACTCGCGTTTGTCCACATAGATCGTGAGCGGGCGCTCGGCGGGAATCTGCACCTGCTCGCGTTCCCCCAGCTCGTTGACGATCTCCACGGCATGGGTCAGCGGGGCACGGGCCTGCGTCAGGCGCGGCAGCACAGGCGCGGGCATAGGCAAGCCAGAGGGAGAGGGCGAGGAACTCATGGGGCAAATATACGCAGTGTGGCTCGGCGGCGATCCGTGCAGGGGCAATGGACTATTGCGCGGCCGGGTCAGCACGCAGGGTGGCGCAACCCGGCGTTGCAGCGTTGTGCACCAAGCGTCGGTGCTCCGCTTGGGCATCAGCGCCCATAAAAAAGCCGCGCCCCACCCGGGAACGCGGCTCGGAGCCGAGCGCCAATCGGGGCGTCAGGGCTTGGAGGCGGGTGCCGCCGCTGCGGCAGGCACCTGCGTGCTTGGTGGGCTGCTGGCAGTGCCGGGTGGCGAATGCGCACCGGCAGCCTCAGCGGGCTTGTCGGCGGGTGGCGTGTAGGCGAATGGGCCAGGGTCCGCGCATGCCGCGGCAGTGGCCGTGGCTGGCTTGGCAGAAGGCGTGGTCTTGCGGTAGTGGGCGACCACCTTGTCTTGCGACAGGCACAGCTTGTAGTTGTCCACTTTGCCAGCCCAGGCCGCCTTGGCCGCAGCTTCCGCAGCCTTCGCAGCGGCCTCGGGCGAGGGAGCCGGCAGTTTGGCGGATGCCAGAGTACAGACGCTGGCTGCGCACAGCGCCAGCAGGGAGGGGCGGAAAATTTGCGTCATGGTGCGAAACCTCAAACCTGCGCGGGCTGGCCCGCAGATGGTGTTGCTGCTGTATCGGCGGCCGATGGATTGGCGCTGCGCTCGCGGGGAATCTTGCCCGCCTGGACATCGTCGTACCAAAGCTCGTGGTGCTCCTGGGCCCACCCGTCGCTCACATACCCTGTCTTCATGGCCTTGTAGGCGCCGCGCATGCCCACCGTGCCCATGTAGATGTGGCCACAGATCAGCGCCATCATCCAGATCGCCAGGGTGGCGTGGATCATGTGGGCGATCTGCATGTCGCCGCGCACATCACCGAAGCCAGGGATGAGTTTGTCGAGCACCAGCCCCGTTCCCACCACAAAGATGCCAGGAATGGTGATGCCCCACCAGAACAGCCCCTTCTCGCCCGCATTGAAGCGGTGGGAGGGAACCTGATGGTCACCGCCCAGCATGCCGCCGCCCTTCGACAGCCACACAAAGTCGGCCCGATTGGCGATGTTGTCCTTGACGAACGTGAGGATGATCACGGCCAGCGAGACAGCAAACAGCGGCCCCATGAAGTTGTGCACGTTCTTGAGCGCGTAAGTGAGCCACCCAAACAGCGTCGCCCCCATGATGGGCAGCAGAAAGAACTTGCCAAACGCCATGACGATGCCGGAAATGGCCAGCGTGATGAACGCAAAGGCGTTGGACCAGTGCGCCGCGCGCTCGAAAGGCGTGAAGCGCTCTATACGCCGGGCGCTGGCATCGTCGGGGTGCTCGTGCCCCAGCGGGCCTTTCACAAAGTAGAAGATACCCAATGCCAGCAACACAATGGCGAACAACGCAGCGCCGTAAGGAATGATCCAGTGGTTGCGCACCTGCCGCCAGGCTTCGCCCGCGTTGGTCACCCGTGAACCGGGGTACTGCACAAAGCGCTGGATGAGGTTGCCAGCCTCGGGCGCCTGCGTGACGGGCAGGCTGCTGTAGCCGGTCACGCCCTGCCCCACCTGGCGCCACATGGGGGCGTTGTTGCCGGGCTGCACCTTCATGCGTTCGCCGTTGGTCTGCTCGGCGTATTTGGGGTCGGCACTGGCGTCGGGTTTGACCTGAAAGATATTCTGGCTTTGCACGCCGCCCACCGCAGCCGGTGCGGCGGGCGCAGCCGCAGCGGACGCGTCCGGCGCCGCTGGCGGCGTCTGGGCGCCCGACGGCCCCCAGGCCAAGCTGGCCGCCAGGGCCATGGACCACACGATGTATTTCATGGTGGACCTCACTTCGCCTGGGTGCGGGTGTATTCGTTCTGGCCGTACTGCTGGCGCGCCTTCAACTGCGCTTCCCAACTGGTTTTGTCGCCTGCTTTCCATCCAGGCTGCATGAAATTGCTGCCCGTGCCTGCATACGCAGGCGCATCAGTGCGGATGCCCACCCCCGTCTGCGGCTTCTCGCTACAGGCGCTGAGTGACAACACCGCCGCCGCGGCAGCCAGGGTCCAGGAAACGGTACGCTGCATCATGACTTGCCTCCTGCAGGCTGGCCTGCCTGTTGCGAACCGTAGGCCGTGCCCCAACCCCACACCTCGGCGCCTTTGCCGCGCTGCACCACACGGTTACGGAAGATGTCGGCCACCACATCGCCGTCGCCAGCCAGCAGGGCCTTGGTCGAACACATTTCTGCGCAGGCGGGCAGCTTGCCTTCGGCCAAACGGTTGCGGCCATATTTCTCGAACTCTGCCTGGCTGCCGTGTGTCTCCGGGCCACCGGCACAGAAGGTGCACTTGTCCATCTTGCCGCGCACCCCAAAGGTACCCTGCGATGGGAACTGGGGCGCACCGAACGGGCAGGCATAGCTGCAGTAGCCGCAGCCAATGCACACATCCTTGTCGTGCAACACCACACCCTCTTCGGTGCGGTAGAAGCAGTTGACGGGGCACACCGCCATGCAGGGGGCATCGCTGCAGTGCATGCAGGCGACCGAGATGGACTTTTCGCCCGGGACGCCGTCGTTGAGCGTGACCACGCGGCGGCGGTTCACGCCCCAGGGCACCTCGTGCTCGTTTTTGCAGGCGGTCACGCAGCCGTTGCACTCGATGCAGCGCTCTGCATCACAGATGAATTTCATTCGTGCCATGTGTGTCTCCTTGCGTGGCGCGATCAGGCGCGTTCCACGTTGCAGATCGTGGTCTTGGTTTCTTGCATCATGGTCACGCTGTCGTAGCCATAGGTGGTGGCCGTGTTCACAGCCTCACCGCGCACCACAGGCGCCGCGCCCTTGGGATAGTGCGCCAGCATGTCCGCACCCTGCCAGCGGCCCGAAAAGTGGAAGGGCATCCACACCGTATCGGGTGCCACGCGCTCGGTGACCAGCGCCTGCACATTGAGGCGGGCTCCTGTGGGTGAGCTCAGCCACACGCGCTCGCCGTTGCGAATGCCTCTGTCGGCGGCCGTCTTGGGGTTGATCTCGACGAATGCCTCTTGCTGCAGCTCGGCCAGCCACGGGTTGGAACGGGTTTCCTCACCGCCGCCTTCGTACTCGACCAGACGGCCCGAGCTGAGGATGAGCGGGAACTTCTCGACCACCTTGTCGGCCACGTTCTTGTCCTGGATGCTCTTGTAGAGCGTGGGCAAGCGCCAGAAAGCCTTCTTGTCGTCGTGCGTGGGGTACTTGGCCACCAGCTCGGGCTTGGTGCCATAGATCGGCTCGCGGTGCTGCGGGATCGCATCGGGGAAGTTCCACACCACGGCACGGGCCTTGGCGTTGCCGAAGGGGTGGCAACCATGCTTCATGGCCACGCGAATGATCGCGCCCGTGGGGTCGGTCTTCCAGTTCTTGCCTTCGGCCTTGGCCTTTTCGGCGTCAGAAAGATCGTCCCACCAGCCCAGCTTCTTGAGCAGCACATGGTCGAACTCGGGGTAACCCGTGGTGATTTCCGAACCCAGCGAATGTGAGCCATCCTCGGCCAGCAGGTTCACGCCATCCTTCTCCACGCCGAAATTGGCGCGGAAGTTACCGCCACCATCCATCACATGCTTGGAGGTGTCGTACAGGTTGGACGAGCCTGGGTGCTTGAGTTCGGGGGTGCCGTAGCAAGGCCATGGCAGGCCGAAGTAGTCGCCCGTAAAGTCGTAGCCGGTTTCCTTGTCCTTGCCGCCCTTGGCCTTGAGGGTCTTCACATCGAACACGTGCATGTTCTTCATGTGGGCCTTCAGGCGCTCGGGGCTCTGACCGGTGTAGCCGATGGTCCAGACACTGCGGTTGATCTCCCGCAGGATGTCTTCCGGCACAGGCTCGTCCATGCCCTTGACCTTCTGCATTTTGTAGTTCTTGGACAGCTCGGCCGCAAACCCGAGCTTCTCGGCGAACTGGTGCATGATCATGTGGTCCGAGCGGCTCTCCCACAGCGGCTCGATCACCTTCTCGCGCCACTGCAGCGACCGGTTCGACGCCGTGCACGAGCCGCTGGTCTCGAACTGGGTGGCCGCCGGCAGCAGGTACACCGCGCGGTTGGGGTTCAGGTCTTCGGCCTTGCCGGGCATGGCCGCCATGGCAGCGGTGGCCGATGGGTAGGGGTCCACCACCACCAGCAGGTCCAGCTTGTCCATGGCCCGCTTCATCTCCAGACCACGGGTCTGTGAATTGGGGGCATGCCCCCAATAAAACACACCGCGCAGGTTGGAGTCCTGGTCGATCAGTTCGTTTTTCTCCAGCACGCCGTCGATCCAGCGCGACACGGTGATGCCGTTCTTGGACATCATCGCGGGCGAGGCGTACTGCTTCTTGATCCATTCAAAATCCACGCCCCACACGGCCGCGAAGTGCTTCCACGAGCCTTCGGCCAGGCCATAGTAGCCGGGCAGCGAATCGGGGTTGGGGCCCACATCGGTAGCGCCCTGCACGTTGTCGTGGCCACGGAAGATGTTGGTGCCACCACCGCTCTTGCCCACGTTGCCCAGCGCCAGCTGCAGAATGCACGAGGCGCGCACCATGGCATTGCCGATGCTGTGCTGCGTCTGGCCCATGCACCAAACGATGGTGCCGGGGTTGTTGTCGTGCAGCATCTTGGCGACCTTGAACATCTGGTCTTCCTTGACGCCACAGGCCTCTTCCACCTTGTCGGGCGACCACTTGGCCAGCACGTCCTCGCGCACCTTGTCCATGCCGTAGACACGGTCGTTGATGTACTTCTTGTCTTCCCAGCCGTTCTTGAAGATGTGGTACAGCAGGCCAAACAGGAAGGGGATGTCGGTGCCCGAGCGGATGCGCACGTATTCGTCGGCCTTGGCCGCCGTGCGGGTGAAGCGCGGGTCCACCACGATCATCTTGCAGCCGGTTTCCTTGGCGTGCAGCATGTGCATCATGCTCACCGGGTGGGCTTCGGCGGCGTTGGAGCCGATGTACAGAGCGACCTTGCTGTTTTGCATGTCGTTGTACGAATTGGTCATGGCGCCGTAGCCCCATGTGTTGGCCACGCCCGCCACGGTGGTTGAGTGGCAGATGCGCGCCTGGTGGTCGCAGTTGTTGGTGCCCCAGAAGCTCACGAACTTGCGCAGCAGGTAAGCCTGCTCGTTGTTGTGCTTGGAGGAGCCAATGAAGTACACGCTGTCAGGGCCGCTGGCCTTGCGCAGCTCCTGCATCTTGGCCGTGATCTCGTTCAGGGCCGTGTCCCAGCTGATGCGCTCGTACTTGCCATTGACCAGCTTCATGGGGTAACGCAGGCGGTACTCGCCATGCCCGTGCTCGCGCAGGGCCGCGCCCTTGGCACAGTGGGCACCCAGGTTGATGGGTGAGTCGAACACTGCCTCCTGGCGCACCCACACGCCGTTCTCGACCACGGCATCCACCGCGCAGCCCACCGAACAGTGGGTACACACGGTGCGGCGCACTTCGATCTTGCTGTCGCCCATGCCAGCCTTGGCGCCTTCAGCGGCGTTGGATTTTTTGACCAGCGTGAGCTGCGATGCAGCAATGCCGACGCCCACACCCAGGCCGGAGCGGCGCAGAAAAGAGCGGCGGTCCATGGTGGGCAGGGCCTGCGACAGGCCACGGCGCAGGCTGTGCACAAAGGGCGATGCAGAGCCGTTGCCCTGCACGGAATGGGAAGACTTCTTGGTTAGCAACATGGCGCGCCCCGCTGTCAGAGTTGGGTGGTCTTGTAGTACTGCTTCACGCGGGCAGACAGGTGGTAGCCACCGCCCTTTTCGGGGGCCACGCGGGCGGGCTCCGACACCACGGCATCGGTCGGCGCAACATGGGGAAGTGCCACGACGGCTGCGGCGGCAGCACCGACGGTGGCGGCACCGGAGAAGAAGCTCCGGCGTGAGGAATTTGGCTGGCGGTTCTGCATGCTTGTCTCCAGAAAGGCTGGCAGCTATGAAACGGAATTCATACAGTCTATGTCAGTGTGTGAAAACCTGCCATGGGGCTATACAACTCCCAGTAACAAACTCATCTTTTGTAGCGACACATCAAGGGTTTACGAGCATTCCGAGGTGTCATCCAACATGTCAAAGCCCTGGGACTCCACCGATACAAAGGCACGGGTGAAATGGGCCACCGCCGCATAAAACGGTGCCTTCGGCTGCGCCGCCAGCACATCGCACAGTTGCAGGACCCAGGGCTGCAAATGGGTTGAGAAAAATTCACGCTGCGATGTCAGGTTGCAGACAGCCACATCGTCTCCCGCAATCAGGTAGCGCATCACCTCCATCAGGTAGGCGACATGGTCTTCGGTCTCGGGCATGGCCTCATCCCGCGCCAGGCCCAGTTGCTGCAGATCGGTGCGCAAGCGCGCCAACGGTTTTTCATTGAGAAACCCGCTCAGGTAGTGCGAGCCGTACAGAAACACCTCGGGCTTGCCTACACCGCCGAACAGCCGGTCAAATTCCTGGGCAATGGCGGCATCGCTGAGCGCACGCGAAGCCGCCACCAACTGCTGCCACGGCTCCTGCAAGAAGCCCCCGTCGGCAGGGGCCTCCGTCACCGCCACCCGCAAGGCAGACAGCAGCTCAGGGCCAGGCGCTGCGTAGTACAGCTGTGACAGCAGACCATACAACTCGGCACGTGCGGTCTCCTCGTCGAGCGCAGAACTGCCGCCCAAGGGGGTCAAAGTGGATGGGGCGCTCACAGGTCGGTCACTTTCGTTTCGCTTTGGGAGGAATACAGGTCGATCACGCGGCAGTCGCTGCACATCTTCAGCCGCTCCAGCGCCTCGCCCTGGAACATGGGGTGGCCCGACAGTTTGCCCAGCATGGCCTCGATGGCCTTGACGGTGCCAAAGGGTTTGCTGCAGCGCACACAAGCCCAGGGCTTGGCCTCGTTGAGCACACGGAGTTGTGCGCGTTCGGGCGTGAGCAGCAGGCGCGGCTGCAGGGTGATGGCGTCTTCCGGGCAGGTGGTGGCGCACAGGCCACACTGCACGCAGTTCTTTTCGATGAAGCGCAACTGCGGCAGCTGCGGGTTGTCCTGCAGCGCACTGGCCGGGCAGGCGCTCACGCAGCTCAGGCACAGCGTGCAGCGGTCCTTGTTGACTTCGATGGTGCCCAGCAATGATCCCACGGCCGGCAGCGCAATGGCCTCGGGCCGCTCGGCCACAGGCGTCGGAGCCTGCTCGATGAGGTGGTCCAGCGCCATCTCCAGCGTGCTGCGCTTTTCCTGCGCCACGGCAAACCGCGCAGCCACAGCAGGCGTCTTCTGGCGTGTCTGGCCCAGGCCCTGCAATGCGGCATCCAGCTCGGTGGGGTGCTTGGCGCGCAGCAGCTGCAGGTGCGTGCCCGTGTAGCCCAGACCACGCAGAATGGCCTGCGCCACCTCCATCTGTGCCTGCAGGCCATCAAGGTACTGGGAGGCCTCCTCCTGCGTCGTCAGCACCACCACCTGCGAAGCACCGTAGGCAATGGCGCTGAGCCACAGGTCCACCCCGGTGCTGGCCGTGTGCCACAGCGCCACCGGGATCACGTGGGCGGGTACGCCCTGTGCCAGTTTGAGCTGGGCGGCACGGCCCAGTTCTTCCACCAGCGCCTGGCCACGCTCCTGGCTGTGCAGCAGCAGCACGGCGTCCTTGCCACCTGCAGCGGCGTAGGTGGACAGCAGCGTCTTGAGCTTGGTGCCCTGCTCCGTGGCACCGGGGTAGGCATAGGTCAGCGCACCCGTGGGACACACGGTGGTACAGGCGCCGCAGCCTACGCACAGGTTGGGGTTCACCACAATCCGCTGACGGCCCTTGTCGCTGGCAATGGCTTCGGCCGAGCAGATGTCCACGCAGGCGTTGCAGCCCACGGTTTCGTTGCGACTGTGGGCGCAGAGCTTTTGCTTGTAGGCAAAGAATTTGGGCTTCTCGAACTCGCCCACCAGCTCGCGCAGCTTGAGCAGCGTGCTCAGGTCATGCCCGTCCCAGCGCAGGTAGCCCTGCGGCAGTGCATGCTGCAAGAAGGTGGGCGTGGCGGTGGGCGACCGCAGGTCCAGCACCAGGTCGAAGCGCTCCGTCTGCGCAGCCGCATCGCGCGTGAAGTCGATTGCACCGGCCACCTGGCACACCTTCACGCAGGCGCGGTGCGACTGGCAGGCGGTCATGTCGATCTGGTAGTCGAGGCCAATGGCGTTCTCGGGGCAGGCCGCCACGCAGGCGTTGCAGCGCGTGCACAGATCGAGGTCGATGGGGTTGTCGGCCGCCCATTGCAGCTCGAACGCACCCAGCCACCCGGTCAGGCCTGTGATGCGCCCACCCAGCACCGGAAAGCGCCGTGCCTGTGCGCCACCGGCGTTGCCAGGGCCTTGCGTGAACAGAGTCACATCCAGCACATCCGACACCAGGGCAGCGGCCTGCTCAGCCTGGTCAAGCGGGCCGATGATGAGCAGACGGCCCGTGCTCTTGTAGGTCACCGTAGGGACGGGCGGCGGGTCAGGCAGACGGGCGGCAGCCAGCAGCGCGGCGATCTTGGGGCTGGCCTTGGCGGCGTCGCGGCTCCAGCCACCGGTTTCGCGGATGTTCACAAACCGGATGGGCGACACCGCCCCTTCGGTCTGCTGGCCCAGGTCGCCAAACAGGCGCTGCTCCTGGGTGCAGGCCACCACCACATCCTGCCCGGACTGGATGGCTTTCTGGAACGCCCCCGCGTCGCGCCGGCACAGGGTGGAGTGGAGGGTCAGGTCTTCATGCAGTGCCTCGCCCAACGCCTTGGCGTTGAGGGGCATCGTCTGGTTGCAGTCGCAGATGAGCGTCGTGGTCATTGTGGGTGTGGCTGGCTGGCGTGGCCACCGCATCCTGTGCGGAGTTGGTGACCAGCGCAAGCTCGCTGGAGGGGTCGCTAGGAATAGCGTTGCATACCCCGGACTGTGCCACGTCTGCGGCGCCGCTCGCCTCCGCATCATCCCGAGGCTGAGCGATGGCAGGGGCTATTGTGTCTGCTTGCGTATCTGCGGTGGCCTCTGTGGTGGCGCCGTCCACCGGCACGTCGGGGGATACCTCGGAGTCGGCCTTCTTCTCATGGTCAAAGAAGCCCAGTGCATGGGCACTGGCCATCTCGCGCAGCATGCCCAAGGGCAGCGGGTCGGGCTGGGTGTAGTCGCCGATGTAAATGTCCAGGCCGTCCATCACGTTGAAGTGCGGGTCGGTAAACAGCTTCTTCATGGCCAGGTTGCGCACCTCGGGCGACACGGCGCGCGCCACGAACGGCTTGAAATCGGATGCGGGCGTGAGGGCCTCTGCATCGGCCAGTGTGGGCGGCGGTGGAGCCTCTGAAACATGGACCGCCGATACGGGGGGCACTGCCCCGGCAGCCGCCGGAGCAGGTACGGGCTCAGGGGTGGCCGCCTGCGGAGCGGGCGCGGGCGACGGCGGGTCCTGCACGGGCTTGCCCGCCAGCACATCCTGCTTGCGGCGCGACCAGCGCCCGAGGAATCCGTCAGCCATGGCCGCCCCCTCCTCCACCGCCGCCGCGCTGTTTGTCGGTGGACACGGAGGCCGGGTTACCAAACCGGTCCTGCAAAGGACGGAAGCTGTCCGGGCGCTTGCGGCGCTTGGGTTCGGGCTGGTAGTGCTCGGCCACGAAGGCACGCAGGGCTTCCACCACCTCGGGGGCTGCAGGCACCTGTTCCACGGTTTCCTGCGCGTCCAGCCAGCGGCCCGCATCGTGGTAGCTCAGGCTCACCGCCACCGGGCGGGCCAGCGGGATTTCGCCGGTGCCCGTGTCTTCATCACGGCGCCACATCACAAACCAGCAGGGGGCAGGGGATGTGAGATTCAGGTGGTAGCCCTCGGCGTCGTCGCGGAACAGCTCCACGCGAAAGCCCGGGAACAGCCAGCGCTGCTCGCGCTCGCCCTGAACGATCTGGCGCGGCGCGGTGCCAAAGGCGGGCTCGTTGATTACCACCTCGGCCAGCGACCACCGCCAGGGCTGCCAGCGGTTGTCGATGTGCTCGCACCGCATGATCACGGCAACGTCGGTGTAGGGGCGCTCAGTCATGGGCGCAGACTTTACCCCGGCGCGCGGCCAGGGTCAGCACGGCCTGCAAAGCCCCTTGAGTCACCTCAGAAGGTGTGAATGAATCCGGCCTGTCCGAGCAGGCCGTCACAACGCGCCCGATCTGGACGCCAAGCGCAGCCATAGCTCAGGCCATGGCGAGCATTTGTAACAACGAGCGGGCGTGTTTGGGCGGGATGAGCGGGCATGGCGGGCCCGTTCATACCTTCTTAGCTTGCAGCGACTTCCAGCCGTTCCACGGCCACTGCGCAGTACTTGAACTCCGGAATCTTGCCGAACGGGTCCAGTGCCGCGTTGGTCAGCAGATTGGCCGCCGCCTCCACATACGCGAACGGCATGAATACCGTGCCGCGCGGCGTGCCGTCGTCGCGCCGGACACGCACCTGCACCATGCCGCGCCGCGAGCGGATGCCCACCAGCGCACCGGGCACAACGCCCAGCCGCGACAGTTCGTCACCGTGCAGCGATGCGGTGGCCATGGGCTCGATGGCGTCCAGCACGGTGCTGCGCCGCGTCATGCTGCCGGTGTGCCAGTGCTCCAGTTGGCGACCGGTGATGAGCACCAGGGGGTAGTCAGCGTTGGGCGTTTCGGCCGCCGGGATCACGCTGGCGGGCACGAGCTGCAGGCGCCCCGTGGGCGTGGGGAACTGGTCTTTGAAAACTATGGGCTGGCCGGGGTCCTCCTGCGTGAGGCAGGGGTAGGTCACGCTGGAGTCGCGCTCCAGCCGGTCCCAGGTGATGCCTTCAATGCTCGCATGCATGGCCTGGCGCATTTCGTCGTACACGGCGGCTACGCCTGACTCGTCCCCTTCGTAATTCCACGCCAACCCCATCCGCGCAGCGATCTGCTGGATGATCCACAGGTCCGGTTGGGCATCTCCGGGCGGGTTCAGCGCGCGGCGGCCCATCTGCACCATGCGGTCGGTGTTGCTGGCGGTGCCCGTCTTTTCGGGCCAGGCGCTGGCGGGCAGCACCACGTCGGCCAGCCACGCGGTTTCGGTCAAAAAGATGTCCTGCACCACCAGGTGCTGCAGGCTGGCCAGCGCGTGGCGCGCATGGTTCAGGTCAGGGTCGCTCATGGCGGGGTTCTCGCCCATGATGTACATGCCGCGCACCTTGTGGGGGTCGCTGTCGGGCGCCAGGGCCTTGTGCATGATCTCGACGACCGTGTAGCCCGGCGCCTCGTCCAGCTTCGTCCCCCAAAACTCTTCAAACCACGCATGTGCCCCGGCGTTGTCCACGCGCTGGTAGTTGGGGAACATCATGGGGATCAGCCCCGCGTCGCTCGCGCCCTGTACGTTGTTCTGGCCGCGCAGCGGGTGCAGGCCCGAGCCGGGCTTGCCGATCTGGCCGGTGACGGCGCACAGCGCAATCAGGCAGCGCGCGTTGTCGGTGCCGTGCACATGCTGGCTCACGCCCATGCCCCACAGAATCATCGACGACTTGGCCGTGGCAAACGCCCGCGCCACCTCGCGCAGCGTCTCGGCCGGGATGCCGCACACCGGGGCCATGGCCTCGGGGCTGCAGCCCATCACGTTGGCCTTGAGCCCCTCGAAGTTGTTGGCGCGGTCCTTGATGAAAGCCTCATCCACCAGGCCTTCGTCGATCACCGTGTGGATCAGCGCATTGAGCATGGCCACGTCGGTGTCGGCCTTGAACTGCAGGGTGCGCCACGCGTGGCGGCCGATGTCGGTCACGCGCGGGTCGGCCAGCACGATCTTCGCGCCGCGCTTGGCCGCGTTCTTCATCCAGGTCGCGGCCACCGGGTGGTTGGCCGTAGGGTTGGAGCCGATCACGAAAATCAGCTCCGCATGCTCGACGTCGTTCACCGGGTTGCTCACCGCGCCCGAGCCCACGCCTTCGAGCAGCGCGGCCACGCTGGACGCATGGCACAGCCGCGTGCAGTGGTCCACGTTGTTGCTGCCAAAGCCGGTGCGCACCAGCTTCTGGAACAAATAGGCCTCTTCGTTGCTGCCCTTGGCCGATCCGAAGCCCGCCAGCGCCTTGGGGCCGTGGGTATCGCGCAGGCTTTTGAGCGTGCCGGCAGCCAGGTCCAGCGCCTCGTCCCAGGTCGCTTCGCGGAAGGTGCCCTGCCAGTCGGCACCGTAGGGCCGCACTTCCTTGGGCACACCGGGTTTGCGGATCAGCGGCACCGTCAGGCGGTCCGGATGGTGCGCGTAGTCAAAACCAAACCGCCCCTTCACGCACAGACGGCCATGATTAGCCGGGCCGTCGCGGCCTTCGACGCTGATGATCTTTTCATCGCGCACGTTGTAGGTGATGAGGCAGCCCACGCCGCAAAACGGGCAGACCGAATCGACTTGGCGGTCCACCTTTTGGGAGCCAATGTGCGTCTTGGGGCTGAGCGCGCCCGTGGGGCAGGCCTGCACGCATTCGCCGCAGGCCACGCAGGTGCTTTCGGCCATGGGGTCGTCGAGGTCGAAGACGATCTTGCTGTCTGCCCCGCGCAGCGCGTAGCCGATCACGTCGTTGACCTGCTCCTCGCGGCAGGCGCGCACGCAGCGGTTGCACTGGATGCAGGCGTCCAGATTCACCGCCATCGCCGGGTGGCTCAGGTCGGGCGCGGGTTGCTCGCGGCGCAGGGCTTTCAATGCGGGGCGCACCGACACTCCCATCCGATCCGCCCATTCGCTCAGCTCGCCGTGCTGCCCCACCGCTTCGGCAGAATTTGAATCAAATGCGCCTCTAGCGCTTGATGGATAAGCGCCAGCAGCTATTAATTCAGGAGTATTTGGCTTGTCATCATTCCATTGGTAACCCACATCCGGCATGTCCGACAGCAGCATCTCCACCACCATCTGCTGGCTCTTGCGCGCGCGCGGGCTGGCGGCCTGCACCTTCATGCCGTCGGTGGGTGCGCGACAGCAGCTGGGGGCCAAAGTGCGTTCCCCCGCAATCTCGACCACGCAGGCGCGGCAGTTGCCGTCGGGGCGCAGGCCGTCGGTGTAGCAGAGGTGCGGAATCTCCACGCCGTGGCGCTGCGCGGCTTTCAGGATGGTCTCGCCTGGGTGGGCGGTGACGGGCTGGCCGTCCAGCTCAAAGGCCACGCCGGGCTGCCCAGCAGCAGAGGTGTACACGGCGCTCATGGCTTCACCCCTGCGGGCAGTTGCTCGGTCAGCGGGCTGTTGCGCGGCTTGGGCAGGTCACCCGGCCACGGCCCCTCGCCCACTTCGTGCGCAAAGTATTTGTGGATGCAGCGGATCGGGTTGGGCGCCGCCTGGCCCAGGCCGCAGATGGAGGCATCACCCATCACCTGCGCCAGGTCGTCCAGCAACTCCTCATCCCACTGCGGTGCCTCCATCAGCGTGGCCGCCTTGGCCGTGCCCACACGGCAGGGCGTGCACTGGCCGCAGCTTTCGTGTTCAAAGAATCGCATCACGTTCAGCGCTGCGTCGCGCGCGCTGTCGTGCTGGCTGAGCACGATGACGGCAGCCGAGCCGATGAAGCAGCCGTAGGGCTGCAGCGTGTCGAAGTCCAGCGGTATCTGATTGAGGCTGGCGGGCAGGATGCCGCCCGACGCTCCGCCGGGCAGGTAGGCATACAACTCGTGGCCTTCCAGCAAACCGCCGCAGTATTCGTCGATCAGCTCCTGCACCGTGATGCCCGCAGGCGCCAGCTTGACGCCGGGGTGCTTCACGCGGCCGCTCACGCTGAAGCTGCGCAGCCCCTTGCGGCCGTGGCGACCAAAGCTGGCAAACCACTGCGGGCCGCGCTCGACGATGTCGCGCACCCAGTACAGGGTTTCAAAGTTGTGCTCCAGTGTGGGCCGACCAAACAGCCCCACCTGCGCGATGTAGGGCGGACGCATGCGGGGTTCGCCGCGTTTGCCCTCGATGCTCTCGATCATGGCCGACTCTTCGCCGCAGATGTAGGCACCCGCGCCGCGCCGCAGTTCGATGTGCGGCAGCGGGCATGGCGGCTGCACGCGCAGGTCATCGAGCGCGGCCTGCAGCAGCGCGCGGCAGCCGTGGTACTCGTCGCGCAGGTAGATATAGACGGCCTCGGTGCCCACCACCTGGGCGGCGATGAGCACGCCTTCCAGAAAACGGTGCGGGTCACGTTCGAGGTAAGTACGGTCCTTGAAGGTGCCGGGTTCGCCTTCATCAATATTGACAGCCATGAGCCGCGGCGCGGGCTGGTCCCGCACGATGCGCCACTTGCGCCCGGCCGGGAAACCCGCGCCGCCCAGGCCGCGCAGCCCCGAGTCCTCCATGGCGGACAGCACCGCCTCGGCATCCATCTCGCCGTTGACCAGCGCAGCGGCGGTCTGGTAACCGCCGTGGGCGCGGTAGGTGGCGAGGTCCGTGTACGCAGGGCTGATGCCATCCGGCTGCGCAGGCACGCTGTGCTCTGCCAGCCCAGCAATATCAAAATTGATAGCACCTTGCGCATAAGGATGTAGCGCCACCGACCGATTGGGCTTCAGATCGGCGGCTTCCAGCACCCCATCCACCGTGGCGTAGGGCACCGGGCACTGGTGCACCACAGCCACGGGCGCCTGTTCGCAGCGGCCCACGCAGGGCACGGCCTGCACCTGCACGTCGCCCTGGCCGGCCGCACGCAGGCGTTCGGGCAGCGCAGCCAGCAGTTCGCGTGCCCCGGCCATGCTGCAGCTGAGGCTGTCGCACACCCGCAGCACCAGGCGCGGCGCCTGCGCCTCTTCGCCGCGCAAGATCTCGAAGTGGTGATAGAAGCTCGCCACCTCGTACACCTCGGCCATCGGCAGGTTCATTTGCTTGGCGAGCGCGACCAGGTGCCTGTCGTGCAGCACGCCAAGGTGGTCGTTCAGGCGGTGCAGGTATTCGATGAGCAGGTCGCGCCGAAAGCCGGTGGCCGGGCGCGGGCCCAGCAGCTGCGCCACCTCGGCCATGGCAGCGTCTTCGGGCTGGCGGCCCTTGAGGCGGCTTTTGCGGCGGATGCGCTCGCGCATGTCGTTGACCGACACGGCGGCGACGGTGGGGGCTTCGGGGGCAAGGTGCATGGACCGGGGGCGTGGAGGCGTTGATCGGGTTGTATGCAGGCACCTGCATAGGGTGCCCGGGCCGCCGCAGTGTCGGCCAGGGGTGCAGGCGGCGTCAAATTGCCGATGCACATGGGTCGATCACAAAAACAAATGAAACAGCCGCATTAGCAACGGCCCATGAATCAACCACCGCAACCCTCGCGGTCAGCGCTCAATGGGCGATCAAGAGCCCGCTGTGCGCTGCCGCGTGCTGCAGCCAGTCCGGGTCCTGCGCCAGTGCCAGCGCCGCGTCCAGCGCCCGCGTGGGCTGCACTTGCCGATGGGACATGAAGCCGATGGGGGTGGTCAGCACTGGTCCCGTCAGCGGCAGCGCCTCCAGCCCGTCATGTCCGCGCACGGCATCGACCAGCGCACCAGGCAGCACGCTGCACACGTTGCCCGCCACCACGCTCAGCGCCAGGGTCAATACCGAATCCGTTTCCATCGCAGGCAGCACCGTAGCGCCTGCGCTGCGAAAAGCGCCATCCACCAGGCTGCGGTTGTGCATCTCGGGGGTGAGCAGGCACAGCGGTAGCGCCGCCGCATCGGCCCAGGCCATGGGCGGGCCGATCTGCAGTCCGCGCGCTGCGCCTTTGGGCGGGCGCGACGCGCGGCGCAGCAGAAAGTAGTGCTCCACATACTGCGGCCAGGCCCGCAGCGGACCGCCGCGTGCGGGCATGCGTTCGGTGTAGCCCAGCGCCAGGTCCAGCGAAATGTTTTCCAGCCCCGCCTCCAGCGCCTGCGAACTCATCGACAGCGCCACCGGCACGATGCCAGGGTGCCGCGCCTGCAGCTGCGCCGCAAACCGCGCGAGGATGGGCATGGCCGTGGGCACGGCGCCCAGGCGCAGCGTGCCGCGCGGGTGGGCAGCGTCGCTGCTCAGGTCCTGCTGCAGCACCTGGTGCTCGTGCAGCATGCGCTGGGCCGAGGCCAGTACCCGTTCGCCTTCGGGCGTGAAGCCTTCAAAGCTGCGGCCCCGGCGCACCACCACCACGCCAAACTCTTTTTCCAGCGCGCGCAGCGCGTTGGAGAGCGCCGGCTGCGTGATGTGGCAGGCCTGCGCCGCCCGGCCAAAGTGCCGGTGCTCTTGCAGCGCCACCAGGTAGCGCAGGGACGCGAGCAGGTTCATGGCACGGTGGGGCGGCTCGGGAGGATCAGGTGTTCTTGCTGATCGAGATGGTGGGGAACTTGCTGGAGAAGTCCTTGGCCTGCTGGGCGATCTTCACCGCCACGTCACGCGCCACCTTCTTGTAGATCTGGGCGACTTCGCCGTCCGGGTCGGCCACCACGGTGGGCTTGCCGCTGTCGGCCTGCAGACGGATGCTCATGTTCAGCGGCAGTGCACCCAGGTAGTCCATGCCGTAGTCGGCGGCCATTTTCTTGCCGCCATCGGCGCCAAAGATGTGCTCCACATGGCCGCAATTGCTGCACACGTGGGCAGCCATGTTCTCGACGATGCCCAGGATGGGCACGCCCACCTTCTCGAACATCTTGATGCCCTTCTTGGCGTCCAGCAGGGCGATGTCCTGCGGGGTGGTGACGATCACGGCGCCGGTCATGGGCACGCGCTGGCTCAGCGTGAGCTGGATGTCGCCGGTGCCGGGCGGCATGTCGATGATGAGGTAGTCCAGGTCTTTCCAGTTGGTCTGGCGCAGCAGCTGCTCCAGCGCCTGGGTCGCCATGGGGCCGCGCCAGATCATGGCTTCGTCCTGGTCCACCAAAAAGCCGATGGACATGACCTGCACGCCGTAGTTCTCCAGCGGCTCCATGGTCTTGCCGTCGTCGCTTTCGGGGCGGCGGTTGATGCCCAGCATCATGGGCTGGCTCGGGCCATAGATGTCGGCGTCCAGCACGCCCACACTGGCGCCCTCGGCGGCCAGAGCCAGGGCCAGGTTGGCCGCCGTGGTGCTTTTGCCCACGCCGCCCTTACCCGACGCCACGGCGATGATGTTCTTGACCTGGGGCAAAAGCTGCACACCGCGCTGCACGGCGTGCGCAAGCACCTTGGTGGTGATGTTGACCGACACGTTGTCCACCCCGGCCACGCCCTTGGCGGCGGCCACCAGGCTGCGGCGCAGCTCGGGCACCAGGCTCTTGGCGGGGTAGCCCAGTTCCACCTCAAACGCCACGTCGCCACCGGTGATCTGCAGGTTGCGCAAGGCACGGCTGCTGACAAAATCCTTGCCCGTGTGGGGGTCCAGCACGCTGGAAAGTGCGGCCAAAAGGCCCTGTTCGGTGACTGACATTCAATTAACTCCTGTGGGGCCGGTAGTCTATTCCCAAGCTTCCGCCCCCTGCCGCTGAAGGACAATGCGCACCGCATTGCATCGTCGCTCTCTCTCCAAAAGGCCTCCCGTGAAATTCAAGATGTCCGAAAACTCCCTGTTCGCCGTGCTGCTGCGCTCGCCGTGGTGGATCAGCTTTGTGGTGGTGGGCCTCATCACGCTGGCGGCCGGGGCACTGCTGCCCAAGGAGTACTTTGTGGTGGGCGCGCTGGCGGGTTTTCCCATCTTCGTGGTGGGCTGCATGGCCGCCTGGCGGCAGCTGCGCGCCCCCAACCCTGCCAAGGTGGTGGAGATGCTGGAGGCCGTGGGCAGCATGCCCTGGCGCAGCTTTGCCGACACCCTGGCCACCGCCTGGGAGCGCGCGGGCTACCGCGTGGAGCGCCTGACCGGCAGCAACGCCGTCGGGGCCGACATGCGCCTGAGCCAGGGCGGCAAGACCACGCTGGTCAGCGCCAAGCGCTGGAAGGCAGCCACCCACGGGGTGGAGCCGCTGCGGGAGCTGCACACAGCCATGACCGCAGCCGATGCTTCGGCGGGCGTGTATGTGGCCGCTCTGGGCCAGGTCAGCGAGAACGCCCAGGCATTTGCCCGCGAGCACGGCATCGTGGTGCTGCAGGGTGACGCGGTGGCGCAGCTGCTGCTCAAGCAGCGTTAAGCCACCCCCAACCCCCTGTGGGGTGGCCCGCACATGCGGGTTTTCCCACATGATCCGCCCCGGGGCGCCCCTCCACACTCGGAGCCTTACACCGCCCCACCGTCCATGCCCCCCACAACCCCCACCGCAGCCCCTGGCACAACCTCCCCAACGCCCGCCACAGGCCTGCTGCTGACGGGCGGCGGTGCCCGCGCTGCCTACCAGGTGGGGGTGCTCGAAGCCATTGCCGACCTGCGCCAGGCCTGCGGCGAGGCGAATGGCCCCAACCCCTTCCCCATCATCACGGGTACGTCGGCCGGAGCCATCAACGCGGCCGCCCTGGCTTGCGGGGCCGACCACTTTGACCGCGCCGTGCGCCGCATCGCGCGTGTGTGGCGCCAGTTCCATGCCAGCCAGGTGTATGGCGCCGACTCGCTGAGCGTGATGCGCAGCGGTGCGCGCTGGCTCACGCTGGTGTCGCTGGGCTGGGCGCTGGCGCGCTGGCGGCGCATGCGGCCCAAGTCGCTGCTGGACAACTCCCCGCTGGAAAAGCTGCTGGTCAAGATGGTGCCCCTGGTGCGTCTGCCCCGACTGATCCGCAAGGGGCATCTCACCGCGCTGGCCGTGACAGCATCGAGCTACAGCTCGGGTGAGCACGTCACCTTTTTTGAAGCGGCCACGCCCGTCAAGCCCTGGGTGCGCTCGCAGCGCAAGGCCGCCAGCGACCGCATCACGCACGAACATCTGCTCGCGTCCTCAGCCATTCCCTTCATCTTTCCGGCCAAGGGCATCGAGGTGGATGACCACGTCGAATACTTTGGCGACGGCTCCATGCGCCAGTCGGCGCCCATCGCCCCCGCCATCCACCTGGGGGCAGAGCGCATCCTGGTGATCGGCGCGGGCCGCATGCACGAGCCCAAGGGCGATGCCGCCGCCAACCCCACGGCCACCTACCCCACGCTGGCACAGATCGCGGGCCATGCACTGTCCAACATCTTTCTGGACGCGCTGGCGGTGGACGTGGAACGCGTGCAGCGCATCAACCAGACCCTGTCCCTCATCCCCGAGGAAAAACGCCTGCACAGCGCGCTGCGCCCCATCGAACTGCTGGTGATCGCCCCCTCGCAGCGCCTGGACGCCGTGGCCGCACGCCATGTGGGCGACCTGCCCACCCCCGTGCGCACCATGCTGGGCGCCTTGGGTGTCACGTCCAACATGGCCGATGTGCGTGGCGCGGCGCTGGCCAGCTACCTGCTGTTCGAATCTGGCTACACGCAGGAGTTGATGGCCCTGGGCCGGGCCGACACCCTGGCCATGCGGGCCGAGGTGTGCCAGTTTTTTGGCTGGACGGACACCGGTGCCGAGGTCAAGACCCGGCACCACGGGGAGCCCGCCTGAGGCGCCCCGTGGCTTGAGCCCTATGGCTTGGGCAGCCACCCCAAACCATGCGCGTGCAGGCTCTGCACATACAGCCGGTCGGCCGTCTCGGTGATGGCCGTGGTCTCCGGGTACGCGCCGCTCGGGTCCTGCAGGTCGGCCACCACCTTGCCATCGTCCGTGAACGCGATCACATGGCCGTAGGGCTGGGGAATGGGCCACAGCGCACGCGGCAGGCGCAAGGTCAGGCTGCGCAGCCAGGGCTTGCCCGCCATGTTGTCGATGGCTGCACCGCGCGGCTTGGCAAAACCCAGCCACACCTTGCCGCCCTGCCCGCGCATCAGGTTGTCGGGGTAGCCGGGCAGGTTGTCCAGCAGCACGCGGGCCTGGGGGCCGGGCTGGCTGCCGGTGCGGCCATTGACCTGGCCGATGTCCAGATCATTCGCGTCCACCGCAATCTTCCACACCCGGTATTTGCCGGTCTCGTTGACGAACAGGTGCTTTTCGTCCTGGCTCAGCGCCACTCCGTTGGCAAAGCTGATGCCGCGCGCCACCACGCGCGTGCTGCGTGTGGTGGGGTCGTATTCGATCACGCGGCCGGTGCTGGCCTGCTCCAGGATGTCGAGCACGCTGGCCTCAAACGTACCGCCCCAGTCCTTGGGGGCAAAGCGGGTGGAGGCATCGCTCAGGTACATCTTGCCGTTCTGGGCCACCACCACCGCGTCGGCATAGCGGATGGGGTCGTTGCCGCCCACCTTGTCGGCCAGCACGGTCACCCTGCCATCCGGCGCGATGGACAACAGGCCCTTGACCGCATCGGCCGCAATGAAGTTGCCCGCCGCGTCAAAATCAAACCCCAGCACCCGCCCGCCGGTGCTGGCAAACACCTCCTGGCCCGATCCATCGGGGTTCATGCGCAGGATGTTGCCACTGAGCACCGTGGTGTAGAGCTTGCCGTCCTTGCCCAAGGCGATGTGCTCCGGGCCCACCTCGCCTTTCAGGTCGATGATGTTCAGCTGCGCCAGGCGCTGGTTGGGCGCATGCACGCCCTGGTAACCGGGGGCCACAGGTGCGGTCCATGCCACCGGCTGAATGGGGACCGGCCACGCCGCCAGGTATGCGGCCACCGCCACCACGACGCCCCCCACGCCCCATCCCACCCGTTTTGCCCATGTGCTGGCCATGTATTGTCTCCTGTTGATTGTTGGAATGCGGGGCATTGTGGCGCCACCGGCGGCCTGCACGCACGCCCTGATTGGCGCCTGCGCGACCTGGGCAGGCCTGCGCAGGGCCCGCAATGGCCAGGGATGCTGCCGACCGCCTAAAATCGCGGGTTCCGCCTGAGAAAGCCGCTTTTCATGACGTCATCCGCTCGCAAACTCTTCGTTACCACCGCCCTGCCGTACGCCAACGGCAACTTCCACATCGGCCACATCATGGAATACATCCAGGCCGACATCTGGGTGCGGTTCCAGCGCATGCAGGGCAACGCGGTCAACTTTGTGGGGGCCGACGACACCCACGGCGCACCCATCATGATCGCCGCCGAAAAGGCCGGCAAGACGCCCCAGCAGTTCGTGGCCGACATCGCGGCGGGCCGCAAGCAGTACCTGGATGGCTTTCACATCAGCTTTGACAACTGGCACAGCACCGACGCGCCCGAAAACCACGAGCTGGCCCGCCAGATCTACCGCGACCTGCGCGACCGTGCCGACGGCAGCCTGATCGAGGTGCGCACCATCGAACAGTTCTTCGACCCCGAGAAGAACATGTTCCTGCCCGACCGCTATATCAAGGGCGAATGCCCCAAGTGCCACGCCAAGGACCAGTACGGCGACAACTGCGAGGTGTGCGGCACGGTGTACGCACCCACCGACCTCATCAACCCCTTCTCGGCCCTGAGCGGCGCCAAGCCCGAACTCAAGCACTCTGAGCACTTCTTCTTCAAGTTGTCGGACCCGCGCTGCGTGGAGTTTCTGGAAAACTGGACGCAGGACGGCAAGCTGCAGCCCGAGGTGGCCAACAAGATCAAGGAATGGTTCACCGTCCGCACCAACCCTGATGGCACCACCAGCGAAGGCCTGGGCGACTGGGACATCAGCCGCGACGCGCCCTACTTCGGCATCGAGATCCCCGATGCGCCAGGCAAATACTTCTACGTGTGGCTGGACGCGCCCGTGGGCTACCTGGCATCGCTGAAGAACCTGCTGGAAAAACGCGGCGAAAGCTACGACGCCTACATGGCCGACCCGGCCATGGAGCAGTACCACTTCATCGGCAAGGACATCGTCACCTTCCACACCCTGTTCTGGCCCGCCATGCTGCACTTCAGCGGCCGCAAGACGCCAAACAACGTGTTCGTGCACGGCTTCCTCACGGTGAACAACGGCGAGAAGATGAGCAAGAGCCGGGGCACGGGCCTGGACCCGCTCAAGTACCTGAGCCTGGGCATGAACGCCGAGTGGCTGCGCTACTACCTGGCCGCCAAACTCTCGGCGCGCAACGAAGACATCGACTTCAACGCCGAAGACTTCATGCTGCGGGTGAACAGCGACCTGATCGGCAAGTACGTGAACATTGCCAGCCGTGCAGCGGGCTTTTTGACCAAGCGCTTTGACGGCAAGCTCACCAGCAACTTTGGCACCACAGGCGCTGCCCTGCTGGCCGAGGTGCGCGGTGCCAGCGACGCCATCGCGCAGATGTACGAAACCCGCGAGTACAGCAAGGCCACGCGCGAAATCATGCTGCTGGCCGACAAGGTCAACGCCTATGTGGACCAGAACAAGCCCTGGGACCTGGCCAAGGACGCCGCCAACAACGAGGCGCTGCACCAGGTGTGCTCGGTGCTGGTCAACGCCTTCGCTGCGCTCACCCGCTACCTGGCCCCGGTGCTACCGGGCCTGGCCCAGGCGGTGCAAGGCTTTGTGGGCGTGAACATGCAGCAGTGGACCGTGGCGGGCGACGTGCAGGCCATTCAGCCCTACCAGCACCTGATGCAGCGCGTGACGCCAGAGCAACTCGAAGCATTGTTTGAGCCTCCAGTGCAGGCAGAATCTGCACCGACAGCTACTGAAACCGTAGCAGCCCCCGGTGGCGAGGAACTCGCCCCCACCATCACCATCGACGACTTCACCAAGATCGACCTGCGCATTGCGCTGATCGTGAACTGCGAGCTGGTCGAAGGCTCCACCAAGCTGCTGCGCCTGACGCTGGACGTCGGCGAGGGCCGCACGCGCAACGTGTTCAGCGGCATCGCCAGTGCCTACAAGCCCGAAGATCTGGTGGGCAAGCACACCGTGATGGTCGCCAACCTGGCCCCGCGCAAGATGAAATTTGGCGTGAGCGAAGGCATGGTGCTGGCCGCCAGCCACGGCGACGAAAAAGCCAACCCCGGCATCTACGTGCTCAACCCGTGGCCAGGTGCCACGCCCGGCATGCGCGTGCGCTGAGCGCGCAAGGCGCCGCTTCAACCACAAAGGCCCTTGACGGGCCTTTGTTTTTTGTCCGTGCGGCGCCCAGTGCGGAGGGCCTGTTCAATGCCCCACATACCGCCCCGGCCGGTGGCTAATCCACAAGAACCCGCTCATCACCAGCACGGCCAGCACCGAATACGCCACGCGGTCCACCGGCACCACAAACAGGGCCAGCAGCACCACGGTGCCGTCAATCACCATCTGCACCTTGCCCGCGCGCATGCCGTAGCGGCCTTGCAGGTAGAGCGACACCACGGTGGCGCCGCCCAGGCTGGAGCGGTGGCGCGCCAGGAACAGGCAGCCCGTGCCCAGCAGCAGCCCGCCGAGCAAGGAGGCGAACAGCGGGTTGAGGTAGTCCACGCGCATCACATGCGGGAACAGCTCGGTCAGCAGCGAGAGCAGGCCCACGCACACAAAGGTCTTGATCGTGAATTCGGGGCCCATGCGCGTCCAGGCAAACCAGTAGAACGGCAGGTTGACCACAAAGAACAGCTTGCCGAACGAGATGCCGGTGACGTAGTGCAGCAAGAACGCCGCACCCGCCGTGCCGCCCACCAGCAACCCGGCCTGGTTGAACAGCATGAGCGCCATGGCCACGAACAGGGTGCCCGCAAACAGGGCCTGAACGTCTTCAAAGGCGCCATGGCGCAGGGTGGACACCTGCGGGGCGGCGTCGTCGGCGGTGGGCGGGGTGTCGGGCATGGGCGTTCAGTGATGGGGTGCGTGGGCAAAAGCGCGGGGGTCTTCTCATCGATGGATTGCTTGGCACCCAGTGACAACCCGGCGCGCAGTCAGCGTTCTGTACACAAGGCAAGAAGCAAACAACGCGCCAGGCGGCGCCAGCGCGGCTACTTGCCGCCCTTGAACTCCGGCGCCTCCGTGTCCGCACCCGTTTGCGTGCGCAGCACAAACTGGTCGGGCCCATAGACCACCGTGAAGACCTTGGCCTGGTTGGGTGCCTCCAGGAAGCGCCAGTCGGCCCAGGTCTCCTTCTTCAGCTCGTAGGGCGTGACCTTGGCGGGCTTGCCGAGCAGGCGGCGCACCTCGTCCATGCGCATGCCGGGCGACACGCGCGCAAAGGTTTCGGGCGTGAGCACCTGGCGCAGCGCGGTCAAGCGGCCGTCGGGGCCGATGGTGATCATGTAGTTGACCTGGCCGGCAGGCTGGCGGTTGTACTCGAAGGTGCGGGCGCCGCCGGGCTCGTCCCACACGTTCTCGGGGGCGCCGAAGCGGTCGCGCACGTCGGCTTCGGTCGAGACGCCCTCCTTGAGTTCGCTGATGCGTTGCGGGTCGCAGGCGGTGAGCGCCAGCACGGAACAGGTGGCGGCTGCCAGGGCAGCGGCACGATATATCAAGCGCATAAATTCGTCCCGGTAAAATCTTGGACCTTCGGTGCATCACTGTGCCTGACACGTTCCAAGAAAGAGTTCACAGTCCATGTCTATTTTCCGCCGCCCCGACTACCAATCCGACGCCACCCAGTTCATCAACCAGCTCAAGGCGAGCCGCCCCGAACTGGACCAGCAGCAACAAACCGGCCGTGCCCTGCTGTGGGACAAGCAGGTGGACCGCAAGATCTGGGGCGAGTATCGCGACGCCCAGGTGCCCCAGAAGCCCTACGTGTACCAGACCAACGCCGATTGAACATCATTTGAGCCGCTAGTGCAGGTATTCATTGCGCTGGTAGCTCCTGATTCAATAGCAAACCATGACCACCGCGCACGCAGCCGCAGCGGCAGACTCGCCCGGCGCGCCCTCGCTGGACGGGGCGGGCATGCCCGATGTGGTCGATCAGGTGGCCCTGGCGCGCCTGTACGGCGAGCCGCTGTTTGCGCTGCCGCAGGACCTGTACATCCCGCCCGACGCGCTCGAAGTCTTCCTGGAGGCCTTTGAAGGCCCGCTGGACTTGCTGCTGTACCTGATCCGCAAGCAGAACTTCAACATCCTCGACATCCCCATGGTGGGGGTGACCAAGCAGTACCTGGCGTATGTGGACGAGATCCGCAGCCGCAACCTGGAGCTGGCGGCCGAGTATCTGCTGATGGCCGCCATGCTCATCGAGATCAAGTCGCGCATGCTGCTGCCGCCCAAGAAGCAGGAAGGCGGCGAGGAGCCCGAAGACCCGCGCGCCGAGCTGGTGCGCCGCCTGCTCGAATACGAGCAGATGAAGATGGCCGCCGCCCGCCTGGGGCAGATGCCGCAGTACGGCCGCGACTTTTTGAAGGCCCAGGTCTACATCGAACAAAGCCTGCAGCCGCGCTTCCCGGACGTGCACGTGGTGGAGCTGCAGGACGCCTGGCGCGACATTTTGAAGCGCGCCAAGCTCGTGCAGCACCACAAGATCACGCGTGAAGAGCTGAGCGTGCGCGAGTACATGAGCATGGTGCTCAAGACCCTGCAGGGCCGCCGCTTTGTGGAGTTTGAAGAACTCTTCGAGCCCGAAAAAGGCCGTACCGTGCTGGTGGTGACCTTCATCGCGCTGCTGGAACTGGCCAAAGAGACGCTGATCGAGATCACGCAGGCCGAAGCGTTTGCGCCCATCTACGTGCGCCTGGCCTACACGCCGGCCTAGGGCCGCCCCACTGTTCACCGCCCTGGCCGGTGGCCGTGGCATTACCCCCTCACCCGCAAGCCATGGCATCCCACGACTTCGACGTTCTCATCGTAGGCAGCGGCCTCGCAGGCCTCTCGGCCGCCCTGCACCTGGCGCCCACCCACCGCGTGGCCGTGATCACGAAGCGCACGCTGCAAGATGGCTCCAGCGGCTGGGCCCAGGGCGGCATTGCCGCCGTGCTGGCCGACGACGACAGCTTTGCCGCGCACATCGAAGACACGCTGGTGGCCGGCGCAGGCCTGTGCGACCTGGCCACCACGCGCTTTGTGGTGGAGAACGCGCCCGAGTCCATCGCCTGGCTGCGCGGCCTGGGCGTGCCCTTCACGCTCGAAGGCGACCAGCTACACCTGACCCGCGAGGGCGGCCACAGCGCGCGCCGCATTGCCCATGTGACGGATGCTACGGGCGCCGCCGTGCAGCGTACGCTGATCGACGTGGTGCGCAGCACACCCGGCATCACGCTGTTTGAGCAACACACGCTGGTGGACCTGATCACTACGCGCAAGCTGGGATTGAGCGGCAACCGCTGCCTGGGCCTGTATGCGCTAGACAGCGACACCGATGAGGTCGTCACCTTCCGCGCCCCCAAAACCATTCTGGCCACGGGCGGCGCAGGCAAGGTGTACCTGTACACCACCAACCCCGACACCGCCACTGGCGACGGCATTGCCGCCGCCTGGCGCGCAGGCTGCCGCGTGGCGAACATGGAGTTCATCCAGTTCCACCCCACGGGCCTGTACCACCCGCACGAAAAGTCCTTCCTCATCAGCGAGGCGGTGCGCGGCGAAGGCGGGCAACTCAAGCTGCCCCCATCGGCCGGTGGCACACGCTTCATGCTCGACCACGACCCACGCGCCGAGCTGGCCCCCCGCGACGTGGTGGCCCGCGCCATCGACTTCGAGATGAAAAAGCACGGGCTGGACTGTGTGCACCTGGACATCTCGCACCAAAGCCCCGCGTTTTTACAGGAGCACTTCCCCAACATCCTGGCGCACTGTGCGTCGCTGGGCATCGACATCACCAAAGAGCCTATCCCCGTGGTGCCCACGGCCCACTTCACCTGCGGCGGCGTGCTGACCGACCTGGCTGGCCGCACCGACCTGCCCGGACTGTATGCCGTGGGCGAAGTGGCCTGCACCGGCCTGCACGGCGCCAACCGGCTGGCCAGCAACTCGCTGCTGGAATGCATGGTGTTCGCCCGCGCCGCCGCCCAGGCGATTGCAGCAGCCCCGGCCACCGAGCTGCCCACCGTTCCCGCGTGGGACGACAGCCGCGTGACCGATGCCGACGAGTCTGTCGTCATCTCGCACAACTGGGACGAGCTGCGCCGCTTCATGTGGGACTACGTGGGCATCGTGCGCACCAACAAGCGCCTGGAGCGCGCCGCGCACCGCATCGCCATGCTGCAGGGCGAGATCCAGGAGTTCTACGCCCACTTCCACGTCACGCGCGACCTGCTGGAGCTGCGCAACCTGGTGCAGGTGGCCGACCTGATCGTGAAAAGCGCCCAGCTGCGCCGCGAGAGCCGGGGCCTGCATTTCAGCCGCGACTACCCCGAGGTGGCGGCACCCGCCGCCCCCACCATCCTCGTTCCCCCGGTGAAATGAAACACCCCCTGAGTCGCTTCGCGCCTTCCCCCTCAAGGGGGACGACACCCTCACTGCGGGGCGGCCCTTGCTCGGTGTCCCTCGCTCTGGCCGCGCCAGTTGCATGGGTCGATGCCTCAGCAGACAACGCGCAAGGACATGCATGACATATAGCGTCAAAGAAATTTTCTACACCCTGCAGGGCGAAGGCGGCCAGGCGGGCACACCCGCCGTGTTCTGCCGCTTTGCAGGCTGCAACCTGTGGACGGGCCGCGAGCAGGACCGCGCGCAGGCCATCTGCCAGTTCTGTGACACCGACTTTGTGGGCACGGACGGCACGCTGGGTGGCAAGTTCGAGACGGCCACGGCACTGGCGGAATTGATCGCCGCCCAATGGCCTGCGGGCGCGGGCCACCGCCTGGTGGTGCTGACGGGCGGCGAGCCCCTGCTGCAGGTGGATACGGCGCTGATCGACGCGCTGCACGCCCAGCAGTTCCGCATTGCCGTCGAGAGCAACGGCACCGTGGCCGCTCCCGAAGGCATCGACTGGCTGTGCATCAGCCCCAAGGCGGGCGCGCCGTGGGTGCAGCGCAGCGGGCAGGAGCTGAAGCTGGTCTGGCCACAGCCCGGCTTTGACCTGCAGGCGCTGGAGCAGGACACGCAGTTCACCCACCGCTTTCTGCAGCCCATGGACGGCCTGCTGCAGCGCCAGAACACCGCTGCCTGCATTGACGCCTGCCTGGCCCACCCTGCATGGCGCCTCAGCCTGCAAACCCACAAGCTCACCGGCATCAGGTGATGCGGTTTTCTTTTCTGGTTCCCGTATGTTGTTCACCATCTCCCAGCGCTTCTTCTTCGACGCCGCCCACACCCTGCGCCGCGAGATCGAGGCCGAAGGCAGCCGCCGCGTGCACGGCCACACCTACCATGCCGAAGTGTTCCTGACTGGCCCGCGCGACCCCGCCACCGGCATGGTGCTGGACCTGGGCCTGCTGCGCCAGGGCCTGGCCGTGGTGCGCGAGCAGCTGGACCACCACATGCTGGACGAAGTGTCCGGCCTGGGCACGCCCACGCTGGAGAACCTGTGCCTGTTCATCGCCCAGGCACTGCCCGCCGACCTGAGCGCCAGCGTGAGCCGCGTGCGGGTGTGGCGCGAGGCACTGGGCGACAGCTGCGCGCTGGACTTCTCCCAGCCCTGACCGGCCACGGCCCTGCCACCGGCAGGCCCTCCCCCATTCACAGACTTCACCCAAGGAAGCCGATGTTCCGCACCCTGCTCAAATCCAAAATCCACCGCGTGGCCGTGACCCAGTGCGAGCTGCACTACGAAGGCTCCTGCGCCATCGACGAAGACTTGCTGGACGCCGCCAACATCGCCGAGAACGAGCAGATCCACATCTGGAACATCAACAACGGCGAGCGCTTTGTCACCTACGCCATCAAGGGCCAGCGCAGCAGCGGCATGATCTCGGTGAATGGCTCGGCCGCACGCCGCGCCTCGGCGGGCGACCTCATCATCATTGCGGCCTTTGCGCAGGTGCATGAAGACCAGGTGGGCACGCACCGGCCTCAATTGGTCTTCGTGGACGAGCACAACCGCCAGACCGCGCTGCGCCACGCCGTGCCCACCCAGGCCGTCTGACCATGCAGCCCACGCACGACGGGCTCGTGGCCCGCAGCCTGGCCAGCGTCTGGCACCCTTGCACGCAGATGAAGCGGCACGAGGCCCAGCCGCCCGTGGCCATCACCGGCGCCCAGGGTCCATGGCTCTATGGCACCGACGGCCAGCGTTACCTGGACGGCATCAGCTCCTGGTGGGTCAACCTGTTTGGCCACAGCCACCCGCACATCCAGTCCGCGCTGGTGGACCAGCTGGGCCGGCTGGACCATGTGATGCTGGCGGGCTTCACGCATGCGCCCGTGGTGGAACTGTCCGAGCGCCTGGCCGCACTCACCGGCCTGGGCCACGCGTTCTACGGCAGCGACGGCGCGGCCGCCACCGAGATTGCGCTCAAGATGAGCGCGCACTACTGGCGCAACACCGGCCGCCCCGCCAAGAGCCGCTTTGTGGGCCTGGCGGGCGGCTACCACGGCGAAACCGTGGGCGCGCTGGCCGTGACCGACATCGCGATCTTCCGCGAGGCCTATGCGCCCCTGGTGCGCCTGGCCGACACCGTGCCCAGCTCCGATGCACGCGGCGCAGGCCCGGGCGAAACCGCGCAGGATGTAGCCCGACGCGCCGCTGCGGCGCTGGAAGCGTGGCTGCAAGAGCACCACAGCACCACCGCCGCCTTCATCGTTGAACCCCTGGTGCAATGCGCCGCCGGCATGGCGATGCACGACCCCGAATACCTGCGCCTGGCGCGCGCACTGTGCGACCGCTACGAGGTCCACTTGGTGGTCGATGAAATCGCCGTGGGTTTTGGCCGCACAGGCACGATGTTCGCGCACCAGCAGGCGGGCATCCGGCCGGATTTCATCTGTCTGTCCAAGGGCCTCACGGGCGGCACGCTGCCCCTGTCGGCCGTGCTGACGACGGACGCGGTGTATGCCGCGTTCTACGATGACGACGTGGCGCGTGGCTTTCTGCATTCGCACTCGTACACCGGCAATCCGCTGGCCTGCCGCGCGGCGCTGGCCACGCTGGAACTGTTTGAGCAACTGGATGCGCTGAAAGCCAACAATGCGCTGGCGCAGCGTATCGACGCCGCCTGCGCACCGATCAACCAGCACTCGCGCGTGCGCAACGCGCGGCGCGTGGGAATGATCTGGGCCTGGGATGTAGACACACCCCTGCCCGACTTTGCGCGCCGCTACCACCAGCACGCCATGGCACGCGGCCTGGTGCTGCGGCCCATCGGCAAAACGCTGTACGCCATGCCGCCCTATGTGCTCGACGATGAGGCGGTGCAATGCCTGGCCCAAGGCGCACTGGATGCGCTGAGCGCCACCCTGCAGGAGGAAATTTGATGATGGGATGTTTTGTGACCGGCACCGATACCGGTGTCGGCAAGACGCTGGTGTCCGCCGGGCTGCTGCACGCGCTGGCGCGCCACCACGGCCGCGTGGTGGGCATGAAGCCCGTGGCGGCTGGCCTGGTGCCCTGGGGGGACGACTGGGCCAGTGAAGACGCGATCGCCCTGCGCTCGGCCTCCACCCTGGCCGTGCCGCCAGCGCTGGACAACCCCGTGCTGCTGCCCGACCCGCTTTCGCCCCACATCGCGGCGGCGCGGGCGGGTGTGCAGATCGACATCGCCGCCATCGTGCGCAGCTACCAGGCGCTCGCCGCGCAGGCCGACGCCGTGGTGGTGGAGGGTGCAGGTGGCTTTCATGTGCCCCTCACCGACGCACTCACGGGCGCCGACCTCGCCCAGGCCCTGGCGCTGCCCGTGGTGCTGGTGGTGGGCTTGCGCCTGGGCTGCCTGAACCACGCCCTGCTCACGGCCGAGGCGATCCGCGCACGCGGCCTCACGCTGGCGGGCTGGGTGGCCAACCGCATGGACCCCGACATGGAGGCGGTCGAAGACAACGTCGACTACCTGCGCGCGCGCCTGAATGCACCGCTGCTGGCCGATGTGCCGTACCAGGAACTGCCTGAACCCGGCAGCCTGGTGTTTAACCTGCCCAAGGACTGGCAATGACAAGCCCCACGGCGCCACAGTCGTCATGGCTCGACGAAATCCCCGCGCGCCTGGCAGACATTGAACGCGCCCACCTGCTGCGCCGCCGTCGCGTGGTCGAACCTGCAGATGGCGCCCGCCTGTTGGTGGATGGCCAGCCCATGCTGGCCTTTTGCAGCAACGACTACCTGGGCCTGGCCAGCCACCCCGCACTGGCCCAGGCCGCGTGCGAGGCCACCCAGCGCTTTGGCGTGGGTTCGGGCGGCTCGCCCCTGGTCAGCGGCCACAGCGCCGCCAACGACGCGCTGGAGCACGAGCTGGCCGCCTACGTGCAACTGCCCCGCGCGCTGTACTTTTATGCGGGCTATGCCACCAACACCGGCATCATCCCTGCGCTGGTGGGCGACGGCGATGCGCTGTTCTCCGATGCGCTCAACCACGCCTGCCTGATCGACGGCGCCCGCCTGTCACGCGCCACCATCCACCGCTACCCACACGCCGACCTGGCTGCGCTGGAGGCGCAACTCGCCGCCAGCCCTGCACGGCGCAAGCTGGTGATCAGCGATGCGGTGTTCAGCATGGACGGCGACCTGATCGACATCCCGGCCCTGCTGGCGCTGTGCGAGCGTTATGACGCCCTGCTGCTGCTGGACGATGCCCACGGCTTTGGCGTGCTGGGCCCCCAAGGTCGAGGCAGTCTGGCACAGGCCGGGCTGACGGGGCCCAACGCCTCACGCCGCGTGCTCTACATGGCCACGCTGGGCAAGGCAGCGGGAGTGGCCGGTGCGTTTGTGGCGGGCGATGCCGCGCTTGTCGAATGGCTGCTGCAGAAAACCCGCACCTACATCTTTGCCACCGCGGCCCCGCCGCTGCTGGCGAGCGCGCTGCGCGAAAGCCTGCGGATCATGGAAGCCGCCGACGACCGGCGCGCGCACCTGGACGGACTCATCGCGCAGCTGCGCCAGGGCCTGTCCACGCTGCCCGCACCCCTGGGCTGGCACCTGCTGCCCTCGCACACCCCCGTGCAGGCCCTGGTGATCGGCAGCAACGAAGCTGCGCTGGCCGTGATGGACGGCCTGCGCGCCCGGGGCCTGTGGGTGCCTGCCATCCGCCCACCCACTGTGCCAGCAGGCACGGCGCGGCTGCGCATTGCGCTGTCGGCCGCTCACACCACCGACGACGTGGCGCAGTTGATAGAGGCGCTGCATGCGCTGGCAACGCTGTCACTCAGCCGTTGATGCACCGCAGTACCATGCACAGCCCAGGCCACCTGCCTACGCAGGCCCTTCCCCATCCATCCAACGAGACGATTCCATGCCCCACCTGACCATCGAATACTCGGCCAATCTGCCCCACTACCCCGAGGCCGAAACGCTGACCGCCCTCAACGCCGCCCTGTGCGCCCATCCCCAGGTGCAGGACGAAGCCGACCTGAAGACGCGCTTTATCGTGGCCGACAGCTTCGAGATCGGTATTGCGCCTGCCAACCGCGCGTTTGTGCATGCCCAGTTGCGCTTGCTCGCCGGGCGCACGCCCGAGGCCAAGAAGGAACTGTCTGACCTCATTGCCGCAGTGCTGCGCGAGCGCACACCCCGGCCGCAGGGCGTGCTGGTGCAGCTGAGTGTGGAGATCGTCGATATGGACCGGGGTTCGTACGCCAAAGAGCGGCTCTGACGCGGCCCGCGTTCACCGGCCTCAGGCCCCGTCGCCTGCGCTGCCGGTGATCGGCAGCACGATGCCCGTGACGTAGCTGGAGCAACACGGCGCCGCCAGGAACACGTAGGCGGGCGAGATTTCCTCGGGTTGCGCCGGGCGGCCCAGGTGCGTTTTGGCACCAAAATTTTCCACCTCCCCGGCGGGGCGGTCTGCGGGGTTCAGCGGTGTCCACACCGGCCCCGGCGCCACCGCGTTCACGCGAATGCCCCGGTCGGCCAGGTTGTGCGCCAGCGCCTTGGTAAAGGCATGGATCGCGCCCTTGGTGGCCGAATAGTCCAGCAACTCCTTGCTGCCCCGCAGGCCCGTGACCGAGCCCGTGTTGATGATCGAATCGCCGCGTTGCAGATGCGGCAGCGCCGCCTTGGCCATGTGGAAGTAGCCGTAGATGTTAGTGCGGAACGTCTCGTCAAACCGTTCCTCGGTCAATTCGTCGAGCGAAGCGGCATGCTCCTGGAACGCCGCGTTGTTGATCAGCACATTGAGCTTTCCAAACGCCTTCACGACCTGGCCGATCGCCTGGTTGCAGAAGTCCACCTCCTTCACGTCGCCCGCCAGCGCCAGACTGCGCCCGCCTTCGGCCTCGATCAGTTCACAGGTCTTTCGCGCGTCCTCGTGTTCATCCAGGTAGGCAATGGCCACATCCGCGCCTTCACGGGCGCAAAGCACGGCCACCGCCCTGCCAATGCCTGAATCTCCCCCCGTGATCAGCACGGCCATGCCATCGAGCTTGCCGCTGCCCCGATAGTGCTGGGCCTGGTAGCGGGGTTTGAGCTGCATGTCGGCTTCGAGGCCGGGTTTGTCCAGATGCTGGCGCGGCAAGGGTGGGGTGGGCTCGTCATGGCCTGGCCCGGGCGCAGCGCGCCGGGTGCGGGCACGTGTGGTGGTCGCCGATGTTGCCTGGGCAGCAGCGGCCTTTTTCTGCGCAGACTTGTCGTGGTCGCGCAGGTCCTGACGGGCCTGGACCGCGCGGTGTTTGTCTGCAGTCTCTTTCGCCGTGGCGCTGGCAGTGGTTGCCCTGGGTGGGCGGGAACGCGGGAGGGTGGAGGTGGTCATGGCGTCATGTCTTTCTGCCGCAAGGAAGGCGTTGGGATAAGGGAATCAATACAAGCCAGGGCGCTGCGGGCAGCATCAGTCCGTCTGCCCGCCACCCGCAGCACCACTGGCTGCGGACAGTCCGCCGCGATGGGGCTGCGACGGCTCGGAAATGCCACGCAGTGCGCTCGCTGTCTGGTCGTCCTCGTTACCCCGGGTGGCCAGGTCGCCCAGCGACACCATTCCCACCAGCCGCTGTTCCTTGTCCACCACCGGGATTCGGCGCACCTGCTGGCTGCGCATCGACTCGAGCACGGCAGACACTGCGTCGTGCTCATGGCAATACAGCATGCCCTCAGACATCAGTTCACTCACCAGTGCATGCACGCGCTCCTGCGCCACGCCACGTACCACGATGTCGCGGTCGGTCAGCATGCCCATCAGCCGTACACCGTCGCAGACCGGCAGGGCACCCACGTCCAGTTCGCGCATCGCTTGCGCTGCCTGCGTCACGGTGTCGCTCGGAGCGACAGTGCGTATACCCCGGGTCATGACATCAACGATGGTTTGCATGGGGACTCCTTGAAGCTGCTGTGGGATGAGAACGAAGGGAAAACAAAGAAAAGCCGTTGACCGGTAGGCAGGGCCAACCCGGCCGGTGATCGGGCCGGGGGTCGCAAACGCATCCCCCGGCCCGAGAACCGGCATCCGCCCCCGTTCGGGCGGGGTCAGGCGCCACGGTCAAGTCGCGTCCTTGGATTTGGCGGTGTTGCCCTGGGAGCCGCCGGACGTACCGCCGGAAGCGTTGTTCGCGCCCGAGCCCTTCTGGTTGTGCTGGCCTTGCGACGACTGGCCCGATGTACCGGGGGTGCGGCTGGATCGCCACTGGCTGAAGTCATCGGAGAACTTCTGGTAACGCTCCTTGCGCCAACTGTCGTAGTCGTCATCCAGCATGCGCAGTTGCTCATCGCGCCACTGCTGGTAGTCAGAATCGCGGTGGCCCCGGTTCTGCTGGGCAGGTGGCGCGTTGCGGGTGAAGCCGTAGGCATTGCCATGGGAGCCCTGGCCCCGGTCGCCCTCGTTATAGGGCGAAGCAAAACGACCTTCTGCGTCGCGAAAAGCCTGGCTCTCGTACGGCGCGGCCCACGCGCGCTGTGGGCGGTCAAGGTCCTGGTCATAGCCAGAGCGGCTCTGCGAGCCATACCAGCCACCCGCATCGCGGCTGCCGCGCGAGGGGTAACCTTGTGATTCACTGCGGTAGGCCCCGCCACCGCCCCGGGTCAGGCCGTACTGGCCGTAGCGTTCCTGGCTGGCGCGTTCGTGGTCATACCGGTCGCTGCGATGATCGTTGCGGCCCTCGAACTCCTGGCGGTAACCGCCAGGGCTGCCGCTACGGTGGTCGTCGCTGCCGTAGCCCTGGTGGTCACCGCGCTCGTTAAAGCGCATGTCGTCGGCATCGCGGCCCATGCCGTGACGCGAAAAATTGCTGTCGTCGCTGTCTCTGTAGCCCATGGTGTTCTCCTTGCGGTCAATGGGAAAAGTGAAGTAGAAGAAAACTGGAGAAGGCGGAGGGAGGCCGCGAGGCGCGGATCTGTGCCGATGGGCAGGCCGCAATCACGTAGCCATCACCGCCTTCCATCACGGCCTCAAGGCTGGCTTTTCTGCGAATCGCGGCCGCCCTGCTGCTTCTGGTCATGGCCTCGCTGCTGCGAGTCGACTTCGTTCTGAGCGCCTTGTTGGCGCTGGGAGTTGCTGCCCGTGCTCTGCCTGGCGCTGCTCCGCCGGAGACTGGCGCTGGGTGGATGGCTTGCTTTGCGGGTTCTGCTGGTTCTGCTGAGACATGTTGGCTCCTGTCGAAGGGTTGAATGAAACGTTCCACACGAAGCCTTGGAGAGGCGCCGTGTGTAGGTTCATGTTCGCGGGGCACTACAGCGCTTTTTGTAGGCCGTGTCCGATAGGCCTGTGGGCCTGGTGCGATGCGGTGTAAGCAGGCACACAGGAGGTAGCGGGATGCAAGCGAAGGGTTGCCAGACAGCGTCGCGGGGCCTGGCAAGGCTAAGGTTCGTGCAGCAATCTGCAGTGCCGCAGCGGGCTTCGCTGTCCTGGGGAGGGCGCGCTACCTCCGCCACATCCTGGCCCTCCTTGGGCGGGACGCCGCGCCTGCGACCTGGGTGTATTCAGCCCCTCGGGTGAACCGCTCCGCCGCCATCACCGAAGCCCTGGAAGCCAGCGGCGCGGTGGCGGGCGAAGGGCCGTCCTATGCGTCCAGCGTGGCGGCCAGCCAGCCGCGCAGGCTGTTGATGAACGCCCAGCCTTGCACGCGGGGCACATCGGCCACGCGCAGCACGGCCTCCGTCACCCGGCCCTCGCGCAGCGCCACGGCGCGGCCCACGCCGGGCAGCAGACCGCAGGACAGTGGCGGCGTCACCCAGCGCCCGTCGATGAGCGCAGCGATGTTGCCAAAGGTGCTCTCGGTGATCTCGCCTGCCGCGTTCCACAGCACGGTGTCGAACACACCGGGCGTGGTGGGGGCAAGCGCCGCGTAGTGCGCGCGGCGCGTGGTCTTGTAGCGCACAAACTCGCTGTGTGCCTCGACCAGCGGGCGCGGGGCCAGTTGCAGGCACACGGGCTGGGCTGTGGGCAGCAGGGCAAAGGCCTCGGCCCGGGGCGTGCCCGTGGCGCCCAGCAGCAGGCGCACGCGCCATGCGCCTTCGGCGTGGCCTGCCGCCAGTGCCTGCAGGCATTGCGTTACCGCCGCCGCATCCCAGGGCACACCGAAGTGCGCCGCCGCCGACTGCAGGCGTGCCAGGTGCTCATCCCGGTGCCGGAAGGTCCCGGCCTGCAGCGCCATGGTTTCGAGCAGGTCAAAGGGCTGGCTTGCGCGCTCGACAAACGCGCGCTTGTGCTGCCACTCATTCCACTCGGCATCGGCCAGCGCGCCCGAGGTGATGCCGCTGCCGATGCCGCAGGTGGCGTGGTGCTGCGCCCCCTCGGCCCGCAGCACCACGGTGCGGATGGGGACGTTGAAGGTCGCGGCCACGGCATGCTGGCCCTGCGCATCGGGCAGCCCGGCCGGACGCACCACGCCCACGGCGCCGCAGTACACCCCGCGCGGCGCGGGCTCCAGTGCGCGGATCGTCTGCATGGCGCGCACCTTGGGCGCCCCTGTGACGGAGCCGCAGGGGAACAGCGCCGCAAACACGTCTGTCAGCGTGGTGCCGGGCCGCGTGCGCGCCGTCACGTCCGAGGTCATCTGCCACACCGTCGGCAAGGCCTGCGTGGCAAACAGCGCGGGCACCTGCACGCTGTGCGGCAGCGCAATGCGCGACATGTCGTTGCGCAGCAGGTCCACGATCATCACGTTCTCGGCACGCTCCTTGGGCGCCGTGCGCAGGTGCTCAGCCTGCTGCGCGTCCTGCTCGGGGGTGGCGCCGCGCGGGGCCGTGCCCTTCATGGGGCGGGCCAGCAGGGTGCCGCCTTCCGGCGCGTCCTGCCAGTCAAAAAACAGCTCGGGCGACACTGACAGCACCTGCTCGTCACCCGCCTGCAGGTAGGCAGCATAGCCCCCGGGCTGGGCGCGCAGCAACGCAGAAAACAAGGCCTGAGGCGAACCCTGCAGCGTGCCGCGAAAGGGCGCAGTGTAGTTGACCTGGTACAGCTCGCCCGCTGCGATGGCCTGCTGGATTTGCGCCAGCGCGGCGTCAAACGCCTCGCGCTCGGGGCTGTCGTTCCACACCACCTGCGCAGGGGCAGCGGCCGCTGCAGCATCCGCCGCATTGTCTGCCCCGGGCTGGGGCGCGTCGTACACCGCAAACCAGGCCAGCGGGCCGTCGGCCGCGTGGGTCTGCAATGCGGCATCAAAGGCCGGCGCGGCCTCGTAACGCACATGGCCCACGCACCAGCGGCCCTGCTGGGCGGCGGCGAACACGGCGTCGAGCACACTGCGTACCTCGTGCAGTGCGTGGGCCACCAGCACCTCGCGCGGTGCCTCGAACCGGTGGCGCAGGCGCGCGGCTCCCGCAGTCAGCGGCTGGGTAAAGTCAATGCGGCAATTTATGGTCAAAACAGGCAATAGCGCAGATGAATCAAGCGCCAATAGCTATCAAAACATGAGCATTCAAAGCTTTCTGAGCAAACTCAGGCGGCACCCAGGTGGGGCATCAGCGCCCCCGTGGGTTGACCGTTCTTGAGCGCCGCTGTGAAGGCCAGCATGCGGTCAATCGGCTGGCGCGCACGCGGGATGAGCGCCGGGTCCACATGCACAGCGTTCGCACCGGTCTCCAGCACCCGCGCCACATCGGCCAGGCCGTTCATTGCCATCCAGGGGCAGTGCGCGCAGCTCTTGCAGGTGGCGCTGTTGCCCGCCGTGGGGGCTTCGTAAAACGCCTTGCCGGGGTTGAGCGTGCGCAGCTTGTGCATCATGCCGTTATCGGTGGCCACGATGAACTCGGTGGCATCCATCTCGCGCGCAGCCTTGAGGATGGCGCTGGTGGAGCCCACGGCATCGGCCAGGGCCACCACGTCGGCGGGGCTTTCGGGGTGGACCAGCACTTTGGCATGCGGGTGCTGCTTTTTCAGCAGCTCCAGCTCCAGCGCCTTGAACTCGTCGTGCACGATGCAGGCGCCGTTCCAGAACACCATGTCAGCGCCCGTTTCGCGCTGGATGTAGGCGCCCAGGTGGCGGTCGGGCGCCCACAAAATCTTCTGGCCTGCCGCCTTCAGGGCACTCACGATGTCGAGCGCGCAGCTCGATGTGACGAGCCAGTCCGCACGCGCCTTCACGGCCGCGCTGGTGTTGGCGTAGACGACCACGGTGCGATCAGGGTGCTGGTCGCAGAACGCGCTGAATTCGTCGATGGGGCAGCCCAGGTCCAGCGAGCAGGTGGCGTCCAGGTCGGGCATGAGCACGGTCTTTTCCGGGCTCAAAATCTTGGCCGTCTCGCCCATGAAACGCACGCCGCTCACCACCAGGGTCTGCGCCGCGTGGTCGCGGCCAAAGCGGGCCATCTCCAGCGAATCACTCACCAGGCCGCCGGTTTCCTCGGCCAGGTCCTGCAGGTCGGGGTGCACATAGTAGTGCGAGACCATGACCGCGTTTTTTTCCTTGAGCAGACGGCGGATCTTGTCTTTGAGCGCGACACGCTCAGCCTGTGTGGGCTCGGGCGGCACGCGCGCCCAGGCGTGTTTGGTGGAGCAGACGGCGCCCGATGCCGCCTCGTCGGGCTGCTCGTATTCGACGTCGATGCGGTTCAGGGTTGCGGTGCTCATGCCAGCTCCTGCAGACGCATCGAAAAGTCGGTGGCCTTCACGTCCTTGGTCAGCGTGCCGATGGAGATGCGGTCCACGCCGGTCTCGGCCAGTTCGCGCAGGCCATCGAGCGTGACGCCGCCCGAGATTTCCAGAATCGCACGGTCCGCGTTGATGCGCACGGCCTCGCGCAGCATGGGCAGCGGCATGTTGTCCAGCAGCACCATCTTGACGCCCGCGTTCAGCGCCTCGGTCAGTTGCTGCAGGGTTTCGACTTCAATCTCGATGAATTGGGCTTGCGACGCCACCTGCTGTGCGGCGCGCAGCACGGCCGTCACGCCACCAGCGGCAGCAATGTGGTTCTCTTTGATCAATACCGCATCGTGCAGGCCAATGCGGTGGTTGGTGCCGCCGCCCACGCGCACGGCATATTTCTGCGCTAGGCGCAGGCCGGGGATGGTCTTGCGCGTGTCCACGATCTGGGCGCGCGTGCCAGCCACCACGTCCACATAAGTCCGGGTCTTGGTGGCCACGGCCGACAGCAGCTGCAGAAAGTTGAGTGCGGTGCGCTCGGCGCTCAGCAGTGCGCGGGCCTGACCTTCCAGCTCCAGCACCACCTGGTCGGGGGCGCAGCGCTGGCCTTCGGCCACATGCCAGGTGATCTGCACCGTGGGGTCGAGTGCGCGCAGGGCCGCTTCGGCCCAGGGGGCGCCGCAGATCACGGCGGCTTCGCGCGCCAGGATGCGCGCGCGGGCGCGGCGGGCGGGGTCGATCAGGCCGGCGGTGAGGTCGCCGGTGCCCACGTCTTCGGCCAGGGCGCGGGCCACATCGACCTGGGCCAGAGCCTTCACATCGTCGTGGTCTCTCATAGTGCTTTTCGCGGGGGGTGTCGCTGCTGTCATGGGCCGCGAGCATACCGGGAACGCAAAGGCCACTGTGCCAGTGCAGGCCCGCCCTGCCCGCGCCGGAAACCAATAAGTACACCCAGTATTGGTCGCATAGACTCGCGGCAATTTTTTGGCACCACCGCGCTCCATGACCGCCACCAGCCCTGTTTCTGCCACGCCCTACGGCACGCTGCCGCCTGCATCGCCCCTGCCCCAGCGCCGCCCTGTGAGCCTGCCGCGCCTGGCGCAGATGCGCGCAGCGGGCGAGAAGATCACCATGCTGACCGCCTACGACGCCACCTTTGCGGCCGTGGCCGATGCGGCGGGGGTGGAATGCATCCTGGTGGGTGATTCGCTGGGCATGGTGTGCCAGGGCCTGCCCAGCACGGTGGGCGTGACGCTCGACACCATGGCCTACCACACGGCCAGCGTGGCGCGCGGCCTGCACCGCGTGCAGGGCACGGCCTGGCTGTTGGCCGACCTGCCCTACGGCACCTACGCCGAAAGCCGCGAGCAGGCGCTGCGCAGCGCCTGTGTGCTGATGCAGGCGGGGGCGCACATGGTCAAGCTCGAGGGCGGCGGCTGGACGGCGCCCACGGTGGAATTCTTGGTGCAACGCGGCGTGCCGGTGTGCGCCCACCTGGGGCTGACGCCACAGACGGTGCACGCCCTGGGCGGCTACCGCGTGCAGGGCAAGACCGATGAGGCCGCCCGCACGCTGCGCAAGGAGGCGCACGAACTGCAGGACGCAGGCGCTGCCATGCTGGTGCTGGAAATGGTGCCCGCCACGCTGGCTGCCGACCTCACGGCCGAGCTGCCGCACTGCCACACCATTGGCATCGGCGCGGGCAACGGCACGGCCGGCCAGGTGCTGGTGTTGCACGACATGTTGGGCATGAACCTCGGGAAGATGCCGAAGTTTGTCCACAACTTCATGCAGGACGCAGGCAGCGTGCGCGGCGCCATGGAGGCGTATGTGCAGGCCGTGAAGCAAGGGCGCTTCCCGGACAACGCTGTGCACGCCTGGTGAGCCCTTTTCCTATCTCTCTGACTTCTTCCGATCCCATGCTGATTGCCCGCTCCATTGCCGACCTGCGCCAGGCCCTGGCGCCCTACCGCCGCCCCGCCTTTGTGCCCACCATGGGCAACCTGCACGACGGGCACATTGCCCTGGTGCGCCAGGCCAAGCCCCTGGGCGATGTGACCGTGGCCAGCATCTTTGTGAACCGCCTGCAGTTTTTGCCGCACGAGGATTTCGACAGCTACCCCCGCACCTGGGAGGCCGACTGCGCCCAGCTGCAGGCCGCCGGTTGTGATGTGCTGTTTGCCCCGCGCGAAACCGACCTGTACCCCGAGCCCCAGACCTTCAAGGTGCACCCCGACCCACAACTTGCCGACATGCTCGAAGGCCACTTCCGCCCCGGCTTTTTTGTGGGTGTGAGCACAGTGGTGATGAAGCTGTTTGCCTGCGTGCTGGGCGCCACCGGTGGCGTGGCCGTGTTTGGCAAAAAGGACTACCAGCAGCTCATGGTGATCCGCCACATGGTGCGGCAGTTTGCGCTGCCCATCGACATCGTGGCGGGCGAGACCTGCCGCGCGGCCGATGGGCTGGCGCTGAGCTCGCGCAATGGCTACCTCAGCCTGGAAGAGCGGCAAGAGGCCGTGGCCCTTTCGCAGGCCCTGAAGCGGCTGGCGCAACAGTGGCTGGACGCCAGCGACCGCAGCGCGCTGGAGGCCCAGGCGCAAGACGCGCTGCGCGCCCGGGGCTGGGCGCCCGACTACCTCACGGTGCGCCGCCGCGCCGACCTGCTGCCCGCCACCGCCGACGATGCGGCGGGAACGCTGGTGGCGCTGGGTGCTGCGCGGCTGGGCAGCACGCGGTTGATTGACAACCTGGAGTTCTGATTAGCTACTATTTTTATAGCTACCCAGTCATAATCCACTAGCGCTTCCAGCCAAAAACCCTTCAACTCACTCGCATCCACCCGCTGCGGGCCAGCCACTGCACCAGCAAGTGGGTCACTACCTCGGGCTGCTCCATGGTCAGCATGTGGCCGCTGCCCGGCAGCAGGTGGTGTTCGGCGCCTGGCACCAGCGCCGCAATCTCTGCCGAGCATTCCGGCGGCGTGAGCTGGTCGGCTGCGCCACAGACTACCAGCACGGGGCAGGCCACGCTGGGCAGATGCTGGCGGGCATCGCGCCGGTGGATCACGGCACGGTTCTGGCGCACCAGGTGGTCGGGGCCCGCGTCCAGCACAAAGTCCAGGTAGGCCTGCACCAGCTCCGCCTTGGCGGCGTTCACGGGGTGGAAGGCCAGGGCCACGTTGGGCTCGATGACCTCGCGCACCCTGCCCTGTTCAAACAGTTCGATGGCGCCTTCGCGCAGGGCGCGCATGTCGGGTGTCTCGGGCCGCGCGGTGGTGCCCAGCAAGGCCAGCCCCGCAACCCGCTGCGGCGCCTGGCGCGCGGCCTCCATGGCGATCATGCCGCCCATCGACGCACCGGCCAGCACCAGTGGCCCCGCGTGCTGTGCCAGCAGCCGTGCGGCAAAGTCCTCGATGCGATGCAGGTTCATATCCTGGTGGGCGGTGGCGACCTCGGGGCGCAGCGCGGCGGGCAGCAGCGGCAGCACGCCGCGCCACATGCGTTCATCGGCGGCCAGGCCGGGCAGGAGCAGAAGCTGGGGGGAGTGGGACATGGGTAAAAAAAGGGCGTCACCAAGTTGGTGCGCCATCGCAAGCATGCAGACAGCCCCGGCAGCGGGGCACGGACCGCACATTGTGAACAGCCGATGACCGCTTGTCACCGCCCCCGGAATAGTTGCCCGCGATGGCTCGGGACTTGCTAGCATGGTCTGCATATGCCCATCCACGCCGCGCTCCACCACGTCACGCATTACCAATACGACCGGCTGGTCGGCCTCGGGCCGCAGACCATCCGATTGCGGCCTGCGCCCCATTGCCGCAGCAATGTGATTTCGTACTCGCTCAAGGTCGAGCCCGCGCAGCACTTCATCAACTGGCAGCAGGACCCGTTTGCCAACTACCAGGCGCGGCTGGTGTTCCCCGAGAAGACGCGCGAGTTCAAGGTCACGGTGGACCTGGTGGTGGAAATGGCGGTCTACAACCCCTTCGACTTCTTCCTGGAGCCCGAGGCCGAGCACATCCCCTTCAAGTACAGCAGCGATGTGCAGCAGGAGCTGGCGCCCTACCTGGCCACCGACGCGATGACGCCGCTGGTACAAAAGTACCTGGACAAGATCGACCGCAACAAGCAGCGCACCATCGACTTTCTGGTCCAGCTCAACCAGCAGGTGTCGCAGGACATCCGCTACCTGATCCGCCTGGAGCCCGGCGTGCAGACGCCGGAAGAGACGCTGCAAAAGGCCAGCGGCTCCTGCCGCGACTCGGGCTGGCTGCTGGTGCAGCTGCTGCGCCACCTGGGGCTGGCGGCGCGGTTTGTGTCGGGCTATCTGATCCAGCTGACCCCCGATGTGAAGGCGCTGGACGGCCCCAGCGGCACCGACCACGACTTCACCGACCTGCACGCTTGGTGCGAGGTCTACCTGCCCGGCGCAGGCTGGATTGGCCTGGACGCCACCAGTGGCCTGATGGCGGGCGAAGGCCACATTCCGCTGGCCTGCACGCCACAGCCCTCGGGCGCAGCGCCGATTGAAGGCGGCGTGGACAAGGCCGAGGTGGAGTTCAGCCACGAGATGCGCGTGACGCGCATCTACGAATCGCCCCGCGTGACCAAGCCCTATACCGAAGACCAGTGGCAGGCCGTGCTGGCCCTGGGCGAGCAGGTGGACGCCGACCTGGTGGCGGGCGACGTGCGGCTGACGATGGGCGGCGAGCCCACCTTTGTGGCCGTGGGCGACCGCGACGCGCCCGAGTGGAACACCGACGCGCTGGGCCCCACCAAACGCGGCTTTGCCACCGAACTCACGCACAAGCTGCGTGCCGAATATGGACAGGGCGGCTTCCTGCACTTTGGCCAGGGCAAGTGGTACCCGGGCGAGCAGCTGCCGCGCTGGGCACTGTCGATCTGCTGGCGCGCCGACGGCCAGCCCGCGTGGCAGAACCCCGCGCTGTTTGCCGACGAGCGTGACCCATCCCACTACACCAGCGCCGACGCCGAGCGTTTTGTGCGCACGCTCACACGCAAGCTGGGCATCACCGACCGGTACGTTCAGCCGGGCTACGAAGACACCTTCTACTACCTGTGGCGCGAGCGGCGCCTGCCCATCAACGTAGACCCGTTTGACGCGCGCCTGGACGACGAGCTGGAGCGCACACGCCTGCGCCGCGTGTTCGAGCAAAAACTCGACAGCGTGGTGGGCTATGTGCTGCCGCTGCAGGCAGGCGAAGGCGCGGGCACGCTGGCGGGCAGCGTGTGGAGCACGGGGCCGTGGTTCTTCCGCGATGACCGCATGCTGCTCATCCCCGGCGATTCGCCCATGGGCTACCGCCTGCCACTGGACGCCCTGCCCTGGGTGAAGGCATCAGACACCGAGCACCTGATCCCGCAAGACCCGACCGCGCCCCAGAGCCCGCTGGCCGCTGCCACCACGCTGCGGGCGCGGTATTCCGTGCCATCCGGCCCGGTCACTGGCGACCGCGACCTGCCCTACCTGGCAGGCGCCACCGCGCCGGGCGAGGCACGGCGCGTAACGCAGAGCACTGCGGGTGGTGACAATGCGCGCCTGACCGGGCAGCCCGATCCGCATGCAGGTACGCAGCCTCCAAGCAAGTTCCAGTCCGCCGCAGGCCTGTCGCGCACCGCCCTGTGCGTGGAGGTGCGTGACCCGCGCCGCGCGAGTGGCCCCAAGGCCGAGAAGGTAGGCGAGAAGTACGGCGTGCTCTATGTCTTCATGCCGCCCCTGGCGCGCCTGGATGACTACCTGGACCTGCTGGCCGCCATCGAGGCCACTGCCGAAACGCTGGGCATGAAGATCGTGCTGGAAGGCTACCCGCCGCCGCGCGACGCACGCCTGAAGGTGCTGGCCGTGACGCCCGACCCCGGCGTGATCGAAGTGAACATCCACCCCGCCAGCCACTGGAAGGAGCTGGTGCAGCACACCGAGTTTTTGTACCAGGCCGCGTGGGAAACGCGCCTGTCGGCCGAGAAGTTCATGACCGATGGCCGCCACACCGGCACCGGCGGTGGCAACCACTTTGTGATGGGCGGCGCCACACCGGCCGACTCGCCCTTCTTGCGCAAACCCGAGCTGCTGGCCAGCCTGCTGCTGTACTGGCACAACCACCCGAGCCTGAGCTATTTGTTCAGCGGCCTGTTCATCGGCCCCACCAGCCAGTCGCCGCGTGTGGACGAGGCACGCAACGACCAGTTGTACGAGCTGGAGATTGCCCTGCGCGAGATCGAGGCCAACCGCGCGATCTACGGCCAGGACATGCCACCTTGGCTGGTGGACCGCACCTTGCGCAACATCCTGGTGGATGTGACCGGCAACACGCACCGCAGCGAATTCAGCATCGACAAGATGTTCTCGCCCGACAGCAGCACCGGCCGCCTGGGCCTCTTGGAGCTGCGCGCCTTTGAGATGCCGCCCCACGCCCACATGAGCGTGGTGCAGCAGTTGCTGCTGCGCGCCTTGATCGCCCGCTTCTGGAAGGCGCCCTACCGCGCACCCGCCGCCCGCTGGGGCACCGAGCTGCACGACCGCTGGATGCTGCCCACCTTCATCCAGCAGGACATGCACGACGTGGTGGCCGAGATGAATGCGGCAGGCTATGCATTTGACGCGGCTTGGTTTGCGCCGCAGTTCGAGTTCCGCTTCCCCATGGTCGGCACCGTCCAATCGATGGGCGTGGAGCTGACCCTGCGCAACGCGCTGGAGCCTTGGCATGTGATGGGCGAGGAAGGCTCTGCGGGCGGCACCGTGCGCTATGTGGACTCGTCGCTGGAGCGCATCGAGGTGCGCGTGACGGGCATGAACGAAAGCCGCCATGTGGTCACCGTCAACGGCCAGCCGCTGCCGCTGCAAAGCACGGGCACCGCCGGCGAGTTTGTGGCCGGTGTGCGCTACAAGGCCTGGAACCCGCCCTCGGCCCTGCACCCCACCATTGGCGCGCACGCACCGCTCACGTTCGACATCGTGGACACCTGGATGAACCGGTCGCTGGGCGGCTGCCAGTACCACGTGGCCCACCCCGGCGGGCGCAACTACGACACGTTCCCGGTCAACGCGTATGAGGCCGAAAGCCGCCGCCTCGCGCGCTTCTCGCGCATGGGGCACACGCCGGGGCGGCTGGCGGTGCCGCCTGCAACTATCGAATTGCCAGGCAGTCGGGAGTTTCCGTTCACTCTGGATCTGCGGCGAAAAATGAGGCCGTAGGAAAGCCCCCCTGAGTCGCCTGCGGCGGCTCTTCGGGCACGTCCAAGCGGAGCCGCGGCCCTCAGCCCCCAAAGGGGGACGACGCCCTCGCTGCGGGGCGGCCCTTGCTCGGCGTCCCTGGCCTGGGCCGCGCCGGTTTTGAAGGCTGTGGGTTACCCGCAGAGTGTTGCTGACCAAATGCCCGAAAATCGAGCGCAGTGAACCACCTCAACGACAGCCTTCCATCCCCCGACCCTTCCGACAGCGCGGCCCAATGGGCGGCTGCGCTGGCGCCTGCTGCGGCGGCCGGGCATTTTGACGAGTTGCGGGGTGCCCGTGTGCCGGGCGCTTCCAGCACGGCCACCGCGGCATCGGCTCCTAAATCAATAGCAAACAACGCAGACGTTACTAGCGCATGGGCCCAATTTTTTGATCAATTGGGCCCCGAAGGCTTCCAGGACCTGGACCGGCGCATGCAGAGCCTGCAGCGGCAGGTGCGTGACAACGGCATCACCTACAACGTCTATGCCGACGCCGATGGCCCGCAGCGGCCCTGGTCGGTGGACCTGTTTCCGCTGATCCTTTCGCAGGGCGACTGGGCGCACATCGAGCGCGGCGTGCTGCAGCGCGCGCGCCTGCTCAACCGCGTGATGGCCGACGTGTATGGGCCGCAGGAGCTGCTGCGCAGCGGCCTGCTGCCCAGCGCCCTGGTGCAGGGCCACCCGGGCTACCTGCGCGCCATGCACGGCGTGCAGCCTGTGGGCGGCACGCATTTGCACATCGCCGCGTTCGACATGGCGCGCGATGGGCAGGGCGACTGGTGGGTGGTCACACAGCGCACGCAGGCCCCCTCGGGCCTGGGGTATTTGCTGGAGAACCGGCTGCTCATCTCGCGCCTGTTCCCCGAGGCGTTCAGCCAGATGCATGTGCAGCGCCTGGCCGCCACCTACCGCGCGCTGCTCGATGGGCTGCGGCAGATGAGCCCGGCGGGGGCGGATGCGCGCATCGTGCTGCTCACGCCCGGCCCGTACAACGAGACCTACTTTGAGCACGCCTACCTAGCGCGCTACCTGGGCCTCACGCTGGTGGAGGGCAACGACCTCACGGTGCGCGATGCACGCCTGTACCTCAAGACCCTGCACGGCCTGCAGCCGGTGCACGGCATCCTCAAGCGCCTGGACGACGAGTTTCTGGACCCGCTGGAGCTGCGCAGCGACTCGCGCCTGGGCGTGCCCGGCCTGCTGCAGGCCATCCGCGCGGGCAACGTGCTGGTGGCCAATGCACCGGGCTCGGCGTTCCTCGAATCGTCGGCGCTGCTGGGCTTCATGCCCGCGCTGTCGCGCCACCTGCTGGGCGAAGAGCTGGCCCTGCCGTCGCTGCCCACCTGGTGGTGTGGCGAGCGCTCGGCCATGCAGGCCGTGCTGCCGCAACTCGCGCACAGCGTGATTCGCCCCACCTGGCCCATGGCGCAGCGCGTGCCCGTGCTGGGCGGCGCACTGTCGGCGCAAGACCTGGCGCAGTGGTCCGCGCGCATCGAGGCCCAGGGCGATGAATACACCGTGCAGGCCCACCTGCCGCTGTCGCAAATGCCCACTTGGCGCAGTGAAGCCGCTGAGCGTGCGGGCCCGGGCGGCAGCCCCATCGCGCCCCGCTCGGTGATGCTGCGCGTGTTTGCGGTGTGCGATGGCCCCGGATCGTGGCGCGTGTTGCCAGGCGGGCTGGCACGCCTGGCCCAGGGCGACAGCGGCATCACATCGATGCAGCGCGGCGGCAGCAGTGCCGATGTGTGGGTGCAGACCGATGGACCCGTGGACACCACCACGCTGCTGGCCCACAACCAGGCTGCGCCCGCCGCAGTGCACCGCAGTCGCCAAGTGACCAGCCGCGCGGCCGAAAACCTGTTCTGGCTGGGTCGCTACACCGAACGCACCGAGAACGTCACGCGCCTGGCGCGCACCACGCTGCAATGCCTGAACGGCGAGGACCAGACCTCGCAGCCACTGCTGGCCTGGCTGAGCGCCATGGGCGTGAGCCAGGGGCTGGTGCTGCCCACCGTGCCTGCGGCTGGGCAGGCACGGCGTGTGTTCGAGCGCTCGCTGATCGCCGGGCTGACGCAGCCCGCGCAGGTGACCAGCGTGGGCTTCAACCTGCGCGGCATAGTAGGCGCCGCATCGGCTGTGCGCGACCGCCTGTCGCAAGAGCACTGGAACCTCATCGTGCGGGCCGAGGCGGAGTTTTTTGCACTCCGCACAGACGCCGAAGAGGACGGCGACTATTCGCCGCTGGAGGCGCTGCGCCAGCTGGAAGTGCTGAGCGGCCACACCGCCGCCATGACGGGCCAGCAGACCGACCGCATGACCCGCGACGACGGCTGGCGCCTGCTGTCCATCGGGCGCCATCTGGAGCGCCTGGGCTTTCTGGCCTCGGCGCTAGAAAGCGGCCTGCAGACCGGCGCCGTGCACGATGAAGGCGGCTTCGAGGCCATGGTGGCGCTGTTTGACAGCACCATCACCTTCCACGCCCAGTACCAGCAGCGGCGCGACATGCCCGCCCTGCTGGACCTGCTGGTGATCGACCGCGACAACCCCCGATCGCTGGCCTGGGTGGCACAGACGCTGCGCGGGCGCATTGCCAAGATCGAAGCCGCTGCAGGCACGCCCGGCGAATCCGCCGCCACGGGCATTCCCGACGCGTCCGACCTGTCGCTGGCAGCCCTGTGCGCACAGGATGCCGAGGGGCGCCATGCCGCGCTGGAACAGTACCTGCGTGGCTGTGTGCAGGGCGTGGTGGGGCTGTCGGATGTACTGGCAACGCGGTATTTCACCCACTCTGCCGACGCGCTGCGGCACAGCGTAGGAGTTTGACCATGCGTCTGCGTGTCGTCCACGAAACGCTGTACCACTACAACCCGGCGGTGCAGAACGCCCAGCACATGGCCCATCTGCGCCCACGCACCGGCCCCGTCCAGCGCGTGCTGACCCATGCGCTGCAGATCGACCCCGCCCCCGCGCAGTGCGAGACCACGCAAGACGTGTTTGGCAATACCCGCGCATTCTTCAGCCTGCCGTTCACCCACGAGCAACTGCGCGTGCGCGCCGAGACCCTGCTGGACACCACGCCGCCGCCGCCCGCTCCGCCCGGCGAGCCCTGGGAGGCCGTGCGCGAACGCCTGGGCTACCGGCGCGGCCAGCCCTACCAAGACGCCACCGAGTTCAGTCTTGCCTCGCCCTACATTCCCCGGCATGCCGACTTTGTGGCCTATGCCGCCGCGAGCTTTGCACCCGGCCGCCCGCTGATGCAGGCCGCCAGCCACCTGATGTCGCGCATCCATGCCGACTTTGCCTACACCGCCCACGCCACCGATGCTGGCACGCCCGCGCTCGAATCGCTGCGGCTGCGCCGGGGCGTGTGCCAGGACTTTGCCCACGTGATGATCGGCTGCCTGCGCAGCCTGGGCCTCGCGGCCCGCTATGTGAGCGGCTACCTGCTGACCGAGCCCCCGCCCGGCCAGCCCCGGCTCGTGGGCGCCGATGCATCGCACGCGTGGGTGTCGGTGTGGTCGCCTTCAGCAGATGACAGGGCCAGCGCGCTGGACGAGAACGCCTGGTTTGACCTGGACCCCACCAACGACCGCCCGGCGGGCGAGGACTACGTGACGCTGGCCATTGGCCGCGATTTTTCGGACGTATCGCCGCTGCGCGGCGTGATCCACGGCGGCGACCACCATGTGCTGCAGGTGGGAGTGACGGTGGAGCCCTTGCACAGGGAGCCCCACCCCGTGGCGGGATCAGAGCAACCGGGCTGAATCGCAGGCCGTGGCTACCCCTGGCGGGCAGCGACCCGCACCATCAAAAGCCATGCACACTCCTCGGCGGCAAACTGCCCGATGCAGGGCCAGCGCAGCCCGCCGATCCGCTACTTCGCCGTCTTTTTACGGACGCCTGGAGTCGCTTTCGCGGCAACTGGAGCCGGCATCGGAGCCGCCGTAGCGACCGTGCGATGCGCCGCCGCGCGCACCAGGTCGTGCACAAAGCGCAGCTTGGCCAATACCTGCTCCGCCAGCGCAAACGGGTAGGCGTCGGGCTGCCCCAGGCTGCGCGTGAGGCTGTTGAGCAGCAGCGTCAGCGGCACCAGGTGCTGCACCATGGACTGAAAGTCGGGTGCCGGACTGGCAAAGGGGTCGATGGCGCTGCTGCGCTGCGCGCCGTAGATGCCGGGAACGGTGACCTCGGTGGCATAGCTGGCCGAGGTTTCCAGCAGGTCGATCATGTGCAGGTAATGGGCCCAGGTTTCGGCCCAGTCTTCCCACGGGTGGGCGGCGGCGTAAGCGCTCACGTGGTGGTCGGCCCAGTCGTTGCCCTCGTTGCCTTTGGCATAGTGCGCTTCCAGAGCCGCTGCGTAGTCCTGGCGTTCATCCCCAAACATCTGGCGGAAGTCGTCCAGCCGGTCGCCGTCGCGCACGAGCTGATCCCAATAGAAGTGGCCAGACTCATGACGCAAGTGGCCGATCAGCGTGCGGTAGGGCTCACCCAGCGCGATGCGTCGGCGCGCACGCTCGTCGTCGTCTGCCTCGGCCACGTTGAGGGTGATGGTGCCGTTGTTGTGGCCCGTCAATACGGGCGGACCGCCCGGCACCTCGGCCAAGAATTCAAACACCGGGCTCGTACCACCGGGCGCGGGCTCCAGGCCCAGGCGGGCCAGGCTGTAGAACAGCCGCCGCTTGGCGGCCTCGATCTGCATCCAGCGCCCCATGTTCGCGGGTTCGGACAGGTCGGGCATCACACGGGTCTGGCGGCACGACACGCACAGCTCTGTGAAATCGTGGACAGGTATCGCAAAGTTGCAGGCTTGGTGGTCCGTGTGGTTGCGGCACATGCGGTACAGGCGCCCGCTGGAATGGGCGCCGCCCTGCCTGCCCCTGCGGCGCCACAGGTCGGCACCATCCTGCGGCGCAGGGGTCAGTGCGGCCATGGTCAGCACATCGGGCAAAAACGCCAGCGCACTGCCGCAATGCAGGCACTGCACGCTGTCGAAAAACACCAGATGACCGCAATGGTCGCAATTGAATACCCGCATGGTGTGGAGCTTATACCCCGTGGGTCAGAAGAATTGGTTGGAACAAGGCGTGGCCCACTGCCACCGCAACACGCGGGGGTGGAGGCCCCATAAAAAAGCAGGCGCCAGGGCATGCCCGGTGCCTGCTTCGTGAGGGATGACCGCTGCGCCGGGGCACTCAACCCCAGGAGCGCAGCATCAACCCGCGCTGGTCAGGGACGCACAACAATGCTGTTGCGCACTTCGCGCACATGCTTGGTGTTGCGTGCAATGTTTTCAGCCTGGTTCTTTTCGGCTTGCGACTTGGCGAAGCCCGACAGCTGCACCGTGCCATTAAGCGTTTCCACGCTGATGGCCGTGGCCGACACGGTTTTGTCTTCGGCCATCTTGGCCTTCACGGCGGTGGTGATGCCTGCGTCATCGACGTAGGAACCAACGGTCTGTTGTTCGCGGGCGACCGAGCAGCCGGTGGCCGTGACGATGGTGATGCCGGCAACTGCGGCGAAGGCGAGGGCACGTGCGTATTTCATGGTGTTTTCCTTGTTCAAGAATGGTTTGGGAACGCGGGTGCTGGGACAGATTCAATCTACCGGTCTGTTGCACCCTCCGCGACCGGCGGACTGTGGGAAAAGGGGCAGCGCTGGGAGGGCATCAAAATGCCGCACTGCTGACAAGGCACCGGCGTGCGAACCGGTGCGCGAGCCGTCAGTATGCATTGCGTCGGCGGGACATCCACATCGCGACCGTCGCCAGCAAGGCGCCGGATGCGGCGGCAATCACCAGCGACTTGCCGGGTTGCTCGGCCACGTACTTGCCAGTGACTTCAGCGGCCTGCTGGATCTGTTTGCGGGCCCGCGCGCTGGTCTCTGCACAGTAGTCGATGCTTCGGGCAGCCAGGTCCTGGGCGCGCGCAGCCAGGTCGTCAATCGCAGGGTCGGCTTGGCGGCGCAAATTGCGCACGCCCGCTTCGGCTTTGTCCAGCGACTGGTCGGCTGCGGCGCGGGTGGTCTGCACGGCATCTTGGGCACTTTGCAGCACATCATCGGTCAGGTTACGGACGCCGTGGGTCACTTTGTCGGTTGCGGTCTGAAGGCTCATGGGGAAACTCCTTGGGGTACGGGTAAAGAGAATGCGCTTCGCTTGGGGCCAGAGGCGGTACGACGGGCTGTGCGGCCAGCCTCACCCCTTCTTGAGCAGCCCCAGCACAAAGGTGACCACGGCCATGATCACGAACACGAAGAACAGAATCTTCGCAATGCCCACGGCACCAGCAGCAATGCCGCCAAAACCGAAGAGGGCTGCAATCAGCGCGATCACCAGAAAAACAACTGCGTAGTGCAACATTTCCTTCTCCTTATGGGGGGCCGGCTTGCCGGCGGATCGGATGGCGCCAAAACCTCAACGCCTGGAGCTACTGTAGGCACCGCAAAGGCCGCCGAATGCCGGTGTCTGGCGCGCCCCCGTGTCGGCGGCGCAGTGGGCCCGTTGTAGGACGACACGCACGGGCCGATGCACAGCCCAGAACGCCGTCGCGCGCACTAGGCCAGCGCCGCAGGCAACACCCCACGGTGCACGAACACCAGGCGTTGGCCACCGCAACAGCCCGCACGCGGAGCGCCCCGCAATGCAGAGGATGGGAAGAGTGTGGGGAAAGAGGCGGCGTGCGCCTCACGCGTCGTGCGCGGCGGCGCTGAGGCGCGGCTCGGACGGCGTACGCGGCAACGGCAAGACGGCAGACAAGACCGTGCCATTGCCGGGTCGCGAGGTGAGCGTGAGACGCCCGCCAGCGGCCTCGACCCGGTGGCGCATGCCCGCCAGCCCGTGGGAGGTGGGTCGCACGGTGGCAGGGTCAAACCCTACGCCATCGTCGCGCACATGCACCGCCACGTGCGTGGGGTAGCCGTGCACCGATACCAGTACCTTGCTGGCCTTGGCATACTTGCCTACGTTGGTCAGAGCCTCCTGCACCATGCGGTACACCGTGAGCTGCACTGCATCGGGCAGCTGTACGGGCTCCAGGCTGGTCTCGACCTCGATGCCCGCGCGCTCGGCGTATTCACGCGTCAGGATCTCCAGCGCGGCCGTGAGCCCCAGGTTGGACAGGGACGACGGGCGCAGGTCTTCGATGATGCGGCGCTTGAGCGCAATGCCGCTGTTGAGTGTTTCCGTGAGGTGCTTGAGCCGTTCGGAAATATCGGGGGCAGTGGCGTCGATCTTGGACTTGAGGCGCGCCACATCGAGCTTGGCGGCCGTCAACAGAGCCCCCAGTTCGTCGTGCAGCTCACGGGCCAGATGGCCTCGCTCTTCTTCGCGCACCTGCTGCAAGTGGTTGGCCAATTCAGACAGCGTGGCCGTGCGGTCGCGCACCAGCCCCTCCAGGCGGTCGCGCTCGCGCTCGAGCACCTCCTGCTCGCGCAGGTTGACGGCCTGCACCGCCTGGGTCTGACGCAGGTACATGTAAAACGCCAGCAGGCCAATGGCGGTGACCGTGGCAATGCCGATGCGCGACAGCATCAGCGACTGCTCGATCTGTTCGCGGCCATGCTGCAGGCGCTGGTCGCTGCGGGCGATGAGCGCTTGGGCATGCTGCCGGATCGCCTCCATGTGCTCCTTGCCCACGTCCGTATTCAGGATGAACTTCCAGGCGTCTTCGTTGCCCTGGCGGCGCAGACGCAGGCTGAGCTCCATCTCAGCGAGCTTGCGCGAGATCTGCCGCGACAGCAAGGCAAACTCCTGCATGTCGTCAGGCGAAGCCATGAACTGGGTGCGCAGACGATCAAGGTTGGTCTGCACGGTCGCCACAGCCTTGTCGTAGGGCTCCAGGTAAGTCTCGTTGCCCGTGAGCAGATAGCCGCGCTGGCCAGTCTCTGCATCCAGCATGCTTTGCAGCAGCTTGTTCACATCCGCGCGGGTGGTGAGCCCCTGGGCCAATTGCTCCACCGCATCCTGCGATCGCATATGCCCGGTTTCATTGATGCCCACCAGCACCATGGCCGCCAGCAGCGCCATGGGCAGGCTCAACGCCATCTGGCGGACTTTTGGTAACCAGCGCCGGGTGTTTTCTTGGAGATTCATACGCATATTCTGGATAATGACCGACTACTGTTTTGACGCCCCGTGCCGTGCAGTGGCACGACGGGGCATCTGGACTTCAACACACACCGGCAGTCCCTGGGCAGCCGCCTCGAAAGAAGCATCAATGATCAAGATCGGCATTGTGGATGACCATGCGATTGTTCGTTCCGGACTCAAGCAGTTCCTGTCCGAGCATGTGGACCTGCGGGTGGAAGGTGAGGCCGCCAACGGCCGCGAGGCCATCGACCTGGTGCGCAACAAGGAAATCGATGTGCTGCTGATGGACCTGTCGATGCCCGGCCAAAGCGGGCTCGACGCCCTGGCCATGCTGCGCGCCAAAGCCCCCGACATGGGCATCCTGATCCTGAGCGGCTACCCCGAAGAACACTATGCGATCAACCTGATCCGCCAGGGCGCGAGCGGCTATCTGAACAAGGAGTGCGAGCCGTCGGAGATCGTGGAGGCCATCCGTACCATCGCGCTGGGCCGCCGCTACCTGACGCCCGCCGTCGCCGAGCTGCTGGCGCAGCAACTCAACCGCAAGGACGACGCGCCGCCGCACGAACAGCTGTCGGAGCGCGAGTTTCAGGTGTTTCTCAAGCTGGCCAAGGGAGAGACGGCGGGCGATATCGCCAAGTCGCTGTCGCTGAGCGTGAAGACGGTGAGCACCTACCGTACACGCCTGATGGAAAAGATGAGCCTGTCGTCCAACAGCGACCTGACCTACTACGCGCTCAAGAACCGCCTGATCGACTGACATTGCGAGCCCTGCTTGCGCCCGGCGGTGCCGGGTCCGGGCAGGCCTGGCCGCAACGCTCGCTACAACGGGAAAAGGAAATAAAGAGCCCCGACTGCCGCACGCACCCGCAGCGGCGGCGGGTGGAGTCACTGGGGAGCGCCCGATGAGGCGGCCGATGCACCGCCACCGCTGGCGGGCTCCATCCCGTGGGACGGACTGCTGTGTTGCACGCAGTAATCCACCAGCGCGTCGATCTCGTTGGATTTGTCAAACACCGCATCCACACCCAGCTGGGCACAGCGCATGCGTACGTCCGGTGTGGCGTAATTGCTCAGCACCACCATTTTTTGCCCCGGGCGCCGCGTGCGGCAGGCAGCCAGGACGCCCAAGCCGCTGCCTTGGCGCAAGAACAGATCGACGATGGCCAGGTCCCATTCCTCGGGATGCGTGGACAACCAATGGGTGCCCTCGTCTTCGGTTTCTGCCACCCCCACCGCTTCCACAGACGCCAGCTCCTCCAGAGTTCCGATGAGGTTCTCGCGGATGGTCGCGTTGTCTTCAACAATGTAGGTGCGCAGTTTCACGGGCGGGGTCCAGTGTGCGGACAGTGTGGGGCCGCTGTCCTAGCCTTGAATTTAAGGCTTTCATGGGCCGAATTCTGCCAGCCGCCACACGCTGGCCACGTAGGAGAATTCCTACCGCGCAACACACACCGCGCAGTCGGTATGGCGCTGCACGCGCAGGGTGCTCCACTCCATGGCCCGGCCATCGAGCATCAGCAGCCGCCCGGCCAGCGACTGCCCCACCCCGGCCATCAGCTTGAGCGCCTCGGCCGCCTGCATGGCGCCCACCACCCCCACCAGCGGGGCGAACACACCCATCGTGGAGCAGCGTGCCTCTTCAAACTCCGCATCGGGCGGAAAGATGCAGGCGTAGCACGGGGACTGCGCATCACGCGGGTCCACCACCGTGATCTGCCCATCAAACTGGATCACCGCGCCCGCCACCAGTGGCCTGGCATGGCGCACGCACGCGGCGTTGACAGCCTGGCGGGTGGCGTAGTTGTCGCTGCAGTCGAGCACCACCGTGGCGTCCTGCACCAGCTGGTCCAGCGCTGCAGCGTCCACCCGGACTTTCAGCGCCGTCACGCGCACTTCGGGGTTGATGGCGGCCATGGCCTCAGCCGCCGAAGTGACCTTGGGGCTGCCCACCCTTGCAGTGGTGTGCGCGATCTGGCGCTGCAGGTTGGTCAGGTCCACCACATCGTCATCGACCAGCGTGATATGGCCCACACCGGCGGACGCAAGGTACAGCGCGGCGGGCGACCCCAGGCCCCCGGCACCGATGATGAGGGCGTGCGCCGCCAGCACGCGCTCCTGCCCCTCAATGCCCACCTCGTCGAGCAGGATGTGGCGGGAATAGCGCAGGAGCTGGTCATCGGTCATGGGAGGGCTGGTCTGTAGCAACCAGAAAATCAGCGGTGAAATAAGCCGAAAAGAAAAAGGCTGGATTCCTCGCGAAATCCAGCCTGGGGTCGGAGCGCGAAGGGCTCAATTCTCTTTCTTTTCTTCCTTGCGTTCTGTCAGGGTCTTGCTGACCAGCACCGGGCGGCCCTTGAGCTGGTTGAGTGCCTGCACCAGCTGGAAGTCCTTGTCCGAACCGAACTCGGGCACTTTGCGATCCGCAGCCGGCTTCTTGGCCTCGTCTTCCATGCGTTTGCGGGCTTCCTCGCGGGCCTTTTCACGGGCTTCGTCCTTCTTCTCTTCACCCTGGCCACTGTTCAGGTGCTTGTCCAGATCGGCCTCACGCATGCGCAGGGCGGCAAAGATGTTGCCCTCTTCCGACTCATCGATCATCACGTCGGGCACGATGCCCTTGGCCTGGATCGACTTGCCGCTGGGGGTGTAGTAGCGGGCCGTGGTCAGCTTGATGCCAGTGTCAGGGCCCAAGGGACGCACGGTCTGCACCGAGCCCTTGCCGAAGGTCTGGCTGCCCATGACGGTGGCACGCTTGTGGTCCTGCAGCGCGCCCGCCACGATCTCGCTGGCAGAGGCAGAGCCTTCGTTCACCAGCACCACCAGCGGCACTGCCTTCAGGGATGCAGGCAGGCGTTTGAGCGGATCACCGCCCCCCCGGCGCTGGTAGTAGTCAGGGGCGGCCTTGTAGGTGGCCTTGCTGTCGGCCAGCTGGCCATTGGTGGTCACCACCGTCACGTTCTCGGGCAGGAAGGCCGCAGAGATCGCCACGGCCGCATCCAGCAGGCCACCCGGGTCGTTGCGCAGATCGAGCACCAGGCCCTTGAGGTTGGGTTCCTGCTTGTAGACCTCTTCCACCTTGCGCACAAAGTCATCCACCGTGCGCTCCTGGAACTGGGACAGGCGGATCCACGCGTAGCCGGGCTCGATCACCTTGCCTTTGACGGACTGGGTCTTGATCTCTTCGCGCGTGATGGTGACGGGGAAGGTGCGGTTCTCGTCCTTGCGGAAGATGGTGAGCGTGACCTTGGTGCTGGGCTCGCCACGCATGCGCTTGACGGCGTCGTTGAGCGCCAGGCCCTTGACGGCGGTTTCGTCGATCTTGGTGATCAGGTCGTTGGTCTTGAGGCCAGCGCGGAAGGCGGGAGAGCCCTCGATGGGCGACACGATCTTGATCAGGCCGTCTTCCTGCGTGATCTCGATACCCACGCCCACGAAGCGGCCCGAGGTGCCTTCACGAAATTCCTTGAAAGACTTCTTGTCGAAATACTGGGAATGCGGATCCAGGCTGGAGACCATGCCGGAGATGGCGTCGGTGATGAGCTTCTTGTCGTCCACCGGCTCGACGTAATCGGTCTTGACCAAGCCAAACACGGCGGACAGCTGCTGAATTTCTTCGAGCGGCAGCGGGGTCATGGCACCGCGCGCCACCGTTTGCAGTGACACCGTGGTGAGCGCACCCGCCACCACGCCTACCGACACCCATCCCGCAATCTTGAGTTTCTGGCCCATACAACACCTTTTACCGCTTCAAAACCAATATACACCTTGGAAGGGCCAAACCCGCCGCAGTTCCGCATGGATGCTCACTTTGGCGGCGATCAGCGGGGTTTTCCCCGCTCTTTACCTGCAATTTACGCTTTGCCCTGCGACGCCACGGCGGCTGCGGCCTTGGCCGCCGCTTCGGCATCGCCCAGATAGTAGTGACGGATGGGCTTGAGGTCGGCATCGAGCTCATATACCAGTGGAATCCCGTTGGGAATGTTCAGGCCCACGATGTCGGTCTCGGAGATGTTGTCCAGGTACTTCACCAGCGCGCGAATGGAGTTGCCGTGCGCAGCCACCACCACCCGCTTGCCCGAGCGGATGGCGGGCGCCATCGCCTCGTTCCAGAACGGCAGCACGCGGGCCACAGTGTCTTTCAGGCACTCGGTCAGGGGCACGTTCTCGGCCGCCACACCGGCGTAGCGGCGGTCGCCGCGTTCGCTGCGGGGGTCGGTGGCTTCCAGCGCTGGCGGGGGCGTGTCATAGCTGCGGCGCCACACCAGCACCTGCTCGTCGCCGTACTGCTTGGCCATGTCGGCCTTGTTCAGGCCCTGCAGGGCACCATAGTGGCGCTCGTTCAGGCGCCAGTCCTTGACCACGGGCAGCCAGGTGCAGTCCATTTCGTCCAGTGTGTACCACAGGGTGTGGATGGCACGCTTGAGCACGCTGGTGAAAGCCAGGTCGAACTCGTAGCCCTCGGCCTTGAGCAGCTTGCCGGCCGACATGGCCTGGGAAACGCCAGTGGGCGTGAGGTCCACATCGGTCCAGCCGGTGAAGCGGTTTTCAAGGTTCCAGGTGGATTCGCCGTGGCGGATCAGAACGAGCTTGTACATGGTTTCCCCAGGAAAGGCAGGTCAAAAAATGCGGGCCAAAACCCAGCATTCTAGAATTACGCTGTTCGCCAACCCAAGGAAGCTTCGTGAAATTCATTATTGATAACTGGTATCTGTTCCTCGTTGCACTGGCTTCGGGCAGCATGTTGCTGTGGCCGGTCCTCAAGAACGCCAGTGGCGGCTCGCTGACGCCAGCGCTCGCCGTGCAGCTCATCAACCGCGAAAAAGCGGTGGTCATCGACGTGTGCGAGACCGAGGAATTTGCCGCTGGCCACGTGAACGGCGCCAAAAACGTGCCCCTCTCCCAGCTCGAAGAGCGCCTGCCCACCGTGGTCAAGAACAAGGCCCTGCCTGTGGTGCTGGTTTGCGCCAGCGGTGCCCGCTCCAACCGCGCCGTCGCCATTGCCAAGAAGCTGGGCTATGAAAACGCCCAATCCCTGGCTGGCGGCCTCAAGGCCTGGCGAGAGGCCAGCCTGCCTGTGGAAAAAGCCTGATCCGCCCCCAGTTATTCGGTCAGCGCTAGTCTTGCGACTGGTTTTTCAGTCCCACAGGAAGAAAGAGGAAGGTTCGCCATGCAACCCGTGAAGATGTACACCACCGCCGTCTGCCCCTACTGCATCCGGGCCAAGCAGATCCTCAAGTCCAAGGGCGTGGAGCAGATCGAGGAGATCCGCATCGACACCGACCCCGCTGCGCGCAGCCACATGATGGAGATCACCGGCCGCCGCACGGTGCCGCAAATCTACATCGGCGACACCCACGTGGGTGGCCACGACGACCTGGTGGCACTGGACAGCCGTGGCGAGCTGATGCCCCTGCTCGGCGCCTGACCCCCTCCCCGGGCGCTGCATAATGCAGCCCCATGTGCCCGCTGCGGGAGCTGCTCCCCGGCGGGTTTTGTTTTGCTAGCAATTTCGTAAGAGCAAAGAGACTTCACCATGGCCGACCAAGAAAACCCAGTGTTCCAGATCCAGCGCGTCTACCTGAAGGACCTGTCGCTGGAGCAGCCCAACTCCCCCGCCATCCTGCTCGAACAAGAGCAGCCCAGCGTGGACATCCAGCTGGGCGTGGAAGCCACCCCCGTGGCCGAAGGCATCTTTGAAGTGGCCGTCACGGCCACCGTGCAGACCAAGATCAAGGACAAGACCGTGTTCCTGGTCGAGGCCAAGCAAGCCGGCATCTTCGAAATCCGCAACGTGCCCGAAGACCAGATGGGCCCCATCATGGGCATCGCCTGCCCCCAGATCGTGTACCCCTACCTGCGTGGCAACGTGGCCGACGTGATCAACCGCGCTGGCTTCCCGCCCGTGCACCTGGCTGAAATCAACTTCCAGGGCATGTACGAGCAGCAGCAAGCCCAAGCCGCCGGCCAGGCTTCGCCCATCATCACGCAGTAAGCATTCACAGGCATTTGTGCCTGTAGTGCTGGATGAATAAGCGCAGACAGCTATGAAAATCATAGTATTGGGCGCTGGAGCCTGGGGGACGGCGGTGGCCATGAGTGCCGCCCAGCACCCCGCAGGCCATGCTGTCACGCTCTGGGCGCGCGATGCTGCGCAGGCGGCCCGGATGCGCGACGAGCGGCAGAACACACGTTATCTGCCCGGCATCACCCTCCCCCCCTCCCTCACCGTGGTCGATGGCGACTTTGCAGCGCTGTGGCCCGGGGCCGACCTCGTCATCGTGGCCACGCCCATGGCGGCGCTGCGCGGCATGCTGCTGGCACTGCATGGCTGCGCCGCGCCCGTGGCTTGGCTGTGCAAGGGGTTCGAGGCGGCAGCGTCAGACAGTTCCCTGTCTTTTGGACTGCTGGCGCATGAAGTACAAGCTTTGGTAGCTCCTGAACTGATAGCAGGCGTGTTCAGCGGCCCTAGCTTTGCGCAAGAAGTGGCGCAGGGCCAGCCCACGGCCTTGGTGGCTGCCAGCGCACATGCCAGCGTGCGCGATGCACTGGTCAGCGCCTTTCACAGCCCCAGCGTGCGCGTGTATGCCAACGAGGACATCGTGGGCGTGGAGGTGGGTGGCGCGGTGAAAAACGTGCTGGCCATTGCCACCGGCCTGTGCGATGGGCTGGCGCTGGGGCTGAACGCCCGCGCCGCACTCATCACGCGCGGCCTGGCCGAGATGACGCGGCTGGGCCAGGCGCTGGGCGCGCGGCCCGACACCTTCATGGGCCTGTCGGGCCTGGGCGACCTGGTCCTGACCGCCACGGGCGACCTGTCGCGCAACCGGCGCGTGGGGATGCTGCTGGCCGAGGGCAAAACCCTGCCGCAGGCCGTCGAGTCGCTGGGCCATGTGGCCGAGGGCGTTTACAGCGCCCGCACCGTGGCGCAGCGGGCAGCAGCGCTGGGGGTGGACATGCCCATCACCCGCGCGGTGGTGGCGCTGCTGGATGGCCAGCTCACCCCAGCCGACGCGGTCGTCACCCTCATGGGGCGCGGGCCCGCATCCGAGCTGATGTAAGCACATCGCGCACCATCAAAACAAAAGGCCCCTGCGGAATTCCACAGGGGCCTTTTGTTTGGCAGCGCCGATGTCATGCGCGCCGGGATGCAGGGTCAGAACACCCCAAACAACATCAGCAGCAGCACAACCGACAGTGGGACGCCAAGTAGCCAGGCAATGAGAGGCATGGGGAACTCCTTGAAAGGGTGAGAAGGTCAGGTGGTTTCACTGTATTTCTCACCCCCGCCGGCCCTTGTCCGGCTTTGCACCCCAAACCCGTAGGTCCTCACCTACCTGGACCTGTGGCAGATCCACCCCTCAGCGTAGGAGGCCAGCGCTGCGGCCTGGTTTACAGCCCCAGCTCCAACGCCAGCAGCTCGTCCACCGTCTGGCGGCGGCGGATCAGGCGGGCCTGGCCACCGTCCACCAGCACCTCGGCAATCAAGGGCCGCGTGTTGTAGTTGGAGGACATGCTGGCGCCGTACGCGCCCGTATCGTGGATCACCAGCAGGTCGCCCACCTGGGCGGCGGGCAGGTCGCGCGGCAGCACCACGCCGCCGTCGCCCTGGGTGAACACGTCGCCCGACTCGCACAGCGGGCCTGCCACCACCGTGGGCTGCTCGGCCGCCGTGGAGCCGTCGCGGCGCAGCACGCTCATGGCGTGGTAGCTGCCGTACATGGACGGGCGCATGAGTTCGTTGAAGCCGGTATCGACCAGCACAAAGTGGTTGTTGCCCGCGTTCTTGGTGGCACGCACCTGGCCCAGCAGCACGCCCGATTCGGCCACCAGGAAGCGGCCGGGCTCGATCTCCAGACCGAGCTTGTGGCCCACGATGGCCTCGGCCTGCTGGCGCGCGGCGTCCCACAGGCCGTGATAATGCTGCGTGTCCACCACCGGGTCACCGCTGCGATAGGGAATGGACAGGCCGCCGCCCGCCGAGATGGCGTGCAGGTCATGCCCTGCCGCATGCGCCGTGCGCACCAGGTTGACCATGGCGCCGCACACTTCCTGCAGGTGGCTGTAGTCCACGCCCGAACCGATGTGCATGTGCAGGCCCGCCAGCTTCAGGCCGTGCTGCGCAATCGCTGCCAGCGCCGCAGGCAGGTCGGTGTGCCAGATGCCGTGCTTGCTGTGCTCGCCGCCCGTGTTCGTCTTGTTGCTGTGGCCATGGCCAAAACCCGGGTTGATGCGCAGCCACACCGCGTGGCCGGGCGAACGCGCGCCCAGCTGGTGCAGCATGTCGATGGAGCCCGCGTTCACCGGCACGCCGTGCTCCACCACGCAGTCGAGCGTGGCAGCGTCGAACAGGTCGGCGGTGAAGACGATCTCCGACGGCTCGCCACCCGCCACATAGCCGGCTGCCAGCGCGCGCAGGATCTCGCCGCGCGAAACGGCATCCACCTTCACGCCCTGCTCGCGCATCAGCTTCAGGATGTGGATGTTGGAGCAGGCCTTTTGCGCAAAGCGGATGGTGTCGAAGTTGGACACCTGCGCGATGCGCTGGCGGATGGTGGCGGCGTCATACACCCACAGCGGTGTGCCAAACTGGTCGGCCAGGGCCCAGAGCTGGGCAGCGGAAAAAGGGTTGGACATGGGGAGGCTCCGAAGGCAGAACGCGTGAACGATACGTGGATGATGCCGCCATCGATGTATTCAGTCGAATGCTTTGATTTACGCCATCCATTCAATATGGATATGCTCTGGGCATGACCGAGCCCACCCTCACCCACCGCATCACCCACCGCCATATCGAGGTCTTCCGCGCCGTGATGACCGCTGGCAGCGCCACCGGTGCAGCCGACCTGCTGCACAGCTCGCAGCCCACCGTGAGCCGCGAGCTGGCGCGGCTCGAATCGCTGCTGGGTTACGACCTGTTCGAGCGCGTACAAGGCCGCCTGCGTCCCAACGCGAGGGCGCTGGCGCTGTGGGACGAGGTACAGCGGTCCTGGCAGGGGCTGGAGCGCGTGGTGGACCGGGCCGTGGCCCTGGGCCGGTCAGGTGCGGTGCAGTTGTCGGTGCTGTGTCTGCCCGCGCTTGCTCATGCACTGCTGCCGGGTGCGGCAGCGCGGCTGATGCAGTCGCACCCCGAGGCACACTCCACAACCCGCTTATCCGTCACGCCACAGGAATCGCCCCTGCTCGAAGAATGGATGAGTGCCCAGCGGTTTGACCTGGGCCTGTGCGAGCAGACCACCGCCCCACCCGGCACGCGCGCCGAAGTGCTGCTGACGCTGGACGAGGTGGCCGTGCTGCCCGCAGGCCACGCACTGGCGCACCAGCCGGTGCTGAACCTGGCCGACTTTGCCGGCGAGTTTTTTGTGAGCCTGTCGGCCGACGACCCTTATCGACGGCTGATCGACGCCCGGTTTGGAGAAGCGGGTGTGGAGCGCACGCTGCGCGTGGAAACCCACAGCGCCGCCGCAGTGTGCGCCATGGTCGAGCAGGGCCTGGGCATTGCCATCGTCAACCCCGTTACCGCCTTGGCTGCGGCCAGCGAGCGGCTGGTGCTGCGGCGGCTGGCGTTTTCCATCCCGTTCAGCGTGACAGCGCTGCTGCCGCTGTACCGCCCCCCGCTGCCCGAGGTCGCGCCCATGCTGGAGGCCCTGCGCGTGCAGGCCCAGGCCATTGCGGCGAGGCTGCCGCTCGCCATGAACTGAGGCTACAGGATCTAAAACTACTATTTTGATAGCAGCCCGGGCATATTGCACTGGCGCTATCGGCACAAAAGAGCCACAACCGGGGCTCTTGGCGCGTTTCGGGCAGTGTCCTCAGCCCCCCGGCGCTGCCAGGCTACGCACCTTGACCGCCAGCCGCTCTTCCACCGAGGGTGACACGAACTTGGTCACCTCGCCGCCCAGCACCGCGATCTCGCGCACAAAGGTGCTGCTGATGAACTGGTACTTGTCGCTGGGGGTCAAGAACACGGTTTCCACCTGCGGCATCAGGCTGCGGTTCATGCCGGCCAGCTGGAACTCGTAGTCAAAGTCGGTCACGGCGCGCAGGCCGCGCACCATGGCCTTGCCACCGCGCGACACCACAAAGTCGCGCAGCAGGCCCGAGAAGGGCTCGACCTGCACCTGGGGATACATCTTCACGGCATCGCGCACCATGTCGATGCGCTCTTCCAGCGAAAAAAGGGTCTTCTTGTGGTGCCCCGCCGCCACGGCCACGATCACACGTTCAAACAACTGGGTGGCTCTGCGCACCACATCTTCATGGCCCAGGGTGATGGGGTCGAAGGTTCCGGGGTACACGGCGAGCACGTTCTGGGCCATGGCTGGTTGTCTCCTGTCTGGCTGTATGGACGTTGGCCCGGGCCCGGGGAGCAGGTGAATCACCCGTTCTGCCGGGCCTGCGGGCCGCGTGCGCGCATTATGCAGTGCAGTGCAACATGAACCGGTGCGGGCTCAGGCTGCGGCGGCCACCATGGAGCGCAGCAGGTGCGCGTGCACAGCGCCCGCCTTCAGATGCCGGTACACGGCCAGGCCGTTCGCCGCCAGTTCGTCGTCCGTCCAAGCGCGGGGGGCTTCGAGGTAGATGAAGCCTTGAGCGGCCACAGCCTGGGCCGCCGCCTGCAGCGCGGGCGCAAACAGGTCACCATCGAACGGCGGGTCCAGCAGCACCAGGTCCAGGCTGGCGGGTGCGGCCTGCTTCAGCGCAGACACGCCGTCGCCGCGCTGCACGCGCACGGCGCTGGCCTGCAGCTTGGCCTGCAGCACCTGCAACTGGGCCACCAGCGCTGCGTCGCTCTCCACCAACTGCACCGACGCGGCGCCGCGCGAGGCGGCTTCGAGCCCCAGAGCGCCCGTGCCCGCAAACGCGTCCAGGCAGCGCCAGCCGCTCAGGTCCTGGCCCAGCCAGTTGAAAAGCGTCTCGCGTACGCGGTCGGGCGTGGGGCGCAGGCCGGGGCGCTGGGCCACGGGCAGGCGGGTGCGCTTCCATTGCCCGCCGATGATGCGGATTTCGCCCGCGCCCTGGGGGGCCGCCGCCGCCGCAGCTTTGTCCTTGGCGCTTTTCTTGGCAGCCTTGGGGTCCACAGGGGCCGCAGCGGCTGCGGCCTGGGCCTTGCGGATTTCGGCGGTGATGGCGCTGCCGCGCAGGGTCGATCGGCTCATGGCTGCTTGCCTCCCACCACCACGGTCACCATGCGTTCGGGCTGCAGCTTTTGGGCCATGGCGGTGCGCACGTCGGCCACCGTCAGGGCCTCGACCTTTTTGGCCCACTGGTCCAGGTAGTCCAACGGCAGGTCGTTCCAGGCGATGTTGGCCACGTTACCCAGCAGCTTCTTGTTGCTGTCGATGCGCAGCGCAAAGCCGCCGATGAGGTTGTCCTTGGCGGCGCGCAGCTCGGCCTCGGAGGGGCCTTCGGCCAGAAAGCGGGCGATCACGTCGCGCGAGACCTGCACCGCCTGCGCAGCCTGGTCGGGGCGCGTCTGCAGGCCCACGGTGAAGGCCCCGGCGTGCAGGCCGGGGGCAAAGTAGCTGTAGACGCTGTAGCTCAGGCCGCGCTTTTCGCGCACCTCGTGGGTCAGGCGCGAGACAAAACCGCCGCCGCCCAGGATGTGGTTGCCCACGAGCAGCGCGAGGAAATCCGGGTCGCGGCGCTGGAAGCCCGGCTGACCGATCAGCACATGGGCTTGGGCCGAGGCAAACGGGATGGTCTTCTCGGCAGGGGCCGTCAATGCCGCCACCTCGCCCACGGGCTGCAGCGGTGCGCAGCCTGCAGTGGCAGGCAGGCGCGACAGCAGCGTGGCCACCAGCGTCTGCGCCTGGGCGCGCGACACGGCGCCCACGATGCTGACCTTGGCCCGGCAGGCGGCCACGTACTGTGCGTGGAAAGCCTGCATGTCGGCCACGCCGATGCGGGCCAGCGTCTCTTCGGTGGTGCGCACGCCGTAAGGGTGGCTTCCATACACCGCAGCGGCAAACGCGTGGTTGGCCACGGTGGCGGGGCGCGTGTTGGCTTCCTTCAGGCTGGCGCTCCAGCGGGCGCGGTCGCGTTGCCAGACGTCTTCGGTCGTCACGGGCTCGGCAATCTGGCGGGCTGCCAGGCGTGCGGCGCGTTCCAGCAGCGGCGGGTCGGTCAGCGAGCGCAGCACGTAGTGCAGCGTGTCGTTGTCGGCATTGGCTTCAAAGCTGGCGCCCAGGTCGGCCCAGGCCTCACCCAGGCCGTTTTCGTCCAACGCGGGCTCGGCTTTGGCGTCGCGCCCGGCCTTGACGCCCTTGCTGGCCATGGCGGCGACGGCGTTGGCCAGGCCGGACTGGCCCGCCGGGTCGCGGCGCGTGCCAGCGTCAAAGTCGATCTGCACGTCCACCATGGGGATGACCGGGCTTTCGACCAGGTAGACCTTGGCCCCATTGGGCTCCGTCCAGTGCTGGATGGGCAGCAGCGCCCAGGCCGAATTGGAAGAAAAAAGGGCGATAGCGCTAGTGCATAAAGCACGGACATCTATGTTTTTGATAGTAATCATGGGCAGTTTCCGCAGGGCGGTTTCAGCGGATGGCAGCGCCCGCAGGCAACTGGGGGCGGGCACGAGGGGCGTCCAGCGGCTGGGGCAGCAGGGTGGCCACGGTGAGCTGGTCGTCACCAAAATACTTGGCGGCAACGGCCTGCACCTGCGCCGGGGTCACGGTGCGCAGCAGGGCCAGCAGGCGCTCGTTGGCATCCAGCGGAAAGCCCTGCACCCAGTTGCCGCCCAGCTCTTGCGCCTGGCTCATCACCGAGTCGCGCTCGTACACGGTGGAGGCGATCCATTGCGTCTTCACGCGGTTCAGCTCGGCCTCGCTCACACCATCCTTCGCCACCCGGGTCACCTCGGCGCGCAGCGCGTCTTCGACCTGCTGGGCGGTCTTGCCCGCAGCAGGCACGCCGCTGAGCATGAACAGGCTGGGGCCGCGCCCCGTGACCATGGCGGAGCTGCTGGCGCTGTCGGCCACGCGGTTGGCCCCCTGGGTCAGCGCGCGGTCCAGCCGGGCCCCGTCGTAGCCGTTGAACACGGCCGACAGCACCATCAGCGCGAGGGCGTCACGGTCTTCGTCGGTGAGGTTGTCCACGCGGTCCAGGCTGGGCGCGCGGAAGGCCAGGGCCACGTAGGCCTGCTCGGCCGGGGCCTTGACGGCGATGCGGCGCAGGCCCTTCTGCTCGGGCTCGGTGCGCGGCTTGCGCGCGGGCAGCGCGTGCACGGGCAGGCTGCCGTAATACTTCTCGGCCAGCGCACGCACCTGGGCCACATCCACATCACCTGCCACCACGACGGCGGCGTTGGTCGGGGTGTACCACTGGCGATGGAAGGCGCGCACATCGTCGGGCGTCATCGCGTCCAGGTCGCTCATCCAGCCCACGATGGGGCGGCGGTAAGGGGACGCGTTGAAAGTGGCGGCAAACAATTGTTCGGCCAGTACGGCGCGGGGCTGGTCTTCGGTGCGCAGGCGGCGCTCTTCCTTGACGACCTCGATCTCTTTCTTGAACTCCTCGTCGGGCCAGTGGTTGTTGGCAAACCGGTCCGATTCGAGCTTCATCACATCTTCCAGCCGGTTGGACGGGATCTGCTGGTAGTAGCCGGTGTAGTCACGGCTGGTGAATGCGTTCTCCCGCCCACCCAGTGCCGCCACGCGGCGCGAGAACTCGCCCGGCGGCAAGGTCTTGGTGCCCTTGAACATCATGTGCTCCAGCGCATGGGCCACGCCCGAGGTGCCGTCCACCTCGTCCATCGAGCCCACACGCACCCAGACCATGTGCACCGCCGTCGGGGCACGCCGGTCGGGCTGCACGATGAGCTGCATGCCGTTCTTGAGCGTGAACTGCTGCGCACCGGAGGCCGTAGCAGACGGCGCGCTGGAGGGTTGAGACACCGGGGTGGTGGCCGCAAAGGCAGCCCCGGACGAGAGGCAGGCCAGCAGGCCCAGAAGGGTGAAAGCGCGTTTCATAGAATGGGGAGATTCTAAGAACCCGCCAATGTTCAGTTTTTTCAAGAAAAAGCCCGCTCCTTCGCCCGCCCCCACCGATGCGCCCGCCCCGGCCCAGCCGGTAGGCGCACCGGCGCCCGCTGTGGATGCGCCAATGGCGCCGCCCCCGCCCGCCACGCCGCCCGTGGCTACCCCCATCGCACCTGCGCCGATCCCAGCGGCTCCCGCTGCAGCACCTGCCCCGGCAGGCTTTGGCTGGCTGCGCAACCCGTTTGGCAGCAAAGCTCCGGAGCCCGCTGCGCCGCCCCCCACAGCACCCGCGCCCGCCATCGAGCCCCCTCCAGCGCCCGTGTCGATACCACCGGTGGCGCCTGTCGTCACACCGCCCCCTGCGGCGCCTGCAGTTACCGTACCGGCCGCAGCCCCTTTGGCCGCAAGCCCTGCATTGCCCCCCGTCGCGCCCCCGGTTCCCGTTACCGCGCCTGCGCCGGTCACTCCGCCCGCGCCCGTCACGCCACCGCCTGCGCCCGTGGCGGCACCCGTGGTCTCGGCTGCTCCCCCTGCACCTGCGCCTGAGCGCAAAGGCTGGCTCGACCGCCTCAAGGCCGGCCTGCGCAAGACCGGCACCAGCATTGCCACCGTCTTCACCGGTACCCAAATTGACGACGCGCTCTATGAAGAGCTGGAAGAGGCCCTGCTGATGGCCGACACCGGCGTAAAGGCCACCACGCACCTGTTGGCCGACCTCAAGCGCCGCGTCAAGGACAGCAAGACCACCGACCCTGCGGCCGTCAAGGGCCTGCTGGCCGATTCGCTGGCCGACCTGCTGCGTCCGCTCGAAAAAGCCCTGGTCATTGGCGAGCACACGCCCACCGTGATCATGGTGGCGGGCGTCAACGGTGCGGGCAAGACCACGTCGATCGGCAAGCTCACCAAACACCTGGCAGACGAAGGTGCCGCCGTGCTGTTAGCGGCGGCAGACACCTTCCGCGCCGCTGCACGCGAGCAGCTGGGCGTGTGGGCTGACCGCAACACGGTCGAGATCGTGAGCCAGGAAGGCGGCGACCCCGCTGCCGTGAGCTTTGACGCCGTCACCGCTGGCAAGGCGCGCGGCAAGGACGTCGTGCTGGTGGACACCGCCGGCCGCCTGCCCACGCAGCTGCACTTGATGGAAGAGCTGAAGAAGATCCGCCGCGTGGTGACCAAGGCCGACGCCACAGCCCCCCACGAGGTGCTGCTGGTGATCGACGGCAACACCGGCCAGAACGCACTGGCCCAGGTGCGCGCATTCGACGACGCGCTGCAGCTCACCGGCCTGATCGTGACCAAGCTCGACGGCACGGCCAAGGGCGGCGTGCTGGCGGCCATTGCGCAGGAGCGCCCCATTCCGGTGTATTTCATCGGTGTGGGCGAAAAGCTCGAAGACCTGGAAACCTTCAGCGCCCGCGAATTCGCCCAGGCTTTGCTGAGTTGAGCCGCAGCGGCACAGCCTTCCCCTCAGAAATGGCCCCATCCGGGGCCATTTACACATTTACGGATCGCAACGTTTCCTCCATCATGGGCTTTCCCCTGGAAATGCACGGAGGCCCATGTTCATTGAGCTGGTCAAAGGCGTTGCGCTGCTGCTGGCGCTGTGCTTTCTGCATGGTTTCAACATCCGCGTCTGGCGCCAGCACCCGTGGGTGGGCCAGGTCTTTTCAGGGCTGATCTTCGGCGGCATCTGCGTGGTGGGCATGCTCATCCCGGTGGTGCTGATGCCGGGTGTGATCTTCGATGCGCGCTCGGTGGTGCTGAGCATGGCGGGCCTGTTCGGCGGCCCGCTGGTGGCGGGCATTGCCGCGCTGATGGCGGCCACCGGCCGCCTCTGGCTGGGTGGCGCGGGCGCCGAGGTAGGCCTGATGGTGATCGGCCTGTGCACCGCGCTCGGGCTGGTGTACCGCGAAGGCCGCGCCCGGGGGCGGCTGGGGGTGGAACCCGTTGCCCTTGCGCTGTTTGGGCTGCTGCTGCACACGGCGGTGATTGCGCTGTTTCAGCTACTGCCTGCCGAAGTGGCGCAGCGCATCAACCAGACGCTGGCCCTGCCCTACCTGCTGACCTTCACCCCGGCCACCGTGGTACTGGGCCTGCTGCTGCACGATGTGGAGCAGCGCATGGCCACCGAACGCGCATTGATCGGCACGGCCGCGCGCCTGCGCGCCATCACGCAGGCCATCCCGGATGTGCTGCTGGTGCTGGACGCCCAGGGCCGCTATGTGGAGGTGCTGTCTCCCGACGACGACGCGCTGGCCGCCAGCGCACCGGTGCTGGTGGGCAAGCGGCTGCACGACGTGCTACCCGCCGAGCAGGCCGAACGGTTCATGGCGCTCATCCGCGACACACTGCAGTCCGGCCAGACCCACAGCGTGGAATACGAGATGCAGACCCTGTCGGGACTGCGCCAGTTTGAAGGGCGCACCCAGCCCCTGGGCGTGCAGGTGGGCGGCCAGGCGGCCGTGGTGTTCCTGGCCCGGGACATCACCAACCGCAAGCAGGCAGAGAGTGCGCTGCGCGAATCCGAACTCCGCTTTCGCTCGCTGCTGCGCAATATCCCGTCCATCTCGGTACAGGGTTACCTGCAGGACGGCACCACCAGCTACTGGAACCAGGCGTCCGAACAACTGTACGGCTACACCGCCGAAGAAGCCCTGGGCGGCAACCTGCTCGACCTCATCATCCCCCCGCCCATGCGCGACGACGTGCGGGCCCACATGCAGCACATGTTCGCCACCGGCGAGGTGATTCCGGCCGGTGAGCTGCAATTGCGGCGCAAGGACGGCACGCCGGTGCATGTGTTCTCCAGCCACGCCTACATCCAGGTGCCCGGCCACCCCCCGGAGATGTTCTGCATCGACATCGACATCTCGGGCCGCAAGGCCGCCGAGGACGAGGCACGCTACCTGGCGTTCTACGACGCACTCACGCAACTGCCCAACCGCCGCCTGCTGGTGGACCGGCTGCAGCAGGTGCTGGCCAACGGCGCACGCTCGGGTCTGACCACGGCCGTGCTGTTTGTGGACCTGGACAACTTCAAGACCTTGAACGACACCCGGGGGCACGAGGTGGGCGACCTGCTGCTCAAGGACGTCGCCCAGCGCCTGCGCAGCTGCGTGCGCGAGCAGGACACCGTGGCCCGCCTGGGGGGTGACGAGTTTGTGGTGGTGCTGCAGAACCTGAGCAGCGACGCCCCCGAGGCCGCCGCGCAGGCGCGCACGCTGGGCGAGCTGATCCTGGCGCAGCTGCGCCAGCCGTATGAGCTGGCGGGGCACGAACACCACTTCACGGCCAGCATTGGGGTGACGCTGCTCACCCACCAGCGCGACTCGGTGGACGAGGTGCTCAAGCAGGCCGACATGGCCATGTACCGCGCCAAGGACGCCGGGCGCAACACGCTGCGTTTTTTTGACCCGGATATGCAGCAGGCCGTGAACCGCCGCGCCCTGCTGGAGACCGAGCTGCACAACGGCTTGCGGCACGCGCAGTTCCTGCTGCTGTACCAGCCTCAGGTGGACAGCCAGGGGCAAGTGACCGGCGCCGAGGCCCTGGTGCGCTGGCAGCACCCGGTGCAGGGCATGGTGCCGCCCTCGGAGTTCATACCGCTGGCCGAAGAGTCGGGCCTGATCCTGCCGCTGGGCCACTGGGTCATGGAAACCGCACTGCGCCAGCAAGCCCGTTGGCAGCACGACCCGCTGTTTGCACACCTGAGCCTAGCCATCAATGTGAGCGCGCGCCAGTTTCTGCAGGACGATTTTGTGACGCAGGTGTTGGCACTGGTGCGACAGACCGGTGCCAACCCCGCGCAGATCAAGCTGGAACTGACCGAAAGCCTGCTGCTGGACAACGTGGACAGCGTGATCGCCACCATGCGCGCCCTGAAGGCCCATGGCCTGGGGTTTTCGCTGGACGACTTTGGCACGGGCTACTCGTCGCTCAGCTACCTCAAGCGCCTGCCGCTCGACCAGATCAAGATCGACCAGGGCTTTGTGCGCGACGTGCTGCTGGACGCCAGCGACGCAGCCATCGCCCGGTCCATCATTGCGCTGGCCGGCAGCCTTGGCCTGTCCGTGATCGCCGAGGGGGTGGAAACCACCGCCCACCACCAGTTTCTGCTGGCCCATGGCTGCCAGGCCTTCCAGGGCTACCTGTTTGGCCGCCCGCTCACGCTGGAAGACTTTGAAAGCCGGGTGCGGCAGGGCGTGTAGCCGGGGTTGGCGCCGCCACCGTTCTGTCCATTGGGCCACGGCATCAGGAAAAGCAGGATTCAAGTTCTGGGCCCAGGGCGTCGATATCTCTCTGTGGAAACCGTGGAGGTATCCCATGAAGATTGAATCGTCCGCCCTGCAGATGCAGGCCCAGCATGTGGCCAGCCGTGTGCACACCCAAAGCAGCCGCGTCGAAGCCTGGGTGGGCGATCGCCGCCCCGCCAGCGCCCCTGGCCTCGCCCGAGCGGCCCCGGCGGTACAGATCTCCAGCGCCGCGCGCCTGGCCCGCGCCGCCCAGGAGGCCGCTGCCTCCACCCCTGCCGCAGATGCCGTGTCCAATAGCAACCCGGACGACGGCCTGACGCCCCAACTGGCCATGATCCGTGACCTCATCGCCCGCATGACGGGCGTGCAGGTGCAGGTGTACACCGGCCAGACGGAACCAGCTCCATCAGGATCCGCCACACCCGCGAACCGCCCACCCACACCGCTGCCCGCCGATGCAGGTCGCCCCCGTGCCGGGTGGGGCCTGCTGGTGGAGCAACGCGAGGTGGTCGTAGAAACGGAAAGCACCCAGTTCGCCGCCCAGGGCATGGTGCGCACTGCCGACGGGCAGGAAATCCGCTTCAGCCTGCAGCTGGACATGCAGCGCAGCTACCGCCAGGAATCGTCATTCAGCCTGCGCCTGGGCGACGGTGTGGCGGTAGACCCGCTGGTCATCAACTTCGACGGATCGGCTGCGCAGCTGCAAAATCTGCGCTTTGCGTTCGACCTAGACAGCGACGGCCAGACCGAAAACGTGCCCCTGCTGGCAGGCAACCGAGGCTACCTGGCTCTGGACCTGAATCACAACGGCCGCATCGACAACGGCCAGGAGCTGTTTGGCCCCGGCACCGGCAACAGCTTTGCCGAACTGGCCGTACACGACAGCGACGGCAACGGCTGGATTGACGAGGCGGACCCTGTGTTCCAGCAGCTGCAGGTATGGACGCCTGAGGCCGAGGGAGCCGGCAACCTGCGTGCCCTGGCCGACGCAGGCGTGGGCGCACTGTCCACCCGTGCCGTAGCCACCCCGTTTGCCCTGCGCACCGCCGACAACGCCAGTCTGGGCACGGTGCGGTCCACCAGCGCCTACCTGCGGGAAAACGGCGGCGCAGGCACGGTGCAGCAGGTGGATCTGACTGTCTAAAAGAGGTGGCGGGGTGGTCGTTTACTATTATTTTTATAGCTACAAAGAAATGATGCACTAGCGCCTGATGGCGATTTCGCTCAAATTATGTCAAAGGGTTTCGATGAGCAACCCGACGGGAACTCCGGGCTTAGCACTCAATCACAGAGAGTGCTAACATCATGGCTTAGAGGAAAGGATTCCCGGAATGAACATTCAATCTGGAACCGCGACGATGTCTCTGGCACCCGCCAATCCGTGGGCGCTGGTGCCCCCCTTGGGCAACCTGGACGCCTATATTTCGGCCGTCAACCGCCTGCCCCTGCTCACGCACGAAGAAGAGCAGACCTACGCACGCCAGCTCAAGGACAACAACGACCTGGACGCCGCCGGCCGGCTGGTGATGTCGCACCTGCGTCTCGTGGTTTCGATTGCACGCCAGTACCTGGGTTACGGCCTGCCCCACGGCGACTTGATCCAGGAAGGCAACGTGGGCCTCATGAAAGCCGTCAAGCGCTTCGACCCCGATCAGGGCGTGCGGCTGGTGAGCTATGCCATGCACTGGATCAAGGCCGAGATCCATGAATACATCCTGAAGAACTGGCGCATGGTCAAGGTGGCGACCACCAAGGCGCAGCGCAAGCTGTTCTTCAACCTGCGATCCATGAAGCAGGGCTTCAAGGCCGACGCCTCAGCCGCCGACGCTGCCACCCACCGCGACACCTTGTCCGACCACGAGATCAGCGCCGTGGCTGCGCAGCTCAACGTGAAGCGCGAAGAAGTCATCGAGATGGAAACCCGCATGGCGGGTGGCGATGTGCTGCTGGACCCGGCCCCGGCCGATGACGGCGAGCAGGCGTTTGGCCCCATTGCCTACCTGGCAGATGCGTCGCACGAGCCCACCGCCATGATCGAGTCGCGCCAGCGCGACGCCCTGGCCACCGACGGCATTGCCAACGCCCTGGCCAGCCTGGACGACCGCAGCCGCCGCATCGTGGAAGAGCGCTGGCTCAAGGTCAACGACGATGGCTCCGGCGGCATGACGCTGCACGACCTGGCCGCCGTGTACGGCGTGAGCGCCGAGCGCATCCGCCAGATCGAAGTGGCCGCCATGAAGAAGATGAAGAAGGCGCTGGCCGAATACGCCTGAGTCGGACAGGCAGCGGGGTTAACATCCCCGGCTGCAGAAGTTGCCTCGCGGGGCCCCAGTTCTGGGGCCCCGCGTCGTTTGGCCCCCCGAATATTCTCAAGGAGATTGCACCCTATGCCGTCACGTCCCGCCCTTTCTGGCCGTGTGTCCCGCCGCGCTTCGCTGCTGATTGCGCTGGTTGCCGCATCCCCGTGGGCTCTTGCGCAGAACACCGGCAAGACCGCCGCAGCGCCCGCCCCGCTGGCGTGGCCGACCAAGCCCCTGAAGATCATCGTGGGCTTTCCGGCAGGCTCGTCGCCCGACCTGACCGCACGCACGTTCTCTGAGCCCTTGTCCAAGGCTTTGGGCCAGCCCGTCATCGTGGAGAACAAGGTGGGCGCGGGCGGCAACATTGGTGCCGATGCGGTGGCCAAGGCCCGTGACGACCACACCATCGGGCTGATGATCAACGGCAACATGACGATTGCCAGGCTGCTGAACCCGGCCGTGCCGTACGACCCGATCAAGGACCTGGCGCCGCTCAGCCTCATTGGCACCTCGCCACTGATCCTGACTGCCCCCATCAGCCAGCCTGGCGTGCCCGCCAACAGCAGCGCCCGCGACTTCTTCGTGGCCGCGCGAAATGGTGGCGACAAATGGAGCTACGGCACGCCCGGCGTGGGCACGGTGGGCCATATCGGCACCGAACTGCTCAAGGCGCGCAGCAACATCAACCCCGTGCATGTGCCCTACCCCGGTTATCCGCAGGTGGCCAATGCCATGCTGGGTGGCCAGCTGCAGATGGCGCTGATGCCTCCAGCGCTGGCCCAAGCCCAAATGCGTGCGGGCAAGCTGCGCGCGATTGGCGTGACGTCCTCGGGGCGCAGCCCGCTGGCGCCCGAGGTCCCCAGCCTGGCCGAGGCAGGCATCACCAACTTCAACCTGGAGATCTGGAACGCCTTTGCAGCACCCGCCACCATGCCCAAGCCCATCCAGGCCAAGCTGGCTGCGCTGATCAGCGAGATCGCACGCAGCGAGGACGTGCGCAGCAAGCTGTTCCAGCAAGGGTGGCAAACGGTGGGGTCGTCACCCGAGGGCCTGGCCAACCGCATCAAGGCCGACACCAACCTGCTGGGCGGGGTGATTGCGATGCGCGGCATCAAGGTGGAGTAAGCCATCGCTGGGGTCTGCGACATACATTTTGTTGCAGCGCGCCAAAAACCCGGGTAAGGTCCAAACACCTTCCCGGGTTTTTTCATTCCGGGTGCCCTGAATGCCCCTTACCCGGTCAATGCCCCTTGCCACTGCTCCATGAAATCTGAACCTCTCGCCCGCAGCGGCGGGTGCGCGCTGTGCGCAGGGCAACAGCAATGCCTGCTGGGACGACAAAACGAAGAGTGCCGCAGCCAATGGATGCCTTTGGTGGTGGAGCGACCCATGTGCAAAGGGGAGCTGCTTTTGCGGCAAGGTGAACTGCCCCATACCTTCAGGATAGTGAAAACAGGTACCGTCATGCTGTTGTGCAGCGGCGAAGACCGTGTGGAGCGGCCCGTCGGGCTGTTTGGCCCCGGACAGCCCGTGGGCACCACCGGGCTGGTGCAGCAAACGGCAGCCGTATCCTGCCGCGCGCTGACGGCGGGGCGGCTGTGCGAAGTGCAGATCGCGGCCGCCAGCCAGCGCGGCCTGCTTGACGAGGCATTTCTGCGGGGGCTCGCGCAAAGCTACGCACAAACCAATGCCTGGCTGGCCGAGTGGGCCCGCATCGTGCGTATCCGGGGCGTGGCGGGCCAGTTGGCCGCCACCTTGCTGCAGCTGGCTCGCATACAGCGCAGCACCCTGGTGCGCCTGCCCAGCCACGTGGTTCTGGCGGACCTGCTCTCGACCACGCGCGAAACCATTGCCCGTGCCCTGCGCCAGTTGGCGCAACACCAGGGGCTGGTGCGGCATGACCGCTGGCATTGCGAGATCCAGCGCGAGGTCTTGCTCGGCCTGGCCGGGGGACACCGGCCGTCGTCGTAGGACAGGACCGCCGTCCCGCCCATCAGGCGGATACAACGGTGGCCGGCCCGCGCAAAGCCCCCTCCCCCGCCGGCATGGCCGTCGCCTGCGCGCCCTGCAGCAGCGCCGCCACATGGCCAGGGGGCACCGCCCTGGAAAACAGCCAGCCCTGGTAGGCATCACACCCGAAGTCGGTCAGCAGGTGCAGTTGCTCGGCAGACTCCACCCCTTCCGCCACCACATGAAGGCCCAGGGTTTGCGCCAGCACGACGATGGCCTGCACCAGCGTGGCATCGGCGCTGGTGCGCAGTAGCGGGCGCACAAACTCGCGGTCGATCTTGATGCGGGAGACCGGCAACTGCTTGAGATAGGCGAGCGAAGAATGGCCGGTGCCGAAGTCATCGAGCGCAATGCAGACGCCCAGCGCCTGCAGGCCGCACAGCACACGCCGGGCCTGCTCAGGGTCTGCCATGGCCTCGGATTCGGTCACCTCGATCTCCAGCAGGTCAGCCGGTGCTCCGTGCAGCGACAGGCTGCGCTCAATCTGCTCGACCAGGTCCGTCTGCCGCAATTGCTGCGCAGACAGGTTCACTGCCACCCGCAGCGGCATGCCCGCCCCCGCCCAGGCTGCGATCTGCCGGCAGGCGGTGTCCAGCACCCAGGCGCCCAGCGCAAGGATCAGGCCGGTGGCCTCGGCCACGGGCACAAAGCGGTCAGGGGGTATCTCACCGAGCTGCGGGTCGGTCCAGCGCAGCAGGGCCTCGACCCCGTGCACGCAGCCGGATCTCACATCCACCTGGGGCTGGTAATGCAGGGCCAGCCCCCCGTAGGCCAGTGCCATCTTCAGGCGTTCATGCAACTGCAGCTTCTCCGCCATGCGAATGCCCAGCGGGGGGGCATAAAAGGCGTAATGCGCGCGCCCCGACTCCTTGGCGTGGTACATGGCCATGTCGGCGTAGCGCATCAGCGTGGCCGCGTCCTGCGCGTCGTTGGGGTACAGGGCGATCCCCAGGCTCGCACCGAAGTCCAGCTCGAAGCCATGCATCTGGTAGGGGCGGCACAGCACATCCAGCAGCTTGGCAGCGGTCTGCTCGGCATCCTGCGCTTGCGCAATGTGCGGCAGCAGCACGGTGAACTCATCACCGCCCAGCCGGGCCAGCGCGTCACCTGCGCGCAGCACGCTCTTGAGTCTGCGCGCCACTTCCAGCAGTACCTGGTCGCCAGCGGCATGGCCATAGCCGTCGTTCACCGCCTTGAAGTCATCCAGATCCAGCAGCAGCAATGCAAAAGACTGGCCGGAGCGCGCCGACTCGGCAATCGCCTGTTCGAGCCGCTGGCCGAACTGCCAGCGGTTGATCAGACCGGTCAACGTGTCGTGGGTGGCCTGGAAATGCATCCGAGCCTCCAGCCGCCGCACCTCCGAGATGTCGCGCACAAAGGCCACCGCCGTGCCGCCCTGTGCGTTCGTGTGCCCCAACGCAATGTCCACCGGAACGGAGCTGCCGTCCTTGCGCATGATCCAGAGGTCCCGTCCCATGCCCATGGGCCGGCGCGATGGGGCTCGGAAATAGCCCTCCAGGTGCTGGGCATGCGCATCGCGCAGGGCGGGGGGCAGGAAGATGCCGACCGAGCGGCCGCACAACTCGTCGGCCGAGTAGCCGGACAGGCTCTCCATCGCGGCGTTGACCATCACGATGCAGCCGGCGCGGTCCACGAGCAAGATACCGTCCGGTGCCGCATTCATGGCCGCCAGGATCAGGGAGCCATCGCCCCCGCTGCGCGGCGCCTGCTCCGACGAAGACGATGCGGCAGGCAGGTCGGGCCCGAGGCCAACGGACCTCATCGCACCGTGCCCCGTGGCTGGAACACAGAGGCGGCTTCGTCCAGATGCCGCGCCTGCTGCGCCAGCGAACCACTGAGTTCAGCGCTGCGGCGCACCAGCGTGGCGTTTTGTTGCGTCATCTGCTCCAGCTGGGCCACCGCGCTGTTGATCTGCCCCACGCCCAGTGCCTGCTCGTGGCTGGCCTGCTGGATGTCCTGCACCAGCTCGCTGAGCCCGTGCACGGACCGCACCGCGCTGTCCATGGTCTGCGCTGCAGCCACCGCAGCGTCGGTGCCGCTGCGCACCTCGGCCAGCGAGGCGTCGATCAACGCCTTGATGTCGCGTGCAGCACGGGCGCTTTTTTGCGACAGCGCCCGCACCTCGGTCGCCACCACGGCAAAGCCCTTGCCATGCTCCCCGGCCCGCGCAGCCTCCACGGCTGCGTTGAGCGCCAGCAGATTGGTCTGGAACGCAATGCCGTCGATCAACGTGCTGATCTCTGCCACGCGCTGGCTGGCGCTGGCAATGCCTTGCATGGTGTGCTGCACACGCTGCACGGTGTCAGCGCCCAGCGCGGCGGCCTGCGCCCCCAGGCCGGCGCGCTGCGCTGCCAGTGCGGCCTTGTCGCTGTTGGCACGAATGGCGGCTGTCAGCTCGTCCAGCGCGGTGGCCGCCTCTTCCAGGCTGCTGGCTGCTTCTTCGGTGCGCTCTGACAAATGCGTGTTGCCGTCCTGCAGCTCCGTGGCGCACTCGCGCACCTGCAGGGCTTTGCCCTGGATATCGCTCACCAGGGACATCATGTTGAGCCCGGCCTGCTGCACGCTGCGCATGAGCCCACCAATCTCATCCACGCGCTGCAGCATCAGGGGTTCGGCCTTCTGGCCGCTCGCAACGGCTCGCGCCTGCGCCAGCACCTCGCGCAGCGGCGTCACCACCCCGGCCTGCAGCCACCAGGCTGCCGCAGCACCGGCCGCACACCAGGCCACCAAACCCGCCAGCCACCAGCCTGCCCCGGCGGCCTGGCCGCCCGCACTGGCATTGGCACCCACGCTTGCGCTGCCACCAGCCACCAAAGCCAGTGCGCCTCCCAGCAGCAACGCGCCCAGGGCGCCGTGCAATCGCACCCCCAACGACAGAAACCGCAGGCGCGCCCACGCGGCAGCCAACCCCTGCACGCCCACCACAAAGCCACGGTACACCCGCAGATGCCGGGCCCCTGCATTGATGCGCTGGTACAGCGTTTCGTGCGTGCGAATCTCGTCGTCCGATGCCTTGGTGCGTACCGACAGAAAGCCCACCACGGTGCCGTCCTGCCGGATGGGGCTGGCATTGGCACGCACCCAGTAATGGTCGCCGTCCTTGCGCCGGTTCTTGACCAGCGATGACCACGGCAACCCTCCGCGTATCGTGGCCCACATGTCCTCGAATGCAGCGGCAGGCATGTCGGGGTGGCGCACCACGTTGTGGGCCTTGCCATACAGCTCCTCGCGCCCAAAGCCGCTGACCTTGATGAAGGCATCGTTGGCATAGACGATGCGCCCCTTGAGATCGGTGGTGGAGAGCAGGGTGTCACCCTCGGACAGCGGGTAGTCGCGCTGGGTTACGTACACGTTCGAGCGCATGGAGGCCTGGTTCCTTCACAGAGTGGTGTGATCGAGGCGCAGATGCTGCTTGCGGCCGCATCAGCGCAAAGAAAACGCCACCGCCCGGCGCACCGCAGCAGATGGCTGTAACCACTCTAGGGAATCAGACCAGGATAGGCATCAAGGACGCCCCGGCATGTGCTGGCAACTTGGTGCCAATGTGATGCACCGCGCATTCTTGCCTACCCCTGTGAGGCAAATCTGCGACAGCCCAAGGGCCTGTAAAAGGCTCAGCCCGCTTCGCTCAGCAGGGCTTTGACATCGGCGGCCAGGGCCTGCGCACCGCTGCCGTAGCGGTTGTACACCCGCAGGCGACCCGCAGGGTCGTACACGTAGCTGCCGGCCGAATGGTCCATGGTGTAGCTCGTGGGCGTCTTGCCATCGACCTTCTTGTAGTAGATCTTGAAGTCCTTGGCGACGGCGGCCAGCTGTTCGGGCGTGCCGTACAGCGCCAGAAAGCTCGGGTCAAAGTTGGCCATGTAGGCCTTGAGCACCTCGGGCGTATCGCGCTCAGGGTCCACCGTCACAAAAACGCCCTGCAGCCGGTCGCCGTCCTTGCCCAGCATCTGCTTGACCTCGGCCAGCTCCTGCATCGACGTGGGGCACACGTCGGGGCACTGGGTGTAGCCGAAGAACACCACCACCACCTTGCCGGCAAAGTCCTTGATGTGGCGCGGCTGGCCGTTGTGGTCGGTCAGGGGAATGTCGCGGGCGTACTCGGCGCCGGTGACATCCACGCCCCGGAACTCGGGCTTTTTCTCGGAACATGCGCTCAGGAGGCCTGTAGCGCATATAGATAGTGCGCCAGCAGCTATCAAATGAAGAGCATTACGTTTCTGCATGGAGATCACAGCACATAGTGGTCCACCAACAGCGCCGCAAACAGCACGCTCAGGTGGATGAGAGAAAAACGGAAGGTCTTGCGCGCCAGGGCGTCCGAATAGTTGCGCCACAAGGCGAACGCATAGCCGCAAAAGCCCAGGCTCAGCAGCACGGCCGCAACCAGGTAGATCCAGGAGCTCATGCCGTAGATGAACGGCATCATGCACCCGGCCAGCAGGATCAGCGTGTACAGGAACACCTGCAGGCGCGTGAACTCGTTGCCATGCGTGACGGGCAGCATGGGCAGCCCGGACTTGCGGTAGTCCTCCACCCGGTACAGGGCCAGGGCCCAGAAGTGCGGAGGGGTCCACAGAAAGATGATGAGAAACAGGATGAGTGCCTCAGGCCCCACGTCGTTGGTCATGGCAGCCCAGCCCAGCACCGGGGGCATGGCCCCCGAGGCGCCACCAATCACGATGTTCTGGGGCGTGAGGGGCTTGAGGATCACGGTGTAGACCACCGCGTAACCCACAAAGGTGGCAAAGGTCAGCCACATGGTCAGCGGGTTGATCCACACATACAGCAGCACGGAGCCTGCGGCACACAGCACGGCCGAAAAGAGCAGAGTCTGCGCGTTGGACAGCTCGCCCTTGGCGGTGGGGCGCCAGGCGGTGCGCTTCATCTTGGCGTCGATGCCTTGCTCGACGATGCAGTTGAACGCAGCCGCCGCCCCGGCTACCAGCCAAACGCCCAGGCTGGCCAGGACCATGTGGCCGAGTTGCGCAGCGCTGGGCAGGCCAGGCACGGCCAGCACCATGCCGATCAGTGCACAAAAAACGATGAGCTGCACCACACGGGGCTTGGTCAGCGCATAAAACTGCTGGAACCGCGAAGGCGGCGCAGCAACGACGGGGGGGGCAACACTCATGCAGATACTCTCGATGCGCCCGTGGGCGCAGAAAACTCGCGGGGCGCAGTCGCCGCGCGGCTGGACACCAGGGCCCAGGTCAACACCACCACCAGGGCTGCAGCACCTCCGGTGTGCAGCACTGCGGCCACCAGAGGCCAATCCAGCACCACGTTGGACAAGCCCGTCACCAGTTGCAGCAAAGCCAGCCCGGCGAGCCAACGTGTCTGCGCGGGCAACACGCCCCGGCGGTGAAAACGCCAGGCCACCAGGCCCAATGCCAGCAGCACCACGTAGGCCATCAGGCGGTGCACATAGTGGATGGCAGTGAGCGCGGCAAAGCTGATGTGGCTGCCATCTTGCAGCATGCCCAGCTTGCGCCAGATTTGAAAACCCTGGGCAAAGTCCATCGCGGGCCACCAGCTGCCCTGGCAGGTGGGGAAGGTGGTGCATGCCAGCACCGCGTAGTTGGTACTGACCCAGCCTCCCAGCACCACCTGGAACGCCAGCAACAGACCGGTCACCACCAGCGCCCAGCGCAGAGCGGGCGGCAGGGTCACCGGTGCACGCCCCTGGGCGCTTTGGGTATGGCGTACCGCCTGTACACACAGCAGTGCCAGCAGCACCAGGCCGCCGATCAGGTGCAGGGTGACGATGGCGGGAAAGAGCTTCATGGTCACGGTGAGTGCACCAAACGCACCCTGCAGGCACACCCACAACAAGGTCACCGTGGGCCACCAGGGGCTCAGCGGAGGCGCTGGCACGGCATCACGCCGGGCGCGGCGCTGCTGCACCCAGGACGACACCGTGAGCATAATGATCAGCACCCCCACTCCCGTGGCGAGGTAGCGGTGGATCATCTCGATCCAGGCCTTGCCATGTGTCACCGGGCCCGTGGGCATGGCCTCTTGGGCCGCCGCAATCTCGGCCCGGGCCCCTACAGGACTGGAACTGCCGTAGCAGCCCGGCCAGTCGGGACAACCGAGGCCCGAATCCGTCAGGCGCGTGAAGGCGCCGAACAGCACCAAATCAAACGTGAGGAACAACGTCAGCACCGTGAGTGCCTGCAGGCGCCGCATGGGCGAGCTGCGGCGGTTGCGCGCCCACACCCAGGTCAGCGGCCCCAGCGCAATCACCAGGCCCAGCAGCATCAGCTCGAGCACGGGAGCGAGGTCGTACAGCGGTTGGGCGTTGGTCATGGCTTGATTGGCCGCCCCGGCTCGTCCCACGAAGACGAAGCGCGCAGGAGGCGCTCCAGGTCGCGCTTGGCCTTGGCGGCGCCGTCTGTGTCCATGGCCGCCGGAAAGCGCATCATCCAGTTGCCCATGGGGTCCACGACATAAATATGGTCGGCCAGCTGCTGCCCTGGTGCGGGCTCGATCCAGGCCTTGAGTGCATTGGGCTCCACCCGCAACACGGTCGCCTGTTGCAGGGCGGTGGCCAATGACGCCGGCGGCTGGGCGTTGTCGCTGACGAGCCAGACCCAGTCCACGCGGTCTTTTTCCTTGCCCAGGCTTTCGCGCAGCTGGCGCTGCAGGTACAGGTGCTTCTGGCAGGCCGCGTCGCAGTCACCCCCGGCCACGCTGACCAGCAGCCACTGGCCCTTGAGCGACTCCAGCCGCGTGGCCTCGCCGCTGAGCGTGGCCGCCGTGAGCGCCGGCACCGTGCGCTGGGGGTTGATCAGCTCGCCATAGTTGCGCCGCCCCTCGGGGCGGATCACGTAGTAGGTGAAATATGACGCCACCACCGGCGCAGCGCAGATCAGCAACACACCCAGCATCTTCCAGCGCCCGTAGCGTGCACGTTGCACGGTGGCGACGGCATCACCCGCCTCGGGCAGGGTGTGCACGGTCAGCCCCAGGGGGTGCTCCGCACGGGCACCAGGCTGAAAATCAGGCGGCTGGCTGGCTGCGCGGGCGAATGAACCGTCGGACGATTTGGAACCAGACATAAAGGAGTGCTATCAGGCCACAGAGCCCGAACCATTGAAATGCGTAACCGTAGTGCTTTTCGACGCCTGCGCCGACCACGGGCCAGTCGCGTTGCAGGCCATCGCCCGCTTCGCCCGCTGGGCCCGTCTGCAACACCGTGAGGGGGGCGAGCGCCAGACCGGTTTCGGTCCGGTACGCTGCCAGGTCGAGATTTTGCCGGATGCGGGAAGACCCCTGCGCGCTATTGCCCCCCTGGAACTCGTACAGCCGCGAAGGCGCGGCGGCCACGCGGCCTTGCACCCGCACGTCTGCACCCATGGGCGTGTTGACCGGTGGCAGCTGCGTGCGGTCCTGAAAATTGCGTGCCACCCACCCACGCTGCACCAGCACAACCCCGGCACCCAGCCCGGCGAGCTGCAGCGGCGTGAGCACAAAGAAGCCAGGGCGACCCTGCATCTGGCGGTTATCCAGATATACCGTGTGCTCTGGCAACCAGCGCCCCTGCAGCTCCACGGCGCGGTGAACCAGGGCCTGTTGTGCCTCAGGCGCCGTACTGGCAGGGTCCGTCAGCGTGCGCCCATCGATGGCAGGCAGAGCGCCACGGGCATCCAGCATCGCCTGCAGCGACTCTTTCTGTGCGGCGCGCGACAGCTGCCAACGCCCCAGCGAGGCGGTGACCAGCATGCCCACCACGGCAGCCAGGGTAATCAGCCAAAAACGCAGGCCCACAGGACGGCGAAGGGGGGTCACGGGATAATGCGCTCCATGAAATACCTCGTAGTGCTGGCGTTCATCGCCATTGTGGCCAGCCTGGCATCGGCCCTGTTCTTCATGATGCGCAATGGGCGCGACGACAAGAGCAAGGGCAACCACATGGCCAAGGCGCTGGCAGTGCGCGTCGGGTTGTCGATCGTGCTGTTCTTGTGCATTCTGGTGGCCTGGCAACTGGGTTATATCCAACCCACAGGCCTGCCCGCCACGCGTTGATCTGTCCGGCGATCCGCGCACTCTGCCTGCGCCAGGGCCTCCAGCGGGCCACACCAGATCGCCTGCGCCAGGAGAGAATAAAAAAAGCGCCGCGAGGCGCTTTTTTATGGCGTCCGGGGCCTGGCTTACATCCAGTACACCAGCACGTACAGGCCCAGCCACACGACGTCCACAAAGTGCCAGTACCAGGCGGCACCTTCAAAGCCAAAGTGTTTGTCGGCTGTGAAGTGACCCTTTTGCAGGCGCAGCGTAATCACCAGCAGCATCAGCATGCCCAAGAACACATGGAAGCCGTGGAACCCCGTCAGCATGAAGAACGTGGAACCGAACACACCCGAGCTCAGCTTGAGGTTCAAGTCGGTGTACAGGTGGAAATATTCGTAGCCCTGCACCAGCAGGAACACGAAGCCCAGCAGCACGGTGGCCCACATGAAACCGATGGTCTTGCCACGGTGGTTTTCACGCAGAGCGTGGTGGGCAATGGTCAGCGTCACGCCGGACGTCAGCAGCAGCGCCGTGTTGATGGTGGGCAACCAGAAGGGGCCCACGGTCTGGAAGGGCTCGATGATGCCTGCAGGCGAAGCGGTGACGCCGGCGGCCATGCTGGGCCACACTGCCTTGAAGTCGGGCCACAGCAGCGCATTGTCCAGGCTGCCCAGCGCTGGCACCGAGTGCGAGCGCGCCCACCACAAAGCCGTGAAGAAAGCGCCGAAGAACATCACCTCGGAGAAGATGAACCAGCTCATGCTCCAGCGGTACGACAGATCGATCTTGTGCCCGTACAGGCCACCCTCGCTCTCGCGCACTGCATCGCCAAACCATTGGTACAGGGTGAACAGCCACCACACCAGCCCCACGGCCAGGGAGTATTTGCCCCAATCGTGGCCGTTGATCCACTGGGCTGCGCCCAGGATCACAAAGAACAGGCCGGCAGCAGCCATGACCGGGTGACGGGACTCGGCGGGCACATAGTAGTACGGGGTTCCGCCGTGGGTTGATGCACTCATTTCAGCTCCTGACTCTCAAAATCTTTGTTTTCAGTATTTGTTCGCACGAACCAGTCAACACACATTCACACGATCCAGTTCACCAGCCCGATCAGGCCCATCACCAGCAGAAAGACCGCGATCAATCCCACCACAATGATGTGAATCGGGTTGAGCTTTTCGACATCTTGCTGGTACTCGCTGCCTTTGCGCAAGCCAATCAGCGACCATGCCACCGCGCGCACCGTGCGCAGCAGCGAGCCCTTGCGGTGCACTGGCTTGATGTCCGAAGGCTGACCGAGCGGCGCACTCATGAGCCCGCTCCTTGCGTGCCACCTGCAGACGTCGACCCAGGCAGCACCACAGCCGCCGTCGATTCGGGCGCCGCCGGGGTCTTGCCACCCACCTCGAAGAAGGTGTACGACAGCGTAATGGTGGTGACGTCTTTGGACAATTTAGGATCAATCACAAACGCCACGGGCCAGGTTTTCTTTTCACCGGGCTCCAGGGTGTATTGGTTGAAGCAAAAACATTCCAGCTTGTTGAAATGCGCAGCGGCCTGGCGAGGCGCATAACTGGGAATCGCCTGGGCGGCCATGCGACGGTTCTGTACGTTCTGGAACTCGTACATCACCGTCGTCAGTTCACCGGGGTGGACCTGCACGGAACGCTGCGCGGGCTTGAAGTCCCACGGGCCGCGAGAGTTCGCATCGAACTCCACGGTGATAGTGCGCGACTTGTCCACCTGGGTGTTGGCAGGCACGCGCACATCCTTGCCCGCCACGCCGTTGCCCGGCACTTGCCGCTCGGCCAGCGACAGGATGTTGATGCCCGTCATTTCGCAGATGTGCTTGTAGATAGGGATCAGCACATAGCCGAAGGCGAACATGCCAGCCGCGATCACGACCAGCTTTCCAACCATCTTGGCGTTTTCGCGGTGCAGGCTCATGGGGTGGCCAGTGGCTTCAGCGGGACAGCAGCACTACCTTGACCATGAACCCGACAAAGAACACCACCGCCACGGACGCCAGGATCAGCGCCAGTCGCAGGTTGCTCTTTTTTTGTTCGGGGGTCATGGGCATGGTGTTCAGCCAATCACGCGGGTTGCGGTGGCATCCAGCTTGGGAGGATTTTCAAACGTGTGGAAAGGCGCGGGGGAAGGCACTTCCCATTCCAGGCCCTCGGCACCGTCCCATGGCTTGGCTGGGGCCTTGGCACCCTTGCCACGCATGGCGGGAATGACCACCGCCACGAAGAAGTACACCTGCGCCAGGCCAAAGCCGAACGCACCCACAGAGGCGATGGCGTTGAAGTCGGCAAACTGCATGGGGTAGTCTGCGTAGCGACGTGGCATGCCGGCCAGGCCCAGGAAGTGCATCGGGAAGAAAGTGATGTTGAAGAAGATCAGCGACGCCCAGAAGTGAATCTGGCCGCGTGTTTCGGAATACATCACGCCCGTCCACTTGGGCAGCCAGTAGTAAACGCCAGCGAACATGGAGAACAGCGAACCGGCCACCAGCACATAGTGGAAGTGAGCCACCACGTAGTAGGTGTCTTGCAGCTGGATGTCGATGGGCGCCATGGCCAGGATCAGGCCGGTGAAACCACCCATGGTGAACACAAAGATGAAGCCCACGGCAAACAGCATGGGGGTTTCAAACGTCATGGAGCCGCGCCACATGGTGGCAATCCAGTTGAAGATCTTCACGGCCGTGGGCACTGAGATCAGCATGGTGGCGTACATGAAGAACAGCTGGCCGGTCACGGGCATGCCGGTCGTGAACATGTGGTGGGCCCACACGATGAACGACAGGATGGCGATGGACGAAGTGGCATACACCATGGAGGCGTAGCCAAACAGTTTCTTGCGGCTGAATGCAGGCACGATCTGGCTGATGATGCCGAAGGCCGGCAAGATCATGATGTACACCTCGGGGTGACCGAAGAACCAGAAGATGTGCTGGTACATCACCGGGTCGCCGCCACCGGCGGGGTTGAAGAAGCTGGTGCCGAAGTGGCGGTCCGTCAGCGTCATGGTGATCGCGCCAGCCAGCACAGGCATCACGGCGATCAGCAGGTAGGCGGTGATGAGCCAGGTCCAGGCGAACATGGGCATCTTCATCAGCGTCATGCCGGGGGCGCGCATGTTCAGGATGGTCACGATGATGTTGATCGAACCCATGATGGACGAGGCACCCAGGATGTGCATCGCGAAGATGCCGGCATCCATGGAGGGGCCCATCTGCAGGGTCAGCGGTGCATAGAGCGTCCAGCCCGCAGCGGGCGCACCGCCAGGCATGAAGAACGAGCTGACCAGCATGGCTGCGGCGGGAATCATCAGCCAGAAGCTGAAGTTGTTCATGCGTGCGAAGGCCATGTCGGATGCGCCGATCTGCAACGGGATCATCCAGTTCGCAAAGCCCACGAAGGCCGGCATGATCGCGCCAAACACCATGATCAGGCCGTGCATGGTGGTCAGCTGGTTGAACAGCTCGGGGTTGACCAGCTGCAGGCCAGGCTGGAACAGCTCGGCACGGATCAGCAGGGCCAGGATACCGCCCACCATCAGCATGGTGAACGAGAACAGCAGGTACAGCGTACCGATGTCTTTGTGGTTGGTGGCAAACACCCAGCGGCGCCAGCCGGTGGGGCCATGGTGGCCGTGGCCGTCGTGTGCGTGGTCGCCAGCGTGCCCGTGGTTGTCGAGTACTGCGCTCATTGTGAATTCCTCAATACGATGGGGCGATGATTACTTGCCACGCTGGGCCACAACTTCAGCTGGCTGTACCAGCTGGCCGGTCTTGTTGGACCAGTTGTTCTTGGTATAGGTGACCACGGCGGCGATGTCGGTGTCGCTCAGCTGTGCCCATGCGGGCATGGCACCGTTGTTCTGCCCCTTGAGCAGCACCTGGATCTGCTTGGCATGGTCGGCATCCAGCACCACGGCAGCGCCGTCCAGAGGCTTGATGGGGCCAGCGCCCTTGCCGTTGGCCTGGTGGCAGGCTGCGCAGTTGGCTGCGTACACCTTTTCGCCACGCTTGAGAATGTCGTCCAGCGCCCACACCTTGGTGGGGTCGTCCAGCTTGGCGGCGGCCTTCTTCTTCTGCTCGCCCACCCAGGCGGTGTAGTCCTCGGCAGACACGACCTTCACGTGGATGGGCATGTAGGCGTGCTCCTTGCCGCACAGCTCGGCGCACTGGCCGTAGTAGTCGCCAATCTTCTCTGCGCGGAACCACGTGTCACGCACAAAGCCAGGGATCGCGTCCTGCTTGATACCGAAGGCAGGCACCATGAAGGCGTGGATCACGTCGTTGGCCGTGGTGATGATGCGAATTTTCTTGTTGACCGGCACCACCATAGGGTTGTCCACCTTGAGCAGGTAGTTGGCGGGCGCGTCCTTGACGTTGCCGCTGTCGGACATCACGCGGTGGCTGCTGTCCAGCGTGGAGATAAACGCCAGGCCTTCGCCTTCGCCAGTGATGTAGTCATAACCCCACTTCCACTGGTAGCCCGTGGTCTTGATGGTGAGGTCGGCATTGGTGGTGTCCTTCTGGGCCACCAGCACCTTGGTGGCGGGCAAGGCCATGAGGATCACGATGATGAACGGAACGATGGTCCAGACCACTTCGACCGTCACCGACTCGTGGAAGTTGGCAGCCTTCGCGCCCTTGGAGCGGCGATGCTTCCAGATCGAGTAGAACATCACGGAGAACACTGCAACAAAGATCACCGTGCAGATGATCAGCATCATCCAGTGCAGAAAGTGCTGCTCTTCTGCGATCTTGGTGACGGGCGGCGCCAGGTTCAGCTGGTTGACTGCAGGGCCGCCAGGCAGGTCCTGAACGGCATGGGCTGCGGAGCCCACCCATGCACCGGCAATCAGCAGCAGAGAAGCCAGCTTGTTGGAAATGCTCTTCATAGTTCTCACTTACTTCTAAGCCTCAATTTAACCAATCCCTTTCGCGCGCCTGCGTGGGGTCAGGCAGCGCGCAAGGCCATGCGGATCTCCGATGCCAGGGCCGGTCGAAGCTCGGGACGCATGTAGCGCCCCACCTCCACCGAACGGCCCTGTGCAGACAGCGTGATCAGCGAATGGTCTCCCGTCTTGGGCTCTACGCGAACCCGGCTCCGGTCAAACTCCGCGCGCTCCAGCCTGCCTGCTGTCTCCAGCTCCACCACAAGGCGCGAGCCCTGCAATGAAATCCTCTCGCCATCCGCCGCATGGCGACCGTACATGGCGAACGCAATCCCTACTGCCAAGATTTCGAGCCACGCGAAGGGCATCACCAGGTGGGCGCCAAGCATCCAGAAGCCCGTCGCGATCCCCAGGGACACCACACACAGCGACAGATACATCCAGCCCAATTGCGTCGGAGTGACCGAGCAATTGCGAACCAGACGCCAGTCAATGCGTTGACCCGACACCGTGGCAAAACGAAAAACCAAGCCCGTCACCGTGAGTGCTCACAAGACTGCCGACTGCAGCACACGTTGCGCCTTGGGCACAACAGGCACAGCCTGCCAAATTGCGCGGGAAGATGCCCGAAATCTCAATAACCAAGAATTGTAGCGTGCCTTGTTCCAAGTCATTGACAGGCCGTTACAGGTTAGTTCTCTTTGCCGCCCTTGCGCAACATGGCGCGCATGTCCTGCAGCGAAACAGCGCTGCTGGAACTGACACGCACCCGGGGTGCAGGCTTGAAGGCATGGCCATAGATGATTTCAAAAGTCAGTGCGAGCTGACCACCTTGACCAGGATCAACCAGGCGCTCAGACAGCACTTGGTAGAGCTTGTCGCGCCAACGCCGTCCGCGCAATGAGGGAAAGCGATCAGGGTGCAAATTGACACCGAGCTCGCGCAGCTCTTGAACCAGCCGCTCGGGTGTGGCAAACGTGAGCGTGATGCGCTCCATGTCCATCACCGGCTCGGCAAAACCCGCGTGCACCAGCATGTCGCCCCAGTCATGCATGTCGGTAAACGCGTGGCCCGCCGGTGGCCAGCCCATGGCGGCATACACGCCATGCAGCTCACGCAGCGTGTCCGGTCCGAGACACGAGAACATCAGGTAGCCATCCACCGCCACGGCGCGGTGCCAGCGACCGATCAGGTCTTGGGGGTCGGCCGCCATGTGCAGCGCCATGTTGGACCACAGCATGTGCACACTGGCATCGGCCGGCGCGCCCATCTGCAGGGCCCCTGCAGACCAACGGGCAGGGCTCCACCACGGTTTGGCCAAGGCCTGCCGCGCGACGGGTTCGCTATGGGCGCTGGTTTCGTACACCTGGCAACGCGCCTGTGGGTAGCGGGCACTCACCAACCCATGCGCCTGCAAGCCGCCACGCACCGGGTCCCAATGGCACCAGGAAGCCGGGGCCTGGCGAATCCACTGCAGGCGGTCCTCCATGCGGCGGGCCACTTCTTCATGAAGCCAGGGAGACACGGCGGGAGCCGCAGCGTGCCAGCGGGCTGCGGCAACAGGATCAATGGTGGGGGGACGCTCGGAGGACATGGGCGGGGCAGAAGGACGCGCGAGTATATTGATTCATGCTTTTTTCGGGTTTGCCAGGGATTTCACGCCGCCTCCACAGGTGGGTGGACAAAGTGCCCAGCCAGTGCGCGGTCTGCCACGCCTGGCCATCGCAACGCGTCTGCAACGCCTGCGTGGCGCGGTTCGCCCAGCCTGCCACGCGCTGCCAGCGCTGTGCACTGCGAGTACCAGCAGGGGTGGCGGTCTGTGGCGCCTGCCTGCAGAACCCGCCCGGCTTCGATGCCTGCATTGCCGCCGTGGACTATGCTTACCCGTGGGCCGACGCACTGGCGCAATTCAAGTTTCGCGGCGATCCGGGGTGGGCCAGGGCCTTGGCCACGCTCATGCGCAGCACGCCGTGGATGGAGCCTGCGCTGGAAGCTGCCGACCGCGTGCTGGCGGTACCCCTGTCCACCGGTCGCCTGCGCGAGCGCGGCTTCAACCAGGCGGCCCTGCTGGCCAGGCACTTGGCGGCCGCCAAGGCCGACCACCAGAGCCTGCTGCGCCTGCACGCCACCGAGGCACAAAGCAGCCTGCCCAGGGCCGAGCGGCTGCGCAACCTGCGCGGCGCGTTCGCCATCGAGCCCGCCCGCGCGGCCGCCCTGCGCGGCCAGCGGGTGGTGCTGATCGACGATGTGATGACCACCGGTGCAACGCTGCACGCAGCCACCCTGGCGCTGCGCGAGGCGGGCGTAGCCCATGTCACTGCCGCGGTGCTGGCGCGCACGGGTCGGGACTGAAAAGCGCCAAACAGGTACCAAAGGGATACTTTTGATTACGAGCGGTTGCTCAACTCACAGGTGCAACGATGACAATGCAGGCATGTTCCATATCGTCCTCGTCGAACCGGAGATCCCGCCCAACACCGGCAACGTGATTCGCCTGGCGGCCAACACGGGTTGCACGCTGCACCTGATCGAGCCCCTGGGTTTCTCGATGGAAGACCGGCAGATGCGGCGCGCGGGACTGGACTACCACGAATACGCGCAGGTGCAACGCCACAGTGGCTGGACAGCCTTTCTGCGGGATGCGCAGCCCGACCCGACACGCATGTTTGCAATGACGACGCACGGCTCGCAGCCCGTGCACTCGACCTGCTTCCTTCCCGGCGACTGGCTGGTGTTTGGGGCCGAAACCCGAGGCCTCCCGGCCGAGCTGCGCGAGAGCTTTCCACCCGCCCAGCGCCTGCGTCTGCCCATGGTGCCGGGGCAACGCAGCCTGAACCTGTCCAACGCCGTGGCCGTGACCGTGTTCGAGGCCTGGCGCCAGAATAGCTTTGCCATGCCCGACGGGCAGGTGGTGGTCGAGCCCGAAGGCACGATCATCAGCGGCTTTGCACAACTCAGCTGAACTGGCCGGACTTTTGCGCCACGGCGCGGGGCACGTGTTCGGTCAGGAAATCCAGAAACACCCGCGTGCGGGCCGGCAACATGCGGCCTGAAGGCAGTGCCGCGTAGATGGTGTAGCGCGAGAAGATCCAGCCCGGCAGGATGTGCACCAGCTCGCCACGGGCCAGGTGCTCCTCGGCCAGCAGGCGCGAGGTAACGGCCACGCCGGCCCCATCCACCGCGGCACGCATCAGCAGTTCGGTGCTCACGGATTGCAGCACGGCTGGTACATCCACTTCCTCATCGGGCACGCCAGGCTGCAGCGACTGCAACCGCAGCTTGCGCCCCGGCCCCGACTGCAGGCGCACTGGCGCACTGGAGTCGCGCAGGTGGTCGTGGTGCACCAGGTCCTGCGGTTCGCGCGGAATGCCCCGGCGCTCCAGGTAGTCGGGCGACGCCACCACGATGGCTTCGCCCTGCACCAGCGAGCGCGCGACGATGTTGGCGTCAAAGTCTTCGCCCGCGACCATGATGGTCACATCGAACTCATCCACCCGGCTGGCGGCATAGGCGTCCATGCTGATGTCCAGCATGAGCTTGGGGTAGTGCGCGTGCCACAGCGCCACCATGGGCGCCAGGAAGTTGGTCGCCAGCACAGGCGCCGCCACGATGCGGATGGTGCCGCGCAGGTCGCGCGTACTGGCGGCAGCCGCCGCCTCGGCATCGTCGATCTCGTGCAGGATGGCGCGCACGCGCTGCAGGTACGACTCGCCCGCATCGGTCAGTGCCAGCTTGCGGGTGGTGCGCTGCAGCAGGCGCGTGCCCAGGTGCTGCTCCAGCTCGGCCACCATGCGGGTGACCACGGGGGGCGACATGTCCATGGCGCGGGCGGCGGCGGCAAAGCCGCCCTCCTCCACCACGCGCTCGAAGATTTTCATGGCTTGCAGGCGGTCCATGGTTCAGACCTCCTGCCCGATGGCGACCAGTGTCAGGCCGGGGCGCCGAAGTTGCGCGCCAGCGACTCGGCCACGCACACCGGTTTGTCGCTGCCCTCGCGCTCCACGGTCACCAGCCAGGTCATCTGCATGCCATCGGGCGCCACGGGCTCGGCGGCCTGCAGCGTAAGGCGCGCACGCAAGCGGCTGCCCACAGGCACCGGCGCCGTGAAGCGCACCTTGTTGAGCCCGTAGTTCACGCCCATGCGGGCCCCCTCGATCGTGAGGCCCGCCTCGAAAAACTTGGGAATCAGCGACAGCGTGAGAAACCCGTGCGCGATGGGCGCGCCAAACGGCCCGGCCTTGGCACGTTCGGGGTCCACATGGATCCACTGGTGGTCGCCCGTGGCCTGGGCAAACAGGTTGACCTGTTCCTGCGTGATGGTGATCCAGTCGGTCACAGCGACCTCTTGCCCCACGCAGGCGCTGACTTCGGAATAAGAGCGGAAGATTTTCATCGTTGCAATGTAGCCCCGCGCTCCGGGGCGCCTTGTCTGCCGGGTGACAGGTGATTTCCCGGGGGAGTGGATGTACGTCGTGCTTCACGCTGTCCTTCAAGAATTGAGCCACGTGCAGATCCCTTGCCACTGCTCCAGGTCGCGCGCCACGCGGCCGGGGGCCACGTCAAACAGCGTGAGTCCGTGTGCTGCCAGGTGGATGTAGTTTTGCGTGTCGCGCAGATAGCCCAGCACAGGGAACCCGAGGCTGTCCACAAAGTGGTGCAGTTGCTCGGCCGCCTTGGTGCGCGCATCTACCCGCATGCCGACGATGCCCACGGGCACCCCGGCGGCGTGGCGGTGCTCGGCCAGCTGATCCAGAAAGGCCCGCGTGGCAAAGATGTCGAACACGCTGGGCTGCAGCGGCACGATGACCTTGTCGGCCAGCTTGAGCACATCGTTCAGGCGCCAGCCGTGCAGGCCGGCGGGCGTGTCCAGCACCGCGTGCGTCGTGCCCTTGGGCGGGCGGCTGATGACGTCCGAGCTGGTGTCCCAGCTGCCGATGGGGCGCGCAGCGGGCGGGCGCAGGCCCAGCCACAGCCGGGCGGACTGCTGCCGGTCGGTGTCGCCCAGGATCACGGGATGCCCCTGGCTGGCAAAGTAGCCCGCGATGTTGGTGGACAGCGTGGACTTGCCCACGCCGCCCTTCGGGTTGGCGACAACAACTACTGGCATGACAAGCTCCTTGGAATCTGCAGGTCCATGAAAATACAAGCCAAATCAGCCTCAAGCGCAATATTCACATGCGCTAGCAGCTATCAAATGAGAAGCACCCTCTGACACCCGAGCGGTGCCGCAGCCGCCTCAGGCGTGCTGACCGCCGCGCTTGACGAAGAACAGCCCCGCCCCCACCGCCATCAGCAAACCGCCAAACACGCGGTTCTGCGCCCGCACCGCCCGCGCACTGCGCATCAGGCGGCGCAAGGCACTCGCCCCCGCAGCGTAGCCGTGCATGACCACCACGTCCACCGTCACGGTGGTGGCGGCCATCACCAGCAGCTGCGTCCACAGCGGGCGCGTGTCGGTCATGAACTGGGGCAGCACGGCCACCATGAAGATGATGCCCTTGGGGTTGGTGGCGTTGGTCAGGAAGCCCGTGAGGCAGCGTTTTTGCCAAGTGCCGGCCGGGGTCTCCTCGTCGCCTTGCACCGGCGATTTGTCGCCCGCGCGCCACTGCGCAAAACCCACATAGATCAGATAGCAGGCCCCCAGCACCTTGACGATGCTGAACGCCACCTCGGACGCCAGCAGGAGCGAGCCCACACCTGCCCCGGCGATCAGCAAAATCAGCAGCAGCCCCAGCTGCAGTCCCAGGATGGTGGCGCCCGTCTTGCGCACGCCGAACGACAACCCATGGCTCATCGACAGCACGGCCCCGGAGCCCGGAGACACCGCAATCAGGCAAGACGCCGCAAAAAAAGCCAGCCAAGTCTGCAAATCCATGGGTCACCGTGCCTGTGTGCGAAGAAGGGCCCGCATCTTAGCAACGCAAGGCCTCATGCACCACGATTGGCACAAAAACAGCCGCATGCGCTAGATAATCATGCTTGCAGAGCTATCAAATTAAGAGCACCACGCATCCAACCCACGGCAACCGCCCCGAGGCCTTGCTGCGGTGCCAGAATCTGCAGCGCAGGCCCACGCCCATCCGGGCGCACGGTGCCCCTCTCCCGCCCCACGACGATCCCACAGCGCACACGCCTCCATGGAACACGCCCCCACCTGGCTCACCTACGGTTTTCTGTACCTCACCGCCGCCGTACTGGCCGTGCCCATTGCCAAGGCGCTGGGCCTGGGCGCCATCATTGGCTACCTGGCGGCAGGCATCGCCATCGGCCCCTGGGGCCTGGGCCTGGTGAGCAACGTGCAGGACATCCTGCATTTCGCCGAATTCGGCGTGGTGCTCATGCTCTTTCTGGTCGGGCTGGAACTGCAGCCCAGCCGGCTGTGGGCGCTGCGCCGGCCCATCTTCGGAACCGGTACCGCGCAGGTGCTGGGCTGCGCGGCGGTGCTGTTTGCGCTGGGCGCACTGGCCGGCCTGCCCTGGCGCGTGAGCCTGGTGGGCGCTTTGGGCCTGGCGCTGTCGTCCACCGCCATTGCGCTGCAGGTGCTGGCCGAGCGCAACCTCATGCGCACCAGCAGCGGGCAAGCAGGCTTCTCCATCCTGCTGTTCCAGGACGTGGCGGCCATCCCCATCCTTGCCATGCTGCCGGTGCTGGGCGCCGCTGCCGGTGAAGGCGCGGGCCACACGCCCGCCGATGTGGCACTCGAGGCGCTCAAGATCGTGGGCGTGATCGCAGCCATCATCCTCGGCGGGCGCCTGCTGCTGCGCCCCGTGCTGCGCTGGATCGCCAAGAGCAACACCCCCGAAATCTTCACCGCCGCCGCGCTGCTGCTGGTGGTGGGCATTGCCTACCTGATGGTGCTGGTGGGCCTGTCGATGGCGCTGGGCGCCTTCCTTGCCGGCGTGCTGCTGGCCGACAGCGAATACCGGCGAGAGCTGGAGGCCGACATCGAGCCCTTCAAGGGCCTGCTGCTCGGGCTGTTCTTCATCGCCGTGGGCATGAGCATCGACTTCGGCGTGATCCTGCGTTCGCCCGGGCTCATGGCCGCCATCCTGGTCGGCTTTCTGGCGGCCAAGGCGGTCGTTATCTACGCCCTGGCCAAGGTGGTCGATATTCCTTACCAGGAACGCCCTGTCTTCACCCTGCTGCTGGCCCAGGGCGGAGAGTTTGCATTTGTGGTGTTCCAGGCCGCTGCGGGCGCCAGCGTGTTCCCGGCCGAAACCGCCTCGCTGCTGATTGGCGCCGTGGCGCTGTCGATGCTGATCAGCCCGCTGCTGCTGGTGCTGCTGGATCGCGTGCTGCTGCGCCGCTACGCCCAGCTCAAGACCGCCAAGCCCCAGGCCGAAGAAATCTCCGAGCCGCAAGAGGCGCCCATCATCATCGCGGGCTTCGGCCGCTACGGGCAGATCGTCTCGCGCGTGCTGCTGGCCCAGGGCATTTCGACCACCGTGCTGGACCACAGCGTGGACATGCTGGAAGTGGCACGCACCTTTGGCTACCGCGTGTTCTACGGCGACGCCACCCGGCTCGACCTGCTGCGCATCGCCGGGGCCGAACACGCGCGCATCCTGGTGGTGGCCGTGGACGATGCCGAGCAGTCCCTGCAGATCGCCAAGCTGGCGCGCGAGCACTTCCCGCACCTGCAAATCGTGGCCCGCGCACGGGATGTGACCCACTGGAACAAGCTGCGCGACCTGGGCGTGACACTGGTGCAGCGCGAGTTGTTCGAGTCCAGCCTGCAAAGCGCCCACACCGTGCTGGAGCTGATGGGCCTGCCCCCCGCGCAAGCCACCGCCATCACCCAGCGCTTTCGCACCCACAACATCGCGCTGGCCGACCGCATGTACCCGCACCACAAGGACCGCGCCAAGTTCATCGCCGTGGCGCGCGAAGGCCGCAACCAGTTTGCGGAGCAGATGGCGCGGGAGCGGCAGGAGAGTGCGGCGCTGGGTGCCGTCGAGGGGCAGTACCCGGGATATGGCGGGGTGGCAGATGGCGAGGGGGCAGACCAAGCGGCCAGCGCCCGAGATTTGGACAAAAAAGGCTCCTAGTGCCTGAAAAATATTGATTGATAGCTATATTTTTGATAGCAAAATAATCAAACAACTGTCACTTGCCGCCCTTCGCACTACACCGCCCCACCAGCGCCCATGACCCTGCCACTCGACGCCCCCTGGATTCACACCCTGCGCTTTGTGCTGGAAGTGGCCGCCACCGTGGCGTTCGCGTTGTCGGGCGTGATAGCGGCTGCGCGCAAGCAGCTGGATGCCGTGGGCGTGTGCGTGGTGGCCTTTGTGGCTGCGTTTGGCGGGGGCACGCTGCGCGACCTGCTGCTGGACCAGCGGCCTTTTTTCTGGATTCGCCACACCGAATTTGTCTGGGGCATTCTGGCGCTGTGCATTGGCGCCATGCTATTCATGCGCCAGCGGCACTTTGAGCCCACCGAACGCGCCATGCTGCTACCCGACGCCATCGGCCTGGGCCTGTTCGCCGCGGTGGGTGTGGACATTGCCACCGCCATCGGCATGCCACCCCTCATCGGCGTGATGATGGGCGTGATCACCGGCGTGTTTGGCGGTGTGCTGCGTGACGTGCTGTGCAACGAGGTGCCACAGGCCTTCAGCGACCACCGCCCCTATGCGCTGTGCGCGTTTGCGGGCGGCTGGGCCGATGTGGCCCTGCGCCACCTGCAGGCGCCCGACTGGACACCGCTGGTGGCCTGCGTAGTGCTCACGGCCGGGCTGCGCGGGCTGGCGGTGTGGCGCAACTGGGAGCTGCCCGCCTGGCGGGTGTGATGGGGTCGTACGCATCTCACAGCAGAGGCTGGCGCACCCGTGACAGCATCCCGCGCGCAGAAGCCACACACTGATTCCCGACAGACTGCAGGAGACACCCGCCCATGACCAGCACCCCCACGCCCGCCCACCTGCTTGCCACGGCCCTCATCGACAGCGACGCCCCCGCCGTCCAGGCCTTTGCTGCCCAACACGCACACGGCACCACCGACCGCGAGCGCGCCGTCGCCCTGTACCTGGCCGTGCGCGACGGTTTCCGCTACGACCCCTACCGCATTGACCTGTCGCCCCAGGGCATGACCGCCAGCACCGTGCTGGCCAACGGCTACGGCTGGTGCGTGCCCAAGGCCGCGCTGCTCACAGCCGCGTGCCGCGCAGCGGGCATCCCCGCGCGCATGGGCTTTGCCGACGTGCGCAACCACCTCAGCACTGAGCGCATGCGCGAGACCATGAAGACCGACCTCTTCATCTGGCACGGCTACACCGACATCTGGCTCGATGGCGCCTGGCGCAAGGCCACACCGGCCTTCAACATCGAGCTGTGCGAGCGCTTTGGCCTGCTGCCGCTGGAGTTTGACGGGGAGAACGACTCGATCTACCACCCGTTCGACAAATCGGGCGCACGCCACATGGAATACGTGCACCAGCGCGGCGCGTTTGACGACATGCCGCTCGCGCAGATCGTGGCCGACTTTCGCACGGTGTACGGCGGCTGGCTGCAGGGCGACGCCACCCGCAGCAGCCTGCAGGACGCCAGTTTTGCCAACGACATTGAAAAGGAAGCCCGCTGATGACGCACGCCCCCGAGAACGCCACCACCGCCCCCATTCCCGAGGGCTTTGCCCCGCTGGTGGCGGGCGGCCCTTACATCCAGCACAACGGCCCGCTGTATGTGCTGCACCAGGGCCATGTGGTGAAGTTCGGCTTTCGCGTCGAGCCGCGCCACACCAATCCCATGGGCAACCTGCACGGCGGCATGATGGCCACCTTTTGCGACATGCTGGTGCCCCTGTCGGTGCACCGCAAAAGCGACCAGGTGTCAAACCGCTTCTTGCCCACCATCAGCCTGCAGATCGACTACCTGGCCCCCGCCCCGCTGGGCGCCTGGGTGGAGGGCGAGGCCGAGCCGCTGCGCATCACGCGCTCGCTGGTGTTTGCGCAGGGTCTGGTCACCGCCGACGGCGTGCCGTGTGCGCGGGTGAGCGGGGTGTTCAAGATCGGGCCTGAGGTGCCCAGCAACGCGGTGGAGTGATCGGCCTTAGGGAGCGAGCCCGAAGCGCGCAAACTGACCCGCACCGCTCAGGCTGCGCCCAGCGCGCCCACCATAAACTCTACAAACCGCGCCAGCTTGGGCAGCTGCCGCCGGTCGGGCGCATACACCAGATGCACCGGGCGCGGCGCAGGCAGGCAGGGCTGCATCACCGGCACCAGCGCGCCGCTCGCCAGGTCGTCGGCCAATAGCACCTCGGGCTGCATGACGAGCCCCAGGCCGCGCAGCGCCGCCTGGCGCAGGCCGTCGCCCTGGTTGCACACAAAGCGTGCGTTCTCAGGCCAGAAAAACTCCTCCTTGCCGTCGCGCAGCGTCCATTCCACCCGACGCTGCCACACCGAGTGGCTCAGGCACTGGTGGCGCGCCAGGTCGGCCGCGCGCTCGGGCGTACCGTGGCGCTGCAGGTACGCGGGTGCGGCGGCAATCACCATCCGGTAGGGGCGCAGCGGGCGCGCCACCAGGCCCTCGTTCACCACCTGGCCAATGCGCACGGCCACGTCAAAGCCCTCGCTTGCCAGGTCCACCACGCTGTCGGTCAGCTGCAGGTCCACACGCACCTGGTCGTGGCGCTGCAGAAAGTCAGCCACCAGCGGTGCGATCACGTGGTTGCCCAGCGTGAACGGCGCACTCACCCGCAGCAGGCCCTGCGGTACGGCGCGGCTGCGCTCCACGGCGGACTCGGCCCAGCGCACCTGCTCCAGCACACGTTTGCTGTCTTCGTAGAACGCAGCACCCACCTCGGTCAGGCTGTTCTGGCGCGTGCTGCGCTGGAACAGGCGCGCGCCCAGGTGGGACTCCAGCTGCTGAATGTGTTTGCCCACCATCACGGCCGATATCTGCAGCTGGCGCGCGGCGGCGGCAAAGCTGCCCGCCTCCACAACGGCCACCATGACTTCCATGTTGCGCAGCTTGTCCATGGATATTCCTAATCAATAGTTAGCACAAGCATAACTTGCAGACACTTTATGCATTGATTGATTAGCAAAAAAATCGGGTTGTCAGTTCTTTATCAACCCCTTTTTGATACGCAAGGAAAACACCATGTCCAAGATTCTTCTCATCGGCGCCAGCGGCACCATCGGCAAAGCCGTGCTGGCCAACCTGGGCGCACGCCACGACGTGATCACCGTGGGCCGCAGCAGTGGCACGCACCGTGCGGACTTCTCGCAGCCAGGCGCGGTCGCCCAACTGTTCGAGGCCGTGGGCAAGGTGGATGCCATCGTGAGCACGGCGGGCAACCTGCACTTTGGCCCGCTGGCAGAGATGACGGCCGAGCAGTTCAACATCGGCCTGCAAGACAAGCTGCTGGGCCAAGTGCAACTGGCGCTGGTGGGCCAGAAATACTTGAACGATGGCGGCTCCATCACGCTGATCAGCGGCGTGCTTTCCATCGAGCCCATCCGCAACGGCGCCAGCGCCACAGCGGTGAACGCGGCCATCGAAGGTTTTGTGGCCGCCGCCGCCATCGAGCTGCCGCGCGGCCTGCGCATCAACGCCATCAGCCCCACAGTGCTGGCCGAATCCATGGGCAGCTACGGGCCGTTCTTCCCGGGGTTCGAACCCGTGCCCGCTGCACGCGTGGCGCTGGCCTACCAGCGCAGCGTGGAAGGTGCGCAGACGGGGCGTGTGTACCGGGTGCAGTGAGCCCGGCTGCCTGAGATGAAACAAAAATAGCTGCTACCGCTTGTTGTACATGCGGTAGCAGCTATCAATTTGGTAGCTGCAGAAATCTCAGTAGCGCTTAGTCCAGGCTCGCCCCAGACTCCTTCACAACCTTGCCCCACTTGACGGACTCAGCCTGGATGAAGGCAGCAAACTGCTCGGGCGTTTCGCTGTACGTCTCGGCGCCTTGCTCGTTGATCTTCTTCTTCACCTCGGCCTGGTTCAGCACCTTGACCAGTGCGCCATTGAGCTTGGCCAGCACTGGCGCAGGCGTGCCCGCAGGTGCAAACATGCCGAACCACGACGTGGCTTCATAGCCGGGCACACCGGCTTCGGCGATGGTCGGCACGTTGGGCAGCTCGGGCGAGCGCTTGGCGGTGGTCACGGCAATGGGTACCAGCTTGCCGCTGCGCACATGCTGGATGGCCGAGGGCATGTTGTCGAACATGATGCCAATCTGGTTGCCCAGCAGGTCGGTGACGGCCGGTGCGCTGCCCTTGTAGGGCACGTGCACCATGTCCACCTTGGCGAGGCTCTTGAACAGCTCGCCCGACAGGTGGATGGAGCTGCCGTTGCCCGACGAGCCAAAGTTGACCTTGCCGGGGTTGGCCTTGGCGTAGGCGATCAGTTCCTTCACCGTCTTGTAGGGCTGGGCGGGGTTGGCCACCAGCAGGTTGGGCACATTGGCCACGCGCGTCAGCGGCGCAAAGTCCTTGATGGGGTCAAATGGCATCTTCTTGTACAGGCTGGCGTTGATGGCGTGGGTGCCCACGGTGCCCATGAACAGGGTGTAGCCATCTGCCGGGGCCTTGGCCGCCATGGCGCCGCCGATGTTGCCGCCCGCGCCCGCGCGGTTGTCCACGATGACCGACTGGCCCAGCTCGGTGGTCAGCGCCTGGCCGATGATGCGGGCCAGGATGTCGGTGGTGCCGCCTGCGGCAAAGGGCACGACGATGGTGACAGGCTTGCTGGGGTAGGCCTGGGCCATTGCGGCGCTGCTGCCCAGCAGGCCGATACCTGCGAGGGCGGTGACAGCGGCGGCCGATAGCGCGAACCGGCGGGTGGTTTGGATGGAACGGGTCATGGTTTGTCTCCTTCAAGAAGGTGGATGAAAGGGGTCTCACGGACGCGGCATCCGGCCGCGCCGTGGCCTCAACCGGGCGCCGAGGCCTCCGGGCGAGAACAGGGGGGCGCCCCTTGCGGGGCGGTAGGGAAGATCAGTTCAGGTTGCTAAACAGGCGCCACTCCCAGCGTGGTGCCGCCGCACACGTACAACACCTGCCCGGTCACGAATCCGTTGTCGGGCGAGAGGAAAAACAGCGCCGCGCGCGCCACGTCATCGGGGGTGCCCATGCGGCCAACGGCGATGCTGTTCAGGATGCGCTGCGTCTGCGGCGCTCCGTCGGGGTTGCTCTGGCGGAAGAGTTCGGTGGCGATGGGCCCGGGGCCAATCGCGTTGACGGTGATGCCGTCGCGGCCCAGCTCCATGGCCAGCGTGCGCGTCATGCCAATCATCCCGGCCTTGGTGGCCGAATACACGATGCGCTCGCCCTTGCCCAGAGCGGCACGCGACGACATGTTGACGATGCGGCCCTGGCCGCTGGCGCGCAGCGTGGGCAAAAAGGCTTGCACCAGCAGCATCGGGGCCCGCAGGTGCAGGCCCACCACGTCATCGAGCTGCGCGGTGGTGGCAGTGTCGATGGTGCCGGGGCGCGTGGCGCCCGCGTTGTTCACCAGCGCCGTCACGTTGTGCTTGGCCGCAATCTCGGCTGCGCGTTCGCGGGTTGATGCTTCGTCGGTCAGGTCGCCCTGGTACGAGGTGAGTTGCGGGTGGCTCCAGGTGGGCAGCACGTAGTCCAGGTTGACCACGGCGTGGCCCTGGGCCAGAACGGCTTCGGCAATCGCGCGGCCGATGCCGTTGCTGGCACCAGTGATGACGGTGACCGGTGTGGGGTTGCGCTCGATTTCGGTCACACGCGCTCCAGAATCACGGCAATGCCTTGGCCCACGCCGATGCACATGGTGCACAGCGCGTACTGGCCGGCGTGTTCGTGCAGGCGGTTGACGGCGGTGGTGACCAGGCGCGCGCCGCTGGCGCCCAGCGGGTGGCCCAGTGCAATGGCGCCGCCCCAGGCGTTGACGCGCGCGTCGTCGTCCTTGATGCCCAGCGCGCGCAGCACGGCCAGGCCTTGCGCGGCAAAGGCTTCGTTGAGTTCGATCACATCCATGTGGTCGATGGTCAGGCCCGTCTGGGCCAGCACCTTCTGCGTCGCCGGCGTGGGGCCAAAGCCCATGATGCGCGGCGCCACACCGGCCACGGCCATGCCCACCACGCGGGCGCGGGGCTTGAGGCCGTACTTGGCGGCGTTGGCTTCATCGGCCAGCAGCAGCGCGCAGGCGCCGTCGTTCACACCACTGGCGTTGCCCGCTGTCACCGTGCCGTCCGGCCGCACCACGCCCTTGAGCTTGGCCAGCGCTTCCAGGCTGGTCTCACGCGGGTGTTCGTCCTGGCTGACGACGATGGCGTCGCCCTTCTTCTGCGGGATGTGCACGGGCACGATCTCGCGCGCCAGGTGGCCGGCCTTGATGGCCGCCACGGCGTTGAGCTGGCTGCGCAGGGCCATCTGATCCTGGGCTTCGCGCTCGATTTTGAAGTCGGACGCCACGTTCTCGGCGGTTTCGGGCATGGAGTCCACACCGTACTTTTCCTTCATCAGCTTGTTGATGAAGCGCCAGCCGATGGTGGTGTCATACACCGCGTTGTTGCGGCTGAAGGCCGACTCGGCCTTGGGCATGACGAAGGGCGCACGGCTCATGCTCTCCACGCCGCCCGCAATCATCAGGCCTGCCTCGCCCGCCTTGATGGCGCGTGCGGCGGTGCCTACGGCATCCAGGCCCGAACCGCACAGGCGGTTGATGGTGGCGCCGGGCACGTCGATGGGCAGGCCTGCCAGCAGGCTGCTCATGTGGGCCACGTTGCGGTTGTCTTCGCCGGCCTGGTTGGCGCAGCCGTACAGCACGTCGGTCACCGCCGCCCAGTCCACGCCAGGGTTCCGGTCCATCAGCGCCTTGATGGGAATGGCGCCCAGGTCGTCCGTGCGCACGCTGGAAAGCGCACCGCCGTAGCGGCCGAAGGGGGTGCGGATGGCGTCGCAGATGAAGGCTTGGCGGGTCGTCATGGTTTTTGTCTCCTCGGTTCTCGGGTGGGTTTGATAGGTGCGGTCAGGCCGCCGTGGTCTGCGGGGCCTGGATGGGCAGGCCCACCAGTTGCTCCAGCTCGGCCAGCGACAGCCCGGGCACGGTGTCGATGAGCTGCAGCCCGGCGAGCGTGCAGGCCAGTGTGCACAGATCGGTGTAGATGCGCTTCACGCAGGCGACACCGGTGAGCGGGTAGGTGCATTGCGTGACGATCTTGCTCATGCCCTGCTTGGTCAGCAGGTCCATCATCACCCAGGTCTGCTTGGCCCCGATGGCCAGGTCCATCGCGCCGCCCACGGCGGGGATGGCGCCGGGCTCGCCCGTGCTCCAGTTGGCCAGGTCGCCCGTGGCAGACACCTGGAACGCGCCCAGCACGCAGATGTCGAGGTGGCCGCCGCGCATCATCGCGAAGCTGTCGGCGTGATGGAAGTACGCGCCGCCGGGCAGCAAGGTCACGGGCTGCTTGCCCGCGTTGATGAGGTCATAGTCCTCCAGCCCCGCAGCGGGCGCGGGGCCCATGCCCAGGATGCCGTTTTCGCTTTGCAGGATGACCTCGCGGCCGGCAGGAATGTGGTTGGCCACCAGGGTGGGTTGGCCGATGCCCAGGTTGACGTAGGCGCCATCGTGGATGTCTTGCGCCACGCGTTTCGCCAACTCGTCTTTACTACGCTTTTGATAGCTGTTCATTCTTATTCTTTCTGCGCTTGCGACCAATATCACGCGGATTTCTTGAATCCGCCCGCCTGCGTGGCTGTGCGGTCGATCTTCACGACATGGGTCACGTAGATGCCGGGGGTGACGATGGCCTCCGGGTCCAGCGCGCCGAGCGTGACCACCTCGTGCACGGTGGCAATCGTGGTCTTGGCGGCGGTGGCCATCACGGGGCCAAAGTTGCGCGCCGACATGCGGTAGGTGAGGTTGCCCCAGCGGTCGCCCTTTTCGGCCTTTATCAGGGCCACGTCGCCATGGATGGGGTACTCCAGCACGTAGTGTTTGCCGTTGATCTCGCGCGTCTCCTTACCGGCGGCCAGCTCGGTGCCATGCGCCGTGGGGCAGAAGAAGGCGCCGACGCCCGCACCCGCCGCGCGCAGGCGCTCGGCCAGATTGCCCTGGGGCACAAGCTCCAGCTCCAGCTTGCCACTGCGATACAGCTCGTCGAACACATAGCTATCGACCTGGCGCGGAAAGCTGCAGATGATCTTGCGCACCTGCCCGGCCTTGAGCAGCGCGGCCAGGCCCTGGTCGGCATTGCCAGCGTTGTTGTTGACCACGGTGAGGTCACGCGCACCCTGGGCGATGAGGCCGTCGATCAGCTCGCCCGGAATCCCGGCCGTGCCGAAGCCTCCTATCAACACCGTGGCACCATCCTTCACCCCCGCAAGGGCCTGGGCCACCGAGTCCGCCAGTTTGTTGATCATTGCAACGCTTTCTTGGTTTGCTTGTTTGTTGTCTCTCTGAAATTTGTTCGTATATAGAACAAATGTTCGCTTAAAGAATTATAGTTGGCATACGTATGAATTCCCAAACCCCTGAAGCCAAAGACCCCAAACCGAGCGACAGCTATGTGCAGTCATTCGCGCGCGGGCTGGAGGTGATCCGCTCGTTCAGCGCAGCCACACCGCAGCAGACCTTGAGCGAAGTGGCGGCGCAAACCGGCCTGACCCGCGCAGGCGCGCGCCGCATCCTGCTCACGCTGCAGACGCTGGGCTATGTCGAGACGGACGGCAAGCTGTTTCGCCTGAGCCCGCGCATCCTGGACCTGGGGTTTGCGTACCTGTCGTCGCTGCCCATCTGGAACCTGGCCGAGCCGGTGATGGAAGACCTGGTGGAAGAGGTGCGCGAGTCGTCATCGGCCGCCGTGCTCGACGGCCTGGACATCGTCTACGTGCTGCGCGTGCCCACGCACAAGATCATGCGCACCACGCTGGGCGTGGGCTCGCGCCTGCCCGCGTGCTGGACATCCATGGGCCGCATGCTGCTGGCCGGGTTGCCGGACGATCAGCTGCAGGCCCGGCTGGAGGGCCACCCCCTGCAGCGCTTTACCGCGCACACCACTACGGATATGGAGGCGCTGCTGGCCCACATCCGCCAGGCGCGGCAGCAAGGCTGGTGCCTGGTGAACCAGGAGCTGGAAGAGGGATTGATTTCGATTGCCGCGCCGCTGACCAACCGCACGGGGCAGACGGTGGCGGCGCTCAACATCAGCGGTCAGGCCAACCGTACGAGTGCGGCCATGATGCAGGAGAGCTTGTTGCCCGCACTGCTGAGTGCGGCCCGGACCATCTCGCGCATGATGGGGGCGCCGAGGGGGTAGGCGCCTATGGATGAACGGAACATCCCCAACGGGAGTTGAGGATCACCCATCGCGACGAGCGCCTGAAACTGAAGCTCCAACGCTCGTCTTACGTGGATAGGGCAAGAGCCGGAGCCGCAGCCCCAGTCGCTCGCCACGACGGGTGAAATCAGTTCTTGCGAAAGCCCAGCACCAACACCACGCCGCCCAGCACCATCGCGCCCAGGCTCATCCACTGCGGAATGTTGACGGACTCTTTTTCCTTCACAGTGAGCTCCAGCGGCCCCAGCTTGGCCTGCGTGGTGTCCTTGGTAAAACTGAAGCCACCGGTCAAAAACCCGGCCAGCCCCAGCACCAGCAACAGCACACCCACAATTCGCATTGCCTTCATGACAGTTCTCCCAATGCCGGGTTTTGAGGACTGCGACAAAGGGGACCCGGCTCCCTGCCTTTGCGCCAGCCCAATGTAGGCGCGCTCGCCCATCGCCCGCGTAGGACGCCGCCCCGGCGCCGCGTAGCGGGCGGGCGCGACCCTCAGGGCCATATCGGTCCACGATCCCCTGCGCATGCCGGCTCGTGGCCTGCGTGCTACCCTCACGCCCCATGTTCAGCCCCTCTCAAGCCGATGTGCGCCGCTTTCTGTGCGGTGTACACGCCAAGACCCAGAGCGGCGCCCCCATGGAAGCCATCGAAACGCTGGCCAGCCTGTGGATCGCCGAGCACCCCGAATACCACGCCGACCTGTCCGACGCCGACGCGGCCGTGGCGCGCAACTACGACGAAACGCCGGGGCAGACCAATCCGTTTCTGCACCTGTCAATGCACCTGTCGATCAGCGAGCAGTGCAGCATCGACCAGCCCCGTGGCATCCGCCAGGCGGTCGAGCTGCTGACGGCGCGGCTCGACTCGCTGCATGACGCACACCACGCCACCATGGACTGCCTGGGCGAGATGCTGTGGGAGAGCCAGCGTGCAGGCCGCCCGCCCGACGGCGACGCCTACATCGCCTGCGTGCAGCGGCGCGCCACACGCGACTGAGACCACAGCCCGGCGCCCCACTACCAGCCCCCAGCAACAAAAAAGGCCAGCACCCACCCGGGGTGCTGGCCTTACTTTTCATGAACACTGCGCCGCACTCGGGCGCGCGCAATTCAACCGGCTTCGTAGTGCGCCTGGCGCTCTTCCATCGCCTTCCAGCCAATCACTTCCTTGAAGTCGGCCATGCTGGTCTGTCCACAGGGCAAACCGTCCACATCGCCCGTGCGGCGCGCCGACAGCGTGGCCAGGTTCTTCTGCAAGGCATGCACCGTGCTCATCAGCGTCACCACCGGGTAGGTGGCAAAGGCCGCCACCTCTTCGATCTGCGAGCGCGTGAGGCGCGACATCCACAGCCCCTGCATGAGCTGCAGCGACAGCCGGCGGCCCGATGCATCGCGCAAGCGCACCAGGTCCTCATAGCCCTTGAAGGTGCGCGAGATGGGCTGGATCAGGTCCGCCCCGGCCTCGGCAAAACGCACGGCGCGCTCGATGGCCTCCTCGGGGTCGGCCACATCGGTTCGGGCCACGATCAGGAAGTCCGGGTCCCGACGGGCATCCACCGCCGCCTTGATGCGCGCCACGGCGTCGGGGATGGACACCACGGGCGTCACGGCCGCGGCCGCCGGGCAGCGCTTGGGGCTGATCTGGTCTTCGATCGAGATGGCCGCCACGCCGGCCTTCTCAAACTCGCGCACCGTGCGGGCCACGTTGATCACGTTACCGTAGCCGGTGTCGGCATCGGCAAACACGGGCTTCTTCACCACGTTGACGATGTGGTGCACCACACCCACGTTCTCGCTGAGTGTGTAGACCTCCATGTCCGGCTGCCCCAGCAACGATGCCGAGATGCCGAAGCCCGTTGTGAAGATGCCGTCAAAGTCCGACTGGTCCACCAGCAGGGCCGACAGGGCGTCTTGCGCGCCTGCCATCCAGAAGGTCGGGCCGGACTGGATGCGCGCGCGCAGCTGTTGTCGCAAGCTCTTGGTCATGGTCAGGTCCTCAGCGCTTCACAGGGTCGATATAGCTGCCCATGGACACGAACTTCTGGTCCTTGAGCTCCATGAGCGCCACGCCCGTCTGGCCGCGCCGTGCGTAGCCGCCAGCACTCAGCGGCTGGAACGTGATCTTGGGGCCGATCTTCTGGTCAAAGTCTTTCATGCTATCCAGCTCGGCCGCCACCTTGGCGCGGCTGGGCTCAGCGCCGGTGCGCTTCAAGGCCTCAACCGTCACGGCGGCCGACGAGTAGCCCATCAGCGCCATCGACGTGGGAGCCGACTTGGGGTACAGCTTGGCGTAGCGCTGGAAGAACGACTGGATGGCCGGGTTGTTGCCGTCCACCGCGTCGTAGTACGAAGCCACGTACAGCTTGGACTGCGTCTTGCCCAGCAGCTCGATGAACTTGGGGTCGTTGAGCCCGCCCGCGCCAAACACCGTGGGCTTCCAGCCCAGCTTCTCGGCACCGCGGAAGAACTGCACCGCCTCCTGCCCGAGCGCGTAGACGATGACCACATCGGGCTCGGCCTGCTTGAGCTTGAACACCTGCGAGGTGAGGTCGGTCGCGAAGCGCTCGAAGGTCTGCGCCTCCACCAGCTTCAGGCCGTGCTTTTCCATGCGCTGGACGGCAATGTCGTAGGCTGGCTTGCCCCAGCCGTCGTTCTGGTAAAGCATCGCGATCTTCTTGGCCTTGAGCACCTCGACCGCATGGTCGATGTAGGCCGCCGTCTCGGTGGATTGGGGCGATGGCAGCACGTACAGCAGGTCGCGCGGCGGGTTGGAGGTCAGGTCCGAGATGCTCAGCGCGCCAATGGTGGGCACCTTCTTGGTGGAGCTGTATTCGTAGGCGCTGATGTTGGTGGCGTGGCCGATGTTGCCTACCATGGCAAACACCTTGTCGCGCTCGACCAGCAGCTTTGCATTGGCCACCGACTTGGCGGGCTTGAGCTCGTCGTCATAGGTAATGAGCTTGATCTTGCGGCCGTTGACACCGCCTTGCTCGTTGACCATGTCGAAGTACGTGCGCATGCCTTCGTCCACGGCCTTGCCCATGTAGGCCAGCGTGCCCGACAGCGGCTGTGAGGAGCCCAGAACGATCTCCTGGGTCAGCACACCTTCGTCCTTGTTCTCGAAAGCCTGCGCGCCCAGCGTGGTCGCCATCAGGCAGCTTGCTGCGGCGGCAGCCACCAGCGTACGGCGTGGAATGAAGTGACTCATGGTTTGTCTCCTGTGTTTATCGGTGGGAAGGGAACATGGGAAAGGAACTTGGGGGTCTGGGTTGGCGATCAGCCGCCCAGATAGGCGCGGCGGATGTCCTCATTGCCCGCCAGCTCGGCGGCCGGGCCTTGCATCACCACGCGGCCGGTCTCGATGACGTAGCCTTCGTCGGAGATGTCGAGCGCAATGTCGGCGTCCTGCTCCACGATGAGCAGCGTGAGGTTTTCACGATCACGGATGTCGCGCAGCGTTTCGAAGATGGCGTCCTTCAGGATGGGCGCAACGCCCATCGAAGGCTCGTCCAGCATCAGCAGGCGCGGCTTGGCCAGCAGGCCCCGGGCAATGGCCAGCATCTGCTGCTCGCCGCCCGACAAGGTGCCGGCGCGCGAGGTGATGCGCTCCTTCAGCCGGGGGAAATAGCCCAGCACACGGTCAATGTCGTCGCGCACCTCGGCGGCGGGACGGGTGTAGCCGCCCAGCACCAGGTTGTCGCGCACGGTGAGCTGCGCAAACACCATGCGGCCTTGCGGCACATGGGCAATGCCGCGGCGCACCAGTGCTTCGGCAGGCACGTTGGCAATGGACTGGCCATCAAAAATGGTTTGGCCCTCGCTGACCGGCAGCAGGCCCGAGAGCGCACGCATCAGCGTGGTCTTGCCGGCCCCATTGGCGCCCAGCACGCACACGATGCGGGCCTGCGGCACACGCAGGCTTACACCGTGTAGCGCGCGGATCTTGCCGTAGCCCGCGCTCAGGTTGTCCACGCTCAGCAGTGCGGGTGTACTGGATGTCTCAACGCCGTTTGCCACTCTTGCCTCCTCCGAGATACGCCTCGACCACGGCGGGATGGTTTTCGATTTCTCTGGGTGTGCCCTGTGCCAGGAAGGCGCCGTTGTGCATCACGGTGATCGTGTCCGAGATGGACATCACGAGCGGCATGCTGTGCTCGATGAGCAGCAGCGTCGCTTGCACACTGGCCTGCAGCCGCTTGAGCGTTTCGCCCAGGGCGTCGATCTCGCGGTTGTTCATGCCCGCAGCGGGCTCGTCCAGCAACATCAGGCGTGGCTCCAGCGCCATGGCACGGGCCAGCTCCACCAGCTTTTGCGTGCCATAGGGCAGGTCGCGCACCACCGCATGCGCATGGGCTTGCAGGTTGAGCCCTTCGAGCACAGCCTCCACGCGCTCGCGTTCTGTGCGCTCCTCGCGGCGCTGGCGTGGCAGGCCCAGCAAGGCCTCCACCAGCGTCGCACGCATGGCCATCGACCGCGCAATGAGCACGTTGTCAAACACCGTCAGCTCTGCAAACAGCTCCAGGTTCTGGAACGTGCGAGCAATCCCCAGGCGCGCCACCTGGTGGGCCTTGCAGCCCAGCAGCTCCACGTCACCGGAGGCTGTGCGATAGCGCATGGCGCCTTGCTGGGGCGTGTAGAAGCGGCTGATGCAATTGAGCATCGTCGTCTTGCCAGCGCCGTTGGGTCCGATGAGTGCGTGCACCGTGCCGGGCATCACGTCGAAGCTCACGTCCTGCACGGCTACGATGCCGCCAAACGCCATGCGCACACCCTGGATGCTCAGCAAAGGCGCAGCCCGGCCGGGAACTGCCACCACAGGCGCCTGCGACGGCAAGGTCTTGTCGTCCATCACTCTCATCGCACACCCCCGCTCTGCGCTGCATCTGCACCGGGCAAACGCTTGCGCTTGAAGAGGCTGGCCAACCCGTCGGGCAGGAACATCAGCGCCAGGATCATCGCCACGCCATACAGCGCGCGCTGGAACTGATCGAACCCCAGGTACGTGAGCAACTGCGGCGCACCGATGACGAACACTGCGCCCAGCACCGAGCCCAGGATGGAGCCCAGCCCGCCCACGATGACCATCGAGACGAAGCTGATCGACACCATGATGCTGAAGAGCGATGGATCGATAAAGCGCACCAGCGGCGCGTACAAGGCGCCCGACAGCCCGGTGTAGAACGCGCACACGCCAAACGCCACCAGCTTGAGCGCCGTGGTGTTCAGGCCCAGCGCCCTCGCAGCCGTCTCGCTGCCCTTGATGGCCAGAAAACCCCGCCCAAACCGGCTGCGCGCCAGGTTGCGCGCCACCCACAACGCGCCCGCCAGCACAACGGCAGTGAACACGTGGTACGCGCGCTCGTCCAGCGCCCAGCCAAACAAGGTGGGGCCAGGCGCGCCCATGCCGTTCTCGCCGCCCGACATGTCACCGCTGGACTTGGCGATCTCCACCGAGATCATCACGAACCCCAGCGTGGCGATGGCCAGGAACACCTCTTCCAGACGCAGCACGGGCAGCGCCAGCAGCAAGCCCACCACGGTGGCGATGCTGGCGGCAATGAACATCGACAGCACCAGCGGCACGCCAAAGTGCGTGGTGAGGATGGCCGAGCCATAGGCACCGATGCCGAAGAACACGGCACCCGCCATGGAGATCAGGTTGGTGTAGCCCGTGAGGATGTTGGTGCCGAACGAAGCCAGCGTGTAGATGATGACGAGCGTGAAGATGTACAGCACGTAGCCACCAGGCACCAGCGGCGCCAGCACGAAGGCCAGCACAAACAGCACTGGGCCGAGCCAGGGGTAGGTGTCAAAGACTTTGGTCATGGCGGCTCCTTAGACCTTCTTGATCTGGGCGCGGGCCAGCAAACCGTGGGGACGCAGGATCAGGATGACCAGCATCACGATGAAGGGCACGGCGTCCTTCCAGGCCGAGGACACATAGGCGCCAGTGAGGTTTGACGACACGCCGATGATCACGCCACCCAAGAGCGCGCCTGGCATGCTGCCAATGCCACCCAGCACGGCAGCAGCGAACGCAAAGTGAAGTGCGTGCTGCATCATCGAAAAGTGCACGAAAGTCAGCGGCGCAATCAGCAAGCCCGCCGTGGCTGCGATCACGTGCGACAGCGCCCAAGCCAACGCATAGATGCGCTTGATCGGAATGCCCATGAGGCGCGCAGCCGTGGGGTTTTCCATCGTCGCCTGCATGGCGATACCGAGGCGCGTGAAGCGGAAGAACGCAAACAGCAGGGCGGCCAGCGTGGCGCACACGGCCACGATGCCCAGGTCAATGCCCGAAACAATCACGCCCCCGATGTCGATGGGCGCAGCCGGGAAAATGCTGGGCAGCTCCTGCGTATCCTTGCCCCACACCCAGATGGCCAGGTCACCAAATACCAGGAACAGGCCCAGCGTGCAGATGGCCGACGACAGCAGAGCCTTGCCAATGAAGCGGCGGATGATGAACCGCTCTATTGCCATGCCCAGCGCTGCGCCAAAGAGCAACGTGAGCGGCACCACCGCCCATAGCGGCAGGCCTAGCTTGAACAGGGTGTAGGCCACAAAGGCCGAGAGCATGGCCGCCTCACCATGCGCGAAGTTGAGGATGCCCGTCGCCTTGAACACCATCACGATGCCCAGAGCGATGAGCCCATAGATGGCGCCCAGGGCGACGCCGCTGACAATCATCTGCAACATGCTGAGCCCTTGCGCGTCATGCTGCGGCAGCACGCTCGCGTGCCAGCCGGGCCTTGAGATAGGGCGTGAACCCACCCGCCTCGATGGTGGCGCGTTCGGTGGACGACCAGGGCTCGAACGGCAGTGTCTGCCCCGTGCGCTGGTTGACCACCACGCCGCGCTCCCAATCCACCTGCAGGGTGTCCCACCGCTGCGTCGTCGCGCGGATGCCTGGGCAGGTGATCAGCGGGAACCCCATGCTGATCTCGCCCCGGAAGAAACCGGGAGAGAACGACTCGGCAATCACGCCTGCCACGCCCAGGTGGCGCATGGCGCGCATGGCCGGGTAATGCGGGTGGCCATAGCCAAAGTTCTGCCCGCCTATTAGCAGATCGCCTTTATTGACGGACTGGGCAAAGTCGGGGTCGTAGCTGGTCATGGTGACCGCTGCCAGCTCGTTGATGTCGGTGATCTTGATGTTCTTGATGCCGACGATCAGGTCGATGTCGTAGTCGTCTTCCGTAAAGATCCAGGCCGCGCGGCCGTGCAAGGTGGGCAGAGTCATGCTGCACTCCCTTCGGTGTTGGAGAGGTAAGGCCGGGGGTCGGTGATGCAGCCCTCCAGGGCCGATGCAGCCACCACGGCGGCGTTGCAGATGAAGATTTCAGAATCGGCACTGCCCATGCGGCCGGGCGTGTTGAGCGTGCCGGTGGAGACGGCTCGCTGGCCATCCGTCATGGTGGCGATGCGGCCATAGCAGTAGTCGCAGCTGGACGAGCTGATGAACGCGCCAGCATCCACCAGGGTCGAGATCAGGCCTTCGCTGGCAGCCTGCGACATGATGGCCTGCGAGGTGGGCACCACATGCAGTTGGAAGCCCGGCTTGATCTTGCGACCCTTGAGCACCTGCGCTGCAACGCGCAGATCCTCCAACCGGCCGCTGGCGCAGCTGCCCAGGTAGCCCATGTGCACCTCCAGGCCTGCGTACTCGGTCAAATCCCGCGTGTTGGCGGGGCTGGGTGGTGCCACCACAATGGGGGCCAGATCGCTCACATCCACAGTCACGACACGGTCGTAGTGGGCGTCGGCATCAGGGTAAACCGGGTCCAGGGCGATCTTGGCGCGGCCCTTGGCATATTCGCGCGTCTTGGCATCGGGCGCGATCAGCATCGTCGTCGCGCCCAGGAACATGGCCTGGCCGCAGATCGTCTGGCGGCCTTCGATGCTCATGGCGTCAATCACGGGGCCGCACAGCTCCACCACCTTGAAGCGGCAGGAAGAAGGCCCCATCACCCGCACCAGGTGGTGGAAGATGTCCCGCGCCATCACGCCGGGCTGCACTGTACCGGTGACTTCGATCTTGACGGTGCCGGGCACCACGAGCGCCATGCGCTCGGAGACAAAGGTCTCCAGCACGCTCTTGCGGGCGCCCATCGCCAGGGTACCAAACGCGCCCAACTGGCTCACATGCCCGTCAAAGTGCACTGCAAACGCCCCTGGCGTGGCGTAACCCAGCTCGGCCGACACCTGGTGGCCAATGCCTTCGCGCTCATGCACAGGCACACCCTGCTCCTTGCCCCAGGCGCGGGTGATCTTGTGGAGTTCTTCCTCTTTGGGGGCAGCGGCCGGGACCATGTGGTCGATGAACAGCACAAAGCGCTCAGGGCTCGGCACCTTGTCCACACCGAACTCCTCCTTGGCCTCCTTGAAGAACACATCGGTATAGCCCGGAAAGTCGTAGGCAATCACGAAATCCGGCCTTGCCAGGATCTCGTCACCCGCCCTGACGGCAGGCACCCCTGCAACCCGGGCGAGGATCTTTTCAGTCATCGTGTAAGACATGCGGCTTTACCCAGTTATCCACTATGTGGAAGTTGAACAAATCGTTTGATGACTTATTAAAAAATCAAACGGCGCTCAAACTCTCTGGGTAAACCCTATATTGCCCACTATGTGGATACAAACTACAAAGACATCATGAATAAAAAATACATAACAGTCCCCTTAGAGACAAAAGAACCGCCACATAGTGGAAACTCTAAAACAGGCACCCAAAGCATTGAACGGGTAGTACAGATGCTCCGCATCGTGGCGTCTCGCGGAAGAGGTGGGATGCGTATCGGCGAAATTGCCGCCACGAGCGGGCTGCCGCAATCGACCTGCTTTCGCATGCTTCATCGCTTGGAGGCAGAAGGTTTGTTGAACCGGGACATGCACACGCGCAAGTACTACCTGGGGCCGCTGCTGTATGAGCTGGGCTTGCTCGCACGGCCCCGCTACCGACTGTCGGAACTGTGTGACAGCGCGCTGCAGAAGCTGGCCGAAGTGACACAGGACACCATCTACCTGAGCGAACGCAGCGGATTGGAGGCGGTGTGCACCCACCGCGCGCTGGGCGACTATCCGATCAAGTCGCTGGCGCTGGACGTGGGCATTCGCCGCCCTTTGGGCGTGGGAGCAGGCGGGTTGGCCATCCTGTGCGCCCTTCCGCCGGATGAGGCCGAATCCATCATCGACGCCAACGCTCCCAAGTATGAGAAGTACGGATTCGTCACAGCCCCCTACCTGCGCGAAGCGATCAAGGTGGGCCGCGACAAGGGGTACGCGTTTCTGGACAGCGTGGTCACCCCTGGCACAGCCGCCATTGGCATTGCCTTTCCGCCGGACAATCCCATCGCCGCCATCAGCGTGGCCGCCATTTCAGGAAGACTCGAATCGCACCGGCGTGATGAGGTGGCCCGGCTGATGCGCCCTCAGATCCGATCCATCTGCGAAGCCATGACCAACCAGGCGGTGCTGGCTGATCGCTAACCGCCCAGCAACTACAACACCCGAAACGCAATCACCGCGACCAGCGTAGGGGGCAAGGCCCCCAGCAGCAGGCCCAGCGGGTTGATGACGCCGTCCGAAAACTTCTCCTTCAGGATGGATGCCCCAGCCGGGTTGGGCGCATTGGCAATCACCGTCAGGCCCCCCCCCGTGACGGCGCCCGCCACCAAGGCCACCTTGAACTCGTCGCTCAGGCCTTCGACCAGCGAGCCCAGGTAGGTCAGCGCAGCGTTGTCGGTGAACGCGGTGAGCGCCGCAGCGCCAAAGAACACGGCGTTGGCATCCATCTTCATGAGCACGGGCTGCAGCCACCATTGCTGCAGGCCGCCCAGCACCACCAGCCCTGCCAGGAAGAATGCCACCAGCAGCGCCTCGCGCAGGATCAGCGGACTTTGGTAGCGCTGGTACGCCGTGGTGAACCCCATGAAGAACAGGAAGAGGCCCAGGAACACTGCGGGATGGTGGGCAAACACCACCACCAGCACCAGGAAGGCAAGGTGCACGCCCGTCACGGTCCACGGCACGGGGGACTCGGAGGCAGGGATCTTGCGGCCCATGTGGCCCAGCTGGTTGCGGAAGATCAGCATCGCAATGGCCGCATTGATGAGCACAGCCACCGCTGCCTTCCAGCCGAAGTTGGACAGCATGAACCAGATGTCCCAGTTCCACTTGGCAGCCACCATCAGCACGGGCGGCGCCGCAAAGGAAGTGAGCGTGCCACCAATCGAGATGTTCACGAACAGCACGCCGATGGTCGAATACTTGAGCCGGCTGGAGATGGGGTGGGAGAACAGCGTGTCCCGCAGCATCAGTGCAGCCAGCGTCATGGCCGCCGGTTCGGTGATGAACGACCCGAGCAAAGGCACGAACGCCAGCACCACAAAGTACATGGCCATGCCGCGCTGCACCGGCAACAAGGCGGCAAGCGCCCGGACGAGCGCCCCAGACAGATCCAGGATAGGCCGCGTGGCGGCGATCACCATGATCGCGAACACGAACAGCGGCTCGGTGAAATTGCGCGAGTCCAGGTAGGCCGTGGCCTCCTGCTTGCCGCTGATGGAGAACATGAACAGCATGAGCACCATCGCCCAGAAGCCGAAGACGACCTCTACCTCGCCTAGCAGATGCCAGATGCCCGCATGGCGTGGCTGCGTGTGCGCAAGGTGCTCGAAATACTTGGTAGAGAAGGTGTGAAGAATGGCCAGGCCGAACAGGACGGCACCAACCACCTGGATCAGGGTGGGGGAGGAGTTCATGGGTCGCAGAAAAGCCGCGCGGCGGCCCGACCAGCGCATGAACCTGCCGGGCCACCATGGCGCCGACACCCTGCGAATATTTTAACTGGCGATGCCGGGCTGCTTTGTAGGCATAGGGCTTGAGGCACCCGCGAAAAGACGGCTGGCACGCACAACCATGCATGGCACTCGGGAGTCTCACTTTCCAGACAATGTGGACACCTATCTGGAGGCTTTCATGTCGACGCACATCCATACGCCCACACAACCTTTGCCTTCACCCTTCTCCGCCCCCCATCCCGCCGGCAGCGGCCTGGCTGGGCTACGGCGGCCTGCTGCCGTTCCTGGCGCTTCCAGCGGCGGGCCTGTGGGCGCCTAGTACACCATGGTGGAGCGCAGCGCTGCTGGCCTACGGCGCGGTGATTTTGAGTTTTGTGGGTGCGCTGCACTGGGGCTTTGCCATGGCGCAAAGCGGGCTGAGCGCCCCAGAACGCACGCGCTGCTTTGTATGGAGCGTGGTGCCATCGCTGATGGCCTGGCCTGCCACGTTATTGCCTGCCGCCGCAGGAGCTGCGCTGCTGGTCGCAGGCTTTGCAGCGCACCTGGTGCAAGACCATCGGCTGGCTGCGCGTACCTCGCTTCCTGCGTGGTACTTGCCGCTGCGATGGCGCCTGACGGTCACGGCTTGCGTGTGTCTGGCTGTTGGCGCGTGGGCCGCCAGTCGTTGACGATTCAGTCGCCCAGCAAAAAGCCCGCCGAAGCGGGCTTTTTTGTTGCGCTCAGCAAGACTGCTAATCAACGGAAGCGCGACTGAGGCACTGTGTGCAGGTCGCCGTCCAGGCTGCTCACGTAGTTGGCCAACGCCTTCAGCTCGGCGTTGGTGAACTGCTTGGCCACGCCGCCCATGATGGCGTTGCCACGGCCCACGTTGGCGTTCTTCTCGACCTTGTAGGACTTGAGAGCGACGAACAGGTAGTCGGCGTGCTGGCCAGCGATCTTGGGGTAAGACGGGTCGATGGGCTTGGCGAAGTTGTCGCCGTGGCACGAAACGCAAGCGCCCTTCTTCAGCAGCTCAGCCACTTGCACGCTGGGTTCGCGCGATGGCTTGGCAGGCAGCTCGGCGCCGGTCTTGCCGTGTTGTTCGTAGTAGGCAGACACATCGGCGATGTCTTTTTCAGACAGCGACTCGGCGATGCCGCGCATGGTGGGGTGCTTGCGCTCACCCTTTTGGTAGGCGACCAGCGCTGCCGAAATGTACTTGGCGCTTTGGCCCGAGATCATGGGCACCTTGTGCACCTCGGGGAAGCTGGCTTGGTAGCCGACGATGCCGTGGCACCCAATGCACATGGCAATCTTTTGCTTGCCGGCTTCCACGTCGCCCTTGGCTTCCTGGGCGTGGGACAAGGCGGTCACGGAAGCGACAGCCAGGGCAAATAGCGTGGTCAACGTTTTGTTCATTTTGCGCGCACAATCTCGTGGAAGTTCAGCTCTGGGCTCTGATCAGCCGTTGATTATAGCCAGCGCCCTGTCAAGCCCATTCATCAACGATCCGGTGTTTTCCCCCATGAAATTCCAAGGCTCCCAGAACTACGTCGCCACCCAAGACCTGATGCTTGCCGTGAATGCAGCCATCACGCTGCAACGGCCGCTGCTGATCAAGGGCGAGCCCGGCACGGGCAAGACGATGCTGGCCGAGGAAGTGGCGCAGGCGCTGGACATGCCACTGCTGCAGTGGCACATCAAGTCCACCACCAAGGCCCAGCAAGGCCTGTATGAATATGACGCGGTGAGTCGCTTGCGGGACAGCCAGCTCAACGATGGGGACAGCGCCGAGCGCGTGAAGAACATCCGCAACTACATCATCCAGGGCGTGCTGTGGCAGGCCTTCACGGCCGACCGCCCTGTGGCGCTGTTGATCGACGAGATCGACAAGGCCGACATCGAATTCCCGAACGACCTGCTGCGCGAAATCGACCGCATGGAGTTCTACTGCTACGAAACGCGCGAACTCATCAAGGCCAAGCACCGCCCGCTGGTGTTCATCACCTCGAACAACGAGAAGGAACTGCCCGACGCATTCTTGCGCCGCTGCTTCTTCCACTTCATCAAGTTCCCTGAAGCCGACACCATGCGGCAGATCATCAACGTGCACTTCCCCACGCTCAAGAGCGAGCTGCTCACCGTGGCAATGAAGACGTTCTATGACGTGCGCAACCTGCCCGGCCTGAAAAAGAAGCCCTCGACCAGCGAGCTGATCGACTGGCTCAAGTTGCTGGTGGCCGAAGACATTCCGCTCACCGCCCTGCAAAGCGCAGACAACAAGGTGGCCGTGCCCCCACTGGTGGGCGCGCTGCTCAAGAACGAACAGGATGTGAGCCTGTTTGAAAAGCTGGTGTTCATGAACCAGAGGAACCGCTGAGTGAGCCACAGCAACGGCCACGACGACACCCGCCAGCTGCTGGTCAATGGCGTCGCGGATGCCGTGGGCTTTGTGGGGGGTGCGCTGCTGGGCTTCTGGCTGGGCCAGCTGCTAGGGCTGGACATCTTCGCGCCCGGCTACGGCACCGGCAGCCTGGTGGGCATTGCCCTGGTGGGCTTGGGTGGTGGCCTAGGACTGCACGGGGCCCGGCGCTGGCAGAACAGCCGCCGCAGCCAGCCGTCCAAGGATTGATGATCAAAGGGTAGAGACCCATGGCTTTTGTAGAACCTGTCACGCTGCGGGATCGCGGCGTCCGCCTGGAACCGTTGGCGCTGGCCCACGAAGACGGCTTGCGGGCCGCTGCTGCCGATGGCGAGCTGTGGAAGCTGCGCATCACCTCGGTGCCCGAGCCGCAGGACACCCGCGCGTACATCGAAGCCGCGCTCAAGATGCGCGAAGACGGCAACCGCTTTGCCTTTGCCGTGGTGGAAGATGCCACCGACAAAGTGCTCGGTTCCACCAGCTACCACGACATCGTGCCCGCCGTGAAACGCGTGGAAATCGGCTGGACCTGGTACCGCCACAGCGTGCAGCGCACCCACGTCAACACCACCGCCAAGCTGCTGATGATGGGCCACGCGTTCGACACGCTGGGCTGCCATGTGGTGGGCTGGCGCACCGACAACTACAACTTTGCGTCGCAACGCGCCATCGAGCGCCTGGGCGCCAAGAAGGACGGCGTGCTGCGCGGCCACGCGCTGCGCCGCGACGGCACCATCCGCGATACGGTGATGTACAGCATGCGTGCTGGCGAATGGCCCGAGGCCAAGGCACAGCTGCTATATCTTTTAGAGCGTCACGCGCAATAAACACTAGCGCTAGAGGCCAAAATCATGCTCATCGACTTCTTCTACACCCTGCGCTCGGCCAAGTTGCCCGTGTCGGTCAAGGAATACCTCACCCTACTCGAAGCGCTGCAAGCCGGTGTGGTGGGCCCCAAGTCAGATGACGCGTGGAGCCTGGACGACTTCTACAACCTCTCGCGCCTCACGCTGGTCAAGGACGAGAAGCACTACGACAAGTTCGACCGGGCCTTCGGCGCCTACTTCAAGGGCGTCGAAATGGTGGCCGACTTCACCAAGCAGATCCCGGCCGACTGGCTGCGCAAGATCCTGGAGAACGAACTCACGCCCGAGCAAAAGGCCGCCATCGAGAAGATGGGCTGGGACGAACTCATGGAGACGCTGAAGAAGCGCCTCGAAGAACAGAAAGAACGCCACGAAGGCGGCAACAAGTGGATCGGCACCGGCGGCACCAGCCCGTTTGGCCACGGCGGCTATAACCCGCAGGGCGTGCGCATTGGTGGCGCGGGCAAGAACAAGAGCGCGGTGAAGGTGTGGGAGCAGCGCGCCTACAAGGACTACGACGACCAGCAGGAGCTGGGCACGCGCAACATCAAGGTGGCGCTGCGCCGCCTGCGCAAGTTTGCGCGCGAAGGACATGAGCTGGAGCTGGACCTGCCCGACACCATCCGCAGCACGGCCGCCAATGCGGGCTACCTGGACATCAAGATGGTGCCCGAGCGGCACAACAACGTGAAGGTGCTGCTGCTGATGGACGTGGGCGGCACCATGGATGAACACATCCAGCGCGTCGAAGAACTGTTCAGCGCGGTCAAGAGCGAGTTCAAGCACCTGGAGTTCTACTACTTCCACAACTGCGTGTACGACTTCATGTGGAAGAACAACCGCCGCCGCTTTGCCGAGAAGTTTCCGACCTGGGACATCATCCGCAAGTACAACAAGGACTACAAACTGATCTTTGTGGGCGACGCGACCATGAGCCCCTACGAAATCCTGCAGCCCGGCGGCAGCGTGGAATACAACAACGAGGAGCCGGGTGCCGAGTGGATTCAGCGCCTCACACACGCCTTCCCCAAGTTTGCGTGGATCAACCCCGAGCCGCAGGGCGTGTGGCAGTACCGCCAGAGCATCAGCATCATCCAGCAGCTGGTGGGCAACCGCATGTACCCGCTGTCGCTCAAGGGGCTGGAAGAAACCATGCGGTTGCTGTCCAAATAGGCGCAGCAGGGACGGATGCCTTGTGAGCATCTGTCCGACAGGGGGCGCTCCCGTTTCAGGGCATAGTCGGGGATGAATCGGGCGGGCTGGCAGGCTTGCCTTCCCCACACGATCCCCTGACACATCCTCTCGCACCGTGCCCTTCCGCGTTTTGCGCCCCGCCACTGCTAGTACCCCAACGCCGGCCCTGTGGTCGGCGTTGCTGCTTTCCGGCGCGCTGTGCCTGAGCGGCTGCAGCCTGCTGCCGCGTGCCGACGAGCCCACGCCCGGCGACACTCGCAGCGACCTGGCCAGCCTCGAAGCCAGCAGTGGCGCCCCATCGTTTGACGTGGTGGTGCGCGCCCCCGACGCGGTGCGCGAGACGCTGGAGCGCCACCTGGAGCTGCAGAGCTTTCGCCAGTTGCCCGACCTGCAAGCCAACGAGCTGCAGCGCCTACTGGGCGCCACCGACGCCAACGCGCGCGAACTGCTGGGCACCCTGGGCTACTTTGCGCCCACCATCACCGTGGAGCTGACCGAGGCGCAGGAGACTGCGGGCACCCGCAAGGGCGCGCCCCGCACCGTCACGGTCACCGTGGAGCCCGGCCCCCCAACCCGCATTGCCCGTGCCGACATCACGGTGGCGGGCAACGACGAGGCCGACAAGGACACCCTGGCGCGACGGCAGCAACGCCTGCAGCGCAACTGGTCTCTCGCCCCCGGGCAGCCCTTCACCCAGTCGGCCTGGGACAGCGCCAAGACCGACGGGCTGCGCCAGCTGCAGGCCCGGCGCTACCCCACTGCCCGCATCGCCAACAGCCGGGCCGAGATCGATGCCGACCGGCACGAAGCCCAGCTGGGCGTGAGCTACGACCCCGGCCCCGCCTACCGCTTCGGTCCCTTGCGCGTGCAGGGCAGCCAGCGCTACGACAGCGACGGTGCGCGGCGCCTTGCCCGCCTGCCCACGGGCGCCGTGTATGACGAGGCCGAAATGCTGGATGCCCAGCTGCGCCTGGCCAGCAGCGGCTACTACGACGCCGTGTTCCTCACGCTCGACACCGAAGGCACCGACCCGCAGGCCGCCCCCGTCGTGGCCCAGGTGCGTGAGGCCCCGATGCAAAAGCTGGTCTTTGGTCCGGGCTTCTCGACCGACAGCGGCGCGCGCCTGTCCCTGGAACACATCCACAACCAGATGCCCGTCCTTGGCTGGCGCGCGGTGACCAAACTCGCGCTCGACCGCGAAACCAAGCTCGCCAACACCGAATGGACGGACCTGCCCAGCGACAACGGCTGGCGCTGGTTTGCGGGCGGCCAGTTGCTGCGCGAGGCCACGGGCGACTACGACGTGAACAGCGGCCGCCTGCGCGCAGGCCGCAGCAAAAGCACCAAATCCATCGACCGCAATTACTTTCTGCAGTACGACTACGCCCACAGCCAGGGCCTGACTGACAACACGCGGTCGCCCTCCGACACCAGCACCGCCCTGAGCATCAACTACGGGTGGACAGGCCGCTACTTCAACAGCCTGACCGCCCCCACGCGCGGCCACGGCCTGGCGGTGGAGCTGGGTCTGGGCACCACGCTGCGACCCGAGCGCGACCCGTTTGTGCGCACCCTGGTGCGGTGGCAGTCCTTCATCCCCGCAGGGCGCGTGCAGGACGACGCAGGCATCGGCCGCAATGCCCGTGTGGCCCTGCGGGCCGAGGCCGGCGCGGTGCTGGCGCGCGAGGGCGCGCAGATCCCCGTCACGCAGCTGTTTGTGACTGGCGGCGACACCACGGTGCGCGGCTACGGCTACCGCAGCATCGGCGCGCGCACCGACAACGGCCAGCTGTACGGGGGCCGCTACCTGGCCGTGGGCAGCGTGGAATGGCAACGCCCCATCGTCTACAAAGGAGCGATGACCGACTGGGAAAGCACGCTGTTTGTGGATGCCGGTGCCGTGGCCGACAAGGTGGGTGACCTGAGCCCGCGCGTGGGCGTGGGTGCCGGCGTGCGCTGGCGCAGCCCCGTGGGCCCGCTGCAGGCCGACCTGGCCTACGGCATCAAGACCAAAGAGGTGCGGCTGCACCTGCGCCTGGGGTTCAGCTTCTGATGACGATGAGCGACGCCCCCCACACTCCCAAGCCGCGCGGCCGCGCGTCGGACTTCAGCGCCGGGTCCTCGTCGGCACCCCGCCATCAGCCCCCTCGCACGCCGCGCTGGCTGCGGGCCGTGGGGTGGCTGCTGGCAACGCTACTGGTCTTGTTGCTGGCGGCCAGCGCGCTGCTGTGGTGGTGGGCGGGCAGCGGTACCTCACTGGCCACCACGCTGGCCCGCGCGGCGCAATACCTGCCCGCCAACCAGCAGCTGGAGAGCCGCGATGTCAGCGGCTCGCTGCGCAGCGGCGGGCGCATTGGCTGGCTGCGCTGGAGCAGCCCCACCCTGGCGGTGGAAGTGACCGACATCCGCCTGGGCTGGCAGCTGGCCCCCTTGCTGCAGCGCCGCCTGGAGCTGGGCGAGGTGCACGCCGCCCGCGTGGCGATCACACCCCAGCCCCGGCCCACTGACACACCCGATCCACCCCCCACGCCCCCTACCAGCCTGGTGCTGCCCCTGCAGCTGGGCGTGCCGTTCCGGGTCGACCAGATTGTGTGGGCCGGGTCACCCGCCGTGGAAGCCCAGGGCCTGGTGGGCGACTACCGGTTTGATGGCCGCCAGCACCGCCTGACCATCGGCGCGGTGGAGCTGGCCCAGGGCCAGTACAGCGCCCGCGCCACGCTGGACGCACAGGCCCCCATGGCGCTGGACGCCACCGTGGACGGCACCGTGCGCACCGCCGCGCCCGGGGGTGGTGCCGCGCTGCAGGTGGGCGCCCACGCCACGCTGCAGGGCACGCTGGCCACCGCCGCCGCTCAGCTGCAACTGCAGGCACGCCTGAAGCCCACGCCGACCAGCGAAGCCGCCACACCACCCACAGCCGCGCCCGCCAGCAAACCAGGCGCATCAAAACCTCCTACCCTACGCACAACCCCTGCGCCCGCCGCCGACCCCATGCAGGCCGATCTGGCCGCCACGCTGGCACCCTGGGCGCAGCAACCCCTGCAGTCCGCCAACGCCACGTTACGCGCCGTCAACTTGGCAGCCCTGTGGCCGCAGGCACCGGTCACGCAGCTGCACGGCACGCTGCAAGCCGGGCCCACATCCGGCGGCGCAGGCGCGGCAGGCTGGAGCCTGCAAGCCGCGATGCGCAACGACCTGCCCGGCCCCTGGGACACCACCCGCCTGCCCCTGACCGCGTTGGACGCCAGCGCAAACTACGACGGCACCCGCTGGACCGTGCCCAGCGCCAGCCTGCAAGCGGGCACGGGCAGCATCACCGCGCAGGGCCACTACACCCCCGCCACCCACGCGCTGGAGGGCCAGGCCACCCTGCGCGCGCTGCGCCCCGACGCCCTGCACACGCTGCTGGCCGCCGCCCCGCTCTCCGGCCGCGTCACCGCGCAAACGCAAGGAGAGGCCGTGCGCTTCAGTGCCGATGTGCGGGCAGACACCGGCACGGCTGCGCGCGCGGCAACCACAAAGACCCCGGCGGCAGCGGGTGCACCGCTGCGTATCAACACCTTCAGCACCCAGGGCATCTGGCAGGCTACCGACGACGGCACGGTGCGGCTGGACCGCCTGCTGCTGGACGCACTGCAGGCCCGAGTGGAAGCCACCGGGCTGCAGGTCGCACTGGGCACGCAGTCCGCACAAGGCAAAGTCACCCTGGCAGTGCCCGGCGCCACCGCACAGGCACAAGGCACGCTGGCCCCGCGCAGCGGCGCGGGCGACCTGCAGGTGCAGTGGGCCGACGCAGCGCTCACGCAGCGCTGGCTGGCGGGCCTGCCAGTGGTGGGCACCGCCGTGCAGCGCGCGCTGCAAGGAGCCAGCGCGCAGGGCACCGCACAGATCGCAGCGCGGTGGAAGGGCGGCTGGCAGACGCTGACCGAGCAACTTCAGACTGCCACCACCCACAGCGCAGCCGCCCGCAACCCCGACCGCTTTGATCTGCAAGCCACGCTGAACACCCCCCAGCTGGACCTGACGCTCCCGGCCAGCACCAACGCCAGCGGCGGCACCTCCGCCGAGCAAGCCCTGCAACTGCGGGCCTTCAAGGCCGAACTGGGTGGCAACCTGGCACAGGCCTCTCTGGCGCTGACCGGCGAGGTCCGCACACCAGCGCCCCAGGCCGCGCAGGCGGCGGTACAGACCCGCCTTGCCAGCACAATGGTAGGCGCGGGGCAATGGCAGCTGCAAGTCAGCGAACTGCGCCTGCAAGCCCAGGCCGCGCAGCGCCCCGGGCCGTGGACGCTGCAACTGGCAGAGCCCCTGGGCCTGACCGTGCGCGCCGGCACACCTACCTCCAGCGCCCCCCAGTCACGGGCCAGCGGGCGTACGGCACCATCACCCACCACCACCTCCCTCAGCCTGCAGGCATCGGCCGGCCAGGCCCGCATCACCGGTCCCTTGCCAGGCACCGTCACCCTCCGCTGGTCGCCGGTGCAATGGTCTGCCGCCACGGCACCCAACGCCCTCTCGCGCTTGCAAACGCAGGGCACGCTGCAGGGCCTGCCCATGGCCTGGGTGGATGCGCTGGGCCTGGGCGAGACGCCCGCCACCGCAGGCCGGCCCGCGCAGCCGTTGCTTGCGCGCATGGGCCTGGCCAGCAACATCGTGCTCGACGGGCAATGGAGTGTGGACACCACGGGCGACGCCCTGCGCGCCAGCGCCAGCCTGCGCCGTGCCAGTGGCGACCTGCGCATCCTGGCGGGCGATGCCACAGCCGTCACGGCGGTGCAAAGCAGCGGCCAGAGCACCGGTGCAGGCGCCACCACCGTGCTGGCGACCACGGCCACGCCGCCTGGAGGTACAGCAGGTGCAGCAAGCTCGGCAAGCGCATCGAGCGCCCCAGGCACGCTCGCCGGTGTGCGCCAGGCAGAAATCACGGTCACCGCCGAAGGCGACACGCTGCGCGCGCGCCTGCTCTGGGCCAGCGACCGCGCGGGCGAGATCGACGCCACCGCCAGCACACGCCTGTCCGCTGCCAACGCCGGTGCCCCGATCACCTGGCCTGCCGACGCACCACTGGCCGGCACCTTGCGCGCCCGCCTGCCCGACGTGGGCGTGTGGTCTGCGCTGGCGCCGCCCGGCTGGCGTGTGCGCGGCACGCTGGATGCCAGCGCCACCTTGTCGGGCACGCGCGATGCGCCGCGCTGGGCGGGCACCCTGGGCGCCGACGACATGGCGGTGCGGTCGGTGGTGGATGGCGTGGACCTGCAAGGCGGCCGCCTGCGCGCCACGCTGCAGGGCAACCAGCTCAACATCACCGAGTTCCGGCTGCAAGGCGGGCGGGGCAGCAGCGCACGCATCGCAGGCTTCAGCGGCAACCGCACGGCCGCATCACAAGATGGCGGCACGCTGACCGCCACCGGCCGCGTGGCCTGGGGCGACAGTGCCACGACAGCCACCGGCCTGTCGGGCATCACCATGTCCCTGCAGGCCGAGGCCAAGGCCCTGCAGGTGCTGGTGCGGGCCGACCGGCAGGTCAGCGTGTCGGGCCAGTTGCAGGCCCAGTTGCAGCAGGGCCAGATCAGCCTGCGCGGCAAGCTCACCACCGACCGCGCCACGATCATCCTTCCGGATGAATCCGCACCGCGACTGGGCTCGGACGTGGTCGTGCGCTCCGCCGCCAAGGACCGCGAAGACCAGGCCAAGGCCCAGGCCGCCGCCAAGGCCAACCAGGTGGCAGCGCAGGCAGAGACCGCCAAGCCGCCCGACATCGCCATCACCCTCAACCTGGGGCGCGACTTTGCGCTGCAAGGCCAGGGCATCACCACCCGGCTGACGGGCGAGGTGGACATCCGCAGCAGCGCCGTGCCCGGCGCCCCGCCGCGCGTGACCGGAGAAGTCCGCACCGACCAGGGCCGCTACCGCGCCTGGGGCCAGATGCTGGACGTGGAGACGGGCCTCATCCGCTTCAACGGCCCGTACAACAACCCCTCGCTCGACATCCTGGCGCTGCGCCCCAACATCAGTGTGCGTGCGGGCGTGCAGGTCACCGGCAGCGCACAGGCGCCGCGCGTCACGCTGTACTCCGACCCTGAACTGCCCGATGCCGAAAAGCTGTCGTGGGTGGTGCTGGGCCGCAATGCCTCGGCCGGAGGCGCCGAAGCGGCCGTGCTGCAACAAGCCGCGCTGGCGCTGCTGGGCCGCAACGGCGGCCAAAGCCCCACAGCCAACGCCGCCAGCCGCCTGGGCCTGGACGAAATCGGCTTTCGCGGCGCCACCACGGGCGAGGACGCCAGCGCCGCCGCCCTCACCTTCGGCAAGCGCCTGTCCAAAGACCTGTACGTGACCTATGAGCGCAGCCTGTCCGGCACGCTGGGCACGCTGTACATCTTTTACGACCTCTCCCGCCGCCTCACACTGCGCGGGCAAACTGGCGAGAAAAGTGCGGTGGACATCATCTACACGGTGAAATACGACTGAGGCCCAGGCGGCTAAAGAGGCAGCTGCGCACCACTACAATGCGCGGCTGCCTTGCCTCCTCGTAGTTCAATGGATAGAACGAGTGCCTCCTAAGCGCTAGATACAGGTTCGATTCCTGTCGAGGGGACCAGCTTCATCGCCAAAATGGCCGCAAGCGCTAGTGCAATATGCGCTGGCAGCTATTAAATATGAAGCATCCGCACACAGTACGCGCCCCGCCCCAATCGGCGCGTGGCTGCCTTGGCGGCCTTACTTCGAGTCCCTCTTGTTTGCTCGCCCTCGCGCAGACTGCGCAGGGTGATCGCCTTCCACAGCATTGGCCAAAGGCTCGTCCGGGCTGACCATGGTGCCCGCAGCGGCACCTCCCAGCGCACCGGCAATGCCGCCCAAGGTGCTACCGACCACAACACCCACCGGGCCCGCGACGGCCACGCCCACGGCGGCACCGGCTGCGGCGCCGGCCATCATGCCGCCGCCCATCAGGGCGGAGTGGGCTTCGCGCTCTGCGTCTTCAGGCTCCAGCGCGGTCTGGGCGCCAGTTCGAGGGTCTTGTGACGGGATGCCGTAGCCGGGGCGTGCTTGCTCGGCCAGGTCTTCGTCCACGGGTGCGGTGACCGTAGTGGAAGGGGTGGTGGAGGGAATCATGATGGGCTCCTTGGACATAGGGCGACGGCGCCAAGGGGGTGCCGTCACAGTCCTTTTTTAGCCCTGCAACCCAACCAATCAAGCCAGCCGGCAGACCGCACGCCTGTCAGGCAATGCGCCGTGCCATGGCACCACCCGCTTGGCAGCACCGCTCCGCCAGCACGCACCTTCAGGCCGCTTGCGGCGCCGTGTGGTCGGCAGCAGCGGGGCGCGCAGCCGTCATGGCACTGCCCATCGACGCGGCCATGATGCAGCCTATGGCGAGCCACTGCACCGCGCTCAGGTGCTCGCCCAGCAGCGCCATGGCCACCAGCGCGGCCACGGCGGGCTCCATGCTGATCATGATGCCGAAGGCCTCCTTGGGCAGGCGCTTCAGGGCCATCATCTCCAGCGAGATCGGGATGGCGCTGGACACCGCCGCCACCGCCACGCCAATGAGCAGCACGGTGGGCGACAGCAGCGCCGCGCCCGCATGCACCACGCCCACAGGCACCACCACCAGCGCGGCCACCAGCAGGCCCAGCGATACCGAATGCCCCGCATGCAGGTGCCCGGCACGCTTGCCGAACACGATGTACAGCCCCCAGAACACGGCCGCGCCCAGGGCGTAGAAGACGCCCACCGGGTCGAGCGTGCTGCCGTTGAGCCCCAGCGGCAGCAGCATGCCTAGGCCCGCGATGGCCAGCGCCACCCACACAAAATCCACCGCGCGGCGCGATGACCAGATGGCCACCGCCAGCGGCCCCGCAAACTCGATGGCCACCGCCAGGCCAAACGGCAAGGTGCGCAGCGACATGTAGAACATGAGGTTCATGCCGCCCAGCGCCGCGCCGTACAGCATCACAGCCCGCGCGTCCTTGCGCGACAAGTGCCAACGCCAGGGCCGCCACAGCAGCAACACCAGCAGTGCAGAAAAGCCCACGCGCACGGCGGTGGTGCCCTGCGCCCCCACCACCGGGAACAGCCAGTGTTTGGCCCACGAGGTGCCGATGCCCAACGCAGTGACGGAGCCCAGCACGGCCAGGAAGGGGAAGAAACGGTGCAGAAGAGAACGGAGAGGGGAAGCGCTCATGGGCTGAAAATATAGTGCGACCCCAGCGTGCTTTTGGCTCGAATTTCGGGGCTTGCACGCAACTTTCGCTCACCCTGAGACCCTGTTCCGAGGAGACCCATGACCACTCCGGCAGCACTTGACCGCTTTGACCTCGCGATCCTGGACATCCTGCAGGCCGACAACACCACGCCCCAGCGCGCGATTGCGCAAGCCGTCAACCTGTCGGCGCCTGCGGTGCAGCGGCGCATCCAGCGGCTCAAGGACAGCGGCGTGATCCGCGCCAACGTGGCGGTGCTGGACCCGGTGAAGTTGGGCAAGCCGCTGACCATCGTGCTGGAGGTGCACCTGGACAACGAGCGCCCCGACCGCACCGCCCCGCTGCGCGCGCGCATTGCGGCCGAAGACGCGGTGCAGCAGTGCTACAGCGTGACGGGCGAGGCGGACTACCTGCTGGTGGTGAACGCGGCGTCGATGGCGGACTACGAAGCGCTGACGCGGCGGCTGTTTGAGGGGGACGACAACATCAAGCGCTTTCGGACCTCGGTGGCACTGGCCAGCCTCAAGACCGGGCTGCGCGTGCCGCTGAACAGCGCAGCAACCGCTGCCTGATCACGAGGCCACAACCCCAATCACAGCCCCAGCGTCTCGCGCATCTGCTTGCCCGTGAGGCGCTGGCGCGAGCCGCCCAGCAGCTCGCACATGCGCGCATTGAGCGGCGCCGCCATGCCCTGCTGCGCCGCCAGCCGCACCACGGCGCCGCACAGCGCGTCGATCTCCGTCACGCGCCCGGCTTCCAGGTCGTCCCACATCGACGAGCGGGCCGTGGCGTCGATCTGCAGCATGCGCTTGGCCAGCCGCGTGAACAGCCAGTTGGGCAGGCGCAGCACATGGGGCAGCAGCGTGGGCGACACGGCGGTGACCTGGGCGGGCGTGATGCCCGCGCGCGCCATCACGCGCAGCGCCTCGGTCTGCAGCGCGGCAAAGACGCGGCGGTAGTCGCGCTCCAGCAGCTCTTGCCGCAGGGGCAGGTCGGACAGCGCATTGACCGGGTTGTTGAGGTTGAGGAGCAGCTTGCCCCACTGCACGGCGCGGATGTCTGGCGGCAGCACGGTGGCCAGGCCCGCGGCGTTGAACAGCGGCGCGATGCGCTCGGTGACCGCGTCGCGCTGCAGCTGCAAATGGCCTGCGGTGGCGCGGTGCACCTGCGCGCCGCGCAGCACCACGTTGTAGGGCACCATGCCCGCCAGCACGTTGAGGCCGGGCGCTAATGCTGCGATGCGGGCCACGTTGTCCACGCCGTTTTGCAGCGAGATCACCGGCGTGCCGGGCGCACAGGCCGCCGCCAGCTCGCGTGCGGCAGACTCGGTGGCGCCGCTTTTGACGCACAGCAGGATGATGCTGTCGGCACCGGGCGCGGCATCGGCCAGCGTGGGGGCCAGTTGCAGTGCAGGCGCGGGCACGGTGCGGTCAAAGCCGTCCAGGTCGGTGACCTTCAGGCCGCGCTGCGCGATAGGCTCCAGCGCATGCGGGCGGCCCACCAGACACACCGCCTGGCCGTGCGTGGCCAAGCGCCCACCCACATAACAACCAATGGCGCCTGCGCCCAAAACGATGAAGTTCATGCCAATGTTTGTGTGCTGAGGTGGAAGTGGGTGCACGCAGAACGGGAACCGGCAAAGCCTGCGCGCTACCCCCGCATTGTGCGGTGCAGGCCCCTGGCGGCGTGGCGCACAAGTGACGAGGCGCTTTGAAGCACTCTGCGGGTGCTTTTGAAGGATTTTTAGCTGGTAGCGCTAGTGCAATATGCCTGACCAGCTATCCAATTAATAGCAATCAGTCGTCACACAGCTCAAGGCTTGGCGGCCGCAAACCGAACAGTCACCCGCAAGCCGCCCAGGCGCGACGAGCTGTCCAGCGCTACGGTGGCGCCATGGCCCTGTGCAATGGCCTGCACGATGGCCAGGCCCAGGCCGCTGCCGGGGGCACCGTCGGCCGTGACGCGCACAAACCGCTGCATGGCCCGCTCGCGGTGCTCGGGGGCGATGCCGGGGCCGCTGTCTTCCACGGTGAGCACGGCGTGGTCGCCCTCGCGGCGCACCTGCAGGTCCACCTGGCCGCCAGGCGGGCTGTATTTGATGGCGTTGTCCAGCAGGTTGCGGGCCAGCATGCGCAGGGCCTCGGCATTGCCTGTGACCGTGGCGGCGTCAGATTCCAGCAGGCCCACATCCATGCTGCGCACCTGGGCGGCGGGGGCCACGTCGGCCAGCGCCAATCGCGCCGTGGCGCGCAGGTCTACGGGGTCATTCACGGCCGTGCTGGCCTCTTGCCGCGCCAGGGTGAGCAGCTGCTCGACCAGGCGCGTGGCGCGCTCGATGCCGGCCGACAGGCGTTCGATGGCGGCCGCCCGCGCGGCGTCGTCACCCGCACGCTGCAGGCCCTGCAGTTGCAGGCGCAGTGCGGCCAGGGGGGAACGCAGCTCGTGCGCGGCGTCGGCCACAAAGTGTTGTTGAGCCTCGAACGCGTGCTGCACACGCTCGAACAGCAGGTTGAGTTCGCTCACCAGCGGCTGCACCTCGTCGGGCAGCTGCGCGTCGCTGACCGGCGAGAGGTCGTCGGCCTGGCGCTTTGCCAGCTGGCGGCGCACGCGCTCCACCGGGGCCAGCGACCGGCTCACGCCCCACCACACGGCCAGCACCAGCAGCGGCGCCATGATGGCCAGCGGCGCCAGCGTGCGCAGTGCCAGGCTGCGGGCCATGTCGCGCCGCGCGGCCATGTTCTGCGCCACCTGGATGACCTGCGAGCGCGTTTGCATCGAGAACACCCGGTAGGTGCCACCGCGCGCCTGCACGTTGGTGAAGCCCAGCACGGCAATCTGCGGCAGGGCGGCGCCCACGGCGGATTCAAAAATGCGCAGGCCCTCGTTGGTCCACACCTGCACGATGAATTCGTGGTTTTCATCCTCCGGGTCCAGCCCCGGGCCCAGACCCTGCGCATCCACCGGCAGGCCCGAGCGCAGGGCCAGCGCGGTTTGCTGCATGTGGTAGTCAAACAGCGCATCGGCCTCTTCCAGCGCGCCCCGGTAGGCCAGCGCGCCCTGCACCGCCCCGGCCAGCACGATGGCGGCGAGTAGGAACATGAGCAGCCGCATGCGCAGCGAGCGCGGGAGCAGGCCCTGCAGGGGGTGAAACAACTTGGCCATCTACATCTTCGGTACGAGGTAGCCCACCCCGCGCACGTTCAGCACCAGCTCGGGCCCCAGCTTCTTGCGCAGGCCGTGGATGTAGACCTCCACCGCGTTGCTGCTCACCTCGTCGCCCCAGCCGTAGAGCTTGTCCTCCAGCTGCTGGCGCGACAGCACCATGCCGGGCCGCGCGATGAGCGGCTCCAGCACCGCCCATTCGCGCCCCGACAGCACCACGGGCGTGCCTCGCACGGTTACCTCGCGCGTGGCGGGGTTGATGCTGACGCCCTGGTGCTCGTACACCGGCTCGGCACGGCCGGCTGCGCGGCGCAGCAGGGCGCGGATGCGGGCCAGCAGCTCATCCAGGTCATAGGGCTTGAGCACATAGTCGTCGGCCCCGGCATCCAGCCCCTCGATGCGCTGCGCCACGGCATCGCGCGCGGTGGCCACCAGCACGGGGGTGCGGTTCTTGCGGGCGCGCAGGTCGCGCAGCACGGCCAGGCCGTCGCGTTTGGGCAGGCCCAGGTCCAGCAGCACCAGGTCGTATGCCTGGGTGCGCAAGGCCGTGTCGGCCGCATCGCCATCGCGCGCCCAGTCCACCGCGTACTGCTCGGCGCGCAGCAGGTCCAGCACGGCTTCGCCGATCATGGAATCGTCTTCAACAAGCAGCAGGCGCATGGCAAGGGGGCAGAAAGATCGGTCGGTCAGGAGTGCAGGAAAAGGGCTGGCTGCCAAGGATAGCGGCGGCATGGACGCTGGCACAGCACCGGGCTGCCAGAACGACTTGAATTTGACACATCACTGTCACAATGAAAGCGCCACGCGCACACCGCCCGCCCCAGGCGCCGGGCCACTACGACAAAAGACAAGGAGCAAGACCGATGGCAATTCCAATCACATTCCCCCCTCTCCACCACGTTGCTGCGGCCGTTGCGCTGGCCGCACTGGCTTCCACTAGCGCCCAGGCGCAGGGTGTGGTCAACGCGCTGTGCAGCACCGACGCACCCTGGTGCGAAGCAGCCGCCAAGGAGTTCACCCGCAAGACCGGCATCAAGGTGAACCAGGCGCACAAGGGCACGGGGGAGATTGCCGCGCAGCTGCGCGCCGAGGCCAACAACCCCAAAACCGACATCTGGTGGGGCGGTACGGGTGACCCCTTTTTGCAGGCCGCCGAGCAAGGCCTGCTGGCCGAATACCGCCCTGCGTATCTGCATGACCTGCACAGCTGGAGCGTGCGGCAGTACGCCATGTCGGGCCACCAGGTGGGGGGCTTTTACAGCTCGGCCATCGGCTTTGGCTACAACACCGAAACGCTCAAGAAGAAAAAGCTGCCCGAGCCCCAGTGCTGGTCCGACGTTATCAAGCCCGCCTATAAAGGCGAGGTCGAGATCTCGCACCCCGCCTCCAGCGGTACGGCCTACACCGTGATTGCGGGGCTGGTGCAGCTGATGGGCGAAGACAAGGCTTTCGAATACCTCAAGGCCCTGCACAAGAACACCACCACCTACACCCGCAGCGGCCAGGCGCAGGCACCCAACGTGGCCAAGGGCGAGGTGGGTGTGGGCATCACCTTCATGTTCAACTTTGAGAAATGGAAGGCCGACAAGTACCCGGTGAAAACCCAGGCGCCTTGTGAAGGCACCAGCTACGAGGTGGGCGGCATTGCGCTGGTCAAGGGCGCGCGCAACATGGACAACGCCAAAAAATACTACGACTGGCTGATGAGCCCCGAGGGCCAGGCCGTGGGCGCGCAGGTAGGCAGCTACCAGGTGCCCGCCAACAAGACCTTCAAGATGGACCCACGCATCCCGACGCTGGACAACGTGAAGCTCATCAAATACGACTTCGAGAAATACGGCAAGGCCGCCGAGCGCCGGCGCCTGATCGACCGCTGGACGAAGGAAGTGGAGCCCTTGCCGCGCTGATGCGCAGCGCCCGCCGCAGGGGCCCAACCGACGGCGGGCGCAGGCCATGGATCAGCCCAGGCGCACGGGCACAAAGATCTTGTCGCCGTCGCGCTCAATCAGCAGCGCCACCGACTTGCCCGCCTTGGCCATGGCGGCACGCACCTGCGTGATGTCCTTGATGGGCGCACCGTTGATAGCCAGCAGCACGTCGCCCGGCTGGACGCCGGCCGCAGCGGCGGGGCCGCGTGCCTGCTCGATGACCAGCCCTTCATTCAAGCCCGCCGCGCGCCGCTCCTGCGGGTCCAGCGGGCGCAGCGACAAGCCCAGTTGGCCCTTGCCCACCGCATCCTCGTTGCGCGCCGGCTTGATCGGCTTGTCGCTGGCGTCACCCAGGGTGGCGGTCAGCTCCACAGGCTTGCCCTGGCGCCACACCGACAGCTTGGCCTGCTGGCCGGGCTGGGCCTGGCCCACCCACGCGGGCAGGTCGCCCGAGGCCACGATGGGCTGGCCGTCCACCTGGCGGATCACGTCGCCCGCCTGCAGACCGGCCTTCTCAGCGGGGCTGCCCTTGCTGACGCTGGCCACCAGCGCGCCTTCGGGCTTGTCGAGGTTGAACGACTCGGCAAACGCCTGGTTCACCTCCTGCACCGCCACGCCCAGTTGCGCGTGGCGCACCTTGCCGGTGGCAACGATCTGGTCCTTGATCTTGGCGGCCAGCTCGATGGGGATGGAGAACGACACGCCCTGGTAGCCGCCCGACCGGCTGTAGATCTGCGAGTTGATGCCCACCACCTCGCCGCGCGCATTGAACAGCGGCCCGCCCGAGTTGCCGGGGTTCACCGCCACGTCGGTCTGGATGAAGGGCACCAGGCTGTCGTCGGGCAGCGAGCGGCCCTTGGCACTGACCACGCCGGCCGTCACGCTGTTTTCAAAGCCAAAGGGCGAGCCAATGGCCAGCACCCATTCGCCCACCTGCAGGTCGCGGGTGCTGCCCAGGCGCACGGTGGGCAGGTTCTTGGCGTCAATCTTGAGCACGGCCACGTCGGTCTTGGGGTCGGAGCCCAGCACCTTGGCGCGGAACTCGCGGCGGTCGGTGAGCTTGACGATGACTTCGCTGGCACCCTTGACCACGTGGGCGTTGGTCAGCACCAGGCCATCGGGGCTGACGATGAAGCCCGAGCCCTGGCCGTGCGTGGGCACGTTGGGCTGGGCCTGCGGCCCCATGCCGCCCGGAAAGCCGAACTGACGGAAGAACTGGTAGAACGGATCGTTCGGGTCCATCTGCGGCGCCCGGCCCTGGCGCGCGGCGGGCTGGCCTTCGTCTTCGCCGTCGTCATCAGCCATCGCGGCCTTGGTGCTGCCCGTCACGCTGATGTTGACCACTGCCGGGCCATTTTGCGCGGTGATCTGCGCGAAGCTGGGCAAGGCCCCGCCGGGGGCGGCGGGCGTCTGGGCCACGATGGCGGGGGGCGGGGTCAGGGCGCGGGCCTGGTGCCCGGTGATGAGGCCTGCGCCCGTGGCACCCACCGCACCGGCGGCCACCAGGGCCAGGATGAGGCGGCGGGGGGTAGATGTGAGCGTTGTCGTGTTCATGGTGTGGTGCCTTTGCCATCGGAGTTGCGATGGAGGGCAGTGTGGGCACCAACACTTAGACGAAACTTAGAACCCGATGGCCCCCGGCGCACCCGCCAAGCCAAGCCAAGCCAGGCCAGGCCAGGCCAGGCCACCGCCACCGCCAGCCTGGCGCCGCATCACAGGAACATGCCGCCCGATGCTTCGATGCGCTGCGCGTTCACCCAGCGTGTGGCGGGCTGCAGCAGCGCTGCGACCAGGGGGCCGATGTCCTCGGTCACGCCCACGCGGCCCAGCGCAGTCTGGCTGGCGACAAAGGCGTTGAGCTGCGCGTTGTCGCGCACGGCGCCGCCGCCGAAGTCCGTCTCGATGGCGCCCGGAGCCACCACGTTCACCGCGATGCCGCGCGGGCCCAGCTCCTTGGCGAGGTAGCGGCTGAGCACCTCGATGGCGCCCTTCATCGCCGCGTAGGCCGCATAGCCGGGCAGGGCGAAGCGAGCCAGGCCCGACGACAGGTTGAGAATGCGGCCGCCGTCATTCATCAACGGCAGCAGGCGCTGCGTGAGGAAGAACACGCCCTTCAGGTGCACATTGACCAGCGCGTCGAACTGCGCCTCGGTGGTCTCGGCAAAGGGCGCGTGCACGCCCATGCCCGCGTTGTTGACCAGAAAGTCCAGACGATCACGCTGCCAGCCGGACTGCAGGGACTGCGACAACCGCCCGGCAAACGCCTCGAAGCTGCTGACGTCGCCCACATCGAGCGGCAACGCCACGGCGCGGCGCCCCAGGGTTTCGATCTCGGCCACCACCGCCTGGGCCTCGGCGGCCTGCTGGCGGTAGGTCAGCACCACATCGATGCCGCTCTTCGCAGCCGCCAGCGCGGCGCTGCGGCCCAGGCCCCGGCTGCCGCCGGTGATGAGAACGATGGGGGTGGAGTGAGTGTTGGCGGGTGCGGTCATGGCAAGGTCCTCGGTGTGGGGCTTGGGCGCCTGCCGCAGGGTGCGGCAGGCATGGGAAGGACTTTATTGACTCCCAACGGATACATAAACCATGCAAAATTGAATTGATTGTTCAAACCAGACAACCAATCCAAGCCATGAACCCCCTGGACCGCATGCAGATCTTTGCCCACGTGGCCGAACTGGCCAGCTTCACGCAGGCGGCCCAGGTGCTGGGCATCCCCAAGGCCAATGCCTCGCTGGCCGTCCAGCAACTGGAGGCGCAGCTGGGCACGCGCCTGCTGCACCGCACGACGCGGCGCGTGCATCTGACGCAGGACGGGCAGGTGTACTACGAGCGCTGCAAGGACCTGCTGGACGACGTGGAGGAGCTGCAGACCCTGTTCGCCCACCCCGAGGGCGCCGACCTGCGCGGGCGCGTGCGCATCGACATGTCCACCGGCATCGCGCGCCAGCTGGTGCTGCCGCGCCTGCCCGAGCTGCTGCAGCGCCACGCTCTGCTGCAGGTGGAACTGAGCAGCACCGACCGCCGCGTGGATCTGGTGCGCGAGGGTTTTGACTGCGTGATCCGCGTGGGCCCGGTGGCAGAGCCCGGCATGGTGGCGCGCCCGCTGGGCGTGGTGCGCGTGGCCACCTGCGCCAGCCCCGGCTATCTGGCGAAGAAGGGCACGCCCCGCACGCTGACCGACCTGGCGCAGCACGACCTGGTGCACTACGTGAGCACGCTGGGCACGCGCTCGGCGGGGTTCGAGACCACAGAGGCGGGTGGCGCGCCCCAGTTTCACGCGATGGGCGGGCGCGTCACCGTCAACAGCGCCGAGGCCTACCTGGGTGCCTGCGCCGCCGGGCTGGGGCTGATCCAGGCACCGCTGCTGGGCGTGCGCGAGCTGATCGACAAGGGGCTGCTGGTGGAGGTGCTGCAAAACCACCCTGCCCCGCCCATGCCCGTGACGCTGCTGTACGCCCACCGGCGCCACCTGCCGCAACGCGTGCGCGTGGTGATGGACTGGCTGGCTGCCGTGGTACGGGACCACCTCCTGCGCGAAGCCGCTGCAATCCAGTAAGTGACGCTATCAATTGAGTAGCTACCAGCGCTTGTGAAACAAGCACCAGGTGCCAAAACCTTCCAAAATCAAACGCCCGGCAAAAGAATCAGCCGGTGAAACGATAGACGATGGCCCCGCGAACCACCTCGCCCGGCTGCCACCAGCGGGCTTTGAAGCCGGGGTGGTTGGGCGCGTCGGGGTATTCCATCGGCTCCAGACAGAGGCCGTCGCCTGGCTGCCACAGCCAGGGCGCACCGGGTGTACCGATGGCGCTGCGCCCGCTGTCGCGCAGCGGGTCGGCCTTGAGGCCGTGGCCGGCGTACACCTGCACGCCCGGCGCGGTGGCCCACACCTGCAAGGCGCGTCCGCTAGCTGGGTCGCTGAGCAGCGCTACCGGGCGCAGGCCTGCGGGCGTGGTGGGCAGCGCTTGTGCCAGTGGCTGCAGCGACCCGGCGGGCTGCGCACCGAGGTGCACATCGCCGCCGACATCGCCCAACACCAGATAGTGGTCCAGCCCGCCCGCGCGCTCCAGTTGTTCACTGCGTTGCGCCACGGCATCCCCCACCCGGCGGGGCTGCTGGAAGTCGAACGGCGTGCCCTGCACCGACTCCAGCACGCCGGTGGGGCAAACGTCGGCCGCCAACGGCACGTAGCGGCTGGCGGGTACCTGCAGCACGTGGCCATGCGTGCTCCCCGCCCCGGCCAGGTTGAAGAAGGCGTGGCCGGTGATGTTGACCACGGTCGGCGCATCGGCCACCTCGGCGGTCCAGGCCATGTGCAGCGCGTTGTCGGGCGCCACGGCCAGGTCCAGCGTCAGCCGCACCGTGCCGGGCACGCTGTCGTCCTGCGTGCGAAAGATGTGCTGCAGGCGCAGTGCATCGGGCCGCACCTCGGTCACCGTGAACACCTGGAACCGGCTGCCCAGCGGGCCGCCGTGGTGGTGGTGCGGGCCGCTGTTGGTGGGTAGTTGCAGCACCGCACCATCGGGCAGCGCAAGCTGTCCGTGGCGCAGCCGGCCGGCCCAGCGGCCAATGAGAGCGCCCATCGACAGTTGCCCATCCAGGTAGCCCTGCAGGCTGTCGTAGCCCAGCGCAACATCCACCAGGCCGCCCTGCCCGTCGGGCACCGCCACCTGCACCAGGCGGGCGCCGTAGTTGCTCACCGCCACCTGCAGCCCACCGGCGCCGCGCAGGGTGTACAGGTCAGTGGGCTGACCGTTGAGTGTTTGCCTAAAAGCGTCGCGCGAAAGGGAATAAGCCATGGCCGCCAGTTTATTTGGCGGCGGGCGGTGCGGCAGGCGCATCGCGCGTCACCAGCCAGATGCCGGCGCACACCAGCACCAGGGCCAGCAGATTCTTCCACTCCCACAGCGCCTCGCCCAAAAACAGCGCCGACAGCGCGGCACCGAAGACCGGCACGGTGAAGTTGAACACCGTGATCTGGCTCACGCGGTTGTGCTTGAGCAAGATGCTCCAGAGCGAAAACGCGGCCGACGACAGCAGCGCCAGGTACACCAGCAGCACCGTCGATCCCCAGGTGAAGCCCGCGAGCGAACCGCCCAGCGTCCAGCCGATGGCCAACAGTGCCACGCCACCCAGGCCCAGTTGCCAGCCCGTCATCACCACCGAGTCCATGCGCTGCGACACCTGCTTGCCGTAGATGCTGGCAGCGGCCAGCACCAAGGCGGCGATCACCACGAAGCCTTCGCCCAGCAGCGTGAAGTCCAGGTCCAGCGCGCCGCGCCCCAGGTTCACCACCATCACGCCCGCAAAACCCACCAGGCAACCCCAGAGCTTGGCGTGGCTCAGGCGGTCGTTGTGATACACCCAGTGCGCCAGCAGCACGCTGAAGAAGGTGCCCGTGGCGTTCATGATCGAGCCCTTGACGCCCGTGGTGTGTGCCAGGCCCACGTAGAAGAACACGTACTGCAGCGTGGTCTGCGCCAGGCCCAGCACCACCAGCGGGCGCCCGGCCCCGGGCCCCAGCCCCCAGATGGCCTTGCGTGTGGCCACGGCCCAGGCCAGCAGGATCAGGCCCGCGCCCAAAAAACGCCAGCCCGCAAACACCAGCTGGGTGGGGACGTCGTTGCGGGCGATGCCGAACCAGGCGTAGCCGGTCTTGATGGCGGGGTACGAGCTGCCCCAGAGCAGGCAGCACAGCAGCGCCAGCGCCACCACCACCTTGCGGTCGGAAAATCGGGAAGGTCCCATGCGAAGCAGTCTTTCAAGGACAACAGCCCTTGCAGGCAAGGGCTGTTGAAGGGGGAACACAAAGGGCGGTAGCCCCGGCGGTTCAGGTGACAGGTGCAGGGTTGAACAGCACCAGCGCGTTGTGCAGCTTCCACTGCTCGGCCCAGGTCTTCTTGCGCCCACTGGCCACATCGAGCAGCAGGTGGAACATCTCCCAGCCCAGGCCTTCAATGGTGGCTTCGCCATCGGCGATCTTGCCGGCGTTGATGTCCATGAGGTCGTGCCAGCGGCGCGCCAAGTCGCTGCGCGTGGCCACCTTGACCACGGGGCACTCGGCCAGGCCGTAGGGCGTGCCCCGGCCGGTGGTGAACACGTGCAGGTTCATGCCCGCGGCCAGTTGCAGCGTGCCGCAAATGAAGTCGCTCGCGGGTGTGGCGGCGTACACCAGGCCGCGCTGGTCGCTGCGCAGCTTCTCGCCCGGGGCCAGCACGTGCGCAATGGGCGCGGTGCCGCTCTTGATGATGGAGCCCATGGCCTTCTCGGCGATGTTGGACAGCCCGCCTGCCTTGTTGCCCGGCGTGGTGTTGGCCGCGCGGTCTACGCGGCCCCGGTCCAGGTAGCGGTCGTACCAGCCCAGCTCCCGCACGATGGACTCAGCCACTTCGGGAGTGGCGGCGCGGCTGGTGAGCTGCTCCACGGCGTCGCGCACCTCGGTGTTCTCGCTGAACATCACCGTGGCGCCCGCGCGCACCAGCAGGTCGGCGCAAAAGCCCACGGCCGGGTTGGCTGTGACGCCGGAGAACGCGTCGCTGCCACCACACTGCACGCCCAGCACCAGCTCGCTGGCTGGGACAGTCTCGCGGCGGCGCGCGTTCAGGCGCTCCAGGTGGGGACGCGCACTCTGCACGATGTGATCGAGCATGGACATGAAGCCCATATGTTCGTCGGCCTGCAGGCACACCGTCTCGGGGCCCAGCGCCGCGTCGCGCTCGTCGGTGATGGGGAAGCTGCCCGGGGGCAGCAGGCGGTCGGGCTGCAGCTTTTCGCAGCCCAGGCTGACCACCATGACCTCGCCCCCAAAGTTGGGGTTGAGACTGATGTTGCGCAGCGTGCGGATGGGGATGATGGCGTCGGGCGCATCAATGGCCACACCGCAGCCGTAGGTGTGCTCCAGGCCGATCACGTCGTCCACCTGCGGGTATTGCGGCAGCAGCTCGGCCTTGATGCGGCCCACCGCCTGCGCCACCACACCGGCCACGCATTGCACGGTAGTGGTGATGGCCAGGATGTTGCGCGTGCCCACCGAGCCATCGGCGTTGCGGTAGCCCTCGAAGGTATAGCCCGTGAGGGGTTCGAGCACCGGTGGCTTCACGGTGGCCATGGGCAGGCCTTCGAGCGCGCGGGCTGATGGCATCTGGAGCAGGCGCTCGTGCACCCAGCTGCCCGCCGCGATGTCTTTGAGCGCATAGCCGATGGGCACGTTGTAGCGGCGCACCACGCCCCCTTCGGGGATGTCTGCCAGCGCTACCTTGTGGCCCTGCGGCACCTTGTCGCGCAGCGTGATGCCTGCGCCCGGCACACCGGCTGGCAGCAGGGTGCCTGCGGGCAGGCCACCGTCGTTGGCGACGATGGCGACGTTGTCGTCCGCATGCATGCGGATGGTGAGGGGTTCTCGCATCGGATCGTTCACTTCATGTCCACTTCATGTGCTGCACGGCCGTGCTCAGCCACCCGCCTTCAGCACCAGGTCCGGCAGCCACATCGAAAACTGGGGCACATAGGTCACCAGCATCAGTGCCACGATGAGCGCACTGTAGAACGGCCAGATGGTCTTCATCACCTCGCCCACGGAGATACCGCCGATGGTGCAGCCAATGAACTGCGTGGTGCCCACGGGCGGCGTGTTCAGGCCCAGCGCGCAGTTGATGAGCATGACGATGCCGAACTGCTCCGTGCTCATACCGAACTGCTGGCAGATGGGCAGAAAGATGGGCGTGCAGATGAGGATGGTGGCCGCCATGTCGAGGAAGGTGCCCAGCACGAACAGGATGATGTTGACCGACAGGAAGATCACCCAGGGCGAGGTGCTCATGGACTTGAGCGCATCGCCTGTGAGCTCTGCCACGCCGTACAGGCCGATAAGGTAGCCAAACATCGACGAGATGCCGATGAGCAGCAGCACTGTGCCCGTGGTCTTGACGGCTTTGGACGCAGCCTTGAGGAACTGCTCGCGCGTGAGCTTCTTGTAGACGAACACCGAAAGGATCAACGCCCACAGCACCGCCACCGAGGCCGACTCGGTGGCCGTGAACGCCCCCGACAAGATGCCCGCGATGATGATGACCACCACGGCCAGGCCGGGGACGGAGGCGCGGAACGAGATCCACACGATCTCCCAGCCGGGGAAGGTGCCGGCGGGGTAGCCGCGCTTGACGGCCACGAAGTAGGCGGCAGCCAGGTTGCAGATGGTGAGCAGCAGGGCCGGCACGATGCCCGCGAGGATCAGCGCCGCAATGCTCACCTTGCCGCCAGCGGCCAGCGTGAAGATGATGAGATTGTGCGACGTGGGCATGAGCGCACCCACCAGCGAGGCGTGCGTGGTCACGTTCACCGCGTAGTCGGCGTGGTAGCCCTCTTTCTTCATCTGCGGAATGAGCACGGCGCCCATGGCAGACACGTCGGCCACGGGCGAGCCCGAGACGCCGCCAAACAGCGTGCAGGCCAGCACATTGCTCATGCCCAGGCCGCCGCGCACGTGGCCTGCCACGCTCTTGGCGAAGTTGACGATGCGGTCGGCAATGCCGCCGTACATCATGATCTCGCCCGCGAAGATGAAGAACGGGATCGCCAGGAACGAGAACGGGTTCATGCCCGAAATCATCTGCTGGAAGCCTACGGCCAGCGGCAGGCCTTCGTACAGGATGGTGGCCAGCGAGGACAAGCCGATCGAGAAGGCCACGGGCACGCCCAGCAGCAGCAGCAGCGTGAAGCTCACGCACAGGATGGTCAACGCCATGATGGTGGAATCTTTGTAAGACGTTAGGGTGCGGAAAAGAGGCTCAGGGGCTGGAAATCAATGCCAGGCAGGCTCGACTTCAACGCCACGCAGGATGGCAAGGATGTGTTCCAGCGAGAACATGGCCACCAGCACGCCGGCCATGGCGGGCGGCACGTACTTGAAGGCTTCGGAGATGCCCAGCGTGGGAATCTTGTAGGGCGCCACCGATTCGGCCAGCACGCCGCAGTTCCAGGCCATGACGATGCCGAACAGCAGCACCAGCGCATGGATCAGCAATTCGAGCTTGGTGCGCAGCCCGTCGGGCGCCAGCACCAGGAAGGATTCGAGGCCGATGTGGCCCGCGTCACGCACACCCACGGCCATGCCCAGCATGGTCACGTACAGCACCAGCAGCACGGCGCCGCTCTCGGCCCAGGTGGGGGTATCGTTGAAGATGTAGCGGCCGATGACCTGGTAGAGCACGGCACAGACCAGAAGGACGAGCCCCCCCACGCCGAGCTGCAGGCAGGTGCGCGCGATGAAGGCGCAAAGTCGCGTGTACATAGAGAACATTCAGAGGACAAAAAATAGAACCTGCCGCAGCGCACACGGCCCTGCGGCAGGGACCGCCAGGATCACTTCACCGCGTCGATGCGCTTGACCATGTCCTGGAGCTTGGGGTCCTTCAGGAACTTGTCGTACACCGGCTTCATGGCCGCCTTGAAGGGCGCCTTGTCCACTTCCACGATGTCAGCGCCACCAGCCTTGACGACGGCCAGCGACTTCTCCTCCCGCTCGTCCCAGAGCTTGCGCATGTACACCACCGACTCCTTCGCGGCTGCGCGTATCGCCTTTTGCTCGTCGGCGCTCAGCTTGTCCCACACGCGCTTGCTGAACAACAGGATCTCGGGCGCCATCGAGTGCTCGGTCTTGTTGAAATACTTGGCCACCTCAAAGTGACGCGAGCTTTCGTAGCTGGGGTAGTTGTTCTCGGCAGCGTCCACCAGGCCGGTCTTGAGCGCGGTGTAAACCTCGCCAAACGGCATGGGAGTGGCGTTGGCGCCCATGGCTTCGAGCAGCGAGACCCACAGGTCGCTCTGCTGCACGCGCACCTTCAGGCCCTTGACGTCGGCCAGGGTCTTGATGGGCTTCTTGACGGTGTAGATGGAGCGTGCGCCGGAGTCATAGAACGCCAGGCCCACAAAGCCCTGCGATTCGCAGTCCTTCAGGATCTCGTCGCCAATGGCGCCGTCCAGCACCTTGCGCATGTGTTCCTTGTCGCGGAACAGAAACGGCATGGTGGGCACCATGGTGGCGGGGCAGATGTTGTTCATGGGCGCGACGTTCACGCGCGTCATGGCGATGGCGCCCAGTTTGGTCTGCTCGATGGTGTCCTTCTCGATGCCGAGCGAGCCCTTGGCGTAGACCTTGATGCTGTGCTTGCCGCCGGTGGCCTTGGACAGCGTCTCACCCATGTGGCGCACGGCCAGCACGGTGGGGTAGTCCTCAGGGTGGATGTCGGACGAGCGGAACTCGGTGGCCTGAGCGGCCAGGCTGCCGAGCAGGATGCCGGCGGCGATGGCCACGCGGCCAAAGAGGTGTGGAACGTTCATGGTGCTTTGTCTCCGGGGTTGAATGGGGTTGGCGCGCTGCGCTCAGGCGGGCTGATGCGGGACTTCTGCGAGCCCTTGGGCGCCCGGGCGGGTCACGAAGACCGCGCCGCCGTGGGCTGCATCGTTGCCCTGCGGCTGGCCGGGGCGGATGGAGGTGATGAACAGCAGGTCCATGTCGGACCCGCCAAAGCTGCACATCGAGGGCTTGCTGACCGGCACGGGCAGCGAGCGGTCCAGCACGCCCGATGGGGTGAAGCGGTGCACCAGACCTGCATCGTTGGCGCAGATCCAGTAGCAACCGTCGGTGTCGATGGCAGCGCCGTCGGGCCGGCCTGGCAGCTCGCGCATGTCCACGAACTCGCGGCGCGGCCCCAGGCTGCCGTCGTCGTGCAGGTCCAGCGACCAGATCTTCTGCACGCTGGGGTGGCTGTCGCTGAGGTACATGGTGGCGCCATCGGGGCTGAAGGCCAAGCCGTTCTGGGTGACCAGGCCCTGGACCAGCGGCGCCGAAAGGCCGCGCGCGTCCTGCCGGTACAGGCCGCCCGCAGGCTGGGCCAGCGACATGTCGCGCACCATGGTGCCGGCCCAGAAGCGCCCTTGGCGGTCACATCGCCCGTCGTTGAAGCGCATGCCGGCTTGCGGGTGCTGCACGGCAGAGATAAGGGTGCAAGCCAGGGTGCCGTCATCGGCAGGCTGCAGGTGGAAGACGCCGGTGTCCATGCCAGCAATGAGCCCGCCGCTCGCATGCAGCGCAATACAGGCCAGCCGCTCCGGGGTCGTCCAGCTCGTCAGTTGCCGGTCGGCCCAGCGCAGGCGGCGCAGCGCGCGGCCTTCAATGTCCACCCAATACAGCGCCTGCTCGGCAGGGCTCCACAGCGGGCTTTCGCCCACCTGGTCCTGGTGGTGAGACAGCAAGAGTTCCATGGACTCGGTCACTCGAACGGACCGGTGCGCACAAACGGCCCGCCCTGGAAGATCACGGCCGGGTCGGTCAGGTCGGGCTGCGGGTCTGCGGCCTCCACCTTGGCACGGAAGGGCTCGGAGCTGTCTTGCGGGCGGTAGCCGATGTGACGGGCGAGTGTGTTGTCCCACCAGGTGGTGGTGTTGTCGCCCATGCCATAGATGATGCTATGGCCCACTACCGGCGCGGTGAGGCTGGCCACCACCAGGCGCTCCAGGTCGTCATAGCTCATCCACGTGGCCAGCATGCGGCGGTTGCGCGGCTCGGGGAAGGAGGAGCCGATGCGCAGGCACACGGTTTCGATGCCGTAGCGGTCGAAGTAGAAGCGTGAGAGGTCCTCGCCAAACGCCTTGGACAGGCCATACAGGCCATCGGGCCTCGCCGGGTCGCGCAGGCCTACCACTTCGTCCTGGCGGTAAAAGCCGGTCACATGGTTGGAGCTGGCAAACACCACGCGCTTGACGCCTTGCTTGCGAACGGCCTCATAGAGGTTGTACGCCCCCACGATGTTGGCCTGCAAGATGGGGTCCCAAGGCTGCTCGGTGGATACGCCCCCCAGGTGCACTACAGCGTCCACACCTTCGAGCAGCGGCAACATGGCACTGGCGTCTTCCAGCCGCGCGGGGCGCAGTTCTTCGCCCGGCGCCTCGCTGCCAAGTTCGGCGATGTCGGACAGGCGCAAGGTGGTGCAGTACGCCTTCAGGCGCGTGCGCAGCTCACGCCCCAAGCCCCCGGCGGCTCCGGTCAGTAACAAACGCTGGAAACGGATCGGTGTCGGGTGACAGGGCATGGCTTTTGTGGAGGTTCTTGGTACAGTGGCGTTACAAGCGGTTGAACGTCATCAGTTGTCATACAACGAAGAGGCAATGTACTCCTTTCAACCCCGCCAATACATAGGGATAACACCAAGAGATGAGCACCGACATCGCCCCCCGCCGCAAGCCCCGCACCCTGGCCCTTGAGCTGGTGGACTCGTTGGGCGACCGCATCCGCGACGGCCGTCTGGGGCTGGGCGACAAGCTGCCCACCGAGGCGGCCATCATGGCCGAGTTCAATGTCAGCCGCACCGTGGTGCGCGAGGCCATTTCCAAGCTGCAGGCCTCGGGGCTGGTGGAGACGCGGCACGGCATCGGCACCTTTGTGCTGGGCCTCGGACAGGCCCCGGGTTTCAAGATCACGCCCGACCAGTTCAGCACGCTGCGTGACGTGATTGCCGTGCTGGAGCTGCGCATTGGCGTCGAGACCGAGGCAGCCGCTCTGGCTGCGCTGCGCCGCACCGAGGCCAACCTGAAAGTGATGCGAGAGGCGCTGGACGCTGTGGCCGCCGCCGTGGACGCGGGGCGGGACGCCGTGGCCTCGGACTTCCAGTTCCACCTTGAAATCGCACGCGCCACGCAAAACAGCCATTTCGCCGAGCTGATGGGCACGCTGGGCAGCATGATTATTCCGCGCGCACGCCTGGCCGCCATGGACTCAGCCAACGATGAGCGGCGGCAGTATCTGCGGCGGGTCAACGGGGAGCACGAGAGCATCTACGACGCCATCGTCGGCCAAGACCCGGACGCCGCCCGCGCCGCCATGCGCACCCACCTGGCCAACAGCCGCGAGCGCCGCCGGCGCGCGCAGGCCGAGGCCAGCTGACGCAGAAGGCCCGTGCCGGTACCACCCACCCTGCGCGCCCGCCTGCTGCCCCGTGGGCCGCGCAGGCGTGCAGTGGTCCCATGAGTAATTACCCGCAGTACCCAAGATCTCACTTATGTTGTACGATGACATACAACAATGAACCTGCAGTGGCCGAACCCCGGCGCACGGCGCTTGCCTGGATGGCAGCCGTCTGCGGCGAGCAGTTCTCTCAGCGAAATGATCCCGGCACCGGGGCTTTGATTCGACTTTTCTCAACCACCCACACACCTACACAGCCATGCATGCAAACCTGATCGCCGGCAACTGGACCGAAGGCGTCCGCACCTACCAGAACACCAACCCGTCCGACACGCGCGACGTGATCGGCGACTACGCCGTGGCCAGCCGCGAGCAGGCGCTGGAGGCTGTCTCGGCCGCCCACGCGGCCTTCCCGGCCTGGAGCCTGTCCACGCCCCAGCAGCGCTTTGACATCCTGGACGCCGTGGGTAACGAAATCATCGCGCGCAAGGCCGAGCTGGGCGACCTGCTGGCCCGCGAGGAAGGCAAGACCCTGCCCGAAGCCATCGGCGAAGTGGGCCGCGCGGCCGCCATCTTCAAGTTCTTTGCGGGCGAAGCGCTGCGCCCCGGTGGCGAAATGATCCCGTCCGTGCGCCCCGGCGTGGGCATCGAGATCACGCGCGAGCCCCTGGGCGTGATCGGCATCATCACGCCGTGGAACTTCCCCATCGCCATCCCGGCCTGGAAGATCGCCCCGGCCCTGGCCTACGGCAACACAGTGGTCTTCAAGCCCGCCGAGGTGGTGCCGGGCTCTGCCTGGGCGCTGGCCGACATCCTGCACCGCGCGGGCCTGCCCGCCGGCGTGTTCAACCTGGTGATGGGCCGCGGCTCCGATGTGGGCGCCGTGCTGCTGGAAGACGAGCGCATTGCGGGCGTGAGCTTTACCGGCTCCGTTGGTACGGGCCAGCGCGTGGCCGCCGCCTGCGTGCCGCGCGGCGCCAAGGTGCAGCTGGAGATGGGCGGCAAGAACCCGTTTGTGGTGCTGGACGACGCCGACCTGAATGTGGCCGTGGGCGCGGCCATCAACAGCGGCTTCTTCTCCACCGGCCAGCGCTGCACGGCCAGCAGCCGCGTGATCGTGACCGAAGGCATCCACGACCGTTTCGTGGCCGCCATGGTCGAGAAGATGAAGACCCTGAAGGTGGATGATGCGCGCAAGGCCGGCACCGACATCGGCCCCGTGGTGGACGACCGCCAACTGGCGCAAGACCTGGAATACATCGGCATCGGCCAGCAGGAGGGCGCCAAGCTGGCCTTTGGCGGCGAAGCCCTGGAGAAGAACGCCGATGGTGCGCCCGGCTTCTACCTGCGCCCTGCCCTGTTCACCGAGACCACACCCGGCATGCGCATCAACCGCGAAGAGATCTTCGGCCCCGTGGTGAGCGTGCAGCGCGCCAAGAACTATGAGGAAGCGCTGGCCCTGGCCAACGACACGCCCTTTGGCCTGGCCAGCGGCATTGCCACCACCAGCCTCAAGCACGCCACGCACTTCAAACGCCACGCCCAGGCTGGCATGGTGATGGTGAACCTGCCCACGGCGGGTGTGGACTACCACGTGCCGTTTGGCGGCCGCAAGAGCAGCAGCTACGGCCCGCGCGAGCAGGGGCGCTACGCGGCGGAGTTCTACACCACGGTGAAGACCGCGTATACCCAGGCTTGACGGGTGCGCGGCTGGTCCACAGACCCTACCCCTGAGTAGCTGCCGGAGCGCGAGCGAAGCCCGGCGTTGCCGCCACGGCCTGCACGCCTCCCGCGCACAGGATTGAAGTAAAACTGGCCGAAGGCGCATGTGAATCATGCGCTTACAGCTATATTTTGTATAGCAAACACAACCACGCCGCCGTCCCCGGCAGACACAAGGGGGCTCATTGTCTGTGGGAACTGGCGGCCCCCGCCAGGGTGTCGCCCGCTGTAGGGCGTTCTGCTCGTTGGGCGGTGCCCGGGCGGGTCGGCAGTGCGCCTGACCAGCGTGGTGACGGAGTCCCGCCGGTGGGGTGCCCAGATCGGCGACTTGCCCCGTGAATCACCGGGCTGCGGTTCGCGCGAGCCGCAGGCCTATGATGGTTGCAGTTGCTTACTTAAACACTCGCCCATGACGGCCCCTGCCTCGCCTTCCGCAGCCCCCCCAGCGCATCAGCCCCCCGACGGCCCGTCCTTGCAACCCAAGCGGCCGTCGAGCCTGCCCTTGCGCACCATGGTGGCATGGGGCACGGCCCTGGTGCTGCTGCTGGCCTGGACCACGGTAATCGTCCTGCTGAATGTGTCCTGGCGCGATGCCATGAATGCACAGGTTCGCCAGAACAGCAATCTGGCGCTGAGCCTGGGCGAACAAACCGTGCGGGTGATGGCGGCGGTGGACCAGGCCACCATCCGCATGCGCGATGCGGTCCAGGCCAACGACTTTGAAAAGGCCGATTTCACGCGGTTCGCCAATGAAACCGGGCTGGCGCCCCAGATCCTGACCCAGCTCTCTCTGGTAGGACCCGACGGCCGGTTCATTGGCAGCAACATCGACCCCACGGGCGAAAAAACCGGCCACGTCGATCTGTCGGAGCGCGAGCACGTACAGGTGCACCTGAACCCGAAAGCGCCGGAGGCTACGCGCCTGCAGCAGACACCCAACGGATTGTTTGTGGGCAAGCCGGTGGTGGGCAAGGTCTCTGGCAAAGCCACCATCCAGCTATCGCGAAAGATTCCGGATGCCAACGGCGGCATCGCGGGCCTGGTGGTGGCCTCCGTGAACCCCGGCTATTTTGAGGACGTCTATCGGGGTGTGCAGCTGGGGCGCATCGGGGTGGTGACCCTCATCGGCAACGACAGTACCGTGCGCGCCCGGGTCTTGGGCGGGCAGAGCGCGGGCATGGGCAGCGTGATCGCGCGGGCGGCCAACAACAACATGGAGGAACTGGGGAGCAACGGCAACTATGTGCGCTCCAGTGGACTGGACGGCGTCGAACGCATCTATGCCTACAGCCGTGTGGGCGAATATCCGCTGCTGGTTGTGGTGGCCACGAGCACCGACGAATCCTTGCAGGAATGGCGCGCCAGCCGCAACGTAGCCTTGTTCACCATGGCGCTCTTCAGCGTCGCGCTGGTGGGCGCCGCGATCATCTTTGTGCGCAGCGTGCGCCAGCTGGAAAGCACCAATGCTGCCCTGCGCATCAGCGAGGCCGAAGCCCGCTCGGCCAGCCAGGCCAAGAGTGAGTTCCTGGCGGCGGTGTCGCACGAACTGCGCACGCCCCTCACCAGTATCCGGGGGTTTGCCGAGCTGATGGAACTGCGGCTGGACCAGCCACGATACAAAGAGCAGGCTGGATTGATCCGCAAGGCGGCCGAACACCTCAACGCCCTGCTCACCGAAATCCTGGACCTGGCCAAGGTGGAAGCAGGCGCCATGCCCCACACGCCCACCGAGCAGAACGTGGCAGAGATCGTCCAGTCCACGGCTGATTTCTTCGCCGTCACGGCGGCCAACAAGAACCTGGCGCTCCACGTGCGCATCGACCCCGAAGCCCCCCACACCCTGCTGTGCGACGGACTGCGGCTCAAACAGGTGCTCAACAACCTGCTCTCCAACGCCATGAAATTCACAACCGAGGGCTCGGTCGCCATCGAGGTGGACACCGCCGGTGACACCGTGCGCTTCCACGTGGTGGACACCGGCCCCGGCATCCCGGCGCACCTGCACGAAACGGTGTTTGAAAAATTCCGCCAGGGCAACGACCAGGTGAGCTATCAGCACGGCGGCACCGGCCTGGGGCTGGCGCTGTCGCGGGCCCTGGCAGCGTTGATGGGCGGCACACTCACGCTGTCCTCCGCGGAGGGCCAGGGGTCCCGCTTCACCCTCACCCTGCCCCGCAACCCAGGTACCGCGCCTCAGTAAACAACGCCGCCCAGCGCGATGCGCGCGCCACGGCGTTGTTGGGTCAGTGCCGACTGCGCAGCGTCCGGCTGAGCAGAATCACCGGAACCAGCCCCACCGCCACCAGCGCCAGCGACGGCAGGGCCGCCTCGCCCAGCCGCTCGTCACGCGCGAGCTGGTAGGCGACCACGGCCAGGGTGTCGCTGTTGAAGGGGCGCAGCACCATGGTGGCGGGCAGCTCCTTCATCACGTCCACAAACACCAGCAGCGCGGCCGCTGCGGTAGACCGCTTGAGCAGCGGCCAGTGCACGCGTGCCAGCAGGCCTGCACTGCCCACGCCCAGCATGCGGGCCGAGTCATCCAGGCTGAGCGGGATGCGCGCATAGCCACTTTGCATGGACTGCAGCGCCACGGCACAAAAGCGGACCAGGTAGGCCCACACAATGCCCAGCGCCGTGGCCGTGACCAACGCGCCCACGCCCCACTGGGGCACCGCCGCCTGCAGCCAGCCCACGGGCAGCAGCAGGCCCACCACGATCACGGCGCCCGGTACTGCGTAACCCACGCTGGCCAGTTGCACCACACCGCGCGTCACGGCATCGGGCTGGCGGCGCACGGCAAAGGCCAGGGCCAGCGCAACGGCCACAGCCAGCACAGCGGTGATGCCGCCCAGGCGCACGCTGTGCCAGGCCCATTCCATGAACCGCTCCCACGGCAGCACCGACCAGTCGGACGCGAGCGGGCGCAGCATGAACAGCACCGGCGCCACAAAGCCCATGAGCACGGGCACAGTGCACACCACCCAGGCGGCCCAGCGGCGCGCACCGCGCAGGGCCAGTGGCTGCGCCTCGGCCGAGCCCGCACGACCGCCGCCGGTGGCAAAACGCATGCGCTTTTGTGCGCGGTGCTCCAGGTGCAGCAGCGCCATCACCACCACCAGCAGCATGGTGGCCAGTTGCGCGGCGGCCAGGCGGTTGTCCATGGACAGCCAGGCCTTGTAGATACCGGTGGTGAAGGTCTGGATGCCAAAGTAGCTGGCCACGCCGAAGTCGGCCAGGGTTTCCATCAGCACTAGCGCCACCCCGGCGGCGACGGCCGGGCGCGCCAGTGGCAGGGCCACGGCACGGATGCGGCGCGGCAGCGGTGCGCCCAGCAGGCGTGCGGCCTCCATCAGGTGCGCGGCGCGTTCGCCCAGCGCCGTGCGCGCCAGCAGGTACACATAGGGGTAGAGCGAGAAGATGAACACCCACACCGCACCGCCCAGGCTGCGCACCTCGGGCAGCAGGCGGCCTTCCAGGCCAAAGGTGTTGCGCAGGCCCACCTGCAACGGGCCGCTGAACTGCAGGAAGTCGGTGTACGCATAGGCGGTGACGTAGGCGGGCATGGCCAGCGGCAGCAGCAGCAGCCATTCAAAGGTACGGCGGCCCGGAAAGTCGAACAGCGTCACGGCCGCAGCCGCCAGCGTGCCCACCACGGCGGCGCCCAGCGCCACCAGCACGCTGAGCCACAGGGTGGTCCACACGTAGCCGGGCAGAACCGTGGAAGCCATCTCGCGCAGGATGGCGCCCGCCTGCGCATCGCCCTGCCCCGTGGCCGACAGCGGCAACCACGACGCCAGCACCGCCAGCACCGGCAAGGCCAGAAAGCCTGCAAACAGGATCAGCGGGACGCTGCGAAGGACAGAAGACGGGGTGCGGCGCAAGGCGGTGGGCTCGGCAGAAGGGAAAAAGACGCACACCTGCCGAAAGGCATGGGCGCCACAGCGCCCAGGAATGCAAATGCGAATTTTAAGCATTCACTCCACCCCGCCTAAAATGCACAGATATGTTTCTTGAGGTCTCCCAACTCGAAGTGCACTACGCAGGCCGTGCACAGGCCGCCGTGCAAGGCGTCACGCTCAGCCTGAAGGCGGGCGACATCGGCGTGCTGATCGGCCCGTCCGGCTGCGGCAAAACCACCTTGCTGCGCGCCGTGGCCGGGCTGGAGCCCGTGACGGGTGGCGAGATCCGCCTCACCAAAAGCGTGGTCAGCAGCGCCACCCTGAGCGTGCCGCCCGAGTTGCGTCGCATCGGCATGGTGTTCCAGGACTACGCATTGTTCCCGCACCTGTCGGTGGGCCGCAATGTGGCGTTTGGCATCCACCGGCTGCCCCGGCCCGAGCAGGCCGCACGCGTGGCCGAGGTGCTGAAACTGGTGGGGCTGGAGGGCAGCGAGCACCGCTACCCGCACGAACTCTCTGGCGGCCAGCAACAGCGTGTGGCGCTGGCCCGCGCGCTGGCGCCGCGCCCGCAACTCATGCTGCTGGACGAGCCGTTCTCCAACCTCGACGTGGACCTGCGCGAGCGCCTGGCGCACGAGGTGCGCGGCATCCTGAAAGCCGCTGGCGCCACGGCCCTGTTCGTCACCCACGACCAGTTCGAGGCGTTTGCGATTGGCGACGTGATCGGCGTGATGAACGAGGGACACCTGCACCAGTGGGACGACGCGTACACCCTGTACCACCGCCCCGCCACGCGGTTTGTGGCGGACTTCATCGGCCACGGCGTGTTTGCGCCGGCCACGCTGGTGCAGCGCGACCACAACGTGGTGGCTCAAACCCCCTTGGGCGACCTGACCGACCTGGACGAGTGCCCCCTGCCCAGCAGCTACCCCGGTGGGGAATGTGATGTGCTGCTGCGTGCCGACGACATCGTGCACGACGACCATGCGCCCGTGCAGGCGCAGATCGTGCGCAAGTCGTTCCGGGGTTCGGAGTTTCTGTACACCCTGCGCCTGGCCAGCGGCCACACGGTGCTGGCCCATGTGCCCAGCCACCACGACCATGCGCTGGGCGAGTGGATCGGCATCCGCGCCCAGGTGGACCACGTGGTGACGTTTCCGCGTGGCTGAGGGGGTGTTGGGATCAAAATCGGCCGGATGCGCTAGTCGAGCATGCCTGAATAGCTATTGAATCAATAGCAACCACCCTTCCGCTCAGGACTTGCCCTTGCGCTGCAGGCCCTCCAGGCCGTTCAGGTCCACCTGCGACATCAGGCCCCGCAGCTCTTTCACGCCGATCTTGTCGCCCTCGATGCTGACCACGAGGCCGTTCTTCAGGATGGTCTTGAACTCGGCGTGGCTGCCGTCCTTGTCGTAGCGCTGGTGCAGGGTGCGGCCGCCTTCCTGCCAGGTCTTTTCGGCGCTGGTCTGGTCTTCCTTCTCGCCCTGCACCATGCCCATGGCCATCACCGCCATCTGCCCGAGGCCGCCCACATCCACGATCTCCAGGCGCAGCTGCTTGTCGTCGTTGCCGTACTGCGCGCTGGCCTGGCTGGTGGGCAAGCCCAGGGCGGCGCCGTCCTGCACATCAAAACCCGTGCGCGGCAGGCCTGCCAGCTTCTCGGGCAGGGCCGCCTTGAGCGACTGGGCAGCAATGGCCTGCCCCCCACCCAGCACGCTCGCCGCAGCCTTGGCGGCATCGCCCGTGGCGGCGGCGATGGCGGCCGGGTCCTGGCTCTTCTGGGCCTCTTCCATCTTGCGGGCGGCTTCTTCCATCTTCTTGCCCGCAGCTTCCAGGCCTGCGGTGTCGATAGACACCTTGCCGCCGGGTGTGTTCATGGTGATGGCAGGGGCGTCGGCACCGCCAAACAGCGCACCGCTGCGCGGCATGAAGAGCGCGCTGACGGCACCGATGACCACACCCATCACGATGGCCGCAATGATGACCACCACCGTGTAGCCCACCGACTTCTCAGGCGCACTGCGCATGAGCACCGGCAGGCCGGTGTAAAGCAGGTAGATGGAGTACAGCGCCGCAAGCAAACCCAGCATGGCCAGCGATGGCAGCAGGCTGAACACACCGCCCAGCAAGGCGGCCGTACTGGCGTACACCGCCACCTTCTGTGCCTGGATGGCGTTCTTTTGCCCGCCAAAGGTGGGCGCCAGCGCATCGATGATGAAACCGAGCACCAGCAGCCCCACCAGGCTCAGACCGTACGACACCACCATATTCACCAGCCCGGACACGAAAGGCACGCGGATGGTGACGCCGAAGCCGCCAAAGCCGATCAGCGACATGCCGATGAAACCGCAGACCGCCGGGATGGCCGCCAGGATCATCGCGTAGCGGGTGAACAGGGTGGCGGTGTCGGTGACTTCCGCATCGATGGTGGCCCAGGCCTCCTTGGGTTGCAGAAGAATGCTTTTGGCGCGTTCAATCAGGTTCATGGTGCCCTCCCGGCAGTGTGCAAAGGCCTGCGATGACCCGCAGGCACATGGAAAGCGCGGACGATACGGGAGATCGCGCCGGCAGACCACCCGGACGAACGCCCGCCGAGCCCAAAGCGTGGAATATGCACGCTTTTGCCGCACAAAGATGGCTCTTGGGGAGCCCTGAGCAGGGCGCGGAGCCCGTGTAGGTTCTCAGGCCTTGCGCAGCTGGTCGACCGTGTCGTGCAGGTGCTGCGTCCAGGCACGGCGGTCGCGCTCGCCGGCCAGCTCGGGCGTACCGTAATGCACCACCGCCTCGATCGCTGGCGCGCTCAGCGTGCGCCAGATCGAGCCCACCAGGGTTTCGTCGCCGATGTAGCTCGGCGCAAAGCTGGTGGCGCCGGTGGCCTTGTCGGCAAAGCGCAGGCCCACGGGCTGCACTGGCGCCTGCGCGGCCACAGCGGCCTGCAGCAGGTTGGCATGGAAGGGCAGCATCTCGCGCCCGTCACCCGTAGTGCCTTCGGGGAACACGGCCAGCACTTCGCCGCGCTCCAGCGCCTCTTGCATGGACCGCACCATGCGCAACGCATCGCGGCGCGAGCTGCGCTCAATGTAGAGCGTGCCTGCAGCCGTAGCCAGGGTTCCGATCAGTGGCCAGCCCTGCACGTCGGACTTGGAGACAAAACGGCAGTGCCGCGCGGCGTGCATCACCGGGATGTCGAGCCACGAGAGGTGGTTGGCCACCAGCATCACCGGGCCGGTGACCGGGGGCTGACCCAGGATGCGCAGGCTGATGCCCGCATGGGCCAGCAGCTCCATCGACCACACCTGCACGCGGGCGTGCTGCTGGTCCGGTGCCAGCGACGGAAACCGCAGCGCCACGATCCACAGGCCCTTGGCGATGTGGCCCAGCAGCCGCAACAGACGCCAGCAGGCGCGCAGGGATCTCATCACAAGGCCCCGCCCTGGGCCTGGCTGCAGCGCGCCACGTCAGCCCCGGTCAAAGGCGATCTGGCCGCCGACCAGGGTCATGCGCACACGGCCGGGCAGCTCGTAGCCCGAGAACGGCGTGTGCTTGCCCTGGCTGGCGAGCGCGTCGTCCTGCACCGTCCACGCCGCCTGCGGGTCGAAGATGCAGAGGTCGCCCACACCGCCTTCCACGATCTGGCCCACGCTGGCCTGCAGGGTGCCCAGCGCGTTGCCCAGCACGCGTGCGGGCTCGGCGGTGACCACGGCCAGCGCGCGCTGCAAAGGCACGCCGCTGTCCTGCGACCACTTGAGTGCCAGCGACAGCAGCAGCTCCAGGCCCGTGGCGCCGGGTTCGGCTTCGGCAAACGGCAGGGTCTTGGCATCCTCATCGACCGGGGTGTGGTCGGACACCAGCGCGTCGATGGTGCCATCGAGCAGCGCCGCGCTCAGGGCGTCGCGGTCGCGCTGCTGGCGCAGCGGCGGCGTCAGGCGCGCGCGGCTGTCGAAGAAGCCGATGTCGTTTTCGGTGAGGTGCAGCGTGTTGATGCTGATGTCGCAAGTGACCTTGAGGCCCTCGGCCTTCGCACGGCGCACCAGCTCGACACCTGCCGCGCTGCTGAGGCGGCACAGGTGCACACGCGCACCGGTGGTCTTGAGCAGTTCAAAAATGGTGTGCAGCGCAATGGTCTCGGCCGCCACGGGCACGCCCGACAGGCCCAGGCGGGTGGCCAGCGCACCGCTGGCGGCCACGCCCTTGCCCAGGTGCATCTCTTGCGGGCGCAGCCACACGGTGTAGCCAAAGGTGGCGGCGTACTGCAGCGCGCGCTGCAGCACCTGGGTGCTGGCCAGCGGCACCTCGGCCTGGCCAAAGCCCACGCAGCCGGACTCGGTCAGCTCGGCCATCTCGGTCAGCACTTCGCCGGCCAAACCGCGTGTCAGTGCGCCCAGCGGGAACAGGCGCGACTGGTGCAGCTTCTCGGCGCGGAACTTGAGCATCTCCACCAGGCCGGGCTCGTCGAGCACGGGGTCGGTGTCGGGCGGGCAGACCAGGCTGGTGACGCCACCGGCCACGGCGGCGGCCATTTCGGATTCGAGCATGCCTTCGTGCTCGTGGCCCGGCTCGCGCAAGCGCGCCGCCAGGTCCACCAGGCCGGGCAGCACGATGCAGCCCGTGGCGTCCACCACACGCTTGGGCGCAAAGTCGGGCGGCACGCGGTTCACGCCCACGATGCGGCCCGCCGCGATGGCAATGTCGCAGGTCTGGTCAAGGCCCGAGGCGGGGTCGATCACCCGGCCGTTCTGGATCAGGATTTTCATGATTTCAAGCCAAATTGGCTGCCAGCGCTTACTGGATAAGCGCCAGCAGCTATAAAAACAGGAGTCGCCTTCAGGGTCACGCCTCGTTCCCAGCGACTATGGACATGACAGCCATGCGCACCGCGATGCCGAAGGTCACCTGCGGCAGGATCACGCTCTGCTTGCCATCGACCACGGCGGAGTCGATCTCCACGCCGCGGTTGATGGGGCCCGGGTGCATCACGATGGCATCGGGCTTGGCCAGCTGCAGCTTTTCCTCGGTGAGGCCAAAGCTCTTGAAGTATTCCTGGCTGGACGGCAGCAGCGCGCCGCTCATGCGCTCGTTCTGCAGGCGCAGCATGATGACCACGTCGGCATCCTTGATGCCTTCTTCGAGCGTGTGGCACACGCGCACGCCCATCTGCGCCATGTCCGACGGCACCAGGGTGCGTGGGCCCACCACGCGCACTTCGGCGCAGCCCAGCGTGGTCAGGCCGTGGATGTCGGAGCGCGCCACGCGCGAGTGCAGCACGTCGCCCACGATGGCCACCGTGAGGTTGCTGAAGTCCTTCTTGTAGTGGCGGATGGTGTACATGTCCAGCAGCCCCTGCGTGGGGTGGGCATGGCGGCCGTCGCCGGCGTTGATCACGTGCACATGGGGCGCCACATGCTGCGCAATCAGGTACGGCGCGCCCGACTCGCTGTGCCGCACCACGAACAGGTCGGCAGCCATGGCCGAGAGGTTGGCGATGGTGTCGAGCAGCGACTCGCCCTTGCTGGCCGAGCTGCGCGCGATGTCCAGGTTGATCACGTCGGCCGACAGGCGCTTGGCCGCGATCTCGAAGGTGGTGCGGGTGCGCGTGCTGTTCTCAAAGAACAGATTGAACACGCTCTTGCCGCGCAGCAGGGGCACCTTTTTCACTTCGCGGTCGTTCACGCTCACGAAGTTGGCCGCCGTGTCGAGGATGTGCGTGACGATGTCGCGCGGCAGCCCTTCGATGGACAGCAGGTGGATGAGTTCGCCGTTGCCGTTGAGTTGGGGATTGCGCTTGTGCAGCACGGTCAGGCCTCTTTGACTTGGAATTGGAAGGTGCCGCTATCGTCGCGGGCCAGGGCCAGCGACTGCGCGGCAGGCAAGGCCACGCGTGCGGCGGCAAAGTCGGCTTGCACAGGCAACTCGCGCCCGCCCCGGTCCACCAGCACGGCCAGGCGCACGCTGGCGGGGCGGCCGTAGTCGAACAGCTCGTTGAGCACGGCGCGGATGGTGCGGCCGGTGTAGAGCACGTCGTCGAGCACCAGCACGTCGGCGCCGTTCACATCAAACGGCAGCGCGGTCTGTGCGCTGGCCGACAGGCCGCGCTGCGCGAAGTCGTCGCGGTGCATCACCGACGAGAGCACACCGGCAGGCCCTTCCAGGCCCAGGTCTTTTTGCAAGCGCTCGGCCAGCCAGGCACCGCCCGAGGCAATGCCCGCCAGGCGCGTGGTGGGGGTGAGCATGCTGCGCACGCCGCGCAGCAGCTCGCGGTACAACGCCTCGGCGTCGAGCACCAGGCTGCCGGACATGCCGGGGGAGGGGGTGGTCATGGGAGATTCCTCAAAAACTGTTCCAGGATGATGCAGGCCGACGCTGCGTCGGCATCCTTGGCACCACCCGCAATGGCCTCGGTGGTGCTGTAGCGTTCGTCCACCTCGAACACCTGCAAGCCAAACCGCCCGCGCAGTTGGCGGCCGAACTTGAGCGCGCGTGCAGTGTTTTCGTGGCTCGCGCCGTCGGGGTGGTAAGGCACGCCGATCACCAGCGCGTCGGGCTGCCACTCCTTGATGCGCTCGGCCACCTGGGCAAAACGGGCGTCGCCCTCGGCCTGGATGGTGCGCTGTGGTGTGGCGCTCTTGAGCATGCGGTTGCCCGAGGCCACGCCCGTGCGCTTGAGGCCAAAGTCAAAAGCAAGAAAGGTCTGGAAATGCGCAGGAACGGCTGGCGGCTGGATGGGCTGAGCGGGCGAACCGGTCATGCGTGCCCCGCCTCGGGCGACAGCATCCAGGCCTTCAGGCCCAGCAGCGACAAGGCCCGGTCGTAGCGCTCGGGCACGGGGGTGTCGAAGATCACCGACAGATCAGCCGCCACGGTGAGCCAGGCGTTCTCGGCCAGCTCGGATTCGAGCTGCCCCTCACCCCACGACGAGTAGCCCAGCGTGATGAGCACGCGGCGCGGGCCTGCCCCCGTGGACAGCGCTTCGAGCACGTCCTTGGAGGTGGTCATCTCTAGCCCGCCCGGGATGGTCATGGTGGACGCGTAGGCCGACTCGTCCGTGTCCGCGCTGTTCGTCAGCATTGGCTCGTGCAGCACGAAGCCGCGCTCGGTCTGCACCGGCCCCCCTTGGAAGACGGGCGCCGTGGTGAGGTCCTCACGGCGCAGGGACAGGTCCACCTTGTCGAACAGGCCCTTGAGGGTGATGTCGGTGGGCTTGTTGATGATGAGGCCGAGCGCACCGCGCTCGCTGTGCTCACACAGATACACGACGCTACGCGCAAAAGACTCATCTTCCAGGCCGGGCATCGCGATCAGGAAGTGATGCGTCAGGTTGATGGGCGCAGAATCGAAAGACATCTCGCAATTTTAACGGTGAACATGCCCCCCTCCCCCGAGCCCACTTACCCCCGTGGCCTGGTCTGGTTCCGCCGCGATCTGCGTGCGCACGACCAGGCAGCCCTTTACCACGCGCTGACGCGCTGCGAACAGGTGTTCTGCGCATTTGTCTTTGACAAGGACATCCTCGGCGCCCTGCCCCGCGCCGACCGGCGGGTGGAGTTCATCCGGGAGTCGCTGGTGGAACTGGACGGCACCCTGCGCACGCTTTCGGGGCAGGAACGGGGAGGCCTGATCGTTTGGCACGCCGTGGCCAGCGACGCCATTCCGGCGCTGGCCAGCACCCTGGACGTGCAGGCCGTCTTTACCAACCACGACGACGAGCCCCAGGCACTGGACCGCGACCGCCTGGTCCGCACGCGCCTGGCGGCAGCAGGCAAGGCCTTTCACACCTTCAAGGACCATACCCTGCTGGAGCGCAGCGAGGTGCTGACGCAGACGGGCAACCCGTACAGCGTGTTTACACCGTACAAGAATGCGTGGCTCAAGAAGATCGACGCGTTCCAGCTCAAGAGCTATCCGGTGGAGCGCCACGCCCACCATCTGGCGGCCCGCCCTGAGGCCCATTGCCAGCCCGTGCCCACCTTGCAGGACCTTGGGTTTGAGCCCACAGCGCTGTCCCAGCTGCGCCTGCCCACGGGCGCCCGGGGCGCACAGCAGTTGTTCGACGATTTTCTGGGCCGCATCGAGCGCTATGAGGACACGCGCAACTTTCCGGCAGTGAAAGGGCCCAGCTACCTGAGCGTGCACCTGCGGTTTGGAACCATCTCGCCGCGCTTGCTGGCGCGCACGGCGCACCGCCTGATGCTGGAGGGCAACCCCGGCGCCACGACCTGGCTCAGCGAACTGATCTGGCGGGACTTCTATTTCCAAATCCTGCACCACCACCCGCATGTGGTGGGCCAGAGCTTCAAGCCGGCCTACGACGCCATCGCCTGGGAGACCGGCCCCGAGGCCGATGCGCTGTTTGCCGCCTGGTGCGAGGGCCGTACCGGCTACCCGCTGGTGGATGCGGCCATGGCGCAGATCAACCAGACGGGCTACATGCACAACCGCCTGCGCATGGTGGTGGCCAGCTTTCTGGTCAAGGACCTCGGTATCGACTGGCGGCGGGGCGAGGCCTACTTTGCCACGCAGCTCAATGACTTCGACCTGGCGGCCAACAACGGCGGCTGGCAGTGGGCCAGCTCCAGCGGGTGCGATGCCCAGCCTTACTTCCGCATCTTCAACCCGGTCAGCCAGAGCGAGAAGTTCGACCCGGAGGGCAAGTTCATCCGTCGCTACCTGCCCCAGCTCGCTGCGCTTCCCACCAAGGCACTCCATGCCCCCTGGCTCGCGCGCCCGCTGGAGCTGCAGGAAGCTGACGTGCGCCTGGGAGACACCTACCCCCGACCCGTGGTGGAGCACGATGCCGCGCGGCAGCGCACGCTGGAGCGGTATGCGGTGGTCAAGACGCCTGCGGGCTGATGCCATGCGGCGCCTGGGGCCGGGCCCTGCGCCTGAAGCCGCACCGGGGTAAGGTCAGCGATGCCCCGGTGGTGGCGGATCACTGGGCGGGGGTTCCTCCGGCGCCATCTGCATGCCGTCGCCGCCCAGCGATGCACCCGCAGCCAGCCGCAGCCGCAGGCGCACATCGGTGCGGTTGTCAGCGTTGGCAATGGCTTCTTCGGGCGATATAGCGCCCGCCTCCACCATGCCCAGCAGTGACTGGTCAAAACTCCACATGCCCTGCTCGCCACTGCGGGTGATGGCGGTCTTGAGCTCGTCGATCTGGCCCTTCTGGATCAGTTCGGACACATAGGGTGTGAGCAGCATGATCTCGGTCGCGGGCACCAGGCGGCCCGCCAGGCCTTGTACCAGGCGCTGCGCCACCACTGCCCGGAGGTTGAGGGACAGGTCCATGAGCAGCTGGCGGTGGGCGTCCTCGGGGAAGAAATTCACGATGCGCTGCACCGCCTGATTGGCATTGTTGGCGTGCAGGGTGGACACGCACAGATGGCCGGACTCCGCATAGTGCAGCGCATGCTGCATGGTGGCCCGGTCACGGATCTCGCCGATCATGATCACGTTGGGCGCCTCGCGCATGGCACGGCGCAGTGCTTCGTCGTAGGACAGGGTATCGAGACCCACCTCGCGCTGCGTCACCAGCGATTTCTTGTGCGTGTGCAAATACTCGATGGGGTCCTCCACCGTGAGGATGTGCCCGCCGGTATGAGTATTGCGATGGTCCAGCAACGCCGCGAGGGTGGTGGTCTTGCCCGAGCCAGCGGCCCCCACCGTCAACACCAGCCCCCCTTTGAGGAACGCCAGCCGCTGGATCACGGGCGGCAGCCCCAGCTCTTCCAGCGTCGGAATCCGGGCAATCACGTGGCGGATCACCATGCCGACCTGCCCCCGCTGCATGTGCACGTTCACGCGAAAGCGCTCACCCTCGGCGGTCTGCAGCGAGAGGTCGCACTCCATCGTGGCTTCGAACTCCTTGCGTTGGGCGTCGCGCAAGATGGAATAGGCCATCTCTCGCACATCGCTGGGCGCCAGGACCTGCTGGGTAATGGGCACAAACGCGCCCTGGCGCTTGATGGTGGGCGCCGCGCCCGCCAGCAAGAACAGGTCAGACGCGCGCTCGCGTGCCACCAGCGCCAGACAGGCCAGCAGCCGGGGGTCGGAGGGAGGGGCTGGGTCCAGCGGGTCCATTGGGCAGACTCAGGCCGCAGGGGTCCACGCAGGGGGCGCGGACAAAGTTGGTAGCGGGGCACTCCCCACCCGCGCAAAACTGCCGGGCCGGGAGTAGTCCTGCATGGCGTCAGGCCTCTGCAGCTGCCGCGACGCGGGCGTAGTGCTGGATGAGGCTCAGCAACTCTTCGTCCGAATAGGGCTTGCCCAGGTAGTGGTTCACGCCCAGCTCCATCGCATGCTCGCGGTGCTTTTCAGCAATGCGCGAGGTGATCATGATGATGGGCAGATCACGCAAGGCACCATCTGCACGGATGTTGCGCGCCAGATCGAAGCCGTCCATGCGCGGCATTTCGATGTCGGACAGCACCACCGTCGGGCGCTCTTCCTGCAGACGCTCCAGCGCCTGCAGGCCATCGGCGGCCAGCGCCACACGGTAACCTTCGCGCTGCAACAGACGTTGCGTGACACGGCGCACGGTGATGGAGTCGTCCACCACCAGCACCAACGGCACCTGGCTGGTGCCCGCCAACTGGGGCGACACCACTGCCTTGGCCGTGCCAACCACACCTTGTGCATCGGGCGCCGGCGCCATGTCGGCACTGGCTGCACGCACCTGGTCGCCATACACGGTTGCCAGGGCCACAGGGTTGTAGATGAGCACCACAGCACCCGAGGCCAGCACGGACATGCCCGCCAGGCCCGGCAGACGGGACAGCTGTGGCCCCAGGTTCTTCACCACCACTTCCTGGTTGCCCAGCACTTCGTCCACGTGCATCGCAATGCGCTGTGCGGCGCTTCGGAAGATCACGACCGGCCGGGTCTTGCCTGCAGGTTCGGTGCTGCGTGCAGAGGACTGCAGCAGCGCGCCGGACCAGAAGAACGGGATTTTCTCCATGCCGTCGTCAAACACACCGGTGCGGTAGGCCTCTGCGAGGTCGGGGGCCGAGGTGCGACGGACGATCTCGACCACGTTGGCCGGAACGCCAATCGCCAGGTCGCCCGAGCGCAGCATCACCACCTGCGTCACCGCCGTGGTCAGAGGCAGCACCATGCGGAACGCCGCGCCCTTGCCCGCCTCGGTGGAGGTTTCGATGCGGCCACCGAGCGCGTTGATCTCGGCACGGACCACGTCCATGCCGATGCCGCGGCCTGCCAAGCCAGTCACTTCAGAGGCCGTCGAGAAGCCCGGCATGAAGATCAGGTTGGCAGCATCGGCATCGCTCAGTTCCACGCCAGGTTCCACGATGCCCTGGGACAGGGCCTTTTCGCGGATGCGCGGCAGGTTCAGGCCAGCACCGTCATCACGGAACTCGACCGACACGTCATTGCCTTCGTGGTGCAGGTCCACCGTGATGGTGCCCGACGCCGGCTTGCCGGCCGCCGTACGCACTTCAGGCTCTTCGATGCCGTGGGCCACGCAATTGCGCAGCAAGTGCTCGAAGGCGGGCGTCATGCGGTCCAGCACGCCACGGTCCATTTCGATGGAGCCGCCGGTGATGTCCAGCTTGATCTGTTTGCCGGTTTCCTTGGAGGCCTGGCGCACCACGGCGTACAGGCGTTCGGCAATGCCTTCGAACTCCACCATGCGTGTGCGCAGCAGGTCGCGTTGCAACTCGCGCGCCTGACGGCCCTGGGCTATCAGGTCGTCTTCGGCGCCTTCCATGGCGCGTTGCAGGTTGCGCTGCACCGTGGCCACGTCGTTGACCGATTCGGCCATCATGCGGGTCAGCTCTTGCACCCGTGTGAAGCGGTCGAACTCCAGCGGATCGAAGCCCGCTGCAGAATCCTTGGACAGCGCCAGACGCGACTGCATCTGGGACTCGGCCTGCACCTCGATGTCGCGCAATTGTTGGCGCAAGCGGTCCAGGTTGCCCGACAGATCGACAAGCGAGCTGCGGAACTGCCCCAGGCGCGCATCCAGGCGCGAGCGACTGATCATCACTTCGCCCGCCTGGTTGACCAAGCGGTCCAGAAGCTGCGCACGCACACGCACAGACTGGTTGGCAGCCACCCGCAGGGGCGCCAACTGGGACGGCCCTGGCAGGCGCACTGCCGGAGCGGTGATGGCCTGTGGGCGGACAGAAGGTGCTGCAGGTTGAGAGACCGAGGGCTCGACCGCGTCTGCCACATTGGCACGGGAGGCGGGAACCGTCTCGACCGGCAGGGCGACTACGGTGTCGGAAGGATTCTGACCAATGGCGCGCAGCGCGTCGAAGTTGGCTTGCAACCCGTCGAAACTGCCTTGCAACGGCTCGATCTGGTCGGTGGTGACGGTTTCTACGTCCAGCTGCTCAATCGCAGATTCCAGCCGGTGGGCCATTTCACCGAGGCGCATCGCACCGGCCAGACGCGAGCTACCCTTGAGCGTATGCAGGGCCCGCAACACTTCGCTGCGAGCACTGAGGTTGTCCGGACGCGAAGCCCACTGCCGCAACGCACCACCCAACTGGGGCAGCAACTCGGCCGCCTCTTCCTCGAAGATGGGGAACAGGTCGGGGTCGATGACGTCGATCGCATCAATGTCATCGTCGGCGTCAGGGATCGATGCAATGGCGTGCGCGATGGCATTGTCGATGTGCTGATCGTGGTCATGAACGACCGCAGACAGTGCAGGCGCCACATGGCCCGCCACAGGCACAGGCACAGCGGGGACCGCAGGCTCGACCTCGGGTTCTGCGTCCACCGTGAGCAAGCCAGCCTCCGGCGCTTCGGAGGCAACTTGCTCTGCGGCGTCGAGATAGGCCTGCGCATCTTCCTCGGGCGGAGACTGCGTGCTGACCACCTCGGTTTCCAGAATCTGACGCAGCTGGGCCAGCACTTCAGGGCTGGGCTCTTTGAGGAACCCAGCGGCAAACTGATGCAACAGGCGGCGGATGTCTTCCGCCGCGGCCATGAAGGCCGCTGCCTGCTCCTGGGTTCCACCCGATTGCAGCTGGACATGCTGCAGCGTGTGCTCCAGCATGCGGGCCATTTCGGACAGTGCAGTGAAGCCCACGGTGGCAGAACTGCCGGCCAGAGAATGCGACAAGGCCACGGCCACGTCGGGCAGAGGCTCATGCAGTTCCAGCGCCCACTCCTGCAGGCAGGTGACCAGGCGGCGCGACCACTCATCGGCCTCGTTCAGGTACACGTTGTACAGCGGGATACCGATACGCAGCGTATCAATGACCTTGACGGCATCGTCGCTGCCACCTTCTTCCTGCGGCAGGGCATCGAGCAGATTTGGCACCTCTGGCGCGGGCTCCACATCCGCACCGATGTCCTGTGGCAGTGCCTCGGAACTTGCTGCGGCTTCGGCGACGGGAGCCAGCAATTCGGCTGCCTCGGCCGACTCGGCCTCCAGCAGCTTCTCCAGCTCGGCAACATCCAGGGCCTCCAACCCATCCGACGGGACGTTGGCAGGGGCATCGGCACTCACCACGTCCTGCAGTTCGCCCGCATCGAGCACCAGTTCTTCTGGGAGCAACGGCGCCTCGTCCATAGCGTCCGCCGGAGCTTCCAGCGGCACATCGACGGGGTCTGCATGAGCAATCTCTTGCGCCGGTGTTGCACCCGCCACAGGCTCCAGATCAGGCAGTTCGAGATCGAGCACAAAGTCCGCACTGGACGGGTCGACCACGGGCGCGGGTTCGTGAGCAGACTCGTTCAGCGCAGCCGTGAACACCGAGAAGTCAATTTCTTCGGCCGCTTCCGGCGCTGCGGCAACGGCTTCGGCCGGCTGGTCGGACCCACGCATCGAGATCTCAGTGGCCTGGAAGTCGGGCACCGTGAGCTCGTCGTGGGGCACCTCGGCAGCCGAGGCAGCCACTGGCTCCAACGCTGTCTCGGCAATTTCCGGTTCAACCTGCGGCGCTGCAGGTTCGGGAGACACGCTGCCATCGGACGGCACCACCAGCGGTACCAGGGTGCCATCCATACGCATGGCGTCGGCGGACCGGCGGAAGGACTCGGGGTCCCAGCCGGTTGCGCGACCCGCAGCAATATCGTCCGCCCACCGGCTGAAGGCATGCAGTGCGTCCGTTGACAGTTGCAGCAAGCTGGGCTGCATGGGCTTTTGCTCGGCAAGCCACACGTTGAGCACCTGCTCCATCGACCAAGCCGCCTCACCAAAGTCATTCAGCCCCACCATCCGCGAGCTGCCTTTGAGCGTATGGAACGCGCGGCGCAGCGCGGTCTGCTCGCTCAGGTCACCGGGTTCGCCCCGCAGCTGGTCAATGGCCGCCAAGCCGTTGACCACCACTTCACGCGCCTCTTCGAGGAACACGTCAAGCAGTTCATCCTCCACATCGGGCACTGCGGCGGGCGCAGCCGCGGCCACAGGAGAAGATGCCTCGGCTGGTGCCGGCGCCGGTGCCGCCACGACAGGAGCAGGTACGTCAAAGGAGATATCCGGGGCCAGGCCGGCGGGCTCTGCCGCAGGGCTTGCATCGGCCGCAGGGGCCGATTCAAAATCAGGGAACGGAGCAAAGTCCGTGGGCTCGCTGACAGGCTCCTGCACCGGAAAGCGGGGAATCACGTCGGGCACCACGGTGGCAGAACGCTCTTCCAGCTTGGCCGGAGCTTCTTCCATGGCATCGGAGGCGCGTGCACGGGTTTTTCCCATGAGGATGCGCAGTTCGCCCAGGTCCTCGTCATACACAAAGAGCTTGCGCGCCATGGTGCGCTGGTAGCTCAGCATGTCGATCAGGAAGCCCAGTGCGCCCAGGCTGTTGCCCAGCTTTTCAAACGCGCTCTGGCGTTCCTCTTCGGGCACCTCGTTGATCAGCAGGCGCTCCACCGTGTCGCGCATACGGACCACAGCCAGCGAGGCTTGGTCCAGCCCCAGCACCGACAGCACGCCACGCATCTGCGCGAGGTGCCCGGGCACGGTAGCCAGCACACCGGTGTCCTTGGGGCTGCGGAAAAACTGGTCCATGGCCTTCTCGGCCTCACCCAGGGTCACCCGAAGCTCATCGACCACGCTGCCCATGGTCTGGTTGTCGCTGACCCGGCGGTACAGCTCTTCCATCCATTGTTCCAGGGGCTCGGGCTCAGCGCCCGCCGTGACCGCGTCCAGTCGCTCTGCGAGTCGGCTGGCGCGGGCTTCCATCTGGTCGTCTGCCGCGTCCAGCTCTTCAAAAGCCGCCTGCAGGTACAGCACCGAGGTGGCCACCTCCATCGCCAGCGCGGGCGATGGGGGCTCGCCCGATCGGGTGGTGGAGTCGAGGGCACGCGTCAACGCCTGCGCCAGGTTTTCGCTGCCTGGATGGAGCTTGCGCAGCGAATCGCACACCAGACTGAACTGGTCTGCGGCCGGCTTGAGTTTGTTGCGGTCGCCACCTGCGAGGGCCGACCAGGTTTCTGTCGCCGAAGCAATGCGCTTGCGCGCCTGCGTCAATACTGCGGGGTCAAAACGCCCGAAGCGGGCGGTTTCGTAGTCCACCGGTTTGAACCGGTCCAGCGCAAAAGCCTGGCGAACAGCACGCAGCGAGGGCGCTGCATCCTCTGCCAGATCTGCCACCCGGGCCTGCGAACAAAAGAACAGCAGATCCTGAACCAGCCGGTCGGCGATCGTCGGATCACCCTTGGCCAGCGTGGCGTACTGCATGAGCACACGGGATGCCACGCGTTTGACGTACACATCCGGCGGCAAAAGACCCGAGCCAAAGGCGTCGAAGAAACCTGCGCAGATTTTCCAGAACGCACGCGCCTGCCGATCTGTTTGCGCGGCCACAAAGCCCAGGCAGGTGTCGCGCAAGCTCAGGGCGGCCTTCAGGTCACCCGATTTGACGATGCGAAGCACCGCCGCATCCAGCCGCGCCCGGGCTTCAGGGCCGTAGGACAGCGGGGGGCGCGACACAGCACCTTCGGGTTCACGGAAACGACGCTCCACCGGCCACAGGTCGGCGGGGTGCACCCGGTCGGCTCCTGCCAATGCCTGTGCATCGCGGTATTGCGGAAACAGAGCCACCGGCGATACGGCTTTGCCCGCCAGAACGGTTTCGAGGTATTCGATCAGGGCGAAACTGGCGCGCTCGATCACTGCTGCAGCGTCGTCACTGCACGTCTCGGGGCGCTGCACAAACTTCTGCACCGCCGACTCCATGGACCGCAACACCAGCGCGGGCGGTCCCATGCCCACCATTTCCAGGGCACCGCAGGCCTGGTGCAGTTGCTGGCGCGCAATGCGCAAGGGGCCAGCGTCTAGCGCCGCCAGATCGGATTCGCGCGCTACCTCGGCATCACGCACAAAGCGTCGCATTGCCTTGACAGCAGCGTCCAGCGACTTGCGAAGCTCGTCAAGCACCCAAGCCAAAGGACCCAGGTCCTGATCTCCCTGGGTCCCATCTGCGGCCGATGCATTGTTGACATCAATAGATGACATGGATTCGTCCCCGGCTGCAATGAGCCAGCTGGTTGATGACTAACTGCTGCGTCAGGCGATCTTGAACCGCGCCACCGATTGGCGCAGTTCCTCGGCCATGTGCGAAAGCTCGCGCACCTGCTGCGCAGTGGTGCGGGTACCTTCACCCGTCTGTTCGGTCACCGCAAAAATGTGCTGGATGTTGTCGGCCACTTCGTTGGCCAGAACAGCTTCCCGGGAAGTCGAAGACGAAATCTGCTCAATCAGTTCAGCCAGACGGCGCGACACGCGGTCAATCTCGGTCAGTGCGGTACCGGCGCTGTCAGACAGACGAGCCCCTTCCACCACACCCTGCGTGGAGCGCTCCATAGCGGCCACGGCATCCTGGGTGTCGGTCTGAATGGCTTTCACCAGGGCAGAAATCTGGCGCGTAGCGTCTGCGGAACGCTCAGCCAGACGCTGCACTTCTTCCGCCACCACCGAGAAGCCGCGACCAGCTTCACCGGCGGACGCTGCCTGAATGGCAGCGTTCAAGGCCAGCACGTTCGTCTGCTCGGTAATGTCGGAAATCAGCTCGGTAATTTCACCGATCTCCTGCGAGGATTCGCCCAGGCGCTTGATGCGCTTGGAGGTGTCCTGAATCTGGTCGCGGATGGAGTTCATACCGCCGATGGCGTTCTGCACGGCCTGCAGACCGGAGTCAGCCGCTTGCAGCGACTGGCGGGCCACCGTGGCGGACTCTTGCGCCTGTGTGGACACCTCGTTAATGCGGGTCGCCATGTCCAGAACGGAGCGGCCGGTTTCACGAATTTCGCGCAGCTGCTCGGTCGATGCGGCCAGCAGCTCGGTCGAGGTGTTATCCACCTGCGCGGTCGTCTGCGCCACGCGGGTGGCCGTGTTCTGCACGCTGCCCACCAGCTGGCGCAGTTCTTCCACCGTGTAGTTCACCGAGTCGGCGATGGCGCCCGTGATGTCTTCGGTCACGGTGGCTTCCTGGGTCAAGTCACCTTCAGCGACCGACTGCAGTTCGTTCATCAAACGCAAAATGGCGGCCTGGTTGGCGTCGTTGACGCGCTTGGCCTCTTGCTCCTGGCGCTTGGCGTCGCGTTGCTGATTTTCAGCCGCTGCTTGGCGACCACGGCTGTCCAGCAGCTGGACGCGCGAAATGCCGATACCGCACAGCAGCACGAACAAGCCTGCCAAGGCCAGAGCGGCGAACTGGCCTGCACCCAGACCGGTCTGCGCAGACAGCTTGGTTTGCAGCCCTTCCAGCTGGCGACGCAGTGGTTCGCTGTCGGCAATGATGGCGGACTGCGCTTCGCGGGCAGACACCAGACCTTGCAGGTTGCCCAGAATGGCACTGGCCTGGGTGCGGGTCTGTTCGTACAGCTTGATCAGGGCATCCAGTTGCTCGCGGGTCTGCGCGTCCTTGGTGGCGGACAGGCGCAGCTCGGGGCTGCCTTCGAGCAGGCCCTGTGCAATTTCCTTGAAGGAATTCAAATCCTTGCCCAGCAGGAACACCGCCTCGGGGCTCACGCCTTCCATGGTCTGGAATTCGTTGGCGGACTTGCCGATACGTTGCGTCAACATCACCAGCTGGCCCGCCGCAGAAATTTCGGCCGCAGGGGCGTTCTGTTGCAGCTTGAGCGAGGAGACCGTTTCGGCGATTTCCAGCAGGTCGGACGACTGGCGATTGATAGTGCGCAGAGCATCACCCACCTGTGTCAGGATCTTTTGCTGCCCCATCACCACGCTGGCATTGCGCTCGGCGCGTTCCATCAGGGGGTTGACGGCATCCAGATCGGGTTTGAAGGGTTCTCCCAGCGACTGAACACCCAGTTCGTTGTCACCCGCATTGAGGGCGCGCACGTTGCGGGCCAACACGCCAGAGCTTTCGACCACGTCGGGGAAGGCCTGTGGACTACCCACCAGCGCCTGTGACACCGACTTGGCCAGACGTTGCGACTGCATCAGAGACTGGCCGGTGGCAGCGAGCTGCTGCGCAGACCGGTCCGCTTGCTGCAACACCCAGCCGGCGATCAAGGCCAGCACCACCACACCCACGGCCAGCAGGGCCAGCAGACGGCGTTGGTGGCCAGCAGCGGTCGAGCGTCCCAGAAGCGGCAGGCTGATGAGATCCTCGTCAGCCTCGGGGGCAGTCAGTTCGGGGGTGTAGCCATCGGGATCGCCCTGGACACTGTTCATGCCTTCGGCCTGATAGGAGTCACGCAGTTGCGAACCGTCGAGCGCTCCCGTGGCCAGGACGTCCTGCCCATCGTCGGTCGTGCCGGTGGCTGCGCCAGCGTCAGGCGTGGCGGGTTTCCGGTTGAACAGTTTTCCAAATTGATTGACGACGGACATGGTGCAGCCTTACAGAAAAACTCAAGCACTGATGCTCAGGAAAGCGGGATGTTGGGACAGGATCTGCAAGTTCAGCTCCTGCCAGCGTGTGCCACTGGAATCGAGATAGGTGGTACCGAAGAAACTGGGCGAATCCTCGGCGGGCGGCTCGGACGACACGAACGCGTCCGTGCCACGCAGACCGGCAAGGCGGTCCACCAGCAAGGCAGCGTTGACTTCGAGCGCGGCATTGAACGCCAGCAGACTGGCTTCGGACAAGGCCTGCTCGGTGCGCGGGGCAGCAGAGCCCAGCAAACCGGCCAGATCGACCACGCCCACAAGGCCGCCGCGCAGGTTGGCCACACCCAGAAACCAGCTCTGGGTGTAAGGCACGGCCTGCACCGACACCCAGGGGAAGATCTCCCCGGACTGCCCCAGGGGCAGCAGATAGAAACTCCCGGCGGACTCTACAGCCAGCCAGGAGGACACGGACGTACCTTCGGACCTTGCCGCCTGCAAACGGCTGGCAAGTCGGGTCTGGAGCTCCCGTAGGGCTTCGCGGTTTGCCATGAGCGCGCCGCAGCCTCAGTTCAGAGCGTCGATTTTTGCCTGCAGCTCGGCGGGATCCACCGGCTTGGTGATGTAGCCGCGCGCACCTTGGCGCATGCCCCAGACACGGTCGGTTTCCTGGTTCTTGCTGGTGCACATGATGATGGGCACGTCGGCATAAAGGGGGTCGCGGGTAATGGCACGCGTGAGCTGAAAACCGTTTTGGCCAGGCATCACCACATCCATGAGGATGAGGTCAGGCTTTTCTTCGGCCAAGCGACGGAATGCCTCTTCGGCATTTTCTGCCGTACGGACTTGCATGCCTTTTTTCTGAAGCAGGTCCGTCAAAAACATCAACTCGGTCTTCGAGTCGTCGACGACCAATACTTTCTGAATGGGCATTACATGGCTCCTTGTTGGGAATTGCCAAACTGCTGCACGGCCTGCAACAGCTGGTCTTTGGTAAACGGCTTGGTGAGATATTCCTGGCAGCCGACCATGCGCCCACGCGCTTTGTCGAACACGCCGTCCTTGGAGGACAGCATCACTACCGGAGTATCTGCAAAACGGGCATTGCGCTTGATGATGGCGCAGGTCTGGTACCCGTCGAGCTTGGGCATGAGGATGTCGCAAAAAATCAGCTGAGGCTGGTAATCATTGACTTTGGCCAAAGCATCAAAGCCGTCGTCGGCCAACAAGACTTCGTGCCCCCCCTGCTTGAGAAAAATCTCGGCGCTTCGACGGATGGTGTTGCTGTCATCCACCACGAGCACTTTGAAAGATGCGCCTGTTGTAGTCAATTGTCACTGCTCCCGATGGAGAAAATAAACAACGCAGCAGCAAATGGTGCTGAAGCGCCTCAGATCTGGACCATCTCGAAATCTTCCTTGCGGGCGCCACATTCTGGGCAGGTCCAATTCATTGGAACCTGATCCCATGGCGTGCCAGGTGCAATGCCGTGCTCGGGAGAACCCTCTGCTTCGTCATAAATCCAGCCGCAAATCAAACACATCCAAGTTTTAAAGTCGGTCACAGCTTAAAGGGCCTTCACATAGAATGCAACGATTGTATCTAGCGATTTCCGCGGCCTGCAGCTTCCGTGCCACCCCTCCAGCAGGATCTGGTCCATGACCATCAAAGCCCCCCTTCCCCCCTCCGAAATTCCCGATATTGACGACGATGACGCGGAGGAAGCGAGCCCGGCTTGTGTGCTGGTATTCAACGCCAGCGACCCCAGCGGAGCCGGCGGACTGACCGCCGACATCACGACCATTGCATCGGTGGGCGGACACCCGATCGCCGTGGTCACCGGAGCCTATGCCCGCGACACCGCTCAGATTTTCGACCACTTCTGCCTCGACGACGAGGCTGTGTCCGAGCAGGCGCGCGCCGTGCTGGAAGACCTGCCCGTGCAGGCGATCAAGGTCGGCTTTGTCGGCAGCCCCGAGAACATCAGCACCATTGCCGAGATCACGACCGACTACGACGAAGTCCCCGTGATCGCCTACATGCCCAACCTGTCCTGGTGGCGGGAAGAGCTGATTGACGAGTACCTCGACGCCTTCCGCGAGCTGCTGCTGCCCCAGACCTCGGTGTTGGTTGGAAACCACAGCACGCTGTGGCGCTGGCTGCTGCCGGACTGGACGGGCGAGCGCAGCCCCACCGCGCGCGACATTGCCCGCGCAGCCTCCGAGATGGGCGTGCCTTACACATTAGTCACTGGCATCCCCTTGCCCGAGCAATTTGTGGAGAACGTGCTGGCCTCACCCCAGACCGTGCTGGGCAGTGGCAAGTTCGAGCTGTTCGACGCCACCTTCTCCGGAGCGGGAGACACCCTGTCGGCCGCCCTCACCGCCCTGGTGGCCAGCGGCAACGATCTGGGCGAAGCCACCAGCGAAGCGCTGGGCTACCTCGACCGCTGCCTGGACGCGGGCTTTCGCCCCGGCATGGGGCACATCGTGCCCGACCGCATGTTCTGGGCGCAGCCGGAAGACGACGAGAACGACAGCGAAGAAGAACCCACGATTGATGAAGCACAAGCCCTTGAGGGCTTTGTGATGCCCCCCCATGACACCAAACACTGATCTCAATATTGCCCTGTTCGAACGCGCCAAGGCGCTGATTCCCGGCGGCGTGAATTCGCCCGTGCGGGCCTTCAAGGCCGTGGGCGGCACGCCCCGCTTTGTGAAACGCGCACAAGGCGCCTACTTCTGGGACGCCAACGACCAGCGCTTCATCGACTACATCGGCTCTTGGGGCCCCATGATCCTGGGGCACGGCCACCCGGCGGTGCTGGAAGCCGTGCAGAAGGCCGCACTCGAAGGCTTCAGCTTTGGCGCACCGACCGAGCGCGAAGTGGAGCTGGCCGAAGAGATCCTGAGCCTGGTGCCCTCGATGGAGATGATCCGCCTTGTGAGCTCGGGCACCGAAGCGGGCATGAGCGCCATTCGCCTGGCCCGCGGCGCCACGGGCCGCAGCAAGTTCATCAAGTTCGAGGGCTGCTACCACGGCCATGCCGACTCGCTGCTGGTCAAGGCCGGCTCGGGCCTGGCCACGTTTGGCAATGCCACCAGCGCCGGTGTGCCGCCTGAAGTGGTGCAGCACACCTTGGTGCTCGAATACAACAACGTTGCCCAGCTCGAAGAAGCCTTTGCCCTGCACGGCAAGGAGCTGGCCTGCGTGATGATCGAACCTATTGCGGGCAACATGAACCTGGTGCGCGCCAGCGTGCCGTTCATGAAGCGCTGCCGCGAGCTGTGCACCGCGTACGGCGCGCTGCTGGTACTGGATGAAGTGATGACGGGTTTCCGCGTCGCCCTGGGCAGCGCCCAAAGCGTGTACGCCAAGAGCATCCCTGGCTTCCAACCCGACCTCACCGTGCTCGGCAAGGTGATTGGCGGCGGCATGCCGCTGGCGGCGTTTGGCGGCCCGCGCGCCATCATGGAACACCTCGCGCCGCTGGGCGGCGTGTACCAGGCAGGCACGCTGTCGGGCAACCCGGTAGCCACGGCCTGCGGGCTGGCCACCCTGCGCGAGATCAAGAAGCCTGGCTTCTTCGATGCGCTGTCGGCCCGCACCCGCTCGCTGGTCGATGGGCTGCAAGCCGCCGCCACGGCAGAGGGGGTGCCGTTCTGCGGCGACTGCGAGGGCGGCATGTTCGGCTTCTTCCTGCTGCCCGAGCTGCCGCAAAACTACGCCCAGGTGCTAAAGACCGACAGTGCGCGCTTCAACCAACTGTTCCACGGCCTGCTGGACCGGGGCATCTACATTGCACCGGCCTTGTACGAAGCCGGTTTCGTGAGCGCCGCCCATACTGCCGACGACGTGGCAGCCACCGTGGCTGCGGCGCGCGAAGTGTTCAAAACGCTCTCAAAATAATAGCTGGTAGCGCATACTGCACTAGCACTTGATGCCAATTTGACACTGAATGGCCCTCACGAGGGCCATTTCTCATGGCGTCGAGGCTTGCGACGAAGGAGACTCACAGCAGTCCGCGCAACTCGCGGGCAGCGTCTTGCAGCAACGGCAGCATGTCGCGCTGCAGGCTGCCCTCGTCCATCTGCTTGGGCGATGCCACCACGTTGAGCGCCGCCACCGTGTGGCCCTGCAGGTTGCGCAGCGGCACGGCCAGCGCATGCACGCCCAGCTCGTGCTCCTCCACCGCCAGGCAATAGTCGTCGCGCCGCACCTTGGTGATCACCTGCCGCAGCGGGCCCACCTGCGTGATCGTCAGCGGCGTGAGGCGGTGCAGGGGCCGGTTCTTGAGCCAGGCCGTCAGCTCCGCCGGGGGCAGCGCCGCCAGCAACACCCGCCCGGTGGACGTAGGGTGGGCCGGCAGCCGCGCGCCCAGGTGCAAGCCATAGGCCAGCACCCGCGCCGGCGCGCCATACACGCCGCTGCGCGCCACGATCACCACCTCATCCCCATCCAGCACCACCGCCGAGAACGACTGCTGGGTTTGCGCGGCCAGCCGGTTCAGCGTGGGCTGCAGCACGCGCGGCAGCCGTGCAGACGCAAGGTAGCTGCCCGAAAACCGCAGCACCTTGGGCGCCAGCCAGAAGTAGCAGCCATCCGTCTCCAGATACCCCAGGTGCGCCAGCGTCAGCAGGTGCCGCCGCGCCGCCGCGCGCGTGAGGCCCGTGCGTTGCGCCGCCAGGGTGGCGTTCAGGCGCTGGCGCTCGGTGTCAAAACTTTCCAGCACGGCCATGCCCTTGGCCATGCCTTCAATGAAGTCTGCCTTGGCGATGGGGGTGGAGGCCATGAGAGGTGATGAGTGAATTGCAGGTGGATGGACTCGGGGGGACACCAGCGCTGGCGGAGGCCCTGCAGCGACTCAGAGCCATGGCGGCCCAGGTTGCAGACGCGGCCACCCTTGAGACTGCGCGATCATCGCACAAAGCATCGACTGATCGCACGCAATCGGCGTTGTCGGATATCGCTTTGATCTGGATCAACCTACGCTCAAGGCCATTGGTTTTCGGTATCTCCCCAGCTTCCACATCCCTTTCCCAGAGGTTTCCCATGCGCACCCAGGTTGCCATCATTGGTGCCGGCCCCGCCGGCCTGCTGCTCGGTCAGTTGCTCCACAAGTCTGGCGTTGACGCCGTCATCATCGAGCAGCGCAGCCCCGACTACGTGCTCGGCCGCATCCGCGCCGGGGTGTTGGAGAAGGTCTGCATGGACCTGCTGGACCAGGCAGGCGTGAGCGCCCGCGCCCATGCCGAGGGCCTGCCGCACGACGGCATCGAGCTGCTGTTCAAGGGCCGGCGCCACCGCATCGACCTGCACGAACTGACCGGCGGCAGCCGCGTGACGGTGTACGGCCAGACCGAAGTGACGCGCGACCTGATGGATGCGCGTGCAGCAGCAGGCCTGACCACCGTGTACGACGCGCAGAACGTGCAAGTGCACGACTTTGACGGCCAACACCCGCGCGTGACGTACGAGAAGGACGGCCAGACCCATGAGCTGGCCTGCGACTTCATCGCGGGCTGCGACGGCTACCACGGCGTGTGCCGCGCCAGCGCCCCGGCCGACCTGCTCAAAACCTACGAGCGCGTGTACCCCTTTGGCTGGCTGGGTGTGCTGGCCGACGTGCCGCCCGTGTCGCACGAACTCATCTACGCCAACACCGAGCGCGGCTTTGCGCTGTGCAGCATGCGCAGCGCCACGCGCAGCCGCTACTACGTGCAGGTGCCCACCACCGACAAGGTCGAGAACTGGACCATCGACCAGTTCTGGACCGAGCTGGGCAACCGCCTGGACCCCGAGGCCCGCGCCAACCTGGTGACCGGTCCGGCGCTGGAGATGAGCATCGCCCCGCTGCGCAGCTTTGTGGCCGAACCCATGCGCTTTGGCCGCATGTTCCTGGCCGGTGATGCCGCCCACATCGTGCCCCCCACCGGTGCCAAGGGCCTGAACCTGGCCGCCAGCGACGTGGGCTATCTGTGGACCGCCCTGTCCGAGTTCTACAACGAGAAATCGTCCGTGGGCATCGACACCTACTCCGACCGCTGCCTGCGCCGCGTGTGGCGTGCCGAGCGCTTCTCTTGGTGGTTCACCTCGCTGATGCACCGCTTTCCGGAAACCGGCGAGTTTGGCCAGAAGATCCAGGAGGCTGAGCTGGACTACCTGGTGCACTCCCGTGCGGCCTCGGTGTCGCTGGCGGAAAACTATGTGGGCCTGCCAATGAACTTTGGGGCCTGAGCCCCAGCGGGCATCTCGCCCCTCACCCCTGTAGCCCCGGTCGCCATCGCCGTCAGCGTGGCGCCGATGCGGCCTCTGAGACAGGCGCCCCGGGTGCCGCAGCAGACGGCAGCGGCCGCGACACCAGCCACTGCGCCATCTCACTCGCCTGGCTTTCCGTGACTTGCGGGTGGCGGGGCATCACGGTGCGGCCCCATTCGCCCACACTGCCGTTGCGGATCTTGCCGGCCAGGTAATCGACCACGTCGGCGCGGTCACGGTACCGCGCTGCAATCTGCTGAAACGAAGGGCCGACGTAGTGGCGCTCCATGCCATGGCAGCGCAGGCAATCGGATGCTTCTACCAGGCGAAGTCCCGCCGATGCGGAGGGCGTTGAGGCGGCGCTGCCTTGCCCGCCAGCGCCCGACACCGGCTGCAACATGCGCCAGCCCAGATTGAGCATGCCCAGCACCACCAGTGCCATGAACACCGCCAGGGCCCACCCCAGCCAGCGAGGCCGGGGTGGCGGGGTCTCATCGTCGCGGTGCATGCACGCGCACCGCTGAAAGACCCGTTGCGATCACCGTCATCTCAATGGCGGAAGTGGCGCACGCCGCTGAAGACCATGGCCACGCCGCGCTCGTTGGCAGCGTCGATCACTTCGTTGTCGCGCATAGAACCACCCGGCTGGATCACGCAGGTCGCACCCGCATCCACCACCACGTCCAGGCCGTCGCGGAAGGGGAAGAACGCATCGCTCGCCACGACCGTGCCTTGCAAGGTCAGGCCTGCGTGGCCCGCCTTGATGCTGGCGATGCGGGCGGAGTCCAGGCGGCTCATCTGGCCGGCGCCCACGCCCATGGTCATGCCGCCCTTGCAGAAGACGATGGCATTGCTCTTGACGTACTTGGCGACCTTCCAGGCGAACAGCAGGTCTTCCATCTCTTCGAGCGTAGGCTGTTTCTTGGTCACGACCTTGAGGTCGATGAGCGACAGCTCGTGGTTGTCAGCGGTCTGCAGCAGCAGGCCCGAGCCAATGCGCTTGGCGTCCATGGCGTTGCGGCCACGCTCCCAGTCGGTGCTGCCACCGTGGGCGGGCAGCGCGATCTTGAGCAGGCGCACGTTGGCCTTGGCCTTGAAGATTTCCAGCGCCTCGGCGGTGAAGTCGGGGGCCATCAGCACTTCGACAAACTGCTTGCTGACCTGGGCTGCAGCCGGGCCGTCCACCACGCGGTTGAAGGCGATGATGCCGCCAAAGGCGCTGGTGGGGTCGGTCTGGAAGGCCTTGCTGTAAGCACTCAGGGCATCCAGGCCCACGGCCACGCCGCAGGGGTTGGCGTGCTTGACGATCACGCAGGCGGCGGCTTCAAAGCTCTTTACGCATTCCCACGCGGCATCGGCGTCGGCGATGTTGTTGTAGCTCAGCTCCTTGCCTTGCAGTTGAACGCCGGTGACCAGCGAGCCGGGTGCAGGGTGCAGGTCGCGGTACAGCGCGGCCTGCTGGTGGCTGTTTTCGCCGTAGCGCAGGTCCTGCACCTTGGTGAAGATGCCATTGCTCTGGCCGGGGAACTGGGTGCGCGTGGGCACGTAGGTTTCCGACAGCTTTTCTGCTTCGAACGTGACGGACGAGAGGTAGTCACTGATCGCGCCGTCGTACTGGGCGATGCGGTTGAACGCCGCCACCGACAGCGCAAAGCGCAGCTTGTCGCTCAACTTGCCACCTGCCTTCAGTTCGGCCAGCACGGCGTCGTACTGGTCGGCCGACGTGATCACGCCCACGTCCTTCCAGTTCTTGGCAGCGCTGCGCACCATGGCGGGGCCACCGATGTCGATGTTCTCGATGGCGTCGGCCAGCGTGCAGCCAGCCTTGGCCACGGTGGCTTCAAACGGATAGAGGTTGACCACCAACAAGTCGATGGTGTCGATGCCGTGCTCCTTCAGCGCGGCCATGTGTTCGGGCAGCTCGCGGCGGGCCAGCAGGCCGCCGTGCACCTTGGGGTGCAACGTCTTCACGCGGCCATCGAGCATCTCGGGGAATTGCGTGACCTCGGCCACTTCGGTGACGGGCAGGCCCTTGTCGGCCAGCAGCTTGGCGGTACCGCCGGTGGACAGCAGCTTGATGCCCAGCGCATGCAGCGCTTGCGCGAATTCGACGATGCCGGTCTTGTCAGAGACGGAGAGGAGTGCGTTCATGGTGGTGGTGCGGAGGTTTTGAATAAAAACGGGCTGTAGTGCTAGTGCATCATGCGCAAACAGCTACAAAATAAATAGCAATCAGACATCCTCTGTCAGAGCAGCTTGTGCTCGACCAGCTTCTTGCGCAGGGTGTTGCGGTTCAGGCCCAGCCATTCGGCCGCGCGCGACTGGTTGTTGTCGGCTTGCTGCATCACGACTTCCAGCAGCGGCCTTTCGACCACACGCACCAGCATGTCGTACATGCCATCGGGCGTCTCGCCGCCCAGGTCGCGAAAGTAGCCCTGCAGGCTCTCGCGCACGCATTCTTCTATGTGTTTCTTGCTCATGCAGCCAATCCCTCTTGTTCTTCTGTGTCGGCATCCACGTCGGTGGCGGCAGGCAGTCGGTCCATCTTCTGGCCCAGGGCGTCCAGGTAGTCGGCCACGGCCTGCCACTGCGTGGTGCAGTCTTCGATCGTATTGATGTGTGCCCGCAGGGCCTCGCCGCCCGGCAGCGTGCGCAGGTACCAGGCAATGTGCTTGCGCGCACTGCGTACGCCGGTCAGCTCGCCGTACAGGCTGTAGTGGTCGTGCAGGTGGTCTAGCAGCAGGCGGCGCACCTCGGCCACCAGCGGTGGCGCCAGGTGTGCGCCCGTGGCCAGAAAGTGGCCGATCTCGCGGAAGATCCACGGTCGGCCTTGGGCGGCACGGCCGATCATGATCGCGTCGGCGCCGGTGGCGGCCAGCACGTCGCGCGCCTTCTCGGGCGAAGTGATGTCGCCGTTGGCCACCACGGGCACTTTCACGGCCACCTTGACGGCGGCAATGGTGTCGTACTCGGCTTGACCTTTGTAGCCCTGCTCGCGCGTGCGGCCGTGCACGGTGAGCATCTGGATGCCCACGGCCTCGAACTGCCGCGCGAGCTGCACAGCGTTCTTGTGCTCCTGGCACCAGCCGGTGCGCATCTTCAGCGTGACGGGCACGTTGAAAGGCGCGCAGGCCTCGACCACGGCAGCGGCAATTTCCACCGCCAATGCCTCGTTCTGCATCAGCGCAGAGCCCGCCCATTTGTTGCACACCTTCTTGGCCGGGCAGCCCATGTTGATGTCGATGATCTGCGCACCGCGTTCCACGTTGTAGACCGCGGCCTCGGCCATCATCGGCGCATCGGTGCCGGCGATCTGCACGGCAATGGGCCCCGGCTCCCCCTCATGGTTGGCTCGGCGCGAGGTCTTGAGGCTGTTCCACAAGTCCTTGCGCGAGGTCACCATCTCGCTCACCGCGTAACCCGCGCCCAGCGCCTTGCACAGCTGGCGGAACGGCCGGTCGGTGACGCCCGCCATCGGGGCGACGAACAACCGGTTCGCCAGTGGAATGTGGCCAATTTGCATGAGCGGGGAGGGGCAGCGAGAGGCAGCAAAAGATGCTGAAAAAGGAGGCGGGATTGTACCTGCTCAAAATTTCAGCAACTGAAATGGGGCGCACACAGTTTCTATCTGCGGTCCGGGCTCCATTGACTCAGCCCCATGGACACGCACCCTCGCCTCTCGCACCCTGTAGCCGCTCGACCCCAGGGCAGGGTCTTACCTCACCGCGCGGCCAGATCGGTGTCTGCAGGCTGTGCCGGCGGAGCGCCCCGCTGCGCGAAATGCCACCAAGCATCTGGCAGATTGTCGAACTGGTGGCGCGCCATGAGCGTGCGCAGCCACTGGCGGTTGTGCAACACATCGGGCGAGAAGCCGCTGGCCCCGGCTGCCGCGCCTGACAGCACCGCGCCCGACGGTGTACCCATGTCCACCGCCTGCCCATCGGCCAGCGGCCCGCGCACCACCTTGTGCGCCTTGGTGCCATCCAGCACCTGCACCTGCACCACCCAGCCGCCGCCGGCAGTGCAGGTAGCCTGCAACGCCATGCCTTGGGGCTGCAACTCGCGGCCAATGCGTTCCAGCGCAGGCCGCGCGGTGGGCTCTTGGTCGCAAGACGCCGTGGCGGGCTCCCACAGGGCTGGTCCCCCTTGCAGCCCCGGCGCAGGTACGGCGGCCTGAGGGCTGTGCGCACAGGCCGCCAGCAACAGCGCCACAGCCACCGACGACCACCGGGTCGCGGGGGGGCAGGGAGCAGCGGAGCGGGAGTGGTGGGGCGTGGGTGCGGCGGGCAGGACCAGCATGGGCGACCTCCTGGGGTTGTCATTCAGGGCCAATGTGCATTCACAATACAAAAGCCCCCGGCGCCCGACCATGCGCCAATGACGCGCGCCGTTGTAGGACAGAGCCCCCAGGGGCAAAAGAGGCCCACACCGCCCTCTACACTCAACGGCTATGGAAATCTGGATGCACCAGTTGCTCGAATGGCTGGCCTTGCCGCAGTTCGGCCTGAGTACGGTCTTCGTGGTGTCGTTCATCTCGGCCACGCTGCTGCCGCTGGGGTCAGAGCCCGCCGTCTTTGGCCTGATCAAGCTCAACCCCGACCTGTTCTGGCCCGCCATTCTGGTGGCCACTGTGGGCAACACCCTGGGCGGCGGCGTGAGCTGGTGGATGGGCTTGGGGGCGCACAAGGCGGTGGACAAGGCGCGGGGCAATGCCACGGAAGTGCGGGCACTGAACTGGCTCAAGCGCTTTGGCGCGCGTGCCTGCCTGCTGAGCTGGCTGCCCGTGGTGGGTGACCCGCTGTGCGCGGTGGCCGGCTGGCTCAAGCTGCCATTCTGGCCATGTATGGCCTATATGGCCATGGGCAAGTTCCTGCGCTATCTGGCGATGACGGGCGTGCTGCTGTACCTTGTGCCCGGCAATGTCGTGCCGTGATTGTGCGGACAGGGCAACGCCCACAACCGCCCCAAATCCTCATTCCACAGCATACCCCAGGTCGCACAGCAGATCGTGCGCGCTGATGTTGAATTCATGGATCTCATCGGCCGACAGAATGCTGCGCCAAAGCTGTAGTAGGCCCGGATCCGGCGCTTTGGTGGTCCTGGCCTGCTGCGCCCGACGCCTCTCCTCGGAGACGATGACCGTGCCGTCTGCCGCCACCCGCCCCCTGTGCTCGGCAAGCCTTTGCCCACTTCGGCGGTGGTAGTCAAGCATGGCTGGGTGAAACTCGAGTTGGATGAAGTCGCAGACCCTACGCAGCTGGGCCTCGGTATCGACAACGAGCTGTTCGTAGCGCACTTCCAGATAGTGGCGACACGAGGCACCATGGCGTCTTGTCGTGGAGACGTTGCAGCACCAGTGCAGAGCCTGCTCGGTCATGGACCGTCCGGGAGAAAACCACTGCTCACGCAGTGATGCGGCGCAGCCCCGCCCGTCGCGGATGATATGGATGAAGTACGCCTCCGGAAGCAACTGCTGCAGACGGGGCAAATGCAGACCGTACAGCGGGGTCTTGTCGCCCCAGCGCTCCTTCTGGAACCTCGCGGCATACATGCGGTAGAAAAGACGAAAACCGTCCGCAGGTGCGAATGGCTCGAGCGTATCCAGCGCGCGCGAGAAAGTGGCCTTATCGATGCCGAAGTCCTGCCAGCCGGACGCCCCCGGCGGAAAGTCCGTGACGGCGTCGCAGAACCATGCCCGTTGCTCCGCGGTCGTGCCCCGCACGTCGAAATCCTCCAACGACATGGCCAGAAAACCGGTCTCCGGCGGAATAGCCAGCGAAGGATGAGCGTCCAGCATCATGCGCAACAGAGTGGTGCCCGAGCGGGGCGAACCCACGATGAACGGCATCGGAACCGAAGGGGCGGAAGACGGCGCGCGCCCCCCCGTCTTGATGTGCTGCCAGTAGTGCTTGATCCTCATCGCTTATCATCACTGCTGCAGACGACGGCTGCAGCCAAAAGTTTCCAGTATCCAAGAGTTCAAAGGCCCCGAGTGCAAATCATTGTTGCCGTGTGCAGCATGCAATACCGCAGCGGCGCGGAACTTTTTGTGCGCGATCTGGCCCTGGCATTGCATCAGCGTGGCCACTCCATCGTGGTGTATGCGCCCATACTGGGGGACTTGGCCGAGGAGTTGCGCTCGCGCTGCATTGCCTGCATCCGGGACTTGGGCCAGGCAGCGCAGCCTCCCGACCTCATTATTGGAAATACGCGGGACGACACCGTCGCGTGCCTGGCGCATTTCCTCGGTGTACCGGCCCTTTTCATCTGCCACGACCGCACCGCGCAACATGGCGTGCCGCCAAGGTTCGCCCGAATCCAGAAATACGTGGCCGTGGACGAAAACTGCGCGGAACGCCTGTATCTGGAAAACAGCATCGAGCGGTCCTCGATCGACATAGTCTCCAATGGCGTGGACCTTGAGCGCTTCCGCCCCCGCGCGCCTTTGCCAGCGAAGCCGCTGCGCGCTGCGATTTTCAGCAATTACGCCACCGAAGGTGAAGACACCGCCGCCATCCGAGCCGCCTGCGCGACTACGGGAGTCGCCCTGGAGGTGATCGGCAAAGGAGTCGGCCAGCAAGCTGCCGCCCCGGAAAAGGTGTTGGCGCAGTTCGATCTGGTGTTCGCTAAGGCCCGATGCGCGATGGAGGCGATGGCTGTGGGCTGTGCGGTTGTGCTGCTCAATGAAGGCATGGGCTTGGCAGGCATGGTCACACCAGAGACGGTTCAGGAGTGGCACCGCTGGAATTTCGGACGCCGGCTGATGCGTCAACCCATTCAGCCAGAAACCATCGCTCAGGAGATACAGCGCTACAGCGCACAAGACGCGCAGGTGGTGGCCTCCTACGTACGCGCCCACGTCTCCCTGGAGGCCACGGTGAACGCCATGGAGCGCCTGGCTAAGGGCGTGGTCCGTGCTTGGGCGTCAGTCCCACCGCCCTCCCCTGAGCAGGAGCTTCGGGAATTCGCCCGGCACACGGCGGACAACCTGATGCCATTTGGCGTGGCGCCTGTCGCGGCGCAAACAGGCATATTGCTTGCGAGGTTGGAAAGGCTGGAAAAATTAGGGGCGGTGGAGACACACTACCCCGCGTTGCCCGCTTGGGACCCAGCCCCGCCCGCCCGCGCACTCTCGGTCGCCCATGCCCGGCTTGCCGACCTGGAGCAGCAGATTGAGGCCTTGCGCGGCAGTTGGTCCTGGCGCCTGACAGCACCGCTGCGCTGGCTGGGAACACACCGAAGAATCTGACACGCCACTATGAAGCCTCTTCTTTTGGTAGCCCACCCCGGGCACGAACTGCGTATTTTTGACTGGGTGCGCCGCGTGAAACCCCATGTCGTGGTGCTGACCCATGGCGACGGCTCCATCAACCAGCCGCGACTGAGCGATACCGAAGGCCTGCTGGCCGAGATCGGCGTGCGGGTGCGCACCGACTGGCTGCAGCCAGTTTCCGACGCCACGGTGTACCAAGCGTTGCTCGGAACTGCCCCCTCGCCCTTCGCGCCTTGGCTGACCAACCTCACACGGACCGCCATGGACGAGGGCATTGATACGCTGGTATCCGACGAAGCGGAAGGCTACAACCCCACCCACGACCTCTGCCGCGCGCTGGCGAACTGCGTGGCGGACCAGCTGCAACAGGCGGGAAAGCTGGTACGGAACCTGGAGATTCCGCTGATCGGGCACCCGTGCGACCCCGCACGCCGGAGCGCCGCACAAGTGGAGGTCCGCTTGTCAGCACCGGAGCTCGCGCACAAACTCTTCATCATGGAGGCCTACGCCAAGCGCTGCAGTCCCGTACTGATGCAGGAGCTGCACACCATGCTGGACAGCTTTGGACGCCAGGCCTTCGCCACGGAGTGCCTATACACCGCAAGCCGCACACCCTATGAAAACGGCGAAGTACCCAGCGTAATGCCCAGCTTCGAGCGGATTGGCGAAGAGCGGCGCTTGGCAGGGATCTACCAGCACGTCATCCGCGCCGATCACCTGAGGCAGTTGGTGCAGTCCTTCGCCCTCCCGCGCTGAGCCTTTGTCATGCCCCCCATGGAGCCCCGTATTCGTATCGCAGTGATCGGCTATGGCCGTTTTGGTCGGGTGCACGCCCTGCGGGCCTGCGCCCATCCGGCGTTCGACCTGTACTGTGTGGTGGACCCCAGCCCTGGGGCCCGCGAAACCGCCCGGTCCGATGGATTCCATGCCGTGGCCTCTCTGGACGACCTGCCGCCAGACCTGCACGCAGCTTCCGTCGTCACCCCCGCAGAAACCCATGCTGAGATCGCCATTACCCTGATGAGACAGGGCATCGACGTGCTGGTGGAAAAACCCATGGCCACCTCCGAAACAGAGATCAACACCATGTTGAACACCGCACGGGCGACACGCCGCAAGCTGTTCACAGGACACATTGAGCGCTTCAACCAGGCGCTGGCCACTACGCCTTGGGACAAGGCGCCGGCCAACATCGTCTTCTCGCGGCAATCACGGCTGACTGGCTCCGGCCACTCGGTCGTGCTGGACCTCATGGTCCACGACTTGGATCTGGCCGCTCATCTACTGCACTGCCATGCCCCAGATTCATTCCAGATCATGGCAGTGCAGGAACACGAGGCTGGTGTCTTCGTACAGGCTGCCATGGGCGCTGCAATGGTAGATTTCCACGCCCTGCACGGCGCGGAATCCTCCAACGCGACCCTCAGCTGGCAAGCGGCAGAGGAAGCCGCCACCCGCCAGCTGCCGCTCTCACACCGTCCGGGGCCAGAACAACCGGACGCTCTCACGCGCCAATACACAGCCTTCCACAACGTGCTCAGGGGGCAGGAATCGCATCTGGCCAGTGCCGACGAAGGGGCCACGGCGGCGCGCCGTGCGCTGGCCATCGCGGCGAGACTATAACCGTACCCTTCTTCCGCAGCCCCCGACAGGACCCCGCCAGCGCGGCGCTTCTCGGGGAGCGCTTCCCTAACATCCAGCAAGGCAGGCCACTACATTCTGGGCGCCAACACACGGGACTTCGAGCAGGCCCTGGCCCACCAGCAGCATCGCCCAAGAGGTGTGGTGGCCCTGAACTCGGGCAACGCCCCCCTAGTGCCGGCCCATCGCCTGCTGGACCTGCAGCCTGGAGACGAGGTCATCCTGCCGTCCTATACCCTCATCGACTGCGTCGAGACGGTAGTGCGGGCGGGGGCAGTGCCGGTATTGTGCGACTCCCAGGCCAGGGACTTTCTAGCTAGCGAAGCCGCGGTCGGTGCGTGCATAAGCCCTCCGCTAGTGTGGTGTCTCAGAAGTAAGCTCAAATAATCGAACGTGCAGCCCGAGCGACAGATGCCAGGATGGTGTCGGCGCTTTTGCGCCACACGAACGGCTTGGGGTCTTCGTTGTGACGGTCGATGTATTCCTGGATGGCTTGCTCCAGCTGAGCAACGCTGGTGTGGGCGCTGCGCTTGATCCACTGCTCACTGATCTGGCTGAAGAAGCGCTCGACCAGATTGAGCCAGGACGCGGAGGTTGGCGTGAAGTGAACTTGGTAGCGAGGGTGGGCTGCTAGCCACGCCCGTACCGCCTGCGTCTTGTGCGTGCCGTAGTTGTCCATGATCAGGTGGATGTCTTGGCCACCCGGCACCTGTGCATCAATGGCTTTGAGGAATTGCAGGAATTCCAAGCTGCGGTGACGGCGCTTGAGCTGCCCGATGACTTTGCCAGTGGCCACATCCAACGCTGCGAACAGCGACGTTGTGCCATGGCGCTTGTAGTCGTGCGTGCGCGTGCTGGGTTTGCCAAAGGTCAGGGGTAATCCCGGCTGGGTGCGATCCAGGGCCTGGATCTGGCTCTTCTCGTCCACGCACAGCACCAGGGCGCGATCCGGTGGTGCCATATACAGCCCCACCACATCGCGCACCTTGTCCACGAAATGGGGATCCGTGGACAGCTTGAAGGTCTCCTGCAAATGCGGCTTCAGACCAAACGCATGCCAGATGCGCTGCACCGTCGCCGGTGATACGCCCGCCTCTCGGCTCATCTGGCGCACGCTCCAGTGCGTGGCGTTGGCCGGCCTGGTGTGGCGAACCTTGTCCACGATGTGCTGAACCCGCTCGTCGTCCACACTGCGGGGGCGGCCCGCGCGCGGTGCATCGGTCAAACCAGCCAGACGGTACGCCTGGTAGCGCCGCCGCCACTTGGAGACGGTTTGCACCGTCGTGCCCAAGCGCTGGGCAATCACGGTGCCCGACTCCCCATCCGCGCAGCCCAGCACGATTCGCATGCGCAGCTTCTCGTCCTCTGGCGCCTTGCGTACGCGCAAGCGCGCCTTGAGCTCTGCGCGCTCGGCGTCGGTGATCTGCAGCTTCGTGGTGGGGCGTCCAGCGTGGGCCATCGGCGTAGTCTCCTCTATGGAAGTTACTCTGACCGACAAACTCAAAAATAATTCAAATTATTTCTGAGACACCACACTAGCGTGCCGTCATGGCGGTTCCCCTGTACGGCGATGCAGGCGCGGTCCACGCGATCGCGGCGGGTTGCAGCGACCGAGGTACTCTATTGATTGAGGACGCCGCGCAGGGCCCCGGGAACCCATATGCAGTGTGAGGGCTAGGGCTGGCGCGCAGCGGGCACCCTAGGTGATGTGGCGGCGCTCAGCCTCTACGCCACCCACGTTGAACGCACGATGTCGCTGCACAACCACCACTGTGTGCACCAGGGGCACACGCCGAAACCGGCTACGACAGCCGCATGTGCGAATTCTAGGCGGCGGCGCTGGTCCACGGCCTGGACCAGCGAAGGCACATTGCACTACGCTATCTGTCAGGCTTGGCGGGCCTTCCCGGCATTGAACTTCCGTGTCACCACGAAGGGCATACCTAGAACGACAGCGTGCTGCGCAGTGCGCAGCACGCTGGCACAGGAAGGTGTCAATACGCGAATCTATTACCGCCACCCAACCCACCAACAACCTGTCTACCTGCGACATTTCCGCGCGTTAGACCTCCCCAACGCTCAGGCCCATGCCCATGCCCAGCTAGCGCTACCCGTCTTCGCGGGCATGAGCGAGGTGGAGGCCGAGCAGGTCATCCAGGGCGGCACGCTTAAAAAAACAAGCCTGCACCAGGGCACTAGCAACATACGCCGGACTCCGACAGCGGCGAACTGCCCTCGGCAATGGGCTCCTCGGCCATCACCTAGCGGCGCCCGCCCTCATTGGCCAAGTACATGGCGGTGTCCGCCCGTTAGAAGAACTCCAGCACCGATTCGCCCAGCACATACTGCGTCACGGCGATGGAGACTGTCACACGGCCTTTGAGCAGGCCCGCCCAAGCGTGCGACTCTACCTGAGCCCAAATGCGTTCGCAGGTGTTGAGCGAAAGTAGCGACGAAGTGGCCGGGGAGATGAGCAAGAACTCTTCGCCCCGATACCGCCCAAACACATCACCGTCGCGCGCACCCTGCTACGCAATGCTTGCATCCCCCGAGGGGACCCAGCTCGTCGTTGAAGCGTTTGAAAGGGTCGATGTCCAGCACGGCTAGGCACAGCGGACTCCCGCTTTCGTCGGCCAGCTGCTTTTTTTCTTCGAGCGCCACCAGATGTAGCTGCGTATAAAACACGCCTCCCAGGGTATCGCGCTACCCGTCTTCCTGGAAGTTCCTGATTTTGCGGCTGGCGTTGTAGAGGCTGCGGTACAGCCGCTGTACGCGGCTCACAAGCACAATGAACGCTGACACCGATACGGCAAGCGCCTGCAGGTGCATCAGCTCCAGCAGCAGAGCGTCGTTGCCCTGTTCTGCGAAATACGCGGCGCCAACGGAATCTGCGTGACGGGCTCTAGATAAAACACCACAAGAATGTCGCCTATGGGCGTGATCAAAATGCCCAGTTTGAAATAGCTCAGCCGCAGCTATGGTGTACGCCGGAGCGGGACACGGCACCGAACACCGCAAAGCCCGCAGCAGCGAGGCTGGCCAGCACTCACAGTACCTGGGTACCCCACCACGGCCCACAAAATTCTTGCTTCCAAAAAGCCTGTGATGGCAAGCTAAGACTTGGAAAAGGAGGGGAGGGTGTAACAGCAACACAGCCGCAGCACCCGTCTGACGCCTCACAGAATTCTACGAATGACTGACAAAATCGAACTGTACGTTTTCCAGTAGCACAGGCGACAACAACCTGTTCGCTGACCTGCTACGCAACCGCCACGCGCTGACGCGTCCACCAGCCCTCCACGCTGTACACCACCAGCGCGGCCCAGATCAACACGAAACCGACCAGACGCGCGGGCTGAAAGGTCTCGTGGTACACCCACACTCCCAGCCCGAACTGCAGACTGGGAGAGATGTACTGCAGGATGCCGAGTGTGGACATGGGGATGCGTCGCGCGCCAGCGGCAAACAGCAGCAACGGGATGGCGGTCATGGGACCAGCCAATAGCAGCCACCCCACGGTGGACAGGTCCCCGTGCACCAGCGCGCCCTGTCCTTGCCAGCTCCACCACGCCAGCACCACGGCAGCCACCGGCGCCAGCATCAGTGTCTCCAGGGTGAGCCCCTCCAGCGCGCCCAGCACTGCCACCTTGCGCAGCAGGCCATAAAAGCCAAAGGTCAGCGCCAGCACCAGCGCGATCCAGGGCAGGCGCCCTGCCTGCACTGCCAGCCACAGCACACCGGCCGCAGCCACCGCCACAGCGAGCCACTGCCCCGGCCGGGGGCGCTCGCGCAAAAACACGAAGCCCAGCGCGACATTCACCAGCGGCAAGATGAAATACCCCAGGCTGGCATCGACCACGTGGTGGTTCTGCACCGCCCACACGTAGGTCAGCCAGTTGCCCGACAACAGCACCGCCGACAGCGCAAAGGCGCCCAGCACCCTGGGCTGGCGTAGCACAGACGCCAGCCACGCCCATTGCCTGCGGACGGCCAGCAACCCCAGCACCACCACCAGCGACCACAGCGTGCGGTGCATCACCACCTCCAGCGATGGCACATCGGCCACCTGCTTGAAGTACAGGGGGAACAAGCCCCATGCGACATAGGCGAGGGCGGCGTAGAGGATTCCGGTATTCATGCGCAAAACCCCACAACGGGTAAATGGGTGGACGGCCGCGGGATCGATCGGCGGCATCGCCAGAAAAAATCCCTGCCAGCCCAAGGGCAGACAGGGACGGCGGGAAGCACAGCGCACGCAGACCCGCACGGGTCTGCGGGGGGGTCACACGTTGAAGAGGAAATTCAGAACGTCGCCATCCTTGACCACGTATTCCTTGCCTTCGGCGCGCATCTTGCCCGCATCCTTGGCTCCCTGCTCGCCCTTGTAGGCAATGAAGTCCTCAAAGGCAATGGTCTGCGCACGGATGAAGCCGCGCTCGAAGTCGCCGTGGATCACGCCAGCCGCCTGGGGCGCGGTATCGCCGATGTGGATGGTCCAGGCGCGCACCTCCTTCACGCCGGCGGTGAAGTACGTCTGCAGGCCCAGCAGCTTGAAAGCGCCACGGATCAGGCGCGCGAGGCCTGGTTCGGTCTGGCCCATCTCGGCCAGAAACATGTCGCGGTCTTCATCGCCCATCTCGGCCATTTCGGCTTCCATCTTGGCGCAGATGGCCACCACGGGGGCGTTCTGGCTGGCGGCGTATTCCTTGAGGCGGTCCAGGAACGGATTGTTCTCGAAACCGTCTTCGCTCACGTTGCCCACAAACATGGCGGGCTTGGCCGTGATGAGGCACAGGGACTTGAGCAGGGGCTGCTCTTCTTTGGTGATCTCGACCGAGCGGGCAGGCTTGCCTTCGTTGAGCGCGGCCTGGATGCGCGTGAGCAGCGCTACCAGCTTGGCGGCGTCCTTGTCGTTGCCCGACTTGGCGGCCTTGGTATAGCGGTTGAGCGCCTTTTCCACGGTGCCCATGTCCGCCAGGCACAGCTCGGTCTGGATCACTTCGATGTCAGAGATCGGGTCCACACGGCCAGCCACGTGGATCACGTTGTCGTCTTCAAAGCAGCGCACCACGTTCACGATGGCGTCGGTTTCACGGATGTGGGCCAGGAACTGGTTGCCCAGGCCTTCGCCCTGGCTGGCACCAGCCACCAGGCCGGCAATGTCCACAAATTCGACGATGGCGGGAACGATGCGTTCGGGCGAGATGATCCCGGCCAGTTGCTGCAGGCGGGGGTCCGGCACTTCCACTACGCCGACATTCGGCTCGATGGTGCAGAAGGGATAGTTCTCGGCGGCAATGCCAGCCTTGGTCAGCGCGTTGAAAAGGGTGGACTTGCCGACGTTGGGCAGGCCCACGATGCCGCATTGGAGGCTCATGGCAGGGCTTTCTGGTGTTCTGGAGACAAACCGCCGATTTTACGGGCCCGCCCGGCACTCGCTACAGACTGCCCGGATCAGGCTCTCAATCGAACCGCAGATCGCCCGCGATGCGCTGCCCCACGCGCAGCCACTGGCCCGCCCCCTCGCGCACGATCGCATTCATGCCAAAGGTGATGGCACCGTCCAGCCGCTTGTCCTGACGGTAACTGCGCAATGTATCGCCCACTGACGGGTTGCTCTCGGCGGTGGCCGGGTCAATGTTCGGGATAGGGCACCGCGCGCAGGGTTTAACGGGTTGCAGGCGGACACCAGTGGCATCGTCTGCCTGCACATGCAGCCCATCCACGCGGTCTTCATCGTGGGCTTCCACGCCAGCGAGGACCAGATTGGGGCGAAACCGCTCCATGCCCACGGCAGCGTGACCACCGGCAGTGAGCCGGGCATTGAGCTCCTGCAGGGACGCCTCGCTGGTCACGAGCAACGGAAACCCGTCCGCGAACTGATTGGGTGCCTCGACCCCGTCAGTCCACTCCAGGCTGGACAGACGCCGGTGTTCGGGATCAAACCGGACCAGACGGCAAGGCTGGCCCAGAAAATCAGAAAACCACTGGGCCGCCACGGGCCCCATGTCCCACGCAGGGACCGTGTCGCGCCAGACGGTCACCGTGGCCGGGACCTCCACTGCATCGATCGCCACATGCAGTGCCAGCATGCCAGGGGCGCGCAGCACCATTTCGTCGCTCTTGAGTTGCGGCCGGATCAGCGCCATGCGTGGCAGGCTGCGCTGGGTAAGAAACAGGCCTTGCGCATCCACCACCATCCAGGCACGGTCCAGATCCAGGCCGGTCTCTGTCAGCAATGCCTGCTGCACCTCGATGCCCGCGCAGGATTTGACAGGATACACAAACAGCCGCGCAATGGTGCCGGACAGATCGGACTCGGAAGGGAAACTCACGCCGGGTGCTCCTGAAAAAGGGGGCCAGATAGGCCGGACCGCAATTCTGCCCTGTCCAGGAAGTGGGTAAGACCCCTCCTACAATGCCCCTCATGGCCCCAACCTTTGATATCTGTATTCGTGGCACCGGAATCGTGGGCCGAACCCTGGCGTTGTTGCTGGCGCGAGAACGGCTGAAGGTGGCTCTGGTGCCAGCCCCTGCCCCGCGCAGTGCGGCGGCCACCGACGTGCGTGCCTACGCACTGAATGCAGCGTCGCGCAGCCTGCTGGAGTCGCTGCGCAGCTGGCCCGACACCGAACACGCCACCGCCGTCAAGCACATGCAGGTGCAGGGCGATCAGGATGGCCGCGTTCATTTTGATGCCGCCCCCCAGGGGGTGGAGGCGCTGGCGTGGATCGTGGATGTACCGGCCCTTGAAGAACGCCTGGCTCAGGCCGTGCGGTTTCAGCCGCTGGTAGAAGTGGTGGACAGCCCCGTGGCAGCCCCCCTGACCGTCGTATGCGAAGGCCGTTCCAGCACCACCCGTGCCGAATTTGGCGTTCAATTTGACGTGACGCCCTATCCCCAGCACGCCATTGCCACCCGGGTGCGCTGCGAACACCCACATGGACAGGTGGCGCGCCAGTGGTTTTTGCCGCAGGGCATCCTGGCTTTTTTGCCGCTGGAGGGACCTCAGGGGAACTCTGTCGCCGTGGTGTGGTCCGTCCCTGAGGAGCAAGCCGCGGCGCTGATGGCGTTGCCTGCCGAGGCTTTTGCGCAGGAATTGCAAACAGCCAGCCAACAGGCACTCGGAAACCTCGAACTCATAGCAGAACGCGCCACATGGCCTCTGCAGCTGGCCAAGGCAGATCGCTGGTGCGGCGCCAGGTCAGCCGCGGGCGTCGGTGCCCGCAGCTGGGTGCTGGCAGGTGATGCAGCCCACAACGTGCATCCACTGGCAGGGCAAGGATTGAACCTGGGTCTGGCCGATGTGGCAGCGCTGGCAGACGTGCTGCGTACCCGTGACTACTGGCGCAGCGTGGCCGACCTGCGGCTGCTGCGGCGCTATGAACGGCAGCGCAAGGCGGCCCTGGTGGCGATGGGCCTGGCGACTGATGGACTGCAGCAGCTGTTTGCGCGCCAGGAAGCGCCCTGGCAGGCGCTGCGCAACTGGGGCATGAAGGGCTTTGAGCACAGTGACTGGCTGAAGAATTTTGTGGCACGCCAGGCCATGGGGATGCGCTGATCACGCAAGTTGATTGAACGGAAACATGATGAAACTGACCACCGCTTTGCTGACCGTCGCGGCAGCTACCCTGAGCCTGAGCGCCACCGCGCAGGAAGACGCCATCCGCAAGGCCCTGGCCGAGCGCATCCCCCAAATGGACAAGATTGATGAAGTGCGCGCTACGCCCATGAAGGGGCTATATGAAGTGCGCATCGGCACCGACCTGTTCTACACGGACGCCAAGGGCGACTACGTGATTCAGGGGGAACTCATCGACTCCAAGGCACGCCGCAATCTGACCGAAGACCGCATCAACAAGCTGACTGCGGTCAGCTTCTCGGCCCTGCCCTTGAAAGACGCCGTGACCATTGTGCGTGGCGACGGCAAGCGCAAGGTGGCGGTTTTTGAAGACCCCAACTGCGGCTACTGCAAGCGCTTCGAGCGCGATCTGCAGCAGATCAGCAATGTGACGGTGTACCTGTTCCTGTACCCTATCCTGAGCCCCGACTCGGCAGAAAAGTCGCGCAACATCTGGTGCTCCAAGGAACAAGCCACCGCCTGGCAAGACCACATGGTGCGTGACAAGCCTGCGCCAGCCGCCAGTTGCGATACCAGCGCGCTGCAGCGCAACCTGGCGTTCGGCAAGAAGCACAAGATCACGGGTACCCCCACCTTGATTTTTGCCAACGGCACCCGGGTGCCCGGCGCCATTGGAGCCCAGGAAGTGGAAAAGCGCCTGGCAGAAGCCGCCAGCGATACGTCATCCGCCAACTGACCCCCGCTGAAAGTCCCTCGACCGACGACCCCGCGCGGCCCTCCCGCGGCACATGCCATGCCCCTCTCCCGCAAAGCCTCTGCAGCGGACATCCACTACCGCATCGAACCCACGGACCTGCACGCACATCTGTTCACGGTGACATTGACGGTGCAGCGGCCTTCGGCATCGCAAGAACTGTCATTGCCGGTCTGGATTCCGGGCAGCTACCTTGTGCGGGAGTTCTCCAAAAATCTGCAGGCTCTGGCGGCACGGCAAGGCCAACGCGCTTTGCAACCGGCCCAACTGGACAAGCACCGCTGGCAAGTGCAATGCGCGGAGGGCAAGCCCTTGGTGCTGACCTACCAGTTCTGCGCCTACGACAGCTCCGTACGCACCGCCTGGCTGGACACCTCACGCGGCTTTTTTAACGGCACCAGCTTATGCCTGCGCGTGCATGGCCAAGAGAAACAGCCCCACACACTGGAGCTGGCACGCACGGCTGCCACGGCGACCTGGGCTGCTGCCACAGGTCTGCGGCCGCTGGAGGCAGACAACCAAGGCTTCGGCCTGTACACGGCGACCGACTACGATGAACTGGTGGACTGCCCGGTGGAGCTGGGCAATTTCTGGGTGGGACGCTTCAAGGCCTGCGGCATTGCCCACCAGTTCGTGGTGGCTGGTGCGGCACCGTCGTTCGATGGCAAGCGCCTGCTGGCGGACACGCAGAAAATTTGTGAAACCGCCATCCGCTTCTGGCACCGCGAAGGCAAGGCGCCTTTCAAAAGCTATGTCTTCATGCTCAACGCCGTGGGAGACGGCTATGGCGGGCTGGAACACCGCAATTCCACGGCGCTGATTTGCGGACGGCGTGACCTGCCGCGCCAGGGTGAGGCGCGGGCCAGTGAGGGCTACACCACGCTGCTGGGCCTCATCAGCCACGAATACTTTCACACTTGGAACGTCAAGCGCTTGCGGCCCGCTGAGTTCGTCCGCTACGACTACGCGCAGGAGAACTACACCGAGCTGCTGTGGTTCTTCGAAGGCTTTACCAGCTACTACGACGACCTGCTGCTGCGCCGCGCAGGGCTGCTGGACGACGCGACCTACCTCAAGCTCGTCACCAAGACCATCAACCAGGTGCTGCAAACCCCGGGCCGGGCGGTGCAAACCGTCGCCCAGGCCAGTTTCGACGCCTGGGTGAAGTACTACCGGCAGGACGAGAACACACCCAACGCCACCGTGAGCTACTACACCAAGGGCTCGATGGTGGCTTTGTGCCTGGACCTGGCGTTGCGGCGCGAAGGCAAAGCCACGCTGGACGATGTGATGCGCACGTTATGGCAGCGCTGCGCGGGTGGCCCGATGACCGAAGCGGATCTGCGCGCCGTAATCCACGACCTCACGGGCCGCCCCTTCGACAAGGAGCTGGCGCACTGGGTGCACAGTACCGTGGACCTGCCACTGGAGGAGCTGCTGGCCGCCCACGGCGTGGCGCTCAAGGCCGACCGGCCGCAACTGGCCCAGCGCCTGGGCCTGCGCGTGGCCGAGAACCACAGCGTGCAGCTCAAGACCGTGCTGCGGGGAGGTGCCGCAGAAAACGCTGGGATGTCCGCAGGCGACGAATGGTTGGGTGTAGAGGTGCAAGGCCAGGGCTGGCGTATCAGCAAGCTCGACGACGTGAGCTTCTACGCGGGCAACAACACCCGCCTGCACGCATTGGTTGCCCGCGACGGGCGACTGTTGCGCCTACCGCTGGAACTGCCACCGGCCCAGCCGGCCAACACCCCGACCAAGGGCCGACGCAATGCCGCCGCGACATCCATGGCACCAGACACCATCAGCCTGGCGGTGGCAGATGCTGCGGCGCTGGGACGCTGGCTGGCCTGACGACCACAAGGCCCTACCGGCTTGGGTATATTGCTGCAGCTTGCATAACCAACCACAACCCCCAGGAGATTTCATGGCTTACGAAACCATCGAGGTCCGCGTTGAAGCGGACAAGGTCGGCATCATCACGCTCAATCGGCCCAAGCAGCTCAACGCGCTGAACGACCAGCTCATGAATGAACTGGGCGCTGCCCTCAAGGCGTTCGATACGGACGAGAAGATTGGCTGCATGATCGTCACCGGCAGCGAAAAGGCTTTCGCTGCGGGTGCGGACATTGGCGCCATGGCCAAGTACAGCTTTGCCGACACCTACAAGGGCGACTACATCACCCGCAACTGGGAGACCATCCGCTCTATCCGCAAGCCCGTCATCGCTGCCGTCAGCGGCTTTGCACTGGGCGGCGGCTGCGAGCTGGCCATGATGTGCGACTTCATCATCGCCGCCGACAACGCCAGATTCGGCCAACCCGAGATCAAGCTGGGCGTGATCCCAGGTGCTGGCGGTACGCAGCGCCTGCCCCGCGCCGTGGGCAAGTCCAAGGCCATGGACATGGCCCTGACCGGCCGCATGATGGACGCCACCGAAGCCGAGCGCGCCGGACTGGTCAGCCGCGTAGTGCCTTACGACAAGCTCATGGACGAAGCGCTGGGCGCTGCCATCCTCATTGCCGGCTTCTCGCAGATTGCTGTCATGGCGGCCAAGGAATCTGTCAACCGTGCCTTCGAGGGCACACTCGCCGACGGGGTGATGTTCGAGCGCCGCCTGTTCCACGCGCTGTTTGCCACCCAGGACCAGAAGGAAGGCATGGACGCGTTCATGAACAAACGCCCTGCAAACTTCACACACCAATAATTTTTGTTCTATAATCTTGGTCTGCGGTCGTATAGCTCAGTTGGTTAGAGCGCAGCATTCATAATGCTGATGTCGGTGGTTCAAGTCCACCTACGACCACCAAATACAAAAACCCACAGTGAGGCAACCCACTGTGGGTTTTTTCTTTCAGGCGAGCCCCAAAACCCGCTCCATTGCCCATCGATGCACGGGGCCGCTTGACTTGCCCAAGGGATGTGCCACTCTGGCAACCCCTTCTAAAATTGTGCCTTCAGCCCCTGGATGTAAACCATGAACCGCTGCACCACACCCTCTTCCTGCCACCCCCCAGCCCATCGGGTGTCCCGCTTTCGGCAGGCCGCACTGTTGGCAGCGGTGGCCTGCACAGCGCTCTGCGCCGTGGCACCTGCCTCGGCTCAGACCCAGCCCGGCCTGGGCCTTTCGCGCCCCTTCCCCGAAGCCGCTTTGCGTGGAACGTTGAGCATCAACACCGCGTCCGAAGCCACACTCAACGGCAAGACCATCCGCATGGCCCCTGGCATGCGGCTGTTCAGCCCACAAAACACCTTGGTCATGGCACACACGGTGCTGGGCCAGACCTTCAAGGTCAACTACGTGCTGGAGAACAGCACCGGCATGCTGCATGCCGCCTGGATCCTGACCGAAGGCGAGGCCGCGCAGCCCCGCAAAGGCAGCGACGCCATCATCACCAACATCACGACCGGCTCAGGCGCCGCTCTGAAGTAACCCCTTCCCTGCGCCGCCGCGAAGCCGCTGCGCCGTTGTGACATTCACAGTCTCCGCGCCATGTCGGGCGCGGTGTTTGCTTGCTATTTGCGAAATTGCCATGGCCAAAAAAGTCTTTATCAAAACCTTCGGCTGCCAGATGAACGAGTACGACTCGGACAAGATGGCCGACGTGCTCAACGCCGCCCAAGGCTACGAGCCCACGCAGAACGTGGACGAGGCCGACCTCATCCTCTTCAACACCTGCTCGGTGCGCGAGAAGGCGCAAGAGAAAGTCTTCAGCGACCTGGGCCGCATCAAGCACCTGAAAGCGCGCGGCGTAAAGATTGGCGTGGGTGGCTGCGTGGCCAGCCAGGAAGGCGCAGAGATCATCAAGCGCGCACCCTATGTGGACGTGGTGTTTGGCCCCCAGACCCTGCACCGCCTGCCCGAGATGCTCAACCAGCGTGAACGGTTGGACAAACCGCAGGTGGACATCAGCTTCCCCGAGATTGAAAAGTTCGACCACCTGCCGCCCGCCCGCGTCGAAGGCGCCTCGGCCTTTGTGTCGATCATGGAAGGCTGCAGCAAGTACTGCAGCTACTGCGTGGTGCCCTACACCCGGGGCGAAGAAGTGAGCCGCCCGTTTGACGACGTGCTGGTGGAAGTGGCGGGCCTGGCCGACCAAGGCGTGAAGGAAATCACCCTGCTGGGCCAGAACGTGAACGCCTACCTGGGCAAGATGGGTGGCACGGCCGAGATTGCCGACTTTGCGCTGCTGCTCGAATACGTGTCGGACATTCCCGGCATCGAACGTATCCGCTACACCACCAGCCACCCCAACGAATTCACGCCCCGGCTGATCGAGGCCTATGCCAAGCTGCCCAAGCTGGCCAGCCACCTGCACCTGCCCGTGCAGCACGGCAGCGACCGCATCCTGATGGCCATGAAGCGCGGCTACACCGCCATGGAATACAAGAGCACGGTGCGCAAGCTGCGCGCCATCCGCCCCGACCTGGCCATGAGCAGTGACTTCATCGTGGGCTTCCCCGGCGAGACCGAGGACGACTTCAACAAGATGATGAAGCTGATCGACGATATCCACTTCGACAACAGCTTCAGTTTCATCTTCAGCCCCCGCCCCGGCACGCCCGCTGCGGGCCTGCACGACGACACGCCGCACGATGTGAAGCTGCGCCGCCTGCAGCACCTGCAGGGCGTCATCAACGCCAACATCAAGTCCATCAGCGAAAGCCGCGTGGGCTCGGTGCAGCGCATCTTGGTAGAAGGCACCTCCAAGCGCGACGCCACCGAGCTGATGGGCCGCACCGAGTGCAACCGCGTGGTCAACTTTGTGGGCCAGCCTCGCTTGGTGGGGCAGATGGTGGATGTGACCATCACCGAGGCCAAGGCCTACACCCTGCGGGGAGAGGTGCTGACGCACGAAACCGCCGCACTGGCCGGCTGACGCGCGGGTACCGACACCCCGCACGCCCCGGGCCCTTTTTGGCCGCAATGCCCACCCCCAGCACACCGCCCACGGCACCGCCACCCGCCGAAGGCCTGTTGCATGGCCTCTCCTTTCAGCAACTGCTGCTGCTGGCGTTCGTGCTGATTGCCGGCTTGCTGGGGGTCAGCTCGCTGCGGGCTTTGCACACGCTGGAGCAGCTCATGGTGCTCAGCCGCCACGGCACGGCCGAGGCCACTGCGCTGACAACAGCCGCCCAAGGCCTGAACCAGCGCGGGCAGGCCCTGGAGCGTGCGGCACGGCAGTCCCTGGTGCTGCGGGATGCGCCCCTGCGCCGCAGCTTCGATGACATGGCCGTCGAGGCCCTCACCGTGCTCGACCATCTGCAGGCCGCAGGCCTTCCAACTACGCAGGCCCAGGCGTGGCGCACCCACCTCGATGCCGTCAAAGCCCTGCTGGACGCACCGCCGGACCGCGCACTGGACAACGAACGCCTGGTTGCCGAAGAGTTTGTGGCCCTGGAGACCTTGCACGGCACCATGGCGCAGACGGTGCAGGACATCAACACCCAACGCAATAACGCGCTGCAGGACGAGGTGGAGCAAAGCCGCCGCAGCGTGACGCACCAGGTGGTGGGCGCGATTGTGCTGGCGCTGGTGCTGGCGTTGTCGCTAGGCATCTGGCTCGCGCGGCCGTTCAAGCGGTTGGAGGGTGCGATCCGGCAGCTGGGCGAAAACCAGCTGGACGAGCCGGTGCTGATCTCCGGCCCGGACGACGTTCGCCGGCTGGGCCAGCAACTGGAATGGCTGAGGCTGCGGCTGCTGGAGCTGGACGCCGACAAGGCGCGTTTCCTGCGCCATGTGTCCCACGAACTCAAGACACCGCTGGCCGCGCTGCGCGAGGGCGTGGCGCTGCTGCAGGACGGCGTGACGGGCGAACTCACCGCAGGCCAGCGCGAGGTCGCGCAAATCCTGCATCACAACACGCTGCAGTTGCAGGGCGAGATCGAGGCCCTGCTGCGATTCAACGCCGCGGCCTTCGAAGCGCGCCAATTGCAGCGCCGCGACACCGACCTGCTGGCCCTGCTGGAGGCACAGGTCGAGGCCCAGCGGCTGCAGTGGCAAGCCAAGGGCCTGACCGTGCGGGTGGAGGGGCCGCCCGTGCGCATGCTCATCGACCCCGACAAAATCACCTCCGCCGTCAGCAATCTGCTGTCCAACGCCATCCGCTTTTCACCGCCCCAGGGCACGGTGCGGCTGGTGCTCTCGCAACCTCCCGGTCATGTGCGTCTGGACGTCTTTGACCAGGGCCCCGGCGTGGACCGGGTGGACCGTGACCGCGTGTTTGAACCCTTTTACCGGGGTGTTCGCCAACCGGACGATGCCGTGCGCGGCACTGGCATCGGTCTGTCCATCGTGCAGGAATATGTGCAGGCCCATGGCGGCAGCGTGCGCTTGGTGGACGAAGGCGCACACTCCTTCTTTCGCATCGAACTTCCCCATGCCGCCTAGCAGTCCCACCCTTCCGTCCCACGCCCTGCGATGGCCGCTGCTCGCACTGGGTGCCGTGCTGGCAGGCTGTGCCACCACCACGCCCCCAGCCGCCCCCGCACAGACGCCACCGGTCGCGATGATCATTGCCGTGCCCGTGGCCCCGACGGTGGAAGTGGGCCCTGCCGAAATGCGGGGCACCGACGCGGACACCAACCACACCCCTGTCGCGCTGCTGCTGGCCCAGGCGGACCGTGTGCTCAAGCTGCCCCCTGCCGAACTCGCCAAGGAAATCGCCCGGCTGGGCGAAGCGGAGGACGCCTCTCCCGACACGCTGCTGCTGCTGGCCACGGCCCTGACGCAAACCCGTCAGGCCGTGGACACCGCCCGCGCGCTGGGCCTGGTGCAGCGTGTGCTGGGCAACACCAGCCCCGCAGCGCAGCCCCTGCACCCCCTGGCCCGGCTGCTGGAGGCCCGGCTGCTGCAACAACGCCGGCTGGAGGACCAGCTCGACCGCCAGGCCCAGCAGCTGCGCGACAGCCAACGCCGCAATGACCAGCTCAGCGAACGCCTGGAGGCTGTGCGCGCCATCGAGCGCAGCCTGAGCACGCGCCCAGCACCGTCACCCTCCGCCCCCGCCGCGCCTGCAGCGAGCAATGGCGCGGCGCCACGGCCCGCCCCCTGACCGACCTACCCGCCATGCCCTCTTCCGCCCCCACCCGCGCCGCCCCACCCGCCCGCATCCTGGTGGTGGACGACGACGCCGACATGCTGCGGCTGCTGTCGCTGCGCCTGAAAGCCGCCGGGCACGACGTGGTGGCGGTGGGCTCGGCCGAAGCGGCACTGGCGCAGCTGGACATTGCGCGCCCGCAGTTGGTGCTCAGCGATGTGCGCCTGCCCGGGCGCGACGGCTTGGCCCTGTTTGACGAAGTGCGTGCCCGCCACCCCTCACTGCCCGTGATCCTGCTGACCGCACACGGCACCATTCCCGACGCCGTCGAGGCCACGTCGCGCGGGGTGTTCACCTACCTGACCAAGCCCTACGACGGCAAGGAGCTGCTCGAAAAGATCGCGCAGGCGCTGGCGCTCAGCGCCCCTGCCGTGGCGCAGCCGCATGCCAACGAGGATTGGAGGGCCGAGATCGTGAGCCGGTCGCACCGCATGACGGATCTGTTGTCCGAGGCGTACATGGTCGCCCAGTCCGACGCCAGCGTGCTGCTGCGTGGCGACAGCGGCTCGGGCAAGGAGCTGCTGGCACGCGCCATCCACCGCGCCAGTCCGCGTGCGGCCCGTCCGTTTGTGGCCGTCAACTGCGGCGCCATCCCCGAGGCGCTGCTGGAGTCCGAGCTGTTCGGCCACGTCAAAGGCGCCTTCACCGATGCGGTGAGTAACCACAAGGGGCTGTTCCAGGCCGCAGACGGCGGCACCCTGCTGCTGGACGAGATTGGCGACATGCCCCCGGCCCTGCAGGTCAAGCTGCTGCGGGTGCTGCAGGAGCGCGCCGTGCGCCCTGTGGGTGCCAGCCAGGCCACGCCCATCGACGTGCGCATCATCTCGGCCACGCACCGGGACCTGGAGGCCGCCATGGCCAGCGCGCAGTTCCGCGAGGACCTGTACTACCGACTGAACGTGGTGTCGCTGGTGCTGCCCACCCTGGCCGAGCGGCGCGAGGACATTGCGCTGCTGGCCAACCACTTTCTGGACCGGCTGTCCCGCAAATACGACAAGCGCCTGTCCGGCTTCGCGCCCGAGGCGCTCAAGGCACTGACCACCGCCGCCTGGCCAGGCAACGTGCGCCAGCTCTACAACGTGGTCGAGCAGGTGTGCGCCCTCTCCACCACCCCCCTGGTGCCCCTGACGCTGGTGCAGCGCGCGCTGCGCACCCCGTCCACCCAGGTGCTCAGCTTTGCGGAGGCCCGCCAGCGTTTCGAGCGCGAGTACCTCGTGGGCCTGCTCAAGATGACCGATGGCAATGTGGCCGATGCGGCGCGGCTGGCGCAACGCAACCGCACCGAGTTTTACCGCCTGCTGCAAAAGCACGCGCTGACGCCTGGACAGTTCAAGCAGGATGCAGGCGATGCGGACGATGTCGTGGATGAGCGACACGAATAAGTCATTGATTTACAGGGTGTTTTGATCCAGCCACCCACCCCTTGTCGCCATCTGGCGACAAAAAGCGGGGGCTGATCAGTGCCCGCAGGCCATTGCACAACTGCTTACACGCAAAGGCCACTCCAACCCGTTGATTTCACAGCGTTTTTTGCAGCTGGCACAGGGTTTGCCCTATGCCTGGCATGCACGCAGTTTTTCCCTCTTTTTTTCGCCACATCGGCAGGCGCGCAGGGCCCGCAATGGCCTTGGCCACCGCCCTGCTGGCTGGGGGCGCGCACGCACAGGGCTTTGACTTCGAGAGCGTGACCCGCCTCGCCCGCGAACGCGCCAGCCAACCCTACCGGCCCGTGAGCGACAAGCTCCCGGCCGACCTCGCACAGCTCAACTACGACCAGGTGCGCGACATCCGCTGGCGCCCCGATCGCGCTTTGTGGCGGGCCGAGAAGCTGCCTTACGAGGCCATGTTCTTCCATCTGGGGCTGTACCAGAAGGAGCCGGTGCTGATCAACGAGGTGACGCCCCAGGGCGTGCGCCACATCCCCTACAGCCGCGCGGACTTTGACTACGGCAAGAACCAGCTGCGGCCTGAGGCCTGGGGCGACCTGGGCTTTGCAGGCTTTCGTCTGCACAACCACCTGAACTCCAGCGCCTACAAGGACGAGCTGGTGGTCTTCCAGGGTGCGAGCTACTTCCGCGCGCTGGGCCAAGGCCAGCAGTACGGCCTGTCGGCGCGCGGGCTGGCCATCGACACCGTGGGCGGCCGGGGCGAAGAGTTCCCCCGCTTCACCGAGTTCTGGCTGGTGCGGCCCGACCCGCTGTCCACCCAGGTCACGGTGTACGCACTGCTCGACTCGCCACGCGCAACGGGCGCCTACCGCTTTGACATCCAGCCCGGGGCGCAGACCACCACCACGGTGCGCAGCCGCATTTTTGTGCGCGCCGCCTTGGGCACCCCACCCATCGCCACGCTGGGCGTCGCGCCGCTGACCAGCATGTTCTTCTTTGGCGAGAACCAGCCGCGCAAGGAAGACTTCCGCCCCGAAGTGCATGACTCCGACGGCCTCATGGTGGCTACGGGCGAAGGCGAATGGCTGTGGCGCCCGCTGCAAAACCCCCGACAAACGCTGGTCACCTCGTTCGCCACCAAAAACCCCAAGGGCTTTGGACTGATGCAGCGCGACCGTCAGTGGGCCAGCTACGAGGACGTGGAAGCCCGCTACGAGCGCCGCCCCAGCGCCTGGGTCCGTCCCCTGCACGACTGGGGCGCGGGCCGCGTGGAGCTGGTGCAGCTGAACACCCCCGACGAGACACACGACAACATCGTGGCGTACTGGGTGCCCGCCCAGATGCCCGCCCCCGGCCAGCCGCTGGAATTTGCCTATGAGCTGAGCTGGCAGGGCGACGAACAGCAGCGCCCGCCCAGCGCGTGGGCCACCCAGTCGCGCCGCGGCATGGGCTACACCAAGCTGTCGGCCCAGGCCCTGCGCCAGCAGGTGCAGTACGTGGTCGATTTCGAGGGCCCGGCTCTCAAGGCCCTGCCTGCGGAGGCCTCCCTCAAGGCCGTTGTGACCAGCGATGCCAACGGCAAGGTGCTGGAAAACATTGCCTACCGCAACCCCGCCACCGGCGGCTGGCGCATGACCGTTCGCATCCAGCGCCTGCAGGCCGACCGGCCCATCGAGCTGCGCGCTTTTCTCCAACACGACAACCACGCTGTGAGTGAAACATGGACGCACATCAGTCTTCCCGAGTAAGCCCTCATGACCCCCACGGCACCCACGCATCCACCGGCCCTGCCGTGGTCGCGCGGCGCGGTGTGGCCTACCCCCGGCCAACCCCCAGCCGACGCAGCACACTGCGCGAGGAACGCCACCCCAATGCGGTGACGGCACCGCCCCTGCACCGCGGCTCCATGGTGCCCCTGCCCTGGCGCGGCTTCTGGAACAGCGTGGGCACTGCCGTGCTGCTGCGCCTGACGGGCCGTACATCCCCACAAACCGCACCGTCCGCGGCGGCACAAGCCCCCGCTGAACCCACCGCCGCCTGGCAAGGCGCAGCGCAGCGCCGCCGCTGGACGTTTGCGCTGCTCACCGTGCTGACGACCGCCCTGGCCAGCACCCTGTTTGCCAGCGTGCAGCCCGACTACGAAAACGCGTGGCTGAGCTACGGCCAGATCGCGCTGTTTGCCCTGCTGTCCGCCTGGGTGGTGACCGGCTTTTTGACCGGGCTGATGGGCTTTTGGGTGATGCTGCGCGGCGACCGGCATGCGCTCTCGGCGCGCAGCGTGGCTGGGCACACGCTGGCGCCCGACGCCCGCACCGCCATCATCATGCCGATCTGCAACGAAGACGTGGCCACCGTGTTTGCCGGGCTGCGGGCCACTTGCGAGTCGGTGGCCGCCACCGGCCATGGCACCACGTTCGACGTGTTTGTGCTCTCCGACAGCAACGACCCCGCCATTGCCCGCGCCGAGCGCGCTGCCTGGGAAGAGCTGCGCAACGCCCTGGCGCAGCACAGCCAGCAGCCCCAGGTGCAGGTGTACTACCGCCTGCGCACGCGCCGCACGCACCGCAAGGCAGGCAACGTGGCCGACTTCTGCCGCCGCTGGGGCAAGGACTACCGCTACATGGTGGTGCTGGACGCCGACAGCGTGATGAGCGGCGACTGCATCGTTTCCATGGCCAAGCTGATGGAAGCCCACCCCACGGCCGGCATCATCCAGACCGCCACGCAGGCCATCGGCCATGTCACGCTGCACGCCCGCGCGCAGCAGTTCGCGTCGCGCGTCACGGGCCGCCTGTTCACACTGGGCATGCAGTACTGGCAACTGGGCGAATCGCACTACTGGGGCCACAACGCCATCATCCGCGTGGCGCCCTTCATGCAGCACTGCGCGCTGGCGCCCATCCAGGGCACGGGCGGTCTGTCCGGCGGCATCATGTCGCACGACTTTGTGGAGGCCGCACTGATGCGCCGCGCGGGCTACCACGTGTGGCTGGTGGCCGACCTGATCGGCAGCTACGAGCAGCAACCGCCCGACCTGCTGGCCGAACTGCAGCGCGACCGCCGCTGGTGCCAGGGCAACCTGCAGAACGCACGCCTGATGGCCGAGCCCGGCATCCATCCCGTGCACCGCTCCATGTTCATCACCGGCGCCATGGCTTATCTGTCTGCGCCGCTGTGGCTGGCCTTCCTCACGCTGGGCACGGCCCTGTGGCTGTCGGGCGCCAAGCTGGTGGCCGACTGGCACATCCTGCCCGCCGAGTTGCTCGCGCTGTGGGCCTGGACCCTGTGCCTGCTGTTCCTGCCCCGCATCCTGGGCGTGACGGCGGTGTTCATGCGCCGGGAACAGAAGCAGTACGGCGGCGCTTTCAGTCTGCTCAAGAGCGCTGTGCTGGAGAGCGTCATGGCCATCCTGCAGGCGCCCGTGCGCATGCTGGCGCATTCGCTGTTCGTGCTGATCGCATTGACCGGACTGAAGCTGGAGTGGAAGTCGCCCCCGCGCGAAGCCCATGCCGTGCCCTGGCGCCACGCCGTGCGCCAGCTGGCCCCCATGAGCGCCGTGATCGCCGTGCTCGCAGCGGGCGTGGCGCTGATCGACAGCAGCGCGCTGTTGTGGCTGATGCCCGTGGGCTTGCCGCTGGCACTGGCAATTCCGTTGGCAGTGTGGACCAGCCAGATCGCGCTGGGCCGTGCGCTGCGCGCCCAGCGGCTGTTGCTGATTCCTGAGGAGTCGTGGTCGCCCCCGGTGCTGCGCCGCGCCTGGCTGCACGCCGGGCGCATGGGACGGCCCATGGCCTTGCAAACCGCCTGAGGTACCAGACCCCACCACCGCCCCCAGCCGGGCGAACCACAAAAAAGCCGACACGTGTCGGCTTTTTTATTCACTCATATTTTTATAGCATCCCAGGCATATGGTTGTAGCGCCTAGTGCCAAAAAGGCTTGAAAACCTTTCAGAAAGGCATCTTGGGCATGCCTCCGCCGCCCATGCCCTTCATGCCGCCCATGCGCTTCATCATCTTCATCAGGCCGCCGCCCTTCATCTTCTTCATCATGCCCTGCATCTGCTCAAACTCCTTGAGCAGGCGGTTGACCTCCTGCACATGCACGCCCGCCCCGTTGGCGATGCGCTTCTTGCGCGTGGCCTTGATGAGTTCGGGCTTGCGGCGCTCCAGGGGGGTCATGCTCTGGATGATGCCTTCCTTGCGCTTGATGTCCTTTTCGGCCTTGTCCATGTCCAGCGAACCGGCCTTGGCGGTGAGCTGAGAGGGCAGCTTGTCCATCAGGCTCGAAAGCCCGCCCATCTGCTTCATCTGCTGGATCTGCGAGAGAAAGTCGTTCAGGTCGAACCCGTCACCGCTCTTGACCTTGGCCGCCAGCTTTTGTGCGGCCTCCATGTCCACCCCTGCCGTGACCTGCTCGACCAACGCCACGATGTCGCCCATGCCCAGGATGCGGCCCGCATGGCGCTCGGCGTCGAACACTTCCAGCCCGTCGATCTTCTCCGAGACACCCGCAAACTTGATGGGCGCCCCCGTGATCTGGCGCACGGAGAGCGCCGCACCACCGCGCGAGTCGCCGTCCAGCTTGGTGAGCACAATGCCGGTGAGGGGCAGCGCTTCCTTGAAGGCCTTGGCCGTGTTGATGGCGTCCTGGCCCTGCATGGCATCCACCACGAACAGGGTTTCGACAGGGTTGATCGCAGCGTGCAGGTCCTTGATTTCCTTCATCAAGGCTTCGTCGATGGCCAGGCGGCCGGCCGTATCGACCAACAGCACATCAAAGTAGTGCTTCTTGGCGTAGTCCAGGGCAGCGCGGGCGATGTCCAGCGGCTTCTGGTCGGGCGTGCTGGGGAACCATTCGGCACCGGCCTGCTTGGTCACGGTCTTGAGCTGCTCGATGGCCGCCGGGCGGTACACGTCGCCCGACACAGTCAGCACCTTCTTCTTGCGCTTTTCGATCAGGTGCTTGGCCAGCTTGGCCGTGGTGGTGGTCTTGCCCGCACCTTGCAGGCCGGCCATCAGGATCACGGCGGGCGGCTGGGCAGCCAGGTTGATGTCGGCCACGCCCTCGCCCATGGTGGCGGCCAGCTCGCGGTTGACGATGCTGACCAGCGTCTGCCCGGGCTTGAGCGAGCCCAGCACCTCCTGGCCCAGGGCCTTTTCCTTGACGCGGGCGATGAAGTCGCGCACCACGGGCAAGGCCACGTCGGCTTCGAGCAGCGCCATGCGCACTTCGCGCAGCATGTCCGTGACGTTGGATTCGGTGATGCGGGCCTGGCCACGCATCTCCTTGACGAGGCGCGTGAGTTTGTCAGTAAGGGCGGAGGCCATAGGGGTGTTTCCGGTATTGGCTGCGCGCCGTCAACAAGGGCGTTGCGTGCGCAGCCCCGCCAGGGCGCTGGCGGTGGGCGAAAGGCTAAACTGTGCCCATGATTTTAACGAGTAGCTCCCCCGTCAGTTGGCTGCTGGCCCTGGCCGCTGCCGTGGCCTATGCCGTGCCGGCTGCTGCAGCCTCCCGCCTGGGGGCTGCAGCAGCACGCAGTGCACTGCTGGTCGCGTGGTTGCTGCACGGCGCCGTGCTGGTCTGGGGCCTGTGGGGCGATGCGCCCCGGTTCGGTTTTGCGCCCGCGCTGTCGATGACTGCCTGGCTGGTGCTCACGGTCTATGCCGTGGAACGGCAGTTGTTTCCACAAATGCAGTCACGCTGGGTACTGGCAGGGCTGGGCGCGGCCGCCATCGTGCTGGCGATGCTGTTCCCGGGGCAGCCCCTGCACGTGACCGCATCCGCTTGGCTGCCTTTGCACTTGGCGCTGGGCATTGCTTGTTATGGCCTGTTTGCAGCGGCGGTGGTACACGCCTGGCTCATGACACGCGCCGAGCGCCACATCCGGCAGGCTGAAGACCCGCACAGCGGCATCCCACTGCTGACGCTGGAGCGACTGACCTTCCGGTTCGTGACGGCGGGGTTTGTACTGCTCACCGCCACCTTGCTGGCCGGGTGGCTGTTTGGCGAGACGCTGTATGGCCGGGCCTGGCGGTGGGACCACAAGGCCGTGTTTTCGATGCTCTCGTGGCTGACCTTTGCCACGCTGCTGCTGGGCCGTGCCCGCTTTGGCTGGCGGGGGCGCAATGCGGTGCGTGTGTTGTATGCGGGCTCGGCCCTGTTGCTGCTGGCCTATGTGGGCTCGCGTTTTGTATTGGAAGTTGTTCTGGGCCGCAGCGCATGAAGTACCTGGTCTTGTTGGTCGTCATCGCGGTGGCCGTAGGTATCTGGCGCAGCCGCCGCGCCCCTGATGCGGCGGCGCCCAAAGCGCCCCCTACACCGCCTGCCCTGCCGCAGGACATGCTAGCCTGCGCGCACTGCGGCGTCCACATCCCGCAGGCCGAAGCCCTGATGCTGGGCAGTCAGGCCTATTGCAGCGCCGAGCACCGGCGCATGGGCCCGGCCTGAGCGACGCCTTGCCGTTGTGACCATGCAAGCAGCGCCCGCAGGCCCACTGCCGCCTTCCGCAGACGCCCCCTTCGCACGGCTGTGGCTCGGTTTTCTGACGGGCCGCGTCATGGTGGCCCTGGCGCTCTTGGTGTTGCAGGGCGCCGGACAACTCATCAACCAAGTGGTTGGACCCACCCCGCTGGCGGTGTGCGTGGCCTACCTGGTGGCTACGGTGGTGGTGCGCGTGCTCTCGCGCCGTGGCCCGCCCTCGCCCGGCGCCGGACCGCAGTGGCTGCCCTCCATCGGCGTGGACCTGGCTGCCATCACCGCGCTGCAGTTGCTGCATGCGGGCACCATGAACTACACGCCCCTGTTCGGCCTGCCCATCCTGATCGCAGCGGTCATGGGCACGCTGACCCTGGCCCTGGGCACCACCGCCGCAGTCACCCTGCTGCTGCTGGGCTGGGCCTGGTGGGTGGGCCAGTACAGCACGGGAGATGAAGGGCAGCGCTACCTGCAAAGTGCACTGACCGGCACTGGTTACTTCATCGTGAGCTACCTGGTGCATCAGCTGGCGACCCGCCTGGCGCGCGAGCAAGAGGTGGCACAACAAAGCCAGGTAGCGGCCCGCGTGCAGACCCAGGTCAGTGCACTGGTCATCCAGAACCTGACCGATGGTGTGCTGGTGGTGGACGAAAGCGATGTGGTGCGCATTGCCAACCCGGCTGGAATGCAGCTGCTGGGGGGCATGGCGCTGACCGAGTTGCCGTTTGCCTTGACGTCCACCGCGGCGTGGCACCCGCTGGTGATCCTGGCGCGGCGTACCTTCCGGCACGAGCAGCCCCAGACGGCCGACGTCGATCTGCTGCACGAAGGCCAGAGCCCCACCGGACTGCATGTACGCACCTGGCTCACATCGTCCCGTAACGCAGCGTTGCAAACGCGCTCCGAGCGGCTGTGCGTGATGTTCTTGCACGACCTGCGGGAGATGGAAGCGCGGCTACGCACCGAAAAACTCGCGGCCATGGGCCGCATGTCTGCCGCCGTGGCCCACGAGATCCGCAACCCGCTGGCGGCCATCGTCCAGGCCAATGCCCTGCTGGAAGAAGACCTGCACGACCCGGCACAAAAGCGCCTCGCGCACATGGTGCAGCAGAACGCCGACCGCCTGGCCCGCATCGCCGAAGAGGTGCTGGACATTGCGCGCGTGCAGCACCAGATCAGCCATGCCCCTGCCTCGACCGTGACGCTGGATGAGACGGTCGCGCAGATCTGGAACGACTGGCAGGCTCAGGACCCAGCCCGGCGGCGCGCCGTGGTCTCTCTGGAAACAGGTGTCATCCAGGTGGAGTTTGACCCCGAGCATCTGCGTCGCGTTCTGGTCAACCTGCTGGACAACGCCCTGCGCTACATGGGCCCGGAGCCCGACTCACTGTCGGTGACCACGCGCAACACGCCCACTGGCCAGGTCAGCCTGCAGGTGTGGAGCGACGGAGCGCCCATGGACAAATCCGTGGAGCGGCATCTGTTCGAGCCTTTCTTCTCGTCCGAGAGCCGCTCCAGCGGTCTGGGCCTCTATATTTGTCGGGAGCTGTGCCAGCGACATGGCGCCTCCATCAGCTACCAGCGCCTGAGCCGCCCCACTGCACGCGGCGATGTCGGCGGCAATGCCTTCACTGTGGGCTTCCGCCGCACGACCCGCCCCGCCGACACTGCCACCTTGTTCGACACCATTGTGGTCTGACTGCCACTTCCATGAACGCCCCTGCCGCCTCCATCCTTGTCGTAGACGACGAACCCGATCTGCGCACCCTGTACGAGCTCACCCTGCTGCGCGAGGGATACCGCGTGGAGACCGCATCCAGCGTGCAGGAGGCCCGCGAGCATCTCAAGGCCCACCGTTTTGACGCTGTGATCACCGACATGCGGCTGCCGGATGGGTTTGGCATGGAGCTGCTGCAGGACCTGCGCGACCAGCAGCGCCGCGAACGCTGCGTGGTCATGACCGCCTACGGCTCGGCAGAAAACGCGGTCGAGGCCCTGCGTGCGGGGGCGTTCGACTACCTCACCAAACCTGTGGACCTCAAGCAGTTCCGCTCGGTCGTGGCCTCGGCCATCCAGGGCACGGGCGGCGTTCCTGCGCCCCGCGCCGCACGCAGCAACGGGTCAAGCCGCTCGGCCAACCCGGCGCTGGGCGCCGAGTCCAGCAGCGCAAGTACCGCCCTGGACCGCCTGGTGGGCGAGTCCGAAGCCATCCGCAACGTCAAGCAGCGCGTGGCCAAGGTGTCCCGCGGCATGGCGCCCGTGCTCATCCATGGCGAGTCGGGCACCGGCAAGGAGCTGGTGGCCCAAGCCCTGCATGCAAGCAGCCAGCGCGCCGACGGCCCCCTGGTCGCCGTGAACTGCGGGGCCATCCCCGAGAACCTGCTGGAAGCCGAATTCTTTGGCGCCCGCAAGGGCTCCTACACCGGTGCGTCGCAAGACCGCGACGGCTATTTTCAGGCCGCGCGGGGGGGCACGCTGTTCCTCGACGAAATCGGCGACCTGCCGCTGGCCATGCAATCCAAGTTGCTGCGCGCCATCCAGGAGCGCAGCGTGCGGCCGCTGGGCTCCACCCAGGAAGAGACCGTGGACGTGCGCATCGTGAGCGCCACCCACCGCGACCTGGCGGCCGATGTGCAGGCGGGCCGGTTCCGCCAGGACTTGTATTACCGGCTCAATGTGATCGAGATCGTGATCCCCCCGCTGCGCGAGCGCCGCGAGGACCTGCCCGCCCTGTGTGCCGCGCTGCTCACCCGCATTGCGGGCGAGTCGGGCATGCCGGTACCTCAGCTCACCGACCGGGCACTGAACGCCATCGCCGCCCACCCCCTGACCGGCAATGTTCGCGAGCTGGAAAACCTCTTGCACCGCGCAGTGGCGCTGAGCGACGGCGACGAGCTGCATGTGGACGAGCCCACAAACGGCGCGGCAGAGACACTCACGACACGCCCTGCCCCGCCAGCACCTGCGCACGAAGGATCGGTCAGCACCGCCCCCACCTCATCGGGGATCTATGCATCGACTTCTGCTGACACGGGCCAGGGCCCACAGCTTCTGGCCAGCGGATGCACGGTGCCGCTGCCCAGCGACTTGCAGGCCTGGCTGGACCAGCAGGAGCGCGAGATCCTGATCCGCGCACTGAAGGAAGCAGGCTTCAACCGCACCGCCACGGCCGCACGCCTGGGCATCAGCCTGCGCCAGATTCGCTACCGCATCGCCCGTCTGAACATCACCGTGCCCAATGACCAGGACCCGCATGACGACTTGGGATGAGGCTACATCCTCGGCCGCCTCGCCCCCGTGGGAGGGCGGTTGGCACCGGGCAGCCCGAGAGCTGGTGTCGCCCAACCACGGGCCGCGCCCGGTACCCGCCTCGCAGGTGGATCTGATCGTGGTGCATTCCATCAGCCTGCCTCCAGGCGAATATGGAGGTGGGGCCGTGCAGCAGCTGTTCACCAACACCCTGGACTGGGACGCCCACCCTTATTACCAAGGCATTCGCGGACTGCAGGTGTCCACGCATTTTTTCATCGAGCGCACCGGAGCGCTGTGGCAGTTTGTGGATTGCGACCTGCGCGCCTGGCATGCCGGGCAATCGTTCTACCGGGGTCGGAGCCAGTGCAACGACGACTCCATCGGCATCGAACTGGAGGGCCTGGAGGGTCTGCACTTCGAGCCCGCGCAGTACGAAACGCTGGCCAGGGTCTGCCAGGACGTTGCGCTGCGCTACCCCATCGAGCACATCGCAGGGCATGAGCACATTGCGCCCGGGCGCAAACAAGACCCCGGCCCGGGGTTTGACTGGCCGAGGCTTCAAGGGGTATTGAGCTGGCCTGTACAGCGATTCCCGCAAGGCATACGGACGAGCCTGTCGCAGCTGCCTCGCTGACGCTGCGTTTCACTGTCGCACGGGCGCATCAACGCACATTTTTCTTTGTGCGTTTGCACATCTTTTGTCATCCAAGCGCCACGCGGCCTGGCGCAGGAAATCCGTCGCCAACGTGCGCCGTTGCGCGGGTTTTCACCCCATGCGTCGCATCCACAGGGGCTGGCCGCCGACCTCAGCGGCCGCAGCACCGGGCCCGGGAACACGCTGTTTCGGTTTTGGGGGCTTATTCAGGCGGTACACTACCGGTAGTGTCTTGAACCACCAGGACACACCATATATAGTGTGCGCCAGACTGAAGTCCGGCGCAGCACCCACACACTGCGGCGGCACTCCACGCCGCACGCCCACCCCAGACAGCCCACAGAAGAGGACACCCATGCAAGCTGCTTTGAACACGCCTTCCACTGCCCCTGCCGTTGCCACCGATGCCACAGCATCCCAGGCAACGCCTGCGGCCACGGCCTCCAACACGTTTGCGCACTATCAGATCATCCGCCGCAACGGCGCCGTAGTGCCGTTCGAACCGCAAAAGATCGCGGTGGCCATGATGAAGGCCTTCTTGGCAGTCCATGGCACGCAAGGCGCGGCATCGGCCAGCGTGCGCGAAGTAGTGGACACGCTGACCCACAACGTCGTGCGCGCCCTGATGCGCTCGCGTCCTGGCGGTGGTACGTTTCACATTGAAGACGTGCAAGATCAGGTCGAACTGGGTCTGATGCGTGGCGGCCACCACGAAATCGCCCGCGCCTACGTGCTGTACCGCGAGCGCCGCACGCAAGAGCGCGCCCACCACCAGGAACAGCTCGCGCCCGCCACCCCGGTGATGCACGTGATCGACAACGGCCAACGCGTGCAGCTGGACATCCTGCGGCTGCACGCGTTGATCGAATCGGCCTGCGCCAACCTGGGCGCCGACATCCAGGCAGCACCGATCGTCGCTGAGACCATGCGCAACCTGTATGACGGCGTTCCCATGGACGAGGTCTACAAGGCGTCCATTCTGGCCGCCCGCACCCTGATCGAAAAAGATCCCGACTACACCTACGCCACGGCCCGCCTGCTGCTGCACACCATCGTGCGCGAGGTGCTGGGGCGTGACGTGACGCAAAGCGACATGGGCCAGGCCTACAAGGACTATTTCCCTACCTTCATTCAGAAGGGGGTGGACAACGAGCTGCTGGACGAGCGCCTGCTCAAACAATATGACCTGAACCGCCTGGGCGCTGCGCTTAAAGCCGAGCGCGATCTGCAGTTCGACTACCTCGGCCTGCAGACGCTATACGACCGCTATTTCCTGCACGTCAAGAAGACCCGCATCGAACTGCCGCAAGCCTTCTTCATGCGCGTGGCCATGGGCCTGGCACTGAACGAAACCGACCGCGAAGCCCGCGCCATTGAGTTCTATGAAGTGCTCTCGTCGTTCGACTTCATGTCGTCCACCCCCACGCTGTTCAACAGCGGCACGCTGCGCTCGCAGCTGTCCTCATGCTACCTGACCACCGTGCCAGACGATCTGGACGGCATTTACGAGTCGATCAAGGAAAACGCCCTGCTGTCGAAGTTTGCCGGTGGCCTGGGCAATGACTGGACCCGCGTGCGTGCACTAGGCAGCCACATCAAGGGCACCAACGGCGAATCACAAGGCGTGGTGCCGTTCCTGAAGGTGGTGAACGACACCGCCGTAGCGGTGAACCAGGGCGGCAAGCGCAAGGGCGCTGTCTGCACGTACCTGGAAACGTGGCACCTGGACATCGAAGAGTTCCTGGAACTGCGCAAGAACACCGGCGACGACCGCCGCCGCACGCACGACATGAACACGGCCAACTGGATCCCCGACCTGTTCATGCGCCGCGTGATGGAAAAGGGCACCTGGACCCTGTTCTCGCCTTCCAACGTGCCTGACCTGCACGATCTGTTCGGCGCCGACTTCGAAAAGGCCTACGTCGCCTACGAAGAAAAGGCGGCGCGTGGCGAGATCAAGCCCTCCAAGACCGTGCAGGCCACCGACCTGTGGCGCAAGATGCTGACCATGCTGTTCGAGACGGGCCATCCCTGGATCACCTTCAAGGATGCCTGCAACGTGCGCTCGCCCCAGCAGCATGCTGGCGTGGTGCACTCGTCCAACCTGTGCACCGAGATCACTCTCAACACCAGCGACACCGAAACTGCCGTTTGCAACCTGGGCTCCGTCAACCTGCTGCAGCACATCAAGAACGGCCAGATCGACCACGACAAGCTCAAGAAGACCATCACGGTTGCCATGCGCATGCTCGACAACGTGATCGACATCAACTATTACGCCGTCAAGAAGGCACGTGACTCCAACCTGCGCCACCGTCCGGTCGGCCTGGGCGTGATGGCGTTCCAGGACAGCCTGTATGAACTGCGCATCCCCTACGCTTCGCAAGAGGCGGTGGAATTTGCCGACAAGTCGATGGAAGCCATCTGCTACTACGCCTACTGGGCATCGACCGAACTGGCACGCGAACGCGGCCAATATTCGAGCTACAAGGGTTCGCTGTGGGATCGCGGCATCTTGCCTTTCGACACGCTGAACATGCTCTCGCAGGCGCGCGGCGGCTATGTGGAAGTGGATCGCTCTTCCACGCTGGACTGGGATGCCCTGCGCAAGAAGATTGCACAGGATGGCATGCGCAATTCCAACTGCGTCGCCATCGCCCCCACGGCCACCATCTCCAACATCATCGGTGTCGATGCCTCGATCGAGCCCTCGTTCGGCAACTTGTCGGTCAAGTCCAACCTGTCGGGCGAGTTCACGGTCATCAACGGTGGTCTGGTGCGCGACTTGAAGCGCCTGGGCTTGTGGGACGACGTGATGATCATGGACCTCAAGCACTTCAAGGGCTCGCTGCATCCTATTGACCGCGTGCCACAGGACATCAAGGCGCTGTACTCCACGGCGTTTGAAGTCGAACCCCAATGGCTGGTGGAAGCTGCATCGCGCCGCCAAAAGTGGATCGATCAGGCGCAGAGCCTGAACATCTACATGGCCGGCGCATCGGGCAAGAAGCTCGACGACACCTACAAGCTCGCATGGATCCGCGGTCTCAAGACCACTTACTACCTCCGCACGCAAAGCGCCACGCACGTCGAGATGAGCACCGTGAACACGCGCCAGCTCAATGCAGTTTCGTCGGGCAGCGACAGCGGCGCTTCGGCCGCCACGCAAGCCAAGCCAAGCCCGCTGGAAGCCGCTGCCGCTGCGGTCTCTCAACAGGCCGCAGCAGTGCCAGCCACGGACGTGAAGTTCTGCGCCATCGACGATCCTGGCTGCGAGGCCTGCCAGTAAGCACTTTGCCAGCAACGCTTCGGACTCGCCCGGGGCGTTGCTCCGGTGCTGTGAAGCAACAAAACCTTGCTGCACAACGCTTCAGTGCTTTTCTTTTCGCAGCACTGCTTTCATAATCCGAACACTGGAAAATCTATGTTGACCTGGGACGAAGAAGTCAAGCCCTCATCGCAAAATCAACTGGACGGCGGTCTGCCCAACAACCGCCAGGTGGAGCAACCGCCTCTGTCTTTCCAGGCACCCGCACTGCAGCCTGTGGCAGCCACAGCCACAGCAGAGAGCACCACCACCGCACCGATCGCTGCAGCATCCCATCGCCGCGTCAATGCGGCCGACAAGCGCATCATCAACGGACAGACAGACGTCAACCAGTTGGTGCCTTTCAAGTACAAGTGGGCATGGGAAAAATACCTGGCCACCTGTGCCAACCACTGGATGCCCCAAGAGGTGAACATGACGCGCGACATCGCGTTGTGGAAAGACCCCAACGGCCTGACCGAAGACGAGCGCCGCATCATCAAGCGCAACCTGGGTTTCTTCGTGACCGCCGACTCGCTGGCCGCCAACAACATTGTGCTGGGCACCTACCGCCACATCACGGCACCTGAATGCCGCCAGTTCCTGCTGCGCCAGGCCTTCGAGGAAGCGATCCACACCCACGCGTATCAGTACATCGTCGAATCGCTGGGTCTGGATGAGAGCGAGATCTTCAACGCCTACAACGAAGTCCAGTCGATCCGCGACAAGGACGAGTTCCTGATCCCCTTCATCGAAGCGATCATGGATCCGTCTTTCAAAACAGGTACGCCAGAAACCGACCAGACCCTGCTCAAGTCGCTGATTGTTTTCGCGTGCCTGATGGAAGGCCTGTTCTTCTACGTGGGCTTCACCCAGATCCTGGCGCTGGGTCGCCAAAACAAGATGACGGGTGCCGCCGAGCAGTACCAGTACATCCTGCGCGATGAGTCGATGCACTGCAATTTCGGCATCGACCTGATCAATCAGCTCAAGCTGGAGAACCCGCATCTGTGGACTGCGGAGTTCAAGGCCGAGATCAAGGCTCTGTTCCTCAAGGCCGTGGAGCTGGAATACCGCTACGCCGAAGACACCATGCCCCGTGGCGTGCTGGGCATGAATGCCTCCATGTTCAAGGGCTACCTGCGCTATATCGCCAACCGCCGTGCCACGCAGATCGGGCTGGAGACACTGTTCCCCAACGAAGAAAACCCGTTCCCGTGGATGAGCGAGATGATTGACCTCAAGAAGGAACGCAACTTCTTCGAGACCCGGGTTATTGAATACCAGTCCGGTGGTGCGCTGTCCTGGGACTAGCGCCTTTTTTGCAGGCCACACCACCATGGATTTTTACACCACGCCCAGCACCGACAGCGCCGCAGAGCGCTGCCCTGTGGGGCGTTCCCGTGTTCATGGAGATGGAGTTTTCATCCATCTCCATGGATCGCTTTCTGTCCACTGCAGACAGGAAGTGCTCTTTGCAAATTGACCCAAGGAGAACATGATGGCAACTGCGAAAAAACCGGCCGCTAAAAAGGCTGCTCCCGCGAAAAAGGCTGCAACGGCCAAACCCGTAGCCGCGAAGAAGGCTGCGCCTGCCAAGAAGGCAGCAGCGCCGGCAAAGAAAGCCGCTCCTGCCAAGAAGGCCGTAGCCGCGAAGAAGGCTGCACCTGCCAAGAAGGCAGCAGCACCGGCAAAGAAAGCCGCTCCTGCCAAGAAGGCCGTAGCCGCGAAGAAGGCTGC